>Ga0209211_10000377_pt1 | contig 93896 bp, 98 predicted proteins | sample RifGroA2_FD_183992 | JGI IMG/M metagenome (GOLD analysis project Ga0209211, IMG submission 183992) | Groundwater microbial communities from Rifle, Colorado, USA - Groundwater A2 (SPAdes) (version 2) | ecosystem: Environmental > Aquatic > Deep subsurface > Groundwater | place: Rifle, Colorado... | reverse complement strand
CTTCCAGCGCGCGCGGTATCTGCGCCTTGACGATGTCGCGCAGGCTGCCGCCGAAATCTTCCAGTTGCTCGGGCTGCACGCCGATCAGCACCATGGATTCCGGCAGCTTGCCGCCCAACGATGCGCAGGCGATGACTTCCTGAAACCCGGTCTGGTGCAGACTCATCTTCTTCACGCCCATGAAGCGCGGCACCTCGTCGTCGCGCGCGACCACCATCTCGCCCGGCTGCATGCCGTAGTCCACCGCATCGAATACGATCAGATAGCGCGCCTCTTCCAGATAAGGCAACAAATACAAACCCTGCGTGCCGCCATCGAGCACCATCACCTCGTCGCCGAACCGATAAGCGGCATTCATCGCATCGACGCAACGCACGCCAAAGCCCTCATCCGCCCACAAGATATTGCCTATCCCCAGCACCAACAATTGAGTGTTTTTCACATCGAATCTCCAGTGTTACTAGCACCGTAACACAGCAGAAGCTGTGCCAGCCATCGGGAAAAGACTAGCCGTTAATAATCAACAAACTAAGGAATCAATGAGATAAAACAGAATACCTCAATGGAAAGTTGCTTTCCACTTGTCGCTCGTTATGCAATCGGTTTTGCGTGTTTGAAATACATCTGCCTGGCCTGATGCAAATCCGAAGCAAACTGCATCTCCAGCCAGAAGGCTACGTCCGTGCCGAAATGCAATGCCAGACGAACTGCGGTGTCCGGCGTAATCGAGCGTTTGCCGCACACCAGTTCGTTGATGCGGCGGCGCGAGATGCCGAGTGCGATGGCTAGCGCATCTTGGGAGATTTTTCCCGGTGTCAGGTAACGGGATTCAAGGAAATGGCCGGGATGAACCGGCGCGCGCGGCGCGGACCAGAAAAAACGCGGGCTTTTGCCCGCGTTTGCTTTCAAGTCTTGCGACATGGCATTGGAAGGTTGCCGCACGGGAAGGTCAACCCGCTCAATTGCGGATGAGCCGCGAGGTGAGGCCCCCCCCCTCCAACTCCCCCTTGTCAGAGGGAGAGCGAAGATGTTGCAGGCTATATGAGTGAAGAGACTACTCACGGAAGGTGCGCTGACCGCTAATCATGGTGCTAATCATGGTCTGGCGCGACAGGATGTCTTCGCGGATCGCCGTGTAGATATGAAGAATCATGAACAGGACGATGCCCCACGCGACCATGTGATGCCAGGTATGTACATCCTGACTCTGCCCAAACAAGGGGATCAGCCAGCCGGTGAACAGGGTATGCGACCAATGCCCTTCCTGCGCACCTTCGCCGTATAGCGCGAATCCGGTTGCGATCATGAATGTGCCGCCCAGCGTGATGGCCATGAACATGAACAAATGGCCCAGCGGGTTGTGGCCGACATACTTCTTCGGATATTTCTCGATGAACATGTACCAGCGTATTTCCTGCACCAGCCCGGCCCACCAGTTTTTGTCGGTTACCGGCAACATGAACAACTGCCGCGCATGGTGGTTGCCGACGAATGCCCAGTACAGCCGCACCAGCATGCCGACGGCGAATACATAGCCGGCGGCAAAGTGGGCAAAGCGGATATATCCCATCAGGAAATTGTCACTCGCCTCGCCCGCCACGCTGGGCAGCGGGCTGGCGATCAGATAGCCGGTGATCGCCATCACCACGATGCTCAATGCGTTGAGCCAGTGCCAGATACGCACCGGCGCTTCGTACACGTAAACCGTATTGCCCGCCGCGGTGATCGCCGACTCATCGTCTTGTGCTTTGACTGACATGACAGACTCCTTTCCGTGCGCGTTAGCGGACCGTGATTTTGCTCAGTTCCTGCCCCTCGGGCGACATGACATGGGTCGAGCATGCCAGGCAGGGGTCGAAGCTGTGCAGGGTGCGCAAAATCTCCAGCGGTTGATCGGCCTGGGCCAGCGGCGTGTCCATCAATGCCGCCTCGTATGCGCCGATCTGGCCCTTGGGGTCGCGCGGACTGCCGTTCCAGGTGGTCGGCACCACGCACTGGTAGTTGTCGATCTTGCCGTCCTTGATCTTGATCCAGTGGCCGAGCGCGCCGCGCGGGGCTTCGGTGAAGCCTACGCCCTTGGCTTCCTTGGGCCAGGTGGACGGGTCCCATTTCTCGACGTTGGCCGTCGCGGTGTCGCCCGCCTTGAGGCTGGCCATCAGCTTGTCGAACTGCTGCGATTGCAGATCGGCGCAGTACAGCGTTTCGATGCCGCGCGCGGCGGTGCGACCCAGCGTGGAGAACAATGCGCCGACCGGCAGGTCGAGCTGCTTCAGCACGCTGTCGATGGTTTCCTTGATGAACGGGAATTGCTGAGGCTGCACATAACCCAACAACATTCTGGAGAGGCAGCCGACTTCCATCGCGTTGCCCTTCCAGCGCGGGGCCTTGATCCACGAGTACTTGGCGCTTTCGTCCACCGCCTCGATCTTGGTGCGCGTGCCCTTGAAATTCGGGCCCTCGGGATGATAGTTCGGCTCGGTGACGCCGTCCCATGGATGCAGGCCTTTGCTTTCGTCGGCGTACTTGTACCAGGAGTGATTGACGAATTCCTGTATTTCCTCCGGATCGCGCAAGTCCACCGCATGCACCTTGGAGAGATCGCCGTTGATGATTGCGCCGCGCGGGAACAGCAGGCTGGAGGCGCTGTAGTCGTTGGCCTTGCCCGGGATGTCGCCGTAGGACAACACGTTCTTGGAGGACAAGCCGCCGCCGTAACCCCAGCCTTTGTAGAACGAGGCGATGGCGAGCAGATCGGGGATGTACACCTTCTCGACGAATTCCTTGCTGCGGTCGATGATGCTCTTGACCAGATTCAGCCGCTCCATGTTGATCGCGCCCACCGCGCCGGTGTCGTTGATATTGATCGCGCAGGGCACGCCGCCGACCAGCCAGTTCGGGTGCGGGTTCTTGCCGCCGAAAATAGTGTGGACCTTGACGATCTCTTTCTGGAAATCCAGCGCTTCGAGGTAATGCGTCACCGCCATCAGGTTGGCTTCCGGCGGCAACTTGTACGCCGGGCTGCCCCAGTAGCCGTTGCTGAACGGGCCGAGCTGGCCGGATTCGACAAACTTCTTCAGGCGGTTCTGCACATCGCGGAAATAGCCGGGCGAAGACAGCGGCCAGTCGGAAATGCTTTGCGCCAGCTCGGAGGTTTTTTTCGGGTCGGCTTTCAATGCGGATACCACATCCACCCAGTCCAGCGCATGCAGGTGATAGAAATGCACCAGATGGTCATGCACATACAGGTTGAGCTGCATGATGTTGCGGATGGTGTTGGCGTTCTCGGGAATCTGGATCGCCAGCGCATCTTCCACCGCGCGCACCGAAGTCAGCGCATGCGTGCCGGTGCACACGCCGCAGATGCGTTCGGTAAACGCCCACGCATCGCGCGGATCGCGGCCTTTGAGAATAACTTCCAGACCGCGCCACATCGTGCCGGTGGAGACGGCGTTGGTGATGACGTTGTTGGCGTTCAGATTCACTTCGACGCGCAAGTGACCTTCGATACGGCACACCGGATCGACCACCACACGCTTACCGCTGTTGTCGAGCTTGAAGCCCTGAGTTTCATAAGCTGACATGATTATTTGTCTCCCTTGTTCTGATCGTTCTTACCGTTGCGCGCCTTGTTCAACGCGCTGACTGCCGCATGCGCCGCCACGGCCGCACCGGCGACCCCTGCCACCGTTCCGCCGATCTTGTCGGCATTGGATTCGACGCCGAATTCCTTGATGTCGGTAACGCGGTCATAGAACCCGCCCTTGTCCCAGAAACCGTCCTCGGAACAGCCGATGCAACCGTGACCCGACTGGATCGGAAAGGACACGCCGCCGTTCCAGCGCACGGTGGAGCAGGCGTTGTAAGTCGTCGGACCTTTGCAGCCCATTTTGTACAGGCAGTAACCTTTGCGCGCGGCTTCGTCGTCCCATTCCTCGACGAACTGGCCCGCATCGAAATGCGGACGGCGATAGCATTTGTCGTGGATGCGCTGACCGTAGAACATCTTCGGACGTCCCTGACGATCCAGCTCTGGGATGCGGTCGAAGGTCAGCATGTAAGTCACCACTGCGGTCATGACTTCCGCGATGGGCGGACAGCCTGGCACCTTGATGATGGGCTTGTCGGTGATGACTTTGTGTACCGGGGTGGCACGCGTCGGATTCGGCTTGGCGGCCTGCACGCAGCCCCACGAAGCGCAGGAGCCCCAGGAGATGATGGCCTTGGCATCGGCGGCGGTTTCCTTCAGCACCTCGACGAACGGACGCCCGCCGTGAATACAGAACATGCCGTCTTCGTTCAACGGCGGGTTGCCTTCCACCGCCAGAATGAAGTTGCCTTTGTATTTCTTGCGCACCTCGGCAATGATCTCTTCGGCCTGGTATCCGGCGGCGGCCATCAACGTATCGTCGTAATCCAGCGAAAGCATGGACAGCACCACGTCTTTCGCCAGCGGGTGCGCGGAGCGGATGAACGACTCGGAACAGCAAGTGCATTCCAGACCATGCAGCCAGATCACCGGCGTGCGCGGCTTGGTCTCCATCGCATGCGCGATCTTCGGTGCCATCGTCGGCGCCAGCCCCAACGAAGCGGCGGTCAAACTACAGAACTTCAAGAAACTGCGGCGCGAAATTCCCTGCCTCCGCATCACCTCATAGAATGTTTCGACTGACATTTCTGCTCTCCCTTTTATTGGCACAGGCAACTCACACACAATCAACCGTCCGCCCGAAACGGAAAATCATCCTCGGCTTACCGTGCGTGTAATAACAAGTTCCGTGCCACAGCGCAGAAATACAAAAATCCACAATTTATTTAATTACTTAAGCAGACTATCCCTATCCGATCCGGTTTTCCGGAATGCCAATCCGATGCGCGCATATCCCGATGGGGTGGAAAGCGCCCTTCCACCTTATGCAGGGGATTCTTTACAGCGATATGAATGACAGCAAGGCGCGCGCAAATACTCAAAATCAGAAATTCAATCGCGCCAAAGTAACAGGATTACGATCCCGTTTTTCAGGCAGTCGTATCGACGATACGACCGATGTGATAATCGTTTTCCGGATCGGCGTGATGCTCTCCGGTTTGCGCCGACCTTTCGTCCCCGGCATGGGATTGGCCTTTGGAGGGCTCGGGCCTGCGCTTGCCCTGACCGGGCTTCCGCCCGCCCAGTTTGTTCTCGATAGAAAAGATACTGCCAATCAAGTCCATGATTTGCTCCCGTGTTAAGGATACATCGGCAAACCCGTTGATTTCTTTAATGAGATTCAGGGTGAGATGGTGGCGCGATAAAACGTGCGGCGAATAACGAGCGCCGCTCCCGCCAACGTACGCCGGATTCAATCCTTGGCCGCGAGCCGCCACAGCGAGGTGACTTCCGCCGTGCGCGCCGCGTGCAGCGGGTCGCTGGCGTCCGCCACTTTGGGATGATGGGGGCGGGTATCCAGCCGCCCAGCGACCTTCAGCCCGGCCGCATCGATCCACGCCAACAACTCGTCGCGGCTGCGCAGCCCAAGATACTCGGCCAGATCAGACAGTATCAGCCAGCCCTCGCCGCCCGGTGCCAGATGCGCGGCAAGCCCGCTCAGGAAGCCGCGCAGCATGCGGCTGTCCGGGTCGAATATCGCGTATTCGATAGGAGAACTGGGGCGCGCCGGCACCCAGGGCGGGTTGCAGACGATCAGCGGCACGCGCCCTTCCGGGAACAGATCGGCCTGCACCACCTCGACCTGCTCGTTCAATCCCAGCCGCGACAAATTCTCTCGCGCACAAGCCAATGCGCGCGCATCCTGATCGGTCGCGACGATGCGTTTGATGCCGCGCCGCGCCAACACCGCTGCGAGCACGCCTGTACCGGCGCCGATATCGAACGCCAGTTCCATCGAAGGCAACGGCGCTTCGTTCACCAGTTGCACATATTCGCCGCGCAGCGGGGAGAACACGCCGTAATAAGGATGGATGCGCGCGCCCAGCGCCGGGATCTCGACGCCCTTCTTGCGCCACTCGTGCGCACCGATCAGTCCCTGCAATTCGCGCAACGAAACCACCGACGGCAATCCGTCCGCTTCGCCCCAAGCCTCTGTACATGCCTGCCGTACGTCCGGCGCGCGCCGCAGCGGGATCGCATAATCGCCGTCCAGCGGCAACAGCAGCATCGCCAGCACCCGCGCGCGTTGCGACTGGGCCTGGCGATGCAGGTGAAATGCCTCGGCGGGCTGTTCAGATGTCTTGCGCGGCTTGCGCTCGGCGCGTCGCGCCAATGCCGTCAGCAACTGGCGCGCATTCTGGAAATCGCCGCGCCACAACAGCGCCGTACCCTCGCAAGCCAGCCGGTAGGCGGCATCCGCCTTTATCGTGTCGTCGGCGACGATCACCCGCTTCGGCGGCGGAGAGCCGCTCTCCGCGCGCCAGCGCGCGGAACGATGTTCGCCCGCCTCGTCCCACTCGATGGACTGATGTTCACTCATTGCGAAATGCCGCTGTCTTAAATTTCATGTATCCGCGCTCCTGTTCTGTATGCCGTCACTTCCATCGCACCGCGCGCCATTCCATCTGCTGCCTTCTATCCAGAAAAGTCCACGCGACGATGCGACTCTTTTTCTGTCCCTGCGCCATGTCTATCGTCCGGACTTCCAGCGCACCGGCTTTCTTCAGCGCGCGATAAACGCCGGGCAGGCTGGCCGACTTGGAAACCAGCGTGGTATACCACAGACAGCTCATCGGATGCATTGCACTCTCCGCCACCATGCGTCCAATGAAAGCTTCCTCACCGCCTTCGCAATACAACTCCGCCTCCCGGCCGCCGAAGTTCAGCACTGCCTTCACACCCGATTGCTTGCCTAGGTTGCGCCATTTGCGTTGCGTCCCGGCCTTCGCATCGTCCGATGACGCATGGAACGGCGGATTGCACATCGTCAGGTCGAACAGCTCATCCTGCTTCAGCATCCCAGCAAAGATCGCCGAACGCGACGGCTGGAAGCGCAACTCGATGCCATCGCCCAGACCGTTCGCATCGACTATGCGCTGTGCATTCGCGAGCGCCGCCGGGTCAATGTCGCTGCCGACGAAACTCCAGCCATACGAACGCAGGCCGATCAGCGGATAGATGCAGTTGGCACCGACCCCCACATCGAGAACACGCACCGACGGCCCACGCGGAATGTCGCCGCCGTCCGCCAGCAGATCGGCGAGATAGTGAACATAATCCGCCCTCCCCGGGATAGGCGGACAAAGATACTGCGGCGGAATACCCCAGGCGGAGATCCCATACTCCAGCTTCAGCAGCGAGCGGTTGAGTTCCTTGACCGCAGCAGGATTGGAAAAATCGATAGTCTCGCTGCCATAGGCATTCGTCGCGACAAAGCGCCCTAACTCCGGGCTGCATGCAACGAGCCGCCCGAAGTCGTAACGGCTGCGATGAGGATTGCGCGGATGCAGGCCGCTCTTTTCGGCGGGAGCATCCGCATGCGGTTGTCTGGATTTCATCGGTACGGTCATATGCCAATATTCCATATTCAGGCTAACACATAGCCTCCAGCGACTCTGGCGGAAAATAAAAAACCCGCCGAAGCGGGTTTTTTATCGAACAGGTAACAAGCCTGAATTACTTCAGCTTCGTTTCCTTGTACATCACGTGCTTGCGAGCAACCGGGTCGAACTTTTTCATTTCGAGCTTTTCCGGTGTGGTCTTCTTGTTCTTGTCCGTTGTGTAGAAGTGACCGGTGCCGGCACTGGACTCGAGTTTGATTTTTTCGCGCATTTGCTAGCTCCTTAAACGTTTTCGCCACGGGCGCGCATTTCGAACAACACGGCTTCGATGCCGTTCTTGTCGATAGTGCGCAGCGCAGCATTGGTCAGACGCAGGCTGACCCAGCGATTTTCGCTCTCAACCCAGAAACGGCGACGTTGCAGGTTAGGCAAGAAACGACGCTTAGTTTTATTGTTTGCGTGGGAAACATTGTTCCCAACCATCGGGCCTTTACCCGTCACTTGACATACACGTGCCATGGTTCTACTCCAACCGATTTTCAAAAGAGCGCGGATTCTACCGAATGAATCCAGAATGTTCAACTTGTATTTGAGTTTATCGCTCAAAGTGGCGCCGATCCCCGGTTTTAGCGACCTTTTCTGGACGCGATCAGCACTGCCCACACGCCCAGCGCGATGTAACACAGCAGCGACCACTCCGGGATGCCGAGACTGAGAAAGGTCCAGCCCTTCTCCGCGCACTCGCCCGAACCGTGCATCAACTCCTTCAACACATTGGACAACGGCATCGTTTCCAGCATGTAGTCTAGGCCGGGGCCGCAGGCGGGCACCTGATCCTTGGGCAGGTTCTGTATCCAGATATGGCGCGCCGCGACGGCGATACCGGACAGCGACAGCAGGCCTATCAGCGCTGCATAGATGCGCTCGCCCATACGCTTCGGACCATGCAGGGCGGCCAGCGCGAACAGCACCAGGATAGCAATGAACACCACGCGCTGCACCATGCACAGCGGACAGGGGTCCTGATGTTTGACGTATTGCAGGTAGAAGCCGAAACCCATCAGGCCGCTGGCATACAGCGCACCCGCGAGGTAAAGCCAGCGATTGGAAATCTTGCGCCAGAGTTCCAGCATCATTCCGCCTCGTCTACCCAAGTTGCCTGTATCGCTTCCAGCACTTTCTCGCCGCCGTGAGCATGATTGTCGTTGAAACCTTCCAGCCCGACGACCCAGTTATGCAGGTCGGTGAAGCGCACGGTGCGCGGATCGATGTCCGGATATTTCTCGCTCAGCGCGATCGCGATGTCGCGCACGTCTATCCATTTCATGCCGTCACTCCTTGACCATGTTGATGGTGTACTTGGGTATCTCGACGATCAGCTCCTGTTCACCCACCACCGCCTGGCAGGACAGGCGCGAGGTCGGCTCCAGCCCCCAGGCCTTGTCGAGCAGGTCTTCCTCGATCTCTTCCGCGGGTTGCAGGCTGTCGAAGCCCTTGCGCAGCACGACGTGACAAGTGGTGCAGGCGCAGGACTTCTCGCAGGCATGCTCGATCTCGATACCGTTGGCGAGCAACGTGTCGCAGATGGTGTCGCCGGGCTTGGCGTCTATCACCGCACCGTTGGGACAGAGTTCTACATGCGGCAGGACGATCATTTGCGTCATTTCAGCTCCCCAGTTCCGATATGTTGTGTCCGGCCAGCGCGCTCTTCACGCTCGTATCCATGCGGCGTTGCGCGAACTCGGTGGTCGCGACGTTGAGCGCCTCGATGCCGCGCTTGATCGCCTGATGGTCGGATTGTTGCAGCAATCCGTTCAGATTGTCGATGCGACTCTGGATCGTGATGCGCTCGGTCTCGTTCAGCAGCGCACCGTCCTGCGCCAGCGCATGCCGCACCGCTTCGAGCAACTGCTGCGCCTCGGTCTGCTGCTCGCGCAACGCGCGCGCCAGCATGTCGTCCTGCGCGTGCTGCGCGGATTCCTGCAGCATGCGCGTGATCTCGGCATCGCTCAAACCGTAGGATGGCTTCACCGCGATATGCGCTTCGACGCCGCTGCCCATCTCACGCGCCGCCACGTTCAGCAGGCCGTCGGCGTCCACCTGGAAGGTCACACGTATGCGCGCCGCACCGGCGACCATAGACGGGATGCCACGCAGCTCGAATTTCGCCAGCGAGCGGCAGTCGCTGATCAGCTCGCGCTCGCCCTGCACCACATGGATGCTCATCGCGGTCTGTCCGTCCTTGAAGGTGGTGAACTCCTGCGCGCGCGCGGTCGGGATCGTGCTGTTGCGCGGGATGATCTTTTCGGTCAGGCCGCCCATGGTCTCGATGCCCAGACTCAGCGGGATCACGTCCAGCAGCAGCCAGTCGTCGCCGCTGCGGTTGCCCGCCAGCAAGTTGGCCTGTATCGCCGCGCCCAGCGCGACCACCTTGTCCGGGTCGAGATTGGTCAACGGCATCTGGCCGAAAAATTCGCCCACCGCATGCTGCACCTGCGGCATGCGCGTAGCCCCCCCGACCATCACCACGCCCTTGACATCATCGACCGCCAGCTTCGCGTCGCGCAGCGCGCGGCGCAACAGTTGCAAGGTGCGCTGCACCAGGTTCTGTGACATCGATTGAAACGCTTCACGGGTCAGCACGTTGTCGATCAGTTCGCCGCTGGACAGCACGGCGGTGATGCGCGTCTCGGTATGGTCGGTCAATTGCTCCTTCGCGGTGCGCGCATGGGTCAGCAGCAAGCGCGTGTCTTGCGGGCTGAGCGCGGAGAGATCGTTTTTTTCCAGCAGCCAGCAATGGATGCGCTGGTCGAAATCGTCGCCGCCCAGCGCCGAGTCGCCGTTGGCCGAGAGCACCTCGAACACGCCGCGCGACAGGCGCAGCACGGAAATGTCGAACGTGCCGCCGCCGAGGTCGTACACCGCATACACGCCTTCGGCGGCGTTATCCAGCCCGTATGCAATCGCTGCTGCGGTCGGCTCGTTCAGCAGGCGCAGCACGTTCAGCCCGGCAAGCTTCGCCGCATCCTTGGTGGCCTGCCGCTGTGCGTCGTCGAAATACGCCGGCACGGTGATCACCGCGCCGACCAGTTCGCCGCCCAGCGACGCCTCGGCGCGCTCGCGCAATACTTTGAGAATTTCCGCAGACACTTCGACCGGACTCTTGGCACCCGCGACGGTGCGCAGTTGCAGCATGCCCTCAGTGTCCACGAAGCGATACGGCAAGCGACTGATGTCGCCGATGTCCTTCAACCCGCGCCCCATGAAGCGTTTCACCGACACGATGGTGTTCACCGGATCTTCGCTCTGCGCGGCCTGAGCCGACTCGCCGACGGTCACATCGCCGTCGGCCGCATAGCGCACCACCGAGGGCAGCATCGCGCGGCCATTGTCGTCGTTGAGCACGACGCTGATGCCGTTGCGCACCGTCGCCACCAGTGAGTTGGTCGTACCGAGGTCGATGCCGACCGCCAGCCTGTGCTGGTGCGGCGCGGTGGAAAGGCCGGGTTCGGAAATCTGTAGAAGAGCCATCAGGAGTCTATTGCGTCGTAGGCAGAATGTATTTCTTCCGCGAGTTTTTCCATGAAGCGCAGCTTGCGCACCAGTCCGGCGGCATCCGCGTAGTTCTTTTCGTTATCGAGCTTGCCCGCGAGTTCGTTTTCGAGCACGCGCGTCTCGCGATGCAGCCGCGCTTCCAGTTCGTCCAGCACCGAAACATCGTCCGCCTCGGCCACCGCCTCGCGCCATTCCATCTGCTCCATCAGAAAATCCACAGGCATCGCGGTGTTGGTCTCTTCCTGCGTGTCCACCCCCTGCAGCGACAGCAGGTAGCGCGCACGCCTAAGTGAATTGCGCAGCGTCTGATATGCCTCGTTCACTTGGGTGGAATGCTGCATCGCGAGGCGCTGTTCGGCCTCGGACAGATGGGCGGATTTGTCGGGATGGACCTGCGTCTGCAAGGCGCGGTAATGCTGGTCGAGCTGCGTCGCGTCGAGTGCGAAGGACTGCGGCAGCCCGAAAAGCTGGAAGTGGTTTTGCTGGAAGTTGAAGCCGGAGGGTTGCATTACACCTTGAAGCTTTCGCCGCAGCCGCAGGTGTCTTTGACGTTCGGATTGTTGAACTTGAAGCCTTCGTTCAGTCCCTCGCGGGCGTAGTCCAGTTCCATGCCGTCGATATACGGCAGGCTCTGCGGATCGACCAGCACCGTCACGCCGTTGCTGTCGAACGTGATGTCGTCGCTGCCGATCTCGTCGGCGAACTCCAGCTTATAGGCCATGCCGGAACAGCCGCTGGTGCGCACGCCGATGCGCAGCCCGACGCCCTTGCCGCGCTTGGCGATAAAGCCCAGCACATGTTTCGCGGCCTTGTCTGTCAATGTAATTGCCATGTCACACCCTCAATACCGATTGTTCGCTGCATGTAGCATGTAGGATGGGTTGAGCGCATCGATACCCATCGCCCTGGAATACATGTTGGGTATCGCGTTGCTCCACCAACCTACCGCTGTTGCATTACATACCGCCCTTGCAGGCCGCCGTCTCGACGTTCTCGCCGTGCTTGGCCTTGTAGTCCGCCACCGCCGCCTTGATCGCGTCTTCCGCGAGGATGGAGCAGTGGATCTTCACCGGCGGCAACGCCAACTCCTCGGCGATCTGGGTGTTCTTGATCGCCAGCGCCTGATCGACGGTCTTGCCCTTGACCCACTCGGTCACCAGCGAGCTCGACGCGATCGCGGAACCACAGCCGTAGGTCTTGAACTTCGCATCCTCGATCACGCCGTCCTTGCCGACCTTGATCTGCAACTTCATCACATCGCCGCAAGCCGGCGCCCCGACCATGCCGGTGCCGACGTCGCTGTCGTCCTTGTTCATCGAACCGACGTTGCGCGGGTTCTCGTAGTGATCCAGTACTTTTTCGCTATAAGCCATATCTTTATCCTCCAATCCGTCGAGGACTGACAAGTTGCCTGTCTGACAAGGCAGAGGGTTGCGCCGTTTACATCAAGTAAACAAGCAGCCCGATAACGCAGTCAGGCGGGCAAATCGTCAGTCCTTAGTGGGCCGCCCACTGCACAGTATTCAGGTCTATGCCTTCCTTGTACATATCCCATAAGGGGGATAGCTCGCGCAATTTTCCGATTTTGTCGTTCAGCAGCGCGATCACGTAGTCGACTTCTTCGACGGTGGTGAAGCGGCCGATACTGAAGCGGATCGAGCTGTGCGCCAGTTCGTCACTGCGACCCAGTGCGCGCAGCACGTAGGACGGCTCCAGGCTCGCCGAGGTGCAGGCGGAGCCGCTGGAGACCGCGAGGTCCTTGACCGCCATGATCAGCGATTCGCCCTCGACGAAGTTGAAACTGAGGTTGAGGTTGTGCGGCACACGCTGCTGCATGTCGCCGTTGACATGCACCTCTTCCATGTCCTTCAGGCCGTTCAGCAGACGGTCGCGCAGCATGCGGATGCGCTCGTTCTCGCTCGCCATTTCTTCTTGCGCGATGCGGAACGCCTCGCCCATGCCGACGATCTGGTGCGTAGCCAGCGTGCCGGAGCGCATACCGCGCTCGTGGCCGCCGCCGTGCATCTGTGCCTCCAGGCGCACGCGCGGCTTGCGCTGCACGTACAGCGCGCCTATACCCTTCGGGCCGTAGGTCTTGTGCGCCGAGAACGACATCAGATCGACCTTCAGCTTCTGCAGGTCGATCGCCACCTTGCCGGTCGCCTGCGCCGCGTCGACGTGGAACAGGATGCCGCGCTCGCGGCAGATCTCGCCGATGGCGGCGATGTCCTGCACCACGCCGATCTCGTTGTTCACCAGCATCACCGACACCAGCACGGTGTCGGGACGCAGGCTGGCCTTGAATTTCTCCAGGTCGAGCAGGCCGCTAGGCTCCGGATCGAGATAAGTCGCCTCGTAGCCCTCGCGCTCCAGTTCGCGCACGGTGTCCAGCACCGCCTTGTGCTCGATGCGCATCGTGACGATGTGCTTGCCCTTGCCGCTGTAGAAATGCGCAGCGCCCTTGATCGCGAGGTTGTTCGATTCCGTCGCGCCCGAGGTCCAGACGATCTCCTTGGGGTCGGCGTTCACCAACGCGGCGACTTGCGCGCGCGCCAGTTCGACCGCCTCGTCGGCCTCCCAGCCGAAGGCGTGGGAACGGGAAGCCGGATTGCCAAACTTCTCGGTCAGATAAGGGATCATTTTCTCCGCCACGCGCGGGTCGACCGGCGTGGTTGCGGAGTAGTCCATGTAAATAGGCAGTTTCACGTTGAATCCTTCAGACAGGGGCGCCCTGCGCCTTTTGCATGCGATCGAGCATCACCGGCACGGCTTCCGGGTTGTGCTTGGCACAACCGTCCACCAGCTGCTGCAGATTGACCGACTCCAGATAGTCGAAAATCTTCTCGTTCAGCCCCATCCACAGGTTGTGGGTAATACAGGGCATCTCGTCGTGGCAATCGCCCTTGCCGCCGCAACTGGTCGCATCCAGCGGCTCGTCCACTGCCTGGATTATGTCCGCGGCAGAAATCGTATTCGCCGCGCGCGCCAGGTAATAGCCGCCCCCGGGTCCGCGCACGCTCTCGACCAGGTTGTTGCGGCGCAGCTTGCCGAACAACTGTTCCAGATAGGACAAGGAAATCTTCTGGCGTTCGCTGATCGCAGCCAGCGTCACCGGCCCCTTGCCGCCGCGCATCGCCAGATCAACCATCGCCGTCACGGCAAATCGTCCCTTCGTCGTCAATCGCATGTCATTACCTCTCTCAATTTGTTGCTCAGCCAATTAGCGATGCCCTGCGGGCCCGTTCCAATTTTCGTGAGCAATAATAGAATACCTGAATTTTTTAATCAACTATCTTATTCAGGTGATTAGGGTCAAATTTATCGGCGGTGGCACGCTCCTCGTCGACGGGCACACCCATCTTTTCGAGTTGCTGCAGGATGAAGTCGATACGCTGGTCCACGGTCATGCTGTGCCCGATCAGGCCATGCAGCGCCTTGGTAACTGGGTCGTTCTGGTCGTTGCCTATGCCGTAGGCATTGAAACCGCCGGTCTTTTTTCTCTCCTCGTCGAGGATGCGCGCCGGGATGCCGGCCGCAGTCGCACCCGCCGGCACGTCCTTGACCACCACCGCGTTCGAACCGATCTTCGCACCCGCGCCGATATGGATGGGCCCGAGGACCTTGGCGCCCGCCCCCACCACCACCCCGTTGCCCAAGGTCGGATGGCGCTTGCCTTCCTTCCATGACGTGCCGCCCAGCGTCACGCCGTGATACATGGTCACGTCGTCGCCGATCTCGGCAGTTTCGCCGATCACCACGCCCATGCCGTGGTCGATGAAAAAGCGCCGGCCTATGGTCGCGCCCGGATGGATTTCGATGCCGGTAAAGAAACGAGCGATATGCGACAGGAAACGCGCCATCCACTTCAGGTTGGCGTGCCACAGCTTGTTCGATAAACGGTGCAGGATGCGCGCATGCAGCCCGGGGTAGCAGGTCAGCACCTCGAAGGTGCTGCGCGCCGCCGGGTCGCGGTCGAATACGCTGGCGATGTCTTCTCTGATGTTTTTAAACATTTTGCTGATTATTGGCGTGGATGTTCAACGAATCTTGGTGCTCTTGCTGATAGCGCGTTTTGAGGCGTGCATTGTACTCGGTCGTGACACTCAGCATGCCGCGCAGGATGTTGATCTCGTCCGGCTCCGGCCTCGCCCTCGCATACAAACGGCGCAGGCGCTGCATCATGCGCGCCGGATTCTGCGTGGTGAAGAAACCGATCTCGAACAGCACCTTCTCCAGATGCGCGTAATACCCTTCCATCTGCTCATGGGAAGCTGGCCTCGCCTCGGCCACTTTCGGCACGAAGCCCTGTGCCGCCACGTTCAGCTCGTAGGCCATCACCTGCACCGCCGCCGCGAGATTCAGCGAGGAGAAATCCGGATCGGTGGGAATGTTGACCAGCACCTGTGCCTTGCCCATTTCCTCGTTGGTCAGCCCCGACATCTCAGTGCCGAACAGCAACGCGACCGGCTGCGCCGATGCCTGCTGCAACAGCTCAGGCATCGCCTCGCGCGGTGTCTTCACCTCGATCGAGATGTCGCGCAGCCGCGCCGTCATCGCCACCGTGAACGCCACGCCGTGCAGCGCCTCGTCGATGGAGGAACACACCACAGCATTTTCCAAAATGTCGTCCGCCCCCGCCGCCATCGCCGTCGCTTGCGGATCGGGGAATCGATATGGGTTAATCAGATGCAGATGGCGCAAGCCCATGGTCTTCATCGCGCGCGCCGCCGCACCGATATTGCCGGGATGCGAGGTGTGGCTGAGCACCACCCGCACAGAATCAAAAGGATTTTGTTTATTCAAAGCGTGATTCCAACTAAAATGCGCGCCGTGGGAACCATATCTGCGTTCCCGATCAGCTCATTAAAAGGTCGTTACCCATGCATCCCATGCTCAACATCGCGGTGAAAGCCGCACGTCGCGCCGGCAACCTGATATACCGCGCCACCGACAAGATCGATCACCTCACCGTGACCAAGAAGTCCCATGCGGATTTCGTCAGCGAAGTGGATCGCGCAGCCGAGCAGACCATCATCCAGACCCTGCTGGAGGCCTATCCGGACCATGCGATTCTAGCAGAAGAGAGCGGTGTTCACGGCGAGTCCGAGTACGTCTGGATCATCGATCCGCTGGATGGAACGACCAATTTCCTGCACGGCTTTCCGCAATTCGCCGTGTCCATCGCGCTGCAACACAAGGGCATCATCACCCAGGCCGTCGTGTACGACCCGACCAAGAACGAGCTGTTCACCGCGACCCGCGGCCGCGGCGCGTTCCTCAACGAGAAGCGCATCCGCGTGACCAAGCGCGTGCATCTGGCCGACGCCCTGATAGGCACCGGCTTCCCCTACACCCGCTTCGAACACATGGACGCCTATATCGGAATCCTGCGCGACCTGATGGAAAAGACTTCCGGCCTGCGCCGCCCCGGCTCCGCCGCGCTGGACCTGGCCTGGATGGCCGCCGGCCGCCTCGACGGCTTCTACGAGACCGGCCTCAAGCCTTGGGACATCGCCGCCGGCACGCTGCTGATCACCGAGGCGGGCGGCATGGTCAGCGACCTGCATGGCTCCGACACCTTCCTCAAGACCGGCCACATCTGCGCGGGCAATCCGGACATCCACCAGCAACTGCTGAAAGTCATCGCCCCACACCTGACGCCCGGACTGAAAGGGCAGTAAGCGACGGAGCCGGCCGACATGGACACCATCCTCGTTCTGGCCATCGCGACTATCGTCGTGGTGCTGATGTTCGAGTACACCAACGGTTTCCACGATGCCGCCAACATCATCGCCACGGTCATCGCCTCGCGCGCGATGACGCCGGTGCAGGCGGTGATGGTGGTGGCCATCTTCGAATTCCTCGGCCCGCTGCTCGGTGGCACTGCGGTTGCCAACACCATAGGCAAGTTCGTCACGCTGGACGACCTCGACCGGGTGACGGCGCTGACCATCGTATTCTGCGGACTGCTGGGTGCAATCGCCTGGAATTTGCTGACATGGTGGCGCGGCATCCCCTCCTCCTCTTCGCACGCATTGGTCGGCGGACTGGCCGGCGTGGTGATGGTCGCCGCCGGCTCCAACCATGTCTCCTGGGGATTCGCGGAACTGATGCGCGGCGAACTGACCGGCGTCGCCAAGGTGCTGGTCGCACTGATCCTCTCGCCCATCATCGGCTTCTGGGTAGGCTATCTGCTGCACAAGGTCATGATGGCGATGCTGCGCGGCGCGCATCCCTCGATCAACCGCGACCTGCGCCACCTGCAATTCGTCACCTCGGCCGGCCTCGCGTTCTCGCACGGCGCGAACGACGCGCAGAAAAGCATGGGCATACTCACGCTGGTATTGGTGCTCGGCGGTTTCATCCCCACTTTCGACGTGCCGTTCTGGGTGATGCTGGCCTGCTCGATGACCATCACGCTGGGCATCCTCTCCGGCGGCTGGCAGATCGTGCGCACGCTGGGCTTTTCGATTTACAAGATACGTCCACTGCACGCGCTGGATTCGCAGATGACTGCCGCCAGCGTGATCTTTGCCTCATCGCTGGCGGGCGCGCCGGTCTCGACGACGCATGTGGTCGCCTCGTCCATCATGGGCATAGGCGCGTCGGAACGCCCCAAGGCCGTGCGCTGGGGCAAGGCGCGCGAGATCGTCACGACCTGGCTGATCACCATACCCGGCGCGGCGTTGATGTCGATTTGCTGCTACCTTGTCGCCCAAATATTCCTCTGAGGAAATGCCATGAACGATGCCTCCAAAACACTGCTCGCGATCATCCTGGATCGAGTTTTCCCAAAGATGCCGGACTTTTTCACGATGCTGTCCGAGCAGAACATCCAGGTCACGCACACCGTCAATTTGCTGGTTGACTACATGGAACACGGCGACCCGGCAATTGCCGACGCGCTGAAACAGAACGTGCACGAGGCCGACGTCATCAAGGTGCGCAACCTGCACGAGCTGAACGAGGCATTCTCCACCCCCATCGACCGCGAAGACATCTACCGCGCGATCATGAGCCTCGACGACATCGTGATGTACTGCAAGACCACAGTCCACGAAATGGACGTACTGGACGTCACGCCGGACAATTTCATGCGCGAAATCTCGCGCCACATCAAAGAAGGCGTGGATGCGCTGGCCGTCGGCTTCGCCAAGCTGAGCACCAAGCCTGCCGACGCCGCGCACGACGCCGATGCCGCGCGCAAGGCAGAGCGCCATGCCGAGAAGCTCTATCGCGTCGCGCTGCCCATCCTGTTCGAGGGCACCGATTACGTGAACATGTTCAAGCGCCGCGAGATCTACCGCCACCTGACCAACGCCGCCCAGCACATGGCGCAATGCGCCAACACCTTGCACGACATCGTGGTCAAGATCAGCTAAGTCCGCGGCCATACATCCCATGATCGAAATCAGCGGACTCACCTTCGACTACCCCGGACATCGCGCGCTGAACGATGTGACGCTGAGCGTCGCCGGCGGCAGCGTCACCGCGCTGGTCGGCCCCAACGGCGCGGGCAAGACCACGCTGATGCGCTGCATCGCCGGGCTGGAGACGCCGCTCGAAGGCCGCATCGTCGTGGATGGCATGGACGTGATCGAACAGCCGCGCGAAGTGCACCGCATCATGGGCTACCTGTCCGACTTCTTCGGCCTGTACCAGGACCTTTCCGTCGCGCGCTGCCTGGAATACGCCGCCGCGGCGCAGGGCCTGCCGGACGACGACATCCCCGCCGCGATAGCGCGCACCGCCGAACGCCTCGACCTGACGGACAAGCTGCACCAGTTGAGCGGCAACCTGTCGCGCGGCCAGCGCCAGCGCGTCGCCATCGGACAGGCCATCATCCACCAGCCCAAAGTGTTGCTGCTGGACGAGCCCGCCTCCGGCCTCGACCCTGAGGCGCGCGCAAGCCTCGCCGCCTTGTTCCGCCAGCTGCAGGCCGATGGCATGACGCTGCTGGTGTCCTCGCACATCCTCGCCGAACTCGACGAATATTCCACGCACATGCTGGCGCTACGCGATGGTTGCATCCTCGAAAACCGTACGCTAAAAACCCCGCATGCATCGGAGGAATACCGCCGACTGCATCTCGACGTGGCACAGCCGGATGCGCGCCTGCCGGAATGGCTCAAGGCCCATGCATTGATCACACTCAAAAATGCGAACGAAAGCCATGCCGAATTCGACTTCCGCGGCGACCTGCATGCGCAGGCCGATCTGCTGAAGGCGCTGGTGCATGAAGGCTACGCGGTCAGCAGCCTCTCCGAACACAAGGAGAATTTGCAGCAGTCTTACCTGCGCTCGGTCGCGGCGCACATGGAGAGCAGCCGATGAGCAACCCGGAATTCAGGCGCAACCTGTGGCTATCGTTCTCCACGCACCGGCTCGCGGCGATGCCCGCGCTGCTGGGCCTCACCTTCCTCGCCGCCGCGCTCGCCGACCCGCAGGACAATGTCGCCGGGCGGCTGTATACCGCGGCCATCATGCTGTTCATCTTCATCGTCTGGCTATGGGGCGCGCGCAACGCGAACGCCGCCATCGTCGACGAGCTGCGCGACAAGACCTGGGATCAGCAGCGCATGAGCGCACTCGATCCGTGGACGATGACCTGGGGCAAGCTGTTCGGCTCCACCTCGTTCAACTGGTACGGCGGCGCGATGTGCCTCGTGGTCGTCGCCACCGCCGGCTTCGCCGCAGGCAAGCCCGACGTGCTCGCAAACGTGATCTCGCTGTGCGCGGTCGGCGTGATGCTGCACGCCGCGCTGATCGCGCTGAACTTGCACACCAGCCAGTTCGAATCGCGCGTCATCCAGCGCGGCGGCATGGGCTGGCTGGTGATCATTCTGGTGTTCATGTTCATGCCCGCTTTCTCCTTCGGCGACCAGAAGCCGGTGCACTGGTGGGGCATGGAGATCGGCCACGCGCTGTTCTGGCTGGACACCGCGCTGCTGTTCGCCGCCTGCGCCGCCTTCGCCGCATGGCGCGTGGTCTGCAACGCCCTGCAGGTGCGCACCCGCCCTTGGGCATGGCCCGCGTTCGCCTGCCTGCTTTCCGTCTATCTCGCGGGCTTCGCGCATGAAAACGCCTCGCTGTGGTTGATCGGCCTGTTCGTCTCGGTCGCGATGACCTATGCCGCACTGTTCACCGAACCCAACACGCTGCTGCGCTGGCGCAAGCTGAGCCTGCTGCGGGAACGCGACGACCTGCGAGGCTGGCTGGAACACCTGCCGGTGTGGCCGACCACGCTGGCGCTGAGTTTCGCGTTCGCGCTGATGGTGATGCTGACCTCGTCCGGCACGCAGGATGAATTTTCCCCGGTGAACATGCTGCATCCGCAATATGCGTTCACCGTCGCGCTGATGCTGCTGCGCGATGCCTGCATCCTGCTGTTCTTCTCCTTCGCGCCCAACGCCAAGCGCGCGGTCGGCGCGACCATGCTGTACCTGTTGGTGCTGAACATGCTGCTGCCCTTCCTCGCCGAAGTCGCCGGACTGAGTGCCGTGCGCTTCTTCTTCCTTCCCTTCGAAACCACCTACGAATCCTGGAGCAGCGTGCCGGTGATGGCCGTTCATGTCGCCATCGCGCTCTGGCTCGTACGCTGGCGGCTGCGCAACGACGAACAACCATGAACGACCAGACACTCGAAAAACACACGCCGATGATGCAGCAGTATTTGCGCATCAAGGCCGAACACGCCGACAAACTGCTGTTCTACCGCATGGGCGATTTCTACGAGCTGTTCCACGACGACGCGGTGCGCGTCGCCAAGCTGCTCGACATCACGCTGACCCAGCGCGGCGCATCCAACGGCAACCCGATCAAGATGGCGGGCGTGCCCTATCACGCCGCCGAGCAATACCTCGCAAGGCTGGTGAAGATGGGCGAGTCGGTCGCGATCTGCGAACAGATCGGCGACCCGGCGACCAGCAAAGGGCCGGTCGAACGCAAGGTGATGCGCATTGTCACGCCCGGCACGGTGACCGACTCCGCACTGCTGGAAGAGAAACGCGACAACCTGCTGCTGGCGCTGCACCAGCGCCGCGGCAAGCTTGGCCTGGCCTGGCTGAACCTCGCCTCCGGCCAATTCTTCGTATGCGAGACCGCCCCGGAAAACCTCGCCGCCGAACTGGAGCGCCTGCAACCTTCCGAGATCCTGCACGCCGAAGACAGCGCGCCGCAAATCGCGGGCCGCGTCGCGCTGAAGTCGCTGCCGGAGTGGCACTTCGAACTGGAGACCGCGCGCCGCGCACTGTGCCAGCAGTTCGCGACCATCGATCTCGCCGGCTTCGGCTGCGACGATTTCACCGCAGGCCTCGAAGCCGCCGGCGCGCTGCTCGGCTACGCCAGACTCACGCAAGGCCAGAGCATCGCGCATATCCGCAGCATGCAGGTCTACAGCGCAGATCGCTACGTGCGCATGGACGCCAGCACCCGCCGCAACCTGGAGATCACCCAGACCCTGCGCGGCGAACCCGCGCCTACGCTGCTGTCGCTGCTCGACACCTGCGCGACCAACATGGGCAGCCGCCAGCTGGCGAACTGGCTGCATCACCCATTGCGCGACCGCAATGTGTTGCGGGCACGGCTGGAGGCGGTCGAACAACTAATCGCATCAAACCCAAACCCACCCCAGCCCTCCCTTGTCAGGGAGGGAGCAGTACCGGCGATGCCCGCAACTTCCGCTCCTCCCCTGACAAGGGGAGGCTGGGAGGGGTTTGCACTCCATCGCATCGTCCACGAACAGCTCAAGCCCAGCGTAGACGTCGAGCGCATCACCGCGCGCATCGCGCTGAAGAGTGCAAGGCCGCGCGACCTCTCCGGCCTGCGCGACACGCTGCTGACCTTGCCGCAACTGCACGCCGAACTTGGTAGGGTGGGCAGCTCTGCTGCCCACGCGGTATCCCGCGACGAAAACCGCGTGGGCACAGAAACGTGCCCACCCTACACCGCTCTGCTGCAAACTCTGGCCGACGCGCTGCAAGCCGATGCCCCCCTGGTCGAGCTGCTGCAAAAAACAATGAAACCCGAACCCTCCTCCGTTCTCAGGGAAGGCGGCGTGATCGCCGACGGCTACGACGCCGAGCTGGACGAACTGCGCGGCATCCAGACCAACTGCGGTGACTTCCTGCTGGCGCTGGAGGCGCGCGAACGCGCGCGCACCGGCATCGACAAGCTCAAGGTCGAATACAACCGCGTGCACGGCTTCTACATCGAGGTCAGCGTCGCCAATGCGGACAAGGTGCCGGACGACTACCGCCGCCGCCAGACGCTGAAGAACGCCGAGCGCTACATCACGCCGGAACTGAAGGCCTTCGAGGACAAGGCGCTGTCCGCAAACGACCGCGCACTGGCACGCGAGAAACACCTGTACGACCAGTTGCTGGACAGCCTCGCCCCCAGCATCCCGCAACTGCAACGCATCGCCGCCGCCATCGCCGAACTCGACGTGCTCGCCACCTTTGCAGAACGCGCCGCGACGCTGAACTTCAGCGCGCCGCAGTTCAGCGACGACGCGCAGATCAACATTGTCAAAGGCCGCCATCCGGTCGTCGAGGCGCAGATCAGAGACCAGTCCGGGCAGTTCACGCCGAACGACACCCAGCTTTCCGACAGCCGCCGCATGCTGCTGATCACCGGCCCGAACATGGGCGGTAAATCCACCTACATGCGCCAGGTCGCGATCATCGCGCTACTCGCACACGTCGGCTGCTTCGTCCCCGCGCAGGAAGCCGTGCTCGGCGAGATCGACCAGATATTCACCCGCATCGGCGCATCGGACGACCTGGCATCAGGACGCTCCACCTTCATGGTCGAGATGACTGAAGCCGCCAACATCCTGCACAACGCGACGGAGAAGAGTCTGGTGCTGGTCGACGAGATCGGGCGCGGCACCTCCACGTTCGACGGCTTAGCGCTCGCCTACGCCATCGCGCGCCACCTGCTGGAGAACAACCGCAGCTATACGCTGTTCGCCACGCACTACTTCGAACTGACCAGACTAGCCGAAGAATTCGCCCAGCTCGCCAACGTGCACCTCGCCGCCGTCGAACACCAGCACAGCATCGTCTTCCTGCACAGCGTCAACGAAGGCGCGGCGAGTCAAAGCTACGGCCTGCAAGTTGCCGCGCTCGCCGGCGTACCGAACAGCGTTATCCGATCCGCGAAGAAACAACTGGTGAGGCTGGAACAACAAAGCGCCGCGCAAAACCCGCAAGGCGACCTGTTCGCCGCCCCGCCGCCGTATGCAGCGCCGGAGCCGGAAGAGCATCCGCTGGTCGCCGCGCTGCGAGAGTTGCAGCCGGATGATCTCAGCCCAAGGGACGCGCTGGAGAGGATTTATCAGTTGAAGAAGCTGGTGTAGCATAGGCCGCAAAGGAGACCATCATGGGACAAGCACTGCACGTATTGGGCATAGACAGCATGAGCGTCGAAGACCGCATCGCCCTGGTGAAGGACATCTGGGATTCGGTAGCCATCGAAGCCGGCCTGCTTCCTCCCTCCTCATCGGAACAGGCGGAACTGGATCGCCGTCTTGCCGAGGATGACTCAACTCCCAACGACACCGTTGCCTGGGAAACCATCAAAGCCGAAGCCCAGACCCGCTGGCAGCGCTGATGCGCCAAGTCGTCTTTCGCAAACAGGCCCACCTTGAATTCGACGAGGCCGGCGACTAGTACGAGAAAGAACGCCCCGGCCTGGGCTTGGAATTCCTTGCCGAGATTCATCTGCTCATCCACAGCATCGCCAGCAACCCGAAGCAATTCCCCATGCTGTACCGCGACGTGCGCAAGGCCGTCGCCAGACGCTTCCCCTACTGCATCTATTTTCGCGAGCGGGATCAGAAGATCGTCGTGCTGGCTGTATTCCACAGTGCGCGCAATCCGGCGGTGTGGAAGCAAAGGACATGATGAACTCGCCATGCCGAAAAGGCAGCCATTGGTCGCGGCACTGCGCGATTTGCAGCCGCAACGACCTCAGCCCGAAGGCGGCGCTGGAGAAGATTTATCTGAAGAAATTGCTAGCCACACACTCCAAGGAGTAAGCATGAAAGCGTATGACAATGCTAAAACAGAATTAAATAATTTAAGAAAACTCCATGCTGCCTCACGCTTTGCATTTGAACAAACAGAAGAAGTATTACGCTATCGCACAAAGCACAAAAAATCGCTTGACCCCAACTTTCTCATTCTAAAGCCGCCACCCAAGTTCAAACAAAAAAAGTCCTTTGGATTAACGATGATGGGACAATTGAGTGAACTTGTTTTTATACGTCTAATTTCAGTATTGGAAGCGTACCTTGTTGACTCTGTGAGAGATGTATTTTTTCTCAACAAACAGCCATTCAAAGATCAGGACGTTCGGTAATCCCCCCTGAAATTAGCCGCAGTTAAAAGTAGAATTTTCTCAATTAGAAAGCGAGGGAGTTTTACATGAAGACATCACGATTTTCAGACAGCCAGATCATTGCCGTACTCAAGCAAGCGGAGGCTGGCAGCCCGGTTCCCGAACTCTGCCGGGAGCACGGCATCAGTTCCGCCACGTTTTACAAATGGCGCAGCAAATTTGGCGGCATGGACGCATCCCTGATGGCGCGCCTCAAGGAGCTCGAAGACGAGAACCGTCGCCTCAAGAAGATGTATGCCGAAGAACGCCTCAAAGCCGAGATTGTTCAGGAGGCCCTACAAAAAAAGTGGTGAAGCCATCTTGCCGACGCGAGATGGCGCAACAGACCGTAGACAGCCGAGGTACCAGCATCCGACTGGCTTGTCTGGCCTTTGGCATCAGCCAGACCTGCTACCGCCACCAGGCAAAACAGTCGGCAGAGAATGTTGAAATCGCCGATCAACTGATTCGTCTGACTCACAATCAGCGCAACTGGGGATTCGGGTTGTGCTTCCTGTATCTGCGCAATGTGAAGGGCTATGGATGGAATCACAAACGCGTTTATCGCATTTACCGCGAACTGGAACTGAACCTGCGGATCAAGCCCAGGAAGCGCATCGTTCGGGAGAAACCTGAGCCGTTAGCCGTGCCGGAAGCCATCAACCAATGCTGGTCTATGGACTTCATGCATGACCAGCTGTCCGATGGCCGCAGCTACAGACTGTTCAACGTGATCGATGACTTCAATCGGGAAGCCTTGGCGATCGACATTGATCTGTCACTGCCGGCAGATCGGGTGGTACGGGCGCTGGATCAGATCATCGAGTGGCGTGGTAAGCCGCAGGCCATTCGCAGCGATAACGGCCCGGAATACATTGGTAGCACACTGACGAATTGGGCGGAACGACAGGGCATTCGGCTTGACCACATCCAGCCGGGCAAACCTCAGCAGAATGCCTATATCGAACGCTACAACCGGACGGTGCGCTACGACTGGCTAAGCCATTACCTGTTCGAGTCGATTGGCGAGGTACAGGATTATGCAACCCAGTGGATGTGGACTTACAATCACGAGCGCCCCAACATGGCGCTCGGCGGCATCACCCCGAAACAGAAGTTAGCTCTTTTAACCAACTCTACTTCTGACCGCTGCTAAGAATGGGGGGATTACCGATTGACCACACGAAAAGGAGTGCATCATGTTGAAACCATCGATTGCAGTATCTGTATTGGCTGGCGCCCTGGCAGTCTCGTCCGGGCCGTTGTTGGCAGCCGACCAAGTCCGCGACCGGGCGCAGGATCAGACGCAGGCACAGGATCAGGAGCGCATTTACGGCAGTCAGTTGATGACGCAGGAAGAGCGCAACGAATATCGCGCAAAGTTGCGGGCGACCAAGACGGCCGAGGAGCGTGAGCGGATCAGGAACGAGCATCACGAACAGATGAAGCAGCGCGCAATGGAGCGCGGCATGACGCTCCCGGACATGCCCCCGGCCGGCGGCGGGATGGGCCCCGGTGGCGGCCCTGGCAGCGGCATGGGTGGCGGCGGGATGCGCCAAGGCGGAGGGCGCTGAACCTGTCCCTCATTCACCGAAGCGCGAGGGGGCAGCATTTCCTTTTGCCCCCTCACTCCAGCATCCGGTAAGGTTCCATGGCGACCGATTCGACCCGATCGCCGAGCATGATCACTTCTCCTTCCCGCCGGCTTTCGCCCGTCTCGCTGAATTCGAAACGATAGCTGCGGCGCAATATCCGGCGTCCGGACGAGTCGCGGGCGAATGCGAGGCCGGTACCGGCGACGGTGTCGTCCAGAAATTGCACGCCCTCCCTGCTGCAGGCCTGCCTGCCGGCTTCGCGGGCGATCTCGAGGATGCGGATGCTGTGCAGCCAGAACCAGACCAGCGCACCCAATACCGCCAGGACGATCAAACTCGCGAAGTCCGCCATGATTGTGGGTCGTCGATCCGCGGGACGCGGTTCAGCCTAGAAGCGCGAAGCGCGGCACGCTCCGCCCTTCGTGCTGTACCTGTTCGAAGAAGGCGGATTTGGGGCGCGTCCAGACCAGTCCCTCCTCCGACTTGTAGACCATCATGATGACGTCCGGATCGGCCTCCAGCTTCGCCTCGCAGACGATCTCGTAAATGCCTCCCTTGTAGTGCCGATATTTCATTGCCTGCTCCCCTTAGCCTCTGCCTCATTCCGTATGGCTTATTGTGCCCGATAGAGACCCGATGCGCAGGATTCGAATTGATTTAGAATCCGCCACACCTTTCCCTCGGGGGTGGATGCCATGACCGACCGCTACTTCACCAGACAGACCTTCGCCTTCCTCGAAGCGCTCGCAGATAACAACTCCCGCGAGTGGTTTGAGGAGCACAAGCAGGAATACGAGGATTTCGTGCGCACGCCCGCGCTGGATTTCATCGCCGACATGTCGGACGAGATGCCGGCGATCTCGCGGCACTTTCTGGCGCAGCCTAAGAAGGTGGGCGGTTCGCTGATGCGCGTGCAGCGCGACACGCGCTTCTCCCGCGACAAGACGCCGTACAAGGTGAACATCGGCATCCAGTTTCGGCACGAGGTGGGCAAGGACGTGCATGCGCCTGGCTATTACCTGCATATCGAACCAGGCGGGTGTTTTCTCGGCATCGGCCTGTGGCGTCCCGAGGCGGATGCGCTGTTCAAAATACGCAGCGCCATCGTCGAACATCCCGATGCGTGGGTCGCGGCGCGCGACGACAAGGATTTCCGCGAACATTTCACGCTCGAAGGCGACTCGCTCGTCAACGCGCCGCGCGGCTTCGCCAAGGATAATCCGCTGGTGGAAGACCTGAAGCGCAAGGACTTCATCGGCATGGCCGCGTTGAGTACAGCCGAAGTGACATCGAAGAAGCTGCGCACGCTGGTGGTGGAACGTTTCCGGCAGGCTGCGCCCTACATGGAGTTCCTGTGCAAGGCGCTGGATTTGCGCTTTTAGGGTCTGAGAGCTAAAGGGGCCAGCTTCGCATTTCCTTCAGCCGGACCCTCGGCTAAAAGGGGCGGGTTCGCATTAGTTCCACAACCAAGCTTCATGGAAGCGCCCGTCAATAGGCGATCTACAGACTACCGACTTGCCCACAAGAGCTGATTACTCAGGCTTCAACCCGCGCAATTCGTATGATCTCTTTTGCAATATCTTCCGGCGACAAAATAAAGTCGATGCAGCCGCTTTCGATTGCGCTTGCAGGCATATCCGGTTGCTTTGCGGTACTGAGTTTCTGCGCGACGGTGATGCCGCCGACTTGTTTGATGCCGCACATTGCCGCGGCCCCGTCGCCATCGTAACCAGAGACGATCACGGCAACCAGCTTGCCGTCCCAGTAGCGGGTGAGTGAGCGCAGGAAGACGGAGATGACATCGGGCCAGCCGCGCTGGCTTGGATATGAGCTTGAGCATGAACTCTCCGTCGCAGGTGGGTAGGCATTTCGGTAATGTGATTCACGATGACGATCGCCACCCCCATATCGGCCGGAAGATTTTGCAACAAGCGAATATAGGCATCGAGGTCGCCCGCCGATCCGCCGACACACACGATGGGAAAATCTTTTGCCCGGGTATCTGCCTTGTCATTCATCTCCATAACCTTTTCGACCATGCTGTTGACCATGGCTTGAAGGGTAATGAATGACCAACAATCACTCTGTCCGCTAACGAACAATAATCAGGGCCACGGCTTCTAATCAACACTACAGCACGGATGGATTCGCCGGGTATACATCAGGTTATGCTGCGCTAACCCAACCTACGAAACCCCAGTCTATTGAGATACAGCCTTCTATATTGCGAGTGCGATGAGCCTTTTGTTGTATCTATTAGCGATACAACTTTAGCGAATTCACAATCAGTTCCAGCCCATGGAGCCATAACTGCTAGACTCCGCGCACTTATGGACATCGCCGAGATTTCCAAACAGCTTGAGCATACCGGCTACATCGTTCTGGCTAAACCGCTGGTCGATAAACTATTGGCAGATTTATTCACGCGCTGCCACGATAACGATCCCGCGCGTTTTCATGCGGCCCAGGTGGGTAGAGGCGCGGCGAAGCAGCAGATCGGGACTATACGCGGCGACGTGATCGACTGGCTGGATGCAGGCAACGACACCGATCAGGCCTATCTGGCCTGCATGGAAGAACTGCGTCTGGGGCTGAATGCGGCGCTTTATCTGGGCTTGTTCGATTATGAATGCCATTACGCCATCTACGGCAAAGGCGATGGTTATGCAAAACATTCCGATGTGCTGCAAGGCAAGAAGAACCGGATACTGACCACGGTGCTGTACTTGAACGAAGACTGGCATACCTGCGACGGGGGCGAGCTGGTGGTGTTCGAGCCGACAGGAAAGTCGGTGATCGCAACGGTGAACCCGACCTTCGGCACGATGATCATTTTCCTGAGTGAATCTTTTCCTCATGAAGTACTCGTCTCTCACGCCACTCGACGCAGCATTGCCGGCTGGTTTCGCGTCAGCGGTAGTTGATTTCGCAACTTAACTACCACCAGCTAAAGCTGGTGGGTTAGCGCAGTCGTCGCGACGACTAAAGTCGCCAATCGCTCCGGCTAGACGCGCATGAGTCAATTCCGGAAAGTCAAAGTCACCGGTTAAAGCCGGTGGTTTAAGACGAACTGTGTTGATAATCAAAATGAACCTGACCTGAAACAACTCAGGGCAAACGGTTTCATCAAGGCCTCGCAACAGCGGCTCGAATATATAGTCGCCCACGCCAGGGGGTAGTCGAACTTCTGGGGCTGGCCCGCGAGGGCGGCACGGATATAGGGCTCGTGTTTGCGGAACAATTCGCCGCCCAGCAAATCCTGGACAGGGACCCCGCGCATTTCCTCCGGGCTCTTGCCGAACCAGTTCAGATACTCCCGGTTGGCGAAAGTCGAACGCAGATCCCGGGTCCAGTACCCCACCATGCCGAGCATGAAATCGGCGCCCATTTTCATGAAATGGGCGCTCTCGTGCAAAGATTCGTTCATCTGTTTTGAATCCTGAATAATGGGCCCTGTTGTTGGTGCAGCATGCGCGAAATACTAGCCGCGTGTTCGATTTGTTACAACGGAGAAGCGTTTCGAATTCACGCCTTCGCGGGATATGGAAATTACAGCGGGAAAATCGCAGCGGGCTCGCTTGCTGTGGCAGGGAAGCTGTATCATTCGCATTCCCTCGCCCACCCGAAAATATTACAAGAAATGCTGTTCAACCCGACACGCGACGAAGCGCGCGACTTCCTGATCGAATCCTGGCGCAAACGCCGCGCCGGCGAACTGTTGACGCCGCTGGAGGATCTCGCCGCACAGTTGATCGCCAAGCATCCGGAACACCATGCCGTATTCGAGGATCGCGAATCTCATCTCGACCGCGACTACCGGCCACAGCATGGCGAGACCAACCCCTTCCTGCACCTGATGATGCATCTGACCATAGAGGAACAGATATCCATCGACCAGCCGCCGGGCATACGCGCCCATTTCGTCCGCCTGACACACAGGTTCGAATCGGAACACGATGCCCAGCACGCGATGATGGAATGCCTGACCGAGATGATCTGGCAGGCGCAGCACAACCGCACTCAGCCGGATGCGGCGATCTACCTGGATTGTCTCGCCCGGCAGCAATAACGGGTAAAATGCGCCCCGCAACATCGCAACATCGCAACATCGCAACATCGCAACATCGCAACATCGCAATACCGTTCAACCGCATAAGGCACAATGTGCAATCCAGATTCATCAAACGCCTGATACGCAACTTCCTGCCCGCTACGCTGATCATCGCAGCACTGGGCAGCGTATTCTATGCGTTCGAGTCTGCCGACGACCTCAAAGCGCTGATCGCCCATGAGAAAGACCATGTGCATGCCGGCGTGGAGTCGGTCAACCGCACCTTGCTGACGCTGAAGCACGACACGCAGTATCTGGCTCATTCGACGCTGCTCACCGAGGCCGTCGAGCGTCCAGGCCGCGCCAGAATCGACAGACTCGAACAAGACTTGGCCGCATTCATCGCGGCCAAGGGCATCTACCACAAGGTGCGCTGGATCGACGAACGCGGACAGGAACAGGTTCGCGTCGAATCGCACGACCGGGTTTCCATCGCCACATCCGGCGAAACCGAGAACAAGGCCCTCCGCTATTACTTCGAGCAGGCGATGAAGCTCGAGCAGGGCGAGACCTATCTTTCGCCGCTCGATCTCGAGATCGAACAAGGCGCCGTCGAGCGTCACCAGCGCCCGACCCTCCGTGCTGCGACGACGTTGTTCGATCAATCCGGCCGCGCACGGGGCATCGCCGTGATTTCCTATTCGGCGCGCGACCTGTTCGAGCACATCGACCAGGTCTCCGCGACCGCCGGCACCTCCTGGATGCTGCTCAACGAGCAAGGCTACTGGCTCAGGAGCAACGATCCGGCGCAGGAATTCGGCTTCATGCTGCCGCACCGCGCCAGCATGGCAGCGCAGCAGCCGGAAGTCTGGCAGAAGATCGCCCAGGCCCCGTCCGGACATTTCTTCGATGCCGATGGCGGCCTGTGGATGTTCGACACCGTTTATCCCAATCGCGTCATTGCCAACAATCCGGTGCCCGCTGCGGAAAACGCCGGCCGGATGAAAATGGTGAAGTACATCGATGCTGCGGCACTGAGCATGCAGAATCAAACTCTACGCAAGCAGACTACATTGCTGGTCTTCCTGTTCCTTGCATTAGCCTTCGCGATCAGCTTCCGCCTGAGCCGCTCCCAGCTCGCCCAGGAAGACAGCAACATCGACCTGCAGCACCTGCTCGGCGAGCTGAACCAGCAGAAATTCGCGCTCGATCAGCATGCGATCGTCGCGATCGCCGGCCTGGACGGTACGATCACCTACGTCAACGACAAGTTCTGCGCGATCAGCCAATACGAGCGCAGGGAATTGATCGGACAGAACCACCGTATCGTCAAGTCCGGCATGCACGACGCCGCGTTCTATCGCGAGATGGGGGACGCCATCAGAAACGGCATCGTGTGGCACGGCGAGACCTGCCATCGCGCCAAGGACGGCAGCCTGTACTGGGCGAAGAACACCTTCGTGCCGCTGCCGAGTTCAGCCTCTTACATCGCGATCAGCACCGATATCACCGCCCAGAAACAGACCGAAGAAAAGCTGCGTATCGCCTCGATCGCCTTCGAGACCCACGAGGCCATCGTGGTCACCGATATGCAGGCCAACATCATCAATGTCAATCGTGCTTTCGAACAGCTGACCGGTTACAGCGCCGCGGAAGCCATCGGCCAGAATCCGAAGATCCTGCAGTCGGGCCGCCACGACCAGCAGTTCTACCTGGAAATGTGGGCTACGCTGCTCAAGGATGGCATCTGGTCCGGCGAGATGTGGGACAAGCGCAAGGACGGCAGCATTTACCCGAAGTGGCTGACCATCTCTGCGGTGCGCAACGAAAAACAGGAAGTCACCAACTATGTGGCGATCTTCATGGACATCAGCGAACGCAAGCGCGCCGAGGAGGAGATCCAGCGGCTTGCCTTCTACGATACGCTGACCGAACTGCCCAACCGCCGCCTGCTGCTGGACCGGCTGATCCAGTCGCTGATCGCCAGCGAACGCAGCGGCTCATTCGGCGCGCTGCTGTTCATGGACATGGACAACTTCAAGATCCTGAACGACACGCAGGGGCACGATGTCGGCGACATGCTGCTGATCGAGGTCGCGCGACGACTCAAGACCAGCGTGCGCGAAAGCGACACGGTAGCTCGCCTCGGCGGAGACGAATTCGTGGTGATCCTGCAGGGACTGGGCAGCAGCGAACTGCTGGCCGCCAACCAGGCGGAAGACATCGCGGAAAAGATCGTCGCCGCACTCAGCGAGACATACCGTCTGGGCGCGCACGAACATCACAGCAGCGTGAGCATCGGCGTCGGCCTGTTCCACGGGCGCAGCACGACGGTGGACGAATTGCTGAAGCGGGCGGATACCGCGATGTACCAGGCCAAATCCGCCGGACGCAATGCGGTGCGTTTCTTCGAAACCGACATGCAAAAAGCCGTCGAATCGCGCGCGATGATGGAGACCGCGCTGCGCCAGGCGATTGCCAAGGAAGAGTTGCAGCTTTATTACCAGATGCAGGTCAATCGCGAACAGCGCATCGTCGGCGCTGAGGCGCTGTTGCGCTGGATCAACGAAGAGCGCGGCTTCGTCTCTCCGGCGCAATTCATCCCGCTGGCCGAGGAGAGCGGCCTGATCCTGCCGATCGGACTTTGGGTGCTGGAAACGGCCTGCCGCCAACTGCAAAAATGGCAGGACTCCCCGGCGACCCGTCACCTGCAACTCGCGGTGAACGTGAGCGCGCGACAATTCCGCCAGCCGAATTTCGTCGCACAAATCGGAGAGTTGCTGAAGACATACGGCATCGATCCGACGCGGCTGAAACTGGAACTGACCGAGAGCATCGTGCTGACCGACGTGGAAGAGACCGTGCAGAAGATGCTCGCGCTGAAGCAATTCGGCGTGCAATTCTCCATGGACGATTTCGGCACCGGTTACTCGTCGCTCAGCTACCTGAAGCAACTGCCGCTGAACCAGATCAAGATCGACCAGTCGTTCGTGCGCGACATCGTCGTGGACAAGAGCGATGCGATCATCGTCAAGACCATCATCGACATGTCGCTGAACTTCAATCTGGAAGTGATTGCCGAAGGCGTGGAGACCGAGGAACAACTGGAGATTTTGCGGGAGAACGGCTGTCAGGCCTTCCAGGGCTACCTGTTCAGCAAGGCGGTGCCGCTGACAGAATTCGAGGCCCAGATCGGACAAACGGGCGTAATCGAGTGACCAACAACACCTACAAGTCCATCGGCGTCAACATCTAACCTTCCCGCCCATCCGCATGTGGCCAACCATGCGGATTTAACCGTCAGACCTACTCTCCCAGCATGGCCGCGATCTGGCGCTCGGCCTCTACCCAGTGTTCGGTCGAGTTGCCCTGAAATCCGTGGCGCTCGGCGATGAAATAGGCCGCGGTCTCGACCATGCGGTAACGCTCTTCCGGCGACGGAGTTGCCGCCTTTTTGGCCTTCGGAGCCGCTGCTTTTCTGGCCGTCGTTTTCTTCTCTGCAACAGGCGTAGCCGCTTTCTTCACCGCCGATGCCGCAGCCTTCTTGACTACAGGAGCTGCAGCTTTCTTCGCGGCGGGTGCAGCAGCCTTTTTTACGGCCGGAGCGGCTGCAACCAAGGTCTTCGTCGCCGTCGCGGCGGTTTTCTTGACTACAGCAGCTTTTGCTTTTTGCTCTACCATGATGCCTCCTTGTAAATATCTGAACCGATTAATAAAGCTCCACTCAGTCCATGATATGGCGGGTAAGCCAGACCGGTCAACAGATTCCACCGATTTCGTATTGACGTTACCTCACCTAGCGGCTAGTGTGCGCGACATCTTTTCAACACTTGCCATCCATGAAATACCTGAAATCCGAACTCCCCATCGCCATCGCCCTGATCATCCTCGGACTGGGTTTCACACTGGAACATAGTGCCGTCGAACACGGCGGCGGGATGCTGTGGGGACTGCTGCTGGTGATACTCGCGGCCATCATCGGCGTCGCATTCCGCATCGCGCATCACGCCGAAGTGCTGGCGATGCGCTTCGGCGAACCCTACGGCACGCTGATCCTCACGCTCGCCGCAGTCTCGGTGGAGGTTGTGATCCTGGTAGTGCTGCTGATGGGCGAGCCCAACCCGACGCTGGCGCGCGACACGGTTTTCGCCGCGGTGATGTTCGACATCAACGGCATCCTGGGCCTCGCCGCCATCGTCGGCGGACTGAAGCACGGCAGCACCAAATACAACGTGGATTCGGCCAACTCCTTCATCGCGATGCTGCTGGTCGCGATCGGCGTCGGCATGTTTATCCCGGACTTCGTGCCGGAAGCGAAATGGCAGATTTACTCGATCTTCTCCATCGGCATCATGGCGATCATGTATCTGGCCTTCCTGCGCTTGCAGACCGTGGAGCACCGCACCTTCTTCGAATACTCCAACGAGACCGACGACGAAGTGCACGACGAAGCGCATAGCCCGAACGCGCTACACGTCGCGGTAATGCTGGGCGCGATCGTGCTGGTTGGCCTGCTGTCGGAAGTGCTGTCGGTGCTGCTGGATGCCGGACTGTCCGGCAGCGATCTGCCGAAGGCGATCCCCGCGGTGCTGGTCGCACTGATTTCCGCCAGCCCGGAGATCCTCACCGCACTCAGGGCCGCACAGCACAACCGCATGCAGACCACGGTCAACATCGCGCTGGGCGCCTCGCTCGCCACCGTGCTGCTGACCTTGCCGGTGATCGAGGCCATCGCGCTGTTCAGCGGCGAACGCATCGACATGGCGCTCACGCCGGTTCAGGCCGGGATGCTGCTGCTGACCTTCCTCACGGTGATGAACAACCTGCACGACGGCGAGACCAATGCGATCGAGGGCATCAGCCACTTCGTGCTGTTCGCCGCATTCATCGCACTGGTGGCGATGGGTTTGATCTAGGAATTCACCTAGGCCGGAATATATAGATATTCCGGCCTATTGCCCCACACCTCCAGTGAGGTTATAAGACAGCGCGAACCGGGAAAAGCGACGTAGATCGAGTGTTCATCCGGCCCCATATAACAATAAAAACAAATGACGGAAAAATTCGCAGCATAATTCCATCCATATTATTCACTCTCGGCGCAACACCCTGCAGCAACGCCGAATGGACAGATATCCGGATGACTGAAAAATCTTTCGACATGGAGCATCCACAGCTGATCTAGCGCGCCGACATGAACAACAAGATATTCGCGGCATTTTCGAAGAATCTCACCTTTCAGCGCCAGCTCGGTATCACGGTCACGCTCGGCATCCTCTTTCTGGCGATACTCTCATCCATCGCCGGCTCATGGCAAAGCAACGAGCGCGTGAGCCGCGACATCATCGAGCACGGAAAGCGCATCACCGAGAATCTGGCGCGTCAGAGCGTGCTCGCACTGATCTTCGATTCGCCCGACAATGTGGCAGAGGCGGCGAAGACCACGCTGACCTTCCCCGAGGTCGTCGGGGTGGCGATTTACCATACCGACGGCCACCTGCTCGTTGCCCACGGAGACAATCTCCCCGGACGATTCCTACCCCCTGCGAGACAGACCGGCGACTCTCATGCCGCCATCCTGCTGGACGACACCCAGAACGCATGGCATTTCACCGCCCCGGTCTACAGCCACCCCTTTGCCGACTCGCCGCTTGCCGAGGCCGCCGCGCCGGAATTGCTGGGACACGTTATCGTCGTGACCGGCAAGGCGGGGATAGGGAGACTGTCCTCCGACATCTTCACGACCAATCTGACCATTTCTTTCTCCTTCGCCCTGTTCTTCCTTCTGTTGATCCGCTCGCTTTCCCGCAACATGGCACGTCCGCTCGACGAATTGTCGGACAGCATGGAACGGGCCCAAACGGGTGAATCGCAGGTGCGCGCCAAGCCGGGCGGCCCCAAGGATATCGCCGCGATGGCACACGCCTTCAACGACATGATGGCGGTGCAGGAAGATCGCGAGGAAGCGCTGCGCAAAAGCGAGGAGAAATACCGCACCTTGATAGAAAGCGCGCTCAGCATCATCTTGCGCTGGGATACGCAGGGGCGCATCGTGTATATCAACAACTATGCCGAAAGCTTGTTCGGATACCAACCGAACGAATTAATCGGCCAGAACATCGTGGGCAGCATCGTGCCGAAAACGGAAACTACGTCGCGCGACCTGTCCAGACTGATGGGTGACATTCTTGCCCATCCGGAAAAGTATCGGATGAACATCAATGAAAACATCAAGAAGAATCGCGAACGCCTGTGGGTGATGTGGACCAACCGTCCGATATTCGACGACACCGGAAAAATGATCGAAATACTGAGCGTCGGAAACGACATCACCGAGCGCAAGCATGCGGAAGATGCGCTCACCGAATCGATGCGCCAATTGGAAACCAAGGAACTGGCCAAATCCCGCTTCCTCGCGGCGGCAGGCCACGACCTGCGGCAACCGCTGGCCGCCGCCAACTTGTTCATCGATACGCTCAAGCTGACCAGTCCGACCATGCAGCAACATACGATCATCCAGCAACTGGACCAGGCGATGTCAACGTTCAACGGCCTGCTCGATACCCTGCTGCATGTTTCGAAACTGGATGCAGGCGTCATCAAGCCGGAACTGAAATCGATCGATGTCGCCGAAATATTCGGCTGGCTGGAACAGAATTTCGCCGCGCTGGCCCGTGAAAAGCGAATCGATTTCCGTTTCCGCATCTCGGCCAGAGAAAGACTGCTCATCCATAGCGACATCGGCTTGGTCAACTCCGTGATGATGAATCTCGTTTCGAATGCGATCAAATTCACCTCCGACAATTCCATTCTGGTCAGCGCCCGGCAGCGCAAAGACAAAGTGCTTTTTCAAGTTTGGGACACCGGAACAGGCATCCCGGAGAAATTCATCGGAAATATCTTCGACGAGTTCTATCAGATAGACAATCCGCAACGCGACCGCACAAAAGGGCTTGGACTGGGGCTGTCCATCGTCAAGCGGGCATTGGCGCTGCTGCACAGCGAGATCGGTTGCCGATCACGGGTCGGGCGCGGCTCGGTCTTCGAGTTCAGCTTGCCGCTGGACGGCATCCCCGACCGGATTGAGCACCGAATCGCCGCTGCCGCGACTCCCGACAAAGATCTATTCGTCCGGGGCAAACACTTTATTGTGCTGGACGACGACATGCTGGTCGCGCAAGCCATGGTGGCGCTGCTAGAGGGAATGGGCGGAAACGTGACCTGTTTCCATAATCCGGACGATGCATTGCTCCATCCCGGCATCGAACATGCCGATTACTTCATCGTCGATTATATGCTGGGCGACTCGCTCAACGGCATCCAGTTCCTGAACCGGGTGCGGCAGAAGCGCGGAAGTCCGATCCATGCGGTGTTGATGACCGGAGACACGTCGGCCGCGTTCATCCGGGAGGCCGCAAACTGCAATTGGCCGGCGCTGCACAAGCCGGTCAACATAATCAGGCTGAAGTCGGCGCTGGCCGCACAAGCATCGAGCTACCCGGGCGCATGAGTCCCTGCATTTATTCCTGTCGCTGCCGCAACGCCACGCGCTTGAGGTACGCCTCGCGCGCGATCTGTACGTCTTCGAGAAAGTAAGGCAACTCCTTCAGCAACAGCGCCTGCGGCCCGTCCACCAGCGCCTTCGGCGGCGCGGGATGGAAATCCACCAGCACCATGTTCGCGCCCGCCATCACGCCCTGCGCAGTGGCATGCATCACGTCGAGGATGCCGTCCGACGAGGCGGCACGCGTGCCGACCGAGTGCGACGGATCGATGCACACCGGCATGCGCGTCAGCCGTTTCACCACCGGCACATGCGCAAAGTCGACCAGATTGCGGTGCGGATCGCCCATATTCGTCTTCATCCCCCGCAGCCCGAAGATCACCTTGCGGTTGCCTTCCGATGCGAGGTATTCCGCCGCGTTCAACGACTCGTCCAGCGTGATGCCGAAACCGCGCTTGAGCAGAATGGGCATCTCGGTCTGGCGGCCGACGATCTTCAGCAATTCGAAGTTTTGCGTGTTGCGCGTGCCGATCTGCAACATCACGCCGGTCGGATTGCCGGTCTGGCGCAACGCCTCGTTGATCTCGTCCAGATGCGACTCGTGGGTGATCTCCATCGCGATCACCTTGATGCCATACTTGCCCGCCAGCTCGAACACATAAGGCAAACACGTTTTGCCGTGTCCCTGGAATGCATAGGGACTGGTGCGCGGCTTGTATGCGCCCATGCGCGTGCACACCTGCCCGGCGTCGCGCACCGCCTTCATCATGATCTCGACATGCTCGCGATTGTCCACCGCGCACAGCCCCGCGAACACATGCAGCGTGTCCTGCCCGAAGCGCACGCCGTTGTAGTCGAAATGCGTCGGACGCTGCTCGTCCTTGTGGCGGCCGAGGATGCGGTACTCCTCCGACACCCGCACCACCCGCTCGACGCCAGGCAGGCTCTGCATGTCTTCGATATCCAGCGCCTTGGTGTTGCCGATCAGGTAAATCTCGGTGAGATTCTGCTCGCTACCGCGCTCGACATGCACACGGGTCTGGATGCCTTCCAGCGTCGCGAGATGAGCCAGCAACTGGCGATATTCCGGCGACTGCTCGCCGATGTTGGAACCGAGAATCAGGATCATATTGCACCTCTAGTTATCAACCTAAGCCGGATGAACCGGAACCAAATGTAGGTCGGGCTATGCCCGACATGGTGGGCATAGCCCACCCTACCGCCCCCCAATTTATCTGCCCAGCAAAATCTTGCGCTGCGCCGCCCATCCCACCAGCGGGTCGCGCGTAAAACCGCTTTTACCGAACTGCTGCCAACGGCCAATGACGTAGCACAGCAGCAGGTTGGCGTGCGCACCCACGTCCACGGCCTCGCCCATTTCGCCCTGCGTTGCGGCGATGCGCAAAGACTGCTTCAGCGTCGCTTCGATGCGATCCAGCAACTGGTTAATGCGGGCTTGCAAGCGCTCGTCTTCGTTGACCAGCGCATCGCCGATCAACACGCGCGTCATGCCGCGATTCTTCTGCGCAAAGCCTAACAGCAGCGAGACGATGGCATCGGCCTGCTGCAACCCGCTCTTCTCTTCCTGGGTGATTTTGTTGATGAGGCCGAACACGGTCTGTTCGATGAACTCGATCAGACCTTCGAACATTTGCGCCTTGCTGGCGAAGTGACGGTACAGCGCCGCTTCGGACAGCTCCAGCCTGGCGGCGAGTGCAGCCGTGGTGATTTTTTCGCCCTTGGGTTGCTCCAGCATGTGCGCCACGGTTTGCAGTATCTGCAATTTTCTTTCGCCCGGTTTAGCCGCCATTTCGCTCCCCTTTAATTAAGCCGCGCCATCGCGCGCGGCAGTTCCATCACGTTTCGCACCTTTACGTCCACACAGGGCGGATTGCGCGTCTCTCCCGTCACCCACACAGTGCGCATCCCCAGCCGTTTCGCGGCCATCAGATTTTCGAGGCTGTCCTCGACCATCACGCACTGCGCCGCCTTGAGACGATGGCGGCGCAACAATCGCATGAAACCGAAACTATCCGGCTTGGGACGGTAACGCGTCTGCTCCACCGCCATCACGTCGTCGAACAGGCCGTCGATGCGCAACAGCTTCAGCACCGCATGCGCATAGTGCTGCGGCGCGTTGGAGAACACCACCTTCCTGCCCGGCAAGGCTTGCAGCATATGGCGCAAACGCGGCTCGCGCAGCACCATGCGTTCGAGTTCGGGGAACTGGTGGGTGTGCCACAGAAAATGTTCCGGCTTGGTGCCGTGGTGGCGCATCAGCCCGGAGAGCGTCGCGCCGTAGCGCTGCCAGTAATGCATGCGCAGCGCGTTCGCGGCGTCTTCGTCCAGTTGCAGATGCTCCTGCAAGTACGCCGTCATGCTGCGGTTGATGTGCGGAAAGATATGCGGCGTCGCGTTATGCAACGTGTTGTCCAGATCGAAAATCCATACCGGGCCAACCATCATCTTCATCCGCAGATTAGAAAGATTGGTTTTAAATCTGCGTTCATCTGCGTAATCTGCGGATAAGGTTTTATTTGCTTTTGATTAAAGTGCCCACACCTTCGTCGGTCAGGATCTCCAGCAACAGCGCATGCTCCACGCGACCGTCGATGATGTGCACCGACCTCACCCCGCTGCGCGCGGCGTCCAGCGCAGAGCTGATCTTGGGCAGCATCCCGCCTGACAAGGTGCCGTCCGCGACCAGGTCATCGATGTTCTTCGGCGTCAGACCTGAGAGCAGGTTGCCGTCCTTGTCCAGCACGCCCGGCGTGTTGGTCAGCAGCACCAGCTTCTCCGCATTCAGCACCTCGGCCAGCTTGCCCGCCACCACATCGGCGTTGATATTCAGCGTCTCGCCGTCGGGCGCGACGCCGATGGGCGCGATCACCGGAATGAAATCGCCGGAATCGAGGAAGGTGATGATCGCCGGATCGATCTTGGTGATCTCGCCGACCAGGCCGATGTCCAGCATCTTGCCCGGCTCATCCTTGCTCTCCAGCATCATCTTCTCTGCGCGGATGAATGCGCCGTCCTGCCCGGTCAGCCCGACCGCCTTGCCGCCGTGCCGGTTGATCAGTGTGACGATATCCTTGTTGACCTTGCCCAGCACCATCTCGACCACATCCATGGTCTCTTCGTCGGTGACGCGCATGCCCTGCACAAAAGAGCCCTGCTTACCGACACGATTCAACAGGTCGTTGATCTGCGGGCCTCCGCCATGCACCACCACCGGATTCATCCCGACCAGCTTGAGCAGCACCACATCGCGCGCGAAACTGTCCTGCAGCGCGGGCTCGGTCATCGCGTTGCCGCCGTATTTCACCACGATGGTCTTGTCGAAGAAACGCTGGATATAGGGCATCGCCTCGGACAGCGTGCGGGCTTTCTTTTCGGCGGCGGAGGGCGTGAGAGACATGGTCTTTCCTCGATAAAGGGGGATAAACAGGCATACGCCGTCAGGCGAAATGCGTGGAAAATTTGCCGCGAATTCTACACCAGAAAACAAACAGGCGGCTCGCGCCGCCTGTGATTCGGGAAGTGCGAACGCTTACCTGCCGCACTCGCTCCATCGAAGCCTCTTCGCTTCGCGCGAAGATGCCTCAGTGATGGTTATGATGCATCATGTGTCCGGCGTCCTGCGGCGCAGCACGGGCTTCGGTCAGCGGCTTTACTTCCGCCGTGGCCTCGATCTTCACGATGCGCTTGTTCGCCAAGCGGACGCTCAACGTCAGCGGCACGGCATCGCCCGCCTTCAGCGGCGCTTTCAGGCCGATCAGCATCAGGTGGTAGCCACTCTCGCCGAGATTGATTCGCTGGCCCGCAGGCAGAGCGACTTTTTTGACCTCGCGCATCTTCATCACGCCCCCCTCGTGCGTCATGCTGTGCAATTCAGCCGATTTGCATGCCGGGCTGGAAAAGCCCACCAGCGTTGCCGCCTGCTTGCTGGTGATGGACATATCCACCATCGCGGAATCCTGTCCCGGTGCGGTGGCACGCGACCACGCACCTTCCGCCGACACATCACCGGCATACACATTGACGCTCAGCAGCAATGCCGCCAACAAACCACCCATACGATACAAACTGTTCATGATGTCTTCCGTCGATAAGAATTCTGGAGCCGCGAATTATACGTCTCCATCCGGGGCCGCCGCTCAATGATCGTATGGCTCGCCGCTTGTCGGCGCGCGGGGAGGAAAAAGCGATGCCGCACCTTGTCCGAAAAGCCATACGATCCGTCGGTTGGCGTTATTATTGGACAGGAAGCCGGCGGCGGGAATGCGACATTTTGTCGCACCCTGCCGGATCGGCAACCCGGTAAAATCGCGCACCATGAATTCTTCCCCCTTCGCCGCCCAGACCGGACACAGTCATTTGCGTCGCCTGCTGTGGCTGCGCACCATCGCCATCGTCGCGCAATGCGCCACGCTGCTGCTGGTGTTCCGCTTTCTCCAGATGGAATTGCAATGGCTGCCGATGATCGCCACGGTCGTCGCGCAATCCGTGCTGAACCTGCTGACCTGGTTGCGCCTGCGCAGCAACAAACCGGTCTCCAATGCGGAACTGTTCGCGCAACTCTGCGCGGACGTGCTCGCGCTGTCGGTGCTGCTCTACTACGGCGGCGGCTCGACCAACCCGTTCATCTCGCTGTTCCTGCTGCCGCTGGTGATCGCCGCCGCAACATTGCCGCACCGCTACACCTGGGCGATGACCGCGCTGACCACCGGCTGCTACACCCTGTTAATGAAATATTACGTGCCGCTATCCATGCCGCCCGACATGAGCGGCGACATGTCGGGCATGGACCACTCGAATATGGACCACATGGGCCATGACATGAGCGCGATGAGTTCGATTGACATGGGCACCCTGCCGCAGGACAGCATTTTCAATCTGCATGTATTCGGCATGTGGCTGGGCTTCGTCATCAGCGCGGTCGTGGTCGCGTACTTCGTGGTGAAGATGGCGCATGCGGTGCGTGAACGCGATGCAGCACTGGCCCGTGCGCGCGAAGAGACCCTGCGCAACGAACGCATCGTGTCGCTGGGCACGCAGGCTGCCGGTGCGGCGCACGAACTCGGCACGCCGCTATCGACACTCGCGGTAGTGATAGGCGAACTAAAGAACGAACCGTCCATGCAACCGGAATGGCGCGAGAATCTGGACATCCTCGACGGGCAGGTGCGGGCTTGCAAACGCATCCTCGACAAGCTGCTCGCCCATGCGCAAGATGGCGAAACGCAGCAATCGCTGGAACAATTCCTCGCCGAGACACTCGACGAATGGCAGCTGCTGCGGCCCACCATCCACTACAGTTACCGCGCGACAGGAGGCCAGCCCGCACCGCAATTGCGCATCGATCCCGCCTTGCGCGCCGCACTGCTGAACCTGCTCAACAACGCCGCCGACGCATCCCCGGACGAAATCGACATCGAGACGCACTGGGATGCCGACAACTTCACGCTGTCCATCCGCGACCACGGCCGGGGACTCACACCGGAAGCCGCCGCCCGCGCCGGTTCGGCGTTTTTCACCACCAAGGAAGAAGGCCGCGGGCTGGGGCTGTTCCTCGCCAACGCCACCGTCGAACGAATGAGCGGCAAGGTGCGGCTATTCAACCGCGAAGGCGGCGGCGCGACCACCGAAATCACCCTGCCGTTACGGACATGAGCGAAACCGCCAACGAACAAGCCTCCTTGCTGCTGGTGGACGACGACGCCACCTTCTGTCAGGTATTGTCCGCCGCACTGAAAAAGCGCGGCTATAGCGTCTGCGTCGCCCACAGCGTGGAACAAGCCATTCCGCTGGCGCAGGCCAACCCGCCGGAATACGCAGTGGTAGACCTGAAAATGGAAGGCGCGCCCGGCCTCGTGCTGGTCAAGGCGCTGCACGAACTCGACCCGAACACGCGTATCGTGATGTTGACCGGCTATGCCAGCATCGCCACCGCCGTCGAGGCAATCAAACTGGGCGCGACCCAATACCTCGCCAAACCCGCCAATGCCGACGAAATCGTCGCCGCCTTCAGCCACTCGCCCGACGAAAACACGCTACCGAAGGTGCAACCCACGCTGATCGGCAATCTGGAATGGGAGCACATCCAGCGCGTGCTGCACGAACACGACGGCAACGTCTCGGCCACTGCGCGCGCGCTCAACATGCATCGCCGCACGCTGCAACGCAAACTGGGCAAGCCGCCCTCGCGCACGGACCAGAATTAACCCCAAGCAAGAATTACCCTAGGAGGGGAACTAGCCCTGACCGGAACTAGCCCTCGCGGATTCCGCGAATCTTTCGTATAGTTCGCCCTTCACGGCGATCCGCCGCAAGCCGAACCAGTCGCAATACGCAAAGAATACCGATGACCGACCAGAACACCCGCACCAGGCTTAAGCAGGCCTTGGCCAATCTCGAATCCCTGCCCGCAATGCCCAGCATCGCGCAAAAACTGCTCGCCCTCCCGCTCAACACCGACGAAGGCGAAGCGGAACTGCTCAAACTGATAGGACAAGACCCGCAGATTTCCGCAAAACTGGTCGGCCTGGCCAACTCCCCGATCATGGGCGTGACCCGCAAGGTCGCCGCCGTGCATGATGCCGCCCTGTTGCTCGGTCTGACCCGGGTGAAGTCGGTCGCCATCGGTATCGCCTCGATGTCCGACTTCACCAAGCTCCCGCCGGGTCGCGATTTCAAACCGCAAGACCTGTGGCTGCACTGCATGACCATTGCCGTGGTGATGCGCACCATCGCCTCCGCGATGCCTCACAGCATCCGCCCCCCCGAAGATCAGATCTTCCTGGCCGGCCTGCTGCACGACATCGGCTTCATGGCGCTGCACTACCTCGACCACGACCTGAGCAACGAACTGCACCATCAGATTCACCTGCAACCCAAGCGCCCGGTGCTGGAAGTCGAACTGGAAACGCTGGGAATCACGCATTGCTATATTGGATCGCAGATCGCACGGCACTGGAATCTGCCTGCGGAGATATCGGCGGTGCTGGGCTACCACCATCCGCCCTACGTGGACGAGATGCCGGAGAAAAACCTGCTGGCAAGGCTAATTAGCGTGGCCGAGAAAATCCTGCCTGACTTCGGCATCGCCGAACACACGGGAGATACCGTGACAAACTTTGAATGGGAAGAATTGGGCATCGATCCGTCGGAAGCGGACGATATCTGCGCACAGGCCAACGAACTGGCGGTGCAAGCCGCCCAGATATCTGGAATTTAGGACATATCCGGTATCTAGGGCATACCGACATCTAGGGCATCAGCCCCCGTGCAGGTGCCTGTTGATCCCGGTCAGCGCCTGAATGATGGCACGTAGCGCCTGGTTGTACTCGTTCCGGAATATTTCCCGTGCGGCAGAGCGCTCGCCGACTTTGAGTTTCTCGACTATCAGTCCACCGAACTGGTGAAACTGCCGGTGCGCCTCTTTCAGTTGTTCGAACTCCGGCATATCCCGGAACGCCTCCAGTTCCGGCCCGGTGATCCAGCATCCCAGTTGGCAAAATCCGCTTTGCCCGACCAGCACATGTTCCAGCGGTTCGCGGATGTTTCCCTCGATATGATGCCCCAGACGCGCCTTCCACAGGATATGCGCCTCGGCTGCGCCAAGCAGATTGAGATCGTTGCGAGAAGCACGCACCGCATCGAACCCAAAAAAATCCTTTACTCCAGCTAACAGCGCCATATCAACCTCCATTCATTAATCTTTCGGCATTTATATCTCTGCATCGGCACAATAACAATATGCCGAAATACCTATATATTCCGGCCTAGTCATTTCCCTAGCCCCTTAACCTGCGGCCGCGCGCACCCGGCGAAGCCGGATTCAGTTCCGGCTTCGCCGCATGCCCCGCACGGACTATAATTGCTTCCATAAAGGAAAACCTGCCAACCATGAGACCCATCCTGCTTCTAGCCGCACTGCTGCTCCCGGCTCCCGGCCTCGCCGCTCCGGCGACCATACCCACCGCCCCCCAGCTGTCAGCCAAGTCCTATCTGCTCTACGACTACACCAGCAACCAGGTTCTGGTGAACCAGAACGGCGATGCGCGCATGGAGCCCGCGTCGCTGACCAAGCTGATGACAGCTTATCTGACTTTCGACGCGCTCAAGCACAAGACGCTGTCGCTGGAACAGCCGCTGACGGTTCCATCCAGCGCGGTGCGCACCCAGGGCGGCGAATCGCGCATGCTGCTCAAGGCCGGCCAGGAAGTCACCGTGAACGAGCTTCTGCGCGGCCTGATCGTGCAATCCGGCAACGATGCCGCGATCGCGCTGGCCCTCAGCATCGCCGGCAGCGAGGCTGGCTTCGTCGATATGATGAACAAGGAAGCGAAGCGTCTGGGCATGAACAACACCCGCTTCGTCAACCCGGTTGGCCTGCCGGATGCCGGACATTACAGCAGTGCGACCGATCTGGCGCTGCTGACCGCCGCAGTCGTGCGCGACTATCCCCAGCACCAGCATCTGTTCGCGCTGCGCGACTACACCTTCAACAATGTGACGCAGGCCAACCGCAACCGCCTGCTGTGGCTGGACCCTTATGCGGACGGGATGAAAACGGGGCATACCGAAACCGCCGGCTACTGTCTGGTCGGCACGGCCAAGCGCAACGACCACCGCCTGATCGCGGTGCTGCTCGGCGCGAGCTCCGACAACCTGCGCGCGACCGAAAGCCAGAAGCTGCTGAATTTCGGTTTCCAGAATTTCGACGTGGTGCGTCTGTACCAGAAGGATCAACCGGTCACCCAGCTACGCATCTGGAAAGGCTCGGAGAGCGAGATCGGCGTCGGCTTCCGCAACGATCTGTTCCTGAGCATACCCAAAGGCAAACTCGCGCAAATCAAGGCTACAGTGCAGACGCGCCAACCGATACTCGCCCCGATCGCCAACGGTCAGCAACTCGGCGTGCTAAAACTCTCGATAGCCGGCAAGCCCTATGCGGAATATCCGCTGGTCGCGCTGGATAGCGTGCCGCTGGCGAACGTGCTGTCGCGCGGTTGGGACAGCATACGGTTGATGTTCGAATAGGAGGACGCAATGACGATCTACTTGAACGGCGAATTTATGCCCATAACGGAAGCGAAAGTTTCCGTGCTGGATCGCGGCTTCATCTTCGGCGACGGCGTGTATGAAGTGATTCCGGTGTATTCGCGCCGCGCGTTCAGGCTGCCCGAACATCTGAAGCGCCTGCAACATAGCCTGGACGGCATCAAGCTTCCCAATCCGCACGACGAAGCCGAATGGACACGCATCGTCGAAGAGATCATCGCGCGCAACGAAGGCGAAGACCAGTATCTGTACCTGCATATCACGCGCGGCGCGGCGAAGCGCGACCACGCCTTCCCGAATCCGCCGGTACCGCCTACTGTGTTCGCGATGAGCAGCCCGCTGCCCACTCCGCCTGCCGCACTGCTGGAATCCGGTATTTCTTGCATCACCGCGCAGGACAACCGCTGGCTGCGCTGCGACATCAAGGCCATCGCGCTGCTGCCCAACGTGCTGTTGCGCCAGATGGCCGTGGACGCCGGCTGCGCCGAGACCATCCTGATCCGCGACGACCCGGTGACAGGGAACGATTTCATGACCGAGGGCGCGGCCAGCAACGTCTTCGTCGTCAAGAACGGATCGCTGCTCGCCCCGCCCAAGGACAACCTGATGCTGCCCGGCATCACCTACGACGTGATTCTGGAAATCGCCGCTGTGAATGACATCCCCTGCGAAGTGCGGCGCGTGATGAAAGAGGAACTTTTCTCCGCCGACGAGCTCTTGCTCACCTCCTCGACCAAGGAAGTGCTGGCGATTACCCACCTCGACGGGCTAGCAGTCGGCAACGGCAAACCGGGGCCGATGTTCGCCCAATTGCACGAGCTGTACCAAGACTTCAAACACAACGTAATGCGCAAATGAACCAACCAGACCAAAACGAACTGAAACATAGCTTCGTCGAATATCCGTGCGACTTCCCGCTGAAGATATTCGGCCAGCAACAGGCTGGCTTCGCCCAGGCCGTGCTGGAAGTCGTCACCAAACACGACCCCGGCTTCGCCGCCGCCAGCATGGAAATGCGCGCCAGCAAGACCGCGCGCTACGTCAGCCTAACCTGCACCATACGCGCCACCTCGCGCGAACAACTCGATGCGATCTATCAGGAACTGTGCGACCACCCTATGGTGGTGATGGTGCTGTGATGGGAAGCGGGAAACACCCTGCGATACCGGCCATTCACGCGCTGGGCCTGGTCGAATATCAGCCGACCTGGGACGCGATGAAGTGCTTCACCGCCGAGCGCACGCCCGATGGACAGACACCGGGGACGCGCGACGAAATCTGGCTGGTGCAGCATCCGCCGACCTATACACAAGGACTGGCCGGCAAACCGGAGCACCTGCTGAACCCGACCAATATTCCGGTGATAAAAATCGACCGCGGCGGCCAGATCACTTACCACGGCCCCGGCCAGATTGTCGCCTACCTGCTGCTGGACATGCGCCGCTGGAAGCTGGGCGTGCGCGAACTGGTGCGACTGATGGAGCAGGCGGTAATCGACCTGCTCGCCGAATACGGCGTCACCGCGCACAGCCGCGAGGACGCGCCCGGCGTCTATGTCGACGGCGCGAAGATCGCCTCGCTGGGGCTGAAGATCAAAAACGGCTACTGCTACCACGGCCTCGCGCTGAACATAGACATGGATTTATCGCCGTTTGCCAATATCAACCCCTGCGGTTATGCCGGACTGCGCGTCACGCAAGCCTGCGAACTCGGCGTCGCCGCACCGATCAACGAACTGCAGGCAGAACTGGCGCAGAATCTGGTGCACGGCCTGCAGCAACACCTCGCGTCCAAACAGAACGCTCAGTCTTGACGCCCGTCGCTTCGCGAAAAACGCTCCGCGGCATTGTTCATGAAGCGCGCCGCGATCACCCCGTTCACCGCGCCGAACACCAGCGCGGCGGCGGCGAATATCGGGATCAGGTAGGCGATGCCGGCATGAGGGATCAGCCATAGATATACCACCGCCATCTGCCCGGCGATATGCGCGAAGGCGGCGTAGATGCTGTGACTGACCGGGCCGAACCAGCGCGTCGGCAGGTGCTGCGCCGCAGCCAGCACAATCAGGCTGAGCACCGCGCCGGACAGGCTGAGAAAGAATCCGGGCGCGAGGAAATTGCCGAACAGCAGACTGCCCGCGACCACACGCAGCAGCGACACCCATGCGGCAACTCGCCAGCCGTAGCGCGCCAGCACAATCAGCGTCACGATGTTCGCCAGCCCCGGCTTCACGCCCGGCAGCGGCGAAGGGATCGCGTTCTCCAGCACGGCCAGCCCCAGCGCCACCGCCGCCATGCGCGCGATGTGATGATCTTCCGCAGTCGAAGCAAGCAGGATCGATGTGCCAGGTGAGTGGTGAGTGGCGATTGGTGGGTCGATAGTGGACAGCGCCGGTTCCAGCATCTGTTCAGTTTCTCGCCCCTGATTTTTACTCACCACTTACCACTCCCCACTTTCAGTAATTAAGGCTGTCATATTTTTTCCGGCTGCCAGTCAATTCGACGCTGACCTCGTTTGGCAAACAGATTGCAACCTCGCCGGCCTGTTGCAGCCAGCCCTGGCGCACGCAATATTGCCGCGGGCTGGGGTCGGAGCTGATGCGTGCCCGGCGCTTCTCTATGGTGACGATGCTGACGCCGAGCGGGCCGGGCACTTCGATCTGCCGGTCGCGCGACAACGATACTTCGAGGAATATTTTTCCACCGCTACGGATGACGGCGTGATCGGCGAGTTCGCCGCTCCACAGCGTGAGCGCCAGTATCGCCACCCCGATGCCGCCGAACAGCAATGTCAGCCAGTCGCCGGACTTCAGGTGCGGCAGGACATCTGCGCGCAACGGATCATGCCAGTTCACGGTGGCGCACCAGCACCTGTTGCTGCGGCTCGAAATGACGGGCAAGCTTTTCGGCCAGATATACCGAGCGATGCTGGCCGCCGGTGCAACCGACGGCAACGGTGAGATAGCTGCGGTTGTCGGCGATGTAACAGGGCAGCCAGTTGGCGACGAAGTCGCGGATATCGGCATACATCTGCTGCGCCGACTCGGTCTGCTCGATAAACTCGATCACTGCGGCATCGCGGCCGGTGAGCGGGCGCAGGCTTTCGCTGTAATGGGGATTAGGCAGACAGCGCACATCGAACACCAGATCGGCGTCCAGCGGGATGCCGTGCTTGAAACCGAACGATTCGAACAACAGCGTCAGACGCGCCCGATCCAACTGGATGAATTGCTTGATCCAGGCGCGTAGCGCGTTGGCATTCAGGTCGGAGGTGTCGATGTGATGGCCGATGCTGCCGATTTCGGCCAGTAGTTCGCGCTCGCGGGCAACGCATTCCGGCAGCGTCATCACTCCATCGTTGAGGGGATGCAGCCGACGCGTCTCGGAGAAGCGCTTCACCAGCGTCTCGGTCTTCGCATCCAGATACAACAGATGCACCGCCAACTCCTTCTGCATCAATTGCTGCATCAAAGACGGCAGCACCTGCACGCTGCGGGCATTCCGCACATCGACACTGACCGCGATGTTGCGAAAACCTTCCGGCAGGAGCTGGCCGATCAGATCCGGCAACAACTCGGCCGGCAGATTGTCCACGCAATAGAAACCGGCGTCTTCCAGCGTCTTCAATGCAACGCTCTTGCCGGAGCCGGACAGGCCGCTGATCAGGATGAGCTGCGAGCCGGACATGCTAATCCTCGTGCAACAACTGATCGTGTCGCATGATGAACTCCTGCATACTGTCGATACCGCGCTGCTGCAACACGAAGTTGCGTGCGGCGGCTTCCACCAGCACCGACAGGTTACGCCCGGCGACCACGGGAATGTTCACCGTGCTGACGCTCACACCGAGGATGTCCTGATAGCTGGCATTGATCGGCAGGCGCTCCACCTGAGACAGGTCGCCGCCGGGCGGACGGTGCAAATGCACGATCAACTTCAGGCTCTTCTTGCGCCGCACCGCGGTCTCGCCGAACATCGTGCGAATGTTCAGCACGCCCAGCCCGCGCACTTCGAGAAAGTCGCGCAACAACTCGGGGCAGCGGCCTTCCAGCGTGTCCGGCGCGATGCGGTGCAACTCGACGATATCGTCGGCCACCAAGCCGTTGCCGCGCGTAATGAGCTCCAGTCCCAGCTCGCTCTTGCCGACCGCGCTCTCGCCGGTAATCATCACGCCGACGCCGAGCACATCGAGAAACACGCCGTGACGCGTGGTCGATTCGGCCAGCTCCTTGGCGAGGTAGTGGCGGATCAGCCACATCAAATGCACGCTGGGTTTGGGCGAACAGAACAGCGGGATATGCGTCCTGTTGGAAAAATCCACCAACTCCGACGGGATGTCGTTCGTACCGGCGACAATCAGACAAGTCGGTTCGCTGCGCTCAATCTGATCGAAGGCGGCATTGCGTTCGTCCATACCCAGGCCGCGCAGGTAATCGAGCTCGGTTACGCTCAACACCTGCACCCAATTCGGGTGAATCAGATTGAGATGGCCGATTAACCCCCTGTTGGAAGAATTCGAGTCCTCGGTCGTAAGGATGCGATCATTACCGTCCGTCCCCGCCACGCGACTGAGCTCCAGTCGCGCCTGCTTGTCTTCGAACAGCTGCCGAACGTTGACTTCGCTCACCGGGAAGCCTTTGCCTGATCGCCCGATGGATTGATGGCGGTTTTCATGCCGCAGCGTTCCATTCGTAAAAGAGTTGATGAATACTCGGCCCGTCTTCGCATTCCTGCAAGCGGTTGCGGAACTGCTGATCGCTGAACATCTGCGCGAGCTCGCCGAGAATCTGCAAATGCAGGTCGGTGGCGCGCTCGGGCACCAGCAAAACGAAGATCAGGCTCACTGGCTCCCCATCGGGAGCATCGAACGGAATCGGATGGCTGGTCTTGACGAAAGCGGCAGTGGCATCGCGCAGCTTGGCGATGCGGCCATGCGGAATCGCCACGCCATGCCCCAGTCCGGTCGAGCCGAGCTTCTCGCGCGCGAACAGACTGTCGAACACCTGGCTGCGCGCGATTTGCTGATTGTTTTCGAACAGCAGGCCGACGCGTTCGAACACCCGTTTCTTGCTGGTCGATTCCGTATCCAGCAGGATATTGTCTGGCGCCAGCAGTTTACTGATGAGGTTCATGGGTATCTGGAATGAAAAATGGGCGGCAATGCCGCCCATCATTGATTACTCGGCTGCCACGTCGTGCTTGCCGGAACCGTCATGGCGACGATCCGCCACTTTTTCCTTGTGCTTCAACACCTGGCGATCCAGCTTGTCCACCAGCGCGTCGATGGCTGCGTACAGGTTCTCGTCCTCGCACTCGACGAATACATCCTTGCCGCTGATGTGGATCGTCGCCTCGGCCTTCTGCTGCAGCTTCTCGACGGACAGGATGATGTTCACGTCGATCACATTGTCGAAGTGGCGCTTGATCTTGCCGAACTTGCCGGTCGCATATTCGCGGATGGCGGGGGTGATTTCCAGATGGCGTCCGGTGAGGTTGATGTTCATGATGCGCTCCTTGTTTAGAGTGATTTACGGAGATTCACCGGGAGTATATGCAATGCTTCCCGGTACTTTGCAATGGTACGCCGGGCCACTACGATGCCCTGCTGTGCCAAGATTTCCGACATGCGGCTGTCGGTAAGCGGTTTGCGGGTGTTCTCCGCACTGACCAGTTGCCTGATCAACTCGCGTATCGCGGCTGAAGAACAGGTTCCCCCGCTCTCCGTCGCCAGGCCGCTGCCAAAAAAATGTTTGAATTCGTAGATGCCGCGCGGCGTCAGCATGAATTTCTGCGTAGTGCCGCGCGATATAGTCGATTCGTGCAATTCGAGTTCCTCGGCGATCTCGCGCAGCACCAGCGGGCGCATGCCGATCTCGCCGTGCTCGAAGAACTTTTCCTGGCGCGCCACGATGGCCTGCGCCACGCGCAGTATGGTCTCGAAGCGCTGCTGCAAATTCTTGATCAGCCATTTCGCTTCCTGCAACTGCACGGACAACTGCGAGGCATTGCCGTCGTCGCGCTGCTGAAGAATATTCGCATACATGCTGTTGACGCGCAGTTTGGGCATCGCCTCGACATTCAACCGCGCGCGCCACTTGTTCTGATGCTTCTCGACGATCACGTCCGGCACCACATAGTCGGCGACGCTGTGGTCGAACTCCGCGCCCGGCTTCGGGTTGAGCCCAACGATCAGATGCTGTGCGGCGCGCAGTTCGGCATCCGAACAGTGCAGCAGCTTCTTGAGTTTGTTGAAATCGTGCGCGGCCAAGGTGTCCAGATGATTGCCCGCCAGCCGGATCGCCAGGTCGCGTTGCGGCGTATCCTCCGGCAGCGCCTTGAGTTGCAGCACCAGACATTCGCCCAGATTGCGCGCGCCCAGCCCCGGCAAATCGAGATGCTGCAACTGCACCAGCGCGGTCTCCAGATCGTCCAGCGAAATATCCAGCTCCTCCGGCAACAACTCGGCCAATTCCGCCAAGTCCTGCGCGAAGTAGCCATTTTCGTCCAGCGCCTCGATCAACAGCCCGACGACAATACGATCCCGGCCCTCCAATGAGCCAGAGGCAAGCTGCTCGTGCAGGTGCTCGCGCAGGCTGAGCTGCCCGGCGGAATGTTCCGGGTAAGACTCGTCCTCGTCGTCGGAACTGCGCGCCCGGTCGCGGCTTTCCCAGTCGGCGGCCTCGATGCCGAAATCGTCCCTGACGCGCTCGTCCGGGCCGCGCTCATCGGAACTGCGATCATCGGAACCGGATGCCGGTGCGGCCTCCGTTGCGCGAGTACTGCCCGCATCCGCCGCAAACGTGGCCGGCGCGTACTCCTCGGCCAGTTCCAGCATGGGGTTTTCGTCGAGCATGCGCGCGACTTCCTGCTGCACATCCTGCGTCGAAAGCTGCAACAGCTTGATAGCCTGCTGCAACTGCGGCGTAAGCGTCAGTTGCTGAGAAGTCCTGAGTTGGAGTGCGTGTTTCATTGACTGTTATGGAATCCGGATGCCATCTTTCATTAAAGCTTGAAGTGCTCGCCCAGATATACTTTTCTCACGCCTTCATTATAGATGATTTCATCCGGGCTGCCCTCCGCCATCACCGCCCCGGCGTTGATAATGTAGGCGCGGTCGCAAATGCCCAGCGTCTCGCGCACGTTGTGGTCGGTGATCAGCACGCCGATTTCGCGCTCTTTGAGGAAGCGGATGATCTTCTGGATGTCCAGCACCGCGATCGGATCGACGCCGGCGAACGGTTCGTCGAGCAGGATGAAGCGAGGATTGGTCGCCAGCGCGCGCGCGATCTCGACGCGCCGGCGCTCTCCGCCGGACAGACTGGCCGCCGGATTGTCGCGAATATGGCCGATATGCAGATCATCCAGCAACTCGTCGAGCCGATTCGCCAACTCGTCGTCGTCCAGACCCTGCAGCTCCAGCACCGCCTGAATGTTTTGTGCCACAGTCAAGCGGCGGAAGATCGACGCCTCCTGCGGCAGGTAGCCCAGACCGAGACGCGCACGACGATGGATGGGCAGATGGGTGATGTTCTGCTCATCGACAAATATCTCGCCGCCGTCGGCAGCGACCAGACCGACGATCATGTAGAACGAAGTGGTCTTGCCCGCGCCGTTCGGCCCGAGCAAGCCGACCACCTCGCCGCTCTTCACCGACAGCGAAGCGTCGTGCACCACGATACGGGCGCCGTACTTCTTCTTTAATCCGACTGCGCGCAACTCGCTCATTCCTGCTCCATCGGGGTAAGGGTGCTACTTGGCTTGATCGGCAAGGCATCCGGCGGCGCCGAAGTCGCCGACTCCGCACGCGGCTTGGGTTGGAGCACCGCGCGCACCCGTTTCGGCGTGCCATCTGCGCCGGCGGGGCCGCTGTTCACCCGGAATATCTCGGTCTTCTGGTTATAGGTGATATGTTCGCCGCGCACATCGTCCCCCTCGCGCACCACGCGGGCTCTTACATAAAAGTCCACAATCTCGGTACTTTCGTTGTAGACGATGCGCTCGCCGTACCCGTCCACATATTCGTCCAGCCCCTCGCGCTTCTGCCGGAAACTGGCCGTGTTGCCGTATATCGTGGCGACCTTCAGCCCATCCGCTCCCTCGACCACCTCGACCTTGTCGCCGCGGATCAGCATCGTGCCCTGAACCATCTGGACCTTGCCGGTGAACGTGCTGACCTTCCGCGCATCGTCCACCACCATCAGGTCGGCCTCGAGATGCATCGGCTTCTCGCGGTCGGCCCGCTCGGCCATACAGGGTTGCGCCAGCACTGCCGACAGCAGCACCGGCAACATGCGGCTCACGTATCTAGCGCGGCTCATGAACACTCCTTACCTGCGACAGCAGTTTCAATGTGCGTGCCTCGTTGTCCATCTCCAGCCCCACTCCATGTATGGTGTTGCGCGCATCGAAAATCGCCACTGGACGGTCGGTGTCGGCCCAGTTCCGATCCGGCAGAACGCGCAGATAATCGGTCTGCAGCGTCATTTCGCCGCGCCCCGCACTCGCCTCGCGCAGCACCTCGACATCATCGTGCATGAAAACCTCCTCCCCGCTTCCGGAAACCTCGGCGCGCCTGGAGACCGCATGCACCGTGGGTTTCCCGACCGACAACGAGGTCAGACGAGGGGCGTCCAGCGTGGTGCTGTCGTCGTCCGGATAATGCTGCATTTTGGCGGCGTACATGACGAAACGGGGCTCCCCCTGCTCGTTCATCCTGACCGCGGAAAAATTCTCCATCACCGCATCCGGATCATGGCGCAAAGGACCGGTCTCTTTGGCCGCCTCCGGGCGCACCTGCTGGTCCAACCAGTAGGTGACGCCCAGCAAACCGAGCAACGGCAGCAGCGGCAGCCAGTAGCGGGCGCGGGAAGCAAGGGTCATTTCAGATAGGGGGCCAATTGCGCGTCCAGCGTGCCCTGCGCCGACATGAGCAGCTCGCAGGCTTCGCGTACCGCGCCGTGCCCGCCAGCGCGTTGCGTGACGTAATCGGAGTGTTCGCGCACCAATTGCGGCGACTCCGGCACTGAGATTGAAAATCCGACGTGACGCATCACGCACAGGTCCACCACGTCGTCGCCCATGTAGGCGGCGGCGTCGCGCGACAGCTTGAGCTTGTTGAGCAGATCGACCATCGCGTCGAGCTTGCGCTCTACGCCCTGATAGACATGCTGGATACCGAGGTTCTGCGCGCGCAGCTCGACGCAGCGCGAGCTGCGCCCGGTGATGATCGCGACCTCGACGCCGCTAGCGCGCAGCATCTTGACACCGTGACCGTCCAGCGAGTTGAAACGCTTGAACTCCTCGCCGGAATCCGACAGATACAAACCGCCGTCGGTCATCACGCCGTCCACATCGAAAGCCATCAGGCGGATCAGTTTTGCGCGACTAGTCAGCATGGATCTCTCCTAAAAACAAATGGGTACAAATCAAATCACTTTCGCGTGCAGGAGGTCGTGCATGTTCAGCGCGCCGACCAGCTGGTGCTGTTCGTCCACCACCAGCATCTGGCTGATGTTGTATTGCTCCATCATCTGCACCGCCTCGACGGCGAGGTTGTCCGGACCGATGCAGCGCGGATCGGCCGACATCGCATCGCGCACCGGCGTGCTGCCGAAATCCAGTTTCTTCTCCAGCGTGCGGCGCAGGTCGCCGTCGGTGTAGATGCCCAACACGCGCCGTTCGGCATCCACGATAGCGGTCATGCCCACGCCCTTCTTCGAGATTTCCAAAATCGCGTCGCTCAGCATCGCGCCTTCGCCCACCATGGGCAGGCGCTCGCCGCTGCGCATGATGTCGCGCACATGAGTCAGCAAACGCCGCCCCAGACTGCCACCGGGATGCGAGCGCGCGAAGTCTTCCGCGCCGAAGCCCTTGGCATCCAGCAGCGCCATCGCCAGCGCATCGCCCAGCGCCAGTGCCGCCGTGGTGCTGGTAGTGGGGGCCAGCCCCATCGGGCAGGCCTCTTTGTCCACATGCGCATCGAGATGCACGTCCGCCGCTTCTGCCAGACTGGAGGCCGGATTGCCGGTCATGCTGATGAGCTTGGCGCCCTGCCGCTTGATCACCGGCACGATGGTCATCAGCTCCTGACTCTCGCCGGAATACGACAACGCGATGATGACGTCTTCTTCGGTGATCATGCCGAGATCGCCGTGGCTGGCCTCGCCCGGATGCACGAAATAGGCCGGCGTACCGGTGCTGGACAGGGTCGCGGCGATCTTGCGCGCAATGTGGCCGCTCTTGCCCATGCCGCTGACGATGACGCGTCCCTCGCAGCGCAAGATGACATCCAGCGCGCGCAGAAAGGATTCGTCGATACGGGAAACCAGCGATTGCACGGCGGCCGCTTCGATATTCAAAACTTCGCGTGCCAGATCTAGCGCACGCGGCGCAGCGGAAAGGGATTTATTCATGGCGCGCATTATAGCAAGGGCGGCAAGCGCGGGGCGCGTTTCCGGCCGCGACGCGAACGCCGTTGCCGCGATGCCCGATTTCATTTTGCAATCCGCGCGAGTTACGGCATCATCAGGGAATAATGATCGAAACGCACAAACAACACGCATCGAACCCATGGATAGCACTCTCTCCCTCGTCCTGATCCTCCTCGCCACCGCCGTAATGGTCGTGGTGCTGTGCCGCATCCTGCGTCTGCCGGTGATGCTGGGCTATCTCGCGGTCGGCATCCTGATCGGCCCGCATGCGCTGGCCTGGCTCCCGGACGCGGAGGGGACGCAACACTTGGCCGAATTCGGCGTGGTATTCCTGATGTTCAGCATCGGCCTGGAATTCAGCCTGACGCGATTGACCGCGATGAAGCGCACGGTGTTCGGGCTGGGTGGCGCGCAGGTCATCGTCACGATGGCGCTGGTGATGGCAATCGCCTCGCTGTTCGGACTGGACTGGCGCGCAGGCCTCGCGCTGGGCGGCGTGCTGGCGATGTCCTCCACCGCCATCGTCAGCAAGATGCTGGTCGAGCGCGCCGAACTGAACCTGCCCTACGGCCAGCAGATGATGGGCGTGCTGCTGTTCCAGGACCTCGCCGTGGTCCCGCTGTTGATCATCATCCCCGCGCTGGCTTCCAATCCAGACGACCTGGCCGCCACTCTGGCCTACGCCACGCTCAAGGCCATCGGCGTGCTGCTGGTGCTGCTGGTATTCGGGCAGCGCATCATGCGCTCCTGGTTCCATATCGTCGCGCGGCAGAAATCCTCCGAACTGTTCATGCTCAACGTGCTGCTGATCACGCTAGGGCTGGCCTTCTTCACCGAACTGGCCGGACTGTCGCTGGCGCTGGGCGCGTTCGTCGCCGGCATGCTGATCTCCGAGACCGAGTACCGCTACCAGGTGGAAGAGGACATCAAGCCGTTCCGCGACGTGCTGCTCGGCCTGTTCTTCGTCACCATCGGCATGAAGCTCAACGTCGGTGCGGTCATCGGCGACTTCGGCTGGATACTGCTGGCGCTGGCGTGCCTGATCCTGTTCAAGGCACTGATCGTCGCCCTGCTCGCGCGCGCCTTCGAGGGCGACTGGGGCGTCGCGTTGCGCAGCGCGATCGGCCTCGCGCAGGCGGGCGAATTCGGCTTCGTGCTGCTGACGCTGGCGGACGGTGCACACCTGATCAACGACCCGACGATGCAGATCGTGCTGGCGGCGATGCTGCTGTCTATGCTGGCCGCACCCTTCCTGATCCAGCACGGTGAAGCCATCGCAAGGCGCTTCTCCGCCGCCGAGTGGACCAACCGCGCGATGCAAATGCACCAGATTGCGATCCAGAGCATGGGCAGCAGCGGCCACGTGATCATCTGCGGTTACGGTCGCAGCGGCGGCGCGCTGGCGAACTTCCTGAAGCAGGAAAAACTGCGCTTCATCGCCCTCGACCTCGACTCAAGGCGCGTGCGCGAAGCCGTCACCGCAGGCGAAAGCGTGGTCTACGGCGACGCGGCCAAGCGCGAAGTGCTGATGGCCGCAGGCCTGATGCGCGCGAAGGCGCTGGTGGTCACCTACAGCGACAAACATTCCGCGCTGGCGATCCTGCGCCACACCAAGGAATTACGCCCCGACCTGCCGGTAATCGTGCGCACCACCGACGACACCCATGTCGAGGCCTTGAAAGCGGCGGGCGCGGCGGAAGTCGTCGCCGAAGTGCTGGAAGGCAGCGTGATGCTCGCCTCACAAGCGCTGCTGATGGCCGGCATCCCGCTCACCCGCGTGATCCGCCGCGTGCAGGAAAGTCGCGCGCGCCGCTATGCCGCATTCAGCGGCTACCTGCGCACCCCCGGCAGCGATGTCGGCGACGGCACCGAGAGCATGCAGTCGCGCTTCCTCAGCGTGCTGCTCAAGGAGGGCTCGACTGCCGTCGGCAAGGCGCTGGGGGACATCGGTCTGGATGCGCTGGACGTCGAAGTCAACGCCGTGCGCCGCCACAACCTGCGCGGCTCGCAACCCAGCCCGGACATGGTCATGCAGACCGGCGACGTGCTGGTGCTGTTCGGCCTGCCGGAAGCGCTGCAGCAGGCGGAGCTCAAGCTGCATCAGGGCTAAACCGATTACCCGGCACACCGCATCCACGGCTTAATGCCATGAAAAGACAGTCGTGGCGATTATGAAGGTCAGCTCTTCGGCCTGAGCTGCCGGTGGTGAACGCTGTTGAATAAGTCAGCTTCGTGCCATTTCCGGACGGTCGCGCACAATACGGGTAGCTACCCATCTTCGGACTTTGCGGACGTTCGACTGACCTACAGTTTCAGTCCGCTATGCTGCAATTTGCAGGCAGTAGACTTGGTGGTATTCATTTCCGCCAATCAACGATTGGTCGCCTACATACGTAACGCCTCGACAACCAGTTTGAACGCGGGCGAAAGCTGTCGACGGCTCGGGTAATACAGGCGGTAGCCGGCGAATGGCGGGCACCAGTCTTCTAGCACGCGCACCAGACGGCCTTCCTCGATATGCGGTGAAAATTCGTCTTCCAGTATGAAGGCTATGCCTAACCCGGCCAGTGCTGCCGCCACGATATGGTCCGAGGTGTTGAGGATGATCTGGCCGTCGACGTGGACGTTCAACTTGCGACCGTCGCGCTCGAACTCCCAGGCGTACAGGCCGCCATCACCCGACATACGAAAATTGATGCAACGATGTGCCGTCAATTCGTTCGGTGTCATCGGTGGCGGTAGCTTTGCGAAATAGGACGGCGCGGCTGCGGCGGCCATCCGAAACGGCGGGCTGATGGGAAGCGCGATCATGTCCCTGTCGACATAGTCACCCAGGCGCACGCCCGCGTCGAAGCGATCCGCGACAATGTCCCTGAGGCCGTAGCTGATGTCGAATTCCAGCTTGATGTCGGGGTACTCGTGCAGCAATGGCGCGAGCTTGGGCAACAGCAGAGATCTCAGGGCGTGATCGGTACAGGTAATGCGCACGGTACCGGCCGGCTTGTCGCGCATTTCCGTGAGGGCATCCAGTTCCGCTTCGATCTCGTCGAAACGGTGGCCGATTGCCTGCAACAGCCGCTCGCCGGCAGCCGTCGGCGACACGCTGCGCGTCGTGCGGGCGAGCAGCCGGATTTCCATCCGGGTCTCCAGACCACCTATCGCCTGACTGAGGGCCGACTGGCTCACGCCCAACACGGCTGCGGCGCGGGTAAAGCTGCCTTCCCGCGCTACCGTGACGAAAGCCAGCAAATCGTTGAGGTTGCGTCTCGCCATGACCCGATCTCCAAGGTTATTTATTAGGTGAGCTTATATTGTCATTAAGTATTCATTAGCTAGTCAAGGGTAATTGTCCGGACTAGACTTACTTCGCCAAATTTATTAGGAGTATCGACTATGAGCACGCACCTTCCCCCTGAGCGTCAAAGCATCAATGCAAACCCGACTCCGTCTGCAGGCCGTCGCAATTTCCTGAAAGTGGCCGTTGCCGGTATGGCAACGCTCGCCATGGTGGCTGCCCTCGCTGTGCCGGCAGTCGCCCAAGACATGTCGAATGGCGCTGCCAACTTCTATACCAGCGACAAGGTGATCATGCAGAAGGTCACCTTCAAGAACCAATATCAAATGAAGGTCACGGGGAATCTCTTCACTCCCAAGAAGCTTGATCGGAATCTGAAAAACGCAGCGATCATCGTTGGACATCCGATGGGTGCGGTCAAAGAGCAAAGCGCCAATCTGTATGCGACGAAAATGGCTGAACGGGGCTTCGTTACCTTGTCCCTTGATTTGTCATTCTGGGGGGAAAGCGAAGGTCAGCCGCGCAATGCGGTTTCACCCGAAATATATTCCGAAGATTACAGTGCGGCGGTGGATTACCTTGGGACGCAGTCTTTTGTTGATCGGCAACGGATTGGCGTCCTCGGGATTTGCGGCAGCGGGAGCTTTGTCATCAGCGCCGCCAAGATTGATCCGCGCATGAAAGCCATCGCCACGGTCAGCATGTACGACATGGGCGCGGCCAATCGTAATACACTGAATCACTCGCAGACCCTTGAGCAGCGCAAGCAGATCATCGCGGAGGCAGCGGAACAACGTTACGTGGAATTTACTGGCGGCGAAACAAAGTACACCAGTGGAACAGTCCATGAACTGAACAAAGACACTCACCCGATTCAGCGTGAGTTCTTTGATTTCTACCGCACCCAGCGCGGCGAATACACCCCCAAGGGTTCGTCGCGCAAACTCACCACGCACCCGACGCTGACCAGTAACGTCAAATTCATGAACTTCTACCCGTTCAACGATATCGAGACGATCTCGCCGCGACCGATGCTTTTCATCACGGGTGATGCTGCTCACTCCCGCGAGTTCAGCGAAGAGGCTTACAAGCTGGCTGCCGAACCGAAGGAGTTGGTCATCGTCCCCGGTGCCGGGCATGTCGATCTTTACGACCGGGTGAACCTGATCCCGTTCGACAAGCTGACCAGCTTCTTCTCCACGCACCTCAAATAATTTCAAATCAAGGAGAACACCATGACCGTCAAAGCCTATGGCTCATACGCCAGCAACAAGTCGCTGGAATCAATGGAAATCACGCGGCGCCCGCCGGGTGCACACGATGTGCAGATCGACATCGCCTATTGCGGCGTGTGCCACTCGGACCTGCATCAGGTGCGGGCTGAATGGGCCGGCACGATCTTTCCGTGCGTACCCGGTCACGAGATCGTCGGCCGCGTGTCCGCAGTCGGCGCCCACGTTGCCGGTTTCAAAATCAACGATCTGGTTGGAGTCGGCTGTATCGTCGATAGCTGCCAGCATTGTGAGGAGTGCGATGCCGGCCAGGAAAATTATTGCGACAACATGGTCGGCACCTACAATGGCCCGACACCGGACGCTCCCGGCCACACGCTGGGCGGCTATTCGCAGCAGATCGTCGTGCATGAGCGTTACGTCTTGCGCATCCGTCACCCCGAGGCGCAACTGGCCGCGGTGGCGCCGTTGCTGTGCGCGGGTATCACTACCTATTCGCCGCTGCGTCACTGGAACGCAGGACCGGGCAAGAAGGTCGGCGTAGTCGGCATCGGTGGACTGGGTCACATGGGGATCAAACTGGCCCATGCCATGGGCGCTCACGTTGTGGCGTTCACCACTTCGGAATCCAAGCGCAAGGCTGCGAAGGCGCTGGGTGCGGACGAGGTCGTGGTTTCACGCAATACTGACGAAATGGCTGCGCAAGCCAAGAGCTTCGATCTGATCCTCAACACCGTCGCAGCCCCCCATAATCTCGACGCATACCTTTGCCTGCTGAAACGCGACGGAACCATGACCTTGGTCGGAGCACCGGCATCGCCCCATCCATCGCCCAACGTGTTCCACCTGATCATGAAGCGACGCAACCTGGCCGGATCGATGATCGGCGGCATTCCGGAAACGCAGGAGATGCTGGATTTCTGCGCGGAGCACGGCATCGTCTCCGACATCGAGACGATCCCGATGAACTACATCAACACGGCCTATGAGCGGTTGCTGAAGAGCGACGTGCGTTACCGCTTTGTCATCGACATGGCTTCGCTCAAGACCGCGACCTGAAGCCGCCAGGAGTAACTTAATGAAGCGCCTTGCCTTGGCCCTGTTTCTGCTATGTCTCGTTTCGGCATGTTCCGCAGAAGACCGCGCCACCTCGAAAAGCAGGACAGGGCATTCAACCAGTGCAGCGCACCAGGAGGCCAGTACCATGAAGATTCGCATGACGATCAACGGCAAGTCCATGACCGCCACCCTGACCGACAGCCCCACAACCCGGGACTTCATCGCCTTGCTGCCGCTGACGCCGGTCACCAGCCATGCGGAAGCGATTTCGCGATGTTCTTTAAGGGACGCAAGCAGTCTGTCAGACTCCTGCTGATCGGCGAAAACCAGTGCGGCCTGTCCGTTCTCGGCGAGCACATCGGCAAGTCCGGATAAATTGCGTAGCGAGTCTTCGTAACGGCTGGCCGCCGAACTGGCGACCAGCACCGCAAAGCCGACAAACAGGCAAACCGCGCTGCCCAGCATAATGATCGATACGATCTTTTTGTGCAGGGACCAGCGCGACATGTTGGGCAGGATATGCATGTACTTATTTTCCGAAAACATTGGATGCGAGGCTCAGCAACTGGCTGGGAAAGCGCAGCCTCGACTTTTTCGACGCGGCCAGATTGACATCGAAAACGATTTTGTTTTCGCAATACGACAATCCGATGCAACCGCCCTTTTCCGCAAAATCATCGATATCCGAAATGGTCAGCGCGGAAGACTCTGCGAGAGCGGCAATAATGGCGGCTGCCCGCTGCCGCTCCGACTCCCCGATAAACACCAGCTGGCAACCGGCCAGCTTGTCGTTGGCATTCTCGCGCTGAACGACGCGCAGTTCGCGCCCTCCGGCCTTGCGCCCGTCAAGCTCCAGAAGCGCGCCGCCCAGCACGTTGCGGCCCACCACGCAAAGCGTCGCCTTGTTGTCGTCCCAAGCGGTCCCGGCCGGCCACTCCACGAATTTGGCAAAATTCAGGACGTAGGCGGATTTCACCTGATTTTCCGATACGCCTCCAGCCTGGCATGGCGGCAGCCATACCAGGAACAGCATCAAGGAGAGATACCGGAACGAATTCATACTGTGAAAGCGGTCTGGATAAGATTCGTCGGCGAGGCTGGTGCGGCGGTCATAAGCGTGACATTAAAATTCGTATTGCGCCTGCAACACCACTTCGCGACTCATGCCCGGCAAGGGGGCATGATACGAATGCATCGGGGAAATAAAATCCACGTCCTTATTCAGCGCGTTGTGCAAAGCAAGGGTTACATCCAGCCCCTTGGTCAAAGCATTTTCCCAATTCAGCGCCACATCGACGAGCGGCATGGCAGCGAAATGCCTGAGTGTGCCGCCTGCGCCGAGATCCGGCGCCACCATCCCCCAACGCGGTCCGAGATAAACCAGTGAAGGATTGATCGACAAGCCATCCGATAATTTGTAGTGCAGATTGGCCGTCAGCTTATGGGCCGGGAAAGCCAGGTTCATGCTGTTATCGACGACCGCAGTTGCAAACGGGTCTGGCATCACCTTCACCAGATTCGTATCGGTGCCCGCCGCGTTGTAGTACGAGTATGCGACATCGGCATACCCCCAGTCCTTGCGTATTTTGTATTCAGCTTCCAGTCCGCGGGTGCGCACCTTCTGCATATTGATAAGAACCTGGGTGTCATACGTGACGATGTCGAACAAGTTAACGGCCAATTGCGAATCGGCGTCGATACGGTAACCCGTTTCCATCTCCCAGGTACGAGCCGCTTCCGGCTTTATCATCAAGGGGGAGGGTTTGGAGGCATAGCTTTCGATAGACGGCGCGCGTCTTGCGTAGCTGCCCATGAATTTGACGTGCCAATCTCCCATGATGCGCGTATAGCCCAGCCGCTCCGCCCGCAGCGGACCGGCATGGCTGTGCCGATCCAACCGGGCGCTGGCCGTGATGTCGCCCCAGTCATTACGCGACAACGCTTCGCCGTACAGGCTGACGACCCCGGTGCTGTTATAAGGCAGTTGCCGCAATGGGAACGGGCGCACAGTGCCCCGATAATCTTCGCCCAGATATTCCATGCCCCCGGCAAGATGCCAATCGGAATTCGTTTCCCACGCCACCGGAAGCTTTACTTGCAAGCGCCCGACCGTGGTTTCGCTGGCCACCGTGCCATCCGACCTCACCGTCTTGCGCGGGTTCTCTTGCTGGAACAGCACGCTGGGCGTCAGCGTCACGCGCTCGTTCGCCTCGTAACGATGTTGCAGCAATAGCGAATCGCTGTAGTAAAAATTCTTGAAATCCGCGGAACGGATATTGTTTGCAGAACCATCGCGATCGTTGACTTGAGAGTCTTCGTGCAAATAGCGGGCGCTGAAATTGCCCGCCTGCAAACCCATGTTGACGAAACCGGGACTGACGGCATTCGCGTTCGCCATATTGAAAGTTGCGCCGTTCACATCCTGATAAGTCCGGTCGCTGCGCAAGGCGCGTCCCGTGTGGGCCATTGCGGTCAATTTCACCGGACCGCCTGCGCCGCTGCCTAGCATGACGCTCGCATACTCGCGGCTCCTGACTCCCGAATTGGCATAGCCAAAACCAGCGCCGACGTGGACGCCATCCAGTTCTTCCGCGCTCTTGCTGATGATGTTGATAACCCCGAGCAATGCGGTGCCGCCGTATAGCGCCAATGCCGAACCGCGGATGATTTCGATACGGGCGATCTGCTCGACCGGAAAACCTTGCCCGAGGTTTGCGCCGCCGTAACGATGCTCGTTGACCTCGATGCCATCGACCAGCATCAGCACACGCCCGTCCGAACCGATGTGACCGCGCATCCCCAGCGAAATGCTGTTGTTGACCGTCACCCGAAAATCCATGCCCGGCACCTGCCGCAACACGTCGATCAGATCGCGCGCGCCGCTATAACGGATTTCCTCTCCGGAAATGACCGTGACTATGCCCGGCGTTTTCCGCTGGGAGAGCGCCTTGCGCGAAGAAACCGTCACGGGGATATTCATCAACTCTTCGAGCGACAAACTATACGGATCGATTTCAGCCCATGCGGTCGCTGGCAGGGCCAAAATCGAAAGACAGACAAGTTTTAGATTTTTCAAATTATCCATCTGGTGGATTAATTAAATTATAGATTCGGCCAGAACATTTGCCGACCTCACCTATGCTGGGGTTCGCGTTGCTCACCGCCAGCCTACAGCGCGGCGTTCATTTCAATCTATTTAATGGCCGACTCAATAACTGGCGATTATACGCAAATACTATCGCACTCCGCCGCCACCGACCGATGGCTCGCGCCGCAGCCACGCATAACCCAGCAGACCGAGCAACAACAGCATCGTCGCGACGTTACCCCAGCGCACATAGGGCGTGGCGCCCTCGTAGCCCTGCGCCATGCCCGACAGTGTCCCTTCGACATGCTGCGGCAATTGCTGCAGCACCCGGCCGTCCGCACCGATGATCGAGGTCACGCCGGTGTTGGTCGCGCGCAACATCATGCGGCCGGTTTCCAGCGCGCGCATGCGGGAGATCTGGTTGTGCTGCTCGGCGGCGTAGGAATCGCCATACCATGCGTCGTTGGTGAAGTTCACCAGCAAGCTCGCCTGCGGCAGCGCGCGGATGACCTCCTCGCCGAACACGTCTTCGTAGCAGATGTTCGCGGCGATGTGCTGGCCGGCGACTTCCAGCAGCGCCTGTTGCCTGCCGCCGCTGGCAAGGTCGCCCATCGGGATGTTCAGCACGCCGTTGATGAACCAGCCCAGCAGCGGCCGCAGCGGGATGAATTCGCCGAACGGCACCAGATGCTGCTTGTGGTAGCGCTGCTCTGCCGCCTCGCCGCCGCCCGTCAGCGCGAACACGCTGTTGTGGTAGGCATCATTCTCGCGCACGAAGGCGCCGATCAACACGCCGCCGGCATTTCGTCCGGCATGCGCATCCAGTTGTTCGACGAGGCTGAGGGGCACTTCGTGGCGCAACAGCGGAATCGCCGTTTCCGGCAACACGATCAGGCGCGCATCGCTTTGCAGCGTTAAGCGGCGATAGGTTTCCAGCGTGCCGACCAGTGCGTCTTCGTTGAACTTAAAATCCTGCGCGATGTTGCCCTGCACCAACGCCACGCTGAACGGTTCGCCCTGCGGCTGCGTCCACGCGACGGTGCGCAACGCCGCGCCGCCGACCCACAGTGAGAGCAGCACCGCCACCGCGATGCGTCCCTGCCGGTTCCAGCGCTCGCGCCACAGCGTGGCCAGCAAACCAGCGCTGACCGCCGCAATCAGCGACACACCGTACACACCCAGCAGCGGCGCATATCCAGCCAGCGGACCGTCGCTGTGCGCGTAGCCCAGTGTCAGCCAGGGGAAGCCGGTGAAAAGCGTGCCGCGCAGCCATTCGACCAGCACCCACATCGCAGGCATCAGCACCCCCAGCCTGACCTGCATGGGGACGACGAAGCGCCCTGCGGACTGGGCGCGTTTGTCTTCTTCCGGGCTGCGGAACCAGGAGAAATTCACATTCGGCAGACGCGCCTGCGCGTAACCGGCCAGCGCGGGAAGCAGCGCCAGAAAAGCCGCGAACAGCAGCGTCGCCAAGGCCGCCAGCGGCAACGGCATGCCGCCGTAGTCGTGCAGCGCGACGTAGATCCAGCCTATGCCCGCGACGAACAGCCCGAGGCCGAATGCGAAGCCCAGCCATCCCGCCGCGCGCGGCGATTCGGCCTTTGCCCATAGATGGAACAACACCGCGAGCGCCAGCACCGGGATCGGGAACAGACCGAACGGCGCGAAACCGGCCACGCAGGACAGGCCGGCGGCGAATGCGACGAGCAGAAATTTCAGGGATGGCGACATCTAACGACGGATCACAAAGAGGGCACAAAGAATAACCGATTCCGTCCGACGCGGCACTTGTGGTTAAATCGCGACCCGAACCACCAAATCGCCCGCATCATGGAAAAAATCCGCCTGTCTAAACGCATGTCCGAACTCGGCCTCTGTTCTCGCCGCGAAGCCGACAGCTATATCGAAAAAGGCTGGGTGCAGGTGGACGGCGAAACCGTCAGCGAACTCGGCAGCAAGGTCTATCCGCACCAGCAGATCACCCTGCGCAGCGCGGCGCAGAACATCCAGCAGGAGCGCGTAACCATCCTGCTCAACAAACCGGTCGGCTATGTTTCCGGCCAGGCCGAGCACGACTACAAACCGGCAAGCACGCTGCTGGACGAATCTACCCACTGGCGCGAAGACCCGTCGCCGTTAAAATTCCACCGCAGCCAGTTGCTGGGCCTCGCCCCCGCCGGACGGCTGGACATCGACTCCACCGGCCTGCTGGTGCTGACCCAGGACGGCCGCGTCGCCAAACAACTCATCGGCGAGAACTCGCCGGTAGACAAGGAATATCTGGTGCGCGTGCAGGGCCAGTTGAAAGACGGCGGACTCGCGCAACTCTGCCACGGTCTCAAGCTCGACGGCGAATACCTCAAGCCCGCGAAAGTGACCTGGCAGAACGAAGACCAGTTGCGCTTCGTGCTGCGCGAAGGCAAGAAACGCCAGATCCGCCGCATGTGCGAACTGGTGGGCCTGAAAGTGACCGGACTGAAGCGCATCCGCATCGGCAAAGTGAAACTGGGCAACCTGCCTATCGGACAATGGCGCTATCTGGACGAAAACGAGAGGTTCTAGGGGGCAAACGAACAACGGATAACGCCCCATGCAGAACCTGGACTTTCTCGGCAAATATGCGTGAGGCCCAAGTTCTTCTTTTATGGGAGCCATCTTCCCGGATGGTTACACATGGCGTTACTTCCCAATCTCACAGGGACACACTCCCTTGAGTTGATTCATCACCTCCCCGTCCGTGGCAAAATGGTGGCCTATAATGCTTCGGCGCGAGCAAGGCACAACGGCTCGCGACGCGACGCAAACAGCAGCACAGAAACAACGCCATGGAAAAACCGAAAAAGCTGGGCAAATATCAAATCCGGAGCGAACTTGGCCGCGGAGCGATGGGTGTCGTCTATGAGGCCTTCGATCCGCTGATCGAGCGCACCGTCGCCATCAAAACCATCCTGAAGTCGTCGGTAGACAAGTCAGAATCCGAAGAAGCCTTCAGCCGCTTCCGCCGCGAGGCCCGCGCCGCCGGCCGCCTGTCGCATCCCAAGATCGTCGCCATTTACGAATACGGCGAAGACGACGACATGGCCTTCATCGTGATGGAGCTGATACGCGGCAAGGAACTCAAGGATTACTTCGACCGCGAGGACAGCTTCAGCCTCCATGACGGCGTCCGCATCGTGATGCAGATTCTCGATGCGCTCGATTACTCGCACACGCACGGCGTCGTGCATCGCGACATCAAGCCGGCCAACATCCTGATTACCCGCGAAGGCAAGATCAAGATCGCGGACTTCGGCATTGCCAAAATCGACTCGGCGCTGCTCACCCAGGTCGGCGCGGTGATGGGCACGCCGACCTACATGTCGCCGGAACAGTTCATGGGTATCGAGGTGGACCAGCGCGCGGACATCTACTCGACCGGCGTCATCCTGTATCAATTCCTGACCGGACTGCGCCCATTCACCGGCGGCGTGATCTCCATCATGCACCAGGTCATCAATCAGGAGCCTACCCCGCCGTCGCGCATCAACCCCAACGTTCCGGAGCAACTGGACGAGGTGGTGAAGAAGGCGATGGCGAAAAAACCGGAAGACCGCTACCAGACCGTGGCCGAATTCATGACCGCGCTCAAGCTGGCTAGCCACGCATTGCCTGCTTCCCAGGAGGCCGGGGTCGCCAAGCCCAAGGCCGTCGCCGATCAGGCATACGGCCCCGAAGGCACCATCAAACTGCCGACTCGCACCGTCTCGCCGGAAGCCGCACGCAAAAACGACATCGACGCATGGCAGCGCATCACCAACAGCCGCGACACGGCGGACTTCCAGCGCTATCTGCGCGACTACCCTGCGGGAGAATTTGCGGAACTGGCGCGCCGGCGCATCGCCGCGCTGACGGAAGTAGCCGAACAAGCGCGCCTCCAGCAGGAAGCGCGGATGAATGCGGAAAAAGCGGAGAAAAAACGCAGGAAAGCGGAGCAGCAAGCCGCAGCGGAAAGAGCGCAAGCGGAAGCCCGCGCCCAGGCCGAAGCCGAAGCCAGACGCCAGCAGGAAGCCGCCGAAAAGGAACGCTGGGCGCGCAAGATCGCGGAAATAAAAGACGAAGCCGAAAAGGCCAGAATGGTCGAGGCCGCCAAGCGCGAACAGGACTCTGCGGAGCAAGCCCAACAGATACAGGTGCAGCGGGTGCAGGACTTGTCGGCCTCGTTATCCCGGAATCCCCACAAATTCGTGGAAATCGTTTCCCGGCGCGAAGCTGCCGTCGAAGCAGAACGCCGGATGCTGAAAGAGAACAAGAAAAGGCTCGAGGAAGAAGTGCTGCGCAAGCAACAGGCAAAGAAGAAACTTCTTTCCAGGAAAGAAGCGATGAAAACGCAGATGAACGCCGTGGCCGAAGAGAATATCCAGCAGGAAGCCGAACTGGAAAAACGGGACAAGGAACTGGAAGAAGCCCATCGGCGCATCGAAGCCACCGAACGCCGCCGGAAAGAGGCTGAAGAACGCGCCGCACGGGAGCGCAAACGAACTCGCCGCATGCTCATGACTATCGCCGCAGTACTGGCGGCGCTGGCGCTGGGCGGGCTGATCCTGTTCTTCTCGTAACGCCCCTGCCGCTCATCGGCGGCGCAAAACTCAACTCTGGCAGAAAAACTCGACTACCTCGGTGGGGTCCTTGATGTAAGGATGTCCGAGGCTGATGCTGCCGCTTTCGCGCAGCACGAACTCTTCCCGGCGCAACTGGATCTCGGTTTCGTTCTTGACGATCACGTAGCTCCCGTTGGAGCTGATATCCACAAAAACGAACTTGTCGCGGCGGCGCTCGATCCTGGCATGCATCCGCGACGCGCGCCTATCCTGGATCACGATATCGGCCCGCTCGTCTCGCCCTATCGTGACCGAAGGATGCGCCGCGTCCACGATGAAGGTCTCGCCCTGATGAATCAGCTTCAGCGTCGGCTCGGCATCCGAGTGCGACTGGGTATTGCCGACCATCATGGTCATATCTTCGCTTTCCTGCCAGATCACCTCGCGCACCTCGATGTCGTCGGCCTTGCCCTTGATAGCCAAGGTGCTGAGCGTGCGGGTGCTGGCGCGCACGATGGGGGGCAGCAACGCTACCGTCGAGCCAGTGGTAATGATCTGCTGCGCCTTGGCGACTTCCGCCATGCGCGCGGCGATATTGACGGTATCGCCGAACACGTCGTCGGCACTCTCCAGCACCGGGCCGTGATGCAGGCCGACACGGATCGCCACACGCTCGTTATCGACCGGCTTGCGCGAACTGACGACGAGCTGCATCTCGCAGGCGGCCTGCACCGCGTTCATCGCATCGGGAAAGACCGCCATGATCTCGTCGCCGATGGTCTTGACCACATGTCCGGAATGCGCCGCCGTCAGTTTGCGCAGGATATCGAGACAAGCATCAATCGCGGCGAACGCGCGCGCGTCGCCCAGCACCTCGTACAGGCGCGTGCTGCCGCTCACATCGGCGAACAGCACCGTTCTTTCCTGGTTGGCCCCGGCTGGAGTTGTATCGTTCACACTGGTCGTTCCAAATGAATCAGGGGCGGCATTATAAAGGCAGGAACGGCCCGGCGACATCGCATCGTCGGCAAAAGCCACACCGGAATGCGGCAGTTGCGTCATAATTCCGGCCGATTCCCCGGCCTGCGGGCCTATATTCGATCAGCGCACAGCGAACCATGTCTACACTCACCAATCTGCCACTGCACACCTACATTTTCGCCGGCCTGCTCGGCCTGCTGCTTCTGTCGTTCGTATTCTTCTTCCTGATACCGTCGTTCATCGCCTCCCGGCAGTTGTCCCGGACGAACCGCAAGCTCGAAGCACTGAACGGCAAGCCCGACGGCGCTATCGACCAGATATTCCGCGAGTCCAATACCCTCAAACACTTGTGGCAGGAATATGCGGACACGCTGCACAAGCAGAGCGCCGAAGGACAGGCGCAGGCGACGCGCTTCCGCTCCACCGTGCCGGCAGGCATGGTGTTCCGCCCGGACATCCTGGTGGATCTCCCGCTGCGCGCGGACTTTTTCAAACACCTGCCGGGGCTGTTCACCGGCATAGGCATCATCGGCACCTTTTATGGCCTGCTGCTCGGCCTGCAGTCGTTCAACGTTTCCGAGAACCCGGTAATCGTCCGCGCCAGCCTGAGCCAGTTGCTGAACGGCGTATCCGAGGCCTTCCTCGTTTCCGCCGCAGCGATCACGCTGGCGATGTCCCTCACCTTCATCGAGAAACTGGTGATCACCCGCCTGAACGCCAAGGTCGAAAAACTGGTTCAACTGCTGGATGGTCTGTTCGAGAGCGGCGCGGGCGAGGAATATCTGGCGCGGCTGGTCAAGGCCACGGAAACCTCCGCCACGCAGAATGCCGGCCTGCTCAAGGGCGAACTCAAGCAGATACTCACCGAGCTGACCGAGCGGCAAATCGCCGCGACCAACGCCGGCACGCAGGCGCTGGGCGACCGCATCGCGGCCAGCATCGAGGAAACCATGAAAGCGCCGCTGCTGGAGATGGCCCATGCGCTGAAGAACACCAGCAACTCGCAGGAGTCGGCGGTGCAGACCATGCTGACCGGCGTGCTGGAGAACTTCAGCAGCCAGATGAAAGACCTGTTCGGCGGACAAGCGGCTGGCATCAACAGCCTGCAGCAGCAGACCATAGACGCGCTGCAAGCCGCGGTCGCGACGCTGGAGCGCATGGCCGCCGACGTCGGCGCGGAAGGACAGCGCAGCACCTCGGCGATGGCCGAGCAACTGGCGGAGTCCATCGCCGCGGCGGAATCCAGACAGCGCATCATGAACGAACAACTCGGCTCATTCGTCGAACAGATGCGCCAGATCGGCGCGCATTCCCAGAACGAAGCGCAGGAGAGACTGCAAAACACGCTGGCGGAACTGTCCGAACGCATGAGCAAGGTGATCGATGGCCTGAGCACGCAGGTACGTTCGGCGACCGAAGCCAGCGCGAAGCAACAGCAAAACCTGACGACACAGAGCGAGCACCTCGTCGGCCAATTCGGCGAGCAGGCCGCCACGCTGGTGGACGGCGTGAACCGCGCCGTCGGCGAGATGAAAGCAGCCGTCATGGCGATGCGCAACACCACCGGCGACGCCATGTCCAAACTGAACAACGGCGCGGACACGCTCTATCTGGCGGCCAAGGATTTCGCCAAGGCCGGTCAGGGCGTCACCGCGACGCTGGACAAGTCGGCCGCGCTGGCCAACCAGCTGACCCAGTCCGCGGGTTCGGTAGCCTCGGCGACAAAGGGACTGAGCGGCATGCTGGCCGACTACAACGCCGCGCGCGATTCGATGATCGCCATGGTGGGTTCGCTGCAATTGCTGGTCGAACAGGTGCAGCGCGACGCATCGATGTCCGGCAACGTCATCGCCAGAATAGAAGCTGCCACGGAGAAGCTGGTCGAAGCGCAGAAAGAAGCGGAGACCTATCTGGCGAAGGTCTCCGAAGTGATAGGCACGGCGCACGAATCCTTCAGCGACGGCATGATCAAGGCAGTCGGCGAAGCGAACCGCGATTTCCACCAGGCGCTGTCCGACTCGGTGAAACTGCTGCGCGAAGGCATCCAGGAGCTGGAAAGCACCCTGGATGCGGCCACCAGCCTGTAAGGCCGCAACATGTTCAGCAAATTCCTGGTGCAAGCCAACCGCAACAAGGACGAGGGCGAGAAGCCGTTCTGGATCTCGTTCGCCGACCTGATGACCGCGCTGATGGTGATGTTCCTGCTGGTAATGAGCGTCGCGCTGCTGGCAATAACCAACGAGGTCTCGGCGACCGACCAGGCGAAGGCGCAACGCGAAAAGGAAATCGACGAGCTGCTGAACAAGATCGAGCAGGCCGCCGAGCGCTACCCCGGCATCTCCATCGACAGAAACCGCAACGTGATCGACTTCGGCGACCGCGCGCGCTTCGACACCGGCAGCTCCAACCTCTCCTCCGAGCAGGCTCAATATTTGAGCCAGTTCGTTTCCGAGATCCTGATCATCTCGCGCGAACAGCTCGGCCAGAAGTGGATCAAGCGCATCGTCGCCGAAGGCTTTGCCGACCAGCGCGGCGATTACCTGCTGAACCTGAACCTCAGCCTGCAACGCAGCCAGCGCGTGCTGTGCGTGCTGCTCTCCCCGCAGCCGGCCCAGCAGCACCGGCTGAGCCCGGAGGAACAGGAGCAGGTGCGCGACCTGTTTCTGGTGGGCGGCTACTCCTTCAACTCCGCCAGGGCCTCGCTGGAAGAGAGCCGCCGCATTGAACTGCGCATGGAATTCTTCCAGCTGGACGAACCCCGCCCCGTCCTGAGCGACATTCCGCGCGGCAACTTCGGCGTCTGCCGGATCTAAATCGATGGCAACACTGGCGAGATTGCAGCGGACGCTGTCCAACCTCAACCGGGTCGTGCTGGCCAGGCTGCGCCCCGGCGATTCGGTGCAGATGCTCAACGAGCGCGCCAAGCTGGAAGAGTGGATAGGCGGCACGGCCAAGGTCGAGGACTCCCGATCCGGTACGATAGAAGAGGCGCTGAGCGCCTATCGCGAGAACAACTACCTCAAGGGCCTGCGCCAGATACGGCTGGTCTGCTACGGCTGCACGCAGGTGCTGGACGGCGGCTATCGCGTAATCGACAACCGCGAGCCGTTCGAACAACTGCTGCTCTACGCGGAGCGGTATGGCAACCGCCCCGCCTCGTTGCGCAAACTCTATCGCGGCCTGCTAAACTGCTATTTCGCCTACGACCCCTATGCGCCGAACGCCACGCCTTCGGGGCACAGCAACTGGGAAAAGCTGCGGGAATTCCTGAACAAGCATCTCGCCCTGCTCGGGACGCGCGGCTACACGCCGGACTGGATAACCGCATTGAACCGGCACCCCAATCTACTGGGCGCGGATCCCTGCCGCCCTTACGAACATCTGGTGTTGCAAGGAGACTGGTCCGAATTCGACGAGTTGCGCGAGCGACTCGAGATCAGCGTAGATTCCTGGCTGGTCCGGCAGATGGTCATGACCCCGATTGCGACCGTCACAGGCATGGAAGACGACGAGTTCAAGGAGCACATCGAAAGCATCCTGCTGCTGCTGCACAGCTATCGGCTGTATGCCGACGCGGGCCTGGGCATGCTGCTCGACCGCTACGCGCGATGCCACAACCGCAAGGTCAGCGCCCCGCTCAGGGACTTCGCCGTCGCGTGCTGGGGCAATCCGTGGCTGTCGGAAAACAGCCATCAGTGGCAATGCAGCAAGGAAGCCCGCCAGATGCTGGCGTACTGGCTCAAGCGCCACCTGCTCTCCGGATTCTTCAACCGGCTGAGCGACGACGACAAGAAACACTCGCGACGCCTCAACTTCTGGAAACTCTACAGCGAAGACCTGACCGGCATGTACTTCGCGCTGGGCAGGGACGCCTTCGATACCGACGACATGGAGCTCTACAAATTCCGCCGTGCGGCGAAAGGCCTGATCGCCAAACTGAGCGAAGACCGGCACGACGTGCATGCCTGCATCATGCAGTTCGAGCATCACCATGTGGTGGAATTCAATCGCGACAACAACGATGCCTATCTCTACGACTTGAAGCAGGGCACGCCCCAGTTCTACCTGAGCAAGGGCTGGGCCGAGATCGGCGCGCTCAGTGTGACCAGCGTCAGCCAGGGCGTGGACGTTTCGCGCCAATCCAGACCGCTGAGGCATCAGGACACCCCGCAGCTCAGCTGGGAGGGACGGTTCGCGCAGGAACTGGGTGCGACCCCGAACACAATCAGAGCCTTCTGCCGCAACTATCAATGCTGTTACACCGACAACAGGAACCAGGACGGACGCGAATGGATACGTCCGGAGAGCCTCGCGAAATACGGTTCCGAGGTCTGGTCGATATTGACCGGCTGGGGATTCTGTCTCTCGAACGAAGAGAACGGCTACTTCCGCCTGAGCGACATGGAAATCTCGCTGTAACGCCAGGACACGCCGGAACCGAACGATCACGGTGATTGACACCCCGAATGATGAAACGCCCCGTAGGAGCGGCTTCAGCCGCGATAGACACGTTCCGACTCCACCTAACCTTCGCGGCTAAAACCGCCGCACCCCGCAGGAACGGCGGCAGTAGCCGTAGGGTGGGCACGTTTCATGTGCCCACGCGGATACCCTTCACAAACAGCGTGGGCACTAAAAACGTGCCCACCCTACCGACTAACGGGCATGGCAAGTGCGACACCTGCCCTAAATCGACTTCGCCTGATACTTCCGGTAGAACCCGAGTACGCGCGGCACATATTTCGTCGTTTCCCGATACGGCGGAATCCGGTTGCCGTATTTCGCGACTGCGGTCTCGCCCGCGTTATAGGCGGCCAGCGCAAGACTGACATCGTTGTCGAATGCCCTCATCAAATGGCTCAGGTACTTGGCTCCGCCGTGCAGGTTCTGCACGGGATCGAACGGATCGGACACGCCATAGTGCCGGGTGATGAGCGGCATGAGTTGCATCAAACCCGCCGCCCCCTTGGGCGAAACGGCATTCGGCCGGTATTGCGATTCGACCGAGATCACGGCATGCAGCAATGCGCTGTCCAGGCCGTAGGTTCTCGCGATCTCTTCGACGACCACGTCATACTGCGCCTTGCCCGCGATGGACGAAGGAAGCCTGCCCGCTGCGGCGGAACGTTCCACCGGATCGGGGAGCAGCATGGTGTAGTGGTCGTCGGCGGGCACATTGCTCAGGTTCACCGTACCGTCGTTCCCGGTGTAAGTGTAGATGTTCGCCAGCGCCGAAGGCCGCACGCACAACCCCGCCAACAGAACGAAAGCAACCGCCGCCAGTTTCTGGATATATCTCGATGCTTTCATGAGGCCTCCGGGCTGGACGATTCCTTCGCAGATTAAGTGCGATTTTTTTTCGTCTCCATACAGTGAAGACTGTAAATCCGGGGTTGGTGATCCATGAAATCTGCGGCAAAGTGACCTACCTCGGCACGTTCACACAACGGGATCGAAATGTTCAAACTACTGCGCTTCTATTCGGCGATCAGCTTCATCGTCATTTTTCTCGCCGCCGCCATCCTGACCCTGTTCTACCGGCAGGTAACGATGCATTGGATCGAGCATCTGGCGCAAACCAGCAACCTTTCCCTGGCGCAGACAGCCCTGACTTCCGTCGAACCCGAGCTCGGAACCTACCTCAGCTCGGGAGCCGGCGCCGGTTCGCGGGGACTGCCGGCCGGCCTTGCTTCGCACATACACAGGATGACGCGCGACACGACATTGAGCAGGATAGACATCTACGACCGTAACGGCCTGCTGGTGTTCTCGACCCAGACGACCCGCCCCGTTTCCGCCCGGGGCCGCGATCCCGCGTTTCTGGCGGCGCTCAGCGGCCGTGCTTCCGGCGCCATGACCTTCCAGAGTGCATTCGACCGCCTCATAAAAACGGCCCCGGCAAACAACCTGATGCGAACCTACACCCCAATCCGCGGGGACTCCCCCGGAGAGGTGCTCGGCGTGTTTGAAACCCATGCCGACATGAGCCACCTGGTAGAAGAAAGCGACAGAATTCTGTTCCATATCCTGGCGGGCGCCGAACTCATCCTGGCATTGCTGTACGGGATACTGTTCTTTGTCGTGCGGCATGCGCGCAACATCATCACCGCTCAACAGCAAACCGTTCTGGAAAGAACCGCAAGCCTGGAGGCGCTGTCCGAAGGGTTGCTGAAAGGCGAAGAATCCAGAAAGAAGAAGATCGCGACCGACCTGCATGAAGGACTGGCGCAAACGCTGAGCGCGATCAAAGCCAATGTGGAGCGGGACAGGCGCAGAACCCCCAGGACGAACAGGCCGTCCATGGACACCATTGTTCCGGTGCTACAGCACGCCATCCATGAAGTCCGCACCATCGCGACGGAACTGCGACCATCCAGCCTGGACGATCTGGGCCTGCTGCCGACCATCAACTGGTTCTGCCGGGAATTCGAACTCCAGCACCCGGAAATCCGCATCCGGCGGGAAATCTCGCTGCCGGAAAACATGATCCCCGCGCGACTGAAAATAGAGATCTACCGCATTATCGAGTCCGCATTCAGGAATATCGCAAAATACTCGAAGACCGATCAGATAAGCTTTCTGCTGCATCCGGCAAACGACACGATCCATCTGCTCATCGGCGACACGCCGACCATGCGTCCCGAGGCGGGGACGATTTCCCGGCTCGATCCCGGCGCCAATCCGCAACTCCGTTTTGCCGAGATAAGAGAACGCACCTCCCTGTCGGGAGGCGCATTCTCAACCACCCAGGAAAATTCGGGGTGGATCACACTCCATTCGTCGTGGGCATGCGGCGGGTAACGGGGCTGCTCCCACTCCCCACTACGTAGCGATCAACCCCTTCTCTATCGCATAGGCGGTAAGCGTCGAAGCGTTGTGCAGGTCGAGTTTCTTCATCAGGTTGGAACGATGCTTCTCGACCGTCTTGATGCTCAGGCAGAAGTAATCGGCGATAAATTTGTTCGGATGGCCTTCCGCCACCAGCTTCAGCACTTCCCGCTCGCGGTGGGTCAACGTATCCCATGGACTGGAGGGTGTGTTGGCATTGTCCGTGCCGAGATAGCCGTTGATTACCTTGGCCGAGATGTCCGGGCTCAGGTAGGTCTTGCCGTTCAGCACGCTGCGGATCGCAATGCGCAACTCGTCATGCGACGCGTCTTTCAGGATATAACCGTCGGCCCCCGCCCGCAGGCTTTCGTGGATATATTCGTCGGTCTTGTGCACGGTCAGCACCAGAATCCTCGTCGAGGGGAATCGCCGCTTGATGTCCACGATCGCCTCAATGCCGTTCATGCCCGGCATGGAAAGATCGGTCAGGACGATATCGGGGGACAGCGTCCCGATCATCTGGACGGCGTCGCGGCCATTTTCGGCCTCTCCGACGATCTCTATCTCGGGGTCCTGTGCCAGCAGAGCCTTGAGGCCGGCCCTCAGCAAAGTGTGGTCCTCGACGATGAATATGCGTTTTTTTCCGATCATTTTTACCTCCGTTGCGTTACCTGCGTTGCGTTACCCGAACATATGTCACGGCCGCCGAGACGATATTGTCGAACTCTGGCCGGGTACATGCATGAACACCCAATCCGCATACTTGGTCTTGCCTTTAAAATTCTGGTCGGCGAGGCTGAAGCCGTCTTTCTTTATCGGCTCTTCCCCGGACAGGCTATGCACGCCGTAAATCTCCCCGTTCGGCCCTTTGACCAATCCCCAGTCCTCGCTTCCGCTGATGGGGTCCCGGTATATCTTGCGCAAATATCGCTGCGTCGAGGGATAGCGCGGGTCCTTGAGCAGGGCTTCCAGTGTCGTCGGGTAGCGCTGATCCTGTCCCGTAGCATGTTCGTAATATCCATCGATGGCTTGTCGGAACTGGTTCCCGATGAACAGCAATTCTCGCTCCTTGTCGCGCCGCTGCGCGGTGTGCCAAACCTCTCCTGCCGTCATCAGCAGTACGCCCATAATGGCGATCATGATCATCAGCCCCAGATAGGTGAACCCGCCCGCCCTGCTTTTCCGCACCAACCGTTTTTTCTGCACCGGCCGGCACCCTCTTCCCTGCTCACGGCTGTTCGAGAAAAATCGCATCACCAATCCTTGTAGGCCGAGCCATCCCGGGCGTTCCCGGGCGCGCTGCTCCTGATGTCGTACACACCGCCCTTTTCCGGAGAGTCCGGCGGGATGACCAGCCACAAAGTGGAGCTGCCGGCAACCGGATCGGAGGGAAGGCTGCGCAGATACTTCTTGCTGACCAACTCGTCCAGGCTGTCCGGATACTTGCCGTTGTCACCGTAATATTTGTCCAGCACCTCGCGCGTCAGTGCAAGATTCTGGTGCAGCACCGCCTCTTTGGATTTATCCACGCTGTGAAAATATCGCGGCGACGCAATCGTCAGCAACGTCGCGATGATCGCCATGACCACCAGCAACTCGATCAGGGTAAATCCTTTTTCCGCGTTTCCGTTCATCGCCTCTCACCAGTTCCTGTATGGAACGCCGTTCAGCCCGACACCCGGAGACATGGAATACACGTCGAACACGTCTTCGCCTTCGGCCGGCGCATTGGCCGGGCTTTCATAACTGCGCTTGCCCCAGGTCGCCTCATCCGGCCTGTCCGGATCGCCGTTCATCGGATCCCGCGGAATGCGCCGCAGAAAGTAGACCCTGCCCTTGCCGTCCGGGCTGCCGGCATCGGGCTCGCCGTCCACCAGCACTTTCAATGTCGCGGGGTAACCCGACTTGATCACCGAATGGACGACGCGCCCCTCATCGATGGCCCGCTTGTATGCATCCAGCCCGGTGCGTATCTCCAGCAGGGCCTGACGCAGTTCGCGCTCCTTGTTGCGCTGCACGGCCAGCTCGGTCATCGGCAACACCACGGTCGCCAGCAGCCCGACAATCGCCACGGAGACGAGCAGCTCGATGAGGGTATAGCCTCGTGCATTCGGTCTCATCATTGCGTGACCGCAATGAAATGGGGCGCGGGCGCCGCAAAGGCCAGGGACTCGCCGCCGCTGCCGGACAAGTTGATGCTGCTGACCATGACCGGAGACTGTGCCGTGGCCGCAGTCACTTCGAACATCAGCGTGACGACGCTGCCGCTCTCGCCGTCCGACGCGCCCTTCATGTCTATCCGTATCTGGCCGCTGGTCTGGTCTATCGACTTGGTGAAGATCGGTGGCGAATCGCCGCGTTTCATCCAGTCGCCTTCGGCGACATCGACCGCCTTCAGCACGGCCGGATCGAAGCCGACCAAAAAGCCGAGACCGCTCGCGCCCTGCTGCGCCGAAGCATTAAGCGTCAGGCTGATTTTGTCACCGACCTTGGCCTGAACGGGCCCTTGCCATGAGAAGGCCAGCGGCGGGGTGGCGGCGAGCGAATTCTCCGGGGCCGCCGCCGGCTGCGGACGCACTGCCGGCATCGCCGGGGATGCGCCCCCTGCTGCGGCGACCGCGACGGCACCGGCAGGTTTCATGGTCAGCAGGCTGCTGCGCAGATTCGATTCGGTGCCGGACCAGTACTCCAATTCCCGCGCATCCGGATAGCGGTGATTCCCCACGATTCGCGGCGTGATGGAAAGGACGATCTCCGTCTTGCTACCGTTATCCCTGTGGCTGGAGAACAGGCGTCCGAGCAGCGGCAGATCGCCTATTCCCGGCACCTTGCTCGCGGTATTCCGGTCCTCGTCGTTGATCAGGCCGGCCAGTATCTGGGTTTCCCCGTCCTTGAGACGCAGCACGGTCGAGGTATTGCGCGTCCCAACCTGGTAGGCCAGCGTGCCCGATACGGCATTCAGCACCTCCTTGGCGATGGAACTGACCTCCATGCCGATCTTGATGGAGACCTCGTTGTTCATGTGCACCTCCGGCTCGACCTCCAGCTTCAGGCCGACGTCCAGGTACTGGACGTTGCCGGTAATCACCGGCGTGCCGGTCGTCACCGGCGTCACCGCATTGGTGATCACCGGCACGCGATCGCCGATCATGATCTTGGCCTTCTCGCGGTTGCGCGCGCGGATGCGCGGGCTGGCCAGCAGATTGGTGTCGCCGTCCTGCAGGAGCAGGTTCAGCGTCGCGCTCAGCGCCGGGCTGGTGACGATGTTGTCGCCGTTGAGCTGACGCAGCTCGTTAATGGTCGGCGTCGCCGTCGCACCCCGTGCCGTGAACGTGATCTGGCTGGGGTAATTAATGCCGATTTCGCTCAGGCGAGAACGGCTGATCTCCAGCACTTCCACTTCCAGCATGACTTCCGGATCGGCGATATCCTGATCCGAGACCATTTTCTCGGCCAGGCGGATGGCTTCGGGCGTGTCCCGCATCACCAGCGAATTGGTCTTCTCGTGGACGAAGATGTCCTTGGTCTTCAGCAATGTTTTGATCATCGTCAGCATCTGCTTCGGATCGGCATTGGTCAGGTGGAAGCTCCTGATCTTGAGATCCTGATAATCCTTGATCTTGGCCGGCGTATTCGGATAAATGAACACGGTGTTGTCGCTGATGATCTTCTGTTCCAGTTGGCTCTGTAGCAGGATCAGCCCTATCGCGTCCGCCACCGACACATCCTTCACGAAAATCGAAATCTTGATATCCGGTTTGACATCCTTGTCCAGCAGCACATTGATGCCGCTGGTGCGCGACAGCGCCTCCAGCACCATCTTCAAATTGGCGTCGCGGAATTGCAGGGTGACCGGCTTCCTGAACTGCGGCTTAAGACCGGGCTCCTCCATCAACGCCTTGGCTGCCTGCTCGTCGATCTGGCGTTGCAGCAGCATGGCTTGCCCGTGTCGCGGATTTTCGAGAAGCACCGGCTTCAGCACGTTCCGCGCGGCCTCCGCATCGCCCTTCTGGAACAGGCCGCGCGCCTCTTCGACCACGGTCGCGTGACGCCTGTCCAACGCCAGCTCTTCCAGCCCCAGCCTAGCCCTGCTGTTCTCCGGATCGATCTTGAGCACACGCTCGTAGATCGCCTGTGCGGTGTCCAGATTACCGGAAGCGCGTTCGCTGCTCGCCGCTGCGGCCAGCCGGTTGGCAGTCTGCTCGCGCTTGCGCAACCAGACCGAGCGATAAGAGAGATTTTCCGGCGCGGCCTTGCTGGCTTCTTCCAGCTTCACCAGCCCCTCTTCCGTGCGTCCCTGCTCCATCAGCGCCAGCCCCTCGCGGTGCAGCTTTTGTCCGGCGCAGCCCGCCAGCGTCGCCGCAACCAGCAAGAGCAGCACGACAGCGCGCCTTAATCCGAGACTATATCCATGCATGGTCCGCCCCCTTGAATATGGGAAAAAATGTCGAGTCATTCATAAAGCCTCGCCGGTGCTGAGCATCTGCTTGATGTTCAGCGGAAGATAGGTCAGTTCCACCATGCCCGGCACGATGCGCTCGACGCGATAGGTATCGTCGATGACATCTCCCTCGGCGACGGTATAAATCCGCTCGCCCTTGACCAGGATGGTCAGATGCTTCGGCGCATCCTCATAGCGGCCGAGATAGGTAAAGGGCAGCGGCGGGGCGCTCGGCGGCGGCGGCGGAAGGACCGGCTGCGGGGGCGGAGGGGGCGGCGGCACATACCAGGAAGTGACGCCGAAAACATTGCCGATCTCCGCCGCGACATCCGATTCCGGCTGCGTCCGCGTCAGGCGATCCATTTCCACACCGCCCGGTTCCGGCAGTGGCGCGACACTCGCCGGAGCGGAGGCCGCAGCCTCGATCCGTCCTGCCGTACTCACCGTCTTTGCCCCGCCCTGGTCGAAAGGCGTCGCCACGACGACGACGATCGCCACAGCGATGACGGGCACGGCCCACTTGCCGAGATTGTGAGGGAGCAGTTTCATGATGTCTTCTCCAGATAAAGCGCCAGCCTGATCTGCGCCGCCACCGTCGGGTCGGAGACGGTCTGGCGCACGAAATTCACATTCTCCAGCGCGAGCGCGGGGATCTCGGCGGACAGCGCGATGAGAAAGCTGCGTATCTGTTGATATTCGCCCGTCACCGGAAGCACCATCTGCAAGCGTATCAGCCGCCCCTCTTTGTCGGACGTCTCCTTGTACTCGCCCTCGTTCAGGTTGAGTCCGTTCTTTACGGCCAATGCATCCAGCTTCTCCAGCCACTGCGGCGAATCGCGCTCTTCCGGGAAATGCCGGTAGAACTCGGCGAGTTGTTCGCCCGGCGCGCGCCGGATGTCGCCCGACTGCTTGCCGGCTTGTTCGCCCAGCATGAGCGCGCCGCGCCGCGCCGCATCCAGACGATCCTGCGCCGGAACAATCGCCGAGAAATAGAAAGGAGGGAAAACGACCAATATGCCGATGGCCAATACGCCGGGCTTGCCCAGAACGAGCAACATGCGCCGGATCGCCCAGTACAACCATCCCCGCAGCGTCGCCGTCGAAAAGCCGCACAGCCGCGCGCACCTGACCGATGCCGCCCCCCACCATGCACGCGCAACGAGCATCATGATTTCCCCCGCCAGACGACAAGCAACGCAAAGCGCACGGGCCGGTTGGGATCCTGCTGCTGAACCTCGTGGCTTTGCAGGTAAACCGGGCCGAACACCTCCTTCGCTTCCAGTTGCGTGATGTAGTTCAGCATCGCCGGAAAATCCTTGGCCTCGCCGCTGATCTTCACCACCCGTTTTTCCATGTCCGGCTCCAGCGCCAGCAGGGTGACGTCATCGCCGGCGACCGACTCCACCGTCCGGAACAATAGCTCCCAGGGCAGGGAAAGCTGGCGCAACACTTCGTTGGCGCGCCGCACTTCCGGCGAGTCCACTCTGTCGCGGCGGCCTGCCCCGATGGCCGGCCGCGAGCCGCGGTCGCGCTCGATCTGCTCCAGCTTGTCCTCCCAGCCGGTCGCCTCGTCGCTCAACTCGATGTAATAGGCGACGGTCACGACCAAGGCCCCCAGCACCAGCGCCAGCAGTAGCAGCCCCGCCTGGCGAAAGGGGCGGTCGCGTTGATAATCCAGCCACAGGGTAGCCATAAATTCACACGCTCATCGCGACGGCAAAGCGCCGGTCGTAATCCGCCATCAGGCCGGGCCGTATCGGCGGATGCAACACGCTCATCTTCCACCCCGGGCTCTCCGGCAAGGCCGACGCATCGAGCCCCGACGCATCGATCCCGGGCGCCCATAGCAGCACCTCGTCCGTCGCCGCATCCTCGTCGGTCAGGTACGCCTCCCGTGCAAGAAGACACGGCAACGTTTCGTACCAGTCGTCGCCGGCCCGCACCGTGTGCACGCAACTCCATCCGCCTTGCCGCAGCAGAGCAAGGCAAAGATTGCCCGCCTCGAACAGCACGAACCACGCGCTGCTTTTCTGTAGTCTGGCCCGGCAACTGTTGTATGCCGCCATCAGGTGGGGTTGTATCGAGCGCAGCCCGATCCCCGCACCGGCGAACGATGCCCGCACCGAGTCCATCAACCGGCAGTCCACCGCGCAGGCGAGCTGCGGCGCACCGGCCCGGTCCGGATTCAACCGCAATTCCCACGCCTCGGCGGCGGGGCCGTACAGCTTCCTGAAGAAATGCCGCGCATATGCCGTCTCTTCCTCTTCGTCCATCGGCGCTCCGCTCCACGGAACCATGGCGTAATGCATGAAATGATTCGACAGGACGATGGTCGCAAAAGCGCTGCGGCCGGCCAGACCCGACAATTCCGCATCCAGCGCCTTGATCGCCCCGCTCCATGGCAAGGCCCCGTCCCCCGCATCAACACAGGGGACCGACTTTTTATCGAGCACCCGGTGCGTCAGCCCGCGCCAGGTGAAAGACCTGCCGATGCGGACCAGCAGCAGCTGTTCCGGACTCAACACCACCCGCAATTCATCACGCAACGAAAGTGACACGATTGATCTCCTGTAGCGTTGTTTCGCCTTTGAACACCAGCTCCAGCGCGCCCTCGCGCAACAAGCGGGTGCCGTTGCGCCTGGCGGCTTCGCGCACCAGCCTGACCGGTTGCCTGGCGATGATGAGTTCGCGTATCTCGTCGTTCAGATAAAGGATCTCGGCGATGGCCTTGCGCCCCTTGAACCCGGTGCCGCGACAATGCCCGCAACCGCGCCCCGCGCGGAATGTCGCGATTTTTGCTTCCTCCGGGCCGACCCCGGATTCCCTGAGCAACGCCTCGTCCGGATGATCGTCCGCCACGCAGTGGGAACAGTTCACGCGGATCAGGCGCTGGGCCAGGATGCCGTTCAGGGCCGAGACGAAGCTGTAGGGATCGACCCCCATGTGCATGAAGCGGCCGATCACGTCGAACACGTTGTTGGCATGCACGGTGGTGAACACCAGGTGGCCGGTCAGCGCCGATTGCACCGCGATCTGGGCGGTTTCCGGATCGCGGATTTCGCCGACCATGATCTTGTCCGGGTCGTGGCGCAGGATGGAACGCAGGCCGCGCTCGAAGGTGAGCCCCTTCTTTTCGTTGACGGGAATTTGCAGCACGCCGGGTAACTGGTATTCGACCGGGTCCTCGATGGTGATGATCTTGTCCTGCCCCGAGTTGATTTCCGAGATCGCGGCATACAGCGTCGTCGTCTTGCCGCTGCCGGTCGGGCCGGTGACCAGCACCATGCCGTAGGGTTCTCTGGAGAGCCTGCGCAACGTTGCCATGGAGGCTTCGTCGAAGCCCAGATAATCGAGGCGCAGGCCCTTGATCTGGTCGGACAGCGTCTGCTTGTCCAGGATGCGCAGCACCGCGTCCTCGCCGAATATGCTGGGCATGATGGACACGCGCAAATCCACCTCGTGCCGGTTCATCGACACCTTGAAGCGGCCGTCCTGCGGGATGCGCCGTTCGGCGATATCCAGCGCCGAGATAACCTTAATGCGGGAGATGACCTGCTCCGCCATCTCCTGCCCTGCCACCGAACCAACCGCGGTCAACACCCCGTCGATGCGGTATTTGATGTTCAGTCCCGACGCTGCGGTCTCCAGATGGATGTCGCTGGCTTCGGCCTTCAGCGCGTCGTATATCGTCGAGTGAACCAGCTTGATGACCGGACTGACATCCTCGCTGATGGTCTTGAACGACAACTCTTCCACATCCTCGTCGAACGCCGCCAGCTTGCCCGTGATCGGCTGGAGACTGTCCATCGCATTCAGCGATTCCTCATAATGCGCCAGATACGCCGCGACATCGGCGCCGTGGGCCAGCCCCCAGCCCGGATCGGCGGAGAAGCGCTGCTCCGCCCAGGCCTGGAGGCTGGCGTCGAACGGATCCGCCATGGCGATGATCAGCCCGCCGTTGCCGTTCCTGAATGCGATACACCCGTGTTCCATCGACTCGGCAAAGGGCAGCATATCGAATGCGGGCGTCAGTCCGTTCAGGTCCGCCATTCCGAACACCGGATAATGGAGCATCTCGCCCAGCGCATGGATGAAGCTCTTCGCGTCCATACCCGCCTGCTCTTCCAGCACTTCGACCACGCTGCGTCCGCTCTGCGCGGCGACGACGCGCGCGGCGCGGACATGCTGCGGCGAAAAGAGCGGATCGGCGGACGTATCGCAAAAGACCATCTGGTTCATTCGATGCTCCCCGCCAGTTCGAAGATCGGGAAATACATCAGCACCACGACCAGGCCGATGACCAGCCCGACGAACGCCATCAGCAGCGGCTCGAACACCTTGATGAAACGCTCGACCCAGCGAGCCGTCTCGTCCTCGTAGAAAGCGGCGATACGCTCCATCATCTCGCCCATCCGTCCGGTGCGTTCGCCGACCCGCAGCAGCCGCAACGCCAACGGCGTGGCGAGTCCGTATTCGTCCATGGCGCGGGAGATGGGAGCGCCTTCCCGGATACGGGTCGAGGCCGGCGCCAGGCGTTCGCGCATCGACGCCTGCAGCAAGCCGCCCACCAGTTGCAATGCCGGCATGATCGGCATGCCGCCCCGCAGCAGCATCCCGAGCGAACGATAGAAACGCGCCATCTGGTACAGATGCAGACGCTTGCCGAGCACGGGAAGCTGCCACAGTTTGTTTCCCGCCCACTCCCGACAGACCGGTTGGGTGGCGGCGATCACCAGCCCCGCGAACAGCATGGCCGTAACCGTCATGAGCGACTTCCAGTGCTCTTCCAGGAAATGTCCCCAGAGCATCATCAGGCGCGACATAAGCGGCAGGTCGTTGCCGAGATCTGCGTAGATATGGCTGAAACGCGGCACAACGAACATCATCAGGAACAGGATCACCGCGCCCCCCACGACGGCCAGGATCGTCGGATAAATCGAAGAGGTGATGACCTTGCGCCTGACCCCGTCCATTTGCGTCTGGTAAACGATATAACGCGACAGAACCTCGGCCAGCGAACCGGTTCTCTCGCTGGCGCGCACGGTCGCCACATAGAGCGCGGGAAAGTCGCCGGGAGATTGCTCCAGCGCATACGAGAGCGGATGACCTTCGTACAACAACGAAATGATTCGGGTCAGCGTCTTCTTGATTTCGGGCCGTTCTTCTTTCTCGTTCAATGCCTCCAGCGCCTCGACCAGCGACAGTCCGGCATCCAGCAATGCGACCAGCTCCTGGCTGAACAGCACCAGGGGAAATCCGCCTTTCCGCCAGCGTGACAAAGGCAGCCATTGCCGGACCGCACGGGCGGCGATGAAGGTATAACCTTGCGCATTCGCCTGTGCCATGGCATCGCCGGCATCGGTCGCTTCCAGCATGACCGACATCAGCCCCGCATTGCCTCGCAACACTTTTACTTCGTATTGCATAAACACCCCGCGCTATTGAATCGTTATACAGTCGGCGGCAGGCCTCCCTGCCGCTCCCCGCCTACCAGTTGGCCCGCCTACCAGTTAACAATATCGGCCGCAGCACCCTCGCCGCCGGGCTTGCCATCGTTCCCGTACGAGACGAGGTCATATTCCCCGTGCTCCCCCGGATACTTGTACAGATAGGGATTGCCCCATGGATCCGGCGGCAGGCCCTTGGTCAGGTAAGGCCCATCCCAGCCCGGCTCGTTGACCGGGCGCGCGACCAGCGCCTCCAGCCCCGCGTCCGTGGCCGGATAGTGCCCGGCATCGAGCCGGAACTGGTCCAGCGCCTTGCCCAGCGCATCGGCCTGCGCACGCGCCGTCTTGATCTCCGACTTGCCTATCTGGGAAAAATATTTCGGCCCCACATATCCCGAAAGCAGACCGATGATCACCATGACCACCAGCAGTTCAAGCAGCGTGAACCCCGCATTCGTTCCGGGGCGCGCACCGGCATGGCCAGACAGAAAATGTTTATTTTTCATTTGCGGCATACTCCATCGAGAGAATTTCATACAGGCCACACCTTAATGCGGGCCGCACGAACTTTCTCTGGGCGGCTGACTGTATTTGTGCGTACGTGCAAAACAGTATTTACACAGGGGCAAAAGCCGGCACCCGCTTCGCGGGCCGACGCCACGGCGAACCTCCCTTGATCGATACAGCTTCCCGGCCCCGAGAATCAAGTCGTTTGCTGATTGGTGCGACCGCCCTCCCGGCGCTAGAGTCATTCCCGTGAAATACGCATAATCGGAAGGACGGACGCGATGAACATGCTCAACAGAATGACCGCGGATCTGACGCAATTCCGGATCGAGCTGCCGGCACAGCAATTCGAGTTCGACGCCCTGAAGTTCAACCTGGCCGAAATGCGCTGGCGACTGAATGTAGCAAACAGCCTGACGGTCAGCATCATCGAAAGCGCGGCCGAAAGCATCATGATCACCGACGCGCGCAACATCATCCGCTCGGTCAATCCGGCCTTCGAGAGATCCACCGGCTACAGCGCCGGCGAGGCCATAGGCCGGACGCCGGCGATACTCAAGTCCGGCCGCCACGACCGGGACTTTTACCGGAATATGTGGGACACCCTGAACAAGGTCGGACAATGGCAGGGGGAGATATGGAACCGCCACAAGAACGGCGAGATATTTCCCGAGTGGCTGAACATCAGCGCCGTCAAGGACAGTCTGCAGGCGACCAGCCACTATGTCGGCGTTTTTTCCGATGCCCATACGCGGGAATACATACTGGAACGCCTGAACTATCTGGCCTACTACGACATACTCACCGGACTGCCCAACCGGCATTTGTTTCTGGACCGCCTGAACACCACCATCTCCCATGCCCGGCGCGACAAAATCATGCTGGCGTTGATGTTCATCGATCTCGACCAGTTCAAACAGATCAACGACACGCTGGGGCACAAGACCGCGGACGGGGTGCTGATCGACATAACGGAACGCATGAAGTCCTGTCTGCGCGATGAAGACACCCTCGCCAGGCTGACCGGCGACGAATTCGCCGTCATCTTGCCCAACCTCGCCCATCCCGATGCCGCCGGCAAGGTCGCCGCGAAATTGCTGGAATCCTGCGCCCAGCCGTTGAAGATCGGCGCACATGAATTGCGCATCACCGCCAGCATCGGCATCGCCATCTTCCCCGGCGACGGGGAGAATGCCAACGACCTTCTCCGCCATGCGGATCTCGCGATGCACAGCATCAAGGAATCGGGGCGGAACGGCTATTTGCAAGGCACCCATGGCAAGTCTTCCGATAATGTCTCTCACTGAGGGCGGACGAACGGGCGCAGGAAGCACCCCTCTGGACATCGATCAATACAGGGCGGGGATAAAAGGGCAGGCTCGATCCGGCCGGACAACCGCGCCCGGATCACCACGCCCCGGACGAATCGAGTTGCCAGGCAACGCGAATCTGCGTTCCCTGCCCGATCACGGTGTCCATCACATAGATCCCGCCGGAAAGCGTGGCGCGTTCCTTCATGTTCAACAGGCCCAGCCCCCTGTCCGAACCGCTGCGGATGGACACTTCCGCAGGATCGAACCCGTCGCCGTTGTCTTCGATCGACAAATGCAGGGTGTCATCGACTTGCTTGAGCCTCACCCGCATCAGATCGGCATGGGCATATTTGACGATATTGCTGGTCGCCTCCTGAAGAATGCGGAATATCGTGATCTTGAGCTGATCCGGAATGCGGTTCTCGTGGATACCGAAATCCTTCTCCACTTTCATGCCCGGGAAAGCGGCATCGAGCTCCCGGAAGAACCACGTCAGGGTCGCGAGCAGACCGAGGTCGTCCAGCATCGGCGGGCGCAGATCCATGGCGGCATGACGCACCTCTTCCAGTGCGCCATGCACCTTGAGCTTCAGTTGCTGAAGCGATTCGGAGGCATCGTTGACCGCGCCGGCGGCAAGCTGCTGCACCACCAGCGACAAAGACAGCTTGATCATGGTCAACGACTGCCCCACTCCGTCATGCAGATCCGTGGCAATACGCTTCCGCTCGTTTTCCTGGATCGAAAGCATCTGGTTGGCGATCTGTTGCAAGGTGCTCCGTGATTCGCGCCAGAACCCACTGCCGACCCCGTCCGCGTAACCATACTTGCCGAATCTTCCGGCTTGCCGGCCGACGCGATCCCCACGCACACCAGTTCCGAAAGACCGCTTCAATTGCTTCAAAGATTCCTGGTACATGATATTTCCTCCATGCCTTGCCACCCACAAGTTTGCCCCGCTGATACGAGGGGCGGCCCAAGCCGCGGCTCGCTTGCCAATGCGACACATCCGGCACAATCGAACGTGGTGCATCGTGGGGGAATTCAGGAGGAGGCACAATAAGTGCGGTTACTTAAGCATACCGGCTGATCCAGGCTAGTCGGAATCCGAGACGGCCATCAGACGGCGCAGGATTCCACGACTGGCGCGGGCTGGCGCGCAGGAAGCGCGGACAGACTCGACGCGAACACCTCCGGCTTCGTCAACCTGGCAACCGATTTATCGATACGGCATGAATATATTTTCTATTCTGCACAACTGACGAAGGGCTGCTCCTACGAAAAATGCAGCCCCTGTGGGGGCTTGGTAGGGTGGGCACGTTTTTGTGCCCACGCTGTTGCGGAGATGATTTCCACGTGGGCACAAAAAACGTGCCCACCCTACTTCACTTCAGGGTGAAAGCCGCGCCTACGAAAACCGCCGCGCCTACAAAACCGCTGGGGCTCTCGCGAGCCCCAGCTATGCCGGGTAATCCGACTCGCGCCGGATCAATCGTCGGCGTCCAGCGCAATGCGCTTGCGCACCAGATCGGCTATGGTCGAAACATTGAGTTTCTTCATGACATTGGAACGGTGAATATCCACTGTTCTGGAGCTGATGCCGAGCTTCATGCCGATGACTTTGCTCGAATCGCCGATTGCCACGAGCTCCATGATCTCGCGCTCGCGTTCGCTCAGGGCGTCGAAATGGCTGCGCAGACTATCCCGCTGCAGATTTTTTCGGCGGCTTCCCTCAAACTGTTCCAGTGCGGCATGCACCCGCTCCAGCAAGACTTCGGCATTGAAAGGCTTCTGCAGGAAATCGAACGCCCCCGACTTCAGGGCGCGGACGGCGAGCGGAACATCCCCGTGGCCGGTAATAATGATGACCGGAAGCTCGATCCCGTTCGCCCTCAAAACATCCTGCAACTCCAGTCCGTTCATGCCGGGCATACGGACATCCAGCAGAATGCATCCCAGATGCCGAGGGGTGCAAAATTCGAGAAAAGCCTTCGCATCGGCGAACAGCTTGCAGGGGAGATTCGCCGAGTCGAGCAGGCAGGCGATGGAATCGCTCAGGGCGTCGTCGTCGTCGACCACGAACACCATGGTCTGGTTGATATTCTTATGTCCTGCGTTCTTGTTCATTGCATGCTCCGACAGGAAGAGTGAAATTGAGCGCGGATCCCTCGTCGCCATTCCGCTCCGCCCAGATTCGTCCTCCATGGTTTTCTATAAGCGAGCGGCATATCGGCAATCCCAGGCCCAGGCCCTCGCTCTTCGAACTGAGGAAAGAATCGAATATTTTGTCCAGCGCGTCCGGGGCGATGCCTTTTCCGGTGTCGATGACCGATACCAGGATAAAGCCCGATTCAAGAACACGGGAGGTGATGCGCAGCACTCTGGTCGGCGCGAAAGCCATCGAGTCGATGGCATTCTTGAACAGATTAATCAGCACCTGTTCTATCTCGACCCGGCTCACCCGCGTCAGCGGCAAGGTGTAGAAGTCCATGATGACCGAAACGGAATTCTGGCGTATCTCGTATTCCATGAAATGGACGGTATCCCGGACCAGCGAATTGATATCCAGCATGGCGCGCTCCTGTCGCTGTTTGCGCACCATGTCCTTGAGATGGTTGATGATCGCCCCGGCCCTCTCGGTCTGGTCATAGGCCAGGGATAGCGTTTTCCGCAACTTCTCGCTATCCCAATCGGCTTGCGCCATCTGACGCAGGCCGGCGCCCAGATAATTGCTCGCGGCGGCCAAGGGCTGGCTCAATTCGTGCGCCAGCCCGGAGGCCATCTCGCCGGCGATCTGCAAGCGGCCGGCATGCTCCATCTCGGCGCGGAGTTCGTCGAACAGCTTGTGATCCGTCACATCGAGACAGGTGCCGATAAAGCCGATGAACTCCCCTTCGGCGTCGCAGCGCGGCACGCCGGAGTCCTGCACCCAGCGATATTCCCCGTCGCTGCGGCGCAAGCGGTATTCGATATCGAACGGCTGCCGGCTCAGGAACGCATCGCGGTAGGCCTCGGCCAGACGCGTCTTGTCGTCGGGATGAACGATGTCCTGCCATGCGCAACTTTGCGCCTGCTCGACCGGCAACCCGGAGAACTCGTGCCATCGCCGGTTGAAATAGCGGCAGCCATGGCAGTTGACCTGCGATGCCGCGTCCGCGATCCAGATCATGATGGGCGCGCTGTCCGCCATGACGCGGAAGCGCTCCTCGCTTTCCGCCAGCATCATCTCCCCCAGCTTGCGCTCGGTAACGTCGGTGACGATCGCCTGGATCGCCACCGGTTTGCCGCTGCCGTCCAGAATCAGGGTGTTGCGCTGGTTCATCCAGCGGGTGTCGCCGCGCTTGTGGACAATCTGGTACTCGTAGGTCGGCGGTATCTCCCCCGCGATCAGCTTCGCCCACTGCTCCTCGAAATACCCGTACCAGGCGGGGTGGATGACGGCGCGAATCAGCGCGGGCGAGGCATAGAATTCTTCCGGCGTGTAGCCGAATATGGTCAGCGACGCCGGGCTCACGTACTCGTAACGCCCATCCGGAAGAGACATGCGATAGAGCATATCGGTGGCGTTTTCGGCAAGGAAGCGGAAGCGCTTCTCGCTTTCGTAAAGTTCTTCCTCCGCCTGCTTGCGCGCGGTGATGTCCTCGTGGGTGGACACCCAGAGCTTCCCGTAGTCATGGTGTTCGAACGTCGAGACGACCACATGGCACCAGAAGGGATTGCCGTCCTTCCTGATGTTCTGGATTTCACCTTCCCAGTGCTCCTGATCATGTAGCGCCGCCATGATTTCTCCCGCCGCTTCTTCCGGACTCTCCGTCGTCGGCGCATTGAGCCGGCTGACATGCAGCCCGGCCATCTCGCCCGGGGCATAGCCGAATATCTGCTCGAACTTGGGGTTGGCATAGACGATAGTGCCGCTGTCGGCACGCACCAGGGTGACGCCCTCCTCCATCTGGGAAAGGATCGCGCCCTGCAGGCGCAACTCGTCCTTGGCCTGTTTGCGCGCGGTGATGTCGAACAGCGTCGAGCGGCTCATCAGGTATTCCCCGTCGTCGTCGTAAAC
>Ga0209211_10000375_pt1 | contig 94831 bp, 89 predicted proteins | sample RifGroA2_FD_183992 | JGI IMG/M metagenome (GOLD analysis project Ga0209211, IMG submission 183992) | Groundwater microbial communities from Rifle, Colorado, USA - Groundwater A2 (SPAdes) (version 2) | ecosystem: Environmental > Aquatic > Deep subsurface > Groundwater | place: Rifle, Colorado... | reverse complement strand
AGATTCTTCGGCACGGATCTGGCCGGCAATGTTAAAACCGCCGGGCCTTACGCTGTTTTAACATATCAGCCCAACCCCTCGGCTATTGAGGTGCTTACCGGCCTTTCTACCGGTGTCTGGGTAAATGCCAGTTCCGTGGCCTTTACCTCGGGTTTTGAGAAAGCGTTTTACTACAGGTATGCCTGGGATAATTCACCGGCATATGAGTGGAGCTTCGCTGAGCCGGTGTGGGCTTCCGGGCCGCTGGAACTGGATTTCCCCGGCGATGGGGTCTGGTATCTGCATGTGCTGCCTTATAACATATTCGACTCCTCCGGCCCGCCTGTGGCTATAGGGCCGTTCAATGCGGACAGGACCGTTCCGGCGGCCTCTTCTTATGGCCATATAAGCTCCACCGGCGGGTTTATTTCCGAGTCCCAGATAGACTCCCTGCTGGCGGGTGTGACGGTGCAGGTAAATATGCAGGACGTGCTGGCGGGCCTGGCCTTAACTACCGGGGCGTATCCCTCCGGCGGGCATGGCGTGCTGTATTCCACGGACGCCGGTAAAAGCTGGGCGGACGGGAATATGGCCTTAAGTTTTGACGGCGCGGAGGACGAGATATACTCACTGGCCGTGTATGACGGTAAATTATACGCCGGCCAGGGCGGGGGCACCGGTGACGGTGATATTTATGTATTCGACGGCTATACCTGGAGCCTAAGTTTTGACGGCGCGCTCGGGGGGGTACAGGCCCTGACCGTTTATAACGGTAGATTATACGCCGGCCAGGCCGGTTACTTCTCCGACCAGGGCAGTATCCATGTATTCGACGGCAATACCTGGACTTTGAGTTTCAATACCATGCTGGAAGGCATATTTTCCATGGCGGTATACAACGGCAGATTATACGCGGCGGGCGACTATTGTTACGTGTACGACGGTAATACCTGGGCCACCCCACCTGAGGCGCCAGTGAACACATCCGCCCTGGCCGTCTATAACGGCAGATTATACGCCGGGCAGTCCGACGGAAGCATTTATGCTTTCGACGGCAATGCCTGGAGCCTCAGTTTTGGCGGCACGCAGGGTGTTGCCTCCATGGCGGTGTATAACGGCAGATTATACGCCGGTCTGGAGGGGGCTACCGGCGACGGGGATATTTATGTCTTCGACGGCCATACCTGGAGCCTCAGTTTCGACGGCGCGCTGGACGGGATAGAGTCCCTGGCCGTCTATAACGGCAAGTTATACGCCGGCCAGTCTTTAGAGGTGGGCGCTGGGGATATTTACGTGTTCGACGGCTATACCTGGAGCAGGAGCTTTGATAGCGCGGCGAGCCAAGGCATGCTTTCACTGGCCGTCTATAACGGCACATTGTACGCAGGGCAGGGCTATGGCACTGGTGAAGGGGACGTCTTTGCTTTCTCACCGGTGGCGCTCTCTTCCGTCACAGGGGCTGACGGCTCCACGGGGTTTGAAACATTTTCCGCCGCGCTTAACCTTGCGGTCTCCACCAATACGCAGACCTGCGGCGGGGCCGCCCCCTGTGGCGCCACCAACCAGGTTAAATTCTTCGGCACGGACCTGGCCGGCAATATTAAAATGGCCGGGCCCTACGCCATACTGACTTATCAGCCTAACCCCTCGGCCATTGAGGTGGCCGCCACTTATTCCACCGGGGCCTGGGTTAATGCCAGCTCAATAACGTTCACCTCGGGTTTCCAGCAGGCAGCCTACTACCGGTATGCCTGGGATAATTCGGCGGCATATGCCTGGAATTTTTCCGAAACCGTCTGGAGCCCCGGAGCGCTGGGGCTGGAATTCCCCGGCGACGGGGCCTGGTACCTGCATGTGCTGCCTTATAATCTCGTTGACTCTTCCGGGGCGCCGGTTGATCTGGGGCCGTTCAACGCTGACAGGGCCCTCCCGTCGGCCTCTTCCTACGGGAACATAAGCTCCACCGGCGGCTTTCTATCCGAGACGCAGTTTAATTCCCTGCTGGCGGGGGTGACGGTGCAGATAAATATGCAGGACGCGCTGGCTGGCCTGGCCGTCACTACCGGGGCGTATGCCTCCGGCGGGCATAGGGTGCTTTATTCCAGGGACGCCGGAAAGACCTGGGCGGACGGGAATATGGCCCTAAGTCTCGACGGCGCGCAGGAGTACATAAATTCACTGGCTGCCTATAACGGCAAGTTATACGCCGGCCAGGGCGGCGGCGCAGGCGACGGTGATATTTATGTCTTTGACGGCAATACCTGGACCAAGAGCTTTGAGGGCGCGCAGGAAAGTATAAACTCCCTGGCCGTCTATAACGGCAAATTATACGCCGGGCAGAGCGGATATCTGGGCTACGGGGATATTTATGTTTTCGACGGCAATACCTGGACCCTGAGCCTGGATTTCGAAGGCTACGCAACATATTCACTGGCCGTATACAACGGGAAATTGTACGCCGGGCACGACAGCTACACCGGAGAGGCGAATATCCATGTATATGACGGCAAGGCCTGGCGCCTGACTACCGGCCCCCTGCACCACGTGAAAGCCCTGGCGGTGTATAACGGGAAATTATACGCCGGGCAGGGGCGCTATACCGGCGACGGGGATGTTTACGTATTCGACGGCCATACCTGGAGCCTCAGTTTTGACGGTGCGCAGGAGTATATAAACTCGCTGGCGGTGTATAACGGCAGATTATACGCCGGGCAGGGCAGCGGCACCGGCGACGGGGATATTTACGTATTCGACGGCAATACCTGGAGCCTGAGTTACAACGGCGCGCAGGAATACATAAATTCATTGGCGGTGTATAACGGCAGATTATACGCCGGGCAGGGCAGCGCCACCGGCGACGGAGACCTTTACGTCTTCGACGGCGGCGCCTGGACCCTGGCCCATGACGGCGAGCAGGAATATATAAACTCCCTGGCCGTTTATAACGGCAAATTATACGCCGGCCAGGGCAGCGGCACCGGCGACGGGGACGTCTTTGCTTTCTCCCTGGCGGCGGTCTCTACCGTTACCGGGGCGGACGGCTCTACTGGGTTGGAAACGCTCTCCGCCGCGCTGACCCTTGTGGCCTCCACCAATACGCAGACCTGCGGCGGGGCAGCCCCTTGCGGCGCCACCAACCAGGTTAAATTCTTCGGTACGGACCTGGCCGGCAATCTCAGGATCGCCGGGCCTTACGCCGTTCTGGCATATCAGCCGGACCCTTCCGCTGTCGAGGTGGCCGCCACGTATTCCACCGGGGCCTGGCTTAACGCCAGTTCTGTAGCGTTCTCCTCGGCATTCCAGCAGGCCGCCTATTACAGGTACGCCTGGGATAATTCGCCGGCATATGAGTGGGGCTTCTCTGAGCCGGTATGGGCTTCCGGGGCATTGTTGAGGGAGTTCTCCGGCGACAATGCCTGGTACCTGCATGTGCTGCCGTATAATATCTTTGACTCTTCGGGGCAGCCGGCGGCTATAGGGCCGTTCAATGTGGACAGGGCCGTGCCCGCGGCCTCCTCCTACGGGCATATAAGCTCCACCGGCGGCTTCCTCTCGGAGTCCCAGATAGACCCCCTGCTGGCGGGGGTAACGGTGCAGATAAATATGCAGGACGTGCTGGCTGGCCTGGCACTGGCGTCCGGGGCTTATCCTGCCGGCGGCCACGGCGTGCTTTATTCCGTAGACGCCGGCCAAAGCTGGGCGGACGCCAGTATGGCCATAAGTTTTGACGGCGCAGACTCGAATATCGCCGCGCTGTCAGTCTATAACGGCAAGTTGTACGCCGGGCAGGAGGGCGGCGCCGGCGACGGGGATGTTTATGTGTTTGACGGCAATACCTGGAGCCGGAGTTTTGACGGCGCGCAGGAGTACATAGATTCCCTGGCCGTCTATAACGGCAAGTTATACGCCGGGCAAGGCACCGGCACCGGCGATGGGGATATCTATGTGTTCGACGGCAATACCTGGAGCCTTAGTTATAATGGCACAACGGAAGATATAAACGCCCTGGCTGTCTATAACGGCAAATTGTATGCCGGGCTGGGAAGCGTCGCCGGCGACGGGGATATTTTTGTGTTTGACGGCAATACCTGGAGCCGGAGTTTTGACGGCGCGCAGGAGGCCATCTATGCCCTGGCCGTCTATAACGGCAAGTTATACGCCGGTCAGGGGGCTTCACTCGGCGATGGTGATATTTATGTGTTTGACGGCAATGTCTGGACCCTCAGTTATAACGGCACGTTCGGTTATGTGTTTTCCCTGGCGGTCTATAACGGCAAGTTGTACGCCGGCCTGGGCTATGGCGACGGGTACGGGGACATTTACGCTTTTGACGGCAATGCCTGGAGCCTGAGCTACGACGGTGCGGCCAGCGGCATATTCTCCTTTGCCGTTAACAACGGCAAATTATACGCGGGGCAGGGCGGAGTCGATGGCACCGGTGATGTTTTTGTGTTTGACGGCAATGCCTGGAGCAAGAATTTTAACGGCCCGGGCGAGCGTATGTCTTCACTGGCCGTATATAACGGTAAATTGTACGGCGGCCAGGGCTATAATAGCAGCGGCTCCGGAGACGTCCTTGCTTTTTCCCCGCTGGCGATCTCTTCTGTTACCGGCGCGGACGGCGCCACAGGAGCGCAGACTCTTTCCGCCGCGCTAAACCTTGCGGCCTCCACCAATACGCAGACCTGCGGCGGGGCCGCACCCTGCGGCGCCACTAACCAGGTTAAATTCTTCGGCACGGACCTGGGCGGCAATGTCAAAATGGCCGGGCCCTACGCTATTCTGACATATACGTCCGAGCCTTTTGCCGGCTACATAGCCGCCACTTATTCCACCGGGGCCTGGGTTAACGCCGGCTCAATAACGTTCACCTCGGCTTTCCAGCAGGCCGCCTACTACAGGTATGCCTGGGACAATTCGCCGGCATATGCCTGGAATTTTTCCGAAACCGTCTGGAGCCTGGGAGCGCTGGGGCTGGAATTCCCCGGCGACGGGGCCTGGTACCTGCACGTGCTGCCCTATAATGTCCTTGACTCTTCCGGGGCGCCTGTTGATATAGGGCCTTTCAATGTGGAGAGGGCCGTGCCCGCGGCTTCCGCCTACTGGCATATAAGCTCCACCGGCGGGCTCCTGGGTGAGGGCCAGTCCAACGGCTTGATATCGGGAGTGACGGTGCAGCTGCGGGTGGGAGACCTGCTGGCCGGCCTGCTGGTTTCGGACGAGGCCGTGCCCGGGGACAGCGGCCTGCCGACCGGGGGCTACGGCGTCCGCTATTCCACTGACGCCGGCCGTACCTGGGCCGCCGAAAGCATGAGCCTTTCCTTCGACGGGCGCACCAACGCGGTTACCGCCCTTGCTGTTTATAACGGCAAACTCTATGCCGGCCAGGGGGATGATTATAACTGGGGGGATGGGGACGTGTATGTGTACGACGGGGCGGCCTGGAGCAAGAGTTTTGACGGAGAGGCATATGACATACGGTCATTAGCGGTCTATGAGGATAAACTTTATGCCGGCCAGGGCGGCTACGGTGATGGGGTATACGTCTTCGACGGCAATACCTGGGAACTGGGTTTCACGCCTGACACAAGCGCTGAGGTAAGTGCCCTCGCCGTATACAATGGCAGGCTTTATGCCGGGCTGTATGGCGGCAGTACAGGCGACGGCGACGTTTACTCTTTTGACGGCAATACCTGGCGGCTGAGTTATGACGGCGCGCAGGAGGGGATAGAATCTCTGGCCGTCTACAACGGCAGACTTTACGCCGGCCAGAGCGAGGATTCCGGCAACGGTGATATTTACGTATTCGACGGTAATGCCTGGAACTTGAGTTTTGACGGGGCTGAGAACGCTATAGGCGCCCTTGCTGTGTACAACGGCAGGCTCTATGCCGGGCAATACGGCTACAGCCCTGGCGATGGGGCCGTTTATGTCTTTGATGGAACCGGCTGGGAGCTAAGTTTACAGACCTCCGTAGATGGGGTGGTTTCCCTGGCTGTATATAAAGGCCAGCTCTACGCCGGGCTCGGCTTCGACGACTATGAAGGCAACGGCGACATATACGCTTTTGACGGCGGCTCCTGGCGGCGCATTTATGACGGCCCTAATGTCGGCGTAAGGGCGTTGGCCGCCTATAAGGGCGGCCTTTACGCCGGGCAATACGGCTGGGACGTCGGTTATGGCCAGGTGTTCCGGTTTTTACAGCCCGCCGCCGCCCTTACAGGGCAGGACGGCGCCACCGGGGAAGAAACGCTTTCGGCGGCTTTGGACCTGGCCAGGTCCACCAACACTGAAACCTGCGGCGGGGCCGCGCCCTGCGGGGCCACCAACCAGGTAGTTTTCAGCGCCACCGACCGGGCCGGCAATGTGTTGACCGCCGGGCCTTACGCCGTAATGACCGCGCCCGCGCCGTCGGCCGGCGATATAGCGCCGGACAGGGCCGCGGGCGCCTGGTACAATACCAGCACGTTCACTTTCAGTTCGGCTTTCCCCACGGCGGCCTATTACCGCTGCGCCTGGGATACTTCCGGCTCGCATGAGTGGACCTATACCGAACCGCAATGGCTTTCGGCTTCCGGGGCTGCCGCGTTCGAGGCGGCCTCGCCGGGTGCGGGGTATTACCTGCATGCGCTGCCTTACGATAATTCCGATAGCTCCGGCGCGCCGCGCCATATCGGCCCGTTCAGGTTCGAAAACGGCCTCCCGGCCGTTTCGGAGTTCGCCAGCGTCAGCTCCACCGGCGGTTTCCTGTCCGAATCGCAACTGAACGACCTGGCCAGCGCGGTTACGGTAAGGCTGAAAACGCAGGACCTGCTGAGCGGCCTGGCCGTAAGTTCGGCCGCCGCCCCCGGTGAAACGCCGGTCCCGGCCGGGGGGTATGGGGTGCGCTATTCCACCGACGCCGGCAAAAGTTGGTCGGCCGCGGCCGCCTCCCTGTCATTTGCCGGCATTACGGAGGCCGTTTCCGCGCTTGCGGTTTATGACGGCAGGCTTTATGCGGGCCAGGGGAGTACTGAGGAGGGCGAGGGGGATGTATACGTGTACGACGGGGCGGCCTGGAGCCGCAGTTTTAACGGAAGCAAAACCGGCATAATGGCCCTGGCCGTATATAGCGGCAAACTCTATGCCGCGGAATACGGCGGCAACATACTTGGCGGGGGAGATGTTTACGCGTATGACGGTGTTAAATGGGACATCAGTTACAACGGAGAGATCTCCGACGCTTACATGCGGGCTTTCGCGGTTTACAACGGCAGGCTTTATGCCGCGCAATACAGCGGGAACTACGGCGACGGGGATATCTACGAGTTCGACGGCAAGGCCTGGCGGCTGAGTTTCGACGGGAATTCGGCCGGGTTTTCCTCGCTTGCGGTTTACAATGGCAGGCTTTACGCCGGCCGGGGCGTAGACGAGATTTACGGTGAAGGCGACGTGTACGTGTTCGACGGCAATACCTGGGCGTTAAGCCTGGACGGGGCCGGGGTGGCCATAAGGAGCCTTGCGGTTTACAATGGCAGGCTTTACGCCGGGCAATACGGCCTGGAGGCCGGCGACGGGGATGTTTATGCCTTTGACGGGACGGGCTGGAGCCTGAGTTTTGCCGGACCCGGGAGCGGCGCAGGGGCCCTTGCGGTGTATAAGGGCTCGCTGTATGCCGGGCTTGGCGACGACAACGGCGGGGAAGGCGAGGGGGATATCTACGTTTTCGACGGCGAGGCCTGGCGGCTTGAGCATGACGGCGCAGAAGGCGGCGTCAAATCCTTCGCCGTCTATGGCGGCAACCTATACGCCGGGCAAACCGGAATTCCCGGCTCCGGGTACGTGCTGCAATTCTCCCCGGCCGCAGTTTCCGTCCTGACCGGCCTGGAGGGCTCCACCGGGCAGGAGACGCTTTCCGCCGTGCTGCAGCTGGCGGCTTCCACCAATACTGAAACCTGCGGCGGGGCCGCGCCCTGCGGCGCCACCAACCAGGTAGTTTTCAGCGTCACCGACCAAGCCGGCAATGTGGCGACCGCCGGGCCTTACGCCGTAAGGGCGGCGCCGCCGCTCAGCGCCGACGATGTGGTCCCCGCCAGGTCTACCGGGGTCTGGTACAACACCTCCACCTTTACGTTCACCTCGGGTTTTGTGACGGCCGCCTATTACAGATATGTCTGGAATAATTCCGCGGTATATGACTGGACCTGCGACGAAACGCTCTGGGTGTCTTCTGCCGCCGTCCTTAACTCCCAGGCGCTGGCAGGGGCCGCTACCTGGTATCTCCATGTGCTGCCTTACTCCGTAGCGGACAGCTCCGGCGCCGGCCGCGACATAGGCCCCTTTCTTTTCGATGGGGCCAAACCTGCCGCCGCTTCTTTCCTGACCTTTAATTCCACCGGGGGAGTGATCAGCGAGGGGATGTTCAACAATCTCGCCAGCGGGGTTACCGCGCAGATAAACGCGCAGGACGTTCTAAGCGGGCTGTCCACGGCCTATTATGATCCCACAGCCCTGGGTTTATCCGATGCCGCCAAGGGGTTCGAGGACGGAAGCCTGGGCGGGCAATGGAGCACGGGAGGGGAGGCGGCCTGGTTCGTGCAGACGGATACCGCCAGTTCCGGTTCTTATGCCGCCCGGGCTGGAGCTATCGACACCGGCGAGGAAACATACATGCGGTTCACCGCGGATATAGGGCGGGATGGTGAGATATCGTTCTACCGTAAGGTTTACAGCGATGCCGGCGATTATTTGACTTTTAAGATCGACGGCGTGGAGTATGGCGCGTGGACCGGGAATGTGCCCTGGGGCAAGGTCGGCTTCCCGGTGACGGCCGGCCGGCATACCTTCACATGGACATATGTCAAGGATATGTGGGGCAGCGAACTGCCCGATACTGCCTGGGTGGACGACATAGATTATCCGTCCGCCGGTCTGCTGGTGGAGTACTCTTCCTCTGCCGGAAATTACTGGGCCGCCGTCCGCTCCAGCGCGCCGGCTTCGCCGCCCTACATTTCGCTGACAGGCGCCGAAGGCAGCGTATCCACGCAGACCTTCAGCGTTTACGGGCTGCAACTGGCCTGTTCAACAAGTATCGCCGTCTGCGGCGGCGCGTATCCCTGCGGTTCGACCAACCAGATACGATTCGTTTTCTCCGACATGGCAGGCAATACCACAACGGCGGGGCCCTACGCCATATTGGTGGATACCGTTCCCACGGCCGCCATAGCGGACCTGTCCAGCGCCGCAGTGTATTATTCTTCCGTAACGCTTACGTGGACGGCTCCGGCGGATACCGGCCCGGGAGTGGGCGCCGTGACAACCGGCTGGTACCGCATAGATTACGCCACTTACAGCGGCTATGAATTCTCCCCTTCGGTCTACAAAGTTGAATTCGCCACGCAAGCGGTTATAGGAACCGCGCAGACCGTCCCTGTGGAAGGCCTTTATCCGTATACCACTCATTATTTCGCCGTTTATGCCGGAGACCGCGCGTATAATTTCTCCCAGCCTTCGAATATGCTTACGGTGCCGCCGCTGGCCGCGGCCGTGGACTGCGGCCTGCGGATATACGACGGGGAGTCGGTGGTCTCCCTGGCCTGCGAATTGCCGCCCGCGTCCAACTCGCGGCTGAGGATCTACAACCGCGGGGAGATTTACGGCATAATACTTCTGGACACGGACAGTCCGCACGGGGTTTCCCGGATGAGGATACAGACCAGGGAAGGGCTGAAAGCCGTAAAGAAATACTGATGCGCGGCTAAGGAAAGGTGGAACGTATGAACAAGATCATGATCTCCGGAGCTTTGCTTTTTTTGTGCGCCCTGGCCGGCGCCCAGGCCCCCGCGGCCCCGGAGCGCGGGAGGTCCGTTGCCGACGGAAGAAGCAAGACCGAAGCGGAAATTAAAACCCTGCGGGCGGTCGCCAAACCGATGCTGGAACTTAAGCGAAAACACGGCGCGGCCATGTCGGCGCTCAAACGCGCGCAGGCAGCGGAAAGAAAACAGCTGATAGGGCGGCTATCCTCCGCCTCGCGGGAAGAGCGCAATAAAGCCATGTCCGGCCTGAATAAAAAGCACCGCGCGGCCGCGCAGAAATTGCGCGAAGCAAATAAAGCTGAAATGGATAAGTTTATTAAGAAGGATCCGGAAGCTGAGAGATCATACAAGGAACTTCTATATTCGGGCGTGCGGGTAGCGGAACCCGCCGCCACGCCCGTTGAACCCGGTAAGACAGGGAAATAATTTGAGTCCAACGGCCGCACGAAGACCCGAAAAATTTCCATAGTCCGTTGACCTTTCCCCTGGTGCTGCTGTGAACTGGCCGTCCCGTTGGCCACTAATCTCTAGGGCAGGTGTTGAGGTTGTAGGCTATACGCTGGAATGCGGTTTTAAGTAATTCTTTCGGAGCGAATGATGAAAATACTTGTAATAGAAGACAACGAAAACTTCTCCCTGTTACTCTGCGCGGCCCTGAGGGAGGCGGGCTACGAGGTGGATTCCGCCTTGAGCGGCCTCGCAGGCGTCAAAATGGCTTTGGCCTGGCTGCCGGACCTGATAATGCTGGATTACAACCTGGGCGATATGACCGGCTATGACGTGGCGCTGGCCATAAAATGTATGCGGGCCACGGCGGGGACGCCGTTCATACTGCTGTCTTCCATGGCGGATGACCAGTTGCTATTAAACGCTTTTCAAAAACTGCCCAATTGCCGCGCGGCGTTCCTCAAGACACGGCCGTTGGAAGACATAATGCGCTTGGTAAACTCCGCTCGGTAGTATCCGGCACTGACGCGGGAAAGAGCCGTACATGGAACGCCTGATATCAATACCTGGTATTATGGGACGGCGTCCGACCAGGCCCCTGGGGAGAGGAAAGGACTCTCTATTTGCGCCATTACCGCCAGTCATAACCTCCTAAGCAAAAAGGTCCTTTGGTATGGGCATATTGCCTCATGTGCTCGTAGTTGTCTTCCGCTATTATAACTACAGCTCCGCGCTGGCGGCTGGAGTATTCGCAAATGATCAGGAGGGATGCAATGAAGAAACACATAGCAGCGGTAGTAGTTTCGGTGGCGGTGCTTTCAACGGCGGCTTTCGCCGGCGGGGAAAGGATTTCCGCGCTGGGGGCGCTTGAAAAATATGCCGGGCCGGAGGCCTCGGTGGCGATCCCCGTCCCGCAGGCGCTTGTCGGCGGGGTTTCGACCGGGAAGAGCTCTTACGGGTTCGAACCGGTGGCCGACCCGCAGGCCTTCAGCGGCTTCACCTGCCGCAACGCGGACGGCGTTCAGGGGCTTAACGACATAGACCTGGAAGAACTCGCCCGGACCAAGGTGGGGTACTGCGGCAATTTCAAGGGCGTTGCCCTGCCCCGCGGGTTCGACCTGCGCGGCGGGGACCTGCGCGGGGCGGAGTTCATATACTCGGCCATTCCCGGCGTGCGTTTCGACAAGGCGGATCTCACCGGCGCCGTCTTTTTTGCCGTGGATGCGTATTGGTCAAATTTCACCGAGGCCGTGCTGACCGGGGCCTGGCTGGAAAACTCCACTTTCGGTTACGGCAAATTCAACCGCGCGCAGATGCGGAACAGCTCGCTCAGGGGCGTTATGCTCTACGGTGTGCGGATGGCCGACGCCAACCTGGACGGGGTAGACATGCGGGGTTGCGCCATGTACGGCGACGGGGCCACGCTGGCCGGGGCGTCCATGGTGGGCGCCGATCTGCGCAACGCCTATTTCACCAACTACGAGGGCTACGGCGGCAGCGACAATACCACCGACTTCATGGGAACGGTGCTGCGTGACGCCGTTTACAATGAGAAAAGCCGGTTCCCGTTCGACGGCACTGAGGCGGGCCTCCGCGGAATGGTGCTGCGCCCAGGGGAATATTGAACAGGTCTCCGCGCTCCCGGGCTCGTGCCCGGGGGCGCGGTTTATTCCTGCAATGAGCGACGCCGAGAAATGAACCTTGCTACTGTCGACAAACCCTTGTCCGTATCCTTGCGGCGCAGCCGGCCCGGGCTGTTTGTATTGGAATTGGTGCTGCCGGAGAGCGCCGTTGCGGGGATACACTCGTTATCCGCAGGCGCTGGGGAGGGGGAAGCTTCCGCGCGGCCGCTGAATACGGAACACCTGTCCGCGCTGCTCGCCGGCATACTGGTAACGGGGCTTCCGGTCGGTAATGCTGGCGGGGACTTGCGCATCTGCGCGGAATCCCGCATTGTCAGTTACGGCGGCGAAAGGATCTCCAACCTTACCGCCCGCGAGTTCGACCTGTTCGCTTTTTTGGCGGCTGAGAGCCCCAGGATCTTTTCCAGAGCGGAGATCCTCGGCAAAGTCTGGAAGACCGCGTCGGTAGAGAATCTGGTGGATGTGCATATCTATAATTTGCGCCGCAAACTTCCTCCCGCGCTGGCCGCGCGCATACAGTCAGTTCCCGGCAGGGGATTCCGGTATCTCGCCCCCGTGGGGAGTTGGAAAGGGCTGCGATGAAACTTCCTGTTTTTGCCCGCAGTTTCTGCGGGAGGCCGCCGCAAAAACCGGGGCAAAAGCCGGAGTGTTGATTATTTTGTGCATATTGTGGTATTATGATACCACAATGCTAGTAAAGAAGGAGAACGGGACATGATACTGTTGAAGAGGCTGGCCGTGGCGAGTTTTGTGCTGTCCATGCTCACGCTGCTGGGCGGAGGCTATTTCGCCCTGAAGAAGGTGGCGCCCTACCCGGAGCGGATGGTTTCCGGCGGCGCCACGCTCGCTACGGGGGAGGACCTGCTGGCCGGCCAGGGCGTCTATCAGAAGTACGGCCTCATGGACCACGGCAGCGTCTGGGGGCACGGCACGCTGCGCGGCCCCGAGTTCTCCGCGGAAACGCTGCACCTGACCGGGGTCCATATGCGCGAGTTCTACGCCCGCGCGGCCGGTTCCGGCTACGCCGGGCTTCCGGCGGCCGCCAAAGCCGCCATAGACGCGGCCGTCATTAAGGAAATAAAAGAGAACACCTATGATCCCGCCACCCGCACGCTGGCCGTTTCGCCGGCGCGCGCTTACGCGCTGGAAAAGACCCTGGAGCATTGGCGCGCCATGCTGCGCGGCGGCGACAAGAATTACGGTTTCCTGCCGGAGACGGTGAAGACCGAGGCCGAGGCCGCGGCCATCGGCAAATTCTTCTTCTGGACGGCCTGGGTGGCCGGCACCAACCGCCCCGGCGAAACGTCCACCTACACCAACAACTGGCCGCCCGACGCCAGCGTGGGCAACGCCATGCCGCCGGACGCTTTCATCTGGAGCGTGATCTCCATCATCGCGCTGCTGCTGGTGCTGGGGCTGGTCATCTATCTGCTGCACCGCTACCGCATCTATTACGGCGAGAGCAAGAGCGTGGAGATAGCCCAGGCGCTCAACGAACTGCCGCTTACGTCCAGCCAGGTCAAGGCGGCCAAGTTCTTCCTGGTGGTCTCCCTGCTGTTCATCGTGCAGACGCTGATGGGCGGCCTGCTGGCGCATTACACCATCAGCCCGGCCAGCTTCTACCCGGAGATAGTAGCGAAGCTCATTCCCTACAGCCTGGCCAAGAGCTGGCATCTCCAGCTGGCCATATTGTGGATAGCCGCCACCTGGATAGGCGCCTCCATCTACCTGGCGCCCGTTATCAGCGGCCGGGAGCCCCGCAACCAGGGACTGCTGGTAAACCTGCTGTTCGCCGCGGTGCTGCTGGTGGCGGTGGGCAGCCTGGCGGGCACCGCCCTCGGGGTGAACGGCTATTTCAGCGAGAAGCTATGGTTCTGGTTCGGCCACCAGGGCTGGGAATACCTGGAACTGGGCCGCTTCTGGCAGATCCTGCTCTTCGGCGGGCTGATAGCCTGGCTGCTGATAGTCTACCGCGGCCTTAAGGACAGGCTGTACGGCCCCAATTCCGACCAGAGCGGCGTGGTGGCCTTCTACGTGCTGAGCGCCGTGATGGTGGTGGGGTTCTTCGCCTTCGGCCTGTTCTACGGCAAGGGCACGCACCTGACCGTGGCCGACTACTGGCGCTGGTTCGTGGTGCATATCTGGGTGGAGGGCATCTTCGAGTTCTTCGGCGTGGCGGTGATCTCCATGTTCCTGGTGATGCTGGGGCTGGCGCGCAAAGAGGCCGCCATGAAGGTGGCCTATTTTACGGCCATACTGGTGTTCGCCAGCGGCATTATAGGTACGGCGCACCACTATTTCTGGTACGGCGGCCCTACTTACTGGATAGCGCTGGGGGCGGTGTTCTCCTCGCTGGAGCCCATCCCCCTCATACTGCTGGTGGTGCGGGCCTGGATGGAGTACAAGTCCATAGAGGAGGCGGGGGAAAAGTTCGCTTACCGCTGGCCGCTGCTGTTCATTACGGCGTCCAGTTTCTGGAACTTCGTGGGGGCCGGCGTTTTCGGCTTCTCCATCAACCTCCCGGTGGTCAACTACTTCGAGCACGGCACCTACCTGACGGCCAACCACGGCCACGCCGCGCTGTTCGGCGTGTACGGCATGCTGTCCATAGCCATACTGCTGTTCTCGTGGCGCTCGCTGGTCAGCGACGAAGGCTGGGACGCGCGCCTGCTTAAATGGACCTTCTGGTCGCTCAATCTGGGCCTGCTGCTGATGGTGGTCATGACGCTGCTGCCTGTGGGTCTGGCGCAGACGGCCATGGCCTATAAGCACGGCGTCTGGGCGGCCCGGAGCGCCGCCTTCTACCAGGCGGGGCCCATAAAGTTCCTCTTCGAGCTGAGGGCCATACCCGATACCATGGTGATAATCGGGGCGGTGCTGCTGTTCTGGTTCCTGCTCAAGACCTATCTTAAGATCCGGCCGATAAACTGCGCCGAGGGAGAGGAAGTATACAAGGCGGGCTCTTGCCGGCCGGTATAGGGACCATGAAACTGAAACCTCTTCTGAACATCTCGGAGGCGGCGGTGCTGGCGCTGCACGCCGTGGAACTGGTAGCGGCTGGTCCCGGGCTCAAGACCGCGCCTGAAATGGCGGTCCGCCTGGCGGTGTCTTACAACCACCTGGCGAAGGTCATGCAGCGTCTTGCGCGGGCCGGCATAGTGTCCCCTGTGCGCGGCCCGAAAGGCGGCTTTAAACTTACGAAAAAAGGCCTTAACTGCACTATCGGGGACGTGCTGGCCGCCGTGGACGGGAGCGCGGTGTATTCGGACTGCCTTTTTGGCGGCCTGGCCTGCAAAATGGGCGCCTGCCCGTTCCGCGCCTTCCTGCGGGGAACGAACGCGCGGCTCAAGAACTTATTGGGAAGGAAAGTCCGGGAAATAGGGAGGCGGTAATGAAAAACCTGTTCATACTGAACGAGCAGCCTTACGGCGGAGAGAAAAGCTATAACGGCTTGCGGCTGGCCGTATCTCTGGGTAAGGGCCAGGGAGAGCAGATACGCGTGTTCCTGATGGGCGACGCGGCCCCCTGCGCGATAAAGGGACAGAAGACCCCGCAGGGTTATTACAACATCGAGCATATGCTCAGATTAGTGAACAAGCAGGGCGGCGAGGTAAGCGTTTGCGGTTCCTGCATGGACGCGCGCGGCATTACCGATGAAATGCTGTCCGAAGGCGCAAAGCGCGGCACCCTGGCGCTCCTTACGGAATGGACCGCCTTGGCCGATAAGGTGCTGGTGTTCTAACGCTTCGTCAGCCTTCGCCGCGACCTTATCCCGGAACAGGACCGCGCGTCCGGATTTGGCGGTTTGGGTGCGTGATACGCGAGGGGTGTTTTTATGCGTAAAAATTCCGGAACATTATTCTCCTTTCTCGGGATAAAGAGCCTTTCAGACAAAGCCTTCCTGCTGCTGGCGGCGCTGTTCTCTTCCACTTCTGTCTGCCTGGTGACCGGGGGGCAGACCGTGCTCTACCTCAAACGCATTTCCCCCGCGGTGGACGTGGCCGGGCGGCAGCGCATGCTGACGCAGCGGATGCTGGCCCGGGCGCATATGCTCGACGCCGCCCCGGAGCAGGCCGCGCGGGAGGGCAGGCAGAGCCTGCTGGAATTCGACGAGGCGCTGCGCGCGCTCAGGCACGGCGGGACGGCGGCCGGGGTGGCGCTCCTTCCGGCGCCGGCGGAAGTGAGACCGCAACTGACGGACCTTGAGACGGCCTGGAGCGTTTTCAAGCCTGACCTGCAATGGCTCCTGGAGAATACCGCCCGGCGTAATGCTCCGGAGTTCCGGGAGCGCCTGCGCCGTCTTAACGTCTCTTCAGAGCGCCAACTGGCCGCGGCTCAGGCCGTTGCCGGGGCCATGCGCGGCTTGGCCCTGACCCGCGTCCGTTTCACGCTCCTGCTGTTGCTGGGCCTGGCCGCGGCGGCGGGAGCGATCTTTTCACTGTCCATCTTGCTGTTCCAGAAGCGCGTTCTGGCCCCGTTAAAGGGGCTGTCCGCAATGGTCGCGGATCTAGGCGCCAAGGCCGGGCGGCCGGGATAATTTGGGGAACGGGGGAAAGGCTCCGCTATTGTCCGGAACAGGACCGCGCGTCCGGATTTGGGGGTTTTTGTGTATAATACGCGAGGGGTGTTTTTATGCGTGAAAATTCCGGAGCATTATTCTCCCTTCTCGGGGTAAAGAGCCTTTCAGACAAATCCTTCCTGCTGTTGGCGGCGTTGTTCTCTTCCACTTTGATCTGCCTGCTGACCGGGGGGCAGACCGCGCTCTACCTTAAACGCATTTCCCCCGCGGTGGACGTGGCCGGGCGGCAGCGCATGCTGACGCAGCGTATGCTGGCCCGGGCGCATATGCTTGACGACGTCCCGGCCCAGGCCGCGCGGGAAGGCAGGCAGAGCCTGCTGGAATTCGACGAGGCGCTGCGCGCGCTCAGGCACGGCGGGACGGCTACCGGGGTGGCGCTCCTTCCGGCGCCGGCGGAAGTGAGGCCGCAACTGACGGACCTTGAGGCCGCCTGGAACGCCTTCAAACCCGACTTCCAGTGGCTGCTGGAGAACCCCGCCCGGGAGAATACCACGGCTTTCCGGGAGCGCCTGCGCCGGCTCACCGCGGCCGCGGAGCGTCAGTCGGCCGCGGCCCAGGCCGTTACCGGGGCCCTGCGCGGCTCCGCCATGGCCCGTGTCCGCTCGGTGCTCCTGCTTTTCCTCGGGCTGGCCGCGGCTACGGCGGCCCTGTTCTACTTTTCGGTCACGCTGCTGCGCAGGCGGCTGCTGGCCCCGGTGCAAGAACTGTCGGAGGCCGCCAGGGATTTCGGGGCCGGGGCGGCCGTCACCTTCCCGGCCGGCGACGGCGACGACGAGATAGGCGAGTTGCAAAGGGCGTTCAGCGCTACGGCGGCCGCCGTGGCAAGGGACAGGAAGGGGCGGGAGATCACGGCCGCCCTGCTGACGCTCGGGATCGCCGACGATTCCGTGGACGTTTTTCTGGGCAAGGCGCTGGATATAATCTTCGCCATGCCCTGGCTTACCGCGGAGCCGCGCGGGGCAGTTCTTCTGCGCGATGAGGCCTCTGGAACTCTCTCGATGAAGGCTTTGCGCGGCCCGCAAGGCGCGCCTAAACCCGATTGTGACGCCCTTCCCGCCGGCCGCTGTCTCTGCGGAAGGGCCGCCGCTGCGGGGACCACCGTCTTCGCCGGCGACCTGGACGAACGCCACGAGATAACCTATGCCGGGATGCAGCCCCACGGCCATTACTGCGTGCCGATGAAACACGGCGGCAAGGTCACCGGCGTGCTCAATATCTACCTGGAGGCCGGCCACCGCCGCGACGAGGCCGAGGTCTCGCAGCTTGAGAATATCGCCGGGCTGCTGGCCTCGATAGTGGACAGAAAACGCCTCATAGCCGACAGCGCGAGGATGTCGGAAATAATCCGGCAATCTTCCGAGGCCGTCTTTATTACCGGCACCGACGGGAAAATAACCTACGTGAACGAGGCCTTTGAAAGGGCCACCGGCTTCCCCGCGGCGGAGGCCATAGGCAAAAAACCGAACCTGCTCAAGAGCGGGGAGCATGCCCCGGAGTACTACACCGAAATGTGGACGAACATGCAGAAAGGCGTTCCCTGGAGCGGGCGGATAGTGAACAAGAAGAAGGACGGCACATTTTACACCGTCCAGGCGAACATTTTCCCCATAAAGTCCAACGACGGGGAGGCGGTGTCGTACGTGAGCATACAGCAGGACATCTCGCCTCTGGCGCTGATGGAGGAGCAGCTCCGCCAGGCGCAAAAAATGGAGGCCGTAGGCCGGCTGGCCGGAGGGGTTGCCCACGATTTCAACAATATCCTGATGGCCATAGACAGCTACGCGAGGTTCCTTGCGCCCGCCCTGCGCGGCAACGCTCAGGCCGAGGCGGACCTGGCGGAGGTGCAGAAAGCCGTGGCCCGGGCCACCGGCATAACCCGCCAGCTCCTGGCTTTCAGCCGCAAGCAGAAGGCCCTGTTCCAGCCGCTCAAGCTTACCAGCGCCGTGCTCGAGAACGAGAAAATGCTCAGGCGGATGCTGGCGGACGGGATCACCCTTAAGATTAGCGCGGCGCAGGACGCCGGGACCATCAAGGCCGATCCCGGCCAGCTGGCCCAGGTGCTGATGAACCTGCTGGTGAACGCCAGGGACGCCATGCCCGGCGGCGGGGAGATCTGCGTGGACGTGCTGCGCCAGCGCCTTCCCTCCGCGGTACTGACGCCCTTGGGGGAAATCCCGCCCGGGGAATATTCCGTGCTTTCCGTGCATGACGAGGGCTGCGGCATGGACGCCGCCACGCTTTCTAAAATATTCGACCCTTTCTTCACCACCAAGCCGAAAGGCAAGGGGACGGGGCTGGGCCTCTCCATAGTGCACGGCATAGTGCAGGGCCACGGCGCCCATCTGACCGTGGCCAGCCGGCCGGGGCAGGGCACTACTTTTACATTGTATTTTCCGCTTCTGCCGGAGACGGCGGAGCAGGCCGCCGGCGCGGCTGCCGTGGCCCCGGTCCCGGCGGCCATCCCCGCGGGAACAACGGTGTTCCTGGCCGAGGACGACCCCACGGTAATAGCCTCGCTTACGCGGATGCTGCGGGCGCTGGGCGCCGAGGTAAAGCCTTTCCAGGAGCCGGCAAAACTGCTGGAATTCGCGGCGGGATTCCCCGGGAAACCGCAGTTGCTCCTGACGGATATAGTAATGCCGGGTATGGACGGGTTCGCCCTGGCCGAAGAGTTCACGCGGCTCAAGCCGGGAACCCCCGTAATATATATGTCCGGTTATACTGACCCGGACGTGTTCCGGGGCCGCCTGGACCAGCCGGGTATCATTTTTCTATACAAACCTTTCAGCCCGGAGCAACTGGTTGAAACGCTGGGGAAAGCCCTCGCGGCCGGCCAGGCGGCGTGAAGGCGGGCGGTATTTTGCGGGAGGCTAATTTATGATGCGGGAATTGAAGACATTCTTGACGCTGGCGGCGGCCGTTTTTCTGGCGGAGACTCTGATAATGCTGTTCATAAGTTCCTTCGACAGCGGTTCTTTGCTCATCAACGCCGTGACCGACGCGCTGCTGCTCTCAGTAGTGCTGGCCCCGCTGTTGTTCGTGCTGACCACCCGGCAGATGCAGCGCCTTCGCCGGGAACAGGCCGACCTGGAGAACCTCGGGAAAACCAACCACCTTGTGCTGGAATCCCTCGGCGAGGGGATCTACGGCGTGGACCTGGAAGGCAACACTATTTTTTTGAACAAAGAGGCCGAGCGGATACTCGGCTATTCCCTGGCCGAACTATCCGGCAAGCATTCCCATGAGGTGTTCCATTACGCCAAGCCGGACGGGGCGGAATATCCCTCGCACGACTGCCATATCTACGCCACGGCGCATGACGGCAAGGTTCGCCGCGTCACGGACGAGGTTTTCTGGAGCAAGGGCGGCACACCGGTGCCGGTGGAGTATATAGCCACGCCCATCTGGCAGGACGGCGCGCTGGCCGGGGCCGTAGTGGCTTTCTCCGACATCACGGAGCGCCTGCGTATAGCCAAAGAACTTAAGACGGCCAAAGAGGCCGCCGAAGCCGCCAACAGGGCTAAAAGCGAATTTCTGGCCACTATGAGCCATGAGATCCGCACCCCCATGAATGCCATTATCGGCATGGGGGAACTGCTGGAGGAAACCGCCCTGGACAAAGAACAGTCGCAATATGTGCGCGTGTTTAAGTCCGCCGGCGAAAGCCTGCTGGACCTGATCAACGACATCCTGGATTTTTCCAAAATAGAGTCCGGGAGGGTAGACCTGGAGCAGGAGGACTTCGACCTGGAGGACCTGGTGGGGAGGACCTGCGAGTTCCTGGCGCTGCGCGCGCATAAGAAGGGCCTGGAGCTTAGCTACGATCTCGACGACGACGTCCCCGGCATGGTAAAAGGCGATCCGGTAAGGACGCGGCAGGTACTGGTTAACCTGCTGGGCAACGCCATTAAATTCGTGGAAAAAGGGGAGATCTCCCTGCATGTGAGCCGCCGGGAAACCGGCCGCGGCGGAGTGGGGCTGGTTTTCGCGGTAAAAGATACCGGCATAGGCATACCGGAGGACAAGATAAGCGCCATCTTCGACCGGTTCACGCAGGCGGATTCCTCTACCACCCGCAAGTACGGCGGCACGGGCCTGGGGCTGAGCATTTCTAAAAAGCTGGCGCTGCTTATGGGCGGCGATATAATAGCGGAAAGCCGGCCCGGCAAAGGCAGCACTTTTTTCTTTACCGCGCAATACCTGGAGTCCGACGCCAAGGCGGTTCCCGCCGCCGCCGCGGAGCCGGCGGAATTGAAAGGGCTGAACGCCCTGGTGATAGATGATAATACCACCAACAGGATGATCCTGAAGGAACTGCTGGTTAAATGGGGGCTGGCAGTGACCGAAGCCGAGGACGGACCCTCCGGTCTGGCGGCCCTGCAGGCGGCGGCCAGCGCCGGCCAGCCGTTCAGGCTGGTGCTATTGGATTATTTCATGCCCGGCATGGACGGTATAGAGGTGGCCCGGCGCCTGAAGGGCAGCCCCGAGGTCTTTAGCGGGATAATCCTCATGCTTACCTCCGACAGCCGCGGCAGCGACGTTTCGCGCGCCAAACAGATGGGGATAGCGGAATACCTGGTAAAACCGGTAAAGAAACGCGAACTGAAAGAGGCCCTCCTGCTGGCCATAGGCAAGAGCAAGCCCTCCGCGGCGCCCGCGATAGAGGCCGCGCCCGCGGCGGACAGGCTGCGTCCGGCGCGGCTGCTGCTGGCCGACGATTCCGAGGACAACAGAATGATAATAAATATGTTCCTGAAATCCTCCCGGGTGGCCCTGGATACCGCTGTGAACGGGCGGGAGGCGCTGGAAAAGTTCACCGCCGGGAAATACGACCTGGTGCTGATGGACATGCAGATGCCGGTAATGGACGGCCGGGAGGCGGCCGCCAAGATACGCGCCTGGGAGAAGGAGAACGGCCGCGAACCCACGCATATTATCGCCTTCACGGCCTCGGCGCTGAAAGAGGAGATAGACAAGGCCCTGGCGGCGGGCTGTGATTCCTTCCTTACCAAGCCGGTGAAGAAAGCGGCCTTCCTGAAGGTCTTAGGCGAACTGCTGGGGTATGCGTGAGCGCACGGAGGAACTATGGCCGCTTATAGAGTGAGTATAGATCCGGACTTCAGGGACTTTGTCCCGGGATACCTGGAGAAGAGGCGTGGCGAGTTGCCCGCTTTGCGCGCTTCCCTGGCCGCGCGGGACCTGGCCGCGCTGGGCTCGGCGGGACATAAGCTGGTAGGGGCAGGGGGAGGCTACGGTTTTGACCGGCTTACGGAAATAGGCAGAAAGCTGGAAGACCTTGCGCGCGCCGGGGACGCGCAGGGGCTCTCCGCCTGTCTGGCCGAACTCGAGGATTATCTGCAAAACCTCGAAGTCGTATATGAATAACTGGCAGCCTCTTCCCTTTTGTAACGCATGAAAATACTTATTGTTGACGATGATGAGGACATGCTGCGGCTTACCGGCAGGCAGGTTGCGCGCTGCGGGCATGAGCCTGTAACCCTCCTGGACAGCTCCAAGGCGCTGAAGGTGATAGAAGACGAGCGGATACAGGTGGTTATCAGCGACTGGGTGATGCCGGAACTGAGCGGGCTGGACCTGGTAAAGGCTTTGCGCGCCTGGCCCGCAAACCGCCCTTACGTGTATTTTATGGTGCTGACCGGGGCGAAACTCGGCAATATCAACTTCATGGAAGCCATGGACGCCGGGGCCGACGACTACCTGGAAAAGCCCGCGAACGGGGACCTTCTAAGGGTCCGTCTGCGCGTGGCGGAGCGGATCTTAAGGCTCGGGACCGAGGTTAATGTCCTCAAGGACCTGATCCCCGTCTGCTCGCACTGCCGGCGGGTGCGCCGCGACGACCAGGCCTACGAGAGCCTGGAACGGTATCTCTCCAGGAATTCCTCCATGAAGTTCTCCCACGGCATTTGCCCGGATTGCATGGCGAAGTATTATCCGCAATACAAGTGACCGTGCCGGCTCCCGCGCGCCGCGGGGCTGCGCTCCGGGTTAAAAATCCCTGATCTTGACCGCCCGCAGTTCCACGCCGAAAATAGCGCTTTTTCCCGTTCCCTTTGTAATGCCGTAGGCGTGAGCCGCCGAAAGATTGAGGGCCATCAGCGGAAGAAAGTTCATGAATTCGTCCGTGTCGGCCCTCAGCGTCCCTCTTCTTGAGTACAATTCCTCCCCTTCAGAGATCAGTGTTTCCCTCATTTGCCGTAATTTCCTGGCCGTTTTTGAAACGTTCGGGCGCGGGAGCTCCAGCATGGCTCCGGCCAGGGGGCATTTATACGTTCCGGGGGATAGTTCTTTGATCAATTTAGCTTTCGACAGGTCTTTTAACGCGCGGCCTGCGGCGGCGGCGCCGATACGGATCTTTTTGGCGAGTTGCGCGGCGGTCCATTTCCCGGTATCGTTGGACAAAGCGAGCCAGCACAAATAATGGTCCTTGTTTTTAGCCAGGACTTCCAGTTGTTCCGGAGAGATGTAAAACTTTTCCCCGGAAAGGGATTTCTGTATCACCGTATGGAGCGGCGAGGAAACGGACAACTGGGGGAGATCTTTAAGCATGGGCTCAAGAAGCTGCTTGAAAATCTCCTCGCCGAATCTTATCCTGACCCAGGCGCGGGTCAATATTATGGCTGAGTGCGTTCCATAAAGCAGCCGCAGCGTGTGCAGGAATACCGGGATGGTTTTGTGGGAGGGGAGCATCTTTCCCTGCTCAATAAGAAGATACATCCGGTAAGAGAACCTGAAAACGGCTTTGCCGCCGTTGTCGTAGTAGAAGCGGTAGGCGGAGGGGAAGCCCGCTTCCCTTCGGAATTTTTTTAACGCCTCGGAAAATATCGTGGCCATGAACACCCCCTGCACAGGATAACTCCCATTAAATCAAAATCGGCGCCGCCGGCATAGCGAGAAAACAGCTTCGTTAAAACCCGGGTTTAGCCGCTGTAACCTTCTCCTGAATCAAAAGGGCAATTAGGATGGTTCCTTCGCCTCATGTGCGGCCGAACCGGGAAGTTCTACCATTGAATGTACATATTCTTCGGGAGAGATGGCGGCGTGGCGAACCAGGGGGAGAGATGAAGCGCGAGCTTGCGGGGGGAATTTGAACAACCACAAGGGAATGGCCGGCTGCCGGTTCGTGCTGGCCGCCGCGTTGGCCGTGGCGCTTGCGGGCCGGCTCAAGTGCGCTGAGTTCGAGGTCATGGATGTGCTTCGCGTGGACGGGTACGCGGTCCTGGAGTCTTCCGTGGACATAACCGGCAACCGGTTTTATGTGGGAGGTTCCAGTTTCGCGGTAGCCTACGGCAAAATTGGCATAGGCACGTCCACCCCTTCGTTCCCGTTGCAGGTTTCCGCGGCGCCGGGGACGGCCGGGGAGATGCTGGTTATATCCACAGGCGCCTCCAACGTTATCCGCTTGACCGGCGCGGGGGAGGTATATGCCAACAGGTTCTATGGCGACATTTCCGGCGCTTCCGGCTTCTCCGGCGGTGACAACCTGGGCAGCCATATAGCCACCACCACGCTGCAGATGGGCGCCTACGGGGTCAATACCTCCAGCAATATCACCGCCGCGCGCTACCAGATAAACGGCAGCACAATGGTAGCTATATTGCCCGGTGTGGATAGTATCGCTTACGGCGTATACGCCGGAACCAGTAATATAACCGGCGGGAATTACAACGTTTTTGTCGGAAACTCCGCCGGCGCCTCCAACACCACTGGCACGCAAAACTCCTTTGTCGGGGCTTATGCGGGCTACAGCAACACCACGGCCTCGGAAAATTCATTTTTCGGTTATTACGCAGGCTATAAAAACACTACCGGGATAGATAACTCCTTTTTGAGCCGTGCCGCCGGATACTTCAACACCACGGGTACTCAGAATTCCTTTGTCGGGTCAACCGCTGGGTATAGTAATTCTACCGGCAAGAACAATTCCATCATGGGGACTTTTGCGGGTTTATACAATCAGACCGGATCGGCCAACTCGATATTCGGCAGCGAGGCCGGCGGATTCAATAACTGGGGCGGCTCCGGCTCTTTCTCCAGCAGCACCATAGTGGGGTACCAGGCCGGGAACAAGGTTACCACCGGCGGCGACAATATCCTGGTCGGCTACAGGGCCGGCTATGGCGTGACCACCGGTACCGGCAATATAGTGATCGGTTACAACAAAGACACCTCCGCCCCGGGCGCGAGCAACGAGCTCAATATCGGCGGCTTGGTCTATGGCGATCTTTCCGCTAAAACCGTGGGGATCAACCGCGTTGCCCAGCAGGCGGCCCTGGATGTGGTTTCCACAGGTACCACGGGGAACCAGTACGCGCAGATCTGGCGCGATTCTACCGGCCTTATAGTTTCCTCCATGTCCGCCACCGGCGTGCTGATGGCCGCGAAATTCGTGGGCGATGGTTCCGGGCTGACGGGCTTGAGCGCTACCGGCGACAACCTGGGCAGCCATGTTGCCACCACGACGCTAAATATGGCCGGGTTTCAGATAAAAAACGTCTCTTCGATGACCATAAGCGCGCCAGATACCCTGCCATCCTCGCTCTGGGTTTCAACCTCTGCAACCACGCCGCATCTTTATGTCTCCACGAACGGCAACATAGGTGTGGGAACAGGAGCCCCTTTAGTCAATTTTCATGTTCACGCTTCAGCCGCCGGGACTTTAGGCCCCCGGTTATTGCTGTCTAATACCGGCGGGGCTGGTTCGCAGGTCGCTTTGGATCTATCCACTTATCTGCCGGGCAGTAATGCCCCGGGCGGGCGCATCGTTGCCACTGATGACGGTAATTACGGCAGCACGATAGCTTTCCAGAATAAAACACCGGGCGCGATGGGCAATTCTCTCCAGACCAGAATGATAATTTTAAACACCGGCAACATCGGCATCGGAACCATTTCTCCGTCGCAGAAGCTCCAGGTCGGCGACGGAAGCGCGCCCACGGCCGCGGAGGTGCGCGGGAACGGTACGGGCTACGACGCGGGGTTCAGAATCTGGAATACGCATACTTTTACGGGGGCCAGTTCCTATCTGGATTTCGGCTGGGGTGCCGCCCCCGCTGTTGCCGCCATTCACGCACGCTCGCAAACGGATAACAGCACGGACCTGGTATTCCAGGGAAGCAACGTCTCCAAAACGCGCTCCGATATGCTTTATATCGACGGCTCAAACGGCAACATAGGTATAGGGACGGCGGCGCCGGCGGCTGACCTGCACATTTCATCAACTTCAGCCTCCGCCGCGCAGGATATGCTGAAAATTAGCACGGGAACCGCTAACGCCGATGTGTTCGTGGTAAAAGGCAACGGCAATGTCGGTATCGGGACGACGCCCCCCGCATACAGACTGGCCGTTTCTTCCGGCGCAGGAGAATCAGGCACCATCCTTGCGGTTTCAACCGGCACGTCAACGATGATAGAACTGCAAGGCGACGGCGATGTTATAGCCAAGAGATTTATCGGTGACGGCTCCAGCTTGACCAATGTGACCGCGAACGCCGGTGTTTATACTCTGGCGCAGATGAATACCCTGGCGCCGGCCGCCGCGGGCCGGCTGATAAGCGTATCCGACGCCGCGGCGCCGTACAGTTATTGCGTGTCCACGGGCACGGCGGCGGGGGCCTGGGTTATGCTTAACCAGACCATACATTGCCAATAGATCCGGAAGAATAATATGAAGAGATCCTCTCTGTTTGCGGCCTTAATCCTATACATAGCCTCAGCGGTTGCCGCCCCCGGTGAGCTGCCCGCAGAAAGCGGAATAGTGTTCGGCGCCTCTTCAGGCACGGTAACCGGCCAGCTTAACATGGGCAACTACGCCATTCTCTCCTCCAGCGACATCACCGCCGCGCGCTACCAGATAAACGGCAGCACGGTGCTGGAGATATTGCCCGGAGTCGGGAGTTTAGGCATAGGTGTGGGTGCGGGCATTGCAAACGCCGCCGGCTACAATGTCTTTGTAGGGTTTAATGCGGGCCGCGGCAACACCACGGGGGCGTCCAACGCCTTTATGGGAAATTCTGCCGGCAAATTCAACACCACGGGAGGCAGTAATTCCTTTTTTGGCGAGTCTGCCGGCCTCTCCAACACCACGGGGAGTAACAACACATTTTTAGGCTATGCTGCAGGCTCCAATAATATAACAGGGCTAAACAACACATTTCTGGGTACTTCTGCGGGCTCAGCCACCACCGGGAGCAATAACTCCTTCACTGGCTATCATGCGGGTTATTACAACACTACGGGTGGTAATAACTCCATTTTTGGTTCTTATGCGTTAGGAGACGGTAATAAAACAGGCTCAGCTAATGCCATATTCGGCACTGAGGCCGGATATGGCGTATGGCCCAATTCTTTCTCCAGTTCTACGCTTATGGGTTATCAGGCGGGTTACGGCCTGACCACCGGCAGCGATAATATTTTACTGGGCTTCAAGGCCGGCTACACCGTTACCACCGGCACTGGCAATATAATTATCGGCTACAACAAAGACACCTCCGCCCCGGGCGCGAACAACGAGCTTAATATCGGTGGCGTGCTCTACGGCAACCTCTCGGCAAAAACCATCGGGATCTCCACCCGCGTACCACAAGCGGCTCTTGACATCGTTTCCACCGGCACGCTGGTGAGCCAATACGCGCAGATCTGGCGCGCTTCCGACGGCACCATAGTCTCCTCCATGACCGCCACCGGCGTGCTGTATCCGCAGAGCACCGCCGCCGGTGACAATCTGGGCAACCACACGGCCACGGAAGCGCTGAAAATGGGCGCCTACGGCGTAAACACCTCCAGCGACATAACCGCCGCGCGCTACCAGATAAACGGCAGTACGGTGGTGGCGGTATTGCCGGGGACCGGGAGTTTAGGAATAGGTGTTGAAGCGGGCAGGGTTAACACAGGGAATTACAATACCCTCGTCGGTGGATATGCGGCGTGGGGTAACACTTCTGGGAGCAGTAATTCCTTTCTTGGTTATGCAGCCGGTGCCAGCAATACTACCGGAGCCGGAAATGTCTTTGTAGGAAAAGACGCCGGCAGTTCAAACACGTCTGGGAATGCCAATAATTTTATCGGGCAACAAGCCGGCTCTTCCAACGATACCGGCAGCGAGAATGTTTTTATCGGCGATACCGCCGGGTACTCCAACACAGGGGATTACAACTCCTTTGTGGGCTCACAATCGGGTTTCTTCAATACCACTGGGTGGTACAACTCCTTTTTTGGCCACTTGGCCGGATATAGCAATGATACTGGCAGTTACAATGCCTTCCTGGGCGAGTCCGCAGGATACAACAACACTACAGGAGAATATAACGTGTTTTTAGGACCTTATGCCGGGTATTCCAACGCTTCAGGGAACGTCAACTCTTTTATCGGTTATCAGGCAGGCGATTACAATACCACAGGCGGACAGAACTCATTTCTGGGCTATCGTGCCGGATACTACACAAGAACAGGCTCCGCCAACGCAATACTCGGCAATGAGGCCGGGAAAGGGATATCAGGGAACTCGTTCTCCAGTTCAACGCTTGTGGGGTATCGCGCCGGCTATGGCCTTACCACCGGCGGTGATAATATCTTCTTGGGCTTCCAGGCCGGCTACACAGTAACCACCGGCACCGGGAACATTATCATCGGCTATAACAAAACCGCGCCGGCGGTAGGCACAAATAATTATCTTAGTATAGGCGGCCTTATTGTCGGGGATATGTCCCAGAGTTCAGTAACTGTGAACGGGGATTTGTCCGCCGCTCGGTACCAGATAAACGGCAGCACCGTGCTGGCGATATTGCCCGGCGGGGAGACCATCGTCGTAGGTCCGAACACGGGCCGGGTCAATACCGGCAATTACAGCGTGTTCGTGGGCTCCGGGGCCGGCGCGGCTAACACCACCGGCGCGCAGAATACATTTGCCGGGCATTCCGCGGGTTACTCCAACACCACTGGCGGTAGTAACACTTTTTTGGGTTATTCTGCAGGCCGATCCAACACCATTGCCTATTATAATGCCTTTTTGGGTACTTATGCGGGCCAATCCAACACCACTGGCATTAATAACGCCTTTTTGGGTTATGCTGCGGGCTACTCCAACACCACTGGCTCTTATAACGCCTTTTTGGGTCGTTCTGCAGGTGACTCCAATACCACTGGCGGTTATAACGCCTTTTTGGGTTATGCTGCGGGCAACTATAATCAGACAGGTTCTGGCAATAGTATAGTGGGTGTTGAAGCAGGATGGGGTGTAAACGGCAATTCTTATTCCAGTTCAACGCTGGTGGGATACAGGGCGGGTTACGGTCTGAGCACCGGCAGCGATAATATTTTCCTGGGATTCAAGGCCGGCTACACTGTAACCACCGGCACGGGCAATATTGTTATCGGCTACAACATCGGGCCTTCCGGCGCCGCGGCCAATAATGAGATCAATATCGGCGGGGTATATAAGGGCCTTATCTCTTCCGGTACCGCCACCATAGGCAAATACACCACGCAGGCGGCTGATACTGGCATTACCCTGACTGCGGCCGATTTCGGCAAGACCATAACGGTGAACAGCGGCTCCGCGCAGACTATAAACCTGCTCTCAGTGACTGCGGCGGATATAGGCGCCACCATTACCGTAATCAAACTCGGCGCCGGCAAAGTTACCATACAGGCCGCCGCCTCAACATACATAGCGGACTCAGCCTCCGGCGGCACAATATACAATAGCGCCGTCTCCCCGGCCTACGCCGCCATAACCCTGCGCTTGGCGACTTCCACCACCTGGATCCCGGTCAGCGGCCAGGGCGCCTGGATAACCACTAACTAATATGAAATTTATTCTAGTTGCCGGATTAATAGGTATTATCTCTCCGCATTTATACGCTGCGGATGTTTCTACCTTTTCTTTTAACTCAGGCATGAACTGCAACGGGGTGTGGAAACTGCCGGATACAGGGCAGACGGCCAGCTATACCGCTACCTTTGGCGAGGATCATGATTATCAGTCCGCGGCTGTACAACCCAGCTACACGGTGCTCAACCCGGTAGGGATCTCCTCTGTAACGGTAGATAACCGGACGGGCCTCATGTGGGTGACTAACCCGCGAACAGACGCCGGTTTTGCGGGCACACAGACCTGGGAGAGCGCGCTTACAAGCTGCACGGTAACGCTGAATGGTATGGCTTATGCGGGCTACACCGACTGGCGTCTACCCAATGTGAGGGAGCTTATGAGCATAGTGCATTACGGTGCGACCCCCGCGCCGCGTATAAACACCACGGCCTTCCCCGGCACGGCTTCGGGGTATTATTGGACCTCTACCACCTGTGTGTCGAACACTACCAACGCGTGGTACGTGGACTTCAGTCTCGGTAACGTGAACTACAACTCCAAGAGCAGTAACAACTACGTCCGTTGCGTCCGCGGCGGCCCGTGATCGGTTATTCGGGGTAGATGAAAGAAAGCAAATCGAAGAGGGTCAATGGCGCAAGCTAATTATGCGTAAAAGCAACCTGACTGCCGGAAGTGCTGTTTTTTTTATAGTGTGCCTGCTCCTATCCCCGCGGCCCGCGCGCGCGGCGGATGTTTCTACTTACAGCTTTGCCGGTTGCGCCTTCCCGGACACCAACCAGAGCGTGAGTTACACCGCCACCTTTGGCGAGGACCATGACTATGCCTCATCCATCTCTACAATGAGCTTTACAATATATAACCCCGTAGGCATCTCCTCGGTAACTGTAGATAACCGGACGGGCCTTATGTGGGTGACGACCCCGCTAACGGACGCTGGTTTTAAAGGTACGCAGACATGGGTGAGCGCGTTGACCAGTTGCACGGTAACGCTCAACGGCATGGCCTATGCGGGCTACACCGACTGGCGTCTGCCCAATGTACGTGAGCTCATGAGCATAGTGGATTACGGTGCGGCCTCAGTGCCGCGTATAAACACCACGGCCTTCCCCGGCACGGTTTCGGATTTTTACTGGACCTCTACCACCTATGTTCCGAATAGTACCATCGCGTGGCACGTGTACTTCAATGCCGGTTACGTGGGCAACTCCGCCAAGACTAACAGCCTCTACGTCCGTTGCGTGCGCGGCGGCCCGTGATTGGTTCTTCGGTAATTGGGGGGTCCAAGGGGGGACACTTGGAAAAGTCCGCGGGGGGACAGCGACCTATTATTGCTGAGGGAATAACTGTTGAGTGAAAGGAGCCGGGCTCCTTTTATATGCCTCCGCCGGTAATGCCAAATACCCCGGATTGGATCTGCGGGGCTGCCCGATTAATGATTCGCTGCCCTGCGGAAGACTGAGCCCGTGCAATCAGGGATAAATTGGGCTATTGAGATGGCGTTATGAAAACAAAATTGAACATATCATGGATCTTATCGCTGGCTGTCCTGTTGCTGCTGCCGGCCTTTGCGGCGGCGGGGCCGCGCAGGGCCGCTAAAAAGGCGGTGCCACCGCCTTTGTACGCTGACAGTTCCGACACCACGGAGTACGAACCCGACGATGAGCCGGAGGGCGGAATGTCCGGGGAAGATACTGAAGCCCCGGACTCCGAAAATGCTCCGGACGCAGACATCGCTCCGGACGCTTTTAACCACGGCACGCAGTCCACAGGAGGCGCGGGCATTTCAGCGGGCCAGGGCATTACGGCGCCCAGCGGCGGGACTCCCGGAACCGGTCCCGGATCCTCTCCCGGTTCGTCCGGGCCGGGCAAGTTAACTGGCAATCCAGTCTCCGGCGCGTCCGGCCCCGGCGCTGACCTGTGCGCCGCGTATGGCTTGCCGAACACCATCGAGCGTACGAAAGCCGGAAGTAGTTGGAGAGAGCAACCGGATTTGTATTTTCATATGCCGGCCAATGGAGCATATGTGTTCACTTTCAAGACAGGGGTGGCCGGAACCCGTGGGTCATCGAGTACGCTATACTCCCCAGTGAATCAGTACATGACCATCAGTAAAAACAAGTGCGATTTTTCACCAATGCTGCCAAGCGTCTGCGGGAAGGGAGGGCCAGAGACTTACATACGCTGGAAAGTGGGTGGTGCGAGTGATAATATCTGCTGCATTCTTGAGCCCAATACCCTGTATTACGTAAATCTCCGGGATGCCGTTCTGTCGGGTGGGCGGTTTACCAATACCTGCCCGCGTGGAGGCTGCGCTTTTAGGATTTACTGAACCATTGCCCGGAATAGCAGGTCGGGTTTCGTGGGGCAATAGTTTGGGACTGGGAGTGGTATGGCGCTTTTGCATGGCGAAGTGAAATACATCCCGGCCTGTCCGGGCAGCGGAGGAAAAATGAGAGGAATAATATTGCTGGCGGTCATGGCGGCGGTAGCGCCTGTATACGGCGCGGAATACGAGAAGTGCCAAAAGGGCGCCATAAACGTGTACGAGTACTGGCCGTGGAAGCCGGGGGCCGTATGGGAGGCGCGGGAAATGGGAGGGGGCCTCATTAGGAAGAACCATTCCGTGAAAAGCCTGGGGCCTGCCGACGGGGCGCCAATACGGGTGCAGTGGGACGGGAATTTTCTGGACTATTACCGGGAAACGAAAGCGGGGTTGGAACGCTATAAAGACTTTGACCCCCGCAACGGCACCTACGGGGAATACTCGCCTCCGGCCGTGCAATATCCGCGCTGCGCGCGTTTGGGGGAGAGCTATAAGCGGGTTTCCCGCCGCACGGATCTCTCCGCCAGGGATAACGCGCCGCTCGATTCGTACGACGAGGAAATGACCTACACGGCGCTTCAGTTCGAGGACGTGACCATAGGCGCGGGAACTTTTAAGAAATGCCTTATGCAGGTGCGCGATTATAAGGACGTCCGCCGCGGCGGCGCGGAACACCGGAAGATAGCCATCTCGTGGAATGCCCCCGGGGTGGGGATGGTGCGCGGGTGTCTGGTCGAGTTTTCGGAGGGCAAAGAGATCCACAATTTCTGCGCCGACCTTCTGCCGGCCGGCGTGAAGAATGATTAACGCGCCGTGGCGGCGGCGCGGCCGCGGCGCGCTCGGCCCGGAAACTTTATGAAGAAAAAAGTCCTGATCGTAGACGACAGCGAAGAATTCCGGAGCCTGCTGGCGCAGTATCTCGGCGGGAAGGGATATCTTGTGGAGGCGGCGGACCCGGTAGACTGCCTGGAAAAAACGCGCGCTTACCGGCCGGATATCGTTCTGTTGGACGTAATGATGCCCGGGCGGTCCGGCATAGAGGTTCTGCGCGGCCTGCAAGCCGACGAGTGCGCGAAAAATATTCCGGTTCTCGTAGTTACCGGGCGGCATTTTGATCGGGAAATAGGAACGTTTTTCCTGCAGGAGCCGAATTGCCGGGATTTCATGCCGAAGAGCGCTGACCTCGGCCTGCTGGCCGGGAGGATAGCTGAGATCCTCTCTTGAGCACTATGAATCCACCTGGCGCCGCGGGGCCTGTTCGGATCGCCCGTCCCGGAGCGTATACGCGGGCCAATAGGGCCTCCGCCGGGCGCGGCCCGGCCGCCTTCCTGCGGCGATCCCGGCCGGGGCGCGTTACGCTGGACCTCGTCCTGCCGGCCGGGGCCGGTACGGATATCCGCGGCTTGTGCGGGGAGCCGGCCGCGGGCCCTGCCGCGCGGAACGCTGGAATGCCCTTGAACATAAAAAGGCTCTCCGCGTGGCTCGAGGGAATTCTGGGGCCGCGCGGAGGAGGGGAAATCCTCTCCGGCGATCTGCGGATCTATGCGGAGACCCGCCTGGTCAGGTTTGGGGAGCGGGTTATATCCAACCTCACCGCCCGGGAGTTCTCCCTGTTCTCTTTTCTGGTGGCCAGCAGCCCCGGGATCTCATCGCGGCAGGATATCATCTCCCGGGCGTGGAAAACAGCCGCGGTGGAGAACCTCGTGGATACACATATCTACAACCTGCGCCGCAAACTGCCGCCGGAACTGGCGGCGTGCATACGGTCCGTCCCCGGCAGTGGCTTCAGGTATTTTCCCGGGCCGCACAGTCGCTGACTATGGGCCCGGCAAAGGGGTCCCATTGCCGGCCAGCGCTTCCGGTTCATAAATCCCTTGATTTCCCTTCAGGGCTGTTTCAATACGCGGATATTTTTGGCATACAGGACCGGTAAAATTATAAAATAAGGCCACTGGTCCGACACAGGGCCACACAGGAGAACTATATGCCGCTGGACCTCGGCAGCCTTAAAAAAGCCGTTGACTCTCTGGACCGCGCGCTGGCCGCCCCGTTCGCCGCGGACGCCAGAAAATTGCTGCAAGTTCTTGAACGGCGGAATGATTAAGGCCGCTCCGGAGCAACTGGGGCTCATCCGATCTCGGAAGAATTCCGGAAAATTATCCTCAGCAAGTATGAAGTCTTGATGCCCCCTGCTCAACCCCGTCGGCAGTAAATCGATGCGGGCGGTTGCGCGAATATGATGAAAAAAGTTCTAACGGCTGCGTTAGCGTTGTTGTTCCCGGCCCGGGCCGCGCTGGCCGGCGTGGATTTTGACGGCGGGGGATTCGGCCTGAAAGAGGAACTGTCCCTGCCCGGGGTTTCCGTGCCGGCCGCGCCCGGGCCGGCCCCGGCCGCGGAGTGGACCGTGATGGTGTACGTCAACGCCAAGAACGACCTGGAGTATTTCGGCCTGGCGGACCTCAACGAGATGGAGGCCGCGGGCTCCACGGCTAAGGTCAACGTGGTGGCCGAACTGGGCCGCCTGGCCGTCTACGACGACGGCGACGGCGGCTGGTCCGGCGTGCGGCGTTATCTGGTACGGAGGGATGACGCGCCGACGGCCGTCACTTCCCCGGTCCTTGAAACGCTGGAAGCGGACATGGGGGATTGGCGGCACCTTGCCGAATTCGGGAAATGGGCGAAGAAGAATTATCCGGCCAGGAGATACATGCTGATAGTGTGGAACCACGGCTCCGGCTGGGAGAAGGCCGTCGGGCCGGGCGGCGCGCTTAAAGGGATTTCGTACGATTACGGCACCGGCAATCATATAAACACCCCGGAACTGGCCGCCGCGCTGCGGGAGATGGGCAAGGTGGACGTGTTGGCCTTCGACGCCTGCCTGATGCAGATGGCCGAGGTGGCCTACGAGGTGAAGGACCTGGCGGATTATGTGGTGGGTTCCGAAGAGACCGAGCCGGGGCCCGGCTACCCTTACGATACCTTCCTGGCCGGCCTGCTGGGCGAGCCCGCCATGGGCCCGGAGCGTCTTTCGACCGGTTTAGTGGATGCTTATTACGCCTATTATAAGGACAGGCCCGGCGCCGCCGCGATGCAGAGCGTAGTAAAGACCGCCGCCCTGCCGCGCTTCCTAGCGCTGGTCAACGGCTGGGTTGATACTGTTATGGCTTCCGGAGACAAGGCCTCCGTCAACGCGGCCGTGCGCGCCGCGCAGCGCTTCGACACCGTGGACAATAAGGACGTGTACGACTTCGTTCAATTGGCGGCCAAAGAAGCCGGCAAGCCGGAGATAACCGCCAAAAGCGCTGAGTTGTTAAAATTCATCTCCGGGGAGCTGGTGTTGTCCCACAAGGCGGCCGGGAATAATTATCCCGGTTCCCACGGCCTGGCGGCTTTCCTGCCGGTCTATCACTATAATTCCGATTACGATGCCTTGCAGTGGGCAAAAGATTCGCGCTGGGACGAGTTCATAGACTGGTACCCGCGCTGAACACGTATCACCGATTCCCGTCAAAGATAGTGGCCGCGGTCAGCGCGGCAGTTTTCTCTTTTTCTTTACGGTTTTCGCCCTGCCGGTGAATAGAGGTAAGTCCTGGATCGCTGTTTTGAAGTCGTGAAATTTTATGTGTACTCACAATTACCAGAATATTGGTAGTTATTGGTATCGTATGGCACGCAAAAGGCCTTTTGGCAGGGGGGCGGCAGTTCTGTAATTTAAAGGACAAGGAATTTCACCGCCAGCACCGCCGCGGCGCCCAGGATGAACCAAAGGCTGGAGGTTTTGGCCTTGCTTATTTCCTGCGTGAGAGAGACGCTCTGCGCCTGCGCGGCGGGTTCTCCCGGCTCGGCGGCGCTGGCCGTTATCTTATACCTGCCCGGCGTCCTGAATTCGTAATGCAGCTGGTACTGGCCCTTCCCGGCTATCTCTTCGGACTCCTGTTCGGCCAATTTTATGGCGCCGCCGTCGGGGCTTTCGCGTTCGATAATAAAGGCGACGGCCGCTCCGGTTACGGGCTTGCCGTCCCGGAGGCGGGCCAGTTTCAGGAGGAACCTGGTTTCCCTCCCGGCTGAAATGGGGGGAGCTTCCAGGGAGAGGCTCAGGTCTTTAGCGGCGATCTCCCTTGTCAGGACCTTCGCCGTCTGTTCTTCGCCCTGGCCGCCGACGCCGCGCGCGGCCATCATGCAGCCGCCCAGGTTCAGGGCCAGCAGGCCGCCCGCAAGAAATTTTCCAAGGGTGGTTATGCTCATGGTGTTCTGCTCCTTTATGGCTTGGCGTCCGGCAGTATGGTTAAGCTTATTTCCAGGGGAGAGGGGAACTCCGGCTGCGCCCTGCCGGCGCCGCGGCCGCCTCCCCCGCGCTTGCCGCCGCCCATCTTGCCGCCGCCGCGGCCGGCCATGCCGCCCTGTGGCCGCATCCCGCCCTCGGCGCCGTGCTGCCCGGCCGCTCTTTGCCCGGCGGCCTGGGTGAAGCGCTCTTTCATCCGCTGCTCCAATTCGGCGGAAACGTAGGAAGTCATGAAATCCAGCCGGATACTGTTGCGCCCGGTTTTTAGCATGGCCAGCGGTATCTTCAGCTCATAGATGGGTACGCGCCCGGGGATCTCTCCGCCGAATTCCATGCCCGCAGGAAGAGTTGAAGTGGAAACAGCGGTCCCCTCCGGTTTCAGGAGTACCGGTTCTATGGCGCCGGGCCCTATTCCCTCCACCGGGACGCCGAGGGCGCCGAACGGCAGGCGCAGCCCCAAGGTGCGGCTTTCCCCGTCCGAAAACCAGAGCGCGACATCCTGCCGTATTTCTCCCGTCAATATGGCCTTGGCGCCGGCCTCATGGGCCGAAACGCTCAAATAAAGGTTGTTCCCGTCGTTTATGGCCCTGAACCGCAGTCCTGAACTGTCATAAGTCTCCCCTGCGGGCCAGTCGGAGAGCCTGCCGTCCACGGTTATCTGGGTCTGGTGCCGCGGGGCGGGCAGCTTGCCCCGTCCCCAGATAGCCGCGTGGGACAGGCCGTAGCAGCATTGCAGCAGGGTCAGCGCTATTATGAGCGGGGCGGGGTTGTTTTTCATTACAGATACAACGCCGGCGGGCGGGGTTTTATTGCAGGGCGGCCGGAGACTGCTGAACGGCGACCGCGCGAAAAACCTTATGGTTTTTGATATTATAAACGAGATGCTCGGCCTTAGCTAGCGGGTCCGTCAAGAAGTTTCAAGGCGGCGCTGGTAATGATAAAGGCCCAGGAGGCGACATGGGCGGATACCCGGACAAGAAGCGGATACTGAAAGAGATCCTGGCGGAGCTCCATAAAGGGCTGTCGCTGGAAAATGCCAAAGCGCGTTTCGAACTGGAAGTGGGCCAGGTCACGGCCAACGAGATCTTCGAGCTGGAGCAGTCCCTGCTGGAGGACGGCGTGCCGGCCGAGGAGATAAAGAAGTTCTGCAACGTGCACGCGCTGCTTTTTCAGAAGGACCTGGAGAAGAGCATGGCCGATCCCGAATCCCCGTCCCACCCTGTGGCGCTGTTCAAGGCCGAGAATGCCGAGATAAGGCGCCGGGTGGATTCGGCCAAAGCGCTGCTGCCGGCGCTGAAAGAAGGCAAGGGCGGCAACTGGGTGCGCACTATCATAGAAGAACTGCGCGCCGTGCTTAAACACTACGAACGCAAAGAGCAGCTGCTGTTCCCTTACCTGGAGAAGGCCGGCTTCTACGGGCCTTCCAAGGTAATGTGGGGCAAGCACGACGAAGTTCGCGGGCTCTTCAAGAAAGTCCTGGCCGCGGGTCCGGAAGAGTTCCCGGCGGCGGCCTCCGCCCTGCTGGAAGAACTGGACGGCATGATCTTCAAGGAGGAGAACATCCTCTTTCCCACGGCTCTCGAGAAGCTCAAGCCTGCGGACTGGGGCGAGATCTTCCGCGAGAGCGCCCAGTCCGGGTATATCTTCATAGAGCCGCCGGCCGCCGCGGCCGAGGCGCTGGATATAGCGCAGAACACGGCCTCGCTGTCGGGCGCCGTGGTGAACCTGCCCAGCGGCAGCCTTTCGCTGCAGGACCTGACCGCCCTGCTCAACGCCCTGCCGGTGGACCTCACCTTCGTGGACGCGGACGATACCGTCCGCTACTTCTCCGAAGGCAAGGACCGGGTTTTCCTGCGCGTGCGCTCCATTATAGGGCGCAAGGTGCAGAACTGCCACCCGCCGCAGAGCCTGGGGGCCGTGGAGAAGATCCTCAACGGCTTCAGGGACGGTTCCAAAAGCAGCGAGGAATTCTGGATAAACATGAAGGGCCGCGTTATCCACATCCGTTATTTCGCCCTGCGCTCCCCGGAGGGGAAATACCTGGGTTCGCTCGAAGTGACCCAGGACATAACGGACATACAGAAGATAAAAGGCGAAAAGAGGCTGGCTTGATATGACCGAAAAGATAATAGACCTGGACAAGACGCTCTACGACCTGACCGCCCAGTATCCGGAGACCATAGATATCCTCTTCGAGCTGGGCTTCATGGGCGTGAAGAACCCCGTGATGAGGGAAACCCATGGCCGGCAGATGACCGTGCGGACCGGCTGCGGGCACCTGGGCCTGGACCTGGGCGCCGTGACTGCCGCGCTGAAGGCGAAGGGCTTCACCGTAAAGGCCTGAGGCAGAGGCGCCCTGGCGGACACCCGGGCGCCTTTTCTCTTGACATCTATTTGGCTATTTGGCAAAATAGCCATATATGAAACCGGACCTCAAGAAAGTTTACCGCAGGGAAGCCGCCGTGCTCAAGGCCATGGCGCACCCCACGCGCCTGCTTATACTCAATTCCCTGAAGAAAAAGGAAACCTGCGTCTGCGAACTGCGCGACCTGGTGGGCGACGACCTCTCCACGGTCTCAAAGCACCTGCTGTTGCTCAGGAACGCCGGCCTGGTGGCCTCCCGCCGGGAGGGGAACTGGCTTTACTACCGCCTGGTCTGCCCCTGCGTTCTGGATTTTACCCGCTGCCTGGCCGCCCTGGAGAAAACCAATGTTTAAACCCGTGCAAATGTTCGCCGACTGGCTGACCTACGGCGTCTTCGGTCTCGGGCGGGAGACGCTGGCCGGGGGGGCGGTGAACTTCTTCGTCTTCGACACGATCAAGATCTTTATCCTCCTCGCGGGCATCATCTACGCGGTGTCCATAATGCGCACCTTCCTGCCGCCGTCGCGGGTGCGGGAGATAATACTGAAGAAAAGCCGCTTCGCCGGCCACTTGTGGGCCGCCGCGCTGGGCATAGTCACGCCTTTCTGCACCTGCAGCGCCATCCCGCTGTTCCTGGGCTTCATCCAGACTGGCATACCGCTGGGCGTCACCTTCTCCTTCCTGGTGGCCTCGCCGATGATAAACGAAGTTGCGCTCATCATGCTCTTCGGCATGTTCGGCTGGAAGATAGCGCTGCTCTACGCCGCGAGCGGCTACGCGATAGCCGTTATCGCGGGGCTGATCATCGGCCGCCTGCGTTTGGAGCACCTGCTGGAGGGCTTCGACCAGACCAAAAGGGTGCAGAACGCCGTGCTGGGGGCCGACATGCCCTGGGCCGAACGCCGGGACTACGCCAAAGACTATACCCTGGATATCCTGAAAAAGGTCTGGCCTTATGTCCTTATAGGAATAGGCGTAGGCGCCTGGATACACGGCTATGTGCCGCAGGACCTGCTGGCCCGCTACGCCGGCGCGGACAAGTGGTACGCCGTGCCGCTGGCCACCCTCGTCGGCATACCGCTCTATTCCAACGCCGCGGGCATCATACCGTTGGTCAGCGCGCTCACCGAGAAAGGCGTGGCGCTGGGCACCACGCTCGCCTTCATGATGGCGGTCACCGGGCTGAGCCTGCCCGAGTTCATGATCCTGCGCAGGGTGATGAAGGCGAAGCTGCTGTTCATCTTTTTCGGCATTGTCGGCGCGGGCATAATGTTCACCGGTTTTCTGTTCAACTTTATAATGCGGTAGGAGGAAAGATGAAAAAGATACAGATCTTCGGCGGCGGCTGCGCTAAATGCGGGATACTCTACCAGCACGCGGAGGCCGCGGCCAAGGCGCTGGGCCTGGACTATGAGATGGAGAAGGTCAGCGACTATGAAAAGATAGCCGAGGCCGGTATAATGGCCACCCCGGCGCTGGCCGTGGACGGCAAGGTGAAACTGGAGGGCCGCGTGCCGACCATCGAAGCCCTGAAGGAGCTACTTAAGTGACCGGGAAAAGAGCGGTAAAGTTCCTGCTGCTCGGTTTCGTGGGGCTCAGCGTAGCCGCGGCCGTTTATAAGATGGCCGGCGCGCCCTGCTGCGCGCAAAGCGAGCCCGCGGCTGAGCCGGCGCCGGCGGCGGTTGAACCGGCTCCGGCGCCCAAAAACACCGCCGCGGCTAAAACGGCCACGGTCTATTATTTCTACACCAACACCCGCTGTTCTTCATGCACTACCATAGAGGCCTATACCCGCGCGGCGGTGGAAAAGTATTTCAAGCATGACTACAAAGGCTGGCGGGTAACCTTCAGGGGCGTAAACACCGACGAGCAGGCTAACGCCCATTTCGTGCGGGACTACTGGCTTAATTCCAAGTCGGTGGTGGTACAGCGCTACTCCGGGGACAAACCCGACCGCTGGGCGCGTCTGGACAAGGTCTGGACCCTGCTGGGGGACAAGGACGCCTTCGCGGACTATGTGGCCGGTGAAACGCGCAAATTGCTGGATGAAAAATGAACGCTGAATTCTGGGCGGCGGCCGCCACGGCCCTCTGGACGGGAGTGCTCACCTCGGTGAGCCCCTGCCCGCTGGCCACGAACATAGCCGCGCTGAGCCATATTTCCAGGCAGTCCGGCGCCCACCGGCTGGCGGTGCTGGCGCACGGCGGGCTTTACGCCCTGGGCCGGGCGCTGGCCTACCTGGCGGTGGGCTTCCTGGCGGTGAAAAGCCTGCTCGCGGTACCGGCTTTCTCTTTCTTCATGCAGAAATACGGCGGCCAGGCGCTGTCGCCGGTATTGGTGCTGGCCGGCATGTACATGCTGGACATGTTCGGCCGCGGTTTCACCGGCTTCGATCTTTTCGACCTGTCGAAGTTCAGGCGCAGGGGCGGCGCGGCCGCCTCCGTGGCCATGGGCTTCGTCTTCGCGCTGGCTTTCTGCCCGGTCTCGGCGGCGCTTTACTTCGGGGTAGTGCTGCCGCTGGCCGCCGGGCAGGCGGCCCCGGTGTCGCTGCCGCTGCTTTACGGCCTGGGCACGGCCCTGCCAGTGGTCGGGCTGGCCCTGGCGCTGGACCTCGGCCTCAAGAAGGCCGCCGCTGCGGCCGGTGCTGCCGGGCGCTTCGGGAGCTACGCCAAATCCGCCACCGGCTGGGTCTTCATAGCCTGCGGCGTCTACCTGGGGCTAAAATATATTTTCGGTTTTATCTAGGAGGCTCAAAATGAAAGTTCATCACACTAAGACCCGGTCCATGGTTCGCAAGGCTTACGCCACCGTGGCGACTAAAGCCGTTTCCTGCTGTTCCGGCTCTTCCTGCTGCGGACCCGCGCCGGCCGCTTCTGAGGGGGAACTGGGGTTATCCTGCGGCAACCCGGTGGGGTTCTCTAAGATAAAGAAGGGCATGACCGTGTTGGACCTCGGCTCCGGGGCCGGCAAGGACGTCTTTATAGCGGCGCCGCTGGCCGGGCCGAAGGGCCGGGTGATAGGCGTGGACATGACGCCGGAGATGCTGAAACTCGCCAAAGACAATCTCCTCAAGTTCTCCAAGCGCACGGGCCTCCAGAACGTTGAGTTCCGCAAAGGGCTCATAGAGGAATTGCCGGTGAAGGACTGCGAGGCGGACCTGATCATCTCCAATTGCGTGGTCAATCTTTCCCCGGACAAGCCCGCCGTCTTCCGCGAGGCCTTCCGCGCCCTGAAACCGGGCGGCGTCATGGTGGTGAGCGACATAGTGCTCAATCGTGAACTGCCGCCGGCGCTTAAGAAGCACGCCGGACTTTACGCCGCCTGTGTGGCCGGCGCCCTGCAGCGCAAGGATTACCTCGGCGCCATAAAGGCCGCCGGGTTCAAAGGCATAAAACTGCTCGCTGACAAGGCCTATAGGGCCGGCGGCACCTGCTCCGACCCGATTACCGACAAGGCCGGTAAGGCGCTGGACGGGGCGGCGTCCAGCATAACCGTGTACGCGAGGAAATAAAATGAAGAAGATGCTTTTTCTCTGTACCGGAAATTCCTGCCGCAGCCAGATGGCTGAGGGCTGGGGGAAGGTCCTGCTGGCCGGCAGGGCGGAGGTGTTCTCCGCCGGCACTAACCCCGGCACGGTGGACCCGCGGGCAGTGAAGGTGATGGCCGAGGCCGGGGTGGACATTTCCGGGCACCGCTCCAAGCACGTTGACGAGTTCAAGGGCCAGGATTTCGACCTGGTGGTGACGGTGTGCGACAAGGCGAGGGAAAGCTGCCCGGTGTGGTTCGGCAAGGCGGAGAAGCTGCATAAAAGTTTCGAGGACCCGCCTTTCCTCGCCCGGGACGCCAAGACGGAAGAAGAGGCGCTGGCGCACTACCGCCGCGTACGCGACGAGATAAAGCAATTCGTGGGAGGAATGCTCTGATGGAAGGGATAATAAAGAAACTCTCTTTCCTGGACCGCTACCTGACGCTCTGGATCTTCCTGGCCATGGCGGCCGGGGTGGCGGCGGGCTGGTTGTGGCCGCAGGCCGTGGCGGACTTCAACGCCGCCTCGAGCGTAGGCACCACTTCCATACCCATAGCCATAGGCCTCATCCTCATGATGTATCCGCCGCTCGCCAAGGTGAAATACGAGGAGATGCACCGCGTTTTCGCCAATAAGAAGGTGCTGCTGCTGTCGCTCGCCCAGAACTGGCTGGTAGGCCCGGTGCTCATGACGGCGCTGGCTGTGATCTTCCTGCGCGACAAGCCCGAATACATGGTGGGCCTCATCATGATAGGCCTCGCCCGCTGCATAGCCATGGTGATAGTCTGGAACGACCTCGCCCTCGGCGACCGCGAATATTGCGCGGGGCTCGTGGCCTTCAACTCGGTGTTCCAGGTGCTGTTCTTCCCGGTCTACGCCTGGTTCTTCATCACCCTGGTGCCGCGCTGGCTGGGCCTGGAGGGCGCCGTGGTGAACATCACCATGGGCGAGATCGCCAAAAGCGTGTTCATCTATCTGGGCATTCCCTTTATAGCCGGGATAGCCACGCGCTTCTCGCTGATAGCAGCGAAGGGCCGGGAGTGGTACGCGGAGAAGTTCATCCCCGTCATCAGCCCGCTCACGCTGGTGGCGCTGTTGTTCACCATAATAGTGATGTTCTCCATAAAGGGGGAGAACATAGTGCAGGTGCCGCTGGACGTGGTGCGCATCGCCATACCTCTGCTGGTGTATTTCGCGCTGATGTTCTTCGCCTCCTTCTGGATGAGCAAGAAGGCGGGCGCGTCCTACGGGGAATCGGCCACGCTGTCCTTCACCGCGGCCTCCAATAACTTCGAACTGGCCATAGCCGTGGCCATCGCCACCTTCGGCCTCAACCACGGCGCGGCTTTCGCGGCGGTCATAGGCCCGCTGGTGGAGGTGCCGGCCCTCATAGCCCTGGTGAACGTCTCCCTGTGGATAGGCCGGCGCTGGTATGCGCGTCCTGATGATGTATAATACTCCATGGTCGGTAGGGGGTGACGATAAATGGATAGAAAAATACTTGTTGCCGATGATGACGACCAGATAATACAGGTCGTGTCACGGGTCTTGTCCGGTTATCGGCTTATAACCGCTAAGGACGGCGATTCTGCCCTGGCCCTCGCCGTTTCCGAGCGGCCGGATATCCTCCTTCTGGACGTGGCCATGCCGGGACTGGACGGGCTGGGGGTCCTGCAGAAGCTTGCAGCTCTGCCCAAGCGGCCGCTGGTCATCATGATCACCGGGGATGAGACCATCGGGACCATTTCCACGGCGATGGGAATGGGCGTATTCTCCTATATAACAAAACCTTTCGAAGGTGAAGAGATCTTGTCGCAGGTGAAACTTGCCGCGGCGTTTTTGGACAAGGCGGAGTAAGGAACTATGGGCGGAAAGACAAAGGTGCTGCTGGTGGACGACCTGGAAGACATCCTGGCCGCTCTGCGTAGACTTTTTTCGGTCTGTGAAATTATTGAAGCCCGGGACGGGGCTACGGCCCTTAAGCTGGCGGCTGCGGAGAAGCCGGACTTGGTGGTGCTGGACGTGCACCTGCCGGATATGAGCGGGGTGGACGTGATGGAGGTCCTTAACGCGATGGCGCAGAAACCGGTGGTCATCATGCTCACCGGGGACGATACCGCGGAAACCACGGGCCGGGCGCTGGCGGCGGGCGCTTTCGCCTATGTCACCAAACCTTTTGAGCCCAGGGACCTTGTCGCGGTTTCGGTCAAGGCTTTGGAATTCGCGGAGAAAGAGAAGGCGAAACGCGCCAAGTAGAACTGGATCCTGCAAAACAAAACCCCGCGCCCTTGCGAGCGCGGGGTTTTTTTATCCCCTTAACTGACCTTCGGTTAGAACTTGTAACCGACGGTGATGGCGGGCAGGTGCGCGACGGAGTTGTACTTGCCGTCCAGGGAGGCGGTGGCGCTATCAACTTCGCGCTCCAGGAACATCAGGTACATATAGGACACGTCGACAGTGACGTTGTTCTTATTCCAGCCGGCGCCGATGGCGAAGGCCACGCGGTCACTATCCGGCACGCGGGTCTCGAAGTACTCTTCCTTGACGGGGTTCATATCGTAGAACGTGCCGCCGCGGAACTTCAGGGTCTCGGAGTACTTGTACTCGGTGCCCAGGCGGAAGGCCCAGGTGCTTTCCCAGTTCTTGTTGTCGATGCTCTGCGCGGCCGCACCGTTATCTTTGGTGTAATCGATGATTATGCGGCGGTAGGTGGTCCAGTTGGTGTAGTCGGCTTCGGCGGAGAACAGCCATTTGTCGCTGTATTTGTAGGCCGCGCCAACCTGGAACAAGTCCGGCAGGGTCAACTCGGTTTCCGCGTCCTGGTTGGTGGCTCTTGCGGCGGATACCACGCCGCTGGTGGGCATGAGGTTTATCTTGCCGTCTACGTTTATCTTGACCTGGCTGTGGTAGTTGGCGCCGAACTGCAGTTTGTCGTTATGTTTGTACATAACGGCGGCATTGTAGCCCATACCGGTGCCGTCACCCTCGAGCGTCTGCTCTTCGTTAATAGCGGGAGAGCCTGCGTAGAGGGCGTTCGCGGGCGCGACGATCATCTTGTTGAGGGTGGCGTCCAGGGTCACATAGTCCACGCCGGCCGCAAAGGAGAACTTGTCGTTCAGCTTATAGGCGCCGTTGAGGTTGGCGTTGATGGCCTTAACCTCGGACTTGGTGGCCACGGTCCGGGTGTTGGCGGTGGCGGGGTCCCATTCAGTGGAAAGACCGAAAGGGGCGTTCACGCCGAAACCCAGAGACCACTGGTCGTTCAGTTTGTGGGTGGCGTAGAAATGGGGGGGGATATGCAGGGTGCTCTCTATCTCATCGGTAGTGCCGTTGGTGTTTTTGTGCTCCATGGAGGGAGCTATCATCACGGTGCCCAGGGACACGTTGGTGCCTTCCAGGTTGGTAATGGCGGCGGGGTTGTACCACACTGCTGACGCGTTATCGGCCACGGCGGTGTAGGCGTTGCCCATGCCGGTAGCTTTAGCGTCCTGGTCTGCCAGGCGGAAACCCGCGGCGTTGACGCTGCTCGCCAACCCCATCAGGGCCACCAGTATAAGGACTATTATGTTCATTACTGCCTCCTACATTAAGTTAACAACACGCAAATTATACAAAATACCCTCCGTAACCGTATTAACAACGGTCAACCCCCGGAAAAGCGTCCTTTCCGGGGGGGTGGGGGCTGAAAAGGCGGGAGCTGCCTTTTCAGAGGGACCAGATCTTGATGGTCTTGTCGTTGGAGGCGGAAGCGATGAACTTGCCGTCAGGGGAGACGTCCACGGCGTGGATCTCGTCGGTGTGGCCTTCGAAGGTCTTCAGGCAGGCGCCGGTGACCGGGTCCCAGACCTTCACCGCCATGCCGCCGGTAACCACCTGCTTGCCGTCGGGGGTGAAAGTGACGCAGTTGAGCCAGTCGGAATCCTTCAGCGAGCCGGCCTCTTCCAGTTTTTCAGCGTCCCAGATCTCCAGGCGCTTTTCCATGCCGGTGCCCAGGGCCAGGCGGCTGCCGTCGGGCGAGAAAGCCAGGGCCTTTACGCCGTAGGTATAGGAGTCGTTGTCCTTGAGCAGCTTGCCCGCGGGGTCCAGCAGCTGCAGTTCCACGCCGCCGGCCGCTATGAGGCCTTTAGGGGAGACGGCCAGGGCCTTGATGTCGCCTATGCCGGGCTCCAGGGTCTTTTCCAGCCAGCCTTTAGGGGAGGAGAAGACCTTTATGGTGCCGTCGTCGGAGCCGGAATAGAGCAGTGCGCCGTCCGGGGAGAAGGCCAGGCAGTTAACCGGGCCGGCGTGTTTGGAGGCGGAGGCCAGCGTGGAGCAGTCCGAGGTGCGCCAGATCTTCACGCTATGGTCCCAGGAAGCCGAGGCGAAAACGTCGCCTTCCGGGTCGAAGGCCACGGCCCGCACGTCGCCTTCGTGGGCCTGGATGGCCTGTATCTCTATGCCGTCGGGGATGGACCAGAGGCGGATGGTATTATCCTCCGCGCCGGTGGCCAGGAATTTGCCGCAGGGCGAGAAGGCCAGGCTCAGCACGCCGTCGGCGTGGGCGGTAAGGTTCTTTATCAAGGCGGTTTGGTTCATAATTGAGTCCCCCAGCAAGATAATCTATATAATTTCACGCGAACATGCAAAAGCGGGTGAGGCCCGGCGCCTGACTATCCGGGCTCTGTTTCGGCCGCCCCCGGCTTTCCCCAAGGGCCTATATTCATATAGGTCTCTTACTCTCAATACATACGGCCTAAAGCCTCTCACGGAAACCTCCCCGGGATGGTATAAATATACTGTAGGTAAACTTAGCGCTGGAGAATGCATATGAAAAACCTGACCAAAGTCGCCGCCGCGGGCCTGCTGTCCCTGAATTTCGCCTCTTACGCCTCGGCCGAAAGCGGCGTCCTGAACGACGCCGGCTTCTCGCTGGAAGGCGTCGAGGTGCCCGCCGTGGCGGCGGCCGCGGACTCCGGCGCCGGGCAGGCGCCCGATGTGGACCTCTTCCGCTATTTCGGTTACGGGCAGGAGCTCAAGGCCGTGGAACTCGAACAGGCCAATAAGAGCTTCAAAGGCGTGGCCGACGTCATAGTTTCGGTGGACCTCGCCTCCATCAAGAACGCCTACCTCAAGCCCAATATCACCTTCACCACCGGCGCCGGCACCAAGGTGCACGTCAGCGGCACCAAGGCGGCCAACTGCCCCAACGGCGGCAACTCCTGCGCCGACAAGGAAAAGTTCTTCCTGGTGCTGACCACCGACAAGGGCCAGAGCTTCTTCGTGCGGGCCATGGAGATAGTGAACGCAGGCATCTTCGCCAGCGGCTCCAAGACCGTGACCATAGACAATGAGCGCTATGTGGTGAAAGTGCTCGCCAAGATCTCCGCCCCCGAGAACAGCAAGCTCGAGATCAAGGGGCCCCGCGGCGTGGCCTTGACCGCCACCCTCAAGCAGATAGGCGACGCCGTGGCCGCCAAGGGCGTGAGCGTGCAGCTCTCCAAGACCTATAAACTGGCCTACGGCAACGAGATCGTGCAGGGGCCGCAGGGCGCCAGGTTCACCGAGAAGATGCTGGTGCTCATGATCCCCTTCCCCGTAGTGGACGCTTCCACCTACTACATCTTCGACGCTTCCGACATAAAGCCGGCCGGCGCCGCCTTCCCGTCCTTCGAGAAGGGCTACGGCTTCAAGCTGCAGAACGGCAAGCTGGACGTTTACCGGATCTAGGCCTGGCGCGCTCGAAAGAAGGCCGGGGCCAACCCCGGCCTTCTTTATTTCCGGCCGGCGGGCGGCGCCGGACAAAAATTATATAATGGTTCTGTCGGGCCCTGAGCGGATGCCCCGTCGGCTTACAAGGAAAAAATGAATTTTTCAGAAGATATCCGGACGGTTTTCGAAAAAGACCCGGCCGCGCGCGGCTTTTGGGAAGTGCTGCTCTGCTACCCAGGCCTGCACGCGGTCTGGATCTACCGCCCGGCCCACTGGCTCTGGGCCAACGGCTTTTATTTCCCGGCGCGGCTGCTGTCCCATCTCGCCCGGTTCCTGACCGGGGTGGAGATCCATCCCGGCGCCTCCATCGGCCGCCGGTTCTTCATAGACCACGGCATGGGCGTGGTGATAGGGGAAACTTCCGAGATCGGCGACGACGTGCTGCTCTACCAGGGCGTGGTCCTGGGCGGCATCTCGCTGGAGCATAAGAAGCGCCATCCTACCCTGGGCAACGGAGTGGTGGTGGGCGCCGGCGCTACCATACTGGGCGCCATAAAGATCGGCGACCGCTCCCGCATCGGGGCCGGTTCGGTGGTGCTCCAGGAAGTGCCGGCCGATACCACCGTTTTCGGCATACCGGCGCACAGCGCCAGGGGCGGCGCGGCCGGCCCGGCCCAGCTGGACCATAACAAGCTTCCCGACTTCTGCGGCGAGCAGATGCGGCGCGTGCAGCAGGAACTGGACGAACTCAAGAAGGAACTGGCTAAGAAATGAAATACGCCGAAGACATGTCGGGCCTGATAGGCCGCACACCGCTGGTCCGCATGAACCGCCTGGGCGGGACTTCCGGGGCCCTGCTGCTGGCCAAGCTGGAATTCTTCAACCCGTCCTCCAGCGTAAAGGACCGGGCGGCCTGGGGTATGCTCAAGGACGCCGAGGACCGCGGCCTGCTCAAGCCGGGCGCGCTGGTGGTGGAGCCTACCAGCGGCAATACCGGCATAGGCCTGGCCTGGCTCTGCGCCATGCAAGGTTACCGCCTGGTGCTGACCATGCCCGAGACCATGAGCATGGAGCGCCGCCGTATCCTGCACGCTTTCGGCGCCGAGATGGTGCTCACCCCCGGCGCCGCCGGCATGGCCGGCGCTGTGGCCAGGGCGGAGGAAATACTCGCCGCCAACAAGAACGCTTTTATGCCCCGCCAATTCTCGAATCCGGCCAATCCCGCCATCCACGAGCGCACTACCGGCGCGGAGATCTGGGAGGATACGGACGGTAAGGTGGACGTGCTGGTGGCCGGCATAGGCACCGGCGGCACGCTGACCGGCTGCGCCCGGGCCCTTAAAAAACTTTCTCCGGCCGTACGGATCGTAGGCGTGGAGCCGGCGGCGTCCCCTGTCCTGTCCGGCGGCAAGGCCGGCCCTCACCGCATACAGGGCCTGGGGGCCAATTTCGTGCCGGAGGTGCTGGACCGCGGGCTGCTCGACGAGCTGGTGACGGTTCGCGACGAGGAAGCCGGCCTGATGGCCCGTCGCCTGATGAAGGAGGAAGGCATACTGGCCGGCATTTCCTCCGGCGCCGCCATGCACGCCGCCGCGGCCATAGCGGACAGACCGGAATGTTCCGGCAAGACCATCGTCGTGATCCTGCCGGATACCGGCGAGCGCTATCTCAGCACCTGGCTTTTCGAGGACCTGCCGCCCATGGGGGTTTCCGATACATGAAACTGGCCACGCTCTGCTACGTGAGAAAGAACGGGCGCACGCTGATGCTGCACCGCGTGAAGAAGGCGAACGACGACCACGAGGGGAAATGGAACGGCCTTGGCGGCAAGTTCGAACCCGGCGAGAGCCCGGAAGACTGCGTGATCCGCGAGATCCGTGAGGAATCCGGCCTTAAGATCCGTTCTCCCAAACTCAAGGGCGTGCTGACCTTTCCCGATTTTTCCAAGGGCGACGACTGGTACGTTTTCGTTTTTACCGCCGATAAGTTCTCCGGGCGCCTGATAGACTCTCCCGAGGGCGACCTCAAGTGGATCCCCGACCGCGACCTGCTCAAGCTCAACCTCTGGGAGGGGGACAAGGTGTTCCTGCCCCTGCTCAGGCGCCGCGGCCACTTCTCCGGCAAGTTCCATTACCGCGGCGGTCGGCTGAAAAACTACAGCGTGGAAAAATACTAGCATGAAAAAACAACTCTTCCTGGGCCTCATGAGCGGCACCTCAGCCGACGGGCTCTCCATAGCGCTCTGCGATATCTCCGGAGGGGGGCTGAAAGTCAGGAAGTTCTCCAACTACGCCTACCCCGCCGCCCTGCAGGCCCGCATACTCGCCGCGGGTGGGCTGCGGGCCCCGGAACTCTCCGCCCTTAATTTTGAACTGGGCCGGCTCTGGGCCGGCATGGTAAGGACTTTCTGCCGCAAGCATAGGGTTTCCTACAAAAGCCTGGCCGGCACGGGTTCTCACGGCCAGACCGTCTGGCACGCTCCCGGTAAAAAAGGCCACACCCTCCAGATCGGCGAAGCCGCGTTTATCGCCGAAGAGACCCGCCGCCCCGTGGTCTGCGATTTCCGCCCGGCCGACATGGCCGCCGGCGGCGAAGGCGCGCCCCTGATCCCGTTCCTGGACGAGTTCCTCTTCGGCGGCGGGGCGCCGGTGGCCCTGCAGAACATAGGCGGGGTGGGCAATATCGCTTTCGCCGGGCGCGGGGTAAAGACTTTCGGTTTCGACACCGGCCCCGGCAACTCCCTCATGGATACCGCCGTGGCGCTGCTGTCCAAGGGCAAACTTTCCTATGACAAGGACGGCCGCTGGGCCGCCGCCGGCGAGCCGGACACGGCCAAGGTTTACGGCCTGCTGGAGGCGCCTTTCTTCTGCCGCCGGCCGCCGAAGTCGCTGGACCGCGGCGCCTACGCCCTGCCCTTCCTTAAAAAACATTTCGCGGGCCAGCTGAACCTGAAATGTTCCCGCAACCTCCTCTCCACGCTGAACCTGTTCACCGCAGCTTCCGTGGTCATGGCTTTCAAAAGTTTCGCCCCGCGCGGCACGCGCGAACTGATAGTCAGCGGCGGAGGGGCCCTGAACCCCGCGCTGCTCGACAACCTGGCCGCGCTGCTGCTGCCTGCCGGCGTGCGGGTGCGCTCCATAGCGGAGCTCGGCATCCACCCGCTGGCCAAGGAGCCGGCCTGCTTCGCCCTGCTGGCGGCGCGCGCGCTGGCGGGAAAGTTCAACCACTGCCCCTCGGCCACCGGTGCCCGCGGGCCGCGCGTGCTCGGAAAGATAATAAGACCTTAAATGCCACAGGGATCCAGGCTGCACCTGATGCTGCGGGCTTTCAAGTACCGCAACTACCGCCTTTTCTTCGGCGGCCAGGCCGTTTCCCTGATAGGCACCTGGATGCAGAGCGTGGCGCTGAGCTGGCTGGTCTACCGCATGACCGGCTCGGCCCTGTTGCTGGGGGTGGCAGGCTTCGCCTCCCAGGCCCCGTCGCTTTTGCTGGCGCCGTTCACCGGCCCGGCGGCCGACCGCTTCGACCGCCGCCGGATCATGCTGGTCACGCAATCCCTTTCCATGCTGCAGGCCCTGGCGCTGGCGCTGCTGGTGACTTTCGGCTCGCCGCAGGTCTGGCAGATAGTGGCGCTGGCGGCCCTGGCGGGGATGATCAACGCCTTCGACATGCCGGCCCGCCAGGCCTTCGTCATCCAGCTCGTGGAGAAGCGCGAGGACCTGGCCAATGCCATCGCCCTCAATTCCTCCATGTTCAATTCCGCCCGGCTGATAGGCCCCGCTGTGGCCGGCCTGCTGATAGCGGCCCTGGGCGAGCAGGTCTGCTTCTTCATCAACGCCGTTTCTTACGCCGCCGTGATCGCCGCCCTGCTGGCCATGCGTCTGCCGCCGGCCAGGCCTCCCGCCCCCGGGGTCAGGCGCCGCGGCGGCTTCGTGGCCGGCCTGCGCTACGCCTGGGGCTTTGCGCCTATCCGCTACATCCTCCTCATGATGGCCGTGGGCAGCCTGCTCGGCATGCCCTACGCCGTGCTCATGCCCGCCTATGTGCGGGAGATCCTCGGCGGCGGGCCGCGGACCCTGGGCTTCATCATGACCTGCTCCGGTGTTGGAGCCCTCCTGGGGGCCTTGCGCCTGGCCGGGCGCCGCCACCCCGCCGGCCTGGAGCGCGCCCTCCCGCTGTTCACCGGCCTCTTCGGCCTGGGGCTGCTCGCCTTCTCTTTCTCCGCCTCTTTCCCCGTTTCGGCGGTCTGCATAGCCTGCGCCAGCTTCGGCATGATCAGCTTCATGGCCTCCGGCAATACGGTGGTGCAGACGCTGGTGGACGAGGACAAGCGCGGCCGCGTGATGGCCCTGCACTCGGTGGCCTTCATGGGCATGGCGCCTTTCGGCAGCCTGCTGGCCGGCTGGGCCGCTTCGCATATCGGAGTGGCGCGCACCATATCGCTCAACGGCCTGCTGGTGCTCGCGGCTACGGCCTTCTTCTCCACCCGGCTCAAGGAGATCTCCAGGCACGCGGAGCCGGTCTACACGCGCCTGGGCATGGCCGGCGAGACCGCCGGCGAACTGGCCGAGGCGGAGCACGCCGAGCGGCCGGTCTGAGCGGGAACCGGCAAAAGGTATAATATCGTCATGGTCAGCGGCGCGGTCTCCAAAAAAATACTTATAGTCGACGACGACAAGCTCTGGCGGGGGAACCTTACCCGGTTCTTCTCCTCCTTGGGCTACACCGTGCTGTCCTCGCCCAGCTGTGCCGGGGCCATGGAGGTGCTGCCGGCGGAACGCCCTGACTGCGTCCTGCTGGATTTTCACCTGGGCGACGGCGACGGCGGGGAGTTCTGCCTGAAACTGCGCGAAGACGCCGGGCTGAAGAAGACCCCGGTGGTGATAGTCAGCGCCGACCCTGCCGAAGAATTGAACGCCTACACCGCCTATAAAGCGGACGGCTTTATCCTCAAGGGCTGCTCCCTGGCTAAGATAGCCGCCGTGGTGGAGAGCGTGCTGCGCCGCGTGGAGATGGAGCGCGGCGCCCTTGAGTGCGGCGAACTGAAACTGGACCCGGACGGTTTCCGGCTGTTCCGGAAGGGCCGCCAGACCGCCGTATTGCCGCCCGAGCAGTTCCGCCTGCTGGCCCTGCTGTTGGAGGCTTCGCCCCACCCGGTTTCCGAGGACGAAATAGCCGCCCGGGTTCTGGGCGGCCGTACCGATGCCCAGCGTACTGAAGCGGTCTATTCCCTGGTTTACCGGCTGCGCCGCAGCCTTGGCCCGCAGCTTTCTCCGCGGGTGAAGAACCTGAGCGGCCGCGGCTGGGCCTACGCCGTGCCCCGGGCCGTACAGGCCCCCCTAAAAATTGTAAAATTTCAGTAGATGGAAAAACGCGAGCGGGCCGTTATCTCTGGCGAGATAAAGGCCATACTTAAGAACGTTTCCCGCACCCTCTACCTGAGCGTGAACATCCTGCCCGAACCGGTCAGGACCTCCATGGGCATGGGCTACCTGCTGTGCCGCGTCATGGACACCGTAGCCGACTCTCCTTCCATAAAGGCCGCCGAGAAACTCGAACTCCTGGCCCTCATGCGCGGCCTGCACAAGCCCGCCAGCGCGGCCGAGGCCGAAAAGAAGGCCGCCGCTCTGGCGGAAGGGGCCCAGACCCCGGGAGAGAAAGAACTGCTCCTGAAGCTGGGCAAGATCCTGGCCCTTTACGCCAGGGTGCAGGAACACGACAAGAAACTTTTTTCCGAACTTCTCGACGCCGTGGCCTCCGGGATGGAGATGGACCTCCGTTCCTTCCCCGGCGGGGAACCCGCCGCCCTGAAGACACCGCAGGACCTGGAACGCTACTGCGCCCTCATCGGCGGCGCCCCCGGGGTTTTCTGGGCGCGGCTTTACCGTGAGGCCATAAAACGCTCCACGCGTGTGGAACACAGCTTCCCCTCCGAGCGGGACGCCGAGATGATCGGCTCCGCGCTGCAGATGACCAATATCCTCAAGGACATGGCCGCCGACCTGCGCATAGGCCGCTGCTATCTTCCGCAGAGCGACCTGGACAACAGCAACCTCAAGCCCCGTGACCTGCTGCAGCCGCAGAACATGCCGCGGCTCTGGGAGATCTCCGCCCGCTGGATAGCCTGGGCCGTGGACCGCCTGGACCAGAGCGAAGCCTTCCTTACGGCCATCCCCAAGACCGAGCTGGCCCTGCGCGCCGCCGTGATCTGGCCGGTGTATTGGGCCATGGATACGCTGGAGCAGGTGGCCCATTCCAACCTGCTGGACCCTGCCGACAGGCCCAGGATAGGCCGCGGCCGGGTTTACACTACCATCGCCGCCACGCCGCCGCTGCTGCTCAGTAACACCGCTTTCGCGCGCGGCTACCGCTTCCGCAGGGAGACGCTGATAGTCTCCATCAACCGGGGCCGTTTTTAGGGGGAGGGAAATATGAAGAACTTATTCGCGGTCTGCCTGGCCGTTCTGACCCTGGCCGGCTGCTCCCGGCAGCTCAATCCCGCCGAGAGGGAGGAAGCCCGCCGCGCCGAACTGGAACTGCAGGGCGTCATGGACATGGTCTCGTCGCGCCAGATACCGCCCATAGAGTTCGAACTGGGTTCGGCCAAGCTCCTGCCGTCCTCCTACGACCTGCTGGACAAGGTCGCCTCCATCCTGATAAGCCACAACAGGCTCAAACTTATAGTTTCCGGGCATACGGATGCCTCCGGCTCGGAGGGCTTCAACGAGAACCTTTCGCTGCAGCGCGCCAGCGCCGTAAAGATGTACCTGGCGCGCAAAGGCGTGCACCCGGACTCGGTGCGCGTTTACGGCCACGGCGAGAGCCAGCCGCTGCTTAACGAGGATTCCGAGAGGGCCCATGCGCTCAACCGGCGCGTGGAATTCCGCATTACCACCCGCGACTGGGGCACGGTCTACTGAACGCGCTCCGGCAATAGAAAAGCCCCGGGATTTCCCGGGGCTTTTTTATTGTCCTGTCGGACGAGGGGCTAAGCTATGCCCGCGTCCGGGTCGAACCGGCGGTACTTGTAGGCGAACTTGCCGGGCCTGCCGGCGGCCGGGGTTGCGTCGCTCCACTGGAATTCCCTGTGGGCTATGCGCACCAGGTCGCCTTCCACGGCGCCGGCCTTCTTCAGGGCCTTGTCCAGGCCGATGGTCCTGAAAATGCGGCGCAGGCGGTCCCAGGAGTCGGGCTGGGCGAAGTTGGTCATGGCTATGAGCTTCTCTATACGGGCGCCGGTCACCACGTAGGTGCCCTCGGTGTCGGGGGCTATCCTGAAGCCGCCTGACTTGGGTGTGGGCGCGGGCGCGGATTCCGGTTTATAGAGGTCTTCCGTCTTTATCTCGGGCAGCAGCTTGATGATACGGTCGAGCAGTTTGGTGACGCCCTTGCCGGTGGCCGCCGAGATCAGGAAGATCTCGCGCTTCTTGAATTTCTTCTGCAGCAGGTCGTGCACCTTGGCCGCCTCGGGCAGGTCGGACTTGTTAACGACGAGGATGGCGGTCTTCTTGCCGAGCAGCGGATGGTAGCCTTTCAGCTCCTTCTCGATCACGCGGACCGCTTTCTCCGGCTTGAAGTCGCCGAAGCCGGCCGGGTCCACCAGGTGGACCAGCAGCTTGGTGCGGATGATGTGCTTGAGGAAGGTGTCGCCCAGGCCTTTTCCCTCGTGGGCGCCTTCTATCAGGCCGGGGATGTCCGCGGCCGCGAAGCTCTTGCCTTTATGGGAGACCATGCCGATGTTGGGGTTGAGCGTGGTGAAGGGATAGCCGGCGATCTTGGGCCGGGCCGCGGAAATGGCGGCCAGCAGCGTGGATTTGCCGGCGTTGGGGAAGCCCACCAGGCCCACGTCCGCGAGGACGCTGAGCTCCAGCCAGGCCTCGTATTCCTCGCCCGGCTCGCCGTTCTCGGAGATCTTGGGCGCGGTGTTGAAACGGGTCTTGAACGCGGTGTTGCCGCGGCCGCCGCGGCCGCCGCGGGCCGCGCGGAACCGCTGGCCTTCCTCTTTGAGGTCCGCCAGGATCACGCCGTCCTTCTTTACCACGGTGCCGAGGGGCACGTAGAGGGTCTTGTCCTCGCCGTTGGCGCCGTCGCGCTTGTTACCGCCGCCCGGGTTGGCGTCCTCGGCCGTGATGTGGGGGTGGAAAGCTATCTCGCGCAGGGTGGTCACGTTGGAGGTGGCCACGAACCAGATGCTGCCGCCTATGCCGCCGTGCCCGCCGTCGGGGCCGCCGTAGGGGATGTACTTCTCCCTGCGGAAGGAGGAGGCGCCGTTGCCGCCGTTGCCGGCCTTCAGGTAAACGTGGGCGGTGTCTATGAAAGTAGCGCTTCTGCCTGATTTTGTCTGTGTCATAATGGGAATAAAAAACCTCCTGAACGCGTCAGCACCCAGGAGGTCTTACCTTGTTAAAGGTTATTTAGCGGAGGGGTAAACGCTGATCTGCTTCTTGCCGCGTTTGGCCCACTCGAACTTAACGACGCCCGTGACGATGGAGAACAGGGTGTCGTCGGAAGCGCGCCGCACGTTCTCGCCCGGCAGGAACTTGGTGCCGCGCTGGCGGACCAGGATCTCCCCGGCGTTGACCTTCTGCATGCCGTAGCGCTTTACGCCAAGGCGTTGGCCGTGGCTGTCGCGCCCGTTTGTGCTAGAACCTTGTGATTTTGTTCCTGCCATGTTATTAGACCTCTGTAGTAAAGCGTTGGAGCCTGCTTAAAGCCGCGTCCAACAGCGCCAAGAGCTTAGGACAGCTGTATGTCCTTCACCTGTATTTCGGTGAGTTCCTGACGGTGCCCCGAGCCTTTTTCGTAGGCTTTCTTGGTTTTCTTGCGGAAAACTATGATCTTGGGACCCCTGAGATGCCGGACTATCCGGGCGGTTACTTTGGCAGCGGGAGCTTTAGCAGCCGCGGCGTTCTTGTCTTCCTGTGAGGCAGACCACAGAGCTTTGAAGGTCACTTCCGCGCCTTCCTTAGCCGTGAGCTTTTCAACCTGCAGGATTTCGCCGGGGACTACCCAGTACTGCTTGCCGCCAGTTTCGATGATTGCGTACATAGTAGGTATATAATATCAAAAAATCCGCAAAATTAAAAGGGGACGCTGATGACTATATGACTATTTGCTCCTTAAGTGTGGGACTATGCCGTGCGCTATGTGCCAAAATAGTCATATAGTCATCAGCGTCCCCAACCCAAACGGCCTGGGCCCGAGGGCCCACTAAGTACCGGGACTTTGGCCACTTCCTCCGCTCGCGCTTTTATTCCATAATATGGTATGCGTTCTTACGGCATCACGGAGGCAAAGATGAAAATTTCGGTAACTGCTTTTATGGCGGCTTCGGCCGTTCTTCTTTTTTGCGGGGCCGCGCGCGCCGGCGCCACGGCGGAGCCATCCCGCAAGGCGGCCGCCGTCACGGCCGTTATCCAGACCCAGCTTTCGGCGCAGACTACGGCCCAGGCCCTTACTCCCTGCCTTGAACCCTGCGATTTCGACGCGCTCAGCACGGTCAATGATCCGCTTTACCGGGAAGGCTCCAAAGAATTCCTGAAGCAGGTGTCCGGCAGCGCTGAGGGCAAGCCCGCCGCGGCCGGTACCGCCAAGCCCGTCCTGCGCGACGCCCCCAATTCCTCCCCGGCCGTGAAGGCCGCCCCCGCGGCCGTACCCCATCCGGCCATTAAGAAGCCCGCCGGCAAAAAGCACGGGCCCGCGGACCCGGTCGTCATCAAGAACACGCTTTGAGCTTTGCCGCCGCCAGTAAAGCGCCGCGCGTACGCGCGGCGTTTTGCTTTGCGCTCGCCATAAATCATAAAATAGGACGGTCGGTCACGGAGGAAAAATGATCAAGGATTTCGCGGAACTCTTCATACAGCCGGTAGCCAATATCTGGGACAAGTTCGCCGCCTACGCCCCGGGCCTCGTGGCCGCCTTCATCTTCGTGCTGTTCGGCCTCTTCGTGGCGCGCGTGGTGAGCTCGCTCATCGAACAGTTCCTGCGCAAGATAAAGCTGGACTCCTACACCAGCAGCGTGGGCGTGAACGAACTGCTCATCCGCCTGGGCTTCGGCAAATCCTTCTCCCACATGGTGGCTTTCATCATTTACTGGGCGCTGCTGCTGGTCTTCTTCGTGACCGCGGCCGACATCCTCAACCTCCACGCCATCTCCGACATCCTGCACCGTTTCACCATGGTCTTCCTGCCCAAGATGGTCGCGGCCATCTTCATCGGCTTCGGCGGCCTGCTGTTCGCCCGCTTCATGGCCGACGTGGTGCAGAATTCCGCCACCGCCAACAACCTCAAGGGCGGCCGGTCGCTGGCCAAGATCGTCAACTTCGTCATCATCATCTTCACGCTGATCGCCGCCATAGAGCAGCTCGGCATAGAGATGAAAATGATCCGCAACGGCGTCAACATCCTCTTCGCCTCGCTGGGTCTGGCCTTCGCCATAGCCATAGGCCTGGGCGCCAAGGACATAGCCCATGACATCATAAAGGGCATGCTCACCGACAACCGGGAAGAGAAGTAGCCCTTCCCGCCCAAGAAAAAAGCCCCGGCTGCCCGGGGCTTTTTTTATTTCCCGCCTGAGCGGGGCTAGTCCATGTAATCCCTGAGCATCTTGCTGCGGCTCGGGTGGCGCAGCTTGCGGATGGCCTTGGCCTCGATCTGCCGCACGCGCTCGCGCGTGACGCGGAAGATCTTGCCCACTTCTTCCAGGGTCCGGGGGTAGCCGGTCTCGATGCCGAAGCGCAGCTTGATGATCTTGGCCTCGCGGTCGGTCAGGGTGTCGAGGATCTTGGTCACCTCGCGGCGCCGCAGCAGGTCCATCGCGGAGTGGGACGGCGGCAGGCCGCCCTTGTCCTCGATGAAGTCTTCCAGGTGGGAATCCTCGTCCTCGCCGATGGGGGTGGACAGGGAGATGGGGTCCTGCATGATCTTCAGGGCGTTCTTCACCTTGTCCATCGAGATGTGCATGTGCTTGGAGTATTCTTCGATGAGCGGGTCGCGGCCGAATTCCTGGCGGTACTTGCGCGTCACCTTCATGAGCTTCGAGACCAGTTCCTTCATGTGCACCGGGATGCGGATGGTGCGGGCCTGGTCGGCGATGGCGCGGTTGATGCTCTGACGGATCCACCAGGTGGCGTAGGTGGAGAACTTGAAGCCGCGCTTGTACTCGAACTTCTCCACGGCCTTCATGAGGCCCAGGCCGCCTTCCTGGATCAGGTCGGACAGTTCAAGGTTCGAGTTCACGTGCTTCTTGGCGATGGACACCACGAGGCGGAGGTTGGCGCGGATGAGCTTCAGCTTGTCCTGCAGGATCTGGTCCTCGAGGAAGGTGATCTTGTCGTTGAGGGACATGAAGTCGTCGGGGTTGATCGGGAGCGTGCGGATGAGGTGGTGCTCGCGTTCCTTGACGGCCTTGATGTTCTCGATGGCGGCTTCCACTTCCTGGGGGTTGTAGCCCCACTTGCTCTTGAAGGCGGCGGGGCGCAGGCGGCCGCGGCCCACCAGCTCGTGGTCGTGCTGGAGCTTCACCAGGTCGCCGTAGGATTTCTGGTAGCGCTCCAGTTCCAGGCGGTATTCGCGGATCTTGTGCGCCAGGTTCTTGATCTTGTTGGTGAGGCGCTTGATCTTCTCCTGGTTCAGGTTCAGGTTGATGATGTTCTTGACGATGTCCTTGCGCTTCTTGTCTATGACGCCGGCTATCTTCTTGCGCATCTCGTTGGACAGGGAGGGCTTGTTCATGCGCTCGGTGAGCTTCAGGATCTCGCGCTCGGTGCGCGTGATGAGTTTGGCGATGTTCTTCATCTTGCGCTTCATCGCCGAGAGTTCCTGGTTGGACTTGCGGCCGCGGGGCATCAGCTCCTTGGTCGTCATCTCGTCCTGCTCTATGAGCGTTTCCCAGTTGCGGATCTCGCGCATGGTGATAGGGGATTCCAGCACCAGCATGCGCAGTTCGCGCTCGCGTTCGCGGATGTTGCGGGCCAGGGTGACTTCCTCGTCGCGGGTCAGCAGCGGCACCTTGCCCATCTCGGAGAGGTACATGCGGATGGAGTTGGAGACGTCCGGCGTCGCGCTCCATTCCTCGGTGTAGGCCTCGCGTTCGGAGGCGGCCACCATCTTGAACTTCTTGCGGTCCACCACCTGGATGCCCAGGTCTTCCAGCGTGCCCATGAGCGTGTCTATTTCCTCGCTCGACATGGACGCGTTGGTCAGGGAGCGGTTCATCTCCTCGAGGGTGATGTAGCCGTGCTCCTTGCCGAGTTCCACCAGGTCGCGTAAGGCTTTTTTAGGCTGTGCCATTGTTAGTCTCCTAGTCTGCTCTCAGAAATCACTTCGACGACTTCAGTTCCCCGGCCAGGCGCCGGAACTCCTGCAGTTCGGCCGCGGTGAGCGAGGCTATGCGCCCCTTCATCTCCGTCCAGCGCCGCTGCAGGGCAAAACGTTTGAGCATCCGGACCGCGCCCGAGGCGTTCTGCGCGGCCGAGATCTCGCCGCCCGGGTCCGAGACCGCCAGGCCCATCACCAGGGCCGCCTGCTCCGGGAATTCCGCGCTGATGGCCTGGGGGATCCTGGTCCTGGCCTCCGGCGGCAGCGCCAGGATGGCGGAGAACAGGCTGCGGGCCATGGGGTCCGAAAAATCATCGGGGGAGAGCGCCGCCGCCTGCTCTATCAGGGCGGGGTCGCGCAGCATCAGCTGGATGAACCCGCGTTCTATGGGCGGCATGGAGACGGCCTGCGGCGCCTCGCGCCTGGCCTCGCGCTCGGGGCGGACCACCACTTTCCTGAGCTGCTTGAGCACCGAGGCCTCCTCCACGCCGAAGCGGGTGGCCAGGGACTTCACCCATTCGCTCTTGAGGATCTCGTCGGGCTGCTTGGCCACGGTCTCGAGCAGCAGGGCTATGGCCTGCGCCTTTTCCTGCGAGGTGGGGGGCGTCTTGCGGTTCTTGAAGAACAGGTTCATGCGGAATTCCAGCGTGTCCGCCGCGGCGGCTATCTTGCCTTCGAATTCGGCGCGGCCGTGGTCGTTGAGGAACTCGTCGGGGTCCTGGCCGGTGCCGAGGTTGGCCAGGCGCACGTACAGACCGGACTCCATGAAGACCTCGGCGGCCCTGACGGAGGCCTGGATGCCGGCCCGGTCGTCGTCGAACATCACCACGGTGTCCTTGGCGTAGCGGCCGATGAAAGAGGCGTGCTCGGCGGTGAGGGCGGTGCCCAGCGGGGCCACGGCCCAGTCCACGCCGTGCTGGTGGGCGCCTATCACGTCCATGTAGCCTTCCAGGAGCAGCAGCCGGCCGCTCATGCGTATCTGCGGCAGGGCCTCGTGGATGCCGTAAAGCGTGCGGCGCTTGGAGAACAGGACGGTCTCGGGGGAGTTCAGATATTTCGGCTGCGCCTCGGGGTCCAGGACGCGGCCGCCGAAGGCTATGGTGTCGCCGGCCTGGCCGCGGATGGGGAACATTATGCGCCCGCGGAAGGTGTCGCCGGTGCGGCCGCCCTCGCGTTCGGTCACCAGGCCCGCTTTAAGGGCCAGGTCCTTGGTCCAGCCTTTGGCTTTGAGCTCGGCCATCAGCGCGTTGCCGTTGGCGGGCGCCCAGCCCAGGCCGAAGCGCTCCACGGTGGCCTTGCTGAGGCGCCGCTCGCCCAGGTACAGGCGGGCCTTTTCGCCTTCGGGGGCGAACAGGGCCTTCTGGTAGAAGGCCGCCGCGTGGGCCAGCATCTTCTTGAGCTCCAGGCGCTCCTTGTCCGCTTCCGTCATCTCGTGGGTGCGTTCGTCGCCGTACTCCACGCCCGCTTTGAGGGCGAGCTTGCGGGCGGCTTCGGGGAAAGTGAGGCCTTCGATCTTCATGACGAAGGAGAACAGGTCGCCGCCCTCGCCGCAGCCGAAGCAGTGGAAGATCTGTTTGTCGGGACTGACGTTGAAGGAGGGGGTCTTCTCGTTGTGGAAGGGGCAGTTGGCCTTGAAGTTGCGGCCGGCCTTCTTCAGGGCGGGCACGTACTCCCTGATGACATCCACGATGTCCAGTTTCTCTTTGATCTTTTCTATTACTGGTGAAGAACCCATTAATGTGCCGGAATTCGGAAATAGGCAAAAAGCCGCGCGGACCGTGATCCGCGCGGCCGTTGTGGAAGGAGCCTGTTAGTAGGCCCTTCTGCCTTTGCGGACTTTACGCCGGGCTTCCTGGGACTTTATCTTGCGCTTCATGCTCGGGGGCATATAGTGCTCCCGGCGCTTGATCTCCTTGAGGATGCCGTTGCGCTCGCAGTCGTGTTTGAAACGCCTGAGAGCTTCTTCGATAGATTCTTCGTCTCTTACTTTGACAAATACCACGCTGATCACCACCTTTGGGTATGCAAACTTGAAATCTTTTGGCGTCTAGCCGGGGGGCCAGAGCAGCTTTCTGCCGCCGAGCAGGTGGTAGTGCAGATGGTCCACCGACTGGCCCGCGCCCTTGCCGTTATTGGTAACGAGCCGGAACGCGCCTTCAACCTTTAAAACTTTAGCCACTTTCGCGGCCGCCAGCTGCAGCTTGCCCAGGAGCTCCGCGTCCGCTTCCGTCGCGGCGGTCAGCCTGTCTATGTGGCGGCGGGGTACTATCAGCGCGTGGGTGGGGGCCTGCGGGTTAAGGTCCAGGAACGCCACCACGTCCGCGTCGTCATAGACGACCTTGGCGTTGATCTCGCCAGAAGCGATCTTACAGAAGATACAATCCGCCATTAGCCTTATATTTTATATTTTATAAGGCCCCGGGGCAATGGGGGACTAGAACTGGGAGAGGGGGAGGGTCCGTTCCTTGAACTTGCCGGGGGTGTATTCGGCTTTGAGCACCGAGCGGTGGCTCTTTTTTATGCGCAGGGCGTGGACCCCGGCCTTGCGCGCCTGGATGATCCCCGCGTCCGTGGCCGCGGCGTACAGCACGAAGCGGCGGCGCTCCAGGACGCGGTATTTCTCGTCTTCCGTGCGGGGAAAGTAAAAGTAGTCGGCCAGGCGGCGCCAGGAGGCTTCCAGGCTGTCTGCGCCTTCCTGCCCGCGGTCGCAGAACACGGCTATTTTCACCCCCAGGGCCTTGAGGGTCCAGGCCGTCAGCCAGGGCACCGGCTTGAGCCGCTCGTAAGCGTAGGAGCGGTTGACGGCGTTCCAGTAGTCGGGAGTGCCGGGCGACAGCTTGTCCTTCTCCGCGGCCTGGAAGGCGGGGGTGGAATAGGAGAGCCCGTCGTCGTATTCGAAGCCGGCCTGGAAGCCGATGAGCGAGTTCACGCTGAACAGGAATCCCCAGGCGCCCGCCAGTACGCAGAACGCCTTGAACCTGGAGAACCAGCGGCTGAAAAAGCCGGGCGGCGGCTTGGGCTGCTGCTGTTCGGGCATCAGTTCCTCACCAGCCTGCCGCCGGCGGGGCGGCCGCAGGCGCGCTGCCGGGCGAAGCACCAGCCTACCACTTCGCGCAGGTAGCGCCGGGAGTTGGCGAATTCCATGGCGCTGGAGAGCACCGGGTTGTCCTTGCCGCCCACGAAAGAGTCGGGGACGGCGAGCCTGTAGACGTGGCCCGGGACCAGCGGGCCCCGGCCGGTGCCGGCGTGGTCGAACACGCCGTCCTTGTAGAAGAGCTGCAGGCCGGCCACGCCTATCTCGCCCTGCGGGATCGCCGCCAGGGCGCGCTCCAGGTCGTCGCCGCGGATCTTCACGAAGACCACGTTGGAGTCCAGGGGGAAAGCGGAATAGAGGTTGCCGACGGTAACCGGGCCGCTGGAGAAACCGACGGCCGGCTCCTTGAGGCCTATGATGGCGGCGTTGGTGCGCGCCCAGCGCTGCATGCAGTCGGCGGTGAAATCGGCCGCGGGCGTGTCGTCCTTGTCGGCCAGCGGGAGCGGGTCGGTGAGGAACCCTACCTTCCTTGCGAAGTGGGAGGAGGCGTATTTGCGGTGGCCGGCGATGATCTTCAATACGCCCTGGTCCTGGCCGTATTTTTCCTGCAGCAGCGGGAGCTTCTTCCAATTCAGGTCTTTCACCTTGCCGGTGGCGGGCTCCAGCTCCAGTTCGATCCTGGCCGCGTGCAGCGTTTCCAGCCCGGCGGGGGCCACCCAGGCGCGGCCGGCCTTGAAAGGTTTCTTTACCGAGGGCTCGTCGGTGATCACCAGGTCTATGCGCGGCCCCTTGGCGAGGAATTCCTTAAAGAACTCGGGCGCGGCCTTGTCCTTGGGATTAACGCTGAGGAGCATCACTATGATCTCCGCGCCCGAGTCGCGCAGCGCCTTCACGGCCCGCGCGGTCTCGTAGCTTTCCTTCTCCAGTTTGTAGTTCAACAGGTACTTGGCGCGGTTGGGCTTGCCGGGCGCGGTTATGAGCGCTGAGAAGACGCCCACCTTGCGCCTGCCGGCGTTCAGTACCACCTGGCTGCGCAGGAAGTCCGGCTTCTTGTTGGTCTTGAGGTAGAGGTTGGAGGCCAGCAGGGGGACCTTGGAGCCTTCTGCCAACTTCTGCAGTTCCTTGGGCGAAAGGGCGAGGTCTTCCATGCCCAGCGCGGCGGCCCCGTAAGGCACGGCGCCCAGACAGTCCGCGGCCGAGCGCCCGCGGGTCAGCCAGCCCTCGGGGGTGGCGGAGAAGAGGTTGCCGGTGTCCAGGGCCAGCTTCGGGGCGTTCTCCCCGTCGTAAAGCCGCTTGAAGACCGCGTAGCCGCCGGCCAGCTTATCCTTAAGCGCCGGCTCCGGCCTGGCCCAGAGCCTGCCCTGGCCCCGCCCGGTGGCGAAGATCACGACCTTCTCTTTTTTCGCGCAGGCCGCGGCCAGCAGCAGCAGGGCCGGCAGGGCGTGTTTCAGGAGTCGGGGGAGGCTCATTTATTGCAGGCGGACTATCCTCCCGCCTTCGGGCGCGGTTTTTACCGGGTTGGCCTGTATGTCCTTCATGAGCAGTTCCCGGATGGGCTGCATGGTGTCGTCGAGCTTTTGGGCCTCTTCGAACACCTTGCCGCCGGTGCCGCCGGTGGTGAGGTAATTGTTGGTGACCACGGAGAGTTTGTCTCCGTCGGTTACGGGCTTGCCTTTGTGCTCCAGGGCGATGTCCCTGGGGCCTTCCGGGGTCTGTCGGAATTTTACCTTCAGGCCGGAGACCTGCAGTTTGGAGGCGCCGCCGCGCAGGTTGTCCGCCAGCAGGCGCTTTAGCTGTTCCCCGGTCAGGGTCAGCTTCACCAGGGTGTTCTCGAAAGGCATGATCTGGAAAATGTCGCGGATACGGATCTCGCCTTTCTTCATGTCGGAACGGATGCCGGCCGTATTCTGCAGGGCCACGTCCGCGCCAGATTGTCTCCGCATGGCGTCGGTGAACCAGTTGCCTATGTCGGAGTCCAGCCCGGCGGGGGAGGCGCCCAGGTCGGCGTCGCTTTTGGAAATTACCTTGCCCATCTCCTTGTCCACCATGGCGCTGTAGCCTTTAAGGGTCTCGAGCACCGCCTGGTCCTCGCCGGTCACGTCGGTCCAGAGCGGGACCAGCTGCGCCGTGGCGCCCTTGAACCTCCCGGTGGCATCGTCGAACTCCAGCAGCACTTTCGTGGCGCTGGTCAGGCCGAAATAACTTTCGGCTATGAGCGAGCCGCTCTCTTTGTCGAGGTAGCCTTTCTCGAGGCCGGTATGGATGTGCCCTCCGAAGACCACTTCGGCTTTGGAGGCGCGGGCGATGGCGAGGGTGCCGTAGTCGGCCTGCTCGGGCTTGAGGGTCCAGGTGGAGACGTCCACCCGGCCGTATGCGTCGCCGCCCAGTCCGACGTGCGCCAGCACTATCACGGCGTCCGCCTTATCCTGCTCCCGGGCGATGCCTGCCCAGCGCGCCGCCTCGGCGGCTTCGTCCTTGAACTCCAGGTGCTTTACGTTGGCGGGCAGGGTGGAAGTGACCGTGTGGCGGCCCGCTATGCCGATGACGGCGATCTTCTTGCCGGCCCGCTCCACTATCACGTAAGGTTTCAGGTAGTCGGGCGCGGCCCCGGTCTCTTTAACGTAAACGTTGGCGCCCAGCCAGGAGAAACTGGAGGCGGCGACCACCAGTTTCAGGTTGGCCTCGCTGTAATCGTAGTCGTGGTTGCCGACGGTAGCGGCCGAGTAGCCGAGCTGGTTCATCAGGGCCGCGGTGGCCATGCCCTTGGTGAGCGTGCCCTCGGGCGTGCCCTGGAAGGTGTCGCCGGAGTCCAGAAGGACCCTGTCTTTGTCCGCTTTCACCAGATTAGCGAAGGCCGCGAAGCCGCCGATGGTCCGGGTGGAATTAGCCTTATCCCATTTGGCGGGGCGGGAAAAATACCAGCCGTGCACGTCGCTGGTGTGATAGAGGGGGATGGTCAGGGCCCAGGCCTGGACCGGCAGGGATAGCAGCAGGGCGGCGAGTAGTCTTTTCATGGGGCTCCTATATGCGAGAGAGGGCTTCGGCGCAGCGCTCGAAGGAATCGAAGGCGGCGTCCAGCCCGGAGTATATACTACTAAATTTGAGATTTTGGGTGAATTCTCCGGAGTCCCGGTCCGCGGCGGCCTTGGCCTGGGCCAGGACCTTGCGGCCGGAGGCGCAAAGCCCCAGGGCGTTGGCGAGGGCCGCGGGGCCGGAGCCCGCCGACAGGAGGCGCGGGGCCATGGCGCAGGCCTGCTGCAGGAAAACCAGGGCCTGGGCCGCCGCGTCGGGGCGCGCGTCCAGCAGCGCCATGTCGGCGAAGGCCTTTTCCAGGCGGATCACGAAATCTTCGGAGGCGTGCAAAGCGCGGTAGGCCGCCGGGCGTTTTCCGCCCTTGGCCCCGGCCCGGACCAGGGCGCGGCGCAGCGGGGGGAAGAACTCGGAGCCCAATTCCGGGTGGCTCATGAGGTCGCCCAGGGCCGGGCCGCAGCGGTCCAGGGCTGATAGCGCGGCCCGTATACGGGCGTCGGTCAGGGCCAGCCAGAGTCTCTTCATGCTATAAGGAATGATAAATAATTAGCGGGCCCGCAGTAAACAGCGTGCTTCGTAATAAAAAACCGGGGGAGGCTTTGGGCCTCCCCCGGCTGGCAGTAAACCAGGCGCTGTTTAGCGCTTGGAGAACTGGAAGCGTTTGCGGGCTTTGGGCATACCGGGCTTCTTGCGCTCGACCATGCGGGAGTCGCGGGTCAGGAACCCGGCCTTCTTCATGGAGGCGCGGAAGCTGTCGCCGAGGCTGGCGATCGCGCGGGAGATGCCGTGGCGGATGGCGCCGGCCTGGCTGGCCACGCCGCCGCCTACCACTTTGACCACGCAGTCGAACTTCTGGTCTTTGGCCAGGTCGAAGGGCCTGGTTATTTCGTGGCGGAGGCGGGGATTATTGCCGAAATATTCCTCGGGGGTCTTGGCGTTGATGGTGATCTTGCCTTCGCCGCCCTGGGACATGCGGATCTGGGCCACGGAGGTCTTGCGGCGGCCGGTGGCGAGAATGAGGTTCTTGTTTTCCATGTTTTCTAGTCCTTAAGTTTACTTACTTCGCGGCCTTGGGGGCGGGGAACTGGGTCTGGGCCCCGGAGAAGAGGCGCAGGCGCTTGAGGCGCTTGGCGCGCATCGTGTTGTCGTCGAGCATGCGCTTGACGGACAGTTCGAGCACCTTCGTGGAATCGTTCTCCATCTGGCGCTTGTACGGGATGGTCTTGGCGCCGTTGGCGTAGCCGGAGTGGCGGAAGTAGAACTTGGCCTCGGCCTTGTTGCCCGTGATGCGGAGCTTGTCGGTGTTGGTGACAACAACGAAATCGCCGCAATCTGTGTTGGGGGCGAAGTCGCGCTTATGCTTGCCCATCAGGAGTACGGCTATCTTCGTCGAGAGACGGCCAAGCACCTGGTCGGAAGCGTCGAGGAAATGCCATTTCCTGGTTTTTTCGGCCGTGTCGGCTTTGGGCAAAGTGGTTTTCTGTGTCATAGTCATATTATGATACAAAATTTTCCGCCCTTATGCAAAGGAGGGCTCAGGGGTAGGCTATCAGGCGGACTTCGATACGGCGGGCGGAAACGTCTCCGAAGGAATACGCTGTGAAAGTGGTTATCTCTACCAGGGCGTCCGCGCAGGTGCTGCGGTGGGGCAGGGGATACTCCGGTATCCCTGTCTGGTTGTTCATGTATACGGGTCTTGTCTCGTTGCCTTCGTAAAAAATCCGCCGTCCCTTGTCCGGGTTGCTAAGGCACCAGACGGCGGTCTTTCCCAGCGCCGCCGCAGGCGCGGCCATGGCCGAGTCATAGGTGAGTCCCAGCGCCCGCGCCTCTCTCACCTTCTCGGCCAACGCCGCTTTGGCGGCCAGCCGGCCCTTGAGTCCCGAGGCGGCTTCGCGGGTGTTCAGGGTGAGGATGGCTATCAGCGGGACTATGATCACTACCGCCAGCAGCAGGGTGAGGATGTTCTTGAGGTGTCCCGACATTTATTCTCCGCGCCAGATCCGGCCGTTCTCGCAGAAGCGGCGTTTTTTAGAGGCCGCGCCGCCGAAGAAGCCGGTGTGGGATTCGCCGCCGCTGAGATCGGCCTCGCCGCTGCGGTATTGCTCTACCAGTTGGGGCAGCTTTATATTCTCGTTGGTCATGCAGATCTCGCTGGCCTGGTAGCACAGCATGTAGCGGCTGCGGGCGCCGTCCCGGATCTCCTTGACATTGAGCGGGGGGGTCTTGAGCACGTCCTCTGGACAGGTGGTGACCTTGAGCAGCCACAGGTATTCAGGCTCCGAGATCTCGCGGTACCCGGACTTCTCCAACTCGGTAATTTCCTTGTTGGCCTGCACGGCCTGGGGGCTGGCCGGCACCGGCTCGTAGGGCAGCAGCCAGTTCTTCTTGCCTTTAGCCGAAGTCCGCCAGAGCTCCTCGCCTTCCGGGGTGAGCTTGCCGGCGGCGTCGAACGCCTTGTCTCCGGCCAGGGTGCGCAGCTGGAACATTTCCCGCAGGCCTATCCCTTCGCCCTCCAGGAACTTGATGGCGTCCCTGGTGGCGTGGAAAATGTAGGCCTTGTAGCCCGCGGCGGTCAGGACCAGGCGAGGCCCCTCTCCGGCCTTGCGCTGGGCTATCAGGCCCTTGGCCGAGGGCGCCCTGGCGCGCACGTAGTCCACGCCGCCGGCCAGTTCCGCGGCCCGGATATTCTTAAAGAGTTTGAGGTCTTCCTCCGAGGGGGCGGCCTTGGCCGGGTCGGCGGCCTGACGCAGCACCAGTTCTTGCAGGACCTCCTTGTCGGTCAGGGACCCGGCGCGCAGTTCCTCACGGCGGATCCGGGCCTTCTCGTCCCCGGGCGCAGCCTTGAGTATCTCGCCGTAGGTCTCCAGGGCGCCTTTCATGTCCGAGCGGGCTTCCTGGGCGGAGGCCAGGCCTTTGAGAGCGTTGAGGTCGCGCGGATTGGCCTTCAGCGCCAGCTGGTACTGGGCTACGGCCTTGCCGGAATCTCCCAGTTTGAGCCAGGTCTCCGCGGCCTTTATGCGGCAGAAAGCCGCCATCTGCGGGTTGGGTGAATAGAGCAGGGCGGCCCGTTCGTATTCCTTCACGCCTTCCTCGTACCTGCCCAGCCGTACCAGCAGCGGGGCCCGCTCGGCCGCCAGCGGGGCGCTGGCCGGCAGCAGTTTCAGGCAGGCGTCGCTCTGGGCCAGGGCCGAGCCCAGGTTGTCTTTAAGGAATTCCGTCTTGAATTTGTCGAGGCAGTTTTCCGCCTCCTTGGGGGAGGCCTGCGCGGAAGGCCGGGGCGCGGTCCGGGGCTTCGTCCTGGCGGCCGATCTTTTGCCGGCGGTGCGCCGGCTGCCGGCTTTTATGAGAGCCTGGTAGTAAGCCGCGTCTTCGCCCTTATCTTTGGCGGCCAGCGGCAGGGCGCGCCCGTACTGCAGGGCGGCGCGCTCTAAGTCGCCGCGCGCCTCGAACAGGCGGGCCAGGTCGTAGCGGGCTTTGTAACTGGAGGAAGAAAGTTCCACGCCCTGTTCCAGCGTCTCGGAGGCCTTGCGGGGATTTCCCGCGGCGGCGTAGGCCAGGCCCAGTTCGCGGTACACGGGGTACAGCGTCGGGTCCAGTTCCAGGGCCCTGCGGCAGTTGGAGACCGCCTCCTGGGCGCGGCCGGCGCCGCGCAGGTACTTGCAGAGCGCCAGGTAGCCGGCGTAGTCCGAAGGGTCTTTGGCGAGCAGGCGCCGGGCCGAGGCTTCCAGGGCGGCCGAGCGGCCGGCCGCGGGGTCGCCGGCCAGTTCCACGGCGCGCAGCAGCAGCTCCCTGCTGTCCGTGGCCGGCCCGAGGGCGGCCAGCGCTTCCTCGGCCCGGGCGGGGCCGCGGTCGGCGGAGTAAAGCCGCGCGCCGCCGGCGGCGCAGAACAGCGCCGCCGCGGCGAGGAGGCTCTTCAGATGAAGGCTCACCGGGGTTTCAAGATGCGGGGGAGCGTGACTCCGCGCTGGGCCTGGTACTTGCCCTTCCTGTCCTTGTACGAGGTTTCGCACTCGTCTTCCGCCCCGAGGAAGACCAGCTGCGCTATGCCCTCGTTGGAGTAGATCTTGGCGGGCAGGGGTGTGGTGTTGGAGATCTCGAGCGTCAGGTGGCCTTCCCATTCCGGTTCCAGGGGGGTGATGTTGACCACGATGCCGCAGCGGGCGTAGGTGCTCTTGCCTATGCAGAGCCCGATGACGCCGCGCGGGATGCGGAAGTATTCCACCGAGCGGGCCAGGGCGAAGGAATGCGCCGGCACGATGCAGTAGGGGGCCTTGATGTCCACGAAGGACTTGTCGTTGAAGTTCTTGGGGTCCACCACGCAGTTGTGCACGTCGGTGAACACCTTGTACTCGTCGGAGACGCGGATGTCGTAGCCGTAGGAGGAAAGGCCGTAGGAGACCTTGCCCCTGGCCACCAGGCCCTCCACGAAGGGGGCGATCATCTTTTCCTTGCGGCACTTCTCGCGGATCCAGGCGTCAGATTTTAACATAGTCTCTCCAGGCTTTTAAAAGCGCTTTGAATTTTTCCAGGGCGGTCAGGCGCACGCGGCCTTCTTTTACGCGGAAACCGCCGCGCTCCAGCTTCTCCAGCAGTTCCCTGTACACCCCGCCCATTACCAGCGCCGCGGCGAGGCTGCGCTTGCGCGAGGGGTCGGCCAGGGCCAGGGCCTCGGCGTAAAGGGCGCGGGCCCTCGCCGCCTCGAATTTCATCAATTCTATAAAATCGGGGGAGTAATTGGAACCGCCGAGGGCGGCGGGCGGGCACCCGAACCTGGCCAGGTCCTCGGCCGGCAGGTAGACGCGGCCGGCGGCGTGGTCTTCGGCCACGTCCCTGAGGATATTGGTCAGCTGCACGGCGTAGCCGAGCTTCTCCGCGAAGAGCCCGGCGTCGGGGGCGTCGTAGCCGGAGATAGCCAGGCAGGCCAGGCCTACCGCGGAGGCCACGCGGTACATGTAATGTTCCAGTTCGGCCCGGGTGGCGTAGTTCTTCTTGTCCAGGTCAGCGGAAACCCCGTCGAGCACCAGCAGGAAATGTTCGCGGCGCAGCGGGAAGGCCTTTACGGCCCAGGCCAGTTCGCGCCCCAGCGTCCCGCCCGGCTCTCCGCCGGAGAACAGGACTTCCACCGAGGCGCGCCAGGCCGCCAGGCGCTCCAGCCTGTCGGCCGCGGCCAGGCCCGGGTCGTCGGCGATGTCGTCCACGGCGCGGGCGTAGCCGTAGTAGGCTGAAAGCGCCCTGCGCTGGTCTTTTTTGAGGAAGAAAAAAGCGGGCGCAAACGAAGAGTTGGCGGGGACGCTGATGACTATTTGACTATTTGGAGATGTCTTGGGCATTTGGTGTTCTGCGGATGAAACCGGGGGGGGGAAGCGTTTTTGCCAAATAGTCAAATAGTCATCAGCGTCCCCGTCTATGGTCACCTGTTCTCTATGGCGTCCAGGTATTTCATGAACTCTCCCCAGCCGCTGTCCTGCGCGAAGAAGAGCCGGTCGTAGGTGGGGTAGTACTCTATCAGGGTGCCGGGCTTGCCGGGGATGTTGATGGCGAGGCCTTTTACCGAGGAGAAATCCTTGCCGGTGCGGTCCTTCCCGAGCGCCGCGTTGCGGATCACCAGTTCGGAGGCGATGAAGCGGTTAAGGCTGCGGCCGGCCGCGGCGGCTTTGCCGGCGCCGGGGCGGGCCTTGTCCGCGTAGCGGCCCGCCAGCTCCACGAAATGGGAGAGGTCGCCGTAGAACGCCACCCGCTTGTCGGGGTCCGTGGAGGGGTCGCCGATCTCGAAGCGCACCACTTCGGCCTTGGCCCGGGCCAGCGCGGCCCTGTCGTCGGCGGCCATGGCCAGCTGGTACCAGGTCTTGAGCCTGGCGGCGAGGCCGCGCATCTTAGCGCCGCGGATGGCCGAGAGCTGCGTGCCGTAGCCGCCCTGCTGCAGCAGGTCCTGCATTTCGGGACGGGAGTACATTTCCTTGAAAGTGTCCACCAGGTAGACGCCGGCCTTCTCGGGAGAGGCGCCGGGGTCGGCCGCGAGGGCGGCCAGGAAGCCCTCCCAGTTCAGGCTGGGCAGCTGTATCACTTCTTCCGCGCCCACTATCACGTCGGCGCCGTCCTTGATCTCGTAGGCCACTTCGGCCATCTGCATGAAGCAGGCCATGGAAACGTACAGGTCCACTTTGCCGGCCTCGCGGAAGATCTTCCCCATCTGGCGGGTGCCGATGTAGTTGCCGGTCACGAAATCGTGGGAAATGGACTTCTCGTCGTCCATCGGGTTCTGCCCGGGTTTCACGGGGTCCAGCCAGCCCCAGCCGTGGTCCCAGATCACGAAAGCGTACTTCTTGGCCGGGTAGGCGGCCTTGGCCCACTTCACGAAAGCCGCGGCCTCTTTCCAGTCGCCCATGTCGGGGCTGCCCAGGTCGGCCAGCAGGGGGGACGCGATATGGTCCGGGTCGGCGTCCTTCGTGACGAAGTAGCGGCGCACCCCGGCCCAGTCGCCGTCGGCCGTGGTGTCGTTGTCCAGGCCCTTCGAGCGGCCGATCTCGGCCACTATGTTGACGTTGGGGCCGGAGCCGGCCGTTTCGAAGCGGTTCAGGTCGGTCAGGGCGAAAGGTTCTATGTTGCTCTTGCCGTTCATGTAGACCATGACGGTCCATTCTTTCAGTTCGGCTTTGGGGGCCGGCGCCGCGGCAGGCGCTTCGGGAGCGAGTACGGAGAGTGAATCCAGGGCCGTTCCGGCCGAGGCGGGATGGGTGGCGAACAGGGCGAGCAATATCGCTGTTGGAAGTTTCATTCAGTACGCTCCGCTTTTAGAGTGGCGACCTTTATATTATCCGGAAAAAGGCGCGGTGAATCAAGGGCTAAAGGCCTAGCCGGCCGTGGGCCCGCCCTGCAGGCGGATCTTTTCCTGCACGAGCTGGTCGTAATAGTCCACCAGGCCGCTGCGGTCGGCCGCGGCCTTGTAGACCTTGCCAAGAGGGAAGACGATAGTTTTCCAGGGGAACTGCAGCGTCCAGCCGCCGTCCTCGCCGTCGGTATTGTACCAGACGCCCTTCAGGTCCCTGATCAGGGTCTCGGCGAAAATGTGGCCGTAGCAGCGCAGCAGTTTCCAGCCGTCGGTGGTGGGGGGGATGTCGGGTTTGAAATTGCTCCTTATCGCCTCCTCCAGTTTGAAGAGGCCGGAGCGGCCGAGCTCTATGCCGGAGGTCTCCGGCAGCGAGGAGACCAGGACCATCATCCGCCGGTGTTCGGTGGCGGAGTCCGTCAGGCGCTCGGCGTGGCTCATGATCCGCTTTTTCGCGGCTTCCAGTCCGCAGGGCAGGGGTCCGGGGGCGCGCAGGCGTTCGGTCAGCCAGACCGAGTACTTGGCCAGCCAGCCGGGTTCGGGTACCCCGCCGCCCCAGAGCAGGCGCCAGGCGCGCTGGACCGGGTAGGTGACCAGTTTCAGGTTGGGCTGCTCGAAGATCATGGGCCAGCCCCAGGGGTCGAAGTCAGGGAATTGGATCAGGCGTCCTTTATGGCGCTCCTGGAGGAAGTAGCAGAGAAAGGCCGCGCAGTCCCTGACCATGTCCACCTTGGTCTGCTGGTCGACCTTGTCCTTTATAAAGGTGAGGCGGAGCTTCTTTTCAGCCTCGCCGAGGCCGTCGGGGTTGAAGTAGACTTTCCTGCCCAGTTCGTCTTCCAGGTCCGAAGCCATGCGGAAGGCGCCCGAGATGAACGCGTCGCCGCGGCTTTCCTCTTCCGTCGGGGCGGAGGGGGCGGACATCACGTCCCGCAGGGTCTCGATCCTGGGGCGCTGCGCCTGCTGCTCCGCCTTGGGCGCCGCGGCCGGAGCGGCGGGGGCCGGCTTGGCGCCTGTCCTGTCGGAGGAGAGCGGGGCCGGTTCGAGCGAGGCCGCGGCCAGGCCGGGGACAGGGGCCGGGGCCGGAGCGGCCGCGGGCAGCGGCGCCTGCGCCGCCGCCGGAGGCGGTTCGACCGGCTTCGCGGTTTCCGGGGCCGGCGCCGGCGCGGCCTTCGGGGCGGGAAAAAGTTCTTCAATGGCGGCGGGCGGGAACTGCGGCACGAGGCGCGCCGCCGATTCCGTGTCGGTGAGGGCGATCTTCAGCGTTACCGCCGCGGCTTCGGCGTTCTTGCCGGTCTTGAGGAGCGTCAGGGCCAGGTTGCCCAGGGCCTGCACGGCGGGGGCCAGCATGGCCGACCGGCGGTAGCAATCCTCGGCCTGCACCATGTCTCCGGACCGGAAGTAGAGGTTGCCCAGCTGAAAAAGTATCCGGGCCATGGGGGCGGAAGGGGTGGCGAGGGCGGAACGGAGCGCCGAGGCCGCGGCCGAAAGTTTGCCCTTGTCCTTGGCCTTGAAAGCGTTCTTCGCCAGTGCCGCGCCCAGGCCGGACAGCGGCTCCGCCTTGTCGAAAGCGGCTGTGGAGAGACGCTGGAAAGCTTTCTCCGCCTCCTCTTCGCGGCCCGCTTCCAGGTCCAGCCAGGCCTTCTCCACCGCCACTCTCTCGTCGAGCTGGGTGCCGGGGGGGATGGACGCCAGCAGGTCGGCCGCGGCCTGGTAGCCGCCGGCCCGCCGCTGTATGGAGGCCAGCGTCAGCAGGGCCTCCGGATCGGTCTCCGCCTTCAACCCGTCGTAGGCCTCCTGCAGCAGGCCCAGTTCCAGCAGTACGGAACCCGCCGCGAACCGCGCCCTGGAGTCCGGGTTCTTCGCCGCGGCCAGCGCGTAGAGGTAATGCGCCGCGTGCAGCCGGCCGGCCGCGAATTCCGCCGCCGCGGCCCCTGCCAGGTCGCCGCCGGCCCCGCCGCCGGAGGTGAAATATCCTGCCAGCAGCGAAACGTCGCTGCGGGATGCCCTCAACGGCGAAAGCATTTCCAGCGCCTGGGGGTGTTCGGAATTGAAAACGAAGGACTCGTGGTGGGGCGCGTGGAAGAGCAGGAGCGCCGCGTCTGCCGGCGGGAGGCTGACCAGCGGCGGCAGCACCAGCCGGTCGTCGGTGAAGGCCGGCAGGAAGGCCTGTCCGCCCTCTGTCTTCGGGACGATGAAGAACAGCGTGGCCCCGCCGGCCTCCGCCGCCTTGACGGGCATGGCGAGCGATCTCAGGCCTTCGAAAGTGCGGATGGCCTGCAGGAAGCCGGCCGGCGCGCCGCTAAAAATGTTAAGATTTTGTGAGTAGTCCGTCACAAAGAACATTTTAATATATTTTAATGGAAAAAACGTTCGTTCTCGCTACTTTCAACACCCATAAGGCCGCGGAGATGCTGGCCATCCTGCCAAAACTGCCCCTTAAGGTCAGGACCCTGGCGGACTTCCCGGGGGCCGTCCCTGCTGTAGAGGACGGGGCCACCCTGGAGGAGAACGCCCTCAAGAAGGCCCTGGCTGCCGCCAGGTTCACCGGCCTCCCGGCGCTGGCGGACGACACCGGGCTGGAAGTGGACGCCCTGGGCGGCGCGCCCGGGGTGCGCTCGGCCCGTTACGCCGGGGAGACCGCCTCTTACGCTCAGAACAACGCCCTGCTGCTGGCCTCGCTGGACAAAGTCCCGGAGGGAAAGCGCTCCGCGCGCTTCGCCTGCGTGGTGGCGCTGGCCCTGCCTTCCGGCCTCACCGTCACGGCCCGCGGCACGCTGGAAGGCGCCATCGCCGCGGCGCCGCGCGGGGCCAACGGTTTCGGTTATGACCCTCTTTTCCTGGTGGGCGAAGGCCCCCTTACGCTGGCGGAACTTTCCGAGGAGGCCAAGAACGCCCTCAGCCACCGCGCCCGCGCCCTCTCGGCCATATTGCCCCGCTTGTTAACAATGCTATAATAACCGCGCAACTATGAAATTAAGGCTCCTGCATAAGTTCGTGGCCGTACTGGTGCTGGTATCGGTGCTCCCCCTCGGCCTGCTCGGCCTGCGCCTCATAAGCCTGGGCCAGCTGGGCGTGCGCACGGTCATCCTGGAACTCCACCTCACCGCCGCCGACAAGATCTCCTCCGAAATAAATGCCCACGTAAAGAGCGCCGACCTGGCCTTCCGGTCCGCCATCGCCGCCATGGGGCAGATGGACTGGGAGAACAAGCAGGTCATGCTGGCTTCCCTGCTGGAGACCCGGCGCGAAGTGCTGCAGCTCTCGGTGCTTTCCAGGGAAGGCGCCGAGGTGGTGAAGATCCTCAGCCCTTTCGCCAGCAAGGAAGAGCCGCTTAAGAAGTACGCCGCCGAGCCCGGCTTCAAGGCCGCGCGCTCCGGCCGCCGCAGCCTCCTGGTGCAGCCCGGCACCAGGGTGGCGGTGTTCTATTATCCTTTCGGCAAGGACATGGCCCTCCGGTCGGAACTGGACCTGGGGACCTTCATAGATTCCCTGGACCTCAAGCGGGTCGGCTCCGACGGCTTCCCCCTGATACTGGACCGCGACGGGAAGGCCATAGCCTGGCCCGCCGACCTGGCCCCCGAGGCCGTGCGTTCCGCCGAGGGGTGGCGCGTTTCTCAGGACGCCGTAAAAGCGCTGTCTTCCGGCTCGGTGGAGTTTTCCGACGAGACCGGCCGGCAGATGCTGGGCGCCTACTCCCCGATCTCCGAACTGGGCGGCGCCGTTATCGTCAGCCAGCCGCAGGAAGGCGCCTACAGCTACGCCCTTTTCATGAAGCGCCAGGCCGTTTACGCCGTGCTCCTGTTCCTGGCCCTGGCCGTGGGGGCCGCCTGGTTCCTCAGCCGCAGCCTTTCCAAGCCTATCACCGTCCTCACCCGGGCCGCCGAGCACGTCGCCGCCGGGGATTTCACCCATAAAGCCGAGGTGCACACCACCGACGAGCTTAACGACCTGGCCGAGACCTTCAACACCATGGTCTCCCAGCTCAAGACCTACTCCGACATGCAGGTGGACCGCATCATCCGCGAGCAGAAGAACACGGAGGCCATCCTTTTCTCCACCGAGGAAGGCATCATGATGATAGACATGGACGGCCGCGTGCAGCTGGCCAACCGCCGGGCCCGGTCCGTGCTCGGCATCGGCCAGGAAGAAGCCGTGGAAGGCCGGCCCCTGTTCGATCTGATCCAGGCCGAGGTCATGAAAGAGCCGGTCAAGGACGTGCTGGAATCCCCCAAAGAAGGGCATTTCCGCGAGATCGAGATCTCATTGGAGCATTCCCGCCGTTACTTCAAATGCTTCACCACGCCCATCACCGCCCCCGGCCATAGCGCGCCGCTGGGCCGCCTGCTGGGTTTCTACGATATCACGCTGGACAAGGAGCTGGACCGCATCAAGGACGAGTTCCTTCACTCCATCACTCACGACCTGCGCAACCCGATGGGCGCTATCAAGGGCTTCGTGGAGTTCATGATCAAGGAGATCCCCGGCCCCGTCAACGAAGCCCAGAAGAAGATGCTCGTCTCCATAGACCGCGCCTCTTTCCGCCTGCTCGGCATGATCAACAATATCCTCGACGCCGCCAAGATGGAAGCCGGCAAGATGGAACTGAAGCTGACCGAGATGAACCTGCGCGAAGTGGCCGCGAGGGTCATAGAGCTGATGGAATCCCTCGGTCAGCGCAAGCAGATAAAATTTCAGATAGAAGGGCCCGAACAGCTCGTGATCACGGCCGACAGCGGCCTGATGGAGCGCATGTTCACCAATCTCATCGGCAACTCCATAAAATTCACGCCTGAGAACGGCACCATCACCATCGGCATGGCGGACGGGGGGGATTCCATCCAGGCCTGGGTGCGCGACACCGGCGACGGCATCCCGCCGGAGTACCTGGACAAGGTCTTCGAGAAGTTCGAGCAGGTCAAAGGCCAGAAAGCCGGCGGCACGGGCCTCGGCCTGACCATCTGCAAGTACGTGGCCGAGGCGCACAAGGGCCGCATCTGGGCCGAATCCGACCCCGGCAAGGGCGCCAAGTTCGTTTTCTCCATTCCCAAGCACCAGACCCCCGCCGTAAAGGCGGTCCCGTGAGGCTCCTGGCCGCCCTGCTGCCCGTACTGCTTTTCTTCGCGGCCGCGCGGGCCGCGGAGGAACTGCAGACCGTGGTGGTCCGCCCCGGCGACACCCTCTGGAGCATTTCCAATACCTACCTGAAAGACCCCACCAAGTGGAACGAGCTCCTCAAGTACAACCGCCTGCCCGGCTCCGATCCGTCCATAGCGCTGCCGGGCATGGCGCTCAAGGTGCCGATCCGCCTCATCAAGGAGCAGTACCGCGCCGCCAAGCTCATCTATTACCTCAACGAAGTGCTCTTCCGCCGCACCGGCGTCACCGACTGGAAAGGCGTAGCGATGAAGATGGACCTTTTCAAGAGCGACACGCTGCGCACCCGGGCCAACGCCAGGGCCGACGTGCGCTTCTATACCGGCGAGGTGCTGAACCTCTACCCCAATTCCATCGCCGTGCTGCGCCCGCCGGACAAGAAGAACACCGACGTTGAGCTGCTGGCCGGCGAAATGCGCGGCCTGCGCTCGCGCGTGGTCACGGCCTCGGCCCGTATCACGCCCAAGACCAAGGATACCGAGTTCGGCGCCAAGCTCAAGGACGACCTGACCACGCTGGTGCAGGTCTATAAAGGTAAGGCGGACGTAGAGGCCCAGGGAAAGACCGTGGAGGTTTCGGAGGGCTTCGCCGCCGAGGTCAAGATGGACATGCCGCCCTCCAACCCCATCAAACTGCCCCCGCTGCCGGAACTGGAGCAGACGCAGACCGCCCTCGCCTCCTCCGGCGCGCCCCAGCTGCGCACCGAAAACGGCGTGGTGTCCCTCAACCTCAAAAAGAACGGTAAAGTCCCTTCCGTTGGCGCGGCCCTGCCCAAGGACAAGGACCTGACCGGCAACCTGCCCAAGGTCGGCGACGTGGACGACAAGAACATCGACGCCGCCGAGATCGTCAAGATGATCTCCGTGGCCAACCCGGTGCAGAGTTACCACCTGCAGGTCTCCAAGGACCAGAACTTCACTAACCTGGCCCTGGACAAGACCTACGACGCTTTCGAAACTATAGCCCTCGCGGACCTAATGCCGTCCGGGGATTACTACATGCGCGTTTCGCTGGTGGACCTGCTGGGTTTCGAAGGCAAGTTCAGCGCCCCGCGCCGCATAACCGTCGGCAAACCCCGCTAGCCCGCCCGGCCGCCTATAATTAATATAATCCCTTATATCATGACGCACAGCCGCGCCCTGGCGCTAGTCGCCATCCTGTTGACCTCTTTTCCCGCGGCGGGCGGGAGCGTGCCCGCCCCGGCCGGGCAGAACACGGTCTGGGACCGGATCATGGCCGAGCAGAGCGCCGTGAACCTGCGCCGCGGCTACGCGCTCATGGGCGCCGAGGATTACTCCGCCGCGGCCGACGAGTTCTTCCGGGCGGTGCAGCGCAGCCCTTCCGACCCTTGGGCCCGCCTGCTGTACGGGTCCGCCCTGTACTGGCTCGGCACCCCCGACAAGGCGCTGGAGGAATTCGAGGAGGCGCTGCGCCTGGACCCCCGCAATCCCATGGCCCTGCAGCTGCGCGGCATAGTCCGGGCCCGCACCGGCGACTACGGCCCGGCGCTCGCGGATTTCCTCGCCTCCGAAAAACTGGACCCTTCCCGCTCCGACGTGAAGATGAACGCCGGGTCGGTCTATCACGCGCTCGGCGAGTTCGGCCGCGCGCTGGACTATTTCCGCGCGGCCGTGGCGCTGGACCCGGCCAACCCGCTCTACCGCTACCAGCTCGGGATGTTCTATTCCCGCCTGGGCCGCTACGAGGCTGCCGCCGCCCAGTTGGAGAAGGCCGTGTCGCTGTTCTCCGGCTACGAGGACGCCCTGCTGGAACTGGCGCTGCTGCGCGAGCGCGACGGCGACCTGCCCGGCGCCATAAAACTTTACCGCAAAGCCCTGGCCCTCAAGCCCCGCGATTCGGTGGCCAGGTTCCGGCTGGCCTGGGCGCTGCACAAGGCGGGCAGGGTTTCCGAAGTGGGAAAAGTCCTGGACGGCGCTTTCCTGCTGGCCCCGGCCAATCCCAAGGGCGGCATTTCCATGGGGCTGGCCTACGCCGGCCCGCCGCCGGGCGGGGCGGAGGCGCCGCCGCCGAGCCCGCTGTATTCCTCCCTTAAAAAGATCCCCGCCGGCCAGGACGCGCGGGTGACGGTTGAACTCCTGGAAACCCCCAAGGCCGCCCTCACGCCCGTCGCCGGGGGGGAGAAGCTCGGGGCCCGCCTGCAGTCCGCTTTCCGCAAGCCCAAGGTCAGCTACACCCGGCGGGAATATTTCCTGCCGGCCTCCTCGCCGGCCGAGCGCGAGCGCCGGGCCGCCGCGGTGGCGGCGGAAGCCGACAAACTGATGAAGGCGGTTTCCGCCGGCAACGACGCGCGGCTGAATTTCAGCGTGGAGACCGGGCCGCCCCGTTCTTCGGCGGCCGCCAAGGCCAAGGCGCTCTTCAAGCCGCGGGACGTAGGCAACGACATGGGCCTCTGGGTAATGGGCGACAACTGGCTGGAGAACGCGGCCGAGGCCCTGGAGGAACTGGAAGCTGAGGCCGGCGGCGGGCGGGAGCTCGCCCTGATCCGCGGCCTCGGCTACCTCCTGCTCGGCGAGCACGCCCTGGCGCTGAACGAATTTTCCGGCGGCGGCGCGCTGGCCGCGCTGGGCCGCAGCGCGGCCTGGGTGGAGGCCGGCGCGGAAGCGAAGGCGCTGGAGGAATGCCGGGAGGCGCTGCGCCTGGACCCGGCCAACAAGACGGCCCAGGCCAACAAGGCCTGGCTGGAGGGGAGCAAATGAACGGCGCGAAGAGGGAACGGATCTCACTGCTGGCGTTCAGTTTCACCGACTGCGCGCTCAAAGAGCGCCTGGCCGACAGGCTCTGTTCGGTGTACGGGCGCTGGCTGGGCGGCTTCCGCACCCGCGAACTGCGCGAAGGGCGCGCGCGCTCGGGGTTCGAAGTGGAAGCCCTCGGCGGGGAGCGGGCGCTGCTGGCCTCCAAAGCGCTGGTGTCCCCGGTAGCTTTCAATAAGTACGGGGTCTCCCTGCCCGCCCTGGAAGTTACGGCGCTGCGGGCGCTGGAGGAGGCCGCCGGCGCCGGCCGCGCGCTGCTCTTCGACGAGCTCGGCCCCATGGCGCTGCTCTCCCCGGAGTTCAGCGCCAGGGCGGTGGAGCTGCTTTTCTCGGGCCGGCCCTGCGTGGTCTTCTTCCGCCGGGGGGCGAAACAGTTCGAGGACGCTTTCTCTAAAATGGCGGATACTGTTATAATTGAACTGGCCCCGGAGAGCTGGGCGGAGGCGGTGGCCGCCTCCCAGGCCTTCATGGACCGGGCCGTCGCGGCGATGGAGAACCCCAAATGAACGATTACTCCGAAGAACTGGACCTTTCCCGGGTGCGCCTGGCGCGCTTCATCGGCATAGGCGGCATAGGCATGAGCGGCATCGCCCGCCTGATGCTGGGGCTGGGCTACGAGGTTTCCGGTTCCGACGCCAGGGAGTCGGAGATCACGCGGGCGCTGGCCCGCGAGGGGGCCGCTATAACCGTAGGGCATCACGCCCGGGCCCTGGGTTCTCCCGACGTGGTAGTGGTCAGTTCAGCCATCAGGCCGGACAATCCCGAACTGCGCGAGGCTTTCCGCCGCGGCATCCCCGTGGTGCGCCGCGCCCTGATGCTTTCCCGCCTGGCGGCGCTTAAAAAGACGGTCACCATAGCCGGCACGCACGGCAAGACCACCACCACCTCCATGACCGCGGCCGCGCTGGAAGCGGCCGGCGCCGACGCCACCGCCGTGGTGGGCGGCATAGTGAAAGGCGCCGGCTCCAACCTGAAGCTGGGCGGCGGCGAATACCTGGTGGCCGAGGCGGACGAATCCGACGGCTCCTTCCTCTACTTCTCCCCGCTGGTCACCTGCGTCACCAATATAGATTCCGACCACCTGGACCATTACGGCAGCATGGCCAACCTGAAGGCCGCCTTCCTGGAGCATCTCGCGCGCCTGCCGTTCTACGGGCAGGCGGCCCTGTGCTCCGACGACGCCGTGGTCAGGGAACTGCTCCCGCAGGTGAAGGCCCCCTATGTCACCTGCAGCCTGGGCGGCAAGGCCGACTGGACGGCCAAGGACGCGGTTTTCTCCGGAGGGGGGGCGGCCTATACGGCGTACTTCCGCGGCCGCCGGCTCGGGCGGGTGCGGTTGAAGACCGGGGGCGAACACAACGTGCGTAATTCCCTGCTGGCGCTGGCCGCCGGCCGCTACCTGGGTTTCGACTTCGGGCGGCTGGCCGAGGGCCTGTGGAATTTCAGCGGCGTGAAGCGCCGCATGGACCGCTTCGGCTCCGCCGGCGGCGTGGAGTTCGTGGACGATTACGGCCACCATCCCACCGAGGTCAGGGCCACGCTGGCCGCGGCCCGCGGCATCTTCAAAGGGCGGCGCCTGGTGGTGCTGTTCCAGCCGCACCGCTACAGCCGCACGGCGCTGCTCTATAAGGACTTCGGCCGCGCCTTTTCCGACGCCGACAAACTTTACGTGGCCCCCGTCTACGCCGCCGGGGAGAAGCCGCTGCCCGGCGTGGATTCCGGCCTTATCCTGCGCCAGCTCAAGCGCAACGGGCGCCCCGCCTCGCCTTTCCCGGGGGCGCTGGAGGTCATGAAGGAACTGCGTCCAGGGGACGTGCTGCTGACGCTGGGCGCCGGCGACGTCTGGAAGACCGGCGAAGAGATAAAACTTAAACTGCAGACGCTCGGGAATTAGCCGGACAAGGACTTTTTTCGCCGGCACTCCGGCCACTTATGCCCAAATACAGCCAGGTCTTCCTTAACGACAAAGGCATCTGCGCCCGGATAGCCGCGGCCCTGGACGCCGGGACTTTCGACAGGCTCGTCGAGATAGGCCCGGGGGGAGGCGCGCTTACTTCCCATCTTTTCCCGAAGTACGGCGCCGCGATGAAAGCGGTGGAGATAGACCCGGACCTGCTGCCGGACCTGCGCCGGAAGTTCCCGGGGCTGGAGATAATTAATTCCGATTTCCTGAAAACGGACCTCGACGCCGCGGCCGGGCCCGGGCGCGCCGCCTTCATCGGCAACCTGCCTTACGAATGCGCCACGCCCATCCTCGACAAGGTGCTGGCCTTCCCGCGGCTGACCCTGGCGGTCTTCATGTTCCAGAAGGAAGTGGCGCGCAAGATCCTGGCCGCGCCCGGCGGCGGGGATTACGGCTTCCTCACCCTGTTGACCGGCGCCCGCGCCTCCAGCGAACTGCTGATGGACATCAAGGCCGGCAGCTTTCGGCCGGTGCCCGCGGTGGATTCTTCCGTGGTGATCTTCCGGCCGCGGCCCTTCTTCAGCGACGAGGCGGGGGAGGCCCGCTTCCGCTCGCTGCTCAAAAAAGCGTTCGCCCACCGGCGCAAGACGCTGATAAATTCCCTGGCCCTCTGCGGCGTGGAGAAGGCCCGCGCCGCCGCGGCCGTGGAGAAGGCCGGGCTCAAACCTTCCGTCCGGGCGCAGGAGATCACGCTGCCAATTTTCGCGCGGCTGGCCGAAGCCGTCCTGGGGGAGAGATGAAGAAGGTCCTTGTCCTGCCGGCGTACAACGCGGTCAAGACCCTGGAGGCCACGGTGCGCTCGCTGCCCGCCGGCGTCTTCGGCGAGGTCATCCTGGTGGACGACCGCTCTTCGGACGGGACTTTCGAGCTCGCCCGCTCGCTCGGCATCCGGGCCGAACGGCACGCCGAGAACCGCGGCTACGGCGCCAACCAGAAATCCTGCTACCGCCTGGCCCTCGAGTCCGGGGCCGATATCGTGGCCATGCTGCATCCCGATTACCAGTACGACCCGCGCGTGCTGCCTTTCCTGACGGGGATCATCGAGGCCGGGGTCTGCGACGTGGTACTGGGCAACCGCATCCGCACCCGGGCCGAGGCGCTGGCCGGCGGCATGCCGGTCTATAAATACGCCGCCAACCGCCTGCTGACCGTGGCCGAGAACCTGGCCGCCGGCCAGAACCTCGGCGAATGGCACAGCGGCCTGCGTGCTTATTCCCGCGAGGCCCTGCTCGCCGTGAACTGGGAGGCCGATTCCGACGGCTTCGTCTTCGATTCGCAGTTCCTCTTCCAGGCCGCCTTCCGCGGCCTGCGCATAGGGGACATCCCGGTCCCGGCCAAATATTTCCCCGAAGCGTCCTCCATAGGGCCCGGCGCCAGCCTGCTCTACGGGGCCGGCACCCTGGCCGCCCTGGGCGAGTTTCTCCTCAACAAGACCGGCCTGGTCTCCACGCGCCGCTACGGCCGCCTTTAATAATAAAATAGTATAATTGGAAGGCCCGGCTTTTTGTGCCAGGCCGGAGTCCCGGCATGGCCGGCAAGGACCAGTTATGAACATACACGCCAAACGTATTAAGGACCTGCAGCACCTGCTCAAACAGAGCAAGCTGGACGCCCTGGTGGTAACCCGCAACCTCGACGTGGGCTTTCTGACCGGCTATCACATGGACGATTATCTGCTGCTGGTCTCCCGCAATTCCGCCTGGGCCATCGCCCCCAAGATGTTCGTGGAGGACATAAAAGTGCGGGCGCCCTTCGTGGAGCCCGTGGTGCCCGAAGCCGGTTTCGAACAGGCCGTGCTCGCCCTCTGCAAGACGCACAAGCTGCGCAAGACCGCTTTCGATCCCGAATACGAGACCTATACCCGCGGCTCCCTCTGGCGCAAGCACGGTTTCGCCGAGCAGGGCGGGCTGGTGGGCTCCCTGCGCGCCGTCAAGGAGGGGGAAGAGGCGGCCGACCTGCGCAAGTCCTGCCGCATCGCCGCCAAAGCTTTCGGCCTGATAAAGCCCCGCATAAAGACCGGCCGCACGGAACTCTCCGTGTACCGCGAGCTCGAGGACCTCATGCAGGCCATGGGGGCCAAGGGCCCGTCGTTCAACCTGATCGTCGGCTTCGGCCCCAATTCCGCCCTGCCGCACCATATCACCTCTGAGCGCCGCCTGAAGGACAACGAGGCCGTGCTGCTGGATTACGGCTGCGTCTATAACCATTATTGCTCCGACATCACCCGCACCTACTTCCACGGCCGCCCGACGGAGGAGTTCAGGAAGGTCTATGCCATAGTGGCCAAGTCCCAGAAGGCCGGCCTGGCCGCGGTCCGTGGCGGCGTCAAGGCCGTCGCCGTGGACAAGGCCTGCCGCGACGTGATCTCGGACGCCGGCTACGGCCAGTACTTCATCCACGGCACCGGCCACGGCGTGGGGCTGGAGATCCACGAATTCCCGCGCCTCAACACCAAGTTCGAAGCGACGCTCCGGCCCGGCATGGCCGTTACCGTGGAACCGGGCATTTACCTGCACGGCAAGTTCGGCGTGCGCATAGAGGATTCCGTGCTCGTCACCAGGACGGGCTGCGAGATATTGACTAAGACAGCGTAGGAAACGCGGTAGATACGGAGGCACTAATGACTGTATTGGCTATAGTACTGCTTGTTCTCGGCGGCTGGGTCGTCTTCACTTTTAACGGCCTCGTTAAGCTTCGCAACCAGGTTACGAACGCTTTCCGGCAGATCGACGTGCAGCTCAAGCGGCGGCACGACCTGATCCCCAACCTCGTCGAGTCCGTGAAGGGCGAGATGAAGTTCGAGAAAGAGACGCTCGAACGCGTGATCCAGGCCCGCGCCGCGGCCGTTTCCGCCGGGCAGGGCGGCAACACCGGCGACATCCTCGCCAAGGAAGGCATGCTCACCCAGGCCCTCGGCCGCCTCATCGCCATCTCCGAGAATTACCCCAACCTGAAGGCCAACGAGTCGGTGAAGAAACTGATGGAGGAACTGACCCATACCGAGAACCAGATCAGCTTCGCCCGCCAGTTCTACAACGACGTGGTCACCAAGTTCAACACCGACCAGCAGGTGTTCCCCACCAACATGTTCGCGGCCATGCTGGGCTTCGCCCCGGCCGCCCTCTGGGAACTGCCGGCCGATTCCCCCGAGCGGGAGAATCCCAAGGTCAACCTGACCGTCTGAAGACCCGCCGCGTCACCGGCGCGGGCAAGCCCCGCGCCGGCGCCGCCGCGTTTTCCCCGGACCAATGAACATTTTCGAACAGCAGGCGCATAACCGCCGCATGACAGCGGGCATCCTGGCCCTCTTCGTGGCGCTTTTCCTGTTCCTCGGCCTGGGTTTCGATTATTTCTACGGCAGCTTCAACCCCGTTGCCGCGCCCACCTTCGAGTACAACGACACCGGCTATTACGAGGCCCGCCGCGCCGGGGCCGGGTCCAAGATCCCCTTCGGCACCATCATCTCGCTGCTCATCGGCATGGGCATGGCGGTGAACAGCCTGCTCAACGGCCCCCGGATGGTGCTGCGCTCCACCATGGCCCGCAGGGCGGTCTCCGCGTCGGAGAAGGAGCGCCAGCTGCTCAACATAGTGGCCGAGATGGCCACCGCCTCCGGCCTGCCGGCGCCCACGGCCTACGTGGTGCCAGATTCGGACCTTAACGCTTTCGCCACCGGCACCAACCCCTCCAACTCGGTTATCGCCGTCACCGAAGGCCTGCTCGAGCACCTCAACCGCGAGGAGCTGCAGGCCGTGGTGGCCCACGAGATGAGCCACATCCGCAATTACGACATGCGCCTCATGACCGTGCTGGCCGGCCTGATAGGCGCCGTGGCCCTGCTGAGCGATTTCGCCGGCCGCACCTTCCGCTACGGCGGCCGCCGGTCCGGTTCTTTCGGCGGGTCCTCCTCGTCTTCCGGCGGCTCCGGCCGCAAGGGCGGCGGCGGGGCGGTGGTCCTGGTCTTCTTCGCCATCTGGGTGGTGCTCATCATCCTGGCACCCCTGCTTTCGCGCATGCTCGCCATGGCCATCTCGCGCCAGCGCGAGTTCCTCGCCGACGCCAGCGCGGCGGAACTGACCCGCAACCCGCTGGGCCTGGTGTCCGCCCTGGAGAAGATCCGCCGGGCCGTGATGCCCACCAGCGCCATCAATAACGGCGTCGCGCACATGTGCATAACGGACCCGCGCGGCAGCCTCATAGAGGAAAAACTCGGTTTCACGGCGGACGTGCTCGCCACGCACCCGCCGATGGAGAAACGCATACTGGCCCTGAAGGTGATGGCCTACCAGGCCGGCAACCCGCAGAGCGCCTGACAGATCCGACAGCAGAACACAGGAGACACACATGATACTCGCAAGCCAATTCAAGAACGGCAACATGTTCATCAACGAGAACGGCCAGATGGTGGAGGTGCTGGACGTGCAGCATCACCGCAAGTCCCAGGCCCGCGCCGTGGTGCGCGTGAAGCTGCGCGGCGTGGAGACGGGCTCCATCATAGAGACCGCCTACCGCCCGGAAGACAAGTTCAAGGACGTGATGGTGGAGAAGCGCCCCAAGACCTACGTCTACGCCGAGGCCGACATGGCCTACTTCATGGACGACACCACCTTCGAGCAGGTGGGCCTGCCCAAGGATAAGATCAAGGCCCTGCTGCCTTACATGACCGAGAACATGGCCGTGGAAGGCATCTACCTCAACGACGCCTTCTTCACCATCCAGCTGCCCGCCAACCTGGTGATGACCGTCACCCACACCGTGGACGGCGTGCGCGGCGACACCGTCTCCAACACCATGAAGGACGCCACGGTGAACACCGGGCTGACCGTCAAGGTGCCCATGTTCATCAACGAGGGGGACCAGATCCGCGTGGACACCCGCACCGGCACCTACGTGGAACGCGTCTCCAAGTAAAATGATCAAGGCCGTCATCCTCGACATCGACAACACGCTCATGGACTTCATGCGCATGAAGCGCGCCGCCGTGGACGCGGCCGTGGACGCCATGATAGACGCGGGCCTGGACCTGCCCAAGGCGCAGATGGTGGAGAAGATCTTCAAGGTCTATTGGGCCGAGGGCATAGAGGACCAGAACATCTTCGACAAGGTGCTCATGAAGGAGTTCGGCAAGATCGACTACAAGATCCTCGCCGCCGGCATCATAGGCTACAAGCGCGCCAAGGACGGCCATTTCACGCTGTACCCGCACGTGAAGATGGCCCTGACCGACCTGCTCAAGATGGGCGTGCGTATGGGCGTGGTGTCCGACGCGCCGCGCCTGTCCGTGTGGATGCGCATCGTGGGCCTGGGCCTGCACCATTACTTCGAGCACGTGGTAACCTTCGACGACACCGGCGAGAAGAAGCCCTCGCCCAAGCCTTTCAAGAAGATCCTTTCGCTCATGGACGTGGAGCCCGCCAGCGCCATCATGGTGGGGGACTGGGCCGAACGCGACATCAAGGGCGCCAAGGCCTTCGGCATGCAAACCGCCTGGGCCAAGTACGGCAACGAGTTCGACACGCCGGTCTCCGGCGCGGACTACGAGCTGGACGATATCAACGACCTCGTGGGGATCATACGGAGGATAAATGAAAAACACCATTAACGCCCTGCTGCTCGCCTGCCTGCTGGCGGCCCCGGCCGCGGCGCTCGACATAACCAACGTCGCCCCGGCGGCGGTGAAGGGCGCGGCCAAGGCCGATTTCACCTTTACCGCGTTGACCGTGAAAGGCGTGACCTGGGAGAAGGGCGCGGTGGTTATGCCGCTGACCGACAACAAGGGCAAGACCTATTCCGACATCAAACTGCTTTCCAAGGGCCTGTACGGCCGCCTGGAAGGGTGCTTTAAGAACGGCTGCGCTCCCGCAAAGCCGGGCGCGCGGCCCAAGGTGGCCGTGGACGCTTTGAAGCCCCTTAAATCCAAGGCTAGGGTGGCCAACGCCGAGCTTTCCTTCGACGGCGAGCTGCTGGTGGTCGCCGGGATCATGGCCTCCTCCAAGGAGCCCGGCACCTACTGGGTGGCCTTCCCGCCGGCCCTGGCCTTTCCCGACGGGGCCTTTAAAAGCGCCGTAGAATCCGCCGTGATAGCGGCCTGGACCAAGAAAAAATAATGACCAAAGCGCCGGCGCGGACCCTGCTGCTCTGCCTGCTGTGCCTGCTGCCGGCCGTTCCTGTTTTCGCGCTTAAGGTCGAGCGCCTGGCCCGTTTTTCCCCGGCTTCGGGGAAGACTTCCCAGCTTGAGGTGGCTTCGGGTTCCGCCCTGGTCCGGTTCAAGGCCGGCGTTTCCACCGCCGCCGCCCTCGGCGTCATTGAAAGGGCCGGTTTCCGCGTGGATTCCACCTTCGAACGCTTCAACTGGTCCGTGGTTTCCTTTCCCGGGGGCATTGGGGTGGGCGCCGCGCTAAACCTGCTCTCCTCACTCCCGACGGTGGAATGGGCAGAGCCCAACCGCGTCTTCCGTGTTAAACGCGTACCAGACGACCCTTCGGTCGGAAGCCAGTACGCCTTGGGTATGGTGCAGGCCTTCGGGGCCTGGGAATATGAAACTGGCGTTTCCAGCCGCGTCACCGTGGCTGTTATCGATACAGGTATAGATGGTTTTCACCCCGAGCTGTCCGGGAAATTAACAAATACCGCGAGCAAATCATTTACTCCGGTCAGCTTCCCTGTTTCGTCCGATAATCAGCCGCCTACTCCCGCGTGCAATCATGCTACGCGGGTGGCTGGTGTGGCTGCAGCCAGTTCGGATAATGGGGCGGGGGTAGCGGGTATGTCATGGGGTGCACAACTGCTTTCTCTTAAAGTTTTTGATGACGGGGACTGCAAGGATGACTGTTCTGATGAGGCCTATCCTACGGATACTTGTGGCACGACCGAAAATGCGATAGCAGAGGGAATTAATTACGCTATTCCAAGGCATAACACATCAGCATATGGCAAGATTGTCGTGAATATGAGTCTGGGGACTGCGGGTGGTTTTGGATGTTCTACCGCATTACAGACTGCGGTCACTAATGCCATCGGCGCCGGTCTTTTGCTCTTCGCGGCTGCTGGGAATGAAGGGCTTACTGTTATTGACTCTCCTGCTAATTGTTCCGGGGTTTATGCAGTCGGGGCAACAGATTCAGCGGACGCGCTGGCGTCATTTTCAAACACAGATAATGCAATGATTTATAAGGGCCTCGTTGCTCCAGGGGTAGGACTTTATACTAGTGACATTAACAACGGTTACGCATCAGCTACAGGCACTTCATTTTCTTCTCCCATGGCGGCCGGGTTGGCTGCCCTAGTGTGGTCCGCCAGGCCTACTTACACTGCCGCTCAAGTCTTCGACACCCTCAAAAATTCGGCCGATGATCTTGGGGTGTCCGGTCCGGATAGAGATTACGGCTACGGGCGCATCAACGCCATGAAGGCCCTGCGCCTGGCGGTGACCGGGACCGAGCAGTTCCCCGGCACGCGCAAGGCCGTGGCCTATCCCAACCCTTTCCGGCCCAAGACCCACCGCCGGGTCACCTTCACCATCCCCGAACAGATCGCGGCTTCCGGAGTGGAGATAAAAGTGTACACTTCCGAAGGCGAGCTGGTTAAGAAACTGGATTCTCCCTCGTGGGACGGCCGCAACGAGGCCGGCGTAATGGTGGCCAGCGGGGTGTATCTCTTCAGGGTCAAGACCGGCAAGGACGCGGCCGTGGGCCGCTTCGCCCTGCTCAAATAACCGATGAAAGTTCTCAACGTCACCAGGGGGGGGCAGGTTTCCGCCGCTGCCGGCAGGGCGGATACTTTCGCCTCGCGCTTGTTCGGGCTTATCCCGCGCCGTGACCTCGGCCCGGAAGAAGGGCTCTGGCTGGAGCCCTGCGCCATGATCCATATGTGCTTCATGCGTTTCGCCATAGACGCCGTTTTCCTCGGCGAAGGGGGCAAGGTCCTGCGGGTGCTGCCGAACCTCCGTCCGTGGCGGTTCTCTCCCTGGGTCCCCGGGGCCAGGGGGGTACTGGAGCTGCCGGCCGGCCGGGCCGCCGGCCGGGTAGAAGAAGGGGATATCCTGGAATTCCGGGATTAAGGCCTGCCGCCTATTGTAACTGCGGGCCAATATATTTATAATAATCAGGATTATATGCCTCCGGTCAAGGGATTACAGCGCAAACGGCACATGAGGGAGATCCTCATAGAGGATAAACTCATTTCCGAGGAGCAGTATAAGGCGGCGGAAGAAGCGGCCAAGAAGGACGGCAAGCACCTTCAGCAGGCGCTCGTCGAGATGAAGCTCGTCCCCGAGCTCAAGCTGCTGAAAGTCCTGGCCGACGAATGGGGCTTCAAGGCGGTGGACCTGTCCAAGATGGAAGTGCCCGCCGAGCTGGTGCAACTCCTGCAGGAACAGCTCGCCAGAAAGCAGGTCTGCGTGCCTTTCGCCAAGCAGGACAACTCCCTTTTCCTCGCTATGGCCGACCCGCGCGACTTCCTCATCATCGAGGACATCGGCCTGCGCACCGGCCTCGACATCAAACCCTATCTCGCCCTCGCGCCCTGGATCATCAAGGTCCTCGACACGGTTTACGGCAAGCAGGACAGCGCCCAGGTGGCCCAGCTGGTGGAGTCCGTGCAGCAGAGCCAGAGCCAGACCAAGGCCGAGGGCGGCGAGGAAAGCTTCTCGCTGGCCTCCGAGGCCGAAAAGAAGGACATCAGCGACGTGGACGCCAGCGCTCCCGAAGTGGAGAAGCTCGTCAACGCCATCATCCTCGGGGCGCTCAGCATCAAGGCTTCCGACATCCACATAGAGCCGTTCGAAGACCCCAACGGCAAGAATTCCAAGGTGATGGTGCGCTACCGCGTGGACGGCATGCTCCGCGCCGCCTCCTTCTCCATCCCCTGGGCGTTCCGCCAGGCCATCAACGCCAAGATCAAGATCATGTCCAACTCGATGAACATCACGGAGCGCCGCATCCCGCAGAGCGGCCGCATCCAGATCATCGCCAAGGGCAACCCCATTGAATTCCGCGTGGAAATGGTCCCCACCGTCTTCGGCGAGAGCTGCGTCATGCGTATCCTGGACCGCGCCTCGGTCCGCGTGGACATCAAGATCATGGGCTTTTTGCCCGACACCGAGACCAAGCTGCTGCAGCAGTTCGCCGGCATCGGCGGCAAGAAGAACTTCGGCCTCATGCTGGTCTGCGGCCCCACCGGCTCCGGCAAGTCTACCACGCTTTACGGCTGCCTCAACTACGTCAACCGCCCCGACATCAAGATCATCACCGCCGAGAACCCGGTGGAATACAATATCGACGGCATAGTGCAGGTGCCGGTGAATCCCGACGTGGCGCTGGGCGGGGGGAAGAAGTTCGACTTCGCCAGCGCCCTGCGCTCCTTCATGCGCCTCGACCCCGACGTCATCATGGTCGGCGAGATCCGCGACGAGGAAACGGCGCACATAGCGCTGGAAGCCGCCATGACCGGCCACCTCGTGTTCTCCACCATCCACACCAACGACGCCCCTTCCGCCCTGGAGCGTCTCACGCAGATGGGCCTGCCGCGCTTCGTGGTGGCCAATACCATGAAGGCCGTGCTGGCCCAGCGCCTTGCGCGCCGCCTCTGCAAGGACTGCAAGACCGAAGCCGATCCCACGCCCGAGGAAATAGCCGTGTTCGAAGCCAACGGCGTGAAGGTCCCCGCGGGCGCCAAGGTCTTCCGTGCCAAGGGCTGCGACATCTGCAAGAACACCGGCTACAAGGGCCGCGTCGGCATGCACGAGCTGCTGATCCTCAACGACGAGATCCGCCTCCAGATCCTCAAGGACCCCTCGGCCATCCCGGTGAAAGAGATCGCCATGAAGAACGGTATGCGGACCATCGCCATGGACGGCCTGGAAAAGGTGCTGCTGGGCCTCACCACCGTCAAGGAAGTGCTGGGCGGGGCCGCGGAGAAAGAATAAACTATGCTCAAATTTGCCAAGACCTTAACGCTGCTGTGCGCCGTCCTCCTGGGCGGCCTTTCCGCCGCCTCCGCGGCCGGTTACGACGGTTTCGCCGCCGTCACCGCCTCCGAATTGAAGCCGTTCGCCCGCGACCTGGGCGGCCTGCTAGGCTCCGGGGCCAACCAGACGGCCCGCCCGCTGGGTTTTTCCGGTTTCGACGTGGGCGTGCGCGCGGTGGGCCAGTTCAATCCTTCCCACGGCAACGGGGTGCTTAAAAAAGACAATTTGTTCGGCCTGGGCCTGGTGCAGGCCGAGATCGGCATGCCCTACCGCATAGACGGTTTCGTGCGCGGCGGCGCCTACGAGGGCATGGCGGTGGCCGGCGGCGGCCTGCGCTACGGCCTGTGGAACGTTTCCGACGCCAAGTACCACATCAACGCCATGCTCGTCGCCATGGGCAACATGGCCGCCCACCGCTATTTCTACGCGGTGCATTTCAATACCAGCCTGGTCTGCTCCATCAACGTGCCAGTGGTGGCGCCCTATATAGGCGCCGGCATGGACTTCACCCGCCTCGAAGCCCAGGCCATTTCCGACCCGGCCTTGTCCGGCAAGCAGGTCTCGGTCTCCGAGCCCCGGTTCACCGCGGGCCTGCGGGCCAAGCTGAACCTGGGCTATATCGCCGCCGGGTTCACCTACACCCATGACCGCCCCCTGGTGAACGCCAGCGCCGGCTTCCGTTTCTAGCCCTTTCCGCTCGCAAATAAAAAGGCCCCGATCCCGGGGCCTTTTCATTTTCAGCGGGGGCGGTCAGCCCTTGAACTTATCCTTGTACTCGCGGCGCATCTCGCGGTCCAGGTCGCGCTTCTTTATGGACTCGTGCTTGTCGGCCGAGCGTTTGCCTTTGGCCAGGCCCAGCAGCACCTTGGCCCAGCCGTTCTTGAAATAGACCTCCAGCGCCACCAGCGCCATGCCCTTGGTGGCCAGGGCCCCGGAGAGCTTGCGGATCTCCGGCGCGCGCAGCAGCAGCTTGCGGGTGCGCAGCGGGTCTATCTCCTTGAGGGTATTGTAGGCGTAGGGGGCGATGTGCAGGCCGTAGAGGTACAGGCCGTCCTTTTCCGCCCTGACGAAGGCGGAGGTAAGCGTGGCCTGCTTGAGGCGCAGGGACTTGACCTCCGGGCCTTCCAGGGCCAGGCCGGCTTCGTAGGTGTCGGTGATGAAATAGTCGTGCCTGGCCTTGCGGTTGGTGGCCACGGCCTCTACCTTGTCCTGCTTTTCCGGCTTTGTCATTGTTTTCATATTACCAAATATCCTAAAATTATAAAACCGCCGGAAGTCCGGGCGGCTAGAGTGGAAGGGTGGCCGAGCGGTTGAAGGCGCAGACCTGGAAAGTCTGTATACTCCTAAAGGGTATCAAGGGTTCGAATCCCTTCCCTTCCGTAGCTTTTACGGAATAAAGAATCCCCGCGAGGGGATTTTTTATTTGCCGGATATTATTGACACGCCTTTTGGGATTTATGTAAATTTAGGGTAACCCCTGAGGGCATTATCCATATATCATCCATGGGGGGAATACTAAGGAGGCAGTTAATTAATGAAAAACAATAAGAAAGGCTTCACCCTGATCGAGCTGATGATCGTCGTCGCCATCATCGGTATTCTGGCGGCCATCGCCATACCGAAGTTCGCCGACCTGATCAACAAGTCCAAGGAAGGCGCCACGAAGGGCGCTCTCTCCTCGGTCCGCAGCGCGCTGCAGGTGTATTACGGCGACAACGAAGGCTGGTTCCCCACCGACGACCTGGCCATCCTGATCGAGAACGCGAAGTACATCAACGAGATCCCCGTGGCCAAGGTTCCCACCACCGGTCACGCCGACACCAAGGCTGTGGCGATCTTCAGCTCCGCCACCGTCGCGGGTGTGTTCTCCGGCGGCACCGGTACGGCTGACGCTGGCGGCTGGGCCTACTTCAACAACCCCAGCGTTTCCAGCATGTGGGGCACCTTCGTGGCGAACTGCACGCACGAAGACATAAAGGGCCAGGCCATCGCGGCCGTGACCCCCTGGTCGGCTTTCTAACCAAAGCCGCACAGCGAAAGACCCCGCGCCTCACGGCGCGGGGTTTTTTGTTTGACAGGGCGCGGGGATTAATGTAGATTAAGGGAACCCCTGAGGGCATTATCTATAAATCATCCATGGGGGGAGACAGTCAAGGAGAAATAGTGAATGAAAAACAATAAGAAAGGCTTCACCCTGATCGAGCTGATGATCGTCGTCGCCATCATCGGTATTCTGGCGGCCATCGCCATACCGAAGTTCGCCGACCTGATCAACAAGTCCAAGGAAGGCGCC
>Ga0209211_10000374_pt1 | contig 95395 bp, 116 predicted proteins | sample RifGroA2_FD_183992 | JGI IMG/M metagenome (GOLD analysis project Ga0209211, IMG submission 183992) | Groundwater microbial communities from Rifle, Colorado, USA - Groundwater A2 (SPAdes) (version 2) | ecosystem: Environmental > Aquatic > Deep subsurface > Groundwater | place: Rifle, Colorado... | reverse complement strand
CTTATAGTGAATGAGCGTTTAAGCTGTAAGACAGTTGGTCCTGGAAAATCCGGGCCGGCGTTTAATCGAGCAGTTATGGAGAGTCCGAGTCGCAAGGTGAGGACAATTTGATGATCTTTCTTTTTCAAGAAAAGATTCGCAACGAGATATTTATTATGCCGTACCGTAAACCGACACTGGTGGGTTGGTCGAGAAGACTAAGGCGATCGGGAAAAAGTAGTTCAAGGAACTCGGCAAAAAAGCTGGACGTAATCTAGAGAGATGTCCTGCCCGGTGTTACAACCGGGCCGCAGCAAAAGAGTGTTTTGCGACTGTTTAACTAAAACACAGGTCCGTGCGAACTCGAAAGAGGCGGTATACGGGCTGAGACCTGCCCAGTGCTCGTAAGTTAAGTGAATGGGTGATCCCGCAAGGGTTAGCCTTGAAATGAAGCTCGAGTGAACGGCAGCAGTAACTATAACTGTCGACTATAGGGCAGTTTTAAAATTTGGCTATTTGCTGGAATATCTGAGTATCCTACACTAGTTGACTTCGTATTAACTTCGGAGTTAAACTGAAAATGTGTTAGGTGCAGACAATCAGCAGGAAAGAGTTCCAAAAGATAGAGTTAATCTAAATTATTATTTAGCCGGTTTTGTAGACGGTGAAGGCAGTTTTTCTGTCTCAATCCGCAATACTGGAGCTAAAAGAAGATTTGGATGGACAATAGATCCGTTTTTTCAAGTGTATCAACATAAAGATAATTCTCATATTCTATTTATCTTTAAAGAAGTTTTAGGATGTGGATATGTTAGTAAGAAAGGAGGAAATCCCTCATGTTTTGTTTACTGTGTAGACAAAATGGGTGACCTTCTGTCAGTAATAATTCCATTTTTTGATACTTATCCACTAGTTGGAGAAAAGTATCAGAACTTTCTTCTTTTTAGAGAAGTAGTTATTAGATTATCTAATAAAGAGCACTTTACGAAACAAGGTTTTATAGAAATTGTAAAACTTTGTTTTAGCATGAATAGGAACGGAATTTATAGAAAAAATAGTTTGGAAACTATACTATCATCTTTGGAAAAATCCTCAGAGACTATACGCCAAACTCCTGCAAGGGAGATGATATAGTCCGATCTCTATGGCGACATAGAGGATCCCTGCAATTTGTGGGGTGATAACGTGATGTCTATGGTAGCGAAGTTCCTTGTCGGGTAAGGGTCGTAAAGAAACTTGCTCGATCCCGACTAAGTCGGGAACACTCAGGAATGTTACCAAATGTGTTTAAGCAGAAAAAATAGACCGAAATTCGTGTTTGAGTGGAAAATCTGGCTATATGCTGGAATAACTCAGTATCCAACAGTACCCTGAGCTTGTCGAAGGGTGACAATCTGTTGGTGGAGTCAATCAGCAGGCAACCCCCGATTTAATCGGGGAGAGTCCTCAACGACTATATGCCAGAGTCCGTTTCTAGCGGACAAGATATAGTCTGCTCTGCATGGCGACATGCAGCTAACAAAAAATTCGAAGTTCCGACCCGCACGAAAGGTTTAACGACAGAACAACTGTCTCGAACTATTACCCGGCGAAATTGAAATGGCTGTGAAGATGCGGCCTACCTCTACTAGGACAAAAAGACCCTATGGAGCTTTACTGTACTCTGGCCCTGTTTTGGATTTTAAGATAGTTTAGTGTAGGAGGGAGTCTTCGGACAACGATGAAACACCTCTCGTTTTGGAATCTCAAAACTAACCTATGACAGCTGAAAACGCTGTTGGAGACAAGGTCAGACGGGCAGTTTTACTGGGGAGGTATCCTGCTAAAGAGTAACGCAGGAGTACCAAGGTGCACTAGGCTCGAATGGAAACCGAGCGAGTCGTGTAACGGCATAAGTGCGCTTGACTGTGAGAGGGACACCTCGAGCAGGTGGGAAACCAGGTCGTAGTGATCCTCGGATCCCTCGTGGGAGGGACCGGGCTTAACGGATAAAAGCTACCCTAGGGATAACAGGCTGATCGCCGCCAAGAGTCCATATCGACGCGGCGGTTTGGCACCTCGATGTCGGCTTTGCGCAATGTGCGCAATTGGGCCACTCGTTGAGCAATTGACGAGAAAAAATATTTAGCTCATAACGGTGAACCCCTCATTGTATTACGTGTTAATTTCGGTTAACATAAGTACGAAAGGGCAATACCGTGGGAAGTCGAGGAGTTTTAACCAAGAGGCAAAGACAAATTTTGATAGGAACTTTGTTAGGAGACGCTCATTTAGAGCTTAATGGAAAATATGTCCGCTTACGGGTTGATCATTACAGCCCGCAGAAGGATTATACTTTCTGGATGGCTTCGGAGTTTACACCATTTTCTTTACCACCTCGGATTATTTCGAGAGTTGATAAGAGAAATGGCAAAACTTACACAAGATGGCATTTTTCTACCAAAAGTCTGCCTATTTTATCTGAATTTCGGAACATGTTTTATAAAGAGGGTAAGAAAATCGTACCTCCAAACATCTCTGGAATGATGGATAATTTGTCTTTGGCAATTTGGTATATGGATGATGGATTTAGAAGAAGAGACTCAAAAGGTTTCTATCTCTGTTCATCTTCATTTACCCATGAAGAACAAAGCATTCTACAAAGAACGCTATGGGAAAGGTTTAAGCTGGAAAGTAAGATTCATCACCAACGCGAGTTGGAAAGAATTTTTATTCCATCTGCTTTTTCCGATAGGTTTAACAATTTAGTTAAACAGTTTATTCTTCCAACTTTAAGTTACAAACTTCTTTGACCCCGTAACGACTTTTCTGATTATGGATAATCGGAAGGATTCCACTAACTAGTGGGATAACACGCTAAGCTCCCGAATGATGATTTCGGGATGATGGTATAGTCTAACCCTCGTAGAAATGCGAGAAATGGTTGCATCCCATCCTGGGGGGGCAGTACCTCCCAAGGGTCCGTCTGTTCGCCGGTTAAAGGGGTACGCGAGCTGGGTTCAGAACGTCGTAAGACAGTGGATAAAATGGCTATGTATAGCCATTTTCTTGAGACTAAGTGCTGTCTAACTTTCTGAAAATAGACGCTTTTTGAAAATGAGGAACTGTTATAAAAAAGAAAGTCTCCTTGAGACCCAAGGAGAATAAATCTGACTAAATGCTGGAAACCCTGTGTATCTGGTACTACTGTCTATCAAAAAAAGATTGTAAAAATGTATCCAGTGCAGATGATCAGCAGGAAAGACCCCGTCTTTGGCGGGGAATCCTCAGAGACTATATGTCAGAGTACGTTCAGTTTACATGAACGTACAAGATATAGTCCGAACTGTATGGCGACATACAGAGTAAGGCAGAAATGTCTTACCCCCGATTAAATCGGGGTAACATTATTGTCGGTCTCTATCCAGTAGGGGCGAGGGGTTTTTGAGGGAGTCTGACCTCAGTACGAGAGGACCAGGTTGGAGAGACCTCTGGTGTGCCGGTTGTAGCGTCAGCTGCAACGCCGGGTAGCTATGTTTCTATGGGATAACCGCTGAAAGCATATAAGTGGGAAGCCCTACCCAAGATGAGAAACCCATTTCTGATAGCAATATCGGGAGAGAGACTCGTGGAAGAATACCACGTTAATAGGTCAGCAGTGTACGCACGGTAACGTGTTTAGCTTACTGATACTAATATGTCGATTGATAATACAGACTCTACTAACTTTTCTCTTCACTTTTTAGGATGCATAAGCATCTTAACAATTAAACCAAAAGGCCTGCCTGCCGGCAGGCAGGCAAATATTTCCCGGTCATTTGAGCGGCGTGGAACTACCTCTCTTGCCTGCGCAAGCAGGTCCATACCGAACAGAGCCGTAAAATGCGCCAGCGCCGATAATAGCTACATCGCAAGATGTCGTGAAGGTAGGTCATGGCCGGGAATTATTTGCCTTTTTTGGTGGCATATATGTTACCCGCGATGAATCTGTAAATTGTCTGGAGTAATTTATTTTTAGCTGTTTTTTCTAGCTGCGTTCTATTTCTTAGTAACGAGTGTACTCCCTTTTTGATACTAATATATTCGAAAGATTTATTTTTGATGGTTTTTAAAATAGCTTTGATTTCTGGGGGAATTTCTAGATCTTTTTCACCAAAAATTATCAACACCCTTTGTGCTAAATTGTAAGCCTCAAGATATTTAAAGATATCTGAATTCTTATTTTGGAGTTTAGATCTAATGAGTTCCGTGTTTTGACTGTTTAGGTATAAATTTTCTGTTCCTTGAGCGTATGCTGGTGGGGATATCAAAATTATTCCTGAAGTGTTGCGAAATTCATTTAACATGTGCGGAACGATGTATCCTCCTAAAGAGTACCCAAGAATATATATTCTTTTTGGCTCAAGTTCTTTTTTAAATTTGGAAAAGGCTGAATAAGTGTCGTTTATAAAATTGGAAATTGTAGTTTTTTCGATGTTTCCCTCACTTTCCCCTGTGCCTTGGTAATCGTATGTAAAGGAAGATATAGAGTTGTGTGCTAAAAATTTTTGCAGCTCGATATACCGTTTCATCCCGAGAGAAGTAAATCCTGGAATAATGAAAACTGAAGCGAGGCTCTTTGAGTCCTTTGGTTTATAGACCTTCCCGGAGAGGATAAATCCAAGAGGATTCAGAAATTGGGTAGAGTATGATGTTATCTTCACGAGGACATTTTACAACAAGGGTAGGTCATGGCCGTCAGCACCGTGCTTTTTTGTGACATAATTAGCGTAGTGATCAAGAATAAACTACTAATTATTATTTTAGGATTGTTGTTGGTTGGCTCCAATGGGTTTTGGTGGAACAAAGAGCAGGAGCAAATGCGAGTGATTAGTGTGCACGATGGCGATACTTTTACACTCAAATCTGGAGAAAGGGTTAAACTTTTGGGCACTAATGCTCCAGAGCTGGGGAACTGTCTAGGCGATAAAGCTACAGATAAATTGAAAGAGTTTGTTGACAATAAAGTAATTGAATTAAAAGAGGAAAAACGTGATACTTATGGCCGAAGAATGGGTTTGGTTTATGTCGACAACCAATTGGTAAATGAACAAATGCTTAAATTAGGTTTAGCCCGCCCCGATTACACTGCCAATTCCCAAAACGATGTTTTGAAAGCTGCCTATAAAGAGGCTTCAGACAATGGAGTTGGTATTCATTCTAATGTTTGCAAAAAGACTAATCCTACTCCACCCAATTCCCGATGTGTTATCAAAGGCAATATCGATAAAGCCAGTTGGGATAAGTTTTACCATCTGCCATCTTGCCGGCATTACAATCAAATCGTCTTGGATTTGGATTTAGGCGAAGGATATTTTTGTAGTGAGAAAGAGGCTCAAGCCGCAGGGTTTCATCTGGCTCCAGATTGTCTGCGTTAGGGATGGCATATATGCCATCGGAAGATGGATGTTGAATTTTATAAAAATCCTGGTAAATCCATGCAATAAAATAAAATTATACAAATTGTGACGACCGTCCAAATATGTATAATTTGTGTAGAGTTGGGGAATGTTAAAATAAAGCATGCGGTTTGTGGAGATTTCGTTAAGTGGATTAAAAAGAGAATTTCCGGTGGTTAGTATTGGTCCAAAATTACAGGTAGCTTCTGTATCTTTGTTGGGGGATGTGGAGCTGGTAAATCTTGCTGCTGTACAACTTGTAGAAAAAATAAAAAAGTTTAACCCTCAGGTTTTGGTGGGTCCGGAGACAAAAGTAGTACCACTGTTACATAAGATGAGTGAAATAATGAAGCTGGAAAAATATGTGGTGTGCCGCAAAGGAATTCAGCCGTACATGATTAATCCGTTGGTAGTTGAACCCAGAGAAATCCGTACCTCCAGGGTTAAATTAATGGCCATTGACGGCAGGGATGGAGAATATTTACACAACAAGAGGGTGGTAATAATTGATGACGTAGTGTTTACAGGGGGGAGTTTTGGCATGGTTCGTCAGCTTCTGGATAAAGCGGGAGCTGAATATGCCGGTATGGCGGCGGTGTTTAAACAGGGAGATAAATTCAGCGAAAATTTTGAGTACTTGCAAGAATTGCCGGTGTTTGCTACTGTGTAGTTACAACAAAAATATTCAGGGCGTGCCGCCTGGAAAACTTATCTGATATAGGCACATATAACACTTCCGATGTTTTTGTTGGGAGTGTTTTTTGTTTTTTTATGTATAAAAGACGATTAGAAGACGAAGTTCTTGCAAAAATAGATTACGAGAAAAATCTTCCGAAATTTTTTAATTTACTTACACCTCGTCAATTAGCGGCGGTGGCATTGGTGGCAGATGGAGTGAGTCAGATTGGGGTAGCAGAGGCTTTGGGGGTGGCTGGTCAAACGATTCAACGTCGCATTGAATACGCTAGGACAAAAGCAATTATGGTGTTTGGAGAAGAAGCCCTTGATGGCAGATCTAATCCTCGAGATAAATATCAAAAACAAGAAAGAAGGTGAAAACGAATGCCTGAATATGAACTATTAAAAATTTCACCAAGGAAATGAAAGACAACGATTTTCATTTCGGTCAGGGACACATGTGTGCAGGGTGTGAGTTGGCAGGAAGACTACATAAAGGTTGCAGATTAGATGGTTGGGAAGGTGATGCTAGTGTGGGAGTGTATAAATTGGCGGAAGTTGATGTGGTGGCGCAATCAACTGATGTTGCAACTGACTCCTTACCTCTTGCAAATGTATCTGAGTCCTGATAAAAGTTGTTGGTGCAGAGGACAAAATATATTTTTGTTTCTGGGGGAGTGATTTCGGGACTGGGGAAGGGGATAACGGCGGCGTCGACAGGACTACTTTTGAATTCCAGAGGAATCAAAACCACAAATCTAAAAATTGATATGTATTTAAATGTGGATGCGGGAACGATCCGCCCATCGGAACATGGAGAAGTATTTGTAACGGATGACGGGATAGAAACGGATCAAGATATCGGGCACTATGAGCGGTTTTTAAATGTGTCTTTACGAAGAGAAAATTATATGACTACCGGACAGGTGTACAAATCGGTGATCGACCGGGAAAGAGCTTTTGGATACAACGGTGAAGATGTAGAAGCCATTCCACATGTGACGGATGAAATTATTTCCAGGATTCAAAAAGCCGGTGAAGTAAATGGAGCCAAAGTAGTAATCGTGGAATTGGGGGGAACGGTGGGCGAATACCAAAATGGATTATTTTTTGAAGCCAACAGAATAATGAAATTGCAAAATCCCAAGGATGTATTACATATTCATGTCTCATATTTACCGGTGATTAAAAGTATTGGAGAACTGAAAAGTAAACCAACTCAACAGTCGGTGCATGTGCTAAATTCCATGGGAATACAGCCCGATTTTCTGGTAACCAGAAGTGAGAAAGAGATAGACTTGCGCCGGCGGGAACGATTGGCACTGTTTTGCAATATGCATGATGAAGACATTATTTCTAATCCGGATTTGGAAAATATATATGAAGTGCCGTTGTTTCTGGAGTCGCAGCACTTTAGTAACAAATTGATTAGTAAGTTGGGAATTCGCACCACAAAAACCGATTTGGCGCAGTGGAGGAAATTTGTGAAGCGGTTGTCGGTTCCTGGCAAAGAAGTAAAAATTGCCATGGTGGGCAAATATTTCTCTTCGGGAAATTACGTCTTGAAAGACGCGTATATATGCGTGATCGAAGCGGTGAAACATGCGGCCGCGAGTTTGGGAGTAACTCCTGTTATGGAATGGGTTAATGCCGATGACAAGTTTAATTTGAAAGGATTTGATGGAGTGATCGTGCCTCAAGGATGGGGAAGTCGGGGGGTGAAGGGAAAAATTGCGGCGGTGAAATTTGCCCGCGAAAACAAGATTCCCTATTTGGGATTGTGTTTTGGCATGCAAATGGCTGTGATTGAATTTGCCAGAAACGTATGTAAATTATCGGGAGCCAATTCTACTGAAGCCGATCCCAAAACTAAATTTCCGGTGATTCATATTATGCCAGAACAAAAGAAATATTTAGAAGCACACCAGTATGGGGGAACTATTCGCCTGGGCGCTTGGCCGTGTAAAATTACACCCAAGACAATTCTTGAAGAATCTTATTTAAGATTACTCAAGAAACCCAAGTTACTTAAGGAACTTATTGTAGCCGAACGCCACCGTCATCGCTATGAAGTAAACAATGAATATAGGGAAATTTTGGAGCAGAAAGGTTTGGTTATTTCTGGAACCAGTCCGGATGGGAAATTGGTGGAGGCAATCGAGTTGCCAAAGTCAGCACACCCGTTTTTTGTAGGTACCCAATTTCACCCGGAATATAAATCCCGGCCGTTGTCGCCTCACCCTATTTTTGTGGGGTTTATTAGAGCATGTTTGCCCAAATCTACCAAATAGTTCAGAAAATCCCTATTGAAAAAATAGCCACTTACGGCCAAATAGCCAGTATTTTGGGTACAAGAGATTCTCGGCGGATGGGGCAGGCGTTGCATGCGAATAAAAACCGAAAGATTCCCTGTCACACTAGAACGAATGAGGCTTTGTACTTGACAGTATTATAGAATTATAATATGATCATCTAATGATTCAACAGTTGATAAATGATCAAAAATTTATAAATGTTCAGGGTGCTCAGGCTGGATTGACTCGGTTGTTTGATGACGCCGATAAGACCGGAACTTTTTATACCGTTTTGAAAAACGATAAACCTTTAGGAGTATTGATGTCCAAAAAGAGATGGGATAGTTTGACTGAAGATTTAGAGGCTATGTCATCGCTAAATTACAAAATGCGAATAGCTAAGTCCAGAAAATCAAAAAGGGTTTCTGCTTCTGAAATTAGAAAATTGTGAAGTAAATATGTCGTGGATTTGGGAATTTACAAAAGAGTCTGAAAAGCAATTTAAAAAACTTGATAACCAGACTAAAAAAAGAGTCTTGGAAAAGTTGGATTTCTGGGTGAGCAGTGGAAGTCCGTTGGAATTTGCCGAAAATCTGCATGATTTTGAGTTGGGATCATATCGGTTCAGAATTGGAGACTATAGAGTTACTTTTGATGTGGAAGATAAGACGATTGTGGTTTTGGCCGTGGGTCACAGGAGAGAGATTTATAAATAAGGATGTCAAGATAGGTCAAGATAATGATAAGGGAGAGGATATTATGGGCACATGAGTGAGGTTGAAGATGCAGCCAAATTGGTAGAGTTTATAAGAACTGGGGTGTCTAGAAATAATTTAATTCGCTTTGGAGTTTTGGCGACATTTACTGAAAATGCAGAAAAGGGACTTTTTACAATCGGTTTTAGTGGTGACACGATAAGGAAAGTTGTTGGTCTATATTTAGGAGCGGGGGGAGAGACTCTAAATAAACTAGCGGAAAGTTTAGATATAGATCTCAGAGGTCATAATAGTACACCAGATATTACAACCATGCCCCCCGAAGAGCGGGAAATGATGATGAACAATATTGCCCATGCGGTTTTAGGCATTGCTGTAACAAAGGGAACGGAGCAGATTATTCCGCTTATGGAATCATTGGGAAAAGTTTGGGGAGATTCTGGTAGGATGAGACAGATTATTGATGAAGGAGATCTTTTTTCAGAGAAGATTTAGCAATTAATTTACCAACAAATACCCCTCACCCCGCTTGGTTTGGATAAAGCTTCCGGAGATGCCTGATTTCTCTAGGCGGTCACGCAGGCGCTGGATGGATTTGGAAATGGCATAGAGAGAAAATTGTTCATAATCCTGCCTGCCGGCAGGCAGGTTATTGGTCAAGAGTTCATTAATTTCGTCGAAAGTGACGATTTGGGGAGACTTGGTAATCAGCAGGTCAAGAAGTTTTTTCTCACGAGAGGTAAAGCTGGAAGTGTCAACCTTTTTGATTGAGGAAGAATCAATATTGGGCGCACCGATTTTGGTTAGAAATTTATTGGAAGTCTCGAGCATGGAGGCGTTTTGTTTAGCCCGCAAAGCACGCATGGATCTAAGTGGGTGTTCAAACAATCTTGAGAGTAGGGTTTCATTCATTAGCCAATCAACTATGATTTGGGATTCTTGCCATAATCCATCGAGTTTGTCCACGACATTCTGGCGGGTTAGTGAAGAGAGGATGGCCCAAGCAATGGACTCTACTCCCTGATTGATTCTCAACCAGACGTAAACCTTACCAGGGGTGTATTCTATTTTTGAAAACGAGCAGCTGGTTCCAAAGTTGGTGGGCCATATAATTACCTCGTTTATGAGCCCCTTTTTGTTTGGTAATATTTGATCGACCTGGTTAAAGAATTCTGGTGATATTTTGTCCCATTGAAGTTTAACTTTGGCAAAATCAGGAGAGGGGATGGAGGGTATTTGGAGCAACAGCTTCTTTAGTTGAGAGGTTAATTTTGGTTGATCGATCATATGCATTTGGTCAATTGGTATTTTTGCGACTTTTTCCCAAAAACGAGAGATAGTAAGGTATGGTAAGTCGGGAAGTAAAACAGATGCGACGTGTTCATCGACAGAGCCAATAGGAACAGGATAAAAACCATTGGTTTTAAAAAAGCCGTTAGAAATTGCGTGGCAATTGTGAATTAGTCTCTGAGCCTCATGATCGAGGCTAAAACTCCAAGTGGTTTTGACCTTCATGAGCAGATTATACACTAGACAACCTATAGTATACAAATAACCAGAATATTAACATATTTTTCGCGCTCGTTATTTTATTTTTCCCCCCTATTTCCCCAATCTACCCAATCTCCCCAATCACCCAAATTTCCCCAATCGAGGGTGTCAAGATGGGTCAAGATGAATTTCACTTCGAGTAATAATATATAACAATGGCAAGTGAGGCTAAACAGTGGGAAGGGTTTCGTGCTATCGAGGCTAAACACTCTGAAGATTTATTTAAAGGGGGGGACAATCCTACGCTTTGGTTTTGTTTAAGATTACTCCTTCTGTCTGGAGATCCGTTGTTACCACTAGCAGTAGCGAAGATGAAGGTTCTTGATAAGGTCAATTTAAGGTCATTGTTGGGAGTATATGATTGTCATGATGGATCGTTAGAGCAAACCCCGGTTTTCTATTTTAGACGGGTTCGCTGGATTTAGAATTTGATTTGAAGTATAATCCCTTTATTCTCAAAGAAAGTAGGATATGACAAGTGGCAAAAACTAAAACTTCAGGCGCCTCCACGATGGAGGAACTTTTGGGTCAGGCGGGATACTCGTTTAAGGGCTTCAAACGTGGAGATCATGTAACTGGGGTAGTAAGTGAGATTTCCGGCCGTTCGATATATGTCGATGTTGGTGGAAAAACCGAAGGCATAGTGGCTGAGAAAGAATACGAATTGTCCAAAGATTATATGAAGACGTTGAAAGTGGGAGACAAGGTGGAGGCGGTGGTGGTAAGTCCGGAAAGTGATGCAGGGCAAATCGTGTTGTCTATCAAAAGAGCAGCAGCTGACAGCAGGTGGAAGTTGTTTGAAGATGCAATGAAAAACAATGTCACGATTACGGTAAAAGGCAAGGAAATGAATAAAGGCGGACTTTTGGTAGAAGCTGAAGGAGTGTTTGGTTTTATTCCGTCCTCACAATTTAGCCGGGCGGTAGTGGAAAACCCAGCTGCCCTAACAGGACAATCAGTAGAAGTTAAAGTAATTGAAGTAGACCGTGAACAAAATAGATTAGTGCTGTCTGAAAAAGCAGTGACTGAAGCCGAGGAAGTCGAGGCCCGCAAGAAAGCATTGGGTCTTGTAGAAGTAGGCAAGATTTACACAGGATCTGTAGCCGGAATTGTGCCATTTGGAGCTTTTGTGAGCGTTAAGATAGGAAAGGGTAAAACTATCCAAAACTTAGAAGGATTGGTGCATATTTCGGAAATTTCTTGGGAGAAGGTGGAAGACGTAACTAAAGTCTTGAAAGAAGGAGATGAAGTGGAAGTTAAAGTGATCGGTATGGATGAAGATACCGGCAAGTTGGCATTATCTATAAAACAACTTACGGATGATCCTTGGAGAATCAAAGCTCAAAAGTATGCCGTGGATTCCAAACACGCCGGAAAAGTAGTCAAAATGATGCCATATGGAGTAATCGTGAACTTAGAAAAAGGAATCGAAGGACTCATTCATGCTTCCAAAATGCCGGCAGAAATGGTATTTGTGGAAAACCAGGAAATTGAAGTCTTTATAGAATCTATGGATATGGAAAAGAGACGTCTGTCGCTCGGGGTAGTGGTCAAAGATACCAAGGGTATGATATATAAATAGTGTGGCCAAGATAAAAAGCAACTTTATTTGTCAGCAGTGTGGATATAGTCAGAGCCAGTGGGCGGGGAAGTGTCCGAGCTGTGAGACGTGGAACAGTATGGTGGAGACGACCATGGCAAATAAATCTCCTGCCCGCAATAATTCCCACCTTCCAGGTGGGATGAAGGGATAGAAAAAAAGACCATTCGGAATTCGCAAATGCGCTTCTCGCTCCCACTTCGTTTCACTCGTGGGGTTCGGCTGCGATGCTATTTGCTAAATTCCTGCATGGTCGGGAGAATTGATGTTATAATAACAAACTATGAGCACACCTGTGGCCTTAGTGGTGGTTGGTATAGATGAAAGGACTATTCACGATTTTCAAAATGGTTCTATCCCTAAAGTTTTGATTGATGAGGTGAAAAAGCTTCCTATGCCACCGGAGGGAGGTTCAGTATACCTTCGCCCCCATGGGGCAATTCTTTTGACGGGACGGAAACCTGAAGAGACTCGATATACGATGTATAGATTATATAAAGAGCGTTGGTAAGGTAGAATAATTCCCACCTTCCAGGTGGGAATTTACTTAGTTCTAGGGATATAAGTAGAACGCAGTGGAGGGGGCAGGAATTTGGATGTGGTCTTGATAGAGAAGACGGTGGGGTATAAATAGACTTTATATTTGCATGTTAGCTAAACTTTTGCTACAATCTCGACCATGGCTACGGAGAGAGATGGATTTGTTCAAACTGTTGAATCAATTTTGTCTGATTTAAGGAGTAAAAAGGCTTCATCTGTTGAGTTGAATGGCCCTAAGTTTGTTAGTTGGGCGAGGGTATTATTGGCTGGTCCAGCGACGTTGAAAGGTACTAGCTTGAAATTTAAGGAGCCAGAAATAAAAAATGGGCCACATTTGGTAATTAAAAACCCCGGGTTACTAACAGTATCAATTAATGACGCCCAAGCTCTAGTAAGGGTTTCGAGGATGGAGGGTGAAGTAAAGGTTAAGGCCGGTTTTGTAGATCCTAAGATAGCTGACTTAAAGTTGGAATCTTTGCAACTAGCGCTTTCAAATTCCAGAGAGGCTCCAGGACAATTGACTGTAGGATCAATAGAAGTTGTGCCAAATGTAGTAATGGGTCAGAACGTGGGAGAACTAATGGATGGTCAAATAGGAGGAATTAAGGTGATGGCTCGATTATATAGTGTGTTGTCTGAACAGTTTGGTGCAAATGGTGTGAGGTTATTACCACTCGAGAAGAATGGGTTAATAATGAATATCACCGATCATAATACAGTAGCTGTACGGCGGTTAATTCCAGTTAAATATCCGACAGTCGGATGATTTTATTTAACGGCGGTTTCATACCCAGTCCCATATGGGGACGGTGGTAATGATACCTGTTCAAGAATGATTCTATCATCTCCGTGGCATCTACCAGTTGGTTAGTTTTGTAGGTTATCCATCCCAGGCATTCTTTTCTTATAGTTCGGTTAAAACTCTCAATGAAAGATTGCTCGTTCTTTTTGTAAGGCCGGGAAACTCTGTGCCTATCACAATACTCCAGAACATGGTCAGTGAATTTGTCTTTAAATTCTGGTCCACCGTCAGTTTGAAGTAATTCAACATGATCGTCAAACCTCCGGGTCATGGATTGTTTAAGAAACCGGTAACCATACCTGGAAGTAAGTTCTGGAGTCAGCAAAATATCGGCTTCCCGGGTAAAGCAGTCTATGGCAGTGAAAGCAAACAAGCCTCCAAAGTCAATTGAATCCATTTGAATGACCTGTCTGGGATTTTCAGGATGAGGGACAGAGCCTCTAGCCTTATTCTTTTTCCACTTGCTTCTGATCTGATACTTTTGGGACAAAACCTCGTAGATCTTGGCTACCCCTAGATGCACTCGATGCTCTTTTTCCAAGAAATACTGGATTTTTTGGCCACAGCACTCTTCCTCCCGTTCCCGGATCTGGTAAATCCAATCCTTAAGGACAGGATTTAACTTCCGGGGAGTGCGGTGGCCTTTCTTGGCTGACTCGTAACGGTCAAGAAAACCCATTAACCCGTGTGTTTGAATTTCATTTATCCAAATGTGAATTGTCTCCCGGGTCTTGCCTAAATCGGAAGCAATCCGGGACTTAGGCGTCCCATGTTCAAATAACTCCCAAGCCAGCGTTATCTGTGTAGTATTGAGCATGTCCATATTTTAGTATGGACTGTCGGATTTCTAACTGAACATTGCGTACGGTTTAGATCTGCGTAGGGTTGTGGTATAAACGGGGAGTGAGTAAAACAAAAAGCCAGTTTGTGTGTCAGCAGTGCGGGTATAGTCAGAGCCAGTGGGCAGGGAGGTGCCCTAGCTGTGAGGCATGGAACAGTATGGTGGAGACGACCATGCAAACCTCAAATCATAAATCCCAAATCCCAAATAATTCTAAAATTCTAAATCTTAAGGACATAAAAACGACTGATGGGAAAAGAATGAGGACCGGGGAGGCGGAGTTAGATAGTGTGCTGGGAGGAGGATTGGTGGCAGGGATGGTGGTATTGGTGGCGGGGGAGCCGGGAATTGGCAAAAGTACTTTACTCACACAAGTGGCCATGAAGATGAAAAATATACTATATATATGTGGCGAAGAATCGGCAACGCAGGTGGCACTACGGATTAAGCGTTTAGGGTTTAGCGGTCAGCGTTTAGAAAATTTATTACTTTTGGAATCGGCTGATGTGGATGATATTGTCAATAAAATCCAGGAAACAAAGCCGGGACTAGTGATAGTTGATTCTATCCAGAGCCTGCAAACTGCTGATTTAACCGGAGTGGCCGGATCGGTGGGGCAAGTGCGCGAATGCGCGCAGCGTTTGGCGATAATTGCCAAACGTTTGGGAATTCCACTATTTATAGTAGGACATGTGACCAAAGAAGGGACAATCGCCGGTCCCAGGGTGCTGGAACATGTAGTGGACACAGTATTGTGGTTTGAGGGAGAGCGGACGCAAAACTTACGTATTGTTAGAGCCGTCAAAAACAGATTTGGTCCTACCGATGAAGTAGCCATCTTCGAAATGACAGAAAAAGGACTGGTAGGGATAGATAATCCATCAAAATTACTTTTGGCCGAAAGAGTAAAAGAAGTGCCGGGGAGTGTAGTGAGTGTAGTTTTGGAGGGAACCAGACCAATTCTTTTGGAAATTCAGGCATTAGTTACCAATAGTGGTTTACCCATTCCACGCCGGGTGGCCACGGGAATAGACATGTCCCGGTTGCAGATGTTGGTGGCGGTACTCACGGCCAGAGCTGGATTAGTGTTGGGAAATAGTGATGTGTTTGTAAATGTAACTGGTGGAGTGAGATTGGTGGACCGGGGAACTGATTTGGCAATCTGTCTGGCTATAGCCAGTAGTTTTCTCAATAAAGGGCTACCATCTGACATAGCGGCCGTAGGAGAAGTGGGTCTTCTTGGTGAAGTACGTAAGGTGCAGGGAATAGAAAAACGGGTTAAAGAAGCCAAAAAGTTGGGGTATAGAGTGGCGTCGGCGGAGTCGGGTAAGAGTGTGGCAGCGGCAATTAAGAAATTACTTTCTTAGTGTACCACCCTCCCCGCCTCCCTCCTAACCTAGGAGGGAGGAGATAGTAGTGATTACCTTATCAATATCTCCAAATATTTGTTGGTTAGTAAAGCGAACGATCTTAAATTTGCGAGGACTTATGAGTCTTTCCGTCCAATTCGATACCTAATCGAAACTTTGTACAATAAAAATCGATTACATAGCCATCAACGCTATATTGTCTTCTAAATTTATAACTTAGTTGACTGTTCTTAAGTTTATCCCAAAGAATTTTCTCTGCCGAGGGAGCATTATTTCTCAGTTCTTGTCGTCTTTCTTTTAAATTAGGTGAATTTAAGTGAAAGATTGGTCTCATAATCCTATTTTAAACATATTTCCCCTCCTAGGTTAGGAGGGGATAAAAGGGGTGGTACAAATGAGGATGAAGGTTCCCCACTAGTTATTCACATGCCACTAGCAATTAGCAATTGGCAATTAGTAACTGGATTTTATTTATTAACATAGACCCTAATATAGGAATTTATTATATATTTCTATACGCTATAAGCTGTGTTCTAAACGCTGTGGTCATAACTATGGGATTGAAATATTTGACAAGGGGTGGTAAAGTCTTTATGAGGATCAAATTGAGTAGCAAGAATATGCCCAAGAAACTTATAAATTTATTAAGAGTGAGACAGACGGCGAAGCGTGGACAGATTTGGATGCGTGGACAATTGACTCAGATGGTGAAATTAAATCAAGGCTTAATTAGTATGAGCGTAGGGAGATAATATGGTGGACACACGATCGGATAGAGAAATTATAGATGCAACAAGAAGAGGAGTATTTACCATGTTTATGGTGGGAGTATCTGTTACTTTATTGATGTTTTCATACAAAATGACAGAAATGGGAGCAGGGTCTTGGGGAAAGTTCATATTGGCCGATATGGTTTCTTTGATACCGGCATTTGCTGCGATAAGGTGGGACCTGTCACATTCTAACAAAAAATCCAAACAATTTGTTGAGGGTAAAGATATACCTTCAATTTAAGCCAAGCAAAAGAGCATCACCATCGCTGAACTTGAGGATCACGAGTAGCAATGCTCTTTATGATGAAACCGCCAGGACAGATTTGACGTGTCTCACTTGGTGAGAGTCATACCATCTTTTAATATTCTCTGTCAAGAAAAAAAATCGAATCTAATTGCCGCAAAAAGATGCGGTAAATGGGAGAAAAAATCTGCGTTTTTTGCACTTTGAGAGGAGGATCGTACGCAGGGCAGGTGTACGATTCTCCATCTGAGAGCTCAAAAAGATGAGTAGGACCTGATACATACAGAACGGTTGAGAAGTAATGTCAGGCAGATACAATGGCTGCTATATGCGGCTTTTCAAAATATTACCCGTGGTCTCATTATCTCGGGTGGGTGAGTTATCCAAAGATGGGTTACGTAGGCTGGAGTGGATGGATTGGTATTTTACTCATGGAAAAAATGCTGAAAAAACTTGCCGGCATTTTTGCCTGTCCAAATCAGTCTTTTACCGCTGGTTAAATCGGTTCAACCGATACAATTTATCCAGCCTGGAATTTGATACCAAGCAAAGAAGACCAAGACAGGTCAGACAAATGACTACAGACCCAGCTATTCTAAAAAAGATATATGACATTAGGTTGGCTGATTTGGAGAAGAGTAAGTATGAGATTCACGAAGAACTCAAACGACAAGGTATCAAGGTAGCTCACAATGTGATTCAAAAAGTGATCAACAGAAACCAATCTCTCCACAATATCCAATCCACTAAGCTGGCCAGTAAAAGAAGGATGCAAATTGCCAGAATCAAGGCTGCACGTGAACTCAGGGACAAAGAAATTGGTTCCTTGGTTCAATTGGACACCAAACATTTGTCTGTCTTAGGCCGAAAGTTTTATGTATTTGCCGCCATTGATTGTAAATCCAGGTTTGGATTAATTCGGGCCTACACCAGTATCTCCTCGACTTCAGCAGCTGACTTTTTGACCAGAGTAAAATTCAGCTTTCCCTTTCCTATCCAAGCCGTAAACACTGACAACGGAAGTGAATATTTATGGCATTTACACCAAGCCTGCCAAACCATGGGAATTGTGCATTATTTTAGTTATCCCCATACCCCAAAAATGAATGGCCGGGTGGAGAGGTTTATCAAAACCTTAACTTATGAGTTTTTCAATTGGCAAGACGATTTAATCCCGGAACTGGAATCAATTAACCAAAAGTGTGCCTTATTTAATCACAAATACCAAACCCAGAGATTTCATCAAGCCTTAAACTATCAAACCCCGGCAGAATATGTTACAAGTTATTTACAAAAGAAAGGAGGATCAACCGTTCTTCATCCCTAGGTCCTGTACAAAGTTTGACTCTCTCTGGTGACTTAAGTAAAATTGGATTCTACATGTTGAAAAAATGGACATTATTAAGCAAAGAGAAAATTTTTGACACCAAGTGGGTGGGAATGGAAAAACGGGCTTATAAATTACCTAGTGGCAAAATAATTGACGATTATTATCACTTAACCAGAGCAAATTATGTGTTGATTATGGCCGTTGATAAAAACGGACAAATTATTTTGGAAAGACAATACAGGCGGGGAGTGGATGATTTTGTTTATGAGTTGCCGGCCGGATTTATTGGGAAAAAGGAAGACCCCTTAGATGCCGCAATCCGGGAATTAAGGGAAGAAACTGGTTGGGAAGGAGAAGGAAAAATTGTGGGTGAAATCTATGCCCAGCCCGGAACGAGTTCCTTAAAAGCCTATGTGGCCATTTTTAAAATCAAAAAATTTGATAAGACGAAAATAAAAAGAGATGAAGATGAGGAAATGGAAGTTGAATTAATGAGTTGGGAAACTGTCAAAAAAATGGTTGGCCAAAATAAAATTAAGGACATGGGCGCCCTGTCTGCTCTGGCAATTTACGAAGCCAGTAAATAAAGTTATGTTAAAAAAGGACAGATAGGACGAATATGACGGATGGGGCAAATAGGACAGACGGGGCACTTAATAAAGTTTTAGCGTTTGGGAATAAGTTCGATATCTTCGTTTTTGTAATCAAACTTGAAACTTGAAGCTCATACACCGAAACCAATATACGAGACTATTTTGGAAGGCATACGAGTAAGAATCGGTTTTGGATAACCTTTATTTATTGATATTTTGAAAGCTTCCTTGGCAGTCTTTCCACTACCAATCACTGTCTTCTCGTCGCTTTTTAAGGCTATCCATAAGCCTTTGTATTTTTTATAAAGAGGTGTCCAGTTAATTGCCATGAAACAATTCTAACATACTAGCGCTTGGGGATTGCCTTTGTTAGAAATCGACAAAAATCCAATTAACATAATTTATTCACGGTCGTGACATAACCGCAGAAATTTGGTTGATTTGATATCTTAAAAAGATTGTTGTTAGGGTATTAATGGTCTTTTTCTGGGAGAATCCGCGTGTATGGGTAAATCACATCCGAAATCTCCCTGTTGCAAAGCGTTAATCAGGCGGTATGAAATCCCACTCGAAAGATACAACTAGACTTTAATCATTATATAGCCCTTTGTAAGAGGACCTCTTGTAAACTTATGCAGAAAAACAATTATTTGTAACGGATTTAATCAACCAAATTAACACGGTTAGACCACGGTCGGAAGAAAATTGTGTTAAAAAAGGACAGATAGGACGAATATGATGGATGGGGCAAATAGGACAGACGGGGCACTTAATAAAGTTTTAGCGTTTGGGGGAGGACTTTTTGCGGCGGGATTTACCTGCCATGCCCACATTACGGCGTTGGCGGGTACGGGGATCACGGGTAAGAAGTCCCTCCTGTTTGAGAAGAGTTTTATAATCTGCTTTTAATTCCACTAAAGCTCTGGAAATCCCCAAAACTACCGCATCCAATTGACCAGTTTGACCTCCACCATTGGCGCGAACTGAGACCGAGTATTTCCCCAGCGTTTTGGTAACTTCAAATGGTTTTTCGTAACGGACCTTGGCTCCGGGCATATTAAAATAATCTGTAAATTTTTTGTTGTTGATTATCCAGTCTTCCTTGGCCGGCATTAATCTTACGGACGCAACGGATGATTTTCTACGGCCGGCCGCGAAACTGTGAATCTTTCCTGTTTTACTTGATGTACTTGGCATAAGGATTTTCTGAACCAATAACGACGTGCAATCTTTTGAGCATACCGCTTTTTAGTTTATTGTCCGGGAGCATTCCGGAAATAGCGTGAGTTAAAATTTGTGTGGGATTATCCTGACGCATTTTACTTAAGACTGTTTGGCGAAATCCCCCCGGATATCCCGAGTGACGGGAATACATTTTTTGATCTTCTTTTTTGCCGGTCGTTCCAATCTCTTGAGAATTAAGAATTACCACCTGATCTCCACTATCCATATGACGAACAAATGTGGTTTTGTGTTTTCCCATCAATAAATGAGCGGCTTGAGTTGCCAATCGACCAATAACCAATCCTCTGGCATCTAAAACATGCCAGGCGCGATTTATTTCGCTAACTTTGGGAGAATATGTTTTCATTTCTTAGCCTTACTCTTGGTAACCTTGGGAGCTTTTTTCGGTTTAGCCGTTACTACAACTGCAGTACTTTCTACAAATTCCATGCGTACCATAGGGGCATTATCGCCTACGCGGTTGCCCATTTTAATCAAACGCAGATATCCACCTGGACGGTTGGCATATCTGGGAGCAATTACATGAACTAATTTGTGGACCAAATCTTTATCGGTCAAAACACTTTCAATGCGACGAATGTCACTCAAAGAAGCCCGTCGGGCATGAGTAATCATTTTCTCGATTAAATCACGAGCTGCCTCGGCTTTGGACTGAGTAGTTTCTATTGCTTCACTACGAATAAGCGCTCCGGCCAATCCTTTTAATAGGGCTTGACGCTCGCCTACTTCGCGACTGAGTTTTATTCCAAATACATTGTGGGCCATGGTGTTTTATATACCGCGCTCAGCCAGAGCTGCCTCTACAATTTTGACGGACTTGGCTCCGAGGTTTTTGACTTTAGCCAACTGGTCATGGGGGACAGAAAGAAGGCTGCCCACGGTTTCAAATCCTGCTTTTTGTAAAGCATTGGCGATACGCGTAGGTAAATCTAACTCTTCGATAGTAATTGAAGCTAGGGGATGTTTGGAAGCCGAGCTTGCTGTGGTAGTTGGAGTAACTCCAGCTGAAATAGTTTCCGGACTGGCTATGGCTGAAAAATATCCGACCAAAGTCTGGGCAGAATTAGTTAAAGCATCCATAGCTGAGATTGTACCGTCGGTAAAGATTTCGATAGTTAGACGGTCGAAATTGGTTACTCGGCCAACCCGTGTCGCTTCAACTGCAAAATTAACCCGGGTTACAGGAGTAAACACTGCGTCGATAGCAATTAGTCCCAAAGTTGTACTTTTACGATCTTCAGCTGGAGAATAACCATACCCACTTTCAACAGTAGCTTCTAGACTAAACTTAGAGCTTTTGTCCATTAAATGAGCAATTACCAATTCGGGATTGACAATTTTTACCTCGGCGGGGCAATCAAAATCTGAGGCTTTAACTTCGGCTGGTCCTTTGGCAGACAAAGTAATTTTGACAGGTTCTAATCCGGCATAACTAACTCGGAGTTGTTTTAAGGCTAAAATAATAGCTACTATGTCTTCGCGTACGCCCTCAATAGTACTAAACTGATGATTAACTCCGTCGATTTTCACTAAAGTAATCGCCGCTCCAGGAACAGACGATAGTAAAACTCGACGTAAAGAATTACCCAACGTATGCCCAAAACCCTGGGCCAATGGCTCAATGGCAAATTTACCTGAATTTTTGGTTGATTCCAGTGTTTGAATAGTAAATTGTGTTTGCGTCATGTATTAAATTATCGTGAATAATATTCGACAATTAGTTGTTCGTCGATTTGGCTATCAATATGATGACGAGCAGGAAGACTAAGAACTTTTCCGACTGTACCTTTTCGCTCTAACCAATCCGGAGTGGCAATTTCTGCTGTATCCAGACGAGCTTTTATGACAGGATTTATTTGAATCGATTCATGCAGAGAAACTACATCTCCCTCTTGCACTTGATATGAGGGAATATTTAATTTTTCTCCATTGACTAGGATGTGGCCGTGGCCAACTATTTGCCTAGCCATTGCACGAGTCGGCACAAACCCAAGGCGGTAAACGGTATTATCTAGGCGAGTCTCCAAAATCTGGAGAAGTTTTTCGCCTGTGGCGCCTCGGGTTTTTGCCGCCTTTTCAAAGTACTTCCTAAACTGTTTTTCCATTATACCATAAAGTCGCTTTGTTTTCTGCTTTTCTCGCAGTTGAACCCCAAATCCGGATAGGTGTCTTTTTGATCCCTTGGGACCATGCTGACCTGGAGTTTGAGTAGCTCTGCGCAACTTATTGCCACGGCCAAAAAGATCTACGCCTTCTCTTCTTGATAATCTGTTTTTTGGTCCAGTATAATGTGCCATACTACCATCTAAAATGGGCAAAAGCTTTGTTGGCTTCGGCCATGCGGTGCGTATCTAACTTTTTCTTAATCGCCCCTCCTGCATTATTGAGAGCGTCGATAAGTTCAGCGGCCAATTTTTCGGAAAAAGTATGAAATTCAGAACTGGGTCGGCTGCGGGCAGCTAAAATTAGCCATCTGATAGCCAAAGACTCTTTACGTTGAGTGCGCACCGGAGAAGGAACTTGATAGGCTGCTCCGCCAATACGCCGAGCCCGGACTTCCATTTGGGGCTTAATGTTTTCCAAAGCCGCCAGTAATGTCTCCAGGGGATCATTACCCGTTTTTTCTTTCAATAAATCCAAGGTTTGATAAATTTGTTTCTGAGCTACCGCTCTTTTTCCGTCTTTCATAATACGATTTATAAGTTTGGAGATAACCACATCGTGATAAATTGGGTCGGGTGTAATTTTTCTAATAGTAGCGGGTTTAGATCTCATATATTATTAAGAAGCGGCCGCGGTTTTTGGACCGGATACCGATTTAGTACCATAACGGGAACGGCCTTGCTTACGATTTTCTACACCAGTGGAATCATACTTACCCCGAACGATATGATATTTAACTCCAGGTAAATCTTTGACTCTGCCTCCCCGCACTAAGACAATTCCGTGTTCTGCTAAAGTGTGTCCAATACCGGGAATATAAGCAGTAACTTCAGTCTTATTGGACAAACGCACACGGGCAATTTTTCTCAGGGCTGAATTTGGTTTTCTGGGAGTCATAGTTTTAACCATAGTCACCACTCCCCGCTTGAAAGGATTCATATTGGTGACAAATTTGCGGTCTTTGGCATTAAAAGATTTACGTAAACCGGTAACACTCACCTTTTTTTGCTTTTTGACACGCCCTTTTCTGATTAATTGATTAATTGTTGGCATGTAATATTTTTATGAATTTTGAGCAAGCTGAGCCCGGTCGGAACTGGTGGGAATCAAGCGGCCAATAATAACATTTTCCTTCAAACCAATGAGTGGATCAGTTCTACCCTCGACTGCGGCATCAGCGAGTTCAGAAGTAGTCTGAATAAATGAGGCAGATGAAAGCCACGAGGCTGTCTTTAACGCGGCGCGGGTAATTCCCAAAACCACTACTTGGGCTGTAGACGGTTCGCCACCCGACGCCAGTATTCTAGCATTTTCGATCTCAAATAGTCCACGATCAAGAATATCTCCAGGCAATAAAACTGTATCTCCCGAAGTTACCACACGTACCCGATCACTCATTTTTCGTACAATCACTTCAAAATGTTTGTCGTGAATTGGCACTCCTTGAGATTCATATACCGCTTGGATTTCTTCAATCAAGTATTCCTGAGATCCCCGTAGTCCCCGGACTTCCAACACTTCTTTGATGTCCAACGAGCCACTGGCAAGTTGAGTCCCAGCTGTCACCAAATCTCCATCTTTGACATGCAGTTCAAGAGCTAGGGAAATAATATATTCGCGCTCTTCTACCGGCTTGATAGTAGTGTTTCTGATTCTCACCTTATAACCCAAATCTGTTTCTGTAACTTCTACTTGACCAGTAATCTCAGCCAGCGGCGATATTACTTTGGGAGTACGGGATTCAAACAGTTCTTCTACACGGGGTAAACCTTGGGTCACATCGACACCACCCGCAGAAATAGCTCCCCGCTTACCATGCAGAGTCATTTGAGTTCCGGGTTCTCCAATACTTTGAGCCGCAATTACGCCTACCGGATCCCCAATTTGAGCCATAGTCATAGTAGCCAAATTGAATCCGTAACATTTTACACACAAACCATGTTTGGCATTACAGGTTAGGGGAGAACGAACCACCACTTCACTGATTTTTTTATCCTCAAAAGAGGCCATCATTTTCTCGTCGATCATCTCTCCGCTGTCTACCAAAATCCGACCAAAGATGCGGTTGTTAAATAGTTTGCCTCTGTGACCAATGCGAGAAATGGTAATACCCGAAGTGGTGCCACAATCTTCTAAACGAATAATGGCATCATGGGCTACATCCACCAATCTACGAGTCAAATATCCTGCATCGGCAGTACGGATAGAAGTGTCGGAAAGACCTTTGCGTTCTCCACGGGCAGCAGTGACATATTCAAAAGTAGAAACACCTTGACGATAATTACTTTTGATAGGCAAATCCACAATATTACCCATAGGATCTACTACCAATCCCCGCATGGCAGACAGTTGCTTTACCTGTTCACGAGAAATACGGCCCACTTGAGCGTCGACCATCAAGTGAATTGGATTTTGGGGATCGATTAATTTCCATGTAATATCGGCCAAAACTTCAGTTGTTTCCATCCAGATTTCTTGAGATAAACGTTTTTTCTCTTCGACGGTAATTAGGCCTAACTGGAAATTTTGATTTATTTCGGCCACTTTTTGATTGGCTTCGGAAATAATTCTGTTTTTATCTGGTGAAATTACTGAGTCGGTGATACTGACTGACAAACCGGAAATCGTACCCGCCCAGAAACCCATGTTTTTGACATCGTCGACCATTTTGGCCACGATATCTAAGGTATATAGTTTAAAAGCTTTATTAAATAAGCCTACTACGGTCGATCTACGTACTGGCTCGTTTACAAACCTCAGTTGCTCAGGCAATATTTCGTTGAACAATACACGACCAACTGTCGTTTCCATCATTTCTTCTCCAATCTTAATTGAAGCTTTTTGACGGAGTTTTAAATATCCTGTCTGGTAAGCTAAAATAGCTTCGTCTGAAGAGTAAAAAGCCGAAGGATAGGTCTTAATTGTATCATCAACCGAGGTCAGATAATAATTACCCAAAGCCATTTCTTTAGTAGCTGGGATGGTTACAGGTACTCCGTCGGAAGGTTTGCGCAAATTATTTTCTGGCATCATCAAATTTTTGGCTTCCTCAATAGCCATCGTTCCAATGGGTACATGTACCGCCATTTGATCTCCGTCAAAATCTGCATTGAATCCAGAACACACACAGGGATGAACTCGAATGGCTGATCCTTCAATCAGGACTGGGTAAAAAGCCTGAATGCCCAACTTGTGCAAGGTAGGAGCTCGATTCAACAACACTGGATGGTTTTTGGTAATTTCTTCCAGAATATCAAACACTTCTGGAGGCCGTGATTCCAATAAATTCTTGGCGGACTTGACGTTTGGAGCTAGTCCTTGAACAATCAGCTGTCGCAACACAAAGGGTTTAAACATTTCCAGAGCCATTTCTTTGGGAAGTCCACATTGATTAAGTCTAAGTTCAGGGCCAACCACAATGACTGAACGTCCGGAATAATCCACACGCTTACCCAACAAATTTTGCCGGAATCGGCCTTGTTTACCACGCAACATATCCGAAAGCGATCTGGGTCTGGAAGTTTGGGCCCGAGTGTTGCGGGTAGCGTGTTGAGCCGAATCTACCAAAGAGTCTACTGCTTCCTGCAACATGCGTTTTTCATTTCGCAAAATAATTTCCGGCGCACCCAAATCCATCAAATGCTTCAAACGATGATTGCGGTTGATGACACGGCGGTATAAATCATTCAAATCAGAAGTCGCAAATCTGCCTCCTGAAAGCTGAACCATGGGACGCAAGTCTGGAGGAATAACCGGTAAAACTTTCCAAATCATCCATGCGGGATTGACACTGGCTCTTCTAAGTCCATCCACCACCCGCAAACGTTTGGTAGCTTTGATGTGACGTTGGCCACTAGAAGTGGCTACTTCCTCGCGCAAAGAAGCCACTAATTCATTTAGATCTAATTTATTTATAACATTCAGCAAGGCTTCGGCTCCCATACCCACTTCCACAAAATCAATGTAGCCATATGACGTCAAACGAGCATACTCTTCCTCGGTAATAATCGAGGCAACTTTGATGGATTTGGTAACATCTATTAACCTCTGGTAAATCACGACAATTTTATCCATCTCAACGGCTTCGGAATCGCGTAAAGTCTGTACCTGTTGCCTGGTCTTCAGTTCCAATTGATTTAAAGCCATAGCAGTTGCATCTTCACTTTTGCCGGAATTGGATATTTCTTTGGCCATTTTGGCAGAACTGGCTTCCACTTCAGAGATCTTTTTGGCTAAATCTTCTTTAAATTGAGCTTTCTTTTCCTCTGCATCTTTACGCAACTGATCTAGTGTCTGTTCTTGTTTCTTTTTGTCAATATTGGTTACTAAATATTGGGCAAAATAAACTACTGATTCCAAAGCTTTAGGAGGAACATCAAGTAGTAAAGAGAACTTGGATGGAGCGCCTTTGAAATACCATACATGAGCGACAGGACAAGCCAAAGTGATGTGACCCATGCGTTCGCGGCGGACACGAGATTGTGTCACTTCTACACCACATTTGTCACAAATAATTCCCTTGTAGCGGATACGTTTGTATTTTCCACAGTAACATTCCCAATCCTTGACTGGTCCAAAAATTCTCTCATCAAAAAGTCCGTCCTTTTCCGGCTTGAGAGTACGATAGTTGATGGTTTCCGGCTTGGTTATTTCTCCATGAGACCAATTTTTGATATCGTCAGGAGAAGCCAAAGTAATTTTGAGAGCATTAAAATCGGCTACATTCCGGAATGAATCGGATACTTTGTCTGGATTTTTAGTTTGCGACATAATTGGTTTCATTAGAAATAACGGGTGTTTCTTCGGCCTTAAGCTGTACACCTTGAGGAATTATACTCAAACCCAAGCTTTGAAGTTCTTTAACCAAGACATTGAATGATTCCGGTACAGAAGAGCTGGGAATTTCTGTGCCTTTAACTATAGCCTCGAATGCTTTAGCCCGGCCCACGACATCGTCGGATTTGATCGTTAACATTTCTTGAAGAGTATGAGCCGCTTTGTGAGCTTCGAGCGCCCAAACTTCCATTTCTCCCAGTCTTTGTCCTCCCATTTGGGCTTTACCACCCAACGGCTGCTGAGTAACCAACGAGTATGGTCCGGTAGATCTGGCATGTGTCTTGTCTTCCACCATGTGGTGAAGCTTGAGAATGTATCCAATACCCACCACTGTTGGTTGTTCATAGGGCATGCCGGTACGACCGTCAATCAAGTTTACTTTTCCGGAAATTGGTAATCCGGCTTTAGTCATTTGCTCACTGATAACATCCTCAGGAATATGTTCAAATACCGGAACCGCTACTTTTTGATTTTGGCGAGCCATAGCCCAACCTAATCTGGCTTCTAGAAGCTGTCCCAAATTCATACGAGCTAAAACAGACAATGGAGAAATCATAATATCCACTGGAGTGCCATCTGCTAAATATGGCATGTCTTCTGCAGGAACAATTTTGGAAATGACACCTTTATTTCCATGACGTCCGGCTAATTTGTCTCCCACGGTAATCTTTCTGATTTGAGCCACTTTGACTATCACCCGTTGGTTAGTGCCTGGAGGTAATTCGTCTCCAGCTTCGCGATTTAAGATCTGGACATCAACCACTACACCTCTCTCACCATGAGGCATGCGAAGAGATGTGTCGCGCACATCACGGGCCTTTTCTCCAAAGATAGCTCTCAATAACCGCTCTTCGGCGGACAATTCTGTTTCTCCTTTGGGAGCAATTTTACCAACTAAAATGTCGTTTGGATTAATTTCCGATCCGATCGTAACCACACCGCCAGCATCGAGATTAGCCAAATATATTTCACCAACATTGGGGATATCGCGGGTCAGTTCTTCAGGACCAAGTTTGGTATATACCACATCAGATTCATATTCTTCGATATGAATTGAAGTTAGCAGATCTTCAGTCACCAGACGATCGGAAATTACGATGGCATCTTCATATCCCAATCCGTCAAAAGACGCATAAGCAATTACCATATTTTGCCCTAAGGCCAATTCTCCATTCTGACAAGATGGTCCATCAATGATTAATTGTCCTTTGGCTATTTTTTGGCCTGGAGAAACTAAAGGTTGCTGATTAAAACATGTACTATGTGTGCTGCGCATAAATTTAGTCAAATTGTAGGTATCGGTGGCATCACCTTTAATCACTACTTTGTCGGCATCTACATATGTCACTACTCCGGCATGTTTGGCTCTGACTGTCCAACCCATACTGGAAGCTACTTCTTCTTCCATGCCAGTTCCTACAATAGGACTAGTGGGCCGTAAAAGAGGAACTGACTGACATTGCATGTTAGTTCCCATGAGAGCCCGATTAGCAGCATCGTTTGCTAAAAATGGAATCAAAGATGCTGAAGTACCCACCACTTGCCGGGGTGCAACATCTACAAAATCCAATTGGTCAACCGGACCTTCAGTAAACTGACCTTGGTAGCGCATAGGCAACCATTTGTCGAGAATTTGTCCAGAATCGTCGGTCTTAAAATCATTAAAGGAGATGTGACATTGTTCTTCAGTAGAAGCGTCCATGTATACAATTTCACTGGTTACCTTACCTTTGACAACTCGGCGATATGGAGCTTCCAAAAAACCATAATCGTTAATACGAGCATATAACGCCAAATAAGTGACTAAACCAATATTTGGTCCTTCGGGCGATCTAACCGGATCAATACGGCTATATTGACTGGAATTTATGTCACGGATACTGAAAGAAGCCCGTTCACGAGTTAGTCCACCGGGGCCAAAAACAGTCAGCCTACGTAGTGTATCAATTTCTGATAAAGGATTGGTTTGATCAATAATCTGGGACAGTTGAGAACTTCTGAAAAATTGATTGACAGCAGATATAACTGGACGGGCATTGACAAAAGAGGTAGGTGAAACTAATTCTTCAGTAGAAACCAAGCTCATCTTTTCGCGGATAGCCCGCTCCAGTCGCAACAATCCCTCACGAAAAGCCGTTTGAGCAACAAGCTCTCCTACCCGACGTACACGGCGGTTAGACAAATGGTCAATATCATCCACTTCTCCTTCACCATTTTGTAGTCCAATAAGATATTTAACCGTAGCCACCAAATCTTCACGAGTAAGCACACGGGACTCTCCTTTGATACTTAATTTTTTATTCAGCTTATATCGGCCAACCGTTCCCAAGTCATACCGTCTAGGGTTAAAAAATAGATCAAATATTAATTTTTGAGCATTTTCCAACACTAATGGTTCCCCAGGACGCATTTTCTTATATATTTCCATTAGGGCTTCTTCGGTGGTTTTGGTAGTATCCTTGGCTAACGAACTTTGCAAATAATCACTAAATAACATTTGATCGTTGGTCATGCCCAGTGCCCGAAGTAAAGTGGTGATTACAAATTTACGTCTGCGGTCTACCCGTACATACATCACATCGTTACGACTGGTTTCAAATTCCAACCATGTACCACGAATGGGACGCAGCTCACCGGTATGAAGAGTACGGCCAGAAGCTACATCCAAATCACGGCCAAAATATAATCCCGGGGAACGGACTATCTGATTAATTATGACCCGCTCTACACCATTAATAACAAAGGTCCCGCGCTCGGTCATTTGGGGCAAGTCACCCAAAAATACTTCTCCGGTGGTAGTTTTGCCGGTTTGTTTATTCGTAAGCTTGGCCACGATCCGCAAAGCAGAAGAGTAAGTGAGCCCTTTTTTGGCGGCAATTTCTGGAGTGGTAGTGGTTTTTTCCACTGAGTGATCTCCTAGTTCTAACAGCCAATTTTTTCCAGTAAAATCTTCGATCGGGTTAATTTCTGTTAGACTTTCTGCGATTCCCTTTTCTAAAAACCAACGCCAAGAATCAAGCTGAATTTTGGTTAAATCAAGAGGAGGAAGATCTTTGTAAACTTTCCCCCAATAAAGGCGATTATTTGTCGACATTTGTAAAATTTTGTGGGCGGGAGACGCAAAAAACGCCTAGGCGACTAATTCGCCCCAGGCTAATGTTTAGATAAGTTATATCAGGGTCTTAAATATTTGTCAATATTGAGATTGTGTTCCGCATTCGTCTGCGCATAATGTACTTTACCACTGGTATCGTGAATATAAAACCAATAAGACGTCTTTTCCGGGTTTTTGGCAGCCTGAATGGAAGACAGTCCGGGATTACAAATGGGAGTCGGGGGCAAGCCTACATGTAGATAAGTATTAAACACAGACGGTAATTTTGTATCTAATAATGGTTGCCAATATTTACATTGAGTTTTATTCTTTTGGCAATTTATAGTGTCGCGGGCATATTGCACAGTAGCATCCAACTCCAATGGCCAACCAGCTCCTAGCCTATTATTAAATATTCCGGAAATTACTGGTCGTTCGACATCCGAGCGTGATTCGCGCTCGATAATTGAGGCTATGATCAATATTCTCCGGTCTTCAAATAACTTGAAATCGAGTTTGGTTTTGGTAACAAAATTAGTAGTCAGCATACTGATGACGTCGTCAACACTGGCCTGAGGAGAAATCAGATAAGTATCCGGAAAAAGCGTGCCTTCTAGGGAAGCTGTTTTAGTAATAAATTCTTCTGAACTAAACCCTGTGATATTTTTTTCCAATCTGGCCGCCATCTGCTCCCGCCGCCATCCTTCGGGAAAGGTCACCCAAATATCCTTGGGACCACTGGTTAATGCTGTCACTGTCTCAGGCAAATTCTGACCTGGGGAAAGAATATATGATCCAGGGATTATTCTTTGGTCAAAACCGGTAAGTTTTAAATATATTTTAGCCGTAGTCTGGGACTTTATGAGTTTTTCAGAAAACAAAGATTGAACTATCTGACTGGCAGATTGTCCCTGGGGAACAATAAAATTTACTTTTACACTAGAGTTTGGAACTGGAGCAGCTCCTCCTAAAAAGATGATAATCCAGGCTATAAAACCTATCAACAGCTTCACACTTCTTCAAAAAGAGCGCGGCGGAATTTTCCGGAAGGGGTTTCCTTAATAAAAATGCGCCCGCATTTTGAACAAACTATTTTTGCACCACCATCATGGTTGGTAGATTTTCCTAGAGATAGGTCGGTTCCGCATCCCACACACCTACCTTGAGACAGAAGCCAAGCTTGAACTGGAGCGATCACGTTTTTGAGCATGTAGTTAATTTACTATTTTAAAACCTCAGAGTCAAGGTAATTCTGCAAAATCAGCGCGGCGGCCACTTGATGTTCAATCAAACGACGTTTGGATTGGGTAGTATGCAATAATTTTTCTCTTGCGTCATGAGATGATAAAGTTTCGTCAATAGTTATTAGTTCATAGTTCATGGTTCGTAGTTTTTGTATAAATTCTTCGACTTGAAATTTAACCGGGCCATCTGGCAAACCAATAATTATCTTATCGATTTGATGTTTTTGAATTAATTGCTCGAGAATTTTAATGGCATTATTAGTATTTATGGTAGTAAGCGGTTCAGCCAACGGCCCGGTGGCCAAGGCTACTCCGATCTTGGCTTCACCATAATCAATTCCCAAATAGTTCATTTGAGTGTATTATACCGCTCAAGGTGGCAAAAGAAGCTGTTATAACTATTGTGAAATCCGGATTAGATATTCTTGTCGTTAAGAAAATAGATGACGGAGGACAAAGCTTAATGAGTGATCAATGGCATCTTCCTGGCGAAACAAAACAAGCTGGTGAGTCTAATGAAGAAACTGTAGTAAGGGGAATAAGAGAAGAAACGAGAATATTAGTAACCGCAATCAGGTTTTTGACGAACAGTATTACTCCAAAAGAAACTCTTCTTTATTGGTATGAATGTGAAGCGTTGAGTAGAGATGTTGTACCAGGTGACGATGCGGTTGATGCTAAATTTGTACCAAAAACCGAGGTGTCAAGTGTTTGTAGTACATATTCGGTTGAAATGTGGCCTGAATTTATCAAACAATATTTTGGATTAGTTGACTAATTCGGCGCGGACGATAATTAAACATTTGACAATTTAAATGCGGTCGCATTTTATTTGCTAAATAAAAAATCCCACCCGAATGGTGGGATTTGGATATCAAACCGTATCAAAAAGGCGTGGCCTTTCAAAGTTATTGATGAGTTCGGCGCGGAAATTTACAAATTAGCTGTTTTTACCAGACTTCAAAACTAGAACTAAACTAACTACCGCCAATAAAATAGCTATTCCCAATAAAACATTATTTAAATTCCAGGTCATTTGTGTTTTCTTTTGTTTTGGCGTAATAAATAAACCGTGATTGCTCCAAATACCGTTATGAGGCCACTAATAACCAAAAAGGTATATGCCGCCGTTGTAATATCTAATTGATTGGTCATCGTGCTTCTTCCAAAAGTAATAAGGCTATCCTAACACATATATAGACAAAGGAGATACTAAGCAAACCTACGACTACTTTAATTTCGATTGGCTCTATTACCGAAAAGCCAATTGCTCCTAAAGCTACTCCCTTGGCAATGTCAAAGAAAAAATTAGATAATCCCTTTGCTTGCTCAAAATTAAACCCCATGTTGATTTAGTATAACAAATTAATTTACCAATTCGGCGCGGACAACGAAGCGTTTCCAATAAGTCCCCAAGGGGGTACAGGTAATTAACGTTAATTCGTGTTTATCAAACTGCTGGGCCAAAACTTCGATTTTGGTGGGTGCTACAGTGGCAGTGTCACGAACTACATAACGGTAAACTACTCCGTCGTAATTAATGGTAATCTCATCCCCCTTTTTAACTTTTAAAAGTGGAACAAATAGTGATATTGGATCACCTGGCTTATAGAGAGCAGCCAGAGTGGAATGGCCAAAGATAACGGTGTTACCAAAAGTACCCGGTGGAGCAGTATTGGGAAATTGGATGGCATTCTTTTTTAAGTCCTGTCCGTCTATTTGGACACTGATGTTTTGCATTTTTACCGCGGGAATAGACAAAGTGTAATAACCAATTTTACTGGAAATTTTAGTGGAGGTGGTGGTACCGGAAAACCAGTTTGAAGCCTGGGTGTAATCTACAGATGTCCCCAAAACACTGGAGGCTATAAATATGGGATTTTGAGACACTTCAGTTGGGTCCAAAAGTTTGGGTTTGAGTCCATAACTTATTCCGGAAAAAGTGATGGGAATTAGAACCGTACCTAGTAATATGAGTCCAGAAACTACCATCAACCGGCTGAGAAGTCTTTTCATCAGTTTGCAGGACGAACCGAAAGAGTAATGTTTTTGATGATATGGGGTAGACTGGCAGGAAATACCGGAATATTGGGATTTACTAGAATATCAATCTGAGAAACTCCGTCCAGTTTCTCCAAATATAATTTGGCTTGACTGGGGGATTTACCTACAATATTTTTCGCAACATCTGGAAGATCATACCCCGGAAGGATTTTGGCTGTAACTTTGGTGTCAAAAGACATTGTATTACTATCTGATTTTTTAACGATAAAGCTTTGAGAGCTTTCTGTGGGAGCAGTAAACCCTTGGGGAATAAGCGGTTTAATCTTGGCATCGATCATATTTTGGATATCAGATTTAGAGACTACTATTCCCTTTGCTTTGACGGTTACTTTGAGGGTGACTTCGTCGGCCGCTTCATCTTCTTTATGATTTAGATCTTCGCTCACAGTTTGAATCGTAATCGATTCCGGAATAATAGTTTGTTCGGCAGAAATTTGTTGAACCAATTGATCACGGGCTTTATCTTTAAGAGACTGAGTCAGATCACTTTTGAGTTTGGCCACATCGTCTTTAGATACAGCTTTCACTTGCCGGCTGGTACCTCCCGACAAAGCTATGTCGTTTCTGGCATCTATTTGGGTTACGGCAAAAGCGCCGACACGAAAGACAGTACCGGCCGAAAGATTAGAATCTGTGCCAATATTTGCGGCTGTTACTTTAACATTTGCTTTACCCAAAATCAGATTTCCGATACTACCACTTGCTGATGCCACCGTCACACTTTCATCTAATACAAATTTAAACCCAGACGGAGAAGTAATTACAGTTCCAGCCGCAAATGTTTTGGCAACATCTAAACCGTTTTCCACTGTCACTGAACCTGTTGCTTTGTCACCCACCAATTTCGATCCAGTGGTAGGAGAAGTTTTACTGTCATTTAGCGACACTTCTGAAAAACTGCCGGGGACGATGGATTTTTCAAAATCTGCAGTCTTGGCAGAAGTATCCGCCACAAAACTAAAACCAGTATCAATCAGTCTTGGGGTCACAAAAAGAGTTACAGTGGCTTTGGGTAAATACCAATAGGCTGCAAATAATCCCACCAAGACAAGAACTACAGGTAAAATTAATATTGGCAATTTTGGTAATTTTATTTTGGGCAACTTGATTTTATTTTTAATCGGTTTAAAAGTTTCTGCAACTACCGGTAATGGTGTTTCTACTTCTAGTTCTACTTCTGTTTCTGCCTGGGGCATTTCTAAGTTTGGCGAAAATCCCAAATCTTTGGGAGCAGTTTCGACTTCGGTTATTAATCCCAACGCCTGAGCCACTTCCGATCCTCCTGCTGTAGCAATAGCCCGGACAGTAAAATCGCTGGAGAGAATTTCGATTTTTGGAAAATGTAAAAACGGCAACTTTTTTTGGGGAGCCTGCCAAGGAAAAGCCAGTAAGGTTTGCTTGATATCTTCTAAATCCAATCCAGAATCGTACAACATCATCCGCGATGGCAAAATATCCACATTGGGAAAACGCGATATACCCTCGGCAACATCTTCGGCTACACTATCACTACGTTTAACATGGTGCACGCCTTCAATCCGTCCCATGCGTACCAGTGTCACTTCTAAAATATTCGGCCAAAAACCCAAGAAAATAGCCGTAGACGGAACATTTTCGGTGTGAGCCAAAAATTTGACTACCGCTTCCGGCGTAACCACAAACCCCACTGGTTTAAGTTCCAGTTTTGAAGACAGGGCCTTTAACAACTGCAGTTTGTCGGGATTTATTTTGTCTTGGACCACCCAGGTGGGAGGTAAGCCCAAAATTACTTGATCAATTTTGGCTTTACCGGTGGGATCAAATAAATTTATACATTGCGAAAGACTCTGGTCTACGGATTCAATCAGACTGTTTTCCGAAGAATCGTCCCATTTACACATCTGGCCTACCGCCAGCACTTGCGGCTTGTCATTAACTACGCTCCAAATAGCAGTTTTGACAATTTCCGGACCTATTTCGACGGCAAATAGATATGAACGCGAAGCCAGCGTTTCCTTGGTCTGTAAATGGGGCTTATTTTTGAAAAATGGCAGTTGCATAAATGCGGCGGATACCAGAACCGGCTGACTCCTCTTTAGTTATCATAATATGTCCGATCTCCCCTGTCGAATTTACGTGTGGCCCGCCGCATAATTCTTTGGAAAAATCACCCATAGAATATACACTCGTTACCTCGGGATATTTTTCCGGGAAAAAAGCCAGGGCGCCTTCAGCTAGCGCTTGAGATTTGGGCATTTCTTTTCTTAATACCGGAATATTGGCATCAATTTTTTCGTTTACTAAATCCTGAACTTTTTTAATTTCGTCTTCGGTAAGTTTTTGAGAATGCGAAAAATCAAATCTCAATCTTTCGGCTGTAATATTACTGCCTTTCTGTTGAACATGAGTTCCCAAAATCTGGCGCAGTACCGTATGCAACAGATGTGTGGCGGTGTGATATTTGGTGGTGATTTCAGATTGATCTACCAATCCCCCTTTGAACATTCCCTTCGAAGCTGTGCGAGATAATTCCTGGTGTTTAATTTTTTCTTGGGTAAATTCGTCTTTATCAAATTTCATATTTTTTTCCAAATACAACTCTTCGATCACTTCCAGAGGAAAACCATATGATTGATACAAATCAAAAGCACTGACCGATCCCACTTTGGTTAAACCATCGCGCAAAGTTTTTTCAAATTTATTATTTTCTTCTGAAATAATTTGTTTGATATTTTGCAAATTGGCATTTTTAAAATAATCGGTGGTTTGATACATCAAAATTACGTCTTCCACCAATTCTTCCAATTTAAGATTTATTTTTAACTGTTGAAGTTTGACCAAACTCCTACGCAAGAGCCGACGTAAAAAATAACCTTGGGCCTTATTGGCTGGCGTAATGCCGTCGGCAATTAAAAATACTGAGGCCTTTAAGTGATCGGCGATAATGCGCATGGATCTTTCATGTCCTTGATATGACAATCCAGAAACATTTTGCATTTTTTGAATTAATGGCCAAAAAAGATCAGTTTTGAAAATATCGGGGTCGTTATTAACTGCGGCGGTGATTCTTTCTAGTCCCCCACCAAAATCCACATTTTTTTGAGGGAGTTCTTTAAATGACCCGTCGGCTTGTTTTTGATACTGCATAAAAACAGAATTACCAATTTCTAAAAATCTACCGCAGTCGCAATTGGGATGACATGCTTTCCCAAATTTTGGATCGTGTAAAACGTCCGTAAATTCATAAAAAACTTCAGAATCAGGGCCACCGGGTTCACCAGTGGGCATATTTTTGGGAACTCCAGACCTGCTCCACCAGTTTTTCTTTACATCGTAGTAAAAGATTCTTTTTTCAAGAATACCTAATTTTTTCCAAATGACAGCTGATTCTTCGTCGCGAGGGACTTGATTGTCTCCTTCAAATACAGAAACTGCTAATTTTTCTGCTGGTAATTTAAGTTCTTTGGTTAAGAATTCATAAAACCAAGCGAGCTGCTCTTCTTTGAAATAGTCTCCTAGTGACCAATTGCCCAACATTTCAAAAAAGGTGGTGTGACGATTATCACCGACTTCATCTATGTCCTGAGATCTGAAACATTTTTGAGAATTAACTAATCTTTTTCCGGCTGGATGAGGCTGACCCAATAAATTTAAAACTAAGGGCTGCATACCTGAAGAGGTAAAAAGTGTGGTGGGGTCGTTTTCAGGAACGAGAGGGGCGGAGGGGATTATTACATGTCCACGTTTTTGAAAAAAATCCAAATATTTTTGCCGGATTTCACTGGCTGTAACCATAGCGTTATTTTAACATCATTTGTGTGCTAAACTTTATTTATGGAATCGGCGCTTGAAAATTCGCCCAAAAATACTTTTTTGTGGGTTCTGGCTGGAATTACAGTATTAGTCGTTGGGATAGTAATAGGCTTATTCATCGGTAAAAAACTTTACTCCACTTCTAAAATTTCATTAACTCCATCTCCTTCTCCAACAACCACAACCGACCCCACCGCCAATTGGAAAACATATATTAATTCCAATGAAATGTATTCCATTAAGTTTCCATCTGATGTTTTCTTGCAGTTGATCTGTCCCCATGAGGAACTTGACTTGGCAATAAGAGGTGTTGAAACTGTTGAATCAATAGATATGCCAACTTGTTCGCGAGATGGTCGATATACTATTGAAGTAACCAGTATCAAACAAGTGAAAGCCCCAATGTCTGGCAACGGATACACTATTACAAAAGATGTAATTGATTTGCAGGGAATACATGCTGATAAATATACAGTGATTCGTTTGCCCGAAGCTATTGGACCAGGACCTGAATGGTATACAGAGGTCATTCTCCAAAAAAATGATAAATTCTATAGCTTTTATTTAGGCAAAAAAGACTATGCAGAAATTTTTGGTCAAATCCTCTCCACGTTTAAGTTTACTTCTGAAACATCAGTTGATTTTCGAAAAGAACGAATGCTTACCGCCAATCGACAAGGCCAACAAAACCAATGCTATGCAGCAATATATGAAACTGCCCGTTCAATTTGTAAATCACAAACTGGCTTTGATCCTGGACCAGCGGATGGTTCCGAAGTAAAAGAATGGATTACCCTAACCGACGAAGAAAAAGCACAGGAAGTTCTTTTTTGGCCATGCTCCGATCGAGTTTCGGCAAGTGAGGCACAAAAATGTGAGAGTGAATTTCCTGATGTCACAAAAAAACGTAATGCTTACTACGATTGTCTGACGAAAGGGGTTGATGTAGGTAAATATTGTGGAGACACCACTGGATACACGCAAGCAAATAATTTCCCCAAAGATGCCGAAAGCAAGTACGGGCAGTGTATGGAGGTTACCCGTATAGAAAAAGAGACAAAGTGCATTACAGAAACTGGATATAACTCGAATTGATCAACTAATAAAATTATGGATTCTCAACCACAACCAATTACTCCGCCAGAAACCCCGAAAACTAATATTCTCGTGTGGCTGGTTGGGGGAGTAATTATTTTGGGAGTGGGAATAGGGATTGGGTTGTTTTTTGGCAAACAACTTTATTCTCAAAACACTGCGCAAATAAACTCATATGATCAGTGCGTTACCGCCAAAGGTAGTTCTATCCAGGAAAGCTATCCTGGTACCTGCGTCACTACCGACGGAAGGAGCTTTGTTCAACCATTAACCGACGAGGAAAAAAATAAGCTTCTAACCGATCCCGCAGCTATAACCAACTGGAGAACATATACTAACTCTACCTTTGGTTTTTCTCTTCAATATCCACCTGCCTGGAAAATAACGACTGATCTTAAACCTGAAGGAGCGCAGTTCATCAACGAAAAACCTGTAGTTCTCATACATGATGATCAACTCCGCTCGGATCCCGACGTTGGACCGAATAGTACCTATCCTTCCCATTACGTAGGAATATCTACTCTTGCCTCTTCAAAAACTTTGCAGGAGTTCCTTAATAGTGTGGTTCTTGTTTTTTCTCCTGAAGTCCAAAAAGACACACGTGAGTTTATGAATCAAAAAGCGCTCACGATCAATAGGACACCTGCTGTCTCATTTGTTGAACCGGGCATGGGCGGGAGAGGAAGATTGATCGCCGTATCCAATGGCAGACACATTGTTCTATTCAGCTTTCCTTATCAGCTTGGTTATGAGAAAGATGATAACTTCACTCAAGATAAGTACTACACTCAAATCCTCTCTACGTTTAAATTCGTTGACCGATTATCATCCGTTTCGAAGTGGCAAGGATACGATTATCTCGAAAACGAGGTATACACAACCAATAATTGGTTAGATTTCCAGGGTAAAAAAGGCAATATTCATTATATCTTCAATTTTCCGTGGAATTGGGAAAAAACCAATAGTGTGTTTTTGGACGAAAATGGAGCTAAGGTTGCGGAACTATCACCGGGAGGTGTAGAAACGAAACCCGGACAGATCTGTTTTGATAAATCTGATGTATCGGCAACGGAAAGTCGAGTCAAAATCATATCGACAACTCCTATCACCATTAACAGTCTTACTGGTGTATTGCAAGTACAGGAAGTTCAATATGAGGGAGGTGGAGGAGGAAAATATACTGGAATCTGGTACCCAAATGTGTATTGTCTCCAGAAAGGAGATAAGGCGTTTGTCATGACTTTTTACGAAACCAGTCTAAATTCCGGCAAGCAGTCACTATTTGAAGAAATCCTGGCTACTTTCGATTTTGTCAACTAATATGGAAGACATAAATTTAACTACCCCCATAATCCAAACCTTGAAAACTAACTGGCCGTTATTTTCATTGATGGGGGTTTTAGTTCTGATGGCTGGCATAAGCATCGGACTTTTAGTTTCTTCATCTCTCACCCCTACTCCATCCACCGACCCTACCGCCGACTGGAAAACATACACTAACTCAAAATACAACTTCACATTTAAATACCCAGACAATAAACGGGTTGTGTTTGACACTATTGGCTACGGAGTTCTGCGCAAACCTATGGTTGTTTCGATTTCTCTTTATTCGAATGGATTTCAAATGCCGAAGTTTAACACCGGATTTGATGGCGAGCTCTGGTTTAGTATTACTGTCGTACCCACCCCTGACAATGATATTGTCAATTGGGTAAAAGAAGAGGGCAGACTGACTTGGATTTATGACGCCCGGGTGGAAAAATCTGTCATGGATAATCTACCAGGGTATACTCTTGTCGAACAAAAGAAGGGTCTAAATAAATTGGTGATAACTAATCACAACAATAATCTTTTCCTAATCAACGCATATGGCGAATCAAAATATGCCATAAACGATGTTTTTGACCAAATCCTCTCCACGTTTAAATTCCTTCAAACAACCCCCTCTGGGACTCCCCAATCCTCATCCAGTTTAAAGGTAGAATGGATAAGCTTCAAAAATACTGGATACGGTATTGAGTTCGATTATCCCCAGGGTTTAACTGCAACCCAGGTACACAGCAAATATATTAATCTCATTGGCAACGATCCGGTACTAAAAGGCAGTATTGTTATGCCAATGCTTATATTAGAAAATCCCAATAACCTTTTATTAATTGATCTATACATAAATTATCTACAATCTGGCACGAGCCGCAGTGAACTCGAAAAACATTTAAATGTACAACCAGCTACCGTCGGGAATAGTTCAGGAATTCGCATCATTCAAGACGAGGCTTATTTTCAACAATCCACGCCTTATACTACTTATTTGATCCCTATTCGTGGGAACTCTGTCTTGGAGATTAAAACGAATGAATATTCCGGTGTTTATGACGGTACAAAAACCTCTCCATCTGTTCCTATCTCAAATATAAGTACTTATCAAAAAATCCTCTCCACTTTCAAATTTACAAACTAATATGGAAGATGCAATTCCAACTGCTTCTGTAATCCAAACCCAGAAAACTAACTGGCTATTATTTTTGGTTGTGGGAATAGTTATTTTGGGAATAGGAATTTGGATTGGATTGTTTTTAGGCAAACGACTTTATTCAAAACCTTTACCACAACCGACTCCCTTGCCCGCCGAAACTTTAGTGATGGAGGGTGACCCCACCGCCAATTGGAAAGTATATACGAATTCCAAATATGGCTTCCAGCTCAAGTTCCCAGATGACGAATGTAAAGACGAAAAATACACTTCGATTAATGAATACGTCGACAAGCAAGGAAAATATATTGTCGGAATTTGTTTTAAGAGTCCTCATGGATATATAGTTCAGATTAATCTCTTGAATAACTCCGGAGGTCTTTCGCCTTTTGAATATTTGAAAAAGTTTGATGATACTTTTGTGGGATGGACCTCTGATTTCAAATGTGTAGATAATAGAGAGTGTTATGAAAAAATCCATGGAGTTTATAAAAACGTTCTCAATATAGAAGAAATTAAAATTGATACTCAAGTAGGAGTCAAGATTAAACCAGGAAAAGACTTTCCCGGAGCTGATGGTTGGCAAGAAATTTATATTCCAAGCAGACAAGAAAAAGTTATGCTAAATATTAGATCCGAAGAATATGGTCTTAGTGATCAAATCTTCTCCACGTTTAAGTTTGAGGGACAGGCAGCACCTGCGCCTACTTGCAAACCCAGACCGGCGTGTTTGGATACTACGCCGCGGTGCATGATTGCCGAAACTTCAGACATGTGTCTGCCAAATCAGAAATTATAGCGAACGGGAGTGGGATTTAAGCCAGGAGGAGATTTCGTCAACAGAGAGATTTTGATTGGCTACTGAAACCATAAACTTTACTATTTGTTTTTCTCCTGCTGTGATTTTAATCCCATTTAGAGCTAAAAAATTGTAAGTGGTAATGAAAGCAGTACGTTTATTACCATCTATGAAAGGATGATTTTTAACAATAGATTGGATGAGAGCTCCGGCCTTAAGATAAATATCGGGATACAAGTCTTGACCGTCAAAAGTAGCGAAGGGACGATTAATTGCCGATTGGAACATGCCTGTGTCGCGAATTCCTGAAGACCCACCGTATTTTTGGATTGCTCGCTCATGAACCGCTAAAACCTGTTTAGGGGTAAAGATTATCACTGAAGTTGGGCTAGTTCTTCGAGAGCGTGGCCGTAGCGCTTTTCTACTTCTTTAATTAAGTCAAACCACTCTTTATCGGAAGCAATTTTGTAATGAGTAGATTTAGGAATATGAGTGGAATAAGAAATAGATCCGTCTGTGTGAACAACGGAAATTTTGGAATTTTTAGTAACTTTGTTTTTAGTAACGAAATCTCTTGGAAGAGTGACTCCCAGAGAATTTCCGATTTGAACGACAGATTGAATCATGAGTATATGTTATAACATGTTATGACAGACGTCAAGTCTGACATGTCAAATCTTTGATTTGTCATAACGGTTGTCAAGAGGATTTGGGAGAGGGACTAGAGTGGTGGAAAAGGTGTTTTTTGACGGGCGGTTCACCAGTATCGGAAGATTTAATTAAGTCGGAGACAGAACCAGAATTATCGAGAAGTCGAGAAAACTTTTGCACAGCCTTTCTAAGGTCATGCAAAAGATGGACTATCTGTATGGAAATAATTGCGGCCAAGAAAGTGAGCGTGGTGATAACTATTACTAGCAAAAACTGGGCGATATTAGTCATGGTTTTGAGTATATCACGGTGCGGGTAATCGATCGGGTTTTTTTGTATTTGGAAATTGCTGTCACGGTAACTTTATTTTCCCCCATCTGCACTGGAATTCGAAATTCAAATTGCCCACCTTTTTCCAAAGCCACTAACTGACCATCTATTGAAAGTGTAGCTTCTGGATCTGTACTACCAAATACTCTTACCGTGTCTTCATGAATTATTATCCCGTCTTTTGGACTTTCTAAAGTCAGAGGTGGAGGTCCGGTTAGAATTCTGATTTGATAAAAAAGATATCCACCAAAAACGGTAAATATTAAAGCCAGAAATGCAATAAAGGTAGTTTTTGGATTCCAGATACTGGTTTCATTTACCGGCTGAACCATTCCTCTGGGTACTATTTTACCTTGTTCGTCTTCCACAAAGTCCCGCCTGAAAACCGCCAGCACTTGCTCGTGGTTCATGTCCAAGTAATCACTATAATTTTTGATAAACCCCTTGGCGACTGCGCCTGAAGGCAGTTTTTGATAATCGTCGGCTTCTATAGCTTCCAAAAAATTAGCCCGGATTTTTGTAACTCTGGCTACATCTTCAACAGTAAGTTTGCGAGACTCACGTCCCTGTGCCAATATTTGTCCTACGGTCCTCATCTGGAGTGATTTCTTCAACACTTTTAATCAGAATATCGCGCGCTTTAGCCCCATCCGCTGGTCCAATAATTCCCGCCTGTTGTAATTCATCCAAAATCCTAGCCGCTCTGGCATAACCAATACTTAATTTTCTCTGCAAAAAAGAGGCCGAAGCATTGTTGTACTGCAAAATTGTTCTCACTGCTTCATCAAACAGCGCGTCCCGAGGTTCTCCATTGGGAGCAAAGGAAGAGGCCACGGCATTTCTACCACCTCCCCGTCCAACCGGCTGATTGGTTACTTCTTCAGTGTATTGCGGAACTATTCCTTGTTTCTTGAGAAACTCGATCAGACTTTTTATCTCTTTGTCCGACACAAAAGCTCCTTGAATCCGGGTAGGCTTAGCCTGGTCCGGAGGTACATACAACATATCTCCCCGGCCTAGCAATTTTTCGGCTCCCGGTGTATCTATGATGACCCGGGAATCGATCATGGAAGAGACAGCAAAGGAAATCCGGGCCGGAATATTGGCTTTAATTAAACCGGTAATAATATCCACGGATGGACGTTGTGTAGCCAGCACAAGATGAATTCCAGTAGCTCTGGCCATCTGCGCCAAACGGGTAATCGCATCCTCAACTTCAACCGGTGCATACAACATAATATCTGCTAGCTCATCCACAAAAATGACGATATATGGCATAGCCTGAAAACCGGAGATTTCATTGTAAGCGTCGATATTTCTGGCACCCACTTCGGCAAACATTTTGTAACGCTTGTCCATTTCGGCAGTGGCCCATTTTAGTGCCGAAAGCACCTTTCCTGGTTCGACTATGACTGGGGCCAATAGGTGAGGAATGCCGTTATAAACAGTTAACTCCACTCTTTTTGGATCAACCATAATCAGTTTAACTTCCTGAGGACTAGCTCTAAAAAGCAGAGAGGCGATAAACGCATTGATGGCTACTGATTTTCCTGATCCAGTAGATCCGGCGATCAGGATATGCGGCATCTTGGAAATATCTGCCAGCACCGGTTGGCCAGCCACATCCAACCCCAATGCCACAGCTAGTTTACTCTTGTGATGCTTCATGACATCTGAATCCAACATCCGCTTTAACCCCACAAATTCCGGAGACCGGTTGGGTAGTTCTATTCCCACCAGAGACCGTCCGGGAATGGGAGCTTCGATACGGATTTGGCCGGTGGGAGCCGCCAGAGCCAGCGCAAGATCGTTACTTAAAGCAGAAATTTTGGACAGTTTGGTTCCAATGGCAACTTCCAAAGCATATTGGGTAACTGCCGGTCCCAAATTTACTTCTACCACCTTGGCTGTAATACCAAATGCCTCCAAAGTCCTCTCGATAGTGCCAGCATTTTCTGTGACATCTCCTCGGTCGGCTTTGCCGGAAACACTATCTGCCAAAATTGAAGAAGGAGGATAATGCCATGGTGTATCGGATGCTGCTGAAGCTAAGGTGGAGGGTGGAGCCTGAAAATTAGCTTGGGAAGTGGGAATAAATTTTGAAGTCGACTTGATTTCCATAGGCTTAGAATTTGTCTGACCGGTAGAACTTGGCATACCCATCACTTTGAGAGGTTTATCCAGCGCTTTGTCAAATTTAGAGCCAAAAGTTTTAACTTTTCTAAGATTTGTAAAGAAATTAAAAATAAAAGCTAAAATATCCTCAAAAGGAATATTTAACATGACGATAATACCTATTCCCAAACCAACCGTTAACAGTAAAAAAGCACCAATGGGAGATATAAAAGTGGCAACAGACTGGCGTAAATTACTACCAATTATTCCCCCAGACGACAAACCAGTAACAGCCGCCAACACCACTAAACTACCCACAAAAACATGGGGTTCGTTAAGCGCACTTTTGATTTTGGTGAGCATCAATCCCCCGATAATAAATGGGAACGGCAAGAAAAAAGTAGTAATCGCTCCAAATTGTTGAATCAGAAGTCCGTTAATTTTAAGTAGCAATGATCCCTGACGTAAAAATGACACCCAAATCAGACTGGCCAGTAAAAACAAGAGTGAAGCTATAATCGAATAAATCGTGGCTTTTTTAAGTTTGACTTTAAATGACGTTTTGCGGCCAAAGCGGGAGGCATGTCTGGGCATATTTTTATTATACCTCAACTACGACGGGAAGAATCATTGGCCTGCGGCCGGTGGCGGTGAAGAAATATGGTTCCAGAACATTTGAGACCACATCTCGAACTTGATGTGAGGATTCCAACTTACCACTACGTTTGGCCAAAGCTGTTTTGACCATTTCAGAGGCTTTGGATAAAAGCGTATTATTTTCCTTGGCAAAAACAAAACCGCGGCTAATTAAGTCCACATTCTCGGTTTTACTGATATCACTACTGGAAACCTGGACTACCGCAATCACCACTCCCTCTTCGGCTAACACTTGACGGTCTCGCAAAACTACATTGCCCACATCTCCCACTCCCAATCCATCCACCATAATATTTTTAATATCTATCGACGGTCCCAGCTTGACTCCCTCATTGGAAACTTCGACCGACTGGCTTTGTCCAGGCAAAATTATTTGCTGTGGAGTATAACCCATGGACTGGGCCAGGTGTGAATATTGCACCATATGGCGATATGTTCCGCCAATGGGAATGAGAGTTTTGGCCCGGGTGAGTGCCATCATCAGGAGTAAATCTTGCTGACTACCATGCCCGGAAACATGTAAATTATCGGTAATATTACTATAAATTACGGTGGCGCCAGACCGGGAAAGCGTATCAATTAACGATTGAGTAGCCGCTTCTGATCCCGGAATATAATCCGATGAAAAAACCACTTTATCGCCAGGATTAATACTGGCATCTCGGTGTTCACCCAAAGACAATCTTTCCATGGCCGACCCGGATTGCCCTTGAGAACCAGCTACCAGCAAACATACATTTTTGGGGGCTGTTTTTTTGATTTGCCGGGGATTTAAAAACACATTTTTGGGAACATTTACATATCCCAACTCTTGGGCTACCCGCAAATTTCTTTCAATTGACCTGCCTAACACCGCCACTCTTCTGCCGTGACGCACGGCAGCGTCAATAGCTTGACGGAAACGGCTGATGTTACTTCCCATAGTAGTAACAATAAACTTGCCTTCACATTTACTTATTTCCCGGTCAAACATATCTTCCAAAGTTTTTTCGGAAGGAGTATAACCCCGACGTTCTGATCCCAAACAATCGGAAAGTAAAAGTTTGATGCCTTCATTGCCAGCTTGTGCAATCCGGCCTATTTCCGGTTGCACCCCGTCTACGGGCGTAAAGTCAAATTTGAAATCACTGCCGTGATAAACCGTTCCTACTGGAGATTTGATAATTAAATTAGTGGCATCGGGGATAGAATGGGAAATGCGTACCGATTGAATATTAAATGCTCCTAAAACTAGTGGGGTACCGGGATTTAAGACATTCACGGTCTTGGGCATGTTCTCATACTCCGCCAGTTTTTCCATGATTAAATTGGCAGTTAATTTACTGGCATACATAGGAATATTTGGCAGTTGTGGCAAAATATATGGCAATGCTCCAGTATGGTCCTCGTGACCGTGTGTAAAAACTAAACCACGAATATTTTTAAACTTGGAACGGAGATAAGAAATATCAGGTATCAGAATATCCACCCCCAACATATCTTCCGTGGGAAAACCCATACCACAATCAACCAACAAAATATCCTCGCCGTATTCATAGACGAACATATTGGAAGTGACTTTGCCAAATCCGCCTAAAGATATAATTCGCAAGGAATTAGAAGGAATGGGTGAGGTAGTTTTGACCTCGGTTAGTGGTTTAGAAAATGTCCAATTGGCCATGTAGTTTATTATCCTCTATTTTAGTTTTTTGCACCAGCAGGGATTTGAGTTTGAGAAAATCATCTTTAAAAATATTCATAACGGTGGTGCCACGTAAGGCGGCGGCGGGATGGTACATGGGGAATATGATTGGTTCATAGTTAGTTAGTTCGTGGTTAATGGTAGAAAATTTAAAAAAACGGGGGTGGCCATGAACTTGAGAGATGGTCACATCGGGAATAAATTTAGCCATTGAGAATCGTCCTAAAGTGACAATTATTCGGGGTTGAATAATGGCAATTTGCCGGTTCAACCAATTTTTGCAGGCAGAAATTTCTTCTATACTTGGGTCTCTATTTTCCGGGGGTCTGTATTTGACGATATTGGTAATAAACACCTCTTCACGTTTTAAACCCGTAACTCCGGTCAAAACTTTGGCCATCATTTGGCCGGACTGGCCCACAAACGGCCGGCCAGTAGAATCTTCCACTTGACCCGGGGCCTCACCAATCATCATGATTTGGGCATCGGGGTTACCTTCCCCCGGCACAGCGTGATTGGCATTTTTGGCAATATCCAACCCCTTAAAATCCTTAATCTCTTGGGCCACTTTATTTAATTGAATTATCTTTTCTTCCGTGGTCATATATGTATTATGCATCGATTGATCGATCCATCGATCAATCAAGCATTGTTGTAGTTTTTATTTGTGATAACAAACCTCTAATTTAATTCTATCGGGATCTTCGAAGAAGACGGCGTAGTAATCGGAGGTATATTCGGGAAATAATTTAGGTGTGTTGTAGAGGGTGGAAATTTTTTGAGGTTTAATAAATTCTTTTACAAATTTTTCTACATCTCCTTTGGAAGAAACCATAAAGGCTATGTGATTTAGTCCCGTATTTTTTCTGTGAAATTTTGATGCTTTATATTTTTTATCGGTTTCTACTAACCAAAAATCAGTTGAGCTGTTGGTCATTCCTAAACTTAAACTGCCATCGTGAATTATTTTGTATTCCAAAAATCCCAAAAACTTTTTGTAGAAAACTGTAGAAACTTTTATATCTGAACAGTTTATTTGAATGTGATAGACACTGGCTTTCATTAGTAAGTGGGCAGGAATTGTTTGAGATTTTCTTCGGTAATATAAAATTCGCGGGCTTTGCCTTCCACGATTTGTTTAGCAACTTTACGGACTACGCCTTGGATGGTGCGTTCCAGAGTACGGATTCCGGCGTCAAAACCTAAAGGCCGGACGAGTTTGGGCCAGACAGATTCGGCAATTTTTATCACATCTGGAGATAAAGTGGCTTTTTTGAGTTCGACCGGCAACACAAAATCCCTGGCAATGTGAATTTTTTCTTCGTCGGTGTAACTGGGCATGGAAATAGGTTCCAAGCGGTCCATCACAGCAGTACTAATATGAGTAGTGTTGTTGCATGTGGCTATAAACATGGCTTTAGATAAATCAAATGGATAGTCGATATAGTGATCGGTAAAAGCCATATTTTGCTCGGGATCCAAAAGTTCCACCAATACTCCCATCACATCGGATCTGGCTGACTCGGCTACCCGGTCAATTTCATCCAGGAGAATCACTGGATTTTTAACTGCCGCCCGGCGGATGCCTTTAATCACTTGCCCCACTTCGGCATCAGGTCGGACCCGAGATTGGCCACGCAAATCCAAAGCGGACCCCATTCCTCCAAAAGGGATACGGACAAAGGGGCGACCGAGGGCTTCGGCTATAGATTTAGCAATGGTAGTTTTTCCTGTACCCACCAGGCCTACCAACAGTAAAATAGGCGCGTGATAATCGGTTAGCGATTTTTGTTCGTTTAAAATTAAAACTGATAGATATTCCAGGAAACGGACTTTTAATTCTTCTAATCCATAGTGATGAGAATCCAAAACTTGTTTGGCGTGTCCCAGATCCAATATATCCTGGCAGGATTTGGACCAGGGTAAATTAACTATCCAGTCCACATAATGGGCGGTTTGTTCATATTCTCCTGAATAATTGCCATATTTGGCCAATCTGGTCAAACGGGTAAGCATTTCTTCGGAACGGATACGTAAATCTTCAGGAAGAGAAGCGGCCTTAAGAGCAGCGTCTAGTTTTTCCAAGTCAGCAGTCAGTGCAGAATTATCATCCATGTACATCTAGTTTACAACAAAATGTTAAATGATTGATATAACTTATAACTATACTGTCAGGTGCATGTTGTCTACCTTTATTGATAATGTTTTGTCAGGAAAAAAATTTTCTTTTAGCACTTCCATCGCCGCAAGCCAAGCTTGCTCTTCGTGTTCATCGTTTCCATAATTGGGATTATTCAATGTTGGTGTAGGTCTGTCGTCACTGAGACATTGAAAAGCATGAAATGCTTCATGAGCCGATAGTAAAAACATTGTTAGTTCCAGAGAAATTCCTAGATGAAACCTCTCCATGGCTTTGGGGGGGGCAAAAGTAAAAACATCTTGATCAGGGTCATATAGAGAGCATATGTTAAGTCTTTCAAGGACATCATTATCATATAAAAAAGAGCTAGCACTATGTTAAACGTTCTTGGACTGCCTACATATTTATCCCAAATGGCCGATAGTCCCGCTCTTACCGACTTCTTAACCCTCTCATCAGTCTTAGTGAGCTCTGTAATATTAAATGTATGTGGCGAAATGCCTTCTTCTCCATGTAGCATGTCTCAATCTTAGCAAATTCTAGAATCTGCGGGGAGGAGAAAGAACCAGGGTGGAAATTCTAGGGGTAATTAGAGTAATTGGGGAGATTGGGGAGATGGGGAAAATGATAAAGTTAATATAGTGAAAAAGTTAGGTTTGGCGGTATTGACGGCGGCTACTATTGCGGGAACAGGTATGGCCTTTAAAAACTTTGTAAATCCTTACGAGACAGTTTACAAGATTGCCGACGGAGACACTTTTATTCTTGAAAATAACAAACAGACTATCCGTCTGTTTGGGATCGACGCTCCGGAGATGAACAATTGCTACGGACCTGAAAGTTATGCCAGATTGGATACACTATTGAAAAAGAGAAAAGTTCAGTTAAAAGAACCAGTGGTCGATAAATTTGGCCGGATAGTAGCTCTGGTATATGTAGATGGAAAACTGATTAATGAAACAATGATCAAGGAAGGGTATGCCGCGTATCGGAGTGAACCGGGAAGTGGTAAAGAAGCTATGAAAGCGGCTCACGAAATAGCCAAGACAAATAAAATAGGTATTTATTCCAAAATTTGTACTGATGAAGTACCCCCGGATCCCAAATGTGCTATCAAGGGTAACCACGATTTGGACCGCGATGAGTACTTATATCTCACCCCTGAGTGTCCATATTATTCTCTGGTAACTATCAGAAGATTTGAAGGAGATCAATGGTTTTGTAACCCATCTGACGCTCAAAAAGCCGGTTTCAAATTATCTTCAGCTTGCGGACTTGGTACCAACCGCACTCTCCTACCAAAATAAATCCCACCTTGGGAAGTTGACAGTGGAATATTAACACAAATTTCTCACGGTCGTAATAAAAATGTGTTAATATATTTTGTTTCAGGAGAATTTAGAATCTGCGGCGGGGGGCGGAGAAAGGACCGCTGCGGCCACGGTTGTCGTCACGTCTAAATGGAGGTCTGGCTCCTTCGGTACGAGGACGCTCCTGCCTGCCGGCAGGCATGGCCTCACGGGCTTTGACTAAAGGTTGTCCAGATTCATCAAACAACATAGATAGACTAATGCGATTCTGAGCATCAATTTCAATTACCCACACCCGAACTTGTTGTCCTTCTTTGACAATTTGAGCCGGATCGGCTACAAAACCTTGGGCCATTTGCGAGACATGGACTAATCCGTCTCTGCCAGGCAATATATTTACAAAAGCTCCAAAAGGCTGAATACGAGCTACGGTCCCCTCATAAACTTCTCCGGCCACTACTTCTTTACCCAATGCCGAAACAAAAGCCACAGCTTTAGCAACGCCTACGGGATCTAGTCCTGTAATAAATACATTGCCAGCATCATTGACATCCACATCTGTGACGGTCTCGGCCATAAGCTTTTTGATATTTTTTCCGCCGGGACCGATCAGTTCGCCAATTTTGTCTACTGGAATCTGAACAACCGTAATTTTCGGAGCAGTGGGAGCAAGTTCTGTCCGGGGTTTATCTAAAACTTTCAACATCGATTGCATCACTTGCATACGGGCAGTTTTGGCCCGATCTAATGTCTGTTTACAAATTTCCAAAGTCAAACCAGCCACTTTAGTATCCAATTGAATAGCGGTGATACCAGTTTCTGTGCCGGCAACTTTGAAATCCATATCCCCATAATGATCCTCAAGACCGATGATGTCTGTAAGTAGCGTATAGGCGTCAGGGTTTAGGGGGTAGTCGTTGGAAGTAATAAGACCAATGGAAATGCCAGCAACAGGGGCTTTGATAGGAACTCCAGCATCCATGAGAGACATGGTGGATCCACAGGATGAGGCCATACTGGAAGAACCATTGGAACTCATAATTTCCGAAACTACCCGGATAGCGTACGGAAAATCAATTTCAGAAGGAATAACTGGAGCAATAGCCCTTTCAGCGAGAGCCCCATGTCCAATTTCCCGGCGTTTGGGAGCTCCCACCCGACCGGTTTCACCTGTTGAAAAAGGTGGAAAATTGTAGTGATGCATGTAACGTTTTACTTCTTCGCCTTCGGCAGTTTCCAGTGTTTGACCCAAAGATGGGGCTCCTAAAGTAGTAACTGTTAGAGCTTGAGTTTGACCGCGTTGGAAAATGGCAGAACCATGCACCCGAGGTAAAACTCCCACCTGAATATCTAAGGGTCTGATTTCATCCAATTTGCGCCCATCGGCGCGTTGCTTTTTTTCCAAAATATTTTTACGTAGAGTTTTGAAAACCAAATCTTCGATAATGGCAGGGATCGAACTTTTTTGAGAAGGTTCAACGCCTTCGGAAACGCCAGTTACAATTTCTTCCAAACTATTGCCTTCTTTTTGAGACGAGGATTTGAGATAAGATTCTACTAATTCTTGGGCTTTCTTTTCAATTTCGGAAACGAAAGCTGGGTCGATTTTGGCTTTGTTGAGGACAATTTTGTCATGACCCACTTCGGTAACCAATTCGTTGATACAACTGATAATTTTTTGATTGTTTTCTGAGGCTAGCTGGATAGCGGTAAATATCTGGTCTTCGGGGATTTGATTGGCACCGGCTTCGATCATGGGAATCAAATCTTTGGTACCGGAAACTACCAAATCAAGATCGACTCCTTCGCGGTTGCCGTTTTGGGGATTCACAACTAATTGGCCATTTTCCAAACCAATGCGAGTTCCAGCTATAGGACCTGCCCAGGGAATAGCAGAGATAGCCAATGCAGCCGATACAGCATTGATACCCAAAACGTCAGTGTCGTTGGTAGTATCTGTGGCCAAAACCATGACAATAATTTGCACTTCGTTTTTAAAATCTTTAGGAAAAAGTGGCCTAATAGAACGGTCTATAAGTCTTGCGGAAAGGGTTTCGGCATCGGTGTTTCTTTCGCGTTTGACCCAGCGTGAGCCTTTGATGCGGCCACCGGCATACAGTCGTTCCTGAAATTCAACGGAGAGTGGGAAGTAATCTTTTTTATTGTCTTCAGCTCCAATTGTGACTGCAGCCAAAATAACCGAATCGCCATAACGGGCCGTGACAGCACTGGCGGCTTGACCGGCCAAACGTCCATGTTCAAAAGAGAGAGTGCGACCTGCGACCTCGGTTGATTTACTAATTATTTTGTTCATTTGTTCTTTTGTTCTTTTGTTGTTCGAAGTTTTTGATATTCGAAGTACCTGTATTATACAGGATTGGTTTTATTTAGATAGACCGAGTTTTTTGATAATATCTTGGTATCTTTTTAAATCTTTCTTTTGTAAATAGAACAACAGCCTGCGGCGCTTACTGACCATCGACAATAATCCCCGGCGGGAATGCACGTCTTTTTTATGTTCTTTTAAATGTTCGGATAATTTAGTTATTTTTTCAGAAAGCAAAGCCACTTGAACTTCGGGAGAACCGGTATCCCCCTTGCCCACGGCATATTTTTTGATGATGTCTTGTTTGAAATCGGTTGCAAGTGCCATATTGGTTGTACCTCTCTTCCCCGCTCGGCGGGGTTTTCCCTCCTAAATCGAAACTTCGTTTCGCATCTTGCGATGTAAGAGGGAACAATTAACAAAAATAAAAGAGATAGGGCGTAAATGAGTAGTTCTTCACAACCCGACTTACGTTAATTTCTCTTAGATTATGTGCATTATAGCACAAATTTTACCTTCGGTCATTTCGAAGATCATCCCACATTTGTTCGTGTGCTTCGTTGGCATCAGGAACCACTAATTTACCAATCCCCCATAACACCGCTGCTCCCGCCGCTATTGTTCCCACACAATTAATACACAATAATATTAAATACGCTGCTATTTGAGCATTTCTAATAAGATTTGGATCTTGGTTTAATTCAAGTAGCATAAATTTATGCAGTGGTGGTGCCGCGGTAAATCTTGGGTTCGTACCAATCGTCGGCGGGGGAACTGGTTACCTGCCTGCCGGCAGGCAGGGTTGGGTTAGTTGGTTCATCGTTAGTTGGTTGGGAAACTGGGATAGAGCCGGCGGGGAAGCTGGAAGATGTAGCAACATCGGCTCTTTTGGCTCCACTACGCAAAAGAATTGCGGCGGCTTCAAAAGTATCGGCTGATACAAACGAGGCTTGATAATGCTCGGTGGAGAGTTCTAATCCGAGCAATAAGTTTGTGGAAATGTCGGAAGATATGGGAACATTTAGACTAGTAAGAATTTGTGTAGTTACTTCTGACAAAGACGGCCCATCCAGACGATATTGACTAATTTTTGGCAAGATATCCTTGGCATCCAGATAGATTTGTCCCAAATCGGCAGGGTCTTTTACTCCCACCATAATCACCAGATCCGCTTGAGCTCCGCCGGACACGAATTGTAATTTGTGATAATCGAGCCCAGCCGAACCGGCCTTGGGAGTCACCACCAATTGCAAAACAGTATTTTCGATATTGTATGAAACTTTGTCCACTATTTCTGTTTGCCCAGGGAAAGTAATTACCAGATTGCGGCTGCCAAAATTGTTGGTCACTGAATCTGCTCCCACCAAACGATGAACTTCCACGGTCATGGGATCCGAACAAGACACTTGAGCAGATTTATGAATTTGTTCCAGGCCTAATTTAAGTGACAAAGCCGCCGCTACGGCATCGAATCCAGGATTTTTGGGAAGAAGGATAGCAATATTACTGGCAGACTGGAGTTGAAGTTTCAAATCGTCGAAATTTTGTTTAGCCATGGATTTGAATTGCCATTATACTCCCGCCCACTTTGAAGTCAATGTAAGGGTTGAAAACAACACCAAATTCCTGACCCAGCTTTACTTTTTCGGTTTCAGTTTTACCAAGATGGAGAGATTTAATTTTTACTTCACGTCCTTCAACGCGAACAGTGTCCCCTTTTAGAATCTGGCCTTCGGTGCATTTACAGCCAGCGATACGAACGCCATTCATCTTAAATTCTGCCAGAATTTCGGCTTTTCCGGTAGTAATTTCGGTAACTTTGGGATGAACTAATTTGTCTACATAATCCAAAAGTTCGTAAATGATGTTAAAGGTTTTGACGGTCACTTTTTCAATTTCTGCAAGTTTTAAGGTACTGCCGGAAACCCGGACATTAAATCCCAAGACTTTAATTTTTAGAGGAGAGGCCGTTAATATATCTGACTCGGTGATATCGCCCGTGCCACTAAGTAAAATTTTTACTTCCGGGGGCAGAGAATAAGTAATGGCTTCTAAAGACCCGGCGACGTCGGCTTTGAGAATAATTTTAAACACCCCTGGTTCTATATCACCCCCTCCGACTCCCCCTCTTAAATTCTCACTTTCGATTCGTGGCCTCGCCGTAAGAGGGGGCGGGGAGGTAATATTATTTGATGGTCGAGTTGATAAAATTGATCCCACTGGGGGGACTTCGGAAAGACCAGACACTTCAACCGGAGTTGATGGTAAAGCAGGATCGACCGACAAGCTTCGGGCTTTGCCAATTAATTTTTCTCCTAAATAAATTGCGTCTGCCTGATGCAAAGTTCCGTCTTTGATAATCAACGTGGCCAGTGACCCCTTGCGCGGGTCCAAACTTGATTCCAGCACTATCGCTTGTAACGGTTTTTCTGGGTCGGCTTGAGCGGGATTTAAGTCGTTTATTAAGTGAATCAGATCAAGAAGTTCGGGTAAACCCTGACCGGTTTTGGCAGAAATTTCCACAGTCTCTCCGAGCCCCGCTAATTGAGACTTAACTTTCTCGGCCGAAGCTCCGGCGACATCCATTTTATTGATGGCAATGATCATGGGAATTTTGGCGGCTTGGATTGTTTCAATCGATTCTTTGGTTTGGGGCATCACTCCATCCACAGCCGAAACGACGAGAATAGCGATATCGGCAATTTGGCCGCCCCGGGAACGCATTTGGGAAAAAGCAGCATGACCGGGAGTATCTATAAAAGTGATTGGCAATTGGCTATTAGCATTTAGCAATTGGAAAGCCCGGGTGGATTGGGTAATACCGCCGGCTTCACGGGCAGCGATATTGGTTTTGTTTAAAGCGTCCAAAAGAGAGGTCTTGCCGTGATCGACATGACCCAAAACAACCACTATTGGGGGACGGTTCTTTATCATAAACTCTAAAACTCAAACACTAAATTCCAAATAAATTCCAAAGTCCAAATCTAAAAGTTTAAACCTTTTTGTTTATTCATTTACTATTTTTTCATTTGGATTTATTTGGTCATTGGGATTTTGAATTTCAGGTTCTGAACTTTTGATGTCTATGTGAACACCTGTAAGCTTACCTGCTAGTCTAGCATTTTGGCCTTCACGGCCAATAGCCAGAGACAATTGATCGGCCGGAGCTGTAACTTGGGCTGTTTTCTTTTTGAGGTCGACTTTGACAACCAGGTTAGCGGCCGGAGAAAGAGCTGAGGCCACAAACTTCTCCAGTTCTTCACTAAATTGGACAATGTCAATTTTTTCTCCGCCCAAATCATTGATAACTGCTTGCACCCGAACTCCTTTTTGACCCACACACGAACCCACTGGATCTACACCTGTTTGATGTGAATAGACCGCAATTTTGGTTCTAAATCCCGAATCTCTAGCAATGGCTTTTATTTCTACGGCTCCAGAATTTACCTCGGGAACTTCTCTCTTAAACAACTCCTTGATGAGATTTGGATTAGCCCGGGAAACAATTATCTCCCGGCCCCGCAGTGTTTCCCGGATACTATCTAAGTAAAAGGATAGTTTTTGATTGAGATGATAATTTTCTGAATGAACTTGTTCGGAAATGGGAAACAAGGCCTCAGCCCGGCCTAAATCTACAATAATGTCTCCACCGATAAAACGAATAATAGTTCCGCCTGCCAAAGTTCCTAGGCGTTTCTCAAATTCATCCACCATTGCTCCTTTTTCGGCTTCGCGGATTTTTTGCAAAATTACCTGACGGGCGGTTTGGGCGGCAATGCGGCCAAAACCGGGAGGAGTAATATTAGTTTTCTTTTTGCCGTTGATTTCGTAAATAACAGCTTCTCCAGATTGACCATCCAGCACTACATCATATTTATTTTCTTCGGAAAATTGACCGGGGTGATCTTTATGAAAAGCGGCTAAAATGGCTTGCTTAATCGTATCCATAATCACCTGAGGATCTAGGTTGCGTTCATGTGCCACCTGATTTAAAGCAGATGCAAATTCGGTGCGAGCTGTTGCTGTGTTGGCCATACAAGGGGCAATTTTAACAGATTCAAGCTTGAAGTACCACCCCCATATATATCACCCCGCCTTCGGCACCCCTCTTATTTTAAGAGGGGAAATTGTTAAGATATATTTGTGAGACGTAGACTAGTCTTTAATGCTCCACCTCTCAAAAATCGCAGAAAACAACTACGGAATAGAGCCACTGAAGCTGAGAGAATTCTATGGAGTTGTCTAAAAAATAATAAATTGGGATACAAATTTATCAGGCAATATAGCGTCGAAGGCTATGTAGTAGATTTTTATTGTCCCGACAAAAGATTAGCTGTAGAGCTCGACGGTGAACAGCACAAAAGTAATGTTGAATACGATGAATATCGAACCAAACTACTCAACGCTTGGGGGGTAAAAGTAATTCGGTTTTGGAATCAAGAAGTAAAAGAAAAACTTACAAAAGTACTTCATCAAATCGAATTGACTCTCCCCGCTTTGCCGTAGGCACGAGCGAAACGAGAATTTAAGAGGGGAGCGAGGAGGAGTGATATTAAGCTCTTTCAAACTCTTCCAGAATTCTTTTTTGTTTTGAGGAAAGTTTAGATGGCAGGTCGACGATGAGGCGGATGTAGAGATCGCCGCGATTGAGAACGCCTCGGCCGGAAAGACGGACCATGGTTCCGGGTTGAGTACCGGGGCGGATTTTGAGATCGAGATTTCCGTCCAAGGTTGAGACTTGGGTAGTGCCTCCCAAGATAGCTTCTACAAAAGACAGGTGATGATCTATATATATATCAGCCCCGTCACGGCGGAAACGCGGATCGTCCTGAACTTCAAAAGTAATATCGAAATCGGTAAAACGAAGGTGGGTACCGGTGTCGGCGCCAGCCGGGATTTTAATAGTATGCCGAGTGCCATCAATAGTAACGGTTTCACTACCGCCTTTGACGGCCGTAGCAAAAGGGATCTTTAAAGAATAGTGAGGCTTGGCTGGGCCGCGGCGGCCAAAAGGATTTTGGGAACCACCAAAAAATTGCTCAAAAATTTCAAAGGGGTCGGAAAATCCCCCCATATTAAAATCGGCAAATGGGTTGGCTCCCCCACCGGTGGAATATGAATATTGAAACGGACCCTGGCGGCCAGTTTGAGAACCAAAACCTCCAAATCCACCACCAGCTGATGGGTCAAAAGCTGAATGGCCAAATTGGTCATAGGCCTGCTTCTTTTTGGCATCTGACAAAACTTGGTAGGCTTCATTGATCTCTTTAAATTTGGTTTCCGCATCAGTCGCCTTGTTTCTATCCGGATGCCACTGCAAAGCTTTTTTGCGGTAAGCACTTTTGAGTTCTGCTTCGGAAGCAGTCTTGGATACTCCCAGCACTTCATAGTAATCACGTTTAGTGGACATATTAAAATAACTCACCCACCCTTCGGGTTCCCCCTCTCTTAAATTAAGAGAGGGGCCGAGAGTAAGTTACTTAATAGCAATTGTATATCAGGAGTGCTAGAAATTCCATTGGGGATTGAGAGAGTGAGGAGCTTCTGTTAAAATCTTTTGGTTATGGCGCAGGCTGATATTAAAACTACAAATAGAAACGTACCATCGGGACAGGTGCGGAACATTGGCATTATTGCCCATATTGACGCGGGCAAAACTACCACTTCGGAACGGATTTTGTTTTATACCGGAAAATCTTACAAAATTGGCGACATTGATGACGGCGATACCCAGATGGACTGGATGGAACAAGAAAAAGAACGCGGTATCACTATCGTTTCTGCCGCCACAACTACTTTTTGGACAGTAAAAGATGTTAATTCTCCGGTCAGTAACGAACCGTTCCGGATTAACTTAATTGATACCCCGGGACACGTGGATTTTACCGCCGAAGTGGAACGGTCCCTGCGGGTACTGGACGGAGCGGTCACAGTTTTAGACGCCGAAGAAACGGTACAATCGCAAACTGAAACAGTCTGGAGACAGGCCGATAAATACAAAGTACCCCGCATAATTTTTGTGAATAAAGTGGATAAACTGGGGGCCAATTTTGAAGGCACGGTCAAAGCGGTGATTGAAAGATTGGGAGCCAACCCGGCGGTCATGGCTTATCCCATCGGCGCTGAAAATTTATTCAAAGGAGTGGTTCTGCTTTTGGAACGCAAAGCTTTAATTTGGCAAGGCGACGAAACTGGAGCCAAATTCACAGAAGAAGAAGTACCGGCTGATATGAAAGAGGTGGTGGAAAAGTGGAGAGCAAAACTGGTGGAACAAATTAGTGAAACGGACGATGAATTGTTAACTAAATTCTTAAACGGCGAAGAGCCAACTATCAAAGAATTGAAGGTGGCCCTGCGTAAAGCCGTCATCGCTTACAAACTGGTACCGGTATATTCGGGAGCTTCACTGCGAAACAAGGGCGTGCAACCACTACTAGACGCCATTGTGGAATATTTGCCGTCTCCTGTAGATATTGACCATGTTAAAGGCATTAATCCCCAAACCGGAGAAGTGGAAGTCCGAAAAACTATCAACGAAGAAGCGTTTTGCGGACTGGCTTTTAAAGTGCAAACCGATCCACACGTGGGAAGAATTACTTATGTGCGGATTTATTCGGGAACCTTAAAAGCCGGACAAAGTATTTACAACGCTTCTAAATCAAAAGACGAAAAAATGTCACGGATGCTTTTGATGCATGCCAATAAGCGGGAGGAGATTGATCAGGCGTTTGCCGGAGAAATCGTGACTCTAGTGGGACTTCGGGAAACTACTACTGGAAACACCCTGTGTGATAAAGCCCATTTGATTGCATTGGAATCGATTACTTTTCCGGAACCAGTTATCTCTTTGGCTATTGAACCCAAAACCAAATCCGACCAGGAAAAAATGGGGTATGCTTTGAATAAATTGGGCGATGAAGATCCCACGTTTAGAATAAAAACCAATCAAGAAACCGGACAAACCATTATTTCCGGCATGGGCGAACTGCATTTGGAAATTATTGTGGACCGGATGAAAAGGGAATTTGGAGTGGAAGCATCTACCGGCGCCCCTCAAGTGGCTTACAAAGAGACGATCAAAAAGAGTGTGGAATCTGAAGGCAAGTATATCCGTCAATCTGGAGGTCGTGGACAATATGGTCACTGCTGGATAAAGCTGGAACCCCAAGTCCGTGGCGCGGGTTATGAATTTGTGGATGCCATTAAAGGAGGCTCTATTCCCAATGAATTTATTCCGGCTATTGAAAAAGGGGTCCGGGAGGCCATGGAAAATGGGGTACTGGCAGGATTTCCTACGGTGGACATGAAAGTGACACTGTTTGACGGAACTTATCATGATGTGGATTCCTCAGAAATGGCCTTTAAGATTGCCGGATCGATGGCGTTTCAATCTGGAACCAAGCAAGCCGACCCCACCCTTTTGGAACCAATTATGAAAGTGGAAGTATCCACCCCGGATGATTTTATGGGCGATGTGATTGGAGATTTGTCGTCCAAGCGGGCGCAAATTTTGGGAACTGATAAAAGAGGCAATCTGACGATTATTAATGCTTATGTGCCTCTGGCCGAACTGTCCGGATATGCTACTAAACTAAGATCCATGTCCCAGGGCCGGGCTACCTATTATATGGAGCCGTCACATTACGACGAAGTCCCCAGAAACATCCAGGAACAAATCGTAGCCAAGTCTGGAAAAACAATATCCAGTTAAACCGTTTTGTTTTTATGTTTAATCCACAGGTTCTTGAAAAATGGAAGTGTCAGTGTTGATAACAAAAAACCGATTGCTGGAACTATGGCGTTTAACCAAGGATTTGTAACCCGAATAGCATTCAAATAAAAGCCTTATATCCAACTTGTTTCCCAAGTTTTATCTTTTTCTACTCTCCGGTTCCTTTCTTCAATCTCTTTTAACCGACCTTCTAACTCTTTTATTGTCATACAGTCCTTTGCAAGAGATTCTCTATTTGAATTTTCAACTTGGGAATTTCATTGGTAACTACGTCCCACACAATCTCATAATCAACACCAAAATAATGATGAATCAATCTATCTCTCATCCCTGACATTTCTTTCCAGTCAACATCTGGGTGCAATTTTCTATAATCTTGGTTTACTTGCTTGGTTGCTTCACCAATAATTTCAAGGCTTCTGGCAAACGCCCGCATTTTGGTCTCATCTTTAAGAAACACCCCCATTTCGAGGCCTTTAGTCTCAGAAAATAAATAATCCACTTCTTTTAGGATATGTTTTAGATATTCTTCAGGCTGTTTGGACATATTTTATTTCTTTTTTGATATAGGGAGCGATGTATGGACTAACCGACTGGGGAGTTAAGACTTCCACCTCACGACCCATAAGCTTCTCTGCCAAGTCAGCTACTCCCAATAAGTTTTTGTAATTCTTTTGGCCAGGTAAAAATTCCACCAATAAATCTACATCACTATTATCGACCTGTTCATCCCTCACAAATGACCCAAATAAACCCACTCGGTTTGCACCTAAATCACGAAAAGCTTGTTTATTGTCAAGTATTAATTTAAAAATTTGTTGTTTGTTGTCTGCCATAAGACCATTATATCTATCTTATACAAGTTAGCAACTTAAAACTTAAGATTTCCCTCTTGCAAATGGGTTTGGGATCAATGAAGATTTAAGAATTAAAGATAATGAAAAATGCGCTGATACTTCATGGGTGGCCGGAACATAGAGTGGATAAGTATTTTTTGACAGAACATTTAAGAAAATCGGGTTACCAGGTGCTGACGCCGGATATGTTTGTGCGGGGTTATGTGTTTGATCCAAAAAATGTAGTGGCGAAGGTGAAAGAATTGTTGAACGGAGAAAGGTTGGATTTTGCGGTGGGAATTTCCCTGGGAGGATTGATATTGCCTCATGTGGCTCTAGAATATCCGGAGGCCAAACTATTATTTATGTCTACTGGTCCTTATCTAAAAGCCGATTCTCCTTTTTTTAATTTTATTTTGGGGTTATTTAGAAATATCTGGGTTCTAAAGATGATGAGTTGGGTTTTGAAACTGCCAACACCAATTCTGGCCGTATTTTATAAATTGGGTAGCCCTTTTAATGGAACGGTCGAAGAACACGTGGAATACGATCGGGATATGGAGCATAACATTAATTTGGTACGGGGAATTCCGGTAGAAGAAGAGGCTGAAATCATTGGATTTGTACATCGGGCTGATAACACCGAGTTATTGAGAAAGATAAAAAATAAGACAATTATTTTTAACGGAGAAAAAGATTTATTTATGCCAGCAGGAAGAGGAAAGCTGTTACATAAATTACTGGAAAACAGTGAACTGGTAATAAATGACGGAGAACACTTTAATGTTTTTGGAGAAAAAGATTTGCCGAGAGTGGATGAGTTTTTGGGACTTGCAAATGGATTTGGGATCAAGTAGAATCATTTTACGTTCGAAAGAACTTTATTTTTATGGCTACATTTGTAAGAAGCAAACCACATGTAAATATTGGAACCATCGGTCACGTTGATCATGGTAAAACTACCTTGACTTCAGCTATCACTATAGTGCTGGCCAAAAAAGGTTGGGCTGTGGCCAAAAAATACGAAGATATCGACTCCGCCCCTGAAGAAAAAGCCCGTGGAGTAACCATTAATCTTTCTCATCAAGAATACGAAACCGCCAAGAGACATTACGCTCACATCGACGCTCCAGGACACGCAGATTACATCAAAAATATGATTACCGGGGCTGCTCAAATGGACGGAGCTATTTTGGTAGTTTCTGCTCCAGACGGACCCATGCCTCAAACCCGTGAACATATTCTTCTCGCTAAGCAGGTCAACGTTCCCGCTATTGTGGTGTTTATGAACAAATGTGACATGGTAGACGACGCTGAACTTTTGGACTTGGTAGAAATGGAAATCCGCGAGTTGTTAACCAAATATGGATTCCCAGGAGACAAAGTTCCAGTTGTCCGCGGTTCTGCTTTAAAAGCCACTGAAGGCGATGCTAAGTACGAAGAAAAGATTTTGGAACTGATGGATAAAGTGGATGAATATATTCCAGATCCAATCCGCGATTTGGACAAACCATTTTTGATGCCAGTTGAAGACGTCTTCTCTATCAAGGGCCGTGGAACCGTAGTCACTGGCCGGATTGAACGCGGAGTGGTCAAAGTTAACGAATCTATTGAAATAGTCGGTATTAAACCCACGCAAACAACTGTTGTAACCGGCGTGGAAATGTTTAGAAAACAGCTTGATCAGGGCCAAGCTGGAGATAACGTGGGAGTACTTTTGCGCGGAATTGAAAAAGATCAAGTAGAAAGAGGTCAGGTTTTAGTTAAACCAGGATCCGTGACTCCTCACACGGAGTTTGAAGCAGAAGTATACATTCTTACCAAAGAGGAAGGTGGACGTCATACCTCATTCTTCTCAGGTTATCGACCTCAGTTTTATATCCGGACGACAGATGTAACCGGTGAAGTTACTCTAAACGAAGGAGTAGAAATGGTCATGCCGGGAGACAGCGCCAAAATGAAAGTGAAGTTAATCGTGCCAGTGGCCTTGGAAGAAGGACTTCGGTTTGCCATCCGTGAGGGTGGAAAGACAGTCGGAGCCGGCGCGGTGACCAAAATCATCAGTTAAGGCTGGTGAAAATTACTTAATTGAGGCCGCCCGAGCCTCATTTTTTTGCACATTACAACAATGGCCAAAGGAAGACTACGAGTTCGCTTAAAATCATACGACCATCGCGTCTTAGATGAGGCGGCCGCAAAGATTTTACAAACAGCACTGGCAACAGGAGCTCGGGTAGTTGGACCTGTCCCCCTGCCTACGGATCGAAAACTCATTGCAGTCACCTCTTCCCCCCATGTTGACAAGAACGCCCGTGAGCATTTTGAGATGCTGATTCACAAGCGTTTGATAGATATTCTTGATCCTACCGACAAAACCATCGATTCACTGTCCCGCATGGATTTGGCTGCCGGAGTCGATATTGAGGTGAAGATGTAGGCTGTTTCTGTTATAATGCTGCCTAATGCTAAAGCATACTGTCCCGGTCTAATCGGGGTAAGTGCGGAGTGCTACTTTTTTGTAACCCCGCTATTGCGGGGTTTTTTATCGTCTATTTTATGTTAAACACCATATTTGCCAAAAAGCTAGGAATGGAACAACGCTTTGCCACGGACGGCAAACGCTTGGGTGTGACTTTATTGTCGGTTTTTCCTTTGTCTGTAAGTGGTTTTAAAACCATAGAAAAACATGGTTATACAGCCGCAATTTTAAAATACGGTACCAGTTTGCACGAGGTTCGTGGTGACTTTACCGGTGTAGAGATAGGATCGGAAATTAAACCCGGGGAATTCCTGAAATCTGGTGATAAAGTTTCGGTAACCGGGATTTCCAAGGGTAAGGGATTTGCCGGAGTGGTTAAGAAATATCATTTTAGCGGCGGTCCCAGAACTCATGGTCAATCTAACCGAGAACGGTCAAGGGGAAGTTCGGGATCGGGAACCACACCTGGTAGGGTGTACAAAGGTAAGCGCATGGCCGGCAGAATGGGTGGAGAAACAATTACTGAGAAAAGAATCAAGGTGGTAGATTACAACGAAGAAAACAAGTCTTTAGTTTTAAATGGATCTATCCCCGGATTTAAAAGAGGGATAGTGAGAATTACCAAAAAATGAGTAGCGCTATTACATACAATTTGAAAGGCGAAACCCAACCGGCTACCAGTTTACCGACCAGTTTATTTGGGGTTAAAGTCTCAAACTCTCTTTTGGCACAAGCTGTAAGGGTATTTTTGGGCAATCAAAGAGCAGCTTCGGCCAAAACTTTAACCCGATCCGATGTTAACCGAACTAAAGCCAAGTGGTTTAAACAAAAAGGTACCGGTCGGGCCAGGCATGGGTCCAGAGCCGCCCCGATTTTTGTCGGAGGAGGAATTTCTCACGGACCAGACGGAACGCAAAATTTCTCTCTGGAAATGCCAAACAAAATGCGTCGAACCGCTTTCTTGGGAGCACTGTCCCTTAAAGCAACCAACAAAAAAGTATTTGTGATATCTAATCCGGAAAAGTCACTTGGGAAAACAAAGGATGTTACAAATATCTTTACCAAGATTGGTAAAGGGAAGAATTTGGTGGTAGTCGATACCAAAGTAACAGGCTTTACCAGAGCGATCAGAAATATTCCCTTGGTAACTATTGCCAAAGCCCAAAATCTCAACACTTATTCTGTCATGGCTGCCGGCAACTTGGTGCTAACACCGGGAGCTATAGAAGAAATGACAAAAATATATGCAAAATAAATTTTTTCTCAAACCACTACGAACCGAAAAAACCATGCGTGAGATAGCAAAAAATAAGTATGCTTTTGGAGTGGATGCGGCCGCCACCAAAACTGATATCAAAAAGATAGCCCAGGAAGTCTTTGGAATCAAAGTTGTGAGTATGCAAACCATAAAAGTGCATGGCAAAAAATATAAAACTGGGAAAAAGGGACTATATGGTAGACATTCGGATTGGAAAAAAGCAATTATCGAAATCCAGGCTGGACAAAAAATTGATTTATTTGAAGCCGCACCAATTAAATAAATATGGCTCTTAAATTATATAAACCCATTACCCCTGGCATGAGACTGTCTTCTAGACTAGATAATTCAGCGCTTTCCAGCGACCGACCCCAAAAAGGTTTGGTTCGATTACTTCCTAAAAGATCTGGTAGAAACGCCAGTGGCAAAGTTACGGTCAGACACCAGGGTGGCAGACACAAAAGATTTTTACGGGAAGTTGACTGGAAACGCGAAAAATTGGGTATTCCGGCTGTCGTGGAAAGTCTGGAATATGATCCCAACCGAACTGCCAATCTGGCACTTTTGAAATATCAAACCGGCGAAAGAAAATACATCCTAGCCCCCGAGGGACTAAAAATTGGCCAGACTGTGATGTCTGGAGACATGGCGTCTTTAACCGTAGGAAACTGCCTCCCTTTATCGGCTATTCCTGTCGGAACTTTGGTACATGCTTTAGAAATTGCTCCCGGCAAAGGAGCCCAACTTGCCAGAGGTGCCGGAGCCGCCGCAATAATCTCCGGTTTCGAAGAATCGTTTGCTCTGGTAAAATTACCGTCAGGCGAAATCAGAAGATTTAATCCCAAGGCCATAGCTACTATCGGCCAAGTGGGAAATATTGATTGGAAAAACGTAAATTTGGGTAAAGCCGGCAGATCCCGTCACATGGGTGTTAGACCCACTGTTCGGGGAACCGCTCAAAATCCTCATTCCCATCCGCACGGAGGTGGAGAAGGACGATCTGGAGAAGGTATGCATCCTAAGACCCCGTGGGGAAAGTCTGCCCGTGGCACACACACCAGAAAAAAGTCTAAGCACTCAGCAAGATTAATCGTGCAAAGACGAAAATAAAATATATGTCTAGAAGCAATAAAAAAGGACCATACGTAGACCCCAAACTTCTGATTAAAATTCAGAGGATGGCAGGTGGAACCAAATCTCCCATCAAAACCTGGTCGCGTGACAGTCAAGTTTCACCGGAGTTTGTGGGGCACACCTTTTCTGTACACAATGGAAACAAATTCATTGACGTTTTTATCAACGAATCGATGGTCGGTCATAGATTGGGCGAATTTTCCCCCACCCGATCATTTAGAGGACATGGAGCCATAGTTAAAAGAACCATGGATAAAACATGATGAAAAAAATTGTTGCCAAAGCCAGTTTCGTTAAAGGATCACCCAGAAAATTTAGGCTGGTGGCTAGATCTTTGGAAAATATGAGCCTGGAAAAGGCCATTATTGCCGCCCGGGCAATTCAAAAAAGAACCGCCGGAACTCTCATCGACGTTTTAGAACAAGCTCTGGGCAACGCTAAAAACAATTTTAAGTTGTCTCCCGAAAACTTGGTCGTCTCGTCAATTATTATCGGTGAAGGCCCCCGGTTTAAAAGACAAGACGTTCACGCCCACGGAGCCCGTTTCGGAGGCGGAGTCCGTCACAAAAAGCTTTCACATATTACTATTGAATTAAAGGAGAAAAATGGGAAATAAAGTAAATCCTATTGGATATCGTATTCCTCTCAATCCAACTCTAGCTTGGAAGTCGAGATGGTTTTCTACCCGTCCTGCCATATATAAAGCCCATTTAGGAGAAGACGTACTTTTGAGAAAAACTTTAATGAAAAAATTAGCAATTGCCGGAGTTAATCGGGTAGAAATAGAAAGATCATTAAAATCAATGAAAATTATCATTTTTGTCTCCCGACCCGGTGTTGTAATTGGACGGGGAGGATCTGGGCTTGAAGATTTGAAAAAATTTATCGTTTCCAAACTTAAAACTACTTCCAAAATTGAACTACAAGTTGAAGAAGTAAAACAACCCGATCTTTCAGCTTACCTCGTGGCTACCAGAGTTGCCGAACAACTGGAAAAACGCATGTCTTCACGGCGTGTGGCCAAAAAAACCATTGAAAAATGTATGCTGGCAGGAGCAGGTGGAGTAAAAATATTGATCGCTGGCCGTATCAACGGAGCCGAAATTGCCAGACGCGAATTGTACAACTCACCTACCGGATCGGTGCCTTTACAAACTTTGAGAGCTGATATAGATTACGCCCAAGTTCCAGCTCTCACCCGCTCTGGTTACGTGGGAGTGAAAGTTTGGATTTTTAAAGGAGAAAAATAACTATGATGCAACCCAAAAAATCAAAATTTAGAAAACAATTTAAAGGTAAAATGCACGGGGTGGCCTCCCGAGGTACCAATGTAGATTTTGGAGAGTTTGGATTAAAAGCTCTAGAACATGGTTGGATGTCTGCCCGACAAATTGAGGCTGCCCGTAAAGCCATCTCTCACCATATTCAAAGAGGTGGAAAAGTTTGGATTCGGGTTTTTCCAGACAAGCCAGTTACCAAAAAAGCCCTAGGCACCCGTATGGGTTCTGGTAAGGGAGATATCGACCGTTATGTGTGTGTAGTCAGACCCGGAAAAATTTTATTTGAAGTGGCGGGGGTATCAGAAATTTTATGCCGTGAAGCTTTTAGAAATGCCTCTGCAAAATTACCCTTTAAAACCCGCTTTGAAGGAAAAACTATATGAAAAGAGAGCTACTATTCGTTAACACTCATAGATCTTTTCATATATCTCGTTGATACTCGCTATGAAATTCAAATTACAATATAAGCCCATGACTATGGTAGAATTACGCGCCGAGGAGCTTAAACTCTATCCTCAAATTTCTAAGGCAAAAATTGATATGGCTGTCGGCCGAGAGAAAAATAACCGAAAAGTTTTTATTTTAAGAAAGCGACTCGCAGCTGTTAAATCTTATATCTCAAATTTAATATGAAATACATTATTGGAAAAATTAAATCTGCAAAAATGAACCAAACGGTGGTGGTGGTAACTGACCGTTCCCGACCTCATCCTAAATACGGCAAACGTATCACCAAAACTTCCAAATTTATGGCCCATAACGAGCTGGAAGCCAAAGTTGGAGATACCGTAAAAATTATGGAGACCGCACCAGTTAGCCGTTTGAAAAGATGGAAAGTTGTGGAGGTAATTAAATGATTCAAATTAGATCCATTCTCGTACCAGCCGACAATTCCGGAGCCCGGATTCTCAGAGTGATCCAGGTTCACGGCGGATCTAAAAGAAAATATGGCCATCTTGGCGACATGGTTACGGCTGTGGTGGACGGAGCAGATTCCAATGCCGCTGTTCATGATTCCGAAGTCGTAAAAGCGGTGATTGTCAGAGTCAAAAAAGCTACCAATCGAAATGACGGCAGTTATATACGCTTTGACGACAACGCTGGAGTGGTCATTGATCCCAAATCCAAAGATCCCCGCGGTAGCCGGATTTTTGGACCGATTGCCCGAGAAGTTAAAGACGCCGGATATGCAAAAATCGCATCTCTGGCTTCAGAAGTACTATGAAAATCAAAAAAGGCGATTTAATTAGAGTCATGATTGGCCGTGATCGCGGACGCGAGGTCAAAGTTGAACGGGTTTTTCCAAAAAAAGGGACAGTCCTGGCAACCGGTGTCAATCAATACAAAAAACACCGCAAACCGGCGCAGGACAAACCCGGAGAAGTAGTCACTCTAGATCGTCCGCTCGACGTATCCAAGGTGGCTCTAGTTTGTCCCAAATGCAAACAAATAACCCGCGTGGGATATAAAATTATCGATGCCAAAAAAATCCGTATTTGCCGAAAATGTAAATACGATGTAGATACAAAAGTGCAAAGTGACAAAGTTACTAAAAAAGTTACCAAAAAAGTAAAAAAATAAATATGAATTTAAGACAAACATATACAGAACAGATTGTTCCCACACTGACCAAAGAATTTGGCATTAAAAATATCATGGCAGTTCCAAAAATGACAAAGGTTGTGCTAAACATTGGTTTAAAAGAAGCGGCTCACGATAAAGGCGTCTTAGACAAGACTGTGGCTTGGTTTGAAGCTATCGCCGGTCAAAAAGCCAAAGTAACCAAAGCCAAGACTTCGATTGCCAATTTCAAACTGAGAGAAAATGATCCTGTGGGAATCACGGTGACTTTACGTGGAACTAGAATGTATGATTTTATGACCAAATTGTTTACTATAGTTCTCCCCCGCATTCGTGATTTTCAAGGCGTATCCAAAGCTTCTTTTGACAAGCAAGGAAATTATACTTTAGGTATGCCTGAACAAATTGTTTTCCCAGAAGTTGATTACACCAAAATTGATAAGGTTAGAGGATTGGAAATTACTTTTGTTAATTCGGTCGCCGATGCAAAACAAGCTTACCGTTTGTTAGAACTATTGGGAATGCCGTTTACAAAACAAATAGCAAAGAAAAAATAATATATGGCCAAAACATCACAAGTCGTCAGACAAACCATGCACAAACTCAAGTACCAGGACAGGTATCGAAACCGCTGTCAGTTTTGTGGCAGGCCTAGAGGATATATGCGGTTATTTGGGGTATGCCGGTTGTGCTTTAGGGAGCTAGCACATCGCGGTGAATTACCCGGAATTAAAAAGGCATCATGGTAAACGACTATCTTTCAGATCTGGTGATCCGCATCAAAAATGCGTATCTTTCTCATGCCACAGAACTGGTTATGCCCTGGACCAGAACCGGAGAAGCGGTGTGTATAGTTTTGGTACAGTCGGGATACTTAACTTCTGCTAAAAAAACCGAAGACGGATTGGTGCTGGTTTTAAAATATAACAAAAAATCCCCAGCTCTTACCAATATTCGCCGAATTAGCAAACCCGGACGCCGGGTGTATACCGGAATCAAAACTTTACCCAGAGTTTTGGGGGGCTTGGGAATGAGCATTTTATCTACTCCCAAAGGAGTGATGAGTGAAAAAGAGGCTAGAAAGTTAAAAGTTGGCGGCGAAATACTCGCCCAAGTCTGGTAGTTCGATGAACTCACTATTATGTCAAGAATAGGCAAATTACCAATAAGTATTCCAGCGTCGATCACAGTAGATATACGTGACGGATTAGTTGTGGTTTCCGGACCCAAAGGAGAACTCGCTACTAAAATTCCAACCGGGGTCAAAGTTACTCGCGAAGAAGACAAAATCATAGTAAATAGTGAGATGTCCAATCTGCACGGCTTAATCCGAACTCTAATCAACAATTGTGTGCTGGGAGTAACTCAAGGCTGGACCCGGGTGTTAGAACTTAACGGCACCGGATACCGGGCCAATACTACTGGAGCTGAATTGAATTTGGCTTTGGGATTTTCTCACCCAGTAGTGGTCAAAGCTCCGACTGGTATAACTTTTACTATTGCTGAAAACAAGATCACTGTTTTAGGAGCTGACAAAGTGGTTGTTGGCGAAGTAGCTGCTAAAATAAGAAAACTTAGGCCGGCCGACGTGTACAAAGCCAAAGGATTTAAATATGAAGGTGAAGTCATCCGCCGAAAGGCAGGAAAAGCTGCCAAGGCCGGAACTACAGGAGGAAAATAATATGCTAAAAAGATATTTCAATTCTCAACAACGCCGTAAAGTCTCAACCAGAATGAAAATTAAGAAACATTCAGTCTTGCCCAGACTTTCTGTTTTTCGTTCCAATAAATATATGAGCGCTCAAATTATTGATGACAAAAAAGGTGTGACCATAGCCGGAGCCAGAGACAAATCAGCGGAAACAGTAGGTACCCAAATTGCTACAGCTGCTATTAAAGCTGGAATCAAAAAGATTGTTTTTGACCGCGGTTCGTATCAATATCATGGTAGAGTCAAGCAGTTAGCGGATGCCGCCAGGAAAGCGGGCTTAAAGTTCTAAAAATATGAATAACAACATGCGTCGTAATAATAATTCAAACTATATTCCCGAAGTCAAAGAATTCGAGGAAAAAGTTGTGCAAGTCAACCGGGTGAGTAAAAAAACCAAGGGAGGTAATCATATGTCATTTGCGGCTTTGGTCGTGGTGGGTGATAAAAAAGGCCGGGTAGGCGCGGGATTGGGTAAAGCCCCCGATGTGGCCGCAGCGGTGGGAAAAGCCACCTTGTATGCCAAAAGACACTTTATAACTGTGCCCATGAAAGGTACGACTATTCCTCATGAGGTAAGATTAAAAATGGGAGCGGCCCAAATTATTATGAAACCGGCCCCAGTGGGAACCGGAGTGATCGCTGGCGGAACGGTCCGGGCGGTTTTGGAAGCGGCTGGAGTCCGCGATGTGGTATCTAAAATATTGGGTACTAAAAACAAAATTAGCAATGTCTACGCCGCTATCGCAGCCTTAAAAAGTTTACGTTCATTAGAAAAATAATATGAATTTATCCGAATTACCAAAATTAGTTTCTCGAAGTGCTAAAAGAGTTGGCCGGGGTATGGGTTCTGGCAAGGGCAGTCATACTAGTGGCCGAGGAACCAAAGGCCAAAAAGCTCGGGAAGATGTGAAGATCACTATGGAAGGCACCAAATTCAAAAAAGGTTTAATAAAAAGACTACCTTTTTTGCGAGGAAAGAGTTTGTTTAAACCGACCAAAAATAAACCCGTGGCCGTTTCCCTTTCCCGCCTTTTGGACTGGGCCGAAGCCACTCCAGTAACAATTGAGAATTTAGTTAAAAAGGGTATGGTTGCCTCTGATACTCCTTTGGTAAAATTGGTCGGTAATGCCAAAATTACCAAAGCTTTGAAAGTAAAAGTGTTGGTTTCAACCGGCGCCAAAAAAATAATCGAAAAAGCTGGCGGGAGCATAGAAAGTCAGGTATAATCTGGTAGCTTATGGATAAGATTTGGAAGACGATATCTCAGCTGTGGAAAAGCCGTGAGATACGCAATAAATTACTGTTTACGGCCGGAATTTTATTTGTGTATAGACTCTTGGCCCACGTCCCGGTATCCGGAGTAGACAGAGTAGCTTTACAAAATCTGTTTTCAGGAAACCAGTTACTCGGACTTTTGGACATTTTCTCCGGAGGCACTTTGGCCAATTTTTCCTTGATCGCCCTAGGCTTGGGCCCTTACATCAACGCCAGTATCATCTTTCAACTTCTGACCATGATTATCCCCAAACTGGAAGAACTGTCCAAAGAGGGAGAATACGGCCGAGAATTAATCAATCAATATACCCGGCTTCTGGCTGTGCCTATTTCTATTTTACAAGGATTTGGAATGTACGCTCTGCTCCGCAGCCAAAACGTCATCGGAAATTTAAATCCTTTTATGCTGTTGGCACTTCTCGTAACTTTGGTTACCGGTACGATTTTGTCCGTATGGCTGGGGGAATTAATCACCGAATACGGTATCGGTAATGGTGTGTCCATTTTGATTTTTGCCGGTATCGTAGGCAGACTACCTGTAACTTTGGGTCAAACTGCCGCTACTTTTGAAACAGTGAGTAGTTTTAATCTCTTGGTTTTTGCCATAGTCTCTCTGGTGGTAGTTGTGAGCATTGTCTTTATGAATGAAGCCTCCCGAAATATTGCCGTGGCTTATGCCAGGCGGGTCAGGGGCGGCAAAGTATACGGCGGACAGGCTACTCATTTACCCCTGCGTTTGAACCAAGCCGGAGTTATCCCCATCATCTTTGCTGTATCCATGGTTCTTATCCCCTCTCTGGTGGCCCGCTTTTTGGAACAGGTAAATAACCCAGCCGTTGTAAATGCCGCTCGGACTGTAGCTACTTTTATGACTCCCAACGGCACGGCTTACAATGTGATTTATTTTGCCCTAGTTGTAGGATTTACTTATTTTTATACCGCGGTGGTATTTAATCCGCAAAAAATTGCCGAAGAGATTAAAAAATATGGCGGATTTATTCCCGGTATCCGTCCCGGAGAACCCACGGCTCAATATTTAAACTGGGTTCTGAATAGAATCACTTTAGTAGGTGCCATCTTTTTGGGCGTAATAGCTATTCTTCCCGCCATTGTTCAAAGAGGGTTTAATATCTCCACTCTTTCTATTGGCGGCACCGGAATTCTTATCGTAGTTTCGGTGGTTTTGGAAACTACTAAATCTTTGCAATCCCAGATGTCCATTAGAAGCTACGACAGTTTCCTCAAGGCATGAACATAATTATTTTGGGACCACAAGGGTCGGGCAAGGGAACACAAGCGGGCTTGTTGGTACAAAAATACGGTTTGAAACATTTAGAAATTGGGAAAGTTTTAAGAAGTGTGGCCAATTCTGATAACGAATATTCGACTAAAATTAAAGAGTCATTAAATAGTGGCCAACTCGTCCCGGATGAATATGTAAAACTGCTTGCTTGGGATTTTATCAGTAAAAATGGAACTGAACACGGTTTTTTGTTTGATGGATACCCCAGGTCTGTCCTTCAATATGAGGATCTAAAAGATATGTTGGCCCGAAAAGGTGTAAAAATAAATGCAGTAATTGATATAGAGATATCTGAGAAAGAATCAGTCAAAAGATTATCAGCGCGGAGAGCTCTTGAAAATAGAGATGATGATCATCCCGAGGCGATCAAGCGCCGCTTGGAAATATATAGACAGCAAACCCACCCAGTATTTGAAAAGGCTTGTGAGGAAGGAATTGGCATAGAAATTAATGGCGAACAAAGTATCGAAAAAGTCCACCAGGATATTGTCTCCAAACTATGACCAGAATTTCTATAAAAACCCCTCAGGATATTGCAGTGATGGCGGAGGGTGGAAAAAAACTGTCTAAAATAAAAGCGGATCTGGTTGGTGCGGTCAAACCGGGAGTGACGACTTTGGAACTGGATAATCTAGCTAAAGATTTGATTAAACAAGCTGGTGGTAAACCCTCATTTGCCATGGTGCCGGGATACAAATGGGCTACTTGTATTAATATTAATGATGTAGTGGTACACGGAGTGCCAAACGATACCAAAATTAGAGCCGGTGATAAGGTGGGGATTGACGTGGGAATATATTATCTCGGATTTCACACTGATACTTCCACCACTACGGTGGCAAATCCCAAATCCCAAGCCCGCCTGCCGGACGGGCAGGTTCCAAATCCCAAAATAGAAAAGTTTCTAGAGATTGGAAGATTGGCACTAAAAAGAGCGATTACACAAGCCAAACCGGGAAAGAGAATAGCGGACATATCTGAGGCCATGCAAACAACTGTCGAAGAAGCTGGATATTCAGCGGTCAGAGCTTTGACCGGACACGGAGTGGGTAGGCAATTGCACGAAGAACCAGCCATCCCCTGTTTTGTAATGGGAGATCCCAAAAGATCGATAAAAATCGTGCCTGGCATGGTGCTGGCCATTGAAGTTATGTACAATGCCGGTAGTTCAGATGTGATCTATCAAAACGACGATGGCTGGACAATAGCCACGGCCGATGGTAAAATATCTGGGCTATTTGAAGAGACTGTGGCCGTCACGGATCAAGGGCCGGTAGTCCTAACTTAATGTTTACAGAACAACTCGGAACAATCATTGAACATCTGCCTAATGCCATGTTTCGGGTACAAATGGAGGACGGCCGCATAGCCTTGTGTACCATCGCCGGCAGAATGCGTTTAAACCGCATAAAAGTCTTACCGGGTGATCGGGTCAGAATCGAATTTAGTGAATATGACCAAGCCCGCGGCCGGATAGTTTATAAAATAAAATCGTGAAAGTCCAAGCATCAGTCAAAGTCCGTTGCAGAAATTGCAAAATTATTAAGCGCCGTGGGGTGTTATTTGTGATTTGCACCGACCCCAAGCATAAACAACGCCAAGGATAAATTATGCCACGTATTGCCGGAACCGATATTCCTGACAAAAAAAGATTGGATATTTCTTTAACATATGTTTACGGTGTAGGCCGGAGAAATGTTCTAAACATTTTAAAGAAAGCCGAAATAGACGCCTCACTTAAGGCTTCCGAACTTACTCCGGAACAAGTAGCCAAATTACAAAAAATAGTTGATGCCATGAAAGTTGAAGGAGATCTTAGAAAGGAAGTTTCGCAAAATATCGTGAGACTTAAAGAAATTGGATCCCTGCGGGGATATAGACATTCCAAGGGTTTGCCAGTCCGAGGTCAGCGGACTCGGACCAATGCCCGCACCAAAAGAGGTAAAAGAGTGACTATCGGAGCTCTAAAGAAAGAAGTCATGGCCAAAGTAGACGCGGCCAAAAAGGAAAAGGAGGCCAGTAAATAATATGAGTAATACAAACGGTAAGGTCTATGTGACTGCTACTTTCAACAACACTCTGGTTTCCATCACCGATACTACCGGTAATGTGGTGGCTTGGGGATCTGCCGGATCAGCCGGGTTTAAGGGCGCCAGACGGTCTACTCCATTTGCCGCCACTACTGCCGTAGATACGGTCGCCCGTAAAGCCATGGCCAAAGGTATCCGTGAGGTGGAAGTATTTCTCAAGGGTCCGGGGTCCGGACGTGATGCCGCCCTGCGGGCTCTCAAAAGCGCAGGCATGAAGATGAACCTGATTGCCGACGTCACCCCTGTTCCCCACAACGGCGTCCGTCTAAAGAAAAGAAGAAGAGTATAAACAATCTTTCAATCAACCAATTCCAAATACTACAAATCAATACTACGAATCATTTTTCCGAGCATTAATCAAAATCTTACTCAAGATAGCTGCAATCTCCGAACATTCTTGTTCAATCTCTTTTGTTTTGGATATTAAATTTGGATTTAATCTGGTTAATAGTCTCAACCAATAGAGAGTCTCTTTTGATTCTTTTCTAGCGATAGAAAATGTGTGTAAAAATTCTTTTTTAGTCAATGTCCCATCTGCTTCACTAGCGTTAGCTCCGATTGAACAAGTAGATCTAATTATTTGTTTTAATATTTCGCTATTTTCTAAATTTCTGGGAACCAAACGAAGAAATAAAATTACTTTATAAACAAACTCGTCTATCCTAAAATAAATGTCTATTTTAGATTTGTCATTTGGCATTGACTGATTCTTGATTTTTAGTTTACCACTTCGCCTTCTTCAACTTTTTTGTCGTCTGTTTTATCTTCGGGTTGATCTTTCCCCCCTTCGCTCTTCGGAGCTTCGGTAGGGGCGCTGTACATTGCGCTTCCTAGTTTCTGCATGGACTCCATCAGGTCTTTAGATTTGGCTTCCAAATCTTCTTTGGTGCCGTTTTCCAAAATATCTTTGAGAGCTTTGACCTTTTCCTCAACTTCTTTTTTCAAAGCTGGGTCGGCTTTATCTCCTGAGTCTTTTAGAGTTTTTTCGGCCGTAAAAATCATCGAATCGGCTTGATTTTTGGACTCGATCTTGGCTTTTTTCTCGGCGTCTTCTGTAGCATGAGCCTCGGCTTCCTTGCGCATACGCTCAACTTCTTTCTCGTCTAAATTAGTGGAGTTGGTAATAGAAATATGCTGCATTTTATTAGTTGCCTTATCGAGAGCTTTGACGTTGAGAATACCAGAAGCGTCTATGTCGAAAGTAACTTCGATTTGAGGTACTCCGCGGGGGGCGGGAGGAATGCCATCCAGAATAAAGCGACCGAGAGTCTTATTATCCGAGGCCATGGGGCGTTCTCCCTGGAGAACATGAATCTCGACTGAGGTTTGAGAATCAGCAGCAGTAGAAAAGACTTGAGATTTAGAAGTAGGGATAGTAGTGTTTCTATCGATTAATGGTGTCATGACCGATCCAAGAGTCTCTAGTCCCAGTGTTAAAGGAGTAACATCCAAAAGAACCACGTCTTTGACATCCCCCGTAAGAACACCGCCCTGGATGGCTGCGCCAACAGCTACTACTTCATCAGGATTGACTGATTTGTTGGGCTCTTTACCAAAGAATTTCTTGACTACTTCAATAACGGCTGGCATGCGAGTCATACCTCCAACTAAAACCACTTCGTCAATTTTGGAAATATCGATCTTGGCATCTTTGAGACAGGCTCTGACGGGAATGATAGTTTTTTGTATCAGAGAATCAACCAGAGATTCCAGTTTGGCACGAGTGAGCTTGAGATTAAGATGCAATGGTTGGCCGTTGTTTTGGGTGATGTAGGGTTGATTAATTTCGGTTTCCATGGCCGAACTCAATTCGATTTTGGCTTTTTCAGCAGCGTCGCGCACACGTTGCAGAGCTTGGGTGTCTTTTTTGAGATCAACCCCATTGTCCTTTTTGAATTCATCGATAATCCAATTCATGATGACCTGGTCAAAATCATCGCCACCCAAATGAGTGTCGCCATTAGTAGCCTTAACTTCAAACACTCCGTCCCCAAGTTCCAAAATAGAAATATCAAAGGTTCCTCCGCCCAAATCGTAAACAGCTACAGTATGTGCGTTCTTTTTATCTAACCCATAAGCCAAGGCGGCGGCGGTAGGTTCGTTGATAATTCTCTCCACCGTCAGACCAGCGATTTCTCCGGCCTGTTTGGTAGCCTGACGCTGCGAATCGTCAAAATAAGCAGGAACAGTGATGACAGCGCGAGTAACGATTTGTCCTAAATAAGCTTCGGCGTGAGCTTTCATGGTCTGAAGGATTTTGGCGGAAATTTCCTGGGGAGTATAAACTTTGCCATCAATTTCGACACAGGCCATGTTGTCTTTGCCGGCAACTATCTTATAGGGAACCATTTCCTGAGTACGCTTGACTTCGGAATCGGAGAATTTGCGACCCATCAGACGCTTGATGGAGTAAATAGTATTTTTGGGATTGAGGATCATTTGCCGCTTGGCTACGTCTCCTACCAAGCCTTTGACCGGCTCCACAATAGAAGGAGTAGTGTTGCGACCGGTATCGGCAGCCACGATGACTTTGGGATTGCCTCCCTCCATCACAGCCACACAACTGTTGGTGGTACCTAGATCTATGCCGATTATTTTACTCATATTTTATAGACTTTTACTTTGGCGGGTCGAATGACCGCATCGCCTATTTTATAACCTTTTGTAACAACTTCTGCAATAGTATTGTCTGGCTCACCCGGAATTACTTCAGAGCAGTCGTGAGTTGTATGATCGAACATTTCCCCGGTTTTTGGAGTAATTTCTTCCAAGCCTTCATCTGTTAATACTGCTTGAAACTGCTTCACTGCCATTTTTACACCTGGATCTTCAGAATGATTGGCAGACATTTCCAAAATATCCAAAGATGGCAATAATTTAGAAATTAAGCTCATTTGGGCAAACTTAATAAACTCCCGTTTATCAACCTCGACCCTTTTAACCAAATTTTGATAATCGGCCAAAGCCCGTTTCCAGTTATTTGTAAGAACCTGAATTTGGTCAGGGGTATTTGTTTTTTTTATTTTCATAATATTATTTTTTAATAATCAGCAGACATGCTGGATATAAGATTGGAAAAATGTTTAAGAGTAGGAATAACATACGGAAAATTTAAACGGCATGGTCCAATTATAGCTAATGTTCCTTGTCCATGCTTACCCAGTGAAAAATTGGTAAAGGCAATACTTACGGGTTCAAAATAATTCCAACCCAGGTCGGCGCCAAAAACAACGTGAACGGGTTCAATTCCATGTGGTGCAACAAAAAACAACTGTTGAAGTTTAATTTGTTCGTCCAATAAAGAAAGCACGGTTCTGGTAACGTCGATATCGAAAAATTCAGGCATCTCCAAAATATTGGCTACTCCTGAATAATAAACTTCACCTTTTTCAGTAGCGGCTACCGATAAAGTTTTGGTGCGCGAGGCCAAAGATAAAGTGGCCTGACGTAATAGTTTATCCAGTTGAAAACGGGAATCCCAAACTTGTTCTTTGGCTGAAACTTCATCTGCAAGAGACAATTTTTTCTCTTGCATCAGGTGATCGATAAAAAAATGCAGACCAATGGGTGTTGGTATCCTGCCGGCAGAAGTGTGGGGTTGACGTAAATAACCTTGTTCGGTCAAAGCGACCATTTCGTTTCTAATTGTAGCCGGGGAAACTCCCAGGTTATATTTCTTTTCAATTACCTGACTACCCACCGGCTCGGCCGTTTCGATATATTCCTCGATGACGCTTTTTAAAATTTGGATTTGCCGAGTTGAGAGTTTCATATCTTTATCACTCTTATATCAGGAGTGCTAATACTTGTCAAGATGGTAGTTTGAGAAGTAGAATGAAGCACGATGCAGAAAAAAGAACAGATTATTTCCTTTGGCGGAGTAATTATTATGGCGCTCCTGCTCCCGGTAATTTTACAGGCTCTGAATTCTATTTCCAGATTGTTAGTGGGAGCCGAAGGTAGATTAGCTGCCATTTCGGTGCAGACCGATCGCCCGCTGGGCATTATGTCCAAACCGTGGCAAGCTCTGGCTCAAGGTGGAGAAGATGTTGGTACTTTTTTAGACAACAATACCGCGCAAGTTATGAACCTTAAGCCTCAACAAATCAGAATCGACCATCTATATGACGGCTATAATGTCGTCAGTAAAAATGATAACACCCTGGTTTTTGATTGGTCAAGACTAGACATTCAGGTAGATAAGATTAGAGCTACGGGAGCGATGCCTTTTTTCTCGCTGTCATATATGCCACCAGTTATTTCCAAATCGGATATTGTGGACGAACCAAAAGATTATAGTGAATGGCAACTAGTTGTTCAAAAAACCATTGAACACTATAGCGGAGAAAAGGGGTTAAACAATATTTATTATGAAGTCTGGAATGAACCTGATTTGTTTGGAAAATGGAAGATGGGAGGAAAGAAAGATTACCGCAAATTGTACACTTTTGCTTCGCGGGGAGCTCAACAAGCCCGGGGCGTCAAACCTTTTAAAATCGGCGGTGTGGCCACCACAGGCTTGTATGACAATTGGGTGAATTATTTTTTCCCATATATTCTGGAAAATAGGTTGCGTTTGGATTTTTATTCTTGGCATAGATACGACAAAAATTTGGATAAATTTACCCAGGATGTAAATCAAGTGAGAACATTAATCGACAGTCAACCTTATTTTGCCAACGTGGAAAAGATTATCAGCGAAATGGGTCCGGATAGTGAACAAGGCGGAGACAACGACACCCGGCTGGGAGCAGCACATTTAGTGGCAGTGGCCGGAGAATTGATAGGGAAAATTAAATATGGATTTTCTTTTGCCGTTAGCGGGTCGTGGGGCATTTTGGGAAAACCCAGATATGAAGCTTTGAGATTTTTAAATATGCTTGGAGACCAAAGATTAAGTTTGACCGGTGAAGGAACCTGGGTAAAGGCTATTGGCGGACTTAAAGATAATACCTACCAGGTACTTTTGGTCAATTATGATCCCCAAAATGCTCACAGCGAAGTGGTGCCGGTAAGTTTTATGGATCTTAAACCCGGAACATTTACTCTTAAGCAAAGCGTTATGCTGGGCGGAGTAATCCAAAGTGAAATTGCCACCACCGAAGCCATGTTGCAAAAATCCATCCCCATGACCCCCAATAGCGTAGTTCTTCTGGAATTGATACCAAAAAAATACTAATTGATGGTCAAGTTGTTTTTAGGCGTTTTTGGCTTTCTGGCTTTTTGAGATAATTTTCTTTGGAGACTACGCTTCGGCCGATTTCTTTTTCCGTTTCTGTTCTGGCTTTACCTGCCACACTTCCACCCCTTTTGGCTACTGTTTTGTTTTTTGAAAACGTGTCCGGCTTTTCTGCTTGGGAAATTTCGGTCGTCACTCTCTCGCCCAACATTGTAAAAATTAACTCCAAGTCATCCATATGATCACGCAGATTTTCTCTTTTTAGACCCTTTAATTTCTTGTACTCACTTGGGGTTATGCCAAAGGAGGCTTTAGAAATTTCAGCTGTCAAAATTTCGTATTCCTTTTGTTGTCTTACTCCTCTTTTTTGCCATTCATCCGTTAGCTCCTCACGGATAGAAATTCCCCGCATCCGTTTTTCAATCCAATCTTCAGAATATCCTTTTAATTTATAAAGAGTACGGGTTCTCTTGGTAGCTAGTTCAGGATCCTCAATTTCCTGAACCCGTTCATAGCCTACTTTTGCTAACCAGCGTTTGAATGGTTCTGCTTTGGGAGAGGGAATAGACTGGACAATGCGAAAAATACTTTCTGTGTTTGCACAATTCATCCTCTGGCGACCACCTGCCGTATCCACAAACAGGGTACTGACAATTTGTCCGTACCCTTTGTTTAATTCCGCGTCTCTAAGCCTCATTTTGGTAATATAATCTTTTGGATTTGAAGTGTCGGTTAGGGCTACGATAATATCTTCTACCACAAACCACCACTCGTTTTTGTAAATTACCTTGCGAATGTTTTTGCCTTTGAAAATAGCTATTTTTGTATCTTCCACGATTTAAATCTATACCAAACAATACCCGAAGTCAAGTATTAATTTATTTTTAAGATAGATAGGAACGCCTCCTGAGGAATGTCGATGCGGCCCACGCGTTTCATGCGGGCTTTGCCCTTTTTTTGTTTTTTCAAAAGCTTGTCTTTGCGGGTTTGATCTCCCCCGGAAAGCTTGGCTATCACATCTTTTCTAAAGGGTTTAATATCGGCTCTGGCCAAAATCTTACTGCCGATAGCTGCTTGAATAATTATTTCGTATTGTTGGCGAGGAATAATTTTTTCTAATCGTTCTACTAAATCCCTAGCAATATATACCGCTCTTTCCCGCGGTACTATTTGCGAAAAGGCATCAACTCGATCATTGGCGATAAGCACATCTAAGCGCACTAAATCTGAAGTCTCAAATCCAATAATTTCGTAATCCAATGTAGCATATCCCGATGACGCGCTCTTTAAATTATCAAAGAATTGACGTACCAATTCAGAAAAAGGCATCTTGTAAGTCAGATTGACTAGTTTGTTCAGGTAAACCATGTCTAACATTTCCGAGCGATAGTTTTGACAGAGTTGCATGACTGCTCCTACATATTCTTCCGGGACAAAGATCGATAATTTAATAATAGGTTCTCTAATTTGATTAATTAAACTGGGATCTGGTAAGGCGGCAGCGCTGTTGATAGTTATTAGTTCATGGTTCATAGTAAATATCTCGTAACTGACCGACGGGGCGGAGGCAATCAGATTTAAATCAAACTCTCTTTCCAATCTTTCTTGAACAATATCGGCATGCAGTAGTCCTAAAAGTCCAACTCTAAAACCGTTTCCCAAAGCCGGGGAAAATTCGGGCACAAAGGTAAGAGCACTGTCTGATAACTTGAGCTTTTCCAAGCCTTCCCGCAACGTATTAATTTGTGACCCGTCTACCGGATAAAGCCCTACAAATACCACGGGTTTGATTGGTTTATATCCTGGAAGCGGGTTCATGGTTTTTGGTTCATAGTTCATAGCAGTTAGCGTATCGCCGACAGTAAGAAGCGATAAATCTTTTAATCCAGTGACCACATAACCTACTTCGCCGGCTTCCAAAATACCCGTATCATGTCGACCGGGAATAAATACTCCCACTTCAACCGCTACAGTTTCGGCATTGGTGGCCAAAAGTTTAATGCGGTCACGCACTTTTATTTGACCATCAATTATACGTACCCAGGCAATTGCCCCTAAATGCGGGTCGAAGTTAGAGTTGAATATTAAGGCACGGGTATTCAGTGTTCGGTTTTCGGTATTCGGTGACGGAATTTTCTGGATAACGGCTTCCAAAAGTTCTGGCACTCCAGTTCCGGTTTTGGCGGAAATATAATGCAAATCGCTTTCGGAAAAACCCAATAAATCTATTAATTGTTTTTTAGTGTTTTCTACTTCGGCAATATTAATATCAATTTTATTAATGGCTGGAATGATCACCAAACCTAATTTTTTGGCCTGATTAAAATGAGATAAAGTTTGGGCCTGCACTCCCTGGGTAGCATCAACGACCAAAATCGCTCCTTCACAAGCCGCCAGTGAGCGATTGACCTCATAGGAAAAATCCACATGTCCGGGAGTATCGATCAAATTCAGCGTATAGCGTATAGCGTTTAGCGTATAGAGCATACGGACGGGGGCGAGTTTGATAGTAATTCCCCGTTCCCGCTCGATGGGATTGCTATCTAAGAGCTGATTCTGCATCAAGCGGTGCTCAACTGTTTTGGTAATTTCCAACATACGATCGGCCAGGGTGGACTTACCATGATCGACATGAGCAATAATGGCAAAATTCCGGATGTTTTTCATTAGTTTTGGTCTGAGGCGGGAATGATCAGAGCTTCAGAGGGAGGATTTGAATTGATAATTCTTCGCCAATCTTTGACCCGGTTAATTAGAGCTACAAATGTTCCCAGCTGAGAAATGCGCATCAATTTTGACAGTCCCAGATAAACAGCCAATCCAATCAAAGAAGTAATCATAGTTAAAGCCACAAGAGGTAAGGTCCGGGTGGTATCAAAAATGAATTGATCCAAAAGACGCATGGGAACCCATAAACAAACTCCGGTGACAAAACTTACAAAGATCATCCGGAGTAATGACTTAAACCCAGCCGCTATTTCCGGAAGTTTATCGAGTTTACGCAATAATAAGTAAGTCATAATTGTGGTTTCAATTATTGCTGTTGATGAAATAGCCAAAGCTATGCCCAATATTCCCATATTAAAAGCCGTAACATAAAAATACCCCGTAACAGCGTTAAAAATGGCGGAGAATAAGCCTACTACTAGTGGAGTTTTGGTATCGTGTAGGGCATAAAACCCTCGGACGATCAGTTGCATCACTGCATAAAACGACGCCGAGACCGCCAAGACAGCCAATGTTTGACCGGTCAAAATAGTGGCTGACCAGGGAAAAGTTTTGGCTCCAAAAACAATCCGCACGATGGGAACTCTTAAGACAATTAATATCATGCTAGCAGGCAGTGCCAAGAAACTTACTTGTAAAAACGAGTTGACCAAAGTCCGGATAAACTCTACCCGGTCTTTTAAAGCTGATATTTGAGACAAAGTTGGCAAGGCTGCCTGACCAATGGTGGCTCCAAATAAAAGAGTCGGGACTGCATAAAGCAATTTGGCCACATTAAACAGCGACAAAGATCCCGGAATCAACAATGAAGCCAACATGGTCGCCACAAATTGCTCAATTTGATCAATTCCCAAAGCCAAACTCCGGGGAGGAATTAAACTTAAAACTTCCCGCACTCCCGAATCTTTAAAATCCAAAATCAATTTAAATCTAAAGCCAAGTTTGTAAGCCAGGGGAATTTGAATCAACATATGCAAAGCCGCTCCTATCACCATACCAATAGCCGGGCCAAAAATTCCTACATATTTAGACAAAAAAACAATTCCCAAGATAATTCCCAGGTTGTAAACAATGGGCGCCATAGCTGGAATCAAAAAACGCTGATGCGACTGAATAATGCTGGTGAGAAATCCCGAAACAGAAAAAAACATCTGGGCCACCAGCATAATGCGCAGCAGTGAAACCATGGTTGCCAGCTGAGAACCGGAAAAGCCGGGACCAATAAGCCTGGCTAAACTGGGAGCCAAAAAAAATACCACTCCGGAAACTATCAGAAAAACTATAAATATACAGTTCATAACCGAAGCGGTCATGTGCCAAGCTTTTTCTTTGGATTGAGTTAGATTTTTGGTGAAGATGGGAATGAAAGCCGCCGACAAAGCCCCAATAATTAGCAGCTGAAAAATAGTATCGGGAATAACCAAAGCGGCATAATAGACATCCAGAAGCTGGGCCCCGCTGCCAAAGAATTGGGAGATAAGCATCCGGGTTTTGAACAATCCAATAAAGTGTGACAACCCGTAGGTGACCATGATCACAAACGCGGCAGACAGAATGTTGGTTTGACGCCGGAAAAAAATATCTCGCATATGTGGTACAATTATAGCCGTCTTATGCCTATCACACTAGGAGCAATCAGAAAACAACGGGCTGACAAAAGAAAGGATGTTGTTAATGCCCAGATCAGAACTGCTTTTCGAAAAGCGGTTTTGGCAGTGCGTAAATCTCCCAAACCAGCTGCTTTGAAAAAAGCATTTTCAGCTTTAGACCGGGCAGCCAAATCAAAAGTGATACACAAAAATAAGGCCTCACGCCTAAAATCGCGACTTTCTAAACTACTTCTCAAGAAAAAATAGTATACTAGACTCATGTCTGCCCCTAGAAGCATTAATTTGTTGCCGCAATCTGAGTTTGAGACTTCATTTTGGGGAAAATTGTTAACATGGGCTTTAAGTACTGGTAGATATGTAATTATCCTCACCGAACTGGTCGTCATCATAGCTTTTATATCCCGCTTTAAACTGGATCAGGATTTACAAGTGTTATCAGAGAAAATATCCGGGCAGAAAAATGTTTTACGCGCCTCCTCATCTTATGAAACCCGCTTTCGCCAAGTTCAGACTAAAATAACAACCGCAAAAAAAAAGCTGGATACTCAACATCAAGTTACTCAAGCTCTCGATTTGGTCACGTCCAGAGTTATAACCGGGGTGAAGCTGGAAAATATTAACGTAGACCTAAATGGAGTTTCGGTCACCGGTACCGCTTTGGACAGTCAGATATTTGGTAATTTCGTGACCCGCTTTTCTATCTCCCCCCAATGGAAATCTATAGATTTATCCAATATCTCTCAAACTGATACTTTAGGAGTTAAATTTACAATTAGCGCCAAAATATAAATATGTCCACCTTTGACTACAAGAGCGGCCTCACAAGATATCGCCGGTATTTAGAATCGGTAGCCGAGCGTCCTATTGCCCGGGCCGGATTATTTCTGACTCTTTCTTTGATGCTTATTATTGGCATGCTGGTATTTGCTCTTCGCCCAACTTTAGTTACTATCTCCGGGCTTTTGGGACAAATTAAAGCCCAGCAGGAAATTTCTCTTAAATTGGATGAAAAAATTATGGAAATTAACAAAGCCCAAACCGCTTTGAATCAAGTGGAACCCAAACTGTTTCTTTTGGATCAAGCCTTGCCCAACAATCCCGCCCTGCAAATCTTTATGAACACAGTGGAAACCCAAGCCAGCGGATCCGGTATTAAAATGACAAATACAGTTTTTTCTGCAGTAACCTCTTCAGCCCAAAATATTGACTTTACGCTTACCACAGACGGTGATTACAAATCTTTGAGGAATTTTGTACAGATACTGGAGTCTCTACGCAGAATTGTCCACCTGAACTCAGTGCAAATGGCAAGCAGTGAAAAAAAATCAGATTTAACTCTCACTATTAGAGGAATTATCGGTTCTTTGCCATAAAAACATGCCCAAAAAATCAATCGACAAAAATCTGATATTTTTACTGGTTTGTACTTTAATAACCCTTGCATCTTGGATAGGATATGAGGTATATCAAGCATATGCAGCGGCCAAGGTGGAAGATGTCCCGCCGTCTTATTTGATAAAACTTGATCCAACCCTAGATACTAAAGTTTTGGAAAAAATCGAAAAAAGAATTTTATGAAAAAAGCCGAATTAACTATTCCAACTATTTTGGGAATTTTGGTCTTGATGGCAGGACTAATATCTGGAGTCTATTTTTTGAGATCACCGCTTCGGACTTTGGTGGGTGCTTCGGCTGAAGAAACCCCTCAGGAAGTAAAAATTGTTAATACTACGGATATATCTTTTGTGGTGTCCTGGATTACCGATATATCTACCTCGGGGTTTATTCAATATAACGAAGCCGGCAAAAATCCCAATCTAACCGTTTCCGATGACCGGGATTTAGAAAAGGGTTCGATAGGAAATTATTTTACTCATTTTGTAACTGTTAGAGGTTTAAAACCTGCCACAAAATACAACTTTAAAATTGGATCAGGAAGCAAGTTGTATGAAGCAGGTACTGGGGTGACTTTATTAAATCCTCCTCCTGCCAATGTCGCTTATGGTCAAATATTAACTTCGGCCGGAGATCCGGCGGAAGGAGCAATTGTGTACTTAAATATGGTTGGAATTGACCCCCAAGCTACTTTAGTCAAATCTTCCGGAACTTGGGCCATACCCATTTCCACCGCCAGAACTGCAGACTTAACCAGCTTTGCTTCTTATGATAAACAAAATTCCAAATTAGATATCTTTGTACAAGGAGCAGACGCCGGAACCAAATCTCTGAGTGTGACTACAGCATCCATTGCCCCTGTACAAGTGATTACATTGGGGAGCACTGACATAACTGATACTATATCTCCCACTCCTATTCCGGTTGCAGATAATCCAGATTCCAAGTTTTCGGCCACAGCCATAAATCCCGTTGTGGAAGCAACCGCAGCCGGACAATTATTAATTCTTACGCCTCAAACAAACGAAAAAATAAATACTTCCCGTCCGGAGATAATTGGTAAAGGACCGGCCAAATCCACAGTTACCATTAAAATTCACTCCAACGAAGTTATTACCCAAACCGTACAAACAGACAGCCAAGGCAATTTTTCTTACAGTGTACCTGCTGACTTATCGCCCGGCGAACACACCATTACTATCAGTACTCTGATAAACGGGGTCATAAAAATGGTTACCAAAACTTTTACTGTTGAGGCAGCCGGGGAAAGTGTGATTCCGGCTAAATCGGCTACTCCATCGGCTTCCATTAAACCATCTCCCATTCCTACTGTTCCTCCTCGAGTAGTTATTCCATCAACCGAATCCGGTACTCCAGCTTCAGGAGATTTGACACCCACGTTATTTTTGCTCATACTAGGAGCAGGATTAACCATGTCCGGCTTGTTTGCGTACAAAAGAATAAATTAATTAAAAAAACTAAATGGATCCTGTCAACACACCTCTTGATCTAACCACGGAAGGTACTGCGCCTGTACCCAATCCGTCCTTGGCATCTACTCCCCCACCAAATCAAACCACTGTAACATCCCAAGGCACTGGCAGTGGACCTAAAAAGAAATGGGGTACTGGGGTATTAATTGGCGCAATTTTGACTTTGGTTTTATTGGTTGGTGGAGTTTTTGTGGGTACAAAACTCAGCCAACAAAAACAAAATCCCGAAATCAACGCCTCTGTCTGTTCACCAAATGGATTAACCGAAAGATATTGTAATTCAAGTGTTAACCCCGAAGAAAATAAATGCCACTTTTGCCAAAATAATGAATGGCAAGAAGGAAGCGACTGTAGCGGCCTCACCTGTAATGCCTGTGGAGAGGTGAATAACCCAAATGACAATACCACCTGTTCTACTGGAGTAGGACCTACTCCACCCCCAGGTAGTTGCACACCAGATACTGCTGTTTGGTGTGCTACGTTTAATTGTCCCAATGGAGACACCGACGGAGATGGAACTTGCAATTCAACCCCACACAATGGTTACTCTGGAGATACGGGGGCTTCTTACTCAACTCAAACTGGAGGATATTGTCCACTGCCAGCATCTAGTTGCGGGCAGGTTGATTTATATAATTCTGGACAACCGGGTGACTGGGGTAGTTACTGTGGATTTACTTTCATAAACTTTTCAAATTGTAATCCAGGATCTTCTCCCACACCCGTTCCTACGCCGACACCAACTGCACCTCCGACGGCGACACCGACTCCCACACCCACACCCACACCAACTCCTACTCCTACGCCTACGCCTACGCCGGGACCTTCGTATGGATGTGAAACTATAAAAGTGTTTAGAGATAGTGTAGAAATTCAGACTTCGGATATCAAACTTGGAGACAGTATCGTATACCGGGCTTTTGCTACCGCCACAGATACTACTATCTCCAAAATAACCTTTACTCTGGTTAAGGGCGGAGCTGAATTGACTCCCGTAGATCAAACAGCAACTCTAGTGAACGGTATGTACCAGGCTGATTATCCAATAAATGTCGATACCGCCACTACTTACACTATTAGCGCTGTCTCTGTTTCACCATGAAAGACGAACCAAAAATAACCATTATTAAATCCAAGGGCGGATTTGAAATGCCCAAAATAAACTCTAAAATTCTGATACTCATCTCAGTTGTAATTTTGGCAATTATTTCCATTACTACCGCCGCTTTTATGTTTGGACGCAAAAACGAACCCATTGCTCCCAATGCTCCCAAAAAAGCAGCTGCGGCTGTGCAATCTGTTTGTACTCTTACATTTACCATAGCGCCCCCTCCCGCTCCAGGTACTTGTGGAGCCGATTGTTCCAGTACTAGCCAATGTGAGACAGGATTAATTTGTGATCCTGAAAAATCAAACGTTTGTTGGGATGTTTCTTGCGAGACAGCCACCCCTACTCCTACACCTACCCCCACACCCACTCCAACTCCCGAGCCTGCTGAACCCAATACTTGTGGCGGAACCTGTGGATCAAATTCAAATTGTAACGAGGGACTATTCTGTTATCAGGGATTCTGCCGAAATCCCGATAATCCCATGAACGCAAATTGTGATGGAGTAACTTCCTCCCCCACTCCCACACCAATAACTCTTGAGAAAGCCGGTTCGGTTGGGGGAACCTGGACAGTCGCTCTCTCTGGAGCTGCCCTTCTAATTCTAGGATCTCTGGTGATGTTTGCGCTTTAGTGCCAGGACGGAAACCACAGTAAATACTGAAGATATTGATTGGGAATTGAAATACCAAAAAAACGCGGAGAGAATATTATCCAAGTAAACACAATTAAAACACCTAGTCCAATTTGGATTGGTTTAGATAAAGATCTGGCAAGATCGGCAAGAATCAAGTACATAAAAATTGCGGATGGAAAATAGTGATAGATAAACATAATCCGCGGACTAATGATCCATGGCAAAAGGAAAATATAGTAACCCACCAAAGGTAAAACAGGGCGGCGGCGCCAAGTGGCAACGGCTATGGCCATCAAACCAAACCACCAGATAAGAGGGTTGCCTTGAATATAAATGTTGGCGGTAGATTTTTGAGAATATTCCACAAATGCCCAAACCGGACGGTACATGATAGGCCAAGAAATGGCCGGGGATGAGTAGCTGTGAGTCGCTTTTAGCCGGGTGTGGTACCACCACATTTGCTTTTGCAGTTCAATAAATTGATTCACGCTGTGACCAGAAATAAAAAATGGTAAATACACGGCCAGATATACGAGTGGCGGAATTAAAACATAGATAAATTTTTTGCTCCGCACCACAAAAAATAGATAAATGGGAATAAAATACAATCCCGACCATTTGGAAGCCAGGGCCAGACCCAGCGCAATAGAAGCCAAAAAAATCCGACGAGACAACAGTAAATATAAACTAAGAAGCACAAAGAAAATTATATAAATATCGTTCATACCAATTCTGGACATCACCAATGGCAACCCATCGAAAGTGTATAGAAAAAGAGCAATGAGCGAAGTAGTTTTGTTGGCTGATAGTCTATAGCAAATAGCATATAGCAATAAGCCCGACAAAATGCCTAAAATTGCCCCCGGCAGTCGCCAGCCCAAAGCCGAGTCCCCCACCAACTTCATGCCCAAGACCATACCAAATTTGGCCAAAGGTGGATGGGTCCACTCATAAGCAAATCCAGCCGGTGGCGTATTCCACCACTCCCAAGCCATTTTATTACCATGCAACATCTGCTGGGCTGTAAAAGCATGGTATACCTCGTCAAAATAATGATGAGAGGGAAAATCCAACCGCCACAATCTCGTAAACACAAGTATGGCCAGAAGAATTATTACTATTTTACGGTGCATGGAGAAATTGCAAAAACGTTATAACTAGGTGAACTATAAACTATTGGGTAAAGCTTTTTCCATATTTCGATATTTAGATTATTATATTGATGTATTTCCGAAGAACCTATTACAGCGTAAGAAACATTATGTTTAATAAATAAGCTTTGAGAGTTTTGGGGATTATCAAACATCTGCCGTACGTCTTTTTCCAAACTCGAGTAATCAATACCCCATGTCCAAAGCCATCCCCGATATCCCATCACGACAGGCCGGCCAGCAAAAGTAAAAACTGGGTAGTTATGTGCGTCTGATGTTAACCAACGTTTATCTGGACAAGTATGACTTGCAAACCTAGCTAAGTTTAGACCTTCTTTGTCCACAAATTGCCAATTATTTTGAGTTATCCAAATAAGTTGAAGTATGCCCGTAAAAGTGGCCAATGATAATACTGAAACAGTTAGCCAGGATTTAGAAATTTTTTGAAAAAACATTAGACTGGGATAAATAACCGCCAATAAATACCACCATACAAATAATTTGTTGTTGTCAGCAAGATTAGGCTGGAATTGGATTATGTTTCCTAAAATAAATAAAACCCACGCTCCAATAACTACTGGTAAACTCTTTTTGGAAACCGATTTTGTCAGCAAAGCAATTATTCCAACCACAAGTAAGGGGGCATTTTTAAACCAAAAAGTTAGTATATTTTCGCTTTCTGATAACCACCCAAATTTTAGGGCGAAAAAGCTATGAGCGTGAATTGATGTGTTTGCGAAATATAACCATACTAAATATGGACAAGTAAGTAAAAATGTTGGAATCCACAGATGCAACCATATTTTCCAATTTTTTAAATCTAGCAAACAAACGAAGCCCAAGATCACAGACAAACTAATAAAAGTGTGGGTGTGAATTAAGGGAAGCAATCCCAAGATTACTCCGGCCAATAAAAATTTAGATGTTTTCTTGGCAGAAGTTACCAACAATAAGATTATTATCCCCAGTGGCAATCCCAAAATAAATGACCTCTGCGACACGAAAAAAAAATCTAAAAAATTGCCTAAATGGTACCCCAATTCCCAATTATGACCATATTCTTTAGGTAGAACGGATAAAAATTGCCAAAGAGACTGATGAGAATAAAACAAGTCTTTCACAAAATTAACAAGCCCTAGATTTCCATTCAAATATAACAAGACGCTGCTTAAATATGTAGTCTTTTTTAGTCCTAGAAAAGAGCCCCACAAACTCATCAAGATCACTGCCGCCACACTCCAGCTAATTCCAAACAAAAAAATTCCGAATTTGACGGTTTGGTCCAGGTGAAGAGGAACCGAAGTTAAAAGACTGGATATTGGTGGGTAAGTAAATTTTTCTCCAGACGCAAAAGGATTAAAAAATGTTGTCCTATCAATTGATTTGTAAAAAATCGGTAACCCTAAATGATTGCCCCAATCGCTCCACACTCCCCTAATTGCTAAATTTATGCCATTTCCATCACCGATCCAAACAATGAGGTATAACCAAACAAAGAACACCGTACTTAATAAGCCTACAATTAACTCCTTCCTTTCCAAACCAATATACAATTTATCCTTAAAAAATACATAAAAACCAAACATTGAAACGAGGGCAAAAATATAAATTATTAATGATTGGTGTACCAAAAATCCCAAACCGAAAACCGCGTAACCAATAAAAATATTGGTGATTAAAAAACTTATTACCAGTCTTATAAAATTAGGCAACTCTTCCAGCAATGGATTTAGAAGTTTTCTGAAAATAAAAGTCCAACCCAAAAGAAGTAGTAGAGTAAGCATTATCTGGAATTATTAAGAAAATTTTTTATATTAGTCGATAGAGTATCAAAGGAACCGTCTTTGGGAACTAGAACCCATTGATAATCATATTTGGCACTGATGGGGGGATTGTAAAGTTGATCCTCGGAAATAGAAATAGTGCGGATTTGGGATTTGTCGACTTTAAGTCCCAACTTGAGCAAGGCAGGATAAAAATCTGATCCCAAATCACTGGTAAAAGATTGGATCAGTGTTTCATAAATTGACTTTATTTTTTTGGGATTAGTTATGACATCTTTAGCTGTCAGCTTGTCCTTGATGGCCATAATTAATTTCTGTTGACGGCGGGACCTGGCAAAATCTGTGCCCTCATCTCCCTCGGCATAGCGGGAACGCACATATTTTAAAGCCATATTTCCGGACATATGTTGAACTCCCTGCTCAAAATGGAGATGCTCTAAACGGCATTTGGTTTGCGGATCACCATCGCATAAATCATTTTCTTTTCCTGTGATAGGATATTTATAATCATCGAATGCGGTTTGAACATTAATGTCTACTCCTCCAATGGAATCGATAAATTTTTCAAAATTGGCAAAATTAATTAGAGCCGCATAGTGTACCGGTAGGCCAACTATTTCGCTCACAGCTGATTTGGCCAGTACAAACCCGCCTCCAGGCTGTTTTTCTTCTCCGTAATGATAAGCGGTGTTTACTTTTGCCCGCATAGATGGCACCCAAATGTCCCTGGGGATAGAAACCATGGCTACATCACCCGTTGTTTGGTTGACCGAAACCAAAATCATGGTGTCGGTCAAATCACCCCCCTCATGTTCCCCACCCCCAATGCCTAAAAGTAAAAAATTAATTCTGTCTTGGGATTGTTGTAACTGAATATTTAGAAACTGATTAATGCGGCTTAGATTTATATATAATGGTCTAAGCATCCAAGTCCATAGTGCAAACACGCCCAAAACAATTCCTACCCCAATAACCAGCCTAACCAGGTGTGTTTTGGACAAAAATTGACGCTTTATTCTTTGATACAATGCCATGATGGTAAATGATATTTTAGACAATTTAAACCCCGCTCAACAAGAGGCTGTCTGTTTTGGGGACGGGCCCTTGTTGATTCTAGCAGGTGCAGGCTCGGGAAAGACAAGAGTGTTAACACACCGGGTAGCTTATCTTATCAAAAATATGGCAGTTGAGCCTGAAAATATTCTATTGATGACGTTTACGAATAAAGCCGCTGGAGAAATGATGAAAAGAGTGAACACTCTTTTCAATGCTCAATCCTCAAAGCTCAATACTCAAATAACCGGTGGTACGTTTCATAGTTTTTGCGTAAAACTGTTACGGAAATATGCTGGACCGGCAGGACTGGATAACAATTTTGTAATTTTTGATACCGACGACCAATTGGATACCATCAAGCAGGCCATGAATAACATGAGCATAGATATCAAATCTACCAAACCATCGTCTATCTTGGGCGCAATTTCAAATGCCAAAAACGAAATGATTGGGCCAGCTGAATATGCATCTTTTGCCCGGGGGACGTTTACGCAAACCGTATCCAGAATTTATTTGGCGTATCAACAATTGTTACATCGTTACAAGGCTTTGGATTTTGACGACTTACTTTTGGAAGCGGTCAAAGTTTTGTCTAACGATCAAGAGGTGCGAGAGGAAGTGCAAGAGAAATATCATTATGTGTTGGTAGATGAATATCAGGACACCAATAAAGCACAGTATCTATTAACCAAGTTACTTTCTGGAAAGCACCGCAATTTGACAGTGGTGGGTGATGCGTCACAAGCAATTTATTCCTGGCGAGGAGCTGATTATCGAAATTTGTTACTTTTGAAAATGGATTTTCTGGATTTGACCACCATTAATCTGGAACAAAACTACCGGTCAACGCAAAACATTCTGGAAGCAGCATACGGAGTTATCTCTAAGAATAAAAACCATCCGATTTTAAAATTGTGGACAAAAAATGGAGGTGGAGAAAAAGTTGAAATATATGAAGCGGGGGATGAGGGAGAGGAAGCAAATTTTATAGTGACTAGCGTTCAGCGTTCAGCGTCTAGTTACTCTGATTTTGCTGTGCTGTACCGGACCAATGCGCAATCGCGGGTCATTGAAGAGGCGCTGATCCATAATAATATTCCATACAGTCTGGTGGGGGGAACCAGATTTTATGAACGCCGGGAAGTAAAGGACGTATTGTGTTATCTGAGATTAATAATTAATCCGGGCGATGAAGTGGCACATAAACGGGCAGAGAAATTAGGAAAAGGACGGTTGACTAGGGTTCAGGGTTTAGCGGTTAGGGTTCAGGAATTTAATAATACTTTAGAAATATTGGATGAAGTACTTAAAGTTAGTGGATATTTGGAATTGTTTGATCCCAACGATGAAGAAGATTTGCAAAGACTGGAAAATATCAAAGAATTAAGGAGTGTGGCTGAAGAATTTCCGGTACTGGTAGATTTTTTGACAAACATCGCTTTATCTGAAAAAGAAGCTAATAAACAAAAATATGCTGGGGCAACCGTGACTTTAATGACACTGCATGCGGCCAAGGGACTGGAGTTTAAAACAGTGTTTATGGTGGGACTGGAAGAGGGTTTATTCCCCCATTCCCGGTCTTTAATGGATGCCAATCAAATGGAAGAGGAAAGAAGATTGGCTTATGTGGGCATTACCCGGGCCATGGAAAAACTATATATTACTTACGCCAGAAGAAGATTGTATTTTGGATCCAGATCTAATAATCCGGTGTCGAGATTTTTGAGCGAGATACCAGAGCATTTGATAAAAACCAGTGTGGGGACGCGTCCTCCTTCGCCAAGGCTTCGGAAGGAGACCTGGGGGTTTGATGAAGAAGGAAACTGGAAGT
>Ga0209211_10000373_pt1 | contig 95848 bp, 90 predicted proteins | sample RifGroA2_FD_183992 | JGI IMG/M metagenome (GOLD analysis project Ga0209211, IMG submission 183992) | Groundwater microbial communities from Rifle, Colorado, USA - Groundwater A2 (SPAdes) (version 2) | ecosystem: Environmental > Aquatic > Deep subsurface > Groundwater | place: Rifle, Colorado... | reverse complement strand
GGCATCGTTTTCGGCAACTTCGAAAAACGCCTGCCCCGACACCCGCGAGGCTACTACCGCGAATACACGGTAAAGACGCCCTGGCGCCGTGATCGCGGGCCGCGTCGTATCGTCGCCAGTCGGGATAACCGTTACTACTACACCGATGACCACTACCGGACATTCCGGCTAATTGTGGAATAGGGGCGACGCATCAATGAGCGACAAGCTCCCGACAAATAGCCAGATTTCCGGCGTTTACCACCTTTCGCCAGCACGGCACGACGCCTTCGAAACGGCCGCGCAGCGTTCTGAACTCCGTTTCCTGAAAGTCGACATCGTCGGCCCCTCCTCGACACTGGACGTGTTGCGCCAACTTGGATCAGCTCTCGATTTCCCGACCTGGTATGGCGCCAACTTCGATGCCCTTTACGATTGCCTCGCCGACCCCGATTGGCAACCAGCCAAGGGACACATTCTGCTCATTAGTGGTCTGACTCGGCTACGCCGGTTAGCTCCCGAGGACTTCGCCACCCTGATCGAGGTTTTTCAGGCTATCGTCGAAGCGCGGCGCGAACTGAATGCCCCGTTCACGATCATCATCGACGCCCCGGCCCGCGGCATTCCCTCTCTTCCCGAGGCATGACCATCAGCCACAAGCAGCCGGTTTCGGTGCTGGTCGTCATCCACACGGCAGCGCTTGACGTTCTCCTGCTGGAAAGGGCGGCACATCCCGGATTCTGGCAATCAGTGACAGGTAGCCGCGAAGACGGCGAATCGCTCATAGGAACGGCTCGCCGCGAAGTTCGGGAAGAAACCGGCATCGACACCGCCGACGGCGTGCTTGAGGACTGGCAACGGGTCAACACCTTCGAAATCTTCGCCGAGTGGCGGCACCGCTACGCGCCTGGCGTCACTCACAACGCTGAGCATGTCTTCAGCTTGCAGCTGGCCAGCCGGCCGTCAATCTCCATCTCGCCATCCGAGCATCGAGACTGGCAATGGCTCCCCTGGCAAGATGCCGCCCTCCGCTGTTTTTCCTGGACCAACCGGGACGCCATTTTGATGCTCGGCAAAAGAGGGGCATCAGGGACTTGAAACTGCCCAAAGCTCTCCTATATTCGGTGCACGACAGCTTCATTCACCGAGGAGAAAACCATGGCAAACATCACCCGAATCGACCCGTTTGATGACCTGTTTCGCGGCTTTTTCGTCCGCCCAGTCGACTTCGAGGGGGCCCCGGCCCAGCTGCCCACCATCAAACTGGACGTCAAGGAACAGGCGGACTGCTATCTGATCCATGCCGATCTGCCGGGCGTCAAGAAGGAAGACATTCATGTCATTGTCGATGGCAACCAAGTCTCGATCAGCGCGGAGGTCAAACAGGAAAAAGAAGTCAGGGAGGGTGAGCGTGTACTGCGCTCCGAGCGCCATTTCGGCAAGCTGTCGCGCGCCTTCCAGTTGGCACAGGAAATCGACGACAGCAAGGCTGGCGCCAAATTCAACGATGGCGTACTTGAACTGACGCTGCCCAAGCGGACAGAAACGGCCAGCAAGCGCCTCACCATCAGCTAGGCACGCGCTCGCCACGCGAAGGCCGGACCCCGTTCCGGCCATTTTCTTTGTACAATCCGCGGCGATTCCACCTGGAGCCCGCCATGAGCATCGAAGACCTCACCCCCGGCATCAAGGCCGCCGTTCTGGCCGAAGCCCTGCCCTATATCAAGCGTTTCCACGGCAAGACCATCGTCGTCAAATACGGCGGCAATGCGATGACCGACGAGCACCTGAAAAGCTGCTTCGCCCGTGATGTCGTGCTGCTCGAACTGGTCGGCTTCAACATCGTCGTCGTCCATGGTGGCGGCCCGCAGATCGAAAGCCTGCTGGGCCGTGTCGGCAAGAAAGGCGAGTTCATCCAGGGCATGCGCGTCACCGATGCCGAAACCATGGAAGTCGTCGAAATGGTGCTCGGCGGCCAGGTCAACAAGGACATCGTCAACCTGATCAACCAGCATGGCGGCAAGGCCGTCGGCCTGACCGGCAAGGATGGCAACTTCATTCGTGCCAAGAAGCTGATGCTGGAAAACAAGGACAACCCGGGCGACCTCATCGACGTCGGACAAGTCGGCGAAATCACCTCGATCGATCCGACCCTGATCGACCACCTCGACAAGGGTTCCTTCATCCCGGTCATCGCCCCAATCGGCGTCGGCAAGGATGGCGAGACCTACAACATCAACGCCGATGTCGTCGCCGGCAAGATCGCCGAAGTCCTCAAGGCCGAAAAACTCGTGCTGCTGACCAACACGCCCGGGGTCCTCGACAAGAACGGCGAACTGATCACCGGCATCACCCCCAAGCAAATCGACGACATGGTCGAGGATGGCACGCTGTCCGGCGGCATGCTGCCAAAAATCGGCTCGGCGCTCGATGCTGCCCGCAATGGCGTGAAGGGCGTGCATATCATCGACGGCCGCGTCGAACACGCGCTGCTGCTGGAAATCCTGACCGACCACGGGGTTGGTACGATGATCAAGTCACACTGATGCGCGCACTGATGCGATCAGTCAGCCAGAAAAGCCCGCGCCAGCGGGCTTTTTCCTTTCTGCCACGGAAATTGCCATGAAAAACCCGGTCTGGCTTTTCGACCTCGACAACACGCTGCACAACGCAACGCCCCACATCTTCCCCCACATCAACCGTTCGATGCGCGAGTACATCGAACGCCACCTTGGCGTAGACGAACACGAAGCAACCCGCATCCGGCAAGGCTACTGGGAACGCTACGGCGCCACACTGCTCGGCCTGATGCGCCATCACGACACCGACCCCCGCCATTTCCTCCGGGAGACCCACCAGTTTCCCAACCTGCCGCGCATGGTCGTCTTCGACAAGGCGCTACACCACACCCTGCGTCGCCTGCCCGGCCGCAAGATCATCTTCTCCAATGCGCCGCGCCAATACACCGAAGCCATCCTCGAACTGACCGGACTCAGCCGCCACTTCGATGCCATTTATTCCGTCGAGAATCTCCGCTTCCAGCCCAAACCCATGCTCGCCGGGTTCCGTACCCTGCTCCGTGCCGAGCACCTCGACCCGCGTCGCTGCATCATGATCGAGGACAGCCTGATCAATCTCGTCACAGCCAAGAAACTCGGCATGAAGACCGTGTGGGTGAGCGCTGGCTTACGCCAGTCGCCCTTTGTTGACGTTAAAATCCGTTCGGCAACACAATTATCAAAATGCTACGGTCGACTGGAAATTTCGGCCAAAAAAGAAATCTGACTCAGGGGGAAATCATGGCGACAAAACCAGGCGAACGCCGCCTGCAGATCCTGCAGACGCTGGCCGAAATGCTGGAAACCCCGAAAGGGGAAAAGATCACCACCGCCGCACTGGCCGGCAAGCTCGAATGCTCCGAAGCGGCGCTCTACCGCCATTTCGCCAGCAAGGCCCAGATGTTCGAAGGCCTCATAGAATTCATCGAGCAAAGCCTGTTCGGCGTCATCAACCAGATCACCACCGAGGAAAACGAAGGATTCAAGCAAGTCGAGCTGATCATCGGCCTGCTCCTCCGTTTTGCCCAACGCAACCGCGGCATGACCCGGGTCCTGATCGGCGACGCGCTGGTCAATGAAAACGAACGCCTGCAGACCCGCATCAACGCCCTGCTCGATAAAGTCGAAGCGGCCATCAAACAGGCCCTGCGCATCGCCGCCACCCAGGAAAACCTCAAGCCCGACGCCGATTTCGGCGCCCTGGCCAATTTGCTGCGTTGCTACGTCGTCGGCCGCTGGGAGCAATACGCGCGCAGCGGCTTCACACGCGAGCCGCTGACCCAATGGCCGCAACAATGGCCGATGCTCTATTTCGCCTGCCTGTCGCAATCCGGCGCACCGGGAGCGTGAAGGCAGTTGTTAGTTGTTAATCGCCAGTCTTTAGTAAAAGCAAAGGGGCGCCGCGGCGCCCCCCCTAATTTCGCTAATAGCCAATAACTAAACACTAGCAGCTAGCCCTTCAGATACTCCGCCGCATCCAGCGCGAAATAAGTCAGGATGCCATCGGCCCCGGCCCGCTTGAAGGCCAGCAGGCTTTCCAGCACGCAGGCCTTCTCGTCCAGCCAGCCGTTCTGCGCCGCAGCCTTGAGCATCGCGTACTCGCCGCTGACCTGGTAGGCATAGGTCGGCACCTTGAACTCGTCCTTGACGCGCCGGACGATGTCCAGATACGGCATGCCGGGCTTGACCATGACCATGTCGGCGCCCTCTTCAAGGTCGAGCGCCACTTCGCGCAGCGCCTCGTCGGAATTCGCCGGGTCCATCTGGTAGGTGTACTTGTTCCCCTTGCCCAGATTGCCGGCCGAACCGACCGCATCGCGGAAAGGACCATAGAAAGCCGAGGCGTACTTGGCCGAATAAGCCAGAATGCGCGTGTAAATCTGCCCGGCGCCTTCCAGCTCGGCACGAATGCGGGCAATACGGCCATCCATCATGTCTGACGGCGCGACGACATCGGCGCCTGCCTGGGCATGACAAAGCGCCTGCCTGGCCAGCACTTCCAGCGTCTCGTCATTGAGTACGTAACCGGTTTCGTCGATCAAGCCATCCTGCCCGTGGCTGGTGTAGGGGTCGAGCGCCACATCGGTAATCACACCAAGACTCGGAAATTCGTGCTTGAGTGCCTTGATCACCCGCGGCACCAGACCGTTGGCGTTGTACGCCTCCTCGGCCCCGAGCGACTTCAGCGAGGCATCGATCACCGGAAACAGCGCCAGCGCGGGGATGCCAAGCTTCACCGCGCGCTCGGCCGTCTTCAGCAAGACATCCAGCGATTGACGCTCGACGCCGGGCATGGACGACACCTTCTCGATACGCCCCTCCCCCTCCAGAACGAAAACCGGGTAAATAAAATCGTCGGGCGTCAACACCGACTCCCGCATCAGGCGACGGGAAAAATCATCGCGCCGCATCCGGCGCATCCGGGTTCCGGGAAAAACACCACTCACTACAGCCATGCCTCAACCTCAATCAATTGACCACAGAAAAATTTTCATGCCCGGCGGAACTTCCCGCCTTGACGCGCGTCAGATTCCGCAGATGGCACGCGCTATCTCCCGCTTCACCTCCCTGAGCGGGCGCCTTGACCCTGTTAAGGCTTTTTGGCCCCCGGACCCCCCTTATCCGGGGGTCCTTTGTTTTCTTTCGCCTTGATTTCGATTTCCAGCCAGCTGGCGAGAACGCCCTCAGCCTCTTCGACACCGGTCTTTTTCAGGCTGGAAAATAGCTGTACCGAATACAGCGCCGCATCGCCCCAGGTCGCCACCTCGGCCTTGACCGAGCGCAGCGACTTGGTCTGCTCCTGCCGGCTCAACTTGTCGGCCTTGGAAAGCAGGATGTGGATCGGCCGGCCAGTCGGACGAAACCAGTCAATCAGGCGCAAATCAAGGTCGGTCATCGGCCGCCGAATGTCCATGATAACCACCAGTCCGGCCAGTTGATCCCGCTTGTTCAGGTAAGGGCCGATCAGCCCCTCCCACTGCGAGCGGATTGCCTCGGGCGCCTTGGCATAGCCGTAGCCGGGCAAGTCGACGAAATACTTGCCGTCGGCCAGGGTGAAATAATTCAGGTGCTGCGTCCGGCCCGGCGTTTTACTGACATAGGCGAGACGAACACGTCCCGCCAGGGTGTTAATAGCAGACGATTTTCCGGCATTGGAGCGGCCGGCGAAGGCCACTTCACGGACAGAATCCTGCGGTAAATCACGGAGATTGGCGACGGTTGTCAGAAAAACCGCCTGCTGGAACAGAGGCATAAAAAACTCGGAAGACCCGCCAAGAGGGCGGCGAACTGATATAGAATAACAGGTTTGTAACCTCCGTTCCGGCCAAAGCGCCCATAAACGCGCACTAGGAGTTCGAAATGATCCGTAAAGCGGCACTGGCAATCCTTTTCGCCACCAGTTTCGTCACCCACGCTTCCGAAGAAGCCCATGTCAAGGCTGACCCGGCCAAGGGTAAAGTCATCGCTGAAACCATCTGTGTCGCCTGCCATGGCGCCGACGGCAACAGCCTGGCTTCGGCCAACCCGAACCTGGCCGGCCAGGTTGAAGAATACATCGCCAAGCAACTGCACAACTTCAAGCCGGTCGGCGACAAGCCGCCCGTACGCAACAACCCGATCATGGTCGGTATGGCCGCTGCACTGTCCGACGAAGACGTCAAGAATGTCGCCGCCTGGTTCTCCAGCCAGAAGCAGAAGCCGGCAGCCGCCAAGGACGAAAAGCAGATCGCGCTGGGTCAGAAAATCTGGCGTCAGGGCGACTTCAAGAAAGGCGTTCCTGCCTGTGCCGGCTGTCATGGCCCGGCCGGCGCCGGCCTGCCCGCCCAATACCCCCGCCTGGCTGGTCAGTTCCCCGAATACACCGAAGCTCAGTTGAAGGCTTTCCGGGTTGAAGAACGCGCCAATGATCCGGAAAAGATGATGCGCACGATCGCCGCCAAGCTCTCCGACGCCGAAATCAAGGCGGTATCCGAATACGCTGCCGGCCTGCGCTGATCGGCCATAGCAACAGAAAAAGGCAGCTTCGGCTGCCTTTTTGTTTTTCCGACACTTGGCAGCCCAGTTCGCCAGGGCTAGACTGGATGCACCCCACAATGGAGCAGGAGACATAACATGAAGACCCTCAAACAGCTTCTCGCGGGAAGGACTCGCCCACTGGCGGTGGTCGCCCCTGGCGACACTGTTTTCCATGCCCTCACGGTCATGGCAAGACACGAAGTCGGCGCCGTACTGGTTCTTGATGGCGAACAACTGGTCGGCATTTTTTCCGAACGTGACTACGCACGAAAACTGATCCTGCAAGGCAAGACCTCCAAGGAAACCCTGGTCAGCGAAATCATGAGCGACAAGGTTGCCTACGTGACCCCTGGCGTTTCGCTCGATGAATGCATGGCGCTGATGACCGAAAAGCACTTCCGGCACCTGCCTGTACTGGACGACGCCGGAAATGTTCTGGGCATCATTTCCATCGGCGACCTGGTCAAGGAAACCATCTGCGACCAGCAGTTCCTGATTGCCCAGTTGGAACATTACATCGCGAGTTGAAATGGCTGCCGCTAGCAGCATCCACTTTCGCATTCTTGAAGACATCGCCCGCGACCTGTCGGGCGATGTCAATTTCCCGACCTGTCTCGATGCGGCGATGCTCGTCCGCAACGCGCTAAAGGACCCCTTCGCCAGTACGGAGCAGGTGGTCCAGGCTATCGGAACCGAGCCGCTGATTTCCAGCAAGCTCTTGCGCCTGGCCAACTCGGTCGCCTACAACCCATCCGGCGTGCCGGTTTCGAATCTGAATTCAACCATCAAGCGATTGGGCTTCGACATCGTCCGCACCACCTCGCTCGCCGTGGCGATGGATCAGATGCTGAAATCGAAAAATCTGGCAGGCTACGATCACATCGCACGACAAACCTGGGAGCATTCCCTGCAGGTCGCAGCCATCGCCCGTGTGCTGGCTCGTCACCTGGGCCGGGTCCATCCGGAAATGGCGATGCTGACCGGCCTGGTGCATAACATCGGCATTTTTTACCTGCTGTTTCGGGCGGCCGAGTACCCGGAATACCGCAACAACGAGCCAGCCATGATCGAACTCCTGGCCGGCTGGCACGAAGGCGTCGGAGAAAGCCTCTTGCATATTCTCGGGCTGCCGGCTTCGATTACCGATGCCGTTCGCGATCAAAGCCATTTGAGCCGGGTTGAGTCGCCCTGCACCATCAGCGACATTTTGTATTTCGCCATCGTGCTCTCCGGCGCCCCTCTGCCGTGGCAAAGCGGCTCAGTTGATGCCGCGGAAGAAGCCCGGCGCGAAGCTGACCGCGTACACTACGCAGACCTGCTCAAGGCCGCCGAAGAAGACATCAAAGAGTTGCGCTCCGCGCTTGCCGCCTGAGCCTGCGGGCATTCCGGCAATCCCGGATTCGGAGCGCGCCTTTATCCGCAGCGAGAATTCCATATGAGCTTCACTCCCGACAACCGCCAGCTTGGCCACCTCAAGACGGCACTCTTCATCCTCTGCCTGGCACCGGCAATTCGTCTGCTGTGGGCGGCCTATACCGGGGACTTTGGCACCGATCCGGTGGAGTTCGTCGAACGCTGGACAGGCACCTGGACCTTCAACCTGCTGCTTGTCACGCTATGCGTGACGCCCCTGCGGGCGATCACGCAAATGCACTGGCTGACGCGGCTGCGGCGCATGCTCGGCCTATTCTGTTTTTTCTACGCGACGCTGCATTTCCTGAGTTTCATCGGCTTCGACCACAACTTTGTGATCAACGACATCGCCAGGGACATTTTCAAGCGTCCTTACGTGGTGGTCGGTTTTGCCGCCTTCCTGCTGCTGATGCCACTCGCCGCAACCTCGAACACCTGGGCCGTTCGCAAGCTGGGTGGGCGAAAGTGGCAGGAACTGCACCGTAATATCTATCTCGTCAGCATTCTTGCCACGCTGCATTATTTCTGGCTGACCAAGGCCAGCGAACTGCTCTGGCCGCTGGCGTATTCGATGGCCGTTGCCGCTCTGCTCGGCTGGCGGATTCGCGAACGCAAGCGCAAGGCGATCCCCGCACCGCAATTTCAGGGGGTAAAACCGCTGAAATTCTTCAAACAGAAGCCGGATTGATCTCTGCCGCAGATTGCTACGGTCAACCGGAAAAAACAGCCAAAATTCAAATGTCCCCGAGTGCCTCGGGAATAGCGCTCAGCCCTTGCGCGGCAGGTCGAAGCGGACGATGGCACGACCATCCGGTGTTTTCTTCGGCTCGGCTTTCCAGGCGTGGCCGTAGATGACCTCGAAGGTCGCCGGCAGCCGGCCGTCCTGGCGCATGGCTTCGTAGGCCGCCTTGCCGCGCGCCCACGACTGCCGACCGGTCATCCCGTGGCGTCGAGCCTTCATGGCGCACGATGAGCCGGCGGCGCGCAATTCGGCGAACATGGCGTCCACATCGTCGTAGGTCAGGGTAATGACTTCCATGTCCATGACCGGATCGGCGAAGCCGCAACCGACCAGCATGTCGCCGAGATCGTGCATGTCGGCGAAGCGCTGGGTGTGCGCGTAGCCATCGGCGAAAGCCGAGCGCAGTTCCTTGAGCGTATCCGGTCCGAGGGTCGAGAACATCAGCAGGCCGCCGATTTCGAGCACACGATGCGCCTCGGCCAGCGCCGGAATCGGATCGTCCAGCCAATGCAACAGCAGGTTGGACCAGATGATTGCGGTCGACCGCGATTTCAGGGGTAAATTGGTCGCATCCGCCGCCAGGCGAAGCGGCTCGGCATTCTTGCCGATGCCGAGCCAGCGTTGCCAGCCCGGGCGAGCGGTACGACCGGCCGAAAGCATGGCCGGCGCGACATCGAGGCCGATCAGTTCAGCCTCGGGATAGCGGGCGGACAGACCGGCAAAGCTCCCGCCGCGACTGCAACCGAGATCGAGAATCCGCTGCGGTTCGACCTTGACGAAATCGAGCCGCTCCTGCATCCGGCGATCGACTTCGCGGGCGAAAAAATCGCCTTCGCCATACGTCGCGGCGACTCGGGTGAAGCGCCGACCGACTTGTAGCCGGTCGACGAAGCCCGAGTGCGGACTGCCTTTGCTCAAATCGCCTTGACGCCCAGACGGGCGAACAGGGCGTCGTCGCGCTCGATGTCGGGATTGCCGGTGGTCAGCAGGAAATCGCCGTAGAACATCGAATTGGCGCCGGCCAGGAAGCACAGGGCCTGCAGTTCGTCGCTCATTTCCTGACGGCCGGCCGACAGGCGAACCCACGAGGTCGGCATCATGATGCGGGCGGCGGCGATGGTACGCACGAACTCGAACGGGTCGAGGCGATCCTTGTCGGCCAGCGGCGTACCGGGAATCGGCACGAGATTGTTGATCGGCACGGACTCCGGCGCCTTGGGCAGATTGGCCAGCTGGACGAGCAGACCGGCGCGGTTCTTGCGCGATTCGCCCATGCCGATGATGCCGCCCGAACAGACGTTGATGCCGGCATCGCGAACCTGCTCGAGGGTATCGAGGCGGTCATCCTGGGTGTGCGTCTTGATGACCTGACCGTAGAACTCCTTGTCGGTATCAAGATTGTGGTTGTAGTAGTCGAGGCCGGCCTCTTTCAGCTTTTCCGCCTGGCCGTCCTTGAGCATGCCGAGCGTCACGCAAGTCTGCATGCCGAGCGCCTTCACTTCGCGGACCATGTCGAGCACGCGGTCGAGATCGTTGTCTTTCGGCCCCTTCCAGGCAGCGCCCATGCAGAAGCGCGACGCCCCCTTGGCCTTGGCGGCTTGTGCAGCGGCAACCACCTCGTCGAGCGGCATCAGGCGCTCGCGCTCGGTATCGGTGTCGTAGCGGGCCGATTGCGAGCAATAGCTGCAATCTTCGGAACATCCGCCGGTCTTGACCGAAAGCAGCGTCGAGCGTTGAATGGCATTCGGATCGAAATTTTCGCGGTGCACGCCTTGCGCCCGCCAGAGGAGGTCCATCAACGGCAATTCGTAGAGGGCGAGCACCTCAGGAACCGTCCAGAGATGGGCGGGAGTGGATGGCGAGACAGACGAAACGGCGGCGACGGAGCTAGCTTGCATGGAAGGCCTTGCGTGAAAAATGCTATAAAAATCAGACACGAAACGTATCGGTAATTATGGATTATCGCGGACGCTCAGGCTGGATGTCAATTTTACCCCAGGCCGATGGACTCCAGCGCCTTGGCCGGCAAATCCTCAACGCCGTCCTGCCGGGCACTTGCCTGCTCTGTGGCGCCGACAGTCAAGGGGGGCTGCTTTGCCCACCGTGCGCCAACGATCTACCCCGACTATCCGGCGCCCGCTGCCCCATCTGCGCCGACCAGACGACCCACGGCGAACGGTGCGGCGCCTGCCTGCGCGAGACGCCGCATTTCGCACGGACGATCGCCCTCTTTCGTTACGACTTTCCGGCCGACCGCCTCATTCACGCCCTGAAGTACGGCCATCAACTGGCGGTTGCCGCATGGAGCGCCGAGCTACTGGCCGAACGGATTGGAGCCGAGCATTTCGATTTGATCGTCCCCCTGCCCCTCCACCCCGAACGGCTGCGCGAACGCGGCTTCAACCAGTCGGCCGACATCGCCCGGGCACTTCAAAATCGGCTCAAATTTCCGGTTGACCGTAGCAATGTGCTGCGCACGCGAGCCACAACCCCGCAGGCCGACCTGCCCCACAAGGCGCGGCACAAGAACGTTCGTGGCGCCTTCGAATGCCGGGCTGACTTCACAGGCAAACGCCTCCTCCTTATCGACGACGTGATGACCACCGGCGCCACGGTCAACGAATGCGCCCGCATCCTCAAACAGAAGGGCGCAGAATCGGTCACCGTCGCCGTCATCGCCCGTGCGCTAAAGCACTGAATCCGTGCTCTAATTCGCCCCCTTCTCCGCTCGAAAGTGGTCGCGTGTTTGCCGTCGTTCTCTACCAGCCCGAAATTCCGCCCAACACGGGCAACATCATTCGCCTGTGCGCCAACACCGGGGCAGAGCTGCACCTCGTCGAGCCGCTCGGTTTCGACATCACCGACAAGGGTTTGCGTCGGGCCGGCCTCGACTACCACGAATACGCGCGCGTCGTCCGCCATGCCGACTGGACTGCCTGCAAGGCGGCACTGGCTGGCCGACGCCTGTTTGCGATGACGACCAAGGGCGAGGGAAGTCCGTTCAGTACGGAATTGCAGGAAAGCGACGTCTTCGTTTTTGGCCGGGAAACCAGCGGCCTGCCGCCGGAGGTGCTTGAAGAGTTCCCACCGGCGCAGCGGCTACGCCTGCCCATGCAACCCGGACAGCGCAGCCTCAACCTCTCCAACGCAGCCGCCGTGACCGTCTTTGAAGCCTGGCGCCAGGCCGGCTTCAAAGGCTCGAACTAAGCCAGTTCTTCCTTGGGGTCGCGGGCCATCAACTGCTCGACCGCCTGCGCAGCCCCCAAACGGCCGTCCAGCACCGCCGCCACGGCTGCGCTGATCGGCATATCGACACCGAGCTCGGTCGCCAGACGATCAACCTCGCGGGCGGTGTAGACACCTTCGGCAACATGGCCGAGTTCCTCGAGAATTTGCGGCAGCGATTTATTCTGGGCCAGAGCCAGACCAACGCGGCGATTGCGCGACAAGTCACCGGTACAGGTCAGGATCAGGTCCCCCATGCCGGCCAGGCCCATGAACGTCTGCCGGTCGGCCCCGAGCGCCAGACCGAGCCGGGCGATTTCAGCCAGGCCTCGGGTCATGAGCGCGGCCCGGGAATTGAGGCCCAGGCCCAAGCCATCGCAAACCCCAGTCGCGATGGCGAGGACATTTTTCACCGCCCCGCCGACCTCAACACCCACCAGATCGTCGTTGGCGTAGATGCGTAGCTGGGCCGAGTGCAGTTGTCGCGCCGTCTCCCGGACGAAAACCGGATCGTTCGCCGCCAGCGCCACGGCAGTCGGCTGACCAGCAGCCACTTCCTCAGCAAAACTGGGGCCGGACAGCGCACCGCACAAGGCCTGCGGGCCAAGCACCTCGCCCACCACCTGATGCGCCAGCTTGCCGCTCCCCGCCTCAAAACCCTTGCACACCCAGAGTACGGGCAAGGTACAACCGATCGCCTTGAGGCGTTCGACGGTGGGCCGCAAACCGGCAATCGGCGTTGCCACGATGAGCAGTTCAGCACCAGCCACCGCCGCGTCGAAATCGGTCGTTACGGCAACCGATTCGGGCAGCTTGTAGCCGGGAAAAAAGCGGTGATTTTCACGGCTGGCCTTGAGGTCAGCCGCAACATCCTCTTCGCGCGACCACAGCGTCAATTCATGCTTGCCGGCAAAGGCAATCGACAGCGCGGTGCCCCAGGCCCCGGCCCCCAGCAAAGTGATTTTCATAAGCCCCAGACCTGCGTGGAATGGATGTAGCCGGTCACGCCGTCGCGATGGCGAACCTTGACCCAGCCCGGCGAAGCCGGCTCGATGAATTCAACGGCAACCCATTTGTCGAGTTCGGCCAGGATAGCCGAGTCAGGATTGTCCGACTGCCGAATTTCCGCCTGCGGTGAAGTCACCACCAGCGTTCGCTGCTCGGCGACATGGCGAGACTCAAGCCAGGCCAATGTCCCTTCGGCATCGCGCACCTTGAGCCAGCCCTCGAGCTTGACGACCACCTCGACCGGCGTCTGCGCCTTGATCAGGTAGAGCTTCTTGGCCTGCAGTGACGGCGCATCGAACAGGATCGCCGCCGGCGCACCGACCGAACGGTAGTCGATGGCCAGCGCAGCTCCGGCAGCGCTGATCAGCGACAGGGCGACAAGGGCACGACGCCAGATGGCAATCACCTTACTGGATCGACGCTTCAGCCGGCGCGCCAGACTGCTCCTGCTGCTGCAGACGCTGCATGTACATGCCTTCGAAGTTGACCGGCTGCAACACGATAGGCTGGAAGCCGGCGCGGCTGACCGCGTCGGACACGGCTTCGCGGGCATACGGGAACAGGATGTTCGGGCAAGCGACAGCGATCAACGGCTCGAGTTGTTCTTCCGGCACGTTCTGGATGCGGAAGATACCGGCCTGGCCGACTTCGACCAGAAATACCGTCTTTTCGCCAAGCTTGGCCGTCACCGTCACGGTCAACACGACTTCGTAGACACTTTCGCCGACGCCACGACCGCCGGTATTGAGCTGGATCTCGACCTGCGGCTGTTCGCGCTCGAGGAAGACTTCCGGTGCATTCGGCACTTCGATCGACAGATCCTTGACGTAAAGCTTTTCAATACCGAAGACGGGCTGTTCGTTTTGTTCCATGGTTCTCTTTCAGAAGTTAAATTGGGTAATCAGCCTTCGAGCAGCGACTTCAACTGGCCGGATGCGTCGAGGGCGTAGAGATCGTCACAGCCACCCACATGGGTTGCGCCGATGAAGATTTGCGGCACTGTACGCCGCTGAGTTTTCTGCATCATTTCATCGCGCCGCTCCGGGTCGAGATCGACCCGGACTTCTTCGATCTGCTCGACGCCACGCGCCTTGAGCAATTGCTTGGCACGCACGCAATAGGGGCAGACCGCCGTTGTATACATCAGGACATGGGCACTCATTTGCTCTTGGCGCCCTTTTTTATCGGATAACCGGCCCCCACCCAGGCATCGACACCGCCAGCCAGGTTGTACGGCTTTTCAAACCCCTGTTTCTTCAGTTCGCCAAGGGCCTTGCCCGAACGCATGCCCGATGCACAGCAAACGATGATCGGCTTACCCTTGAATTTCTCGAGTTCGCCAATGCGCTCGGCGAGTTTGTCAGCCGGGACGTTCCTCGCTTCCGGCAAGTGTCCGGTGGCGAATTCAGCGGGCTCACGCACGTCGACAATATGCGCATCCTCGCGGTTGATCAGCAGGGTTGCCTCGGCCGGACTGACGCTATTCCCCGCCTGCCGCGAAAACACGGGCCAGAGGAGAGAAAGGCCACTGACGGCGACCAGTGAAACAAGCAGGATATTCTGGTTGATAAATTCCATCGGCATTACTTAAGCTCCCGTACCGCAAAAAACTTCACGCATCATGCTTACCAATTGCAAGGTCCGCTGGTCACCAACCCGGTAAAAGACCCGATTGGCATCCTTGCGGGTCACCAGTACGCCTTTTTCACGCAGGATAGCCAAATGCTGCGAGATATTACTTTGCGACGTGCCTACCGCTTCGACGATTTCTTGGACGCACGCCTCCTGCTCGCCGAGCACACAGAGAATTTTCAGACGCAGCGGATGAGCGATGGATTTCAAAGCTCGCGCGGCCAGCTCGATGTGCTCCTGCTTGTCGATCAAACTGAAGGTAGGTGTTTCCAAGATAAAACCTCGTTCCGATTAATGACGCATTATAAAATAGCGTTTTACGTTTCGCTTAAACGAAATCACTCAGTGATCCCCCTCGGAAACCATGGGCCCGCTCGGCACAGACCTAGGCCCACCGGCAAAATGCTGACGGCGGCGCTGATTGCCGCCGTTTTTCTCGGTTCCGTGCCAGCCGGCGCCAGACCGGCCAGCGCCGAAAAAAAATCCGCCCAGCCCGTCGCCTCACCCGATATTGCCGAAAAAAAGGCTGACCTGGGCGAGCTGCGCAGCCGGATCGAGGGGTTGCGCAAGGAATTGTCGGCCAACGAAGAGAACAAGGCCGACGCAGGCGGCCGCCTGCGCGAATCCGATCGCCAGATTTCCCGCCTGCAGCGTGAACTGCACGAACTCAACGATTCGCGCGGTCGACTGGAAAAAAAGCTCAAAAACCTCCAGCAGCAATCGCAGGAACTCGGTGTCACGCTGACGCAGCAACAAACCCAGCTTGAAACGCTGCTCTACAGGCAATACCAGCGCGGAACCCCGGACTCCCTGCAACTCCTGCTCAACGGCGACGATCCCAACCAGATGGCGCGCGACCTGCACTACCTGTCGGCCATCGCCCTGACCCGCGCCGAACTGATGGGCGAAATCAAAACCTCGCTCGACAAAAAGAAATCACTGGCCGCCGACACCAGGGAACGCAGCGCCGAACTGGCCGATGTCGAGGCCGAGCAGAACAAGCGCCACGCCGATCTGCAGAAGCAGCGCGACGAGCGTCAGGCGCTCTACGCCCAGATCTCCAGCAAGGTGAAAGCCCAGCGCAAGGAGATCGGCAACCTGCAGCAAAACGAAAAGCGAATGACCCGCCTGATTGACCGGCTATCCAGAATCCTCGCAGCCCAGGCAGCCAAGGCTGCCGAAGCCGCCCGCCAGGCCGAAGCCCGCAAGGCGGCGGCGCGACAGCGGGAAAAAGAGCGCGAAAGCAGCCGCCCTGCGCCCGACGTCGAACCATCCCGTCCGCGCACCGTCGAAGCGGAAAATCACTACGAACCCGCCCCCAGCAACGGCAGCTTCGCCCGCCTGCGCGGCAAGCTGCGTCTGCCGGTACGCGGTGCCGTGTCGGGCCGCTTCGGCTCGCCGCGCGAGGGCGGCGGAACCTGGCGCGGCCTGTTCATCCGGGCCGGCACAGGCAGTGAGGTCAAAGCCATTGCCGGCGGGCGCGTCGTTTTCTCGGAATGGATGCGCGGCTTCGGCAACCTGCTCATCGTCGACCACGGCGACGCCTACCTGTCGATCTACGGCAACAACGACGCCCTGCTCAAACAGGTCGGCCAGGCAGTCCAGGGGGGAGAAACGGTAGCCACCGTGGGGAACAGCGGAGGCAACCCGGAATCCGGTTTATACTTCGAGCTCCGCCATAAAGGGCAACCGATCGACCCGATGAAATGGGCCAGCTTGAAATGAGCAAAACCAAAACCTTTAGCTTGACCGTTGGCGCCTTCGTCGCCGGCGCACTGATCAGCCTGAACTTCCCGGCCATGGCCGACAAGGAGGTGAATCCCGGCTTGCCCATCGACGAGCTGCGGACTTTTGCCGAGGTTTACAGCGCCATCAAGCAGGGCTATGTCGAACCGGTCGAAGACAAGAAGATGATCACCAATGCCATTTCCGGCATGCTGTCCAACCTCGACCCGCACTCGACCTATCTCGACGCCGACGCCTTCAAGGATCTCCAGGTCGGCACCCAGGGCGAATTCGGCGGCCTGGGCATCGAAGTCGGCATGGAAGACGGGCTGGTCAAGGTCGTTTCGCCGATCGAGGACACCCCGGCCTATCGCGCCGGCATCAAGTCTGGCGACCTGATCTTCAAGCTCGACGAAACACCGGTCAAGGGACTGACCCTGTCCGATGCCGTCAAGAAAATGCGCGGCAAGCCGAAGACGCCGATCAAGCTGTCGATCATTCGCAAGGGTGAAGCCAAGCCGATCGAAGTCACGCTGATCCGCGAAGTGATCAAGGTGCAGAGCGTCAAATCGAAGCTGGTCGAACCCGGCTATGGCTGGGTGCGCGTCACCCAGTTCCAGGAAAACACCGTCGCCGAACTGGCCAAGCATGTTGCCTCACTCTACAAGGACGGCAACAAGCTGAACGGCTTGGTACTCGATCTGCGCAACGACCCGGGCGGCCTGCTCAACGGCGCCATCGGCGTTTCGGCGGCCTTCCTGCCACCGGACGTGACGGTTGTGTCGACCAACGGCCGCAGCGAAGACGCCAAGCAGGAGTTCAAGGCACGGGCGCAGGACTACCTGCGCGGCAACAAGGAAGATCCGCTCAAGAGCATGCCCGTCGAAGCCAAGAAGGTGCCCATGATCGTGCTGGTCAACGGTGGCTCGGCATCCGCCTCCGAAATCGTCGCCGGCGCCCTGCAGGACCATAAGCGCGCCATCATCGTCGGCACCCAGACCTTCGGCAAGGGTTCGGTTCAATCGGTGCTGCCGCTGCCTGGCAACACTGCCATCAAGCTGACCACGGCCCGCTACTACACGCCGGAAGGCCGCTCGATCCAGGCCAAGGGCATCACCCCTGACATCGTCGTCGAAGAAAATGCCAATGGCTCCAGCCCGGGCATGCGCGTCCGCGAAGCTGACCTCGACCGCCACCTGAACAACGACCGCGACAAGGAAGAGGCAAAGCAGGAAGCCAAACCCCAGGCCAAGCCGACCAAGAAGGGCAAGGACGATGCCGAGGAAGAACTGCCGCAGCGCCTGGAATACGCCAGCAAGAGCGACTACCAGTTCCAGCAGGCGCTGAATCTTCTCAAGGGTCTTCAAATCCTGCAGAATAAAGCGCAATAGTTCATTGACCAGGAGGGATGATGGCTGACACAGACCTCAAGAAAAACCGGGACATCCTGTTCTCCAAATTCCCGCCCGGGCAGGTGCCCGAGGCGGCCGATGATCTGCAGCGCATCGAAGCCATCGAGGTGCAGGCCAAATTCGAAAAGCGCTCACTCGGCGTCAGCTACGATCTGCAGCAGCACACCCTGCGCGAACTCGACGAGCACCTGGTCGACAAGGGTTTTCATCTCGACAACACGCTGCTCACGAAACTGACCCGGGCGCTCATCTACTACGTCGAAGAAACCCAGTTGCACAACATCGGCGCCCCGGAAAAACGCCTCAAACGCTCGGCCCAGGAGGCCTACGTTCACGCCTGGGAGCACCACCCGCACGGTGATCACGACGATACGCCGCCGGAGTGGCGGGAATACAAATAGTGGTTAGTCGATAGCAGGTAGTCGTTAGTAACGAACTCCGACTAGCGACTAATAGCTAACAACTACCGACTACATGACTGACGATCAGCTTCTCCGTTACAGCCGACACATCCTGCTCGACGCACTGGGCATCGATGGCCAGAGTCGCATTCTTGACACTCACGCGCTGATCGTCGGGGCCGGTGGTCTTGGTTCGCCGGCGGCGCTCTACCTGGCTTCGGCCGGGATCGGCAGGATCACGCTGGTCGACGACGACACGGTCGATTTCACCAACCTGCAACGGCAGATTCTGCATACCCAGGCACGGGTCGGCATGGCCAAGGCCGAATCAGGCCGGCAGGCGCTCAGCGCGATCAACCCTGACATCCAGATCATCCCGCTGCAGCAGCGGCTATCGGGCGAAGCGCTCGATGCGCTGGTGGCCGGCACCGACCTCGTGCTCGACTGCACCGACAATTTCGCCACCCGGCACGCCATCAACCGGGCCTGCGTCCATCACCGAAAGCCGCTGGTGTCTGGCGCCGCCATCCGTTTCGATGGCCAGATCAGCGTCTACGACCTGCGCCGCGACGATTCGCCGTGCTATCACTGCCTGTTTCCCGAAGGAGAGGACGCCGAGGAAGTGCGCTGCGCCGTGATGGGTGTCTTCGCGCCGCTGACCGGCATCATCGGCACCATGCAGGCAGCCGAGGCCCTGAAGCTGGCGGCGGGCATCGGCGAAGCACTGACCGGGCGCCTGCTGCTGCTTGATGCGCTAACCATGGAGTGGCGCACCGTCCGTTTCAAGAAGGACGGCGATTGCGCCGTGTGCGGACCTAAGGGAAACGGGCGATCAGGCGAATATCTTCGCCAAGCTGGCGCAGATCGCGAATCTTCAAGCGCTTCTTGCCGTCTAGCGTAGTCAGCTCAGGCAGGTTGAACAGCCCGCTCGCCGCGTGACCGATCAGGCAGGGGGCCAGATAAAGCAGCAGCTCATCGACCAGGCCTTCGCGCAGCAGCGAACCATTGAGCTTGAACCCGGCTTCGGCATGCACCTCGTTGATACCGCGCTGCGCCAGCAATTCGAGCAGGGCTTTGAGGTCAACCTTACCGCTGCCGTTATTCAGAATTTCGACGAAATTTCCAGTTGACCGTAGCAATGCCATTTTTTCGGCATCCTCGACTGCGCCGACAATCAACACCGGCTCACCTTGCAGAATACGCGCCGTCGGCGCAATTTCCAGCCGACTATCGACGACCACGCGCAAGGGCTGACGCGTCGTCGCCACATCGCGCACGGTCAGACTCGGATCGTCGTCGCGCACCGTGCCGATACCGGTCAAAATGGCACAGGCCCTGGCCCGCCAGGCATGGCCGTCGCGGCGCGCATCGGGGCCGGTGATCCACTGGCTGACACCGTTGTTCAAGGCCGTCTTGCCATCCAGGCTGGCCGCCGCCTTGAGGCGCAGCCACGGCCGTGCACGCGTCATGCGCGAAACAAAGCCGATGTTCAGCTCGCGCGCCTCGTTTTCGAGCAAGCCGCTCGCCGTTGCCATCCCGGCCGCCTGCAACAAGGCAAGCCCCTTGCCGGCAACCAATGGATTCGGGTCAGTCATCGCCGCCACGACACGCGAAATGCCGGCAGCACTCAAGGCCTCCGCGCACGGTGGCGTCCGCCCGTGATGGCTGCACGGTTCGAGCGTGACGTAGGCCGTGGCGCCCCAGGCCTTGTCGCCGGCAGCGCGCAGGGCATGAACTTCAGCGTGTGGCTCGCCGGCCTTCTCGTGCCAGCCCTCGCCGACAATTTCGCCGGCCCGGACCAGTACGCAACCGACGCGCGGATTGGGCGAAGTCGTCCACAGGCCACGCTCGGCCAGTTGCAGGGCACGCGCCATCAGCCGAAAGTCGTCGGCTGAAAAGCTCATTTTTTCCGGGGGGCGGACGAAACTTCGCGGATCGCCTTGGAGAAGGCATCCACATCTTCGAAATTGCGATAAACCGAGGCGAAGCGGATGTAGGCGACCTTGTCGAGTTTCTTGAGCTCGCGCATGACCAGTTCGCCCAACTGCTGCGTGCTGACTTCGCGTTCGCCCGCCGAGAGGAGGATTTCCTCGATGTCGGCAACGGCCGCATCGACCGCCTCGATGGCCACCGGCCGCTTGCGCAGCGCCAGCTCGAGACTGGCGCGCAGTTTGTTACGACTGAACTCGGTGCGCAGACCGTTCTTCTTGACCACTTGCGGCAGCTGGATCTCGGCCCGCTCGTAGGTGGTAAAACGCTTGTCGCAGGCAACGCACTTCCGGCGGCGACGGACGACGTCCGCCTCCTCGGAGAGGCGGGTATCAACAACCGCCGTATCGTCGTGGCCGCAGAAGGGGCATTTCATGATTAGCTATTAGTTGCTAGTTGTTAGTCGCTAGCAACTACTGGCTAGCGACTAACAACGCCATCAAGCGCCGTAGACCGGGAAACGCTTGCAGAGATCAGCGACCTTGGCCCGCACGGTGGCGGCCACGGCTTCGTCGTTCGGCGCCTCAAGGACGTCGGCGACCAGATGGGCGATGGTCTCGGCTTCGATCTCGGTGAAACCGCGCGTCGTCATGGCCGGCGAACCGATGCGGATGCCGGAGGTGACGAAGGGTTTCTGCGGGTCGTTCGGGATGCCGTTCTTGTTGACCGTGATGTGAGCACGACCAAGGGCGGCTTCGGCCTCCTTGCCGGTGATGTTCTTGGCGCGCAGGTCGAGCAGGAAGACGTGGCTTTCGGTGCGCCCGGAAACGATGCGCAGGCCACGCTCCTCGCCGAGCACACGGGCCATGACGCGAGCGTTGTTGATGACCTGCTCCTGGTAACGCTTGAAGTCCGGCGTCGCGGCTTCCTTGAAGGCGACGGCCTTGGCGGCGATCACATGCTCCAGCGGGCCGCCTTGCAGGCCGGGGAAGATGGCTGAGTTGAGGGCCTTTTCGTGCTCGGCCTTCATGAGGATCACGCCACCGCGCGGGCCGCGCAGGGTCTTGTGCGTGGTCGAGGTGACGACGTCGGCGAAGGGAACCGGGTTCGGGTAGAAACCGGCGGCGATCAGGCCGGCGTAGTGGGCCATGTCGACCCAGAAAATGGCGCCGACTTCCTTGGCGACCTTGGCGAAGCGTTCCCAGTCGATGCGCAGGGCGTAGGCCGAGGCGCCGGCGACGATGATCTTCGGCTTGTGCTCGCGGGCCAGCGCTTCCATCTTGTCGTAGTCGATCTCTTCCTTCTCGTTCAGACCGTAGGAGACGACGTTGAACCACTTGCCAGACATGTTCAGCGCCATGCCGTGGGTGAGGTGGCCGCCTTCGGCCAGGCTCATGCCCATGATCGTGTCGCCCGGCTTGGCGAAGGCCATGAGGACGGCCTGGTTGGCCTGCGAACCGGAATTCGGCTGGACGTTGGCGGCTTCGGCGCCGAACAGCTTCTTCAGGCGGTCGATGGCGATCTGCTCGGCGATGTCGACGTATTCGCAGCCACCGTAGTAGCGCTTGCCGGGGTAGCCTTCGGCGTACTTGTTGGTGAGCTGGGAGCCTTGGGCTTCCATGACGGCCTTGCTCACGTAGTTTTCGGACGCGATCAGTTCGATGTGGTCTTCCTGACGCTGGTTTTCGGCCGTGATGGCTTGCCAGAGTTCAGGGTCAACTTTTGCCAGGGTGTCTTTCGCGGAAAACATGGGGAATGCCTCAAGCCATTGAAAAGGGGTCGGATTTTATCACGCCGGAAGCTCGTCGAGGGCGCCCGGCTCCAGATGGTCGGTTTCGCCCCAGGTTTTCAGGCTCCATTCGCCGTCGACCGTAGCAATCCAGTTGATGCCGGCGTTGGGAATCAGGAAATCGCGCGGCGCTTCCAGCGCGTTGCCGCGGACAAAGCGGTTGATGATGTCGAGCACGCCGCCGTGCAGGACGATGGCGATGATCTCCCCGGGGTGGCGCGCCGCCAGCGCCTCAAGCTTGCCGGTGACGCGCGCGAACATGGTGAGCAGGCTTTCGCCATTTTCGAAAGCGTAGTCGGCATTGCGCCCTTCGAAGGCGGCATAACCATCGGGATGAACGGCTTTCGCCTCGTCGTAGGTCAGCCCTTCGAAAATGCCGTAGCGCCGTTCGCGCATTTCGGGCACCGACGTCGGCACCAGCCCGAGTTCGGCGCCGATCGCTTGCGCCGTCGTCCATGCCCGCTTGAGATCGCTGCTGTAGAGCGCGACAATGCCGGCCGATTTGAGCCAGCGACCGGCGGCAACGGCCTGGCGCTGGCCGGTTTCGTTGAGGCCGATGTCGATCTGCCCCTGAATGCGCCGCTCGGCGTTCCACTCGGTCTCGCCGTGGCGCACCAGGCAGATTTGCGTTGACCGGGTTGTAGGGATTTCCACCATTCTCTGCCTCTCGCCTTCGCTGTAAATTAGGCCCACTGAAATTTTCACTTAATTCCGGCCACTTCCAGAAGCCGGGAATTCTATCAACCGAGGAGGACTTTTCGTGACCCTTCTGCTCAAGCTCTCGCAGCTGATCGACTGGCTCAATGAGCGCGTCGGCAAAGGCGCGTTCTGGCTGGTGCTGATCATGGCTCTTATCAGCGCCGGCAACGCCAGCTACCGCTTTATTTTCAACGACAGTTCGAACGGCCTGCTGGAAATCCAGTGGTACCTGTTTGCCGCTGTCTTCCTGCTCTGCTCGCCTTACACCCTGCAAAAAAACGAGCACGTCCGCATCGACGTCCTCTCCGGCAAGCTGTCACCGCGCGGTCTGGCCGTCATCGACATCCTCGGCACGATTTTCTTCCTGCTGCCCATGGTGATTACCGTGCTCTGGCTCTCGCTGCCGCTGGTTGCCGAGTCCTACAGGATTGACGAGTACTCGGCCAATGCCGGCGGCCTGATTCGCTGGCCGGTCAAGATCCTGCTGCCGATCGGCTTCTTCCTGCTCGCCCTGCAGGGCATTTCCGAGCTGATCAAGCGCATCGCCTTCCTGGCCGGCCGGATCGATGACCCCAACCACAAAGACAAGGGCCCGACACCCGAAGAAGAACTGGCTGCCGCCATCGCCGCCGCCAAAGCACAGGAGGCCAAATAATGGCGGAGTTCATCATTGCCAACATGGCGCCGCTGATGTTCGGCGCGCTGGTTGTATTCCTCCTTTGCGGCTACCCGGTTGCTTTCGCGCTGGCCGCCAACGGCATCGTCTTCGGCCTCATCGGCATTGAACTGGGGCTGCTCCACCCGGCGCTCTTCCAGGCCCTGCCCGAGCGCATCTTCGGCATCATGGCCAACGACACGCTGCTCGCCATTCCCTTCTTCACCTTCATGGGCCTGATCCTCGAACGGTCGGGCATGGCCGAGGATCTGCTCGACACCATCGGCCAGTTGTTCGGTCCGATTCGCGGCGGTTTGGCCTTTGCCGTCATCTTCGTCGGCGCGCTGCTCGCGGCGACCACCGGCGTCGTTGCCGCCTCGGTCATCTCGATGGGCCTCATCTCGCTGCCCATCATGCTGCGCTACGGCTACGACAAGAAGCTGGCCTGCGGCGTCATCGCCGCTTCCGGCACGCTGGCCCAGATCATCCCGCCGTCGCTCGTGCTGATCATCATGGCCGACCAGCTCGGCAAATCGGTCGGTGACATGTACGAAGGCGCCATTTTCCCGGCCATGGTCCTCTCCGGCCTTTACGTCGGCTACGTCATTCTGCTCACCATCATCAAGCCCAGCGCCGCCCCGGCCCTGCCGCCGGAAGCCCGGACCCTGCGCGGCTTCAAGCTGATGCTGCGCGTCGTCACGACGATGGTGCCGCCGCTGCTGCTGATCTTCCTCGTTCTCGGCACCATTTTCCTCGGCATCGCCACGCCGACCGAAGGTGGCGCCATGGGCGCAGCCGGCGCGCTGGCGCTGGCCATCGGCCGCAAGCGACTGAACATCAAGCTGCTCAAGCAGGCCATGGAGACCACCGGCAAGCTGTCATCGTTCGTCATCTTCATCCTCGTCGGCTCGACCGTTTTCGGCCTGATCTTCCGCGCGGTGAATGGCGACCTGTGGGTCGAACACCTGTTGCTCAGCCTGCCGGGGGGCCAGGTCGGCTTCCTCATCGTGGTCAACGTGATGGTGTTCCTGCTTGCCTTCTTCCTCGACTTCTTCGAACTGTCCTTCATCATCGTGCCGCTGCTTGCCCCGGTGGCCGACAAGCTGGGCATCGACCTGGTCTGGTTCGGCATCCTGCTCGCGGTCAACATGCAGACCTCGTTCATGCATCCGCCCTTCGGCTTCGCGCTGTTCTACCTGCGTTCGGTGGCCCCGAGTTCGATCAAGACCACCGACATTTACTGGGGTGCCATTCCCTTCGTCTGCATCCAGATCATCATGGTGGCGCTGATCATCATCTTCCCGAACATCGTCAGCTACGGCGACGAGGCGCAGAAGGAAATGCAGCGCATGGAGCAGGAAGGCACCGCCCCCGAAGCCATCGATCTCGATACGCTGATGCGGCAGAATCAGGACGAGTCGGCCGGAGCCGACGGCAAATCGCCAGCCGATTTGCTCAAGGAACTGCAGAGCGGCAGCAACTAAGTTTCTGCCGAAGCTCAGCCAGGCGGGGTCTGCGGACCCCGCTTTTTTTCGTCCGCGCTCAGGCGATGAAAGGCAAGGCCAGCTGGCTGGTATCGCTCGCCTCACCGGTCAGCCGACGGCATTCGGCGATGAATGTCTGCGTCGCCGTGCTGACCTGACGCTGGCGCTGACGAACGAACTGGAAGCGCCGGCGAAGCGCCAGGTCCGGCGTCGCGATCTCGACCAGACTGCCGCGCCGGAAGGCCTCGCGCAGGGACAGCCGGGACAGGCAGCCGACGCCGAGGCCAGACTCGACGGCGCGCTTGATCGCCTCGGTGTGCTCGAGTTCCAGACAAACGTCGGCGTCGACGCCAGCCGCGCCCATGGCCCGGTCGAACAGGGCGCGCGTACCGGAACCCGGCTCACGGACGATCCATTTTTGCCCTGCCAGGCCGGTCGACCGTAGCGTTCCCGCCGCGGCCAGGGGATGCGAGGGGGCGCAGAAAACAACGAGTTCGTCATCGATCCACGGTTCGAAAATCAGATCGGCATCGCTCGCCTCGCCTTCGATCAGGCCGATGTCCAGTTCGTAGCGACGCAGGCGATCGATCACCTGCCGGGTGTTGCAGACGCTCAAGGCGACCCGGCTGCCCGGATGCTTTTGCAGGTATTCAACGACGACCAGCGTCGCCAGGTAATTGCCGATGGTCAGCGTCGCGCCGACGGCAACCGGGGCGAGTTTACCGCCGGCCAGGTAGCCTTCGATCTCGCCGGCCCGGGCCAGCATGTCCTCGGCCTGGGGCAGCAGGCCGCGGCCGTTGCCGTTGAGGCGCAGCGACTTGCCCAGGCGGTCGAACAGCGGGCTGTCGAAATGGCGCTCCAGTTCGAGCAGTGCCGTGCTCGCCGCCGATTGCGACATGTTGAGCTGGGTCGCCGCCCGCGACACATTTTCCAGACGGGCGATGGCAACGAACACTTCGAGTTGGCGCAAGGTAATTTTCATATCGTAATTTTAGATTACCGATATACAAATTACCCGCTTTTATCAATAAACGATGGCGCCTAAGATGAGTCCCATACTTTATGCGAAGGAGCAAAAAATGAGCAATCTGGCGACCGAAACCGTCACTTCCGTCCATCACTGGAACGACAGCCTGTTCACCTTCCGCACCACGCGCGCCCCCGGCCTGCGCTTCACCAACGGCCAGTTCGTGATGATCGGGCTGGAGGTCGAAGGCCGCCCGCTGACCCGCGCCTACAGCATCGCCAGCGCCAATCACGAGGAATATCTCGAGTTCTTCAGCATCAAGGTCCAGGACGGTCCGCTGACTTCCCGTCTGCAGCACCTCCAGCCCGGCGACCCGATCCTGGTCAGCAAGAAGCCGACCGGCACGCTGGTCCTGCGCGACCTCAAGCCGGGCAAGCGCCTCTTCATGTTTGCCACGGGCACCGGGCTGGCCCCCTTCATGAGCCTGATCCACGACCCGGAAACCTACGAGCGTTTCGAAAAGGTCGTTCTCATCCACGGCGTCCGGTGGACCAACGAACTGGCCTACCACGACTACATCGAGCAGGATTTGAAGGAGCACGAGTACTTCGCCGACTGGGTCAAGGAAAAGCTCATCTACTACCCGACCGTGACGCGCGAACCGTTCCGCAACGAGGGGCGCCTGACCGACCTCATCGAGTCCGGCAAGTTGTTCGCCGACATCGGCCAGCCGCCGCTCGACCCGGCCACCGACCGCGCCATGATCTGCGGCAGCCCGGCCATGCTCGAAGACACCTCGGCCATGCTCAATGCCCGCGGCTTCGAGGTCGGCAACCACTACAGCGGCCGACTGGGCGACTACGTCATCGAACGCGCCTTTGTTGAAAAATAGGCATTTATTCCGGTTGACCGTGGGAAATGGGCAAAGCTATCGTACGAATAGCCAAATTGAATTGGCGGCGCGCCGGCTAGACGCGCATCATTCAAGCGTTGCCAGGCCAGTCTGCTTCTCTGGCCAACGGCCCATCTGATCGACGAAGGGAGAACACCATGGATATCGGAATCACCAAGAAGGATCGCGAAAAAATCGCCGACGGTCTGTCGCATCTGCTCGCCGACTCCTTCACCCTCTACCTGAAAACCCACAACTTCCACTGGAACGTCACCGGCCCGATGTTCAACACGCTGCACGTGATGTTCATGGACCAATACACCGAACTGTGGAACGCGCTCGACCTCATCGCCGAACGCATCCGCGCCCTGGGCGTCGCCGCCCCCGGCACCTATACCGAATTCGCCAAGCTCACGGTGATCAAGGAAAGCGAAGGCAAGGTCTCGGCCGAGGACATGATCAAGCAACTGGTCGCCGGCCAGGAAGCCGTCACCAAGACCGCCCGCGGCATTTTTGCCATCGTCGACAAGGCCGGCGACGAGCCGACCGCCGACCTGCTCACCCAGCGCATGCAGATTCATGAAAAGAATGCCTGGATGCTGCGCAGCCTGCTCGAATAGCGGATTCCTACGGTCAACCGTAAAAAACGGCCAAATCTGGAATCACCGGACGTAAAAAAACCCGCGGCAATCGCGGGTTTTTCCTGGGACTGAATTCGTCCCTACTTGCCGGTCTGCAGGAACCCGTCCATGCGCCGCTCGGCCAGACTGAACCAGGCCGACTGCGTGCGACGGTATTTGTCGTACTCGGTAAAGATCTTCTTGAATGCCGGATTCTTGCTCGACTCGTCGGCATACAGCTCGCTTGCCGCCTTGCTGGTCGCCTTGAGAATTTCCGACGAGAATTCACGAACCTTGACCCCCGATTGCATGAGCTTGGCCAGGGCAGCCGGGTTCTTGTGGTCGTACTCGGCCATCATCGTCACATTGGCTTCGAAGGCAGCCGCCCGGAAAGCTTCCTGGTACTCCTTTGGCAACTTGGCCCATTCGGCCTTGTTCACGAAGAAGTGGATGACCGGACCCGGCTCCCACCAGCCCGGGTAGTAGTAGTGCTTGGCAACCTTGTAGAAGCCGAGCTTTTCGTCGTCGTAAGGGCCAACCCACTCGGCCGCATCGATCGTGCCCTTCTCCAGCGCCGGGTAGATGTCACCGCCGGCAACCTGCTGCGGCACCACGCCGAGTGCCGAGAAAACCGTGCCGCCGAGACCGGCGATGCGCATCTTGACCCCCTTGAGGTCGGCCACGGTATTCACTTCCTTGCGCCACCAGCCGCCCATCTGGGTACCGGTGTTGCCGCCGGCGAAGGACAGGACGTTGTAGTCGCTGTAGAAGTCGTCAAGCAGCTTCTGGCCGCCACCGTAGTAGATCCAGGCATTCATCTGGCGGGCCGTCATGCCGAACGGAATCGAAGTACCGAAACCGAAGGTCTTGTCCTTGCCGACGTAATAATACGAACAGGTGTGGCAGCACTCGACGGTGCCTTGCTGCACGGCATCCAGGGCCTGCAGGCCGGGAACGATTTCGCCACCGGCGAAGACGCGGATGTCGAACTTGCCGCCGGTCATCGCGCGCAGGCGATTGGCCAGCACCTCGGCACCACCGTAAATGGTGTCCAGGCTCTTCGGAAAACTGGAAGTCAGGCGCCACTTGATATTGGGCAACGACTGGGCGATAGCGGGTGCGGCAACGGTCGCTGCCGCACCGGCAACGGCCCCAACGGAAGCTTTTTTCAGAAAATCACGACGCTGCATATTGTCTCCTCCAAGGATAGGTATCACCGTTGATGGCGATCGGTCCATTCTTCACCAAGAGAGCATTTTTTGCGAGTAGTGGAAAACCCTAATAGGCGCTGAGTCCCCCATCCCGGGGAAATAAGCACAGCCGCAAAAAAAGGAGCCGCAGCTCCTTTTTTGAATCGATGACCAGAAACGATCAGCGATGCGATTGTGCGAACTGGTCCATCGGCATTTCGGCGACGGCAAACCAGGCGCGCTGACTCTTGGCGTACTTGCTGTACGAGTCGTAGATCTTCTTGAACGCCGGATTCTTGGCCGATTCGTCGGCATAAACCTGCTGCGCCGACTTGTGGGCGGCCTCCATGATTTCCTTGGAGAAGCTGTGCAGCTTGACGCCGTTTTGCAGCAATTTGGCCAATGCGATCGGGTTCTTGTGATCGTATTCGGCAGTCATCGTCACGTTGGCTTCGGCAGCGGCACAAGCGAAGGCAGCCTTGTACTCCTTGGGCAGCTTGTCCCATTCCGTCTTGTTGACGAAGAACTCGAGGCAGGTGCTCGGCTCCCACCAGCCCGGACCGTAGTAATGCTTGGCCACCTTGTAGAAACCCAGCTTCTCGTCGTCGTAAGGACCGATCCACTCGGCGGCATCGATCGTGCCCTTTTCCAGCGCCGGGTAGATGTCGCCGGCGGCGATCTGCTGCGGCACGAGACCGAGCGGCGTCAGCACGGCGCCACCGAGGCCGCCGATGCGCATCTTGATGCCCTTGAGGTCGGCCACGGTCTTGACCTCCTTGCGCCACCAGCCGCCCATCTGGCAACCGCTGTTGCCACCCGGGAAGGAAACGCAGTTGTAACCAGCGTAAAACTCGTCAAGCAACTGCTGGCCGCCGCCCTGATACATCCAGGCGTTGGTCTGACGGGCGTTCATGCCGAACGGGATGGTGGTGCCAAACGCGAAGGTGCGATCCTTGCCGACATAATAGTAGGAAGCGGTATGGCAGCACTCGACCGTACCTTGCTGCACGGCATCCAGCGCCTGCAGGCCGGGAACGATTTCGCCACCGGCGAAGACGCGAATATCGAATTTGCCGCCGGTCAGTTCGCGCAGGCGATTGGCCAGTTGTTCGGCGCCACCGTAAATGGTATCCAGGCTCTTCGGGAAGCTGGAAGTCAGGCGCCACTTGATGCTCGGCAGATCGGCAGCGATCGCCGGTGCGGCGAGGGTAGCTGCGGCGCCAGCAGCGGCACCGATGGAAGCTTTTTTCAGAAAATCACGACGTTGCATCTTGTCTCCTCCGGATTGATTTATAGCGTCAGGACTGACGACGGAACACATTGTTCAACAAAGCGAGATTGATTACGAGTTGCGGAAAACCCTAATTTCCCACCGCTAACCGTGGCAAACTGCCTCGTGCGATGCACTACGACAAGGAGTAGAGATGCACGACGAACTGGCCGAAATTCGCGATTTCGTGGCCGAATGCCCGCCCTTCGATGGCCTCGACCCGGCCGACCTGGACAAGTTCGCCCGCCGGCTGGTCATTCGCTACCTGCGTCGCGGCACCCCGTTCCCGCCACCCGGCCAACCGGCGCTGTGGCTGATCCGCCAGGGCGCCGTCGAACTCCGCCAGGCCGACGGCCAACTGGCCCGGCGCATGGGCGAAGGCGACCACCACGACGCGGCCTGTCTGGCCGACTCGCCGGAACGCGACTGGCAGGGCCATGCCGCCGAAGACACGTTGCTCTATGGCCTGCCCAAAACCGAACTCGAAACGCTATGGGCAGAGCATCCCGAACTGCATCGCCGGGCCATCGAAGACCTCGGCCAGCGTCTGCGCCACAATCGTCTCGCCGCCCGCCCGGCCCCGGAGCGCGACACCGGCAGCCTGCCGCTGGCCAGCCTGGTCGGTCGGCCGCCCGTTTGTGCCGGACCGGACACCACCGTCCGCGCCGCCGCCGGTCAGATGACCCGCGAGCGTGTTTCCGCCCTGCTCATCGTCGACGGCGGGCAACTCTGCGGCATCGTCACCGACCGCGACCTGCGCAGCCGCTGCCTTGCCGCCGGCCTGCCCGACAGCACACCGCTATCAACGGTCATGACCCCAGACCCGCTCACCCTGCCGCCTGAAGCGCCCGGCATCGAAGCGCTGCTGACGATGACCGGGCGAGGCATTCACCACCTGCCGGTGATCCACCATGGCCGCCTGCTCGGGCTGATCAGCAGCACCGACCTGCTCCGCGCCCAGGGCGTCAGCAGCGTGCACCTGGCCGACCGCATCCGGCGCGCCGCCGACCTCGGCCAGTTGACAGCACTGGCCGGCGAACTCCCCGAACTCTGGCTCAACCTGGCCCGCCGCGGCGACAACGCCAGCATCCTCGGCCGCGTCGCCTCGAGCATCGGCGATGCGCTGGCCGGCCGCCTGCTGGCCCTCGCCGAAGCGCGCCACGGGCCGCCCCCCGTCCCCTATGCCTGGATCGCCTACGGCTCACAGGGCCGCCAGGAACTGACCCTGCACTCCGACCAGGACAACGCCCTGATCCTTGCCGACAGTTTCGACCCGTCCCGCCACGCCGGCTACTTCGCCGAACTGGCCAGCGAGGTCTGCGACGGCCTGGCGGCCTGCGGCTTCATGCTGTGCCCCGGCGCCATGATGGCCAGCAATGGCGAATGGCGAAAGACCATCAGCGGCTGGCACGACACCTTCGCCGACTGGATCATGCAGACCGACCCCCAGAAGGCCCGGCTGGCGACCAACCTCTTCGATTTCCGCGTCATCCACGGCGACGACGGCCTGGGCCGACCACTACGCGAGCAGGTCAGCGAGCTGGCACCACACCACGAAACCCTGTTTGCCCACCTGGTCGGCAACAGCTGCTCGACCGCGCCGCCGCTCGGCTTCTTCCGGCAACTGGTCGTCATCAGCGAAGGCGAGCACGCCGGCCAGCTCGACCTCAAACGCCACGGACTCCTGCCCATTGTCGATCTCGCCCGCATCCACGCCCTCGCCGCGGGTTGCCCGGAAACCGGCACGCTGGCCCGCCTGCGCGCCGTTGCCGGCAGCCAGTTGCTCAGCAATGATGGGGGAGAAACCCTGGCCTCGGCCTTCGAATGCCTGCTCGCCCTGCGCACCCGGCACCAGCAGGAGCAGCTCGAGCAAGGCCAGGTACCGGACAATTTCGCCAATCCGGCCCAACTGAGCGCCGGCGACCGGCACAACCTGCGCGACATCTTCGCCGCCATCGCCACCCAGCAAAAAGCCCTGGTTCTGGCCTTTCCGCACACGCTGATCCGATGACCCCGCCCCTTTTTCTCCAGCGTTTTTTCAGCCCGGCCAGCCGGCGCCGCTGGCAGGCGGCCAGCCTGCGCCGGTCGGCCGCAGCCGGGCCGCTGGTCAGTTATCTCGACACGCCGCTGCCAGACCGAAACGGCGACTGGCGGGCGACGCGCTACCTGGCCCTCGATCTCGAAACGACGGGCGGCGACCCGGCGCGCGACGACATCCTGAGTTTTGGCTGGGTTTGCCTCGACGGCCCCGAAATCCGCCTGGCAACGGCGCGCCACCGCCTGGTGCTGCCGCGACGCGCCCTCAACGAAGCCAGCGTCACCATCCATCGCATCACCGACGACCGGGCCGCCGGGGGTGCGCCGCTAAGGCATGTGCTGGACGAGTTTCTGGCGGATCTGATGGGGCGGGTATTGATCGCCCACTACACGCCGACCGAAGTGCGCTTCATCGACGCCGCCTGCCGGGGCTGTTACGGCGGGGGCTTCCTGCCGCCGGTGATCGATACGCTTGATCTGGCCCGCCGCCAGGCCGCCCAATCGGCGCCCGGCAGCCTGCGCCTGGGTGCCCTGCGCGCCCGCCACCACCTGCCCCGCTATCCGATGCACCACGCGCTGTCCGACGCACTGGCCGCGGCCGAGCTGTTCCTCGCCCAGGCCGAGGCCGCTTCGGCCAGCCGGCCGGCCAGACTCGGCGACCTGTTGCTCGCCTGAGCCTACTCGCCGGCGACCGTCATGCGGTCGAGCATGATCGAACCGGTGATCTTGCTGCCGCGAATCTGCACATCGTTGCCGACGGCGACGATACCGGCCAGCATGGCCTTGAGGTTGCCGGCGATGGTGATTTCCTCGACCGGGTAGGCGATTTTGCCGTCCTCGATCCAGAAGCCGGCGGCGCCGCGCGAATAGTCGCCCGTCACGTAATTGATGCCGTGGCCGAGCAATTCGGTGACGAGCAGGCCACGGCCCATCTTGGCCATCAGGCCGGCCAGGTCGAGATCGCCGGGCTGGATGATCAGATTGTGGCTGCCGCCGGCGTTGGCGGTCGTCTGCATGCCGAGCTTGCGCGCCGTGTAGGTGCTCAGGAAATAGCCTTGCAGGATGCCGTTGGCGACGACATCGCGATCCCGGGTGGCAACGCCGTCGCTGTCGAAGGAAGCGCTGCCCAGGCCGCATCTGATGTGCGGGCGTTCGGCAATGTGCACGAAGTCCGGCATGATTTTCTTGCCGAGCTGATCGAGCAGGAAAGAGGATTTGCGATACAGCGCGCCGCCGCTCGCGGCATGCACGAGGCTGCCGAGCAGGCCGCCGGCCAGCGGCGCTTCGAGGATGATCGGAAATTCGCCGGTCTTGACCTTGCGCCCGCCAAGCCGGGCGATGGCCCGTTCGGCTGCGGTTCGGCCGACCTTGGCCGCATCGTCAAGGTGTGCGGCGTCGCGATGGGTCGTGTACCAGTCGTCGCGCTGCATGCTCTCCTGCTCGCCGGCGATGACCGAGCAGGAAATATAGTGACGCGATGTCGGATAGCCGCCCATGAAACCGAGGCTGTTGGCCGAGACGAAATGCGCCTGCTGGGTCGAGATCGAAGCGCCTTCCGAGTTGCTGACCAGCGGACTGGCCTCGAAGGCCGCCTGTTCGCAGCGACGCGCCGTGTCGATGGCATCCTCCACGGTCAACGCCCAGGGATGGTACAAATCGAGATCGGGCACATCCCTGGCCATGAGCGCCGCATCGGCCAGCCCGGCGCAATCGTCCTCGGCCGTGAAGCGGGCGATGTCGAGTGCCGCCTCGACCGTTTCGCGCAGCGCCTGGGCCGAAAAGTCGGAGGTGCTGGCGTAGCCCTTGCGCTGGCCGGAATAGATGGTGATGCCGATGCCCTTGTCGCGATTGAACTCGATGGTCTCGACCTCGTCGCAACGCACCGTCACCGACTGCCCGAAGCCTTCGGAGACATCGACCTCGCAGGCCGTCGCACCCTTGGCCTTGGCGTGCTTGAGGACGTCCTCGGAGAGCTGTTGCAGGGTGGCGTGGGAATAGGAAAATGCGGCGGTTTCGGACATGGAGGCGACGTCGGGGCGGGAAAGTCGCTATCATAACAGCCCGTTATTGCCAGCACCGGACGCACCCCATGCATGAAGAAGATTTCACCGAAGACACCGGCCGCCCTTCCAAGACCAAGAAGAAGGAGGCGATGCACGAATTGCGCGATCTCGGTGCCGAACTGGTGGAGCTTTCGGTCGGCCAGTTGAAGAAGATCAAGCTGCCGGAAAACATTTACGAAGCGGTCCGTGAATGCCAGAAGATCACCGCCCACGGCGCCCATCGCCGGCAGGTGGCCTACCTCGGCAAACTCATGCGCGGCGTCGACGACGAGCCGATTCGCGCCGGCCTGGCCATGCTGCGCGGCGAGTCGTCGGCCGAAACAGCCCGCCTGCATCGGCTTGAGCGTTTCCGCACACGGCTGCTCGAGGACGAAAGCTTTCTCGCCGAAATCGCCGCCATCTGGCCGGATCTCGATCTCCAGCACATGCGCCAACTCCGGCGCAATGCGCTGAAAGAGCAGGAAAACAACAAGCCGCCGAAGAATTTCCGGGCCATTTTCCAGATCCTGCAGGAACTGGACAAACAGGGCACGCCAGCCGCCGAAGAGGAATCCGGCGATGAATGAGGAACTGATCGTCGGCCTCGTCTCGATCAGCGACCGCGCGTCGACCGGCGTTTATGAGGACAAGGGCATCCCGGCCCTGCAGGAATGGCTGTCTTCGGCCCTGAGCACGCCGTGGCGTGTCGAAACCCGGCTGATCGCCGACGACCGCGAGACCATTGAAAATACGCTGATTTCCCTGGTTGACCGTAGCAATTGCCACCTGGTCCTGACCACCGGCGGTACCGGTCCGGCCTTGCGCGATGTCACGCCGGAGGCCACGCTGGCCGTCGCCGACAAGGAAATGCCCGGCTTCGGCGAAGAAATGCGCCGGATCAGCCTCAACTTCGTGCCAACCGCCATCCTTTCGCGACAAGTCGCCGTGATCCGCAAGCAGGCCCTGATCATCAACCTGCCCGGCCAGCCGAAAGCCATCAAGGAAACCCTGGAAGGCGTCCGCAATGCCGACGGCACGGTCGCCCACGTCGGCATCTTCGCCGCAGTGCCCTACTGCATCGACCTGATCAGCGGCCCCTATGCCGAAACCAACGAGGCGGTGATCAAGGCTTTCCGGCCCAAATCGGCGATTCGGGCCAGACAGCCGTAGTCAGCCGAGCGTACTGCGGCGGTAGCGCGCCAGTTCGTAATCGTCGGTCGATTCGACCAGCGCAATCGGCGTCAGCAGGAAACGCTGACCGCCCTTTTCATACTCCAGGCTTTCGCGCAGATCGAAGGTCAGCGGCGGCACGACGACCCGGAATTCGTCAGGCTCGTTGCCGTCCAGGAGCATGAGCCCCGGCGCTCCGGCGGCAGCGGCATAGCTCGATGCCTTGCGGATGCGAAACTCGATCGCCGCCGCCTTGGTCGCCAGCGCCTGAATGCCGACACGGCCGTCCTTCTCCGAGAAGCGGTGGTAGCGGCGAATGATACCGAGCAGCCAGTTCTCCCCGCCTTCCGGCTGCATGGCCAGGAGGGCGCCAACCTTGAGCCAATCGCCGCGGGCATTGCCGAGCAGCGCCCCGAAGCCGCCGCGACTGACATTCTCGGCCACCCATGTTTCGCTCGGCAAGCCGGCCGGTCTACCGCCGAATTCCTCGGAGAAAACGACGAAAGCGTTGACCAGCCCGTTGAGCACCGCCATCCGGTGCGTGACGCGATGGCGATCATGCAGGCGCTGCGGCGGCATCGGCGACAGGTAATTGGTCAGATGGCGGAACACCGTGACCAGCAGCTTGACCGGATACTGGCCGCCGAGGTTGATTTCGGGCGGCATGTCGCCCCCGCGCTCCAGCGTCTCGAGCACCGCCTGCATTGCCGCATGGGCCGTCCCGGGTTTCAGGAAACGCTGTGTCGGCTCAGCCCGGGCCGGCATGCGTGCCAGGCGCAAGGGCGGCTGCGCCAGCTTGAGATCGACCCAGTAAACACTGTCGATCTGGGCCGCGGCGGTAAACACGAAGCCGGGCAAAAAATGCGCGATCACGTGCTCGGCAAGTTCGATGCCGACCGGCAACAGGCTGTCGAGCGATGCCGCCTGGAAGATCATGACTTTCTCGTACTCCTGCAGCGCCGACGTCATGCCGCTGCGCCCCGGCAAGGCGACTGCCTTGCCCGCCACGCCCGCCGCCTCGGCGGCCAGCAGTGCCCGCCCGAGGCTCTGCCAGCGGCTGTCCTGCGAGGGGCCGTAATGAAACTGCTCCCATTTGAGCGCCCGCCCGACGGCGACAATGAGACGAACAGACAAGTTGGGCACGACGGTTTTCGGCAACTCACCGGGTCGGCTTTTTTCACCGACCGACAGCAGGCAGCGTTCATAAGCGGCACCGATCCGTCGCCAGAAATCGTAGTTGATCGACCACAGGCGACTTTCTTCGGATTTCGACAGGCGGGCCGCCCCGAAATACTCGCGGGAAAGACGCTTCAGATGCGGCTGCGCCGCTTCCTCGAACTGTTCGAGCACCACGTACAGCGTACCGACCGGGAAATTTTCCACGCTTTCCAGCGACTCCAGCCAGCCGGAAATTTCGTCGAGCGCCTTGAAGGCGTTGTCCTTTGGCAATTCGCCGAGCACCCGGCGCAACTCGCGCGGATTGGCCAGCGGGTGATCTGATTTCTGGGCAAACAAACCGCCCAGACTGGCAACCTTGTTGAGCACCGCTCCTCCTCACACAGCTATTTTTTGACAGTGTAGACGGAGAGCAGGCCTTCTACCGTGAGGAATTTCCATCAGACCGAAATATTCGCTATGGATAATTTCGGTTTTGCAGCCGAGCGATGATCCGGACTGCCATGTAAAATAGTTCGTTCACTGACCGCCGGACAGCCGACTCGATGCAACCCTACCTTGACCTGATGCGCCATGTTCTCGACAACGGGCACGACAAATCCGACCGCACCGGCACCGGCACGCGCTCGGTCTTTGGCTGGCAGATGCGCTTTGATCTGGCCAAGGGTTTCCCGATGATGACGACCAAGAAACTGCACCTCAAATCGATCGTGCACGAATTGCTGTGGTTTTTGCAGGGCGACACCAACATCGCCTACCTCAAGGCAAACGGCGTTCGCATCTGGGACGAATGGGCCGACGAAAACGGTGACCTCGGCCCGGTTTACGGCAAGCAGTGGCGCCGCTGGGAAACCCCGGATGGCCGCCTGATCGACCAGATCACGCAACTGGTGGGCAGCCTCAAGAACAACCCGGACTCGCGGCGCCACATCGTTTCCGCATGGAACCCGGGCGACGTGGACAACATGGCCCTGCCACCCTGCCACTGCCTGTTCCAGTTTTATGTGGCGAACGGCAAGCTGTCCTGCCAGCTCTACCAGCGCAGCGCCGACATCTTCCTCGGCGTGCCCTTCAACATTGGCTCCTACGCCCTACTGACGCTTATGCTGGCCCAGGTCTGCGGCTACCAGCCGGGCGAGTTTGTGCACACCTTCGGCGACGCGCACATTTACTCGAATCATTTCGACCAGGCGAAGCTGCAGCTTTCCCGCGAAACGCGCCCGCTGCCGACGATGTGGATCAATCCCACGGTCAACGACATTTTTGCCTTCAAATTCGAAGACTTCCGTCTCGACGGCTACGACCCGCATCCGCACATCGCCGCCCAGGTGGCCGTCTGAGCATGCAGGTGCCACTTCGTCCCGCCTGGCTTGCCCTGGCCGAACACGCCCGGAGCATCAAGCACCGTCACCTGCGCGACCTGTTTGCCGAAGACACGGCGCGCTTCTACCGTTTCTCGGTGCAGGCCGACAATCTCCTGCTCGACTACTCGAAACAGCGGCTCGACCAGCACACCATGGGCCTGTTGCGACAACTGGCCGAACAGGCCGGCTTGCGCACCTGGATCGAGCGGATGCGCGCCGGCGAGCCGATCAATCACACCGAAGGCCGGGCCGTCCGCCATGTCGACCTGCGCGCCGGCAACGCCGCGCCGGCCGAGGTCAAAGCCGTTCTCGCCCGCCTCGCGGGCTTCTGCGAGCAGATACACAGCGGCCAGTGGCGCGGCTTTTCCGGCGAGCGCATCACCGATGTCGTCAATATCGGCATCGGCGGCTCCGATCTCGGCCCGCGCATGGCAGTCCATGCCCTGGCCGCCTTCCAGCAGCCCGACATCAACGTCCATTTCGTCTCCAACCTCGACAGTGCCGATCTGGCCAGCACGCTGACCCGCCTCAACCCGCGCAGCACCGTCTTCGTCGTCGCCAGCAAGACCTTCACGACGCTGGAAACGATGGCCAACGCACGGACTGCGCGCAACTGGATTCTCGCCGCCGCCGGCAGCGAAGCGGCCATCGCCCGGCATTTCGTCGCCACCTCGACCAATCTGGCCGCCACCGCCGAGTTCGGCATCGCCCCGGAAAACGTCTTCGAATTCTGGGACTGGGTGGGCGGACGCTTTTCGCTGTGGTCGGCCATCGGCCTGCCCATCGCGCTGGCCATCGGCTTCGGCCACTTCGAGCAACTGCTCGCCGGGGCGCAGGCCATGGACGAGCATTTCTTCAGCGCCCCACCCGACACCAACCTGCCGCTGACCCTGGCCCTCATCGCGCTGTGGAATACCAATTTCCTCAACGCGCACAGCCACGGCGTTTTCCCCTACAGCCACTCGCTCGCCTTGCTGCCCTCGCACCTCCAGCAGCTCGAGATGGAAAGCAACGGCAAGCGCGCCAACCGCGACGGGCTGGCCGTCGATTACCCGACCAACCCGATCCTCTGGGGCGCCGCCGGCACCAACGGCCAGCACTCGTTTTTCCAGTTGCTGCATCAAGGCAGCGCACTGGTCGCCTGCGATTTCATCGCCCTCGGCAAATCGGACTTTCCGCTACCCGGCCACCACAGCGGCCTCCTCGCCAACTGCCTGGCCCAGTCGTCGGCCCTGGCTTTCGGGCAGACCGTCGACGAAGCCCGCGCCGCCGGCATTCCCGAGCATCTGCTGGCCTTCCGTCGCTTTCCGGGCAACCAGCCGTCATCGACACTCGTTCTGCCCGAGCTGACGCCTTTCACGCTGGGCCAGCTCGTCGCGCTCTACGAGCACAAGGTGTTCTGCCTTGGCGTGCTGTGGAATCTCAATTCCTTCGACCAGTGGGGCGTCGAGCTCGGCAAGCAACTGGCCGGCAAACTTGCCCCGTGCATTCGCGACGACGCGCCAACCGACGGACTCGATCCGTCGACGCGCGGGCTGATCAATCATTTGCGCCGTTTCCGGAGTGTCCGCCATGACTGAAGTCGTCATCATCGCCGCCGTGGCGAAAAACCGCGTGATCGGCAAGGACAACCAGCTGATCTGGAACATCCCCGAAGACATGGCGCACTTCAAGGCGCTGACCGCCGGCCACACGGTGATCATGGGGCGCAAGACCTGGGAGTCGCTGCCGCCGCGCTTTCGCCCCCTGCCCGGCCGGCGCAACATCGTGATCAGCCGGCAGGCCGACTACGCCGCCCCCGGCGCCGAACTGGCCGATTCGCTGGAAAATGCCCTGAAACTGGCGTCGACCGCAGCCACCGCTTTCATCATCGGCGGCGAACAGATCTACGCCCAGGCCATGGCGCTGGCCGACCGTCTCGAAATCACCGAAGTCGACCTCGAACCCGAGGGCGATGCGTGGTTTCCCGAGATTGCTACGGTCAACTGGAAAAAAACATCAAAAATCGAAGGTTCCGGCCACGCTTTCGTGACTTACCGAAAGCCGTAATTCGTCGTCACGGCGCAGTGGTCAGCCCGCTGCGCCGGACGACCAATCGCCCCGATCAGCGCACGCAATCGACGTAATAACGCCCATCGGCGCCCTTGACGAGTCCGTGCACATCAGTCTCGAAACCCGGGAAGCGCGCGTTGAATTGGCGAGCGAACTTGAGGTAGTTGCAGATCGTCCGGTTGAAGCGCTCACCCGGGATGAGCAACGGAATACCCGGCGGGTAAGGCGTCAGCAGCACAGCCGTGACGCGGCCTTCCAGTTCGTCGACCGGCACCCGTTCGATGTCGCGGTGCGCCATCTTGGCGAAGGCATCGGCCGGACGCATGGCCGGCACCATGTCCGACAGATACATCTCGGTGGTCAGGCGAGCGACGTCGTTCTGCTTGTAGACGCTGTGAATCTGCGTGCATAGATCGCGCAGGCCGACGCGCTCGTAGCGCGGGTTCTTCTGCACGAACTCGGGCAGCACCTTCCACAGCGGATGATTCTTGTCGTAGTCGTCCTTGAACTGCTGCAGCGCCGTGACCAGCGTGTTCCAGCGGCCCTTGGTGATGCCGATGGTGAACATGATGAAGAAGCTGTAGAGGCCGCACTTCTCGACGATGACGCCGTGTTCGGCGAGGTACTTGGTGACGATGGCGGCCGGAATGCCGAATTCATCGGCGAAATCGCCATCGACATCGAGGCCCGGGGTGATGATCGTCGCCTTGATCGGGTCGAGCATGTTGAAACCGTCGGCCAGATTGTTGAAACCGTGCCAGCGCTCGCCGGGTTTGAGCATCCAGGCATCGCGTTCCTCGATGCCTTCTTCCGACAGGTCATCCGGCCCCCAGACCTTGAACCACCAGCCGGCCCCCCACTCCTGCTCGACCTTGCGCATGGCGCGGCGGAAATCGAGGGCTTCGGCAATCGATTCCTCGACCAGCGCCGTGCCAGCCGGTTCCTCCATCATCGCCGCCGCGACGTCGCACGAGGCGATGATCGAATACTGCGGCGAAGTCGAAGTGTGCATCAGGTAGGCTTCGTTGAAGATGTCGCGGTCAAGCTTCTGGTTCTCGGCATCCTGGACCAGGATCTGCGAGGCCTGGCTGAGGCCGGCCAGCAGCTTGTGCGTCGACTGCGTCGAGAAGATCATCGACTCCTTGCAGCGCGGCCGGTCGGCACCGATGGCGTGGTAGTCGCCGTAGAAATCGTGGAAAGCGGCATGCGGCAGCCAGGCTTCGTCGAAATGCAGGGTATCGATCTTGCCGTCCAGCTCGTGCTTGATCTCCTCGACGTTGTAGAGAATGCCGTCATAAGTCGACTGGGTGATCGTCAGCACGCGCGGCTTGGCGCTCTTGTCGGTGATGAACGGGTTGGCAGCGATCTTCTTCTGGATGTTCTCCCAGAGGAATTCAGATTTCGGGATCGGCCCGATGATGCCGAAGTTGTTGCGCGTCGGCATCAGGAACACCGGGATCGCGCCGGTCATCATGATCGCGTGCAGGATGGACTTGTGGCAGTTGCGGTCGACGACGACGATGTCGCCCGGCGCCACGGTCGAGTGCCAGACGATCTTGTTCGAGGTCGAGGTACCGTTGGTGACGAAATACAGGTGGTCCGAATTGAAGATGCGCGCCGCATTGCGCTCGGAAGCGGCGACCGGGCCGGTGTGGTCGAGCAGCTGGCCGAGCTCCTCGACGGCATTGCAGACGTCGGCACGCAACATGTTCTCGCCGAAGAACTGGTGGAACATCTGGCCCACCGGCGACTTCAGGAAGGCGACGCCGCCCGAGTGGCCGGGACAGTGCCAGGAGTAGGAACCATCGGCGGCGTAATGAACCAGCGCCCGAAAGAACGGCGGCGGCAGCGAATCGAGATAGGCGCGGGCTTCGCGCTTGACGTTGCGGGCGATGAATTCCGGCGTGTCCTCGAACATGTGAATGAAGCCGTGCAGTTCGCGCAGCACGTCGTTCGGGATATGGCGCGAGGTGCGCGTCTCGCCATGCAGGAAGATGGGAATCTCGGCATTGCGGTTGCGAATTTCCTTGACGAAGGCGCGCAGCTCGGCCAGCGTCTCCTCCGGCTCCATGGCCAGCTCTTCGTCGTCGATCGACAGGATGAAGGCCGAGGCCCGGCTTTGCTGTTGGGCAAACGAGGTCAGGTCGCCGTAACTGGTCACGCCGAGCACCTCCAGCCCTTCCTTTTCGATGGCTGCGGCCAGCGCCCGGATGCCGAGGCCGGAGGTATTCTCCGAACGAAAGTCTTCGTCGATGATGATGACGGGAAAGTGGAAGCGCATGGTGAGTCCTTAAAATGCGGCGACCCGCCGCAGCGGGTCACAGAATAAGACGGTTTCGTTACTGCCTGAGGTCAAATCTTGGGCAGGGTGACACCTTCCTGCCCCTGGTATTTGCCACCGCGGTCCTTGTACGAAGTCTCACAAACCTCGTCGGACTCGAAGAACAATACCTGCGCACAACCTTCCCCCGCGTAGATCTTGGCCGGCAGCGGCGTGGTATTGGAAAACTCGAGCGTGACGTGACCTTCCCACTCCGGCTCGAAGGGCGTGACATTGACGATGATCCCGCAGCGGGCGTAGGTCGATTTCCCCAGGCAGACGGTCAGCACCGAGCGCGGAATGCGGAAGTATTCCATCGTGCGGGCCAAGGCAAACGAGTTCGGCGGAATGATGCAGACATCGGACTCAATCTCGACAAAAGACTTCGGATCGAAGTTCTTCGGATCGACCACGGTCGAGTTGATGTTGGTGAACACCTTGAATTCGCGGGCGCAGCGGATGTCGTAGCCGTAGCTCGACGTACCGTAGGAAACGATCTTCTGGCCATTCACCTCGCGCACGAGATCCGGCGAAAACGGCTCGATCATGCCGTGCTCTGCCGCCATGCGGCGTATCCATTTGTCTGATTTGATGGCCATTTTTCCCTGCTGCGGTGGACAAAAATAAAGGCGGGATTTTACCCGCCTTTATTGGCCCCAATGTGCAAAAAATTAAGTGTTTTGCACGACGATATTGGGGAATTTCGAGGTCATGTCCTTGGCCTTCTCGCCAATCTTGATCGCCACGCGCCGGGCAATGGCGCGATAGATCTCCGCCGTGCGCGAATCCGGGGCGCCGACCACAGTCGGCTTGCCGCCGTCGGCCATCTCGCGAATGGCCAGTTCGAGCGGCAGGCTGCCGAGGAATTCGACGTTGTAGTCGGCGCACATCTTCTCGCCGCCCCCCTCGCCGAAGATGTGTTCTTCGTGGCCGCACTTCGAACAGATGTGAATGCTCATGTTCTCGACGATGCCGATGATCGGGATATTGACCTTCTCGAACATCTTCAGCCCCTTGCGCGCGTCGATCAGCGCAATGTCCTGCGGCGTGGTGACGATCACCGCCCCGGTCACCGGCACCTTCTGGGCCAGCGAGAGCTGGATGTCGCCGGTACCCGGCGGCATGTCGACGATCAAATAGTCGATGTCGTTCCAGTTGGTCTGGCCGAGCATCTGGTCAAGTGCCTGGGCCACCATAGGGCCACGCCAGACCATCGGCGTCTCGACATCGACCATGAAACCGATCGACATCGCCTGCACGCCGTAGGCTTCCAGCGGCTCCATGCTCTGGCCGTCCTTCGATTCCGGTTGCTGGCCGGCCAGGCCGAGCATTTGCGGCTGCGACGGGCCATAGATGTCGGCATCGAGGATACCGACCCGGGCACCTTCCTGGGCCAAAGCCAGGGCCAGATTGACCGCGGTCGTGCTCTTGCCGACGCCGCCCTTGCCGGAAGCTACGGCGATGATGTTCTTGACCCCCGGCAACAGCTTGACGCCGAGTTGCACGGAGTGGGCGACGATCTTGCTGAAAACGTTGGCGGACACGTTGCCGACGCCCGGGATGGCGCGCACAGCGGCAATGACCTGCTTGCGAATGGCATCCAGCTGGCTTTGTGCCGGGTAGGCCAGTTCGATGTCAAACGACACGTCGTCGCCATCGATTTTCACATTCCTGACGGCCTTTCCGGTGACGAAATCCTTGCCGGTATTGGCGTCGACCGCAGCAGAGAGCGCAGCCTTGATTTGCTGTTCTGTAAGACTCATGAAAACTCCGGGTTGGGGGTGGGCAACGGGCAATACCCGAGTGATTTTGTCCAGTATACCCGAAACCGTTGTCGGAAATCAGCCCTGGTGGACGGTATCCAGACGGTAGCCCTGGCCATAAACGGACGACAGCATCAGCCCGCTCTCCCCGGACAGGCCGAGCTTCTTGCGCAAACGGCTGGCATGCGTGTCGACGGTACGCGTATCGACGCCGGCATCGCGCGCCCAGACGCTGGTCAGTAGCTCATCGCGCGACAGTACCCGGCCAACGTTATGCAACAGGATGACGGCCAATTCGAATTCACGCTGGGTCAGGTCGACATCGATGCCAGCCAGCCTGATGCGCCGGCCTTCCAGGTCAATCTCGATATTGCCGAACTGAATGGTGCTCGCACGCTGCTGGCGGCGGCGCAGCAGGGCATGAATCCGCGCCATGAATTCCATGTAGCGGATCGGCTTGGGGATATAGTCGTCGGCGCCGAGGCGGAGGATGTCGGAAGCCGCCTCTTCGTCGGTGCGGCCCGTACAAAAAATGACCGGGACGTCCCAGCCGCACCTTTCGCGCACATGACGGAGCACTTCATCGCCGCCAATGTCGGGCAGACTCCAGTCAATGACAAAAAAATCGAAAGCGCGTGTCTTGAGCGCCTCTATGCAGGAATTCCCGTCAGCAAAGACCTCCACCTGATGCCCCTCGCCCTTCAACAGCGCCTTGAGCACTTCAGATTGGCTTCTACTGTCCTCGACTACCGCAAAAATCATAACCCCTCCCATTTCTTCCTGATTCTGCTCCCTTCATCCGGCTTCGGCAATGACTCGCCAGTTGCGTTTTACCAACCCGCCACAGTGGTTTACGTTCCGTAACAATTGCCGGTGAAACGCAGGCCGGGGATTTGTGAATCGCCACCCTGCTTCCTCGCGGTAAAATTGCCCTTTATTTCCTCAGCCTCGCCCATCCATGCCGCGCAAAATACTCGTCACCTCCGCCCTGCCCTACGCCAACGGCGCCATTCACCTTGGCCACCTGGTCGAATACATCCAGACCGACATCTGGGTGCGTTTCCAGAAAATGGCCGGCAACGAATGCTGGTATGTCTGCGCCGACGACACGCACGGCACGCCGATCATGCTCCGCGCCGAAAAGGAAGGCATCACGCCGGAGGCGCTGATCGCCCGCGTCCATGGCGAACATTCGCGCGACTTCGCGGGCTTTGGCGTCGGCTTCGACAATTTCTACAGCACCAATTCGGATGAAACCCGCGATTGTGCCAACGATATTTACCTCAAGCTGCGCGCCGCCGGCCTGATCGATACGCGGACCATTGAGCAGTACTACGACCCGGTCAAGCAACTGTTCCTGCCTGACCGCTTCATCAAGGGCGAATGCCCGAAGTGTGGCGCCAAGGACCAGTACGGCGACAATTGCGAGTCCTGCGGTGCCGCCTACGCGCCGACCGACCTCAAGGAACCGTATTCGGCCATCTCCGGTGCCAAGCCGGAACTGCGCAACTCCGAGCACTACTTCTTCAAGCTGTCCGACCCACGCTGCGAGTCTTTCCTGCGCCAATACACGAGCCGCGACAACGGTGTGCTGCAGAGCGAAGCTGCCAACAAGATGCAGGAATGGCTGGGCGCCCCCGGCGAGAACAAGCTGACCGACTGGGACATCTCGCGCGACGCGCCCTATTTCGGCTTCGAAATCCCCGATGCGCCGGGCAAGTATTTCTACGTCTGGCTCGACGCACCGATCGGCTACATGGGTTCCTTCAAGAATCTGTGCAATCGCAACGGCCTCGACTTCAACGAGTATTTCAAGCCCGATTCCAAGACTGAGCTCTACCATTTCATCGGCAAGGACATCCTCTACTTCCACGCCCTGTTCTGGCCGGCCGAACTGCAACATGCCGGCTACAGGACACCGACCAAGATCTTCGCGCACGGCTTTCTTACGGTCGACGGGGCAAAAATGTCGAAATCGCGCGGCACCTTCATCACCGCCCAGAGCTATCTCGATACCGGCCTCAACCCGGAATGGCTGCGCTATTACTACGCTGCCAAACTGTCGGCGAGCATGGAAGACATCGACCTCAATCTCGAGGACTTCGGCGCCCGCGTGAACTCCGACCTGGTCGGCAAGTACGTCAATATCGCCAGCCGCTCGGCCGGCTTCATCACCAAGCGTTTCAATGGCCAACTGGCTCCGGCTGCCGCCGACCTGCCAGCCATCAAATCCATCCAGGAAGCCGCCGGCCGCATCGCGGAACTCTACGAAGCGCGCGAATTCGGCAAGGCCATGCGCGAAATCATGGCGCTGACCGATGCCGCCAATCAGTACGTCGATAGCGTCAAGCCCTGGGAACTGGCCAAGCAGGAAGGCAAGGAAGTCGAACTGCACGCGGCCTGCAGCAATACGCTCAACCTGTTCCGCCTGCTCACCGTGTTGCTGAAACCGATCCTGCCGGTGGTCGCTGCCAAGGTCGAGAAATTCCTCAACGTCGCGCCGCTCAACTGGACCGACACGCAAAGCCTGCTCGCCGCCGGCCACGGCATCAATGCCTACGAACACCTCATGACGCGGGTCGATGCCAAGCTCATCGAAAAGCTCGTCGAAGCCAACAGGGAATCGCTGGCACCGACGCCGGAGCAGCAGTCACCGCAGCGCCACGCCGAGCATCAGCAGAACGAAGTCAAGGCCGAAAGCCCGTGGGAGCCGTTCTGCAACATTGATGATTTCATGAAGGTCGACCTGCGCATCGTCCGCATTGCCAACGCCGAACACGTCGAAGGCGCCGACAAGCTGGTGCGCCTGACCCTCGATGTCGGCAACAACGAAACGCGCAATGTGTTCGCCGGCATCAAGGCCGCTTACGATCCCGCCCAGTTGATTGGACGACTGACCGTGATGGTCGCCAATCTGGCGCCGCGAAAGATGAAATTCGGGTTATCCGAGGGGATGGTTCTGGCGGCTTCGGACAGCGATGGCAAAAACCCCGGAATTTTCCTTTTGTCACCCGATTCGGGCGCTCAGCCCGGGATGCGAGTGAAATAAATCAATGCCGTCGGCAATGCTTGGCGCAGCACGGTTTCCCATGCTGCGCCGCAGCAAAATTGTGACATAACCTCAGGTATTACTTTAACTTAGCCAGCCAATCTAGCTACACCGTTTAGGCTTTTGGAACTATCCACAAAATCTGTGGATAAGTCTGTGAATGAATCGAGGGGTAAGTCGCTAAGTGACCGTTCCACAAGGATTTTCCTTACCCTGCCCGAATCTTGAGCTTAACACCAAGCAACTGATTTTAAACGATATTTAATTCGCCACCCCAATCTGGCAAATCTATCAGCCAAAAAGAAAAACGGGGTACCGAAACACGCCAACTCTGTGCATAAGTCAAGCCCTGACTTTCGCTTTGTCAAGACCTTTTGATAAATATCAATACAGTAACCAACCACCGACCACGCCCATGCTCAACCGATCCAATCGCCCACCCCGTCCGACACTGACCGGCCCGATATTTCTCTATGCGTTGGTCGACGTGGCCGGCCTGGCCTGCGTCGGCATTGGCGCCAGCTGGTTTGCTGCCGGCAAGGGCGCGATTCTGGCCGATTTTCCGACGTCGGCCGTGGAAGCCGTGGCGTGCACCGCCGGAGGCGCCGCCATCATGTTCTGGGCGGTGGCACGCATTCTGCGCGAGCTGGCCAAGCAGGCGCCGGAGATGAAGGCCAAGTTTGACACCTACATCGGCGAACAGCACCCCGACAAGGCCGGCAAGATACCGGACTGAGTGCCGGGTCAGTCGGGCGTCTTGCCGCTGGGTTTCAACCAGGAGGGCAATTCGCGGTCGCCGGCGTTTTCGATGATGTACTCGCGGACCAGGCGCCGGACAACCTGCGATGAGGTCAGGTCCTTGGCGGCACAAATCTCCTCGAAGATTTTCTTTTTCTGCGGATCGATCAGGATGGTCAAACGGGCAGTGCGCTTCTCCATGATTCACTCTTGTTTGTTTCGTATCACATCATATTAACATACGATTAACATTGACGATTAACGCAGTGCTCATATAATGCTGCGCTTACCTCTCGAGCGCGCCTCATGAAAATCGCCTTCCACCCCAAGCTGCTGGATTGCCTGCCGACCTATAACCGCACGCAATTCGGCAAGGACGTCGCGGCAGGGATCACGGTTGGCGTACTGGCCCTGCCGCTGGCCATGGCGTTTGCCATTGCCTCCGGCTGCTCGCCGACGGCGGGCATCTGGACAGCCATTGTCGCTGGCCTGATCACCTCGGCACTGGGCGGTTCGCGGGTGCAGATCGGCGGTCCGACCGGCGCCTTCATCCCCATTGTTTACGGCATCGTCGCCATCCACGGTTTTGCCAACCTCATGGGGGCCACCATCCTGGCCGGGGTTTTCCTGCTGGCCATGGGCCTCGCCCGCATGGGGCAACTGATCCGCTTCATCCCGGTTACCGTCGTCATCGGCTTCACCAACGGCATCGCCGTCGTTATCTTCCTCGCCCAGATCAAGGATTTCTTCGGGCTGCGCATCGACAACCTGCCGGCGGAGTTTTTCGAGCGCATCAAAATTCTCGCCGCCCACGCCCATACCGTTGACCTGCCAACCCTCGGCCTGGCTTCCGCCTGCTTTGCCTTCCTGCTCTCCTACAACCGCCTGGCCCAGCGCTTTGCCCTGCTGCGCCGGGCGCCGGGGCCGCTCGTCGTGCTGCTCGTCGGCACCCTGGTCTCCTACCTGTTCAACCTGCCGGTGGAAACCATCGGCAGCCGCTTTGGCGGCATTCCGCAGGAACTGCCCGGCTTCGGCCTGCCCGACATGTCGATTCACGATTTCGGCAAGCTCATTTCGCCGGCCATCACCATCGCCCTGCTCGGCGCCATCGAGTCGCTGCTCTCGGCGCGCGTCGCCGACAGCCAGATCGACGACCGTCATGACCCCAACCAGGAACTGGTCGCCCAGGGCCTGGCCAACATCGCCGCACCATTGTTCGGCGGCTTCGCGGCGACCGGCGCCATCGCCCGGACCTCGACCAACGTCAAGTCCGGTGGCCGGACGCCGATTGCCGGCATGGTCCACGCCGTCGTGCTGCTCGGCATCGTGCTGATTGCCGCGCCGCTCGCTGCCTATGTGCCGCTCGCCGCCTTGTCGGCCATCGTCATGGTCGTCGCCATCAACATGGGCGAATGGCACGAGTTCCTGGAACTGCGCCGCTACTCTTACAACTACCGGGTCATCCTGCTCGCCACCTTCTTCGTGACGGTGCTTTTCGACCTGACCATCGCCGTCGAACTGGGCATGGTGCTGGCCAGCCTGTTCTTCATCTACCGCATGTCGGAGCTGACCCGGATCGACCGCCTGCCGCTCAGCGAAGAAGCCGAGGAGCCGCAATTTCTCTACCCGGACGGCACAATGCGCGTCGCCGCCTGGCAACTGTTCGGCTCCTTGTTCTTCGGCGCGGTGAACAAGCTCGAAGAACTGCTCGATCCGCGCGAAGGTCATCCCGAGGTCGTCATCCTCGACATGACGCGCCTCATCCAGCTCGACACCACCGGCCTCGAGGGCCTCGAAAACCTCCGCGACAAGCTGGCGAAACGCGGCTGTACGCTGATCGTCTGCGGCCTCAACTCGCAGCCCGGCTCGCTGCTTTACCGCTCGGGCTTCATCGACGACCTCGGCAACGACAACGTGGTGACCGACCTGACCGAAGCCCTCAAACGCGCCTACATCCTGCTGCCCAACTTCATGGGCGGCTTTGAAGAAGACTATTGAAAAGGAAACATCATGAGCGGCTTGCCGAACTGTCCGAAGTGCAAATCCGAATATACCTACGAGGACGGCACCAACTACGTCTGCCCGGAATGCGCCCATGAGTGGAGCAAGGATGCCGGCGAAAGCGTCGAGCAGGCCCGCGTCTGGAAGGACGCCAACGGCAACGTGCTACAGGACGGCGACTCGGTCACCGTCATCAAGGACCTCAAGATCAAGGGCTCGTCGTCGGTCGTCAAGGTCGGCACCAAGGTCAAGAACATCCGCCTGATCGACGGCGATCACGACATCGATTGCAAGATCGACGGCATCGGCGCCATGCAACTCAAGTCGGAATTCGTCAAGAAGGCCTGATTTTCGGATTGCTACGGTCAACCGTAAAAAACGGCCAAAATTGAAATCCCGGGTTCGCCCGGGATCAGCGCCCCAGCCCCGCCGCCCAGGCTTCGGCCGCCGGCCGGACGATCTCTATCCACGGCCCGGGGTAGACCCCGATGCCGACGATCATGACGATGAGCGCCACCAGCACGGCCCATTCGCGCGGCCGCAGGTCGCTGGCGTTGGCGACTGCCGCCCGGCTCACCGGGCCGAAAAATGCTTTTCGATACAGCGACAGGAAGCCGCCGGCCGCGATGGCGAGGCCGAACAAGGCGGCCATGCCGGCCCCGGTGTGACTTTGCAGGGCGGCGATGATGAGCATGAATTCCCCGGGGAAGCTGCTCGTCCCCGGCATGCCGACGCCGGCCAGGCCGCAGATCATGAAGCCGGTGGCAAGCAGCGGCATGGTTTTGGCGACACCGCCGAGCGCGTTGACGTCGGTTGAGCCGGTGCGCTGACGCAGAAACTCCAACAGCACGAACGCCCCGCCGGTTGCCACCGAGAAGCTGAGCAATAAAGACACCGCGCCCTGCACCGCCTGCGCCGTGCAGGAAGCCAGGCCGAGCACGGCCAGCCCGACGTGGCAGATGCTGGCGTAGGCCAGACCGAGGCGCAGGTTGCTCTGGGCCAGCATGCCGACGGCGCCGTAGAGGATGGCCACGGTGCCCAGCCCGGCGAGCAGCCAGTGCAGGTCGAGCGCGGCTTGCGGGGCGAGCGGGATGGCGAAGCGGATCAGGCCGAAGGCACCGAGCTTCAGGCCGACGATCAGCGCCGTCAGCGAACCGGGCGCCGCCAGTGCGAACTGCGGCAGCCAGGTGTGGAGCGGGACGAGCGGCACCTTGACGCCGAAACCGAGCAGGCAGAGCAGGAAAACCGCCATTTGCGTAGCCCGCGGCAGCGGCGTGCCGAGCAGGACCGTCAGGTCGAAGGTCGGTACCGGCTGGCTGGTGGCGAGGATGACGAAAGCGATGAGCAGCGGGATGCCGCCGGCCAGCATGATCAGGAAATAGCGCGCCGCGGCCTGGGCGCTGCCGCCGGTAACGCCCCAGCGGCCGAGCAGGAAATAGAGCGGGACCAGCGTCAGTTCCCAGAAGACGAAGAACAGCGCCGTATCGAGAGCGCAGAAAATACCCAGCGTCGCCGCCTCGAACAACAGGAGCAGGCTGTAATGCAAGCGTGGCGCGTCGGGCACGGCGTTCCAACTGGCGACCAGCGAGCCGAGGAAAAGCAGCGCCGTGGCCGGCAGGAACAGCACGGAAATGCCGTCGACGCCGACCAGATAATGAATATTCAGGCTGGCGATCCACGACACCCGTTCGAGCAACTGGAAGCGCGCCCCGGACGGGTCGTAGGCGACCAGCGCAGCCGTGGCCAGGGCCAGCGTGACGAGCATGGCGAAAGCCACGACATGGCGCGTCGCCCGCGCCGGCAGCAGCCAGATTGCGGCGATGCCGGCCAGCGGCAGGGCGAGCAGCAGGGAGAGCAGCGGCAGGCTCATCGCACGAACCTCGCCGCGGCCGCCTGGCTGGCCGTTTCGGTCAGGTACAGCCAGGGTTCGGTGAAGAAACCGATGGCCAGCATGGCGGCCAGCGCGATGCCGCAGACGACGTACTCCATCGGCAAGGTGCGGTCGACATCGTGGCCGCCCGCTTTGGCCTGCGACAGGAAAGCCCGCTGGAAAGCCCAGAGCAGGAAGCCGGCCGCCGCCACGTTGCCGAGCGCCGTGGCCACCGTCGGCAGGGCGCCGAATTGGTCGATGGAGGCTTCGAGAATCAGGTGGGCGGCGTCGAAACCCGGCGTGCCGGGCATGCCGACGATGGCCAGGCCAAAGGTCAGGAAGGCGATGGCGAGGAAAGGAATGCGCTCGAACAGGCCGGAAAGTTCGTGCAACTCGGTCGTCCCGGTGCGGCGGAAAACGAAGCCGACGATGAACCACATGCCGGTCACCGCCAGCCCGAAGTTGGCAGCGAGCAGCATGGCACCCTGGATGCCCGACTCGTGCAGGCTGAACAGGCCGATGACGAGCAGGCTGGTATGGCTGACCACGGCGAAGGCCAGCAGGCGGCGCAGGTTGCTCTGCTGGAAAGCCAGCGCTGCCGTGAAAAACACCCCGGCCATGGCGAAACCGACGACATAGGGCTGCCAGGTGTGGACCGCCGCCGGGGTCAGCGGCAGGACGAAACGCATCATGCCGTAGATGCCGACCTTGGCGCCGACCATGAGCGCCGGGGCGACGGCAATCAGGCCGTGCTGCGCCATGTTGGGCAGCCAGCCGTGCAGCGGGAAGAGCGGCGTGCGCACGGCCAGGCCGTAGAACAGCAGGTAGAAGGCGGCAGTCTGGAACTTGCCGACCGGCACGGCGCCGACCAGGTCGAAGAGATCGAAGCTCCACCGGCCGCCGGTCGCCTCGGCGTGCCCCCAGCCGAGGACCAGACAACCGGCCGCGAAGAGCACCCAGCCGAAGGCCTGGTACTGGACGAAGCGCGCCAGGGCATGGATTTCGGCGCGCGACGAGGCCCAGCGCCGGAGCAGATAGACCACTGCCCACAATTCGAGGGCCGAGAAGGCGGCGAACCACGCCACATTGACCGTCACCAGCATGCCGACCAGCCCGGCCTCGGCCAGCAGCAGCACGGCAAACAGCCGGCCCGGCGAGATCATGCCGCGGCTCATGCCGTACAGCGTCATGAGCAAAGTGAGCAGCGCGACGAGCAGCAAAAAGAGCAGGCTCAGGCCGTCGACCGCAACGTGGTAGGCCAGCGGCGCGAAGCGTTCGGCCAGTTGCAGGGCAGGCAGGGTCGGGTCGATGTGGCTGACGGCGACGATGCAGAGCAGCAGTTCGCCGAGCGCGAAGACCTTGCCGAGCGTGACACCGGTTCGCCGCTCGTTGAGGGCATAGACGACAGCCGCGCCGAACAGCGGCAGCAGTTGCAGGGCAAGCAGCAAGGGCAGGCTGGCCTGCTCGGTCCAGAAGATTTCACTCAGGCCGCTCACAGGATCACCACGAAAGTCGCCATGACCGCCATCATCAGGTAGCGCGGCTGTTCAAGCAGATTTTCCAGCGTGCGCAGGTAGGCGCCGGCCCGGTGCATGAGCTTTTCAGCCGTGCCGCCCTTGCCGCGCAGGAGCAGGCGGTATTCGATGCGTTGCAGGACATCGGAGGCCGAGGCCAGCAGGCGCCCCGGCAGGCCGTCGGCAACGACCAGCGGGCGGTCGGCATGGACCGGCTTGCCCTGCCCCGGCTGACCGATAGCATGGTCGATGAAATGTTCCTCGAAGGCGTGGGCATCGCGGGAAAACGATGTCGTCGGCTGGACGAACAGCGTATCGGCCAGCTTGTCGAGCCAGAAACGTTGCAGGGCAGCGGTGTACAGCAGCTGGTTATGGCGCAGCCAGGCCGGCGGCGGGGGTGGCCGCTCACGGGTGATGACCAACCACGACGGCGCGACGAGAAACTGCCAGACCCGCCAGCCGGCATGCAGGCAAAGATGAACGAGGGCCAGCGTCGTCCAGCCCAGTCCGATGGCGACGAACATCAGCGAGACCTGGAACAGCGTGGCGAAGATCAGCGCCGACTTGACGTCGGTCTGCACCAGGCCGCACAGCCAGGCGTAGATGGCCGTCAGCGTGCCGGCGACGACGAGGCCGAACATGACGTCCGGCACCTGAACGAGCAGCGGTTCGAGGCGCAGCATCAAATAGACGCCGGCATGGACCATGACCGCGCCGTAGAAAATGGCCGACGACGGTGTCGGCCCCTCGAGCGCCTTGGTGATCCACGCCGAAAAGGGCAGTTGTGCTGACTTGGCGAGCGCCGCGATGACGAAACCGACGACCAGCAGCCGGTCATTGACGGCGCTGATCTGCGAGGCTTTCGACAGCAGGGTCCATTCGAAACCGCCGAGCCAGGTGGCGGCCAGGCCGAGGGCGAGGAGGAAGCCGGCATCGCCGCCGCGGTTGGTAATGAAGGCAAACAGGGCGTTGCCCGTCGCCACCGGCCGATGCCAGGCGTAGCCGATGAGCAGGAAGGACGAGGCGCCGCACATTTCCCAGCCGACGAAGGCGAGCAGCCCGTTGCCGGCAAGCAGGACGAGCTGGATGCCGGCCAGGAAGAAACTCAGCGCGATGAAATACCGGTGGAATCCGGCCTCGCGGTGCAGGTAATTGGTCGAGAAACGGATGACCAGCCAGCCGATCAGCGCCGTCAGCGTGCCCAGCGTCAGCGACAGCGGGTCGAGCATGAAGGAGAAGGTCGCCTCCCAGTTGCCGTTGCCGAACCAGTGGGCGAGGCGAAGGTGGCCGGGCGGGGCGTCGAGCAGCGCCAGGGCATCGATGGCGAGCAGCAGCACCAAGCCGCCGAACGCGGTGAGCGAGGACAGCCGGGCGGTCAGCGGCTCGGCGGCGTCGCCGGTGGCCGTGCCGAGCAGGACGCGGGCGGCGTTGATGACGACGGCGACGAGCGGCAGAGCCGGGACGAGCCAGATCCAGTTGGGGAGATTGGCGAGCAGGACCATCATTTGGACTCCTTGCAACTCGCCATCGTCGGGAGTTCTGCTCCCTCCCCTTCAAGGGGAGGGTTGGGGAGGGGATGGGTTTGCGGAGTTCCGTGCCCAAACCCATCCCCCTCCCTGCCTCCCCCTTGAAGGGGGAGGGGCATATTTGCCCTGGTCCCACCAAGAATAATCGCCGGCGCCAGCGCTTCCGACTCACCGGCGAACCAGTCGGCCGAGCGCCCGACCTGCGGCAGCACGGCCTTGCCCGACCAGGGCAGCCAGCCGCGGCGCGGGCAATACAGCTCGATTGCTACGGTCGACGGGGATTTTGCGGCCAAAATGATCCATTCGTTGTTGATCAGTTCCTGCAACGGCGGCTGCCGATTGAGGATGGCGGTCAGGCGCTCGGTGGTCTGCTCGACGACGACGAGCAGGCGCATCGGCTCGTGGATTTCGACCATCTGCCAGGGCAGGCCGGTGCGCAGGTCGGAATCGGCGCCTTCCATGACGCCGAACAGGCCGGTGATGTTGTGGGTGATTTTCGAGCCGCAGCCGAAACGTTCGTTGTCGACGGTCGAGAAATAGTATTCGAGGGCGATGCCGGCGCCGACCGGGCCGGCGGCAAGCAGGATGTCTTCGACAATTTTTCCGTCGTCATCGCTCGTCGGGTCGTAGGAAATCAGGAAGACGCGGCGATCGAGGAAGAGGCCGCGACTCATCTCGCGCCGGCCGATGAAGGCCGCCGCATTGTTGGCATGCCCCAGTTCGGGTCGCGCCTGGGAAATGTCGCTGGCCCGGCCGAGCATGTGCCGGCGGGCTTTCCACGGCGTCGGGCGAACCGGAGCCGAGGCCAGCCGCCGGCAGCGCTCGGCGGCATGGGCCCGGCAGGCTTCGCCGACCTGGGCGAGCAGCGTGTCGAGCGCCGTCTGGAAGCGTTCCGGCACGGTGTCGAGGTCGTACCATTCGACGCCGTCGTCGCAGGTGTTGTGCTCGGCACCAATGAACCAGCAGGTGTCGGGAATCGGCAAGCCGCGCTCGGCCAGCCCGGCGCGCACTTCGCGGCGATTGGCCATGGCCGCGAAAACCCGCGCATTCGGCCCGCCGTGCTTGCCCGAGCAGGCGCCGCAGTCGTAGGCCGAGAGGTGGGGATTGTTCTGACTGCCCGAGCCGTGGCCAAAGAACAGGACGAACGGGGCGAAATTGGCGGTCAGGCCGATCATGCGCAGGAAATCTTCGACGCACTTGATCTGCTCGGCGTCGGTCAGGCCCAACTGCGGCTGTTCCGGCGTCGCCTCGATTTTCTGCTCGGCGGTCAGGGCGAGGCGGGTCGGCAACCGGCCGTCGTATTGCTCGCGCCAGCGCCGGGCCGTTTCACCAAACCAGCCGGGGGCCAGGGTCGCCGCGGTCAGCGCAGCGAGCGCCGGCAGGCTGCCAAGGGCGGTCAGCAGCGGGCCGGCCACGGCACGCCGGCGCGTCGCCTGATAGAAGCGTTCGCGCCACTGCAAGCGCCGTTCGCGGCGGGCGGCACGCTTGCCTTGGTCGCTCTCTGCCCCGGCGACGCCCACTTCGCGGACGAGCCGGGTTGGCCGGATGACGACCGGGCAAAGCGCCGTCCTGCCGGCATCGTCCAGCCCCTGCCAGTAGATTGGCACGCCGAAGAAGCCGACGGCTCCGTAGGTGACGATGTCCGGCGCGACTTCTTCGAGATGGCGGCGCGTGCCCTCCTCGCGGTCGTCCATGCACATGACGACCTGGGCCGACGGCGCGGCCGGCGCTGTCCGCCGCGCATGGTTGGCGGTCAGCGCCGCGAAGAGCTGTTCGCGGTAATGGCGTTCATAGGCAAGCAGCCAGATCTGGCTGCGCTGCTCGGGGTTCAGGCTGGCGGCGCACTTCTCCAGGCGGCCGACTTCTTCCCGGCTCAAGGTTTCCAGGTCGGCCAGGGTCAGGCCGAGTTGGCGGCTCAGGGCGGCCTGTTGCCAGGCGACGCTATCGGCCTGCGCGCCAAGCATGGCCGGGGCGATGGCGGCAGCCAGATGGCGCCAGTCCTCGGCATCGACATGCTCGTGGCGGGCCTGATCGACCAGGCTGGCGGCGCGGCCTTGCAGCTCCTCGGGCAGCCAGGCCTGGTGCAGCGCGTCGCGAACGAGAAACTCCTCCGGTCGGGCGGCGTAGTGTTCGGGCAATTCGGCCAGTTGCAGCGGCCCGCCGGTCAGCCGGCGGAGCAGGTCGTCGCTGAGCAGGCGTTCGAGCAGGACGCGCACGGCGAGGTAATCGAGCATGGCCACCGGCGTGCCGTCGCCACGTCCGGGATGGCGCTCGCGCCAGAGGACCATGCCGGACCAGCCGGGCAACTCGAGGCTCAGGCGCTGCAGGTAGCCGGGCCACCGGCTTTCGTCGGCGATCAGGCGCGGCAGTTCTTCGAGCAGGACGTCGATCGGGCTGTCGGGGAGATGCAGGATTTCGTCGCGGACATTCGGCAACTCGTCCATCTCCCAGGCCAGATCGAAACCGGCACTGGCCCGCCAGGCGGCGAAGAAGCCCTGCCCCTGCGCCGGATTGCGCCAGGCTGCAACGCCGAGGTCGAGATGTGCCGCGAGGTGGCGCTGAAGGATGCTGCGGACGCGCTCGAGCACGTCCTCGCCGCTCAAATGTTCGAGCAGGCTGCGCCAGGTCCAGGACAGGCCGACCCGGCCGCACAGCTCGGCCCAGCGTGACTCGACCAGCGGCTGCCAGGCCGGCGCCGGGGCCTCGGCCGGCACTGCTACGGTCAACCGGGAAAAATGGCCAAAAATCAAATCGTCGGCGAGCGCCGTTTCGCGCTGCAACCAGTCCAGATGACCGGCATCGGGCGCCTCGCGGCCGGCCAGCAGGCTGGCGAGCAGGACGTCGCGCCGGCTCAGGGCGCGGAGCACGGGTTCATCGAGATCGGCGACGCCGGCATCGTCGAGGGCGGCATTCAGGTCGTCGGCGCTAATGCGCCCGCTGGCCAGACATGCGCGGAATGTCGCTTCCGGCCACCAGGCGGTCACCCCGGTCAGCGCCGACGCTGCCGACAGCGCCTCGGCAAAGGGCAGATGCTGGAAACCGTGCAACGTGTTGTGGTGGACGAAATCGCGGATTGGCGCCTGCGCCGGCAGGACGTGCGTCAAATGCTCGACCCAGTGGGCCAGGCGCTCGCGGATGGGCAGGTCGTGTTCGGCGTTCATGTCAGGAGACGAACAGTCGGGCGACCTGGTCGACACTGCCGGCGATCAGGTCGAGCAAAGGCGCCGGCCAGACGCCGAGAGCGACGATGCAGGCAGCCAGAATCCCGGCCGCGGCGGTTTCCGACCGGGTCATGCGCAGCAGGTCCATCGGCGGGCCTTTCAGACACAGCCGGCCGATCACGCGCAGGCTGTAGGCGGCACCGATGAGCATGGCCAGGCACAGGATGAGCACCCAGCCGCCCCAGCGCTGATAACCGCCGACCAGCGCATGCAGCTCGGCAATGAACCCGGCGCTGCCCGGCAGGCCGATCGCGGCGAGCAGGGCAAAGGCGGTGAAGAAGGCAAAGCGCGGCGCCTTGCCGAGCAACGAACCATAGTCGGCCAGATCGCGGCTGTGCGTGCGCTGGTAGAGCAGGCCGACGATCAGGAAGAGCAGGCCGGCGGTCAGGCCATGCGCCACCATCTGCATGACGGCACCGGTCAGGCCGGTAACGTTGAGCGTGGCGATGCCGAGCAAGACGATCCCCATGTGCGAGATCGACGAGTAGGCGACCATGGCTTTCAAGTCCTGCTGGCGCCAGGCCAGGATGCCGCCGTAAAGCAGGCTGATGAAAGCGATGACGACCAGCCAGTCCTGCGTTGCCAGCAGCGCAGCGGGCAGCGTTTCGGCGGCGCGGATCAGCCCGTAGGCGCCCATCTTGAGCAACACCCCGGAGAGCAGGATGGACACCGGGCTGGGCGCCTCGACGTGGGCCAGCGGCAGCCAGCCGTGCAGCGGGAAGACCGGCATCTTGACGCCGAAGCCGATGAAGAAGCCGGCGAAAATCAGCAGTTGGGTGTTGAGCGGCAGGCCACGGCCGCCCTCGGCCATGTCGGCCATGGCGAAACTGTGGCCGGGCGCCGCGTCATAGAGAAAGAGCAGCGCGACGAGCATGAACACCGAGCCGCCCAGCGTGTACAGAAAGAAATTGAGCGCCGCGCGCTGGCGGTTCGGCCCGCCCAGCCGGTCGATCAGGAAGAACAGCGGGAGCAGCGTCGCCTCCCAGAAAACATAAAAGAGAGACCAGTCGCGCGCCGTAAAGACGCCAAACATCGCCGATTCGAGCAACAGCACCAATACGAAATAGAGCCGTGCCCCCGCTTCCATGCGCCGCGACATGAGCACGGCGATCATCGAGAGCAGCGCCGTGAGCAGCACCATGGCCAGCGAAATGCCGTCGACCCCGAGCGCGAAATAGGAACCGAGCCGGCGATTCCAGGCCCGGCTTTCGAACATCTGCAACGCCGGCCCGGCCGCATCGAACTGCCCAGCCAGCCACAGCGCATAACCGAGCGCCGCCAATGCGAAAGCCATCGCCACCTGCCACAGCGGCAGGGCGCGGCGCACCGGCAGCACGGCGAGCAGGAGCGCCCCCACGACCGGCAGAAAAACCAGCACCTTCAGCATCTCCCGGCCCCTCCGCCAGTCTGCTCGGCGATCATTATTTTCATAAGCGGATTATGCCAGCGCCCCGGCCATTCATGACAAGCCCGGCCGCCTTCCACCCCACCTCCGAGGACCGGAATACCTGTTTGACACGGCATGTCGGCTTCGTTAAATTGCCCTTTCCTCCCCAACCCGCAAACCATTCAATACAAGGAGTTCCCCCATGGCCGTTCTCGTTGGCAAGCAAGCCCCGGATTTCACCGCCACCGCCGTTTATGGCAACAATGAAATCAAGGAACTGAAGCTCTCCTCCTTCAAGGGCAAGCCCGTTGTCCTGTTCTTCTATCCGCTCGACTTCACCTTCGTCTGCCCGTCCGAACTGATCGCCTTCGATCATCGCCTGGAAGAGTTCAAGCAACGCGGCGTCGAAGTCATCGGCGTTTCCATCGATTCCCAATTCACCCACCTGGCCTGGAAGAACACCGCCATCAAAGACGGCGGCATCGGCCAGGTCGGCTATCCGCTGGTCGCCGACGTCAAGCACGACATCTGCCGCGCCTACGACGTCGAACTCGAAGCTGCCGGCGTCGCGCTGCGCGGCTCCTTCCTGATCGACAAGACCGGCGTGGTCATGCACCAGGTCGTCAACATGCTGCCGCTCGGCCGCAACATCGACGAAATGCTGCGCATGGTCGACGCCCTGCAATTCTTCGAAGAACACGGCGAAGTCTGCCCGGCCGGCTGGAACAAGGGCAAGCCCGGCATGACCGCGTCGACCGAGGGTGTCGCCGCCTATCTGGCCAAGAACGCCAAGAAGCTGTAAATCGCGCATTGGCCCACCGGCAGGGCATCTGCGACAAAAACCCGGGCGCAAGTATGGCTCGGGTTTTTTTTATTGTCGTTTTACGAAATTACAGGATAAAATTTGCCGAATTTGTAATTTCAGCGAAGACTAAATCATGGCCGATTCCGAATATCTCAGCACCCGGCAAGCAGCCCTTCGTCTGGGTGTTTCCTTGGGCACCGTTCAGAACATGGTTGAAAGCGGTGCCCTCGAAGCCTGGAAGACGGCCGGCGGACACCGCCGCATTCCGGTGGCGTCCGTCGATGCCCTGCTCGCCCGTCGGCGCAACCTGACGCCGAGCGCCCAGGAATACAACGGCCAGATCGAGATCCTCGTCGCCGAAGACGATCTGACGCTGCAAATGCTTTACCAGATGACGGTCGACAGCTGGAACCTGCCGGTCAAACTGCGCATCGTGGCCAACGGCTTCGACGGCCTGCTGCAAGTCGGCCAGCGCGTTCCCGACATCCTCATCGCCGACCTCATGATGCCGGGCATGGACGGTTTCGAGATGATTCGCCGCCTGCGTGCCAACACCGACCTGGCGCGCATGGACATCATCGTCGTCAGCGCCATCGACCGCGACGAAATTCTCGAACGCGGCCTGCCCTCCGACATCACGGTTTTTGGCAAACCGATTCCATTTCATGAAATCAAGGGCTTCGTCCTCGGCCGGCTGGCAGCCCGCCAGCGCAGCAGCTAAAAAAATTGCCGCCACCCGTTTGCAGAGATCGGGCGGACGGCAAAACTGCACCGCAATCCCGTCGATTCATAAAAATATTTCAGGAGACACACCATGGGATTTTTTGGCAACAGCGGCGCCCTCGACAAAATTGACCGCGACATCGCGGCAATTGCCGATGGCAGCGCCGACCTTTCACACTCGGTAGGCAATACCGGAAACGACTCGACCGGTCGCATTTCCGGCAACATCAACCGCTTCTTCAGCCGGGTGCGCGGTCTCATCTCGCACGCCCGCGAACGCAGCGTGAGCATTGCCGCCGATGCCGCCCGGATGAACAGCCTGGTTCAGCAGACCGACGATGCCGTGCGCCGACAGGAAGCACTGGCCGCCAACGTCTTCGAGTCGAGCAACATCGTGAACCAGGCGGTCGGCGAAGTGGCACGGAATTCCGACGCGATTCAGTCCTCGACCCAGAACAATCTGGATCTCGCGCAGCGCTCGCTGGAGCAGATGGAGACCGTGGCTTCGACCATGCGTTCGACCAACGAACACATCGAGCACTTCTCGTCGACGGTGGCCGAACTGCACACCAATTCGATGAAGATCAACCAGATCGTCTCGCTGATCAACGATATTTCCGACCAGACCAACCTGCTGGCGCTGAACGCAGCCATCGAAGCCGCCCGGGCCGGCGAAGCGGGTCGCGGCTTCGCCGTGGTCGCCGACGAAGTGCGAAAGCTGGCCGAAAAAGTCAAAACCGCAACCCAGGTCATCGGCCAGAACACCCAGTCGATGATCAACCTCGTTTCCGACACCTCGGCCAAGACCCAGACCATCGTCGGCGAAGTGACCCGCGCCAACGGCTACATCGAAACCTCGGCCACCGACCTGACGACCATGGTCAGCGATTTCAAGCAAACGACCGAACAGTTGTCATCCATCTCGACCGCGATCTACAACCTGCGTGAAAGCAACCAGACCATCCACAGCGAGGTTGAAGGCATCCGCGATCACTCGCGCGACATTTCGGGACGCATGAAGCAGTGCCTGGAAAGCGCCAAGACCCTGCGCGAATCGACCGAAGACCTGCAATGCACGCTGGCCGATTTCCGCACCGGCAACAGCATGTTCGACACCCTGCACGACAAGTGCGCCGACTTCCGCGACAACGTCGTTGCCGTGTTGCAAAAACTCAACGACCGCGGCGTCAATGTTTTCGACCAGGCCTACAAGGACATTCCCGGCTCCAACCCCAAGCGCTACACCACGGCCTACGACAGCCAATGTGACGCCGAACTGACCCGCATGTACGACGACCTGCTGCGCGACGTGCCCGGTCTGACCTATTCGCTGGCAGTCGATACCAATGGCTACGCGCCGGCCCACAACGGCATCTTCTCCAACCAGCCGAGCGGCGACCCGGTTGTCGACCTCGCCAAATGCCGGCACAAGCGCATCTTCAATGACCCGGTCGGCCTCAAGCTGGCCAAGAACCAGAAGCCCTCGCTGTTCCAGACCTACGTCCGCGACACCGGCGAAATCCTCGCGGATCTCTCGATGCCCATCCTGATCGGCGGCCGCCATTGGGGTGCCGTGCGTATCGGCTTCAAGACCGATCTGGTGAAATAGCCAGCAGGTTGGCGCCGTTCGGCGCGCCATCGCCCTGATAAGAAAAAGCCTCTTGCATGTCCATGCAAGAGGCTTTTTTCGTTATCCGGCCATAACCGCCGGGTCGCATCCGGCGGGATGCGTCAGGCGCCCATCCTGCGCCGACGCGCCATGGCACCGACGATGCCCAGTCCGGCAAGCAGCATGGCGAAGGATTCGGGTTCCGGAACAGCCGCCACGCTGATGTCGAGGAAAATATTATTCTTTTCGATAAACGCGTAGCCGCTGTTGGGAACATAGGCGCCGAGGATATTGTCGATGCTGACCGCAGCCTTGCCGGTGGCAAGCTGACCGATGCTGGCCGATGCGGTCCAGTCCGTCGTCGCCAGATTGGCGAAGGAACTGCTGGTGACATCGAGCGGCACGGCGGATGCAATGCTGTTACTCAAATTCACGTTGGCATTGACCAGATCCTGAACGCGCAACTGTCCGAGAACGGCCACTTCGTTACCCGCGCCGATCTTGAAGTAATCGCCCTTTTCGATCAGGTTGAAACCAGTCAGCTGGTAACCGGCGTCAGCCGTAATGGTCAGGGCGACGGTCGAATTGGTGAAGTCGAAACCGGACCCCGTTTGGGCGGAAAAACCCGGGGTTCCGCTCGGGGAAAAGGCCAGATCGCCGGAAGCGGTCAGCATCGGCGTACCGAACAGGCCAAGCAGCGAGTCGTCGAAGCTGATCGAGTAGTTGCCGGCATCCAGCGTCTGCGTTGCCGCCAGCGCACCGGTAGAGATCAAGGCTGTGGCGACGAGCGCGGCCAGCGGTTTTAGTTGATTGAACATGAGTGCTCCTGCAAAGAAGTAGCGGGGGAATGAATGCTTGCATTTGTCATACAAATGGAATGCAATACTATCAGCATAAATCCCAACGTCAATATTACTTTAGCAAGACAGCATGTCGCAATTTGACGACAAGCATTTAATTTAATTGACTATTTTAAAGAGTCGCCCAAAACGTGCTGCGCCGAAACGCTTCACAATAATGACAATGTCACTCGCGAAAAATCAGCGCATCCAGTCCGCCGGGAAACTGCGCATCCGGGATTGGATGACTCAGGCGAACAGCGCCCGCAGCTCTTCCTGGTAGTCGACGGCCTCAGGCGTACCCTCGGCCGGCGCCCACGGTGCCCGTTCGGCTTCGGCAATCGGCACGTAGGGGCCGGCCTTGGCTTCGAAGAAGACGGTACCCGCGGCCAGGGCGACAACCGTATGGAAAACGCCATGCGGAATGTCGATGCCAATCGCCTCGCTACCGGCTTGCAGGACGATGCTACGGTCAACGGGATTTTCTGCCCGAAATATGACAATGCCAAGACGCCCCCGAACAACGAGCAGGGTTTCATCCTTGCCGGGATCGAGATGGCGATGGGGCGCGACATACGATCCGGGCTCCATGGCAACCAGCAAGCGGTGGGCTGGATAAGCATCCCCCGGATGAAAGTTGCGATTCTTGCGCCGGCGAGGCGCCAGCTCGGCCTCGGCGGTCAGGTCGTCGAGCAGGGTCCGGTCGATCAGCGTCGTCACGAATAGATGATTTCGACGTTTTCCGGCTGCAGCCAGCCGGCCAAGGCTTCGAGCAAGGCGTCGTCGAGGCGGACGCGCAGGGCGTTGCCGAGTTGCAGTTCGCACTCGGCGTCGGCGTTGCGGTAACGCACGCGCACCGCCGCCGAACCGGGCGCAAAAGGCGTCAACAGCGATTTCAGTTTGCGGGCATCGGAATTGCCGTTCATTTTGAGCAGCAGATGTCGGGCAAAACGGGCGCGGGCTTCGCCCAGCGTCATAAGCTTGTCGGCGGTCACGCTGTTGCCGCCGGAAAAGTCGTCGTAACGCACCTTGCCTTCGATGATCAGCACTTCGTCGGTAACGATCTTGGTGCGTTCGGCTTCGAACAGTTCGTTGAAGACAGTAACTTCGATCATGCCGGTGCCGTCGTCGAGCTGGACGAACAGCATCTTGCCGCGCCGGGTCATCTGGGTGCGCACCCCGACGACGACGCCGGCCAGCGTGGTCAGCTCCTTCGAGGGTTCCAGCCTGTTGAGCGGGCGGCGCACGAAGCGCGACAGTTCTTTCTTGCAGGTGTTGTACGGATGACCGGAGAAGAAGAAGCCGAGCGCCGTCTTCTCTTCCATCAGCAGGGATTTTTCGTCCCACGGCCGAACGTTGACGTATTCCGGCGCGTGCTCGTCGGCCACATCGCCGATGTCGAACAGGCTGGTCTGCATGGCATTGCGTTCCAGTTGCTCGGCAAAGTCCATGGCGATGCCAACCGTCGCCAGCAGCTTGGCGCGATCAGCGCCTTTGCCCGGCGCGACGAGCGGCGCAATGGCGTCAAACGCACCGGCCTTGATCAGCGCCTCGGTGGTCCGGCGATTGACCATGCGCTTGTCGCAGCGCTGGCAGAAATCGAACAGGTCCTTGAACGGCCCGCCCGTCTCGCGGGCCTTGAGGATGACGTTGACCGCCTGCTCGCCGGTACCCTTGACCGCCCCCAGGCCGTAGCGGATGGTCCCACGGTCGACCGGCTCGAAACGGTAATTCGAGACATTGACGTCCGGCCCGAGCACCTTGATCTTGTTGGCGAGGGTGTCTTCGTAAAAGATCTTCACCGAATCGGTGTTGTCGAGATCGGACGACATCGTCGCCGCCATGAAGGCCGCACAATGGTGGGCCTTGAGCCAGGCGGTGTGATAGGTGACAACGGCGTAGGCGGCGGTGTGCGACTTGTTGAAGCCGTACTCGGCGAACTTGGTCATCAGGTCGAACAGCTGCTCGGCCAGCGCCGGGTCGTAGCCTTTCTCCTTGGCACCGGCGGCGATGGTCTCGCGGTGCTTGGCCATTTCCTCGGCCTTCTTCTTGCCCATCGCCCGGCGCAGCATGTCGGCACCACCGAGGGTGTAGCCGCCGATGATCTGCGAGATCTGCATGACCTGTTCCTGATACACGATGACGCCGTAGGTCGGCGACAGGCAGGCGGTCAGGTCGGGGTGGAAATAGTCGATCTTCTGCTGACCCTTCTTGCGCAGGATGAAGTCGTCCACCATCCCGGAACCGAGCGGGCCGGGACGATAGAGCGCGAGCACAGCGATGATGTCTTCGAAACGGTCGGGCGCCAGCTTCTTGAGCAGCTTCTTCATGCCCTCCGATTCAACCTGGAAGATCGCCGTGGTGTTGGCGTCCTTCAGGATCTGGTAGGCCGCCGGGTCCTTGAAGCCAAGCGACATCAGGTCGAGCTTCTCGCCGGTCATCCGGCGGATGTACTCGACAGCCAGCTCGATAATCGTCAAGTTGCGCAGGCCCAGGAAGTCGAACTTGACCAGGCCGACCTTCTCGACGTCGTCCTTGTCGAACTGTGACACCGTCGACGCATCGCTGCCGGTGGCCTGATAGATCGGGCAGAAATCGGTGATCTTGCCCGGCGCGATCAGCACGCCGCCGGCGTGCATGCCGACGTTGCGGGTCAAGTCTTCGAGGCGACCGGCCAGGTCGAACAGTTCGCGGATGGTCTCGCCATCCCCGTCGCCTTCCATCATCTGCTTGAGCTGGGGCTCCTGTTCCAGCGCCTCGGCCAGCGACACCGGCTTGTTCTGGACGATCGGGATCAGCTTGGAAATACGATCGCACATCGAGTAAGGCAGGCCGAACACCCGGCCGACGTCGCGGATCACCGCCTTCGACGACATCGTACCGAAGGTGGCAATCTGACTGACCGCGTCCTCACCGTAGTGCTGGCGCACGTATTCGATCACCCGCCAGCGGTTGTCCTGGCAGAAGTCGATATCGAAGTCGGGCATCGATACCCGTTCCGGATTCAGGAAACGTTCGAAGAGCAGCGCGTACTCCAGCGGGTCGATGTCGGTGATGCGCAGGCTGTAGGCGACCAGCGAACCGGCGCCGGAACCCCGGCCCGGCCCGACCGGCACGCCGTTGTTCTTGGCCCAGTTGATGAAGTCGGCCACGATCAGGAAGTAACCTGGGAAGCCCATCTGCAGGATGGTCTTGCACTCGAAGACGAGGCGCTCGTCGTATTCCGGCCGGCGCTGGGCGCGCACTTCGGGGTCCGGATACAGCTCGGCGAGGCGAACCTCCAGCCCTTTCTCCGCCTCATCGACGAGATATTCGCCAATGGTCATGCCCGGCGGGATCGGGAAATCGGGCAGGAAGTTCTTGCCCAGCGTCATCGTGATGTTGCAGCGCTTGGCGATTTCCAGCGAATTTTCCAGCGCCTCCGGCAGATCGGCGAACAACTCGGCCATTTCCGCCTGGGTCTTGAAATACTGCTCCTCGGTATACAGCTTCGGGCGCCGCGTATCGCCGAGCACGTAACCTTCGGCGATGCAAACGCGTGCCTCGTGGGCACGGAAATCGTCGCGGTGCATGAACTGGATCGGATGCGTGGCGACCAGCGGAATCCCCGTTTCGCCAGCCAGATCGGCCGTCTGCTGAACGATGGCCTCCTGCTGCGCCTGGCCGTAGCGCTGCACTTCCAGGTAAAAAGCCCCGGGGAAAATCGCTTCCCAGGCCTTGGCCCGCTCACCGGCCAGGTCGAAATTGCCGTTCAGCAGCGCTTCGCCGACATCGCCCAGATGCGCGCCTGACAAAGCAATCAACCCGTCGCAGCCAACCTCGCCAAACCACTCGCGATTGAGTTCTGCCCGGTCACGCCGGCCTTCGACCAGATATGCCTTGCTCAGCAGCTGGCACAACTGCTTGTAACCGGCGTTGTTGCGCGCCAGCAGCAGCAGGCGACAGGCATCGTCCGGGGATTCCGGATTGGCGATCCAGACATCCGCCCCGGCAATCGGCTTGACCCCCTTGCCACGCGCCCCGGAGTAGAACTTGACGAGGCCAAACAGGTTGCCCAGATCGGTCAGCGCCATGGCCGGCATACCGTCGCCCGCCGCACGCTTGACGGCATCGCCGATGCGCACGATGCCATCGGTGACGGAGTATTCGGAATGGAGGCGGAGGTGGACGTAGCGCGGCGAATTCATGGCCGACATTTTACCGCGCCCGCCCGGGTGCTTCCTGTTTAGATGAGCGCCGGCCGACTATCCGGCTCATGTCTGACACTTTGCCGACCAAGGCCCGACCTTGAAGCTAGCGGGGGGATTGCTACGGTCAACCGGAAAAAATGGCCAAATTTGAAATATTTGGCGCGCCGCAAAAGGGGCCTGGCTCGATTTGATTCAATGGCCCCGCCGAAGCGGGACCTATACGACCTGAGCAGCCTCAGGAGGCGCGCCGGCGACTCACCGCCAGGCCAAGAAAAGCCAGACCGAACAATGCCCAGCTTGACGGCTCAGGCAGCGCGGCCAGGGCCAAGTCGGCCATCACGGCATGACCGGCGGTCGTTGGGTGGATGCCATCCCAGAAGAAATAGCGGTCGGCATCATTGGCGATGCAGTTCGGGCTGGCCAATTGGTCAGCACAAGCATCCGTCGCGTTGCTCAGACCATAAGCAGCCGGATTGCCGACGATGTCGCGCAGGCCGGTGTAGGCATCGAACAGCACGATGTCGTCCATGACGCTATCCGGCAGGTAGAAATCGAGCGCACCGAGCAACGCCTGATTCATGCCGGCGACAATGGCGCTGGCCCCGGCCGAGGCATTCGGCCCCTGTGCGGTGATGGCTGGCACCAGACCGAGATCGGTAATATTCCACAGCATGAAATGCTCGGCGCCACTGCCCGCCAGCCCTGCCACCATGCTGACGATGCCCTGAACGTAACTCGCAATCAGGGCATTCGCTTCCGTCACGAAGCCTGCGCCATAGAGTTCGAGGACATCGCGGGCATCGTTGCCGCCACCTTCGATGACATAAAGCGTATTGGCGCTGACCGTATTGCCGCTCAAATACATGCCCATCTGCGACACCAGGCTCGGCACGCTGCCGTCGGAACCGACGCGGGCACCGCCAAAAGCGTAGTTATTGCCGCCGAGCAACGAGGGGGTCAGGCTCATGCCCAGGCTGCTGGCGAAATATTGTGTCCATACCGGCCCGTTGGAATAAGTGCCGGAAACATAGGGAAACGTCGGCACCAGCGGGCCATCGAACGGCGCGGCGGTACGGGCGCCACCATAGTAGGTGTTGGCCAGGATGGCGTTGTTGCCGCTATCGGCCAGGCTGTCGCCAAAAACCACCAGGTTGCTGAACGGCAAAGCCCAGGCCGTGCCGATGGTGGCCGTCACCAGCGAAATCGCTACCAGCCAGCCTTTAATTTTTCTTAGCATTGAATTTCTCCTTTTTATTCAAGGCATGGAAACCATGAACACAAACCCATGGAAAAAGCGACCCGCCGCCCCTTTTTGTCCACTGCCGATGACCGCATCCTAACTCGAGAACAATGGCATCCATTCATCAAAATGTCACATTTCAACAGCGGCTCACGGCAAGCATCTGGCCTGTCAGGGCACCCTGCGCTACGCTATACGCTTAAACAAAAATCAGGAGATGAACCATGAACGCCACCGCTGAAGCCCCTCTCGTCCTGCGCCAGGATCGCGCTGATGGACTGACCACTCTGACCCTGAATCGGCCCGGCCAGTTCAACTCGCTGTCGAAGGACATGCTGAGCGCCCTGCAGGCCGAGCTGGATGCCATCGCCGGCTCGAACGACGTGCGCGTCGTCGTCATCGCCGGGGCGGGCAAGGCCTTTTGCGCCGGCCACGACCTCAAGGAAATGCGCGGCAATCACAGCAAGGAATTCATGCAGGCGCTGTTCAAGCAGTGCGGCCAGCTCATGCTGAGCATCACGCAAATGCCGCAGCCGGTGATCGCCCGCGTGCACGGCATCGCCACGGCTGCCGGCTGCCAGCTGGTGTCAATGTGCGATCTGGCGGTCGCCGCCGATGTCGCCAGGTTCGCCGTGTCGGGCATCAACGTCGGGCTGTTCTGCTCGACCCCGGCCGTCGGCCTGGCCCGCAACCTCGGTCGCAAGGCGGCGCTCGAAATGCTGCTCACCGGCGAGTTCATCGACGCCATGGAAGCCAAGGCCAAGGGCCTGGTCAATCGCGTCGTGCCGCTCGACGCGCTCGATGCCGAAATCGAGCGTCTGGCCGGCAACATCCTGGGCAAGAGCGCCGTCGCCATCCGCATGGGCAAGGGAATGTTCTACAAGCAGCTCGAAATGGGCCTGAGCGAGGCCTACGACTACGCCGGCGAAGTGATGGCCTGCAACATGATGAGCGAGGATGCCGGCGAGGGCATCGACGCTTTCATGCAGAAGCGCAAGCCGGAATACAAGGGCTGCTGATCACCCGGCCGGCTGCCAGTCGACCGGCAGCAGGTCGCGGGCCGGTCGGCCGATGTAGTAGCCCTGGGCGCGCTGTACCTCCAGCCCGATGAGTTCCTCCAGCACCTCGGCCGACTCGACATACTCCGCCACCACGGTGATGCCCATGTCGCGCGCCAGCGAGCGGATGCTGACGACGAAGGTGCGGTCCTTCTCGCTGTTGAGCATGTTGGCGATGAAATCGCCCTCGATCTTGAGGTAGTCGATCGGGAAGCGGCGCAGGTAGTGGAAGGACGAGAAGCCGGAACCGAAATCGTCGATCGCCAGCTTGAAGCCATCGCTCTTCAGATCATTGAGGAAGCGCTCGAGCAACGACAGGTTCTTGACGGTGTCGCGCTCGGTGATCTCGAAAACGATATTGCTCGGCGAGATACCGCTCTTCGCCACGACACGCCGCAAGTCGCGGGCGAATTCGTTGAAGACGAGGGCGCGCGGTGAGAGGTTGATGAAGACTTCGCCGGCATGGCCCTGGGCCGCAAGAATATCCAGGGCCTGTTCGATGACCAGCATGTCGAGACGGTGGATGACCCCGATCTTCTCGGCGATTTCGACGAATTCGTCGGCGCGGATGATCCTGCCATCCAGTTCGATCCGCGACAGGACTTCGTAGGCGACGATCTTCCGTTCGGCAATGCCGAGTATGGGCTGGAAGTACGGCACAACGCGCTTGGCCTCGATGGCTTCGAGGACCATGACGCTCTTCTGGGTAATGTCGCGGAAGACCGAAACGATGTCGTCCTGGCTCGGCACGGCAACCTGCCCCTTGCCCGCCCCCTTGGCGCGATACATCATGTTGTCGGCGAAGAGCAGCAGGTCCTTGGCGTTGTCGGCGTGCTCCGGGAAGACCGCCAGTCCGATCGAGGCCGTCCCGCGAATAGTTGCTTGTTGCGGCGTCGTCACCTCCAGCGACTCGATGGCCAGACGGATACGCTCGGCGACCATGACCACCGAATCGACATCGGCCTCCGGCAACAGCACGACGAACTCGTCCCCGCCGTAGCGCGCCAGAATGTCGCCATCGCGCAAGGCGTTCTGCACCTGGCGGGCAAAGCGCTGCAGGTAGGTATCGCCGACGATGTGACCGTAGTTGTCGTTGATCAGCTTGAAATTATCGAGGTCGATGAGCAGCAGGCCGAAGCTGTAGCCGTGACGCTGGGCGCGGCCGACTTCATAGAAACTCAGCTCCCAGAAAACGCGCTGGTTGAACAGGTCGGTCAGCGGATCGCGGGTGGCGTAGTACTCGAGATCGCGGGTGTATTTGTAGATCGCCTTGACCGAGCCGACGACGTTGAGCAGGGTGGACAAAACGCTTTCCATGACCAGGTAACGCGTCTCGTCGTCGAGCACGCCGGCATGCACGCCAATGCCGACGATGCCGCCGATCTTCGGCTTGTCGACGAAGAAGGATTTGACGCGTAGCGCCACATCCTCTTCCGACAAATCGATCGGCTCGCCGAGTTGGCTCGAGACATGGTGATGGATGTTGCAGGCGCCGATGTCGCCGAAGGTCGGCAAACCGGCCAGTTCCTGGCGAATATGCAACTCCATCATGCTGCGCGTGCGCTCGGTCACCGGCCCCCGCCAGAAAACCTCCAGGTCGAACAGTTCGTCGTCGATCTTGAAAATGGAGAACAGCGTGTGCGCCGGCAGGATGCTGTTGATATCGACGAGCAGACGGCCAACGTAATCACGCCAGTCGCGCACGACATCGGAGGTAATAACAAACTTTTCGAGGAGGCCGATCTCGAAGGTCAGGATTTCCTTGTCGACCGCGATAGTCCTCAATTTGGCCAGCAGGCGGTCGAGCGCCGCAAACACCCCGTTCAGTTCAACGAAGCCGAGGTCGTGCTTGGCGATGGAAATATGGCGCAAATCGCCAACCGCATTGACCTGGTCGAAATCCGCCTGGAGGCCTTCGAGCGACCCTTCGATCCGTCGTCCGACCCACCACACGGCCCCACCGGCCAGCAAGGCGGCGAGCGGTACGAGCAAGGCAAAAGCCAGATACAGATCGCGCCGGGCATCGGCCAGCAGCGTGGCGTAATCCTGGCGCACCTCGACCGCGCCGAGTACATCGCCTACGCTGGCATTGCGGTGGCAGCGCTGGCACTTGGCCTCGGCCACGAGCGGATAGATATGGCGGGCGTAATCGGTCGTGTCGCGGCGCACGGGCTTGCCGCTGGCAAAAACGTATTTGAGATCGGCGTCGAGCGGCGGCTGGGCAATTTCATCGTAAAGATCGACCACCACCTGGCTGCGGTAAATCTGCACGGTCAACCCGTTATCCTTGCCGGCTTCGGCCATCGCATGGAGAAACGCATCCGCCTGGCTGCGTCGCCAACCCTGGCTCATGAGCTGGTACATCGAGGCAAAGGTGATCTGCGTGGTCGCCTCGGATGCACGCACCGCGTTGGTCCGCACGATGTTGTCGAAAATCCGATCGAGCGACCAATACGCCCCCCCGAAAAACAAGGTCGCGACCACCGCCGACGCGCCCACTACGAAATATTTTATTCGCATTTTTATCAACCCTCCCAGGTACCAAGGATTATTACCGAATTCGAGTCCCGGCGGCCAGCTTCGTAGTTCGCCAGAGCACTAAAACGAGCAAAATCACTCCCTCCTCGGCAAGCCGGTTAAACTTCCGCCCCATGCCGTTTCCCGTCCGACCTCTCCTGCTCATCCTGTTCGCCGCAGCGCTGGCCGGCGCTTTCTGGCGCGCCCCGGCGCCTGCCGTTCCCGGCTTTGCAGCGCCGCCAGCGGCAATGCCCTCAACGCTGCCGGCGCTTTTCGTCAATGAAATGCTGTGGCGCGACGCCAGCCTTGCCGCCGCATCACCCAACCTGACCGAACTGCCCGATGGCCGCATCGCCGCCGCCTGGCTGGCCGGCCCCGATGACGGGATGACCGTCCATTTCAGCATCCGGGAGCGCGATGGCTGGCGCCCGCCGGGGCAGATCGCCAGCCACGAAAGCACGGCTGGCGGCACCTTTGCCCGGACCGACCGGCTCGGCAGCCCGGTACTCCACGCCGAAGGCAGCTGGCTGCATTTGTGGTACGCCAGCCGCACGCTGGGCGACTCGATCAACCACAGCCTGTCCACCGATGGCGGCAAGAGCTGGAGCAAGCCGGCCCGCCTGCAAACCTCGCCATTCGCCAATTTTGGCAACACCGTGCGTACCGCCCCGGTATCGCTGGCCGACGGGGGGCTGGGTCTGCCGATCAGCCATGGTTTCATCGGCCGGCATGGCGAATGGCTGCGCTTGTCGGCCACCGGACAAATTGTCGACAAGCTTCGCCTGCCCGCCACCGCCGGCACGCAGCAACCGGCCGTCGCCGCCCTCGACGAACAGCAGGCAATCGCCGTGCTGCGCGATGCCGGCCCGGCGCCGGGTTCGCTGCGGCTGGCGACGACGGACGATGGCGGCCAGCACTGGCAGGCCGGAGAAGCCCTCGCCGTGACCAACCCGAATGCGTCGGTCGCCCTGCTCCGCCTGAAAAGTGGCCGGCTGCTCCTCGCCGGCAATCCGGCCAGCGGGCGTCAGGCCTTGCTGCTCTGGCTGTCGGCCGATCAGGGCAAGACCTGGCAGGAAATGCGCACGGTTGAGGCCGCCCCCGATGGCGGCGCCGATTACGGCAATCCATCCTTGCTGCTCGGCCGCGACGGACGCATCCACCTCGCCTACGACTGGCGCCGGCAGGGCATCAAGCATGCCGTCTTCAGCGAAGCCTGGCTCGACGGGGGACAGCCATGAACCTGCTGGCCGCCTACGGTCTACTTGCCCACGCCGTGATTTTCGGGGCGCTCGCCGCCCTCGTTCCGCTCGGCGAGCTGCGCCCGCGCGTCGCCCTGGCTGCCAGCACGCTGGCCCTGCTGGTCGGCATCGCGCCGGCCATGCACGCCTATGTCGGCACGCCTTCGCTGACGTTGCTGGCGCTGGCCGTCCTCCACCTGGCCGACAAGACGCCGTCGCCCCTGAGCTACCGGCCGGCACTCGGCCTGCTGCTTTTCGCCGTGCCGTTCTACGCAGCCTCGCTCGGCCTCGGCCCCTTCGATCCGTATGCCTTGGGCTATCAGCCGCTGGCGCTGCTCGCCGCCTTGCTGCCGATCGGCCTGGCCTTGTGGTGGAAGCGACTCGACATCTGGCTAGCGATCCTCGCGCTAGACCTCGCCGGCTACGCCAGCGGCGTTTTTGCCAATCTGTGGGATGTCCTGTTCGACCCCCTGCTCGTGCTCCTAGCGCTGATCGTCGTTGCCCGCCGGATCGCCATCCGCCGGCTGGCGACAAAGATCCGCAAGACCGGCTGAGTCAACGACAACGGGGGCCGCAGCCCCCGTCCGTCTCGCTGAAAAATCAGCGGATCAGGCGGCCAGTCTCTTGCGCCGCGCCACGGCGCCGAGCAGGCCGAGACCGACCAGCAACATGGCATAGGTTTCCGGCTCGGGAACCGGGGCAGCCAGCACAAACAGCTTCGAGTTCGGCATGCCCGAATCTTCCGCCACCAGATAGATCACGCCTTTTTCGTCGACCGTCACGCCTTCGATGGCCTGGTTGGTCAGCCCACTCAGATCAAGGCTGCTCAGCACCTGACCGGAACGGTTGATTTCAACCAGCATCCTGGAGTCGAGGCTGAGAATCAGCAGATTGTCGGCGGCGGTGGTGCCGACCAAGGCATCAACCGGGGAAAGCGTTTGCACGTCCGAGAAACTGTTGAGTCCGAACAGCGAGGTGGTGCCTGAATACAGCGTGCTCATCGTAGACCCACCGCCGCCCTGCGCAAACGTCAGGTTACCGGCCAGCAAAGCCACCGGGCCATCCTGCTTGACCGACACGAAGCTGCCATTGCGCGGATCGTAGCTGATACCTTCGGTACCGACATTGCCGACGGTGCTGCCGATTGACGCGAACTCGGCATTGGCCAGGCTGATGCTGCCACCCGCCACATAGTTGAACTTGAACGCATCCTGCAGACGCTCTTCAGCAACGACCAGCACGCCGTTGCCCAGGTAGGTCAGGCCCTCGGCGTCGTTGTTGGTACTGCCGGTACCGGCCCAGTTGAAGTTCATTTTGCCCAGCGTCTGGCCGGTCAGCGAAACTTCCACGACGCCGAGGCCTTCATCGCCGACAAAAAACAGCGTGCCCCGGTCGCGGGCATAGGTCACGGCAGAGGCTTCCAACCCCATGTCGGACAAGGTATCGAGGCTGTACGCAGCGGACAGCTGGTAACGCGACAAGTCGAGCGAAGTCTGGGCCGCTGCGGACAGGCTGGCAAGCGCCAGGAGAGAGACCATCAATGTCTTCTTGATCATGTTCGTCTGCTCCGTCTCAAACGTTACGGCGACGAACGAAGCCGGCAATCAAACCGAGGCCGGCCAGCAACATCGCGTAGTTGCCAGGTTCCGGCACGGGTGCGTAAATGAATGTTCCGGGGTTGCCCAGGTCGACGCTGGAACCGTCGACAACCGAGTAGTACGAACCATAAGCATCGCCGGCAGCGGCCAATACCCAGTTGGCGGTGATGGTCTCGGAGGCCAAGTCGCCGATGGCCAGCGGATTGCCGCTGGCGTTCTGGGCGCGGATGGTGCCAGGGAAGACGGCGTCGCCATAGGTCAGGCGGTCAACAAGAATGTCGCCTGCAGCATAAAGATTGATTTCGTCGCCACGACCGATGTTATTTTCATTGCCGCCGATAACCTTGACGCCGGCGCCCAGGTTCCAGGCGGAGCGAAACGCTTCTGCCGTTGCTTCGGTCAAAATCGCCGACTCACCCGCGCCAACCAGGCCAAAGTCGGACAGGCTGACGGAGCCGGGCATTCTGCTTGAATCGTCGAAAGACCAGCCGGCAAAACTCACGGCAACCGAACCCATGTTGGTGAATTCGATGTATTCCCCGGTCGCCCCGTTACCGTTGTACATCCATTCGGTAATCTGGACATTGGGCAGGGAAGCGGCAGCGAACGCCGCACCTGGGCCGGCGATGGCCAGCGCGGCCGCAATGATGCGCAGGGATTTCTTCATGGTTTTCTCCGTTGGACTCGAAAAGGGGGGAAATGGCACCCCGCAGCCGAGCGCAACTTGAGCCAAAACCAGCGACCGGGGCATGCCCCGAACATTGGCGTGTGCACATTGCATGCTTGTGACACCGGTCGCCAACGGCATAGTCCAGATGGATCATCCCTGCGCCTTGGCGACACAGAAACCGTGACATTTCTCAGGTTTTACTGCACCGACCCACCGGGAAACGCAGCGTTTTCTCCGGCGCGCCCCCCGCTTAGCGGGTCAGTGCTTCGCTAATCAACCGGCGAATGCTGCCGGCCTCGAAAGGCTTGTCGCAGATGGCCGAAACGCCGGCCCGCTCGACGGCCGCCAGGCGACCCATGTTCTGCTCGCTGGTCACCATGAGCACCGGCACCTCGGCCTGCCAGCTTTGTGTGCGGATGTATTCGGTCAGCTCGCGGCCATCCATTTCCGGCATGTTGTAGTCGGTAATGACGAGATCGACCATGGCCTGCTCGAGCAGCGCCACGGCCTCCTTGCCATTGACCGCCTCGGTGATGCGCTCGATGCCCAGTTCGGTCAAGAGCCGATGCAAATGGCGACGCGAGGCCAGGCTGTCGTCGACGACCAGAACGCGCAGGATCTCGATTTCCGCGACGTCGAGATCCTCCGGCGGATTGAGATAGTCGGCGGCGGCATAGAGCGCCCGCGACAGCTGCTGCTCGTTGAACGGCTTGGCGACGATGCTGCAGGCGCCGGACTGACGCACCGGCTCAAGCACCTGCGGCCGGGTTTCACTGGAGACGAGAATGAAAGGCACGGTTTCGAGATCGGGCGCGGCACGCATGGCTGCGACCAGTTCGGTACCGGCCAGATCGGGCAGATAGAGGCTGCTGATCACGATGACGTTGCTGCTTTCAGCCCTCAGCGCCGCCAGCGCCGCGCTGGCCGTGTCGACGGTGGTGACTTTACGGACGCCCTGATGTTCGAGCATGCGCGTGACCAGATGCGCCTGCATCTGCGACGGCTCGACCAGAATGATGGCGAGGTCAGCCAGCGAGGTTGTCATTGCCATGCGATCACTCCGAAACGTTGGGGAATGATCTCACTATAGCAGCGAGCGGGCAGCCCGGGGAGCCGCCCGCGCAAGCCTTTACCCGTGCAGACGGGTGGCGACTTCGGCGACGCGCTGGCCGTAGCGCTTGGCTGTCTCGAGATCGCCGGCCGGGACTTCGTCGACGCTGGCGTCGGAGGGCGAGCGAACGAGCAATCCGGCCGATCCGCCGAGATGGTTAACGTCGGCATGGGTGGCGGCCTTGGCGTTGGCCGGAAGGATGCCGAGACTGACCCAGATGCCGCCATGCTGCGAGGCCAGCGTGTGCAGTTGAATCATCGTCGCGCCCTTGTCGCCGACCGGGCTGGCGCTGTTGGTGAAGCCGCCGAATACCTTGTCCTGCCAGGCCCGCGAATACCAGGGCTTGGACGAGGCATCGGCGAATTTCTTGAACTGCCAGCTCGGGCCGCCCATGTAGGTCGGTGTGCCGAAGATGATGGCATCGGCGGCGGCCAGCTGTTCCCAGCCGCCTTCGGGCAGGTTGCCTTCGGTATCGATGGCCAGCAGCTCGGCGCCGGCGCCTTCGGCGACGACTTCGGCAACGCGCTTGGTGTGGCCGTAGCCGGAGTGATAAACGACGATGGTCTTGCTCATGCTGTTTTCCTTTTAGTGATTTTTGAAAGTCGGGTCATGCAACAGGCGGCAGATCGAAGAGGAGAAATTCGGCTTCTTCGCTGGCCAAAAATTTGAGATCGATTTCGTCGGCAATCTTGGCGCCGTCACCGGCACTCAGGTTTTTGCCGTTTATTTCCAGTTGACCGTAGATAAGCTGCACATAGCCCAGCCGGCCGGCCTGCAGGCGGTAATCGATGCTTTCGCCGGGCGCCACGACGGTGGCCCACAGGCGCGCATCCTGGCCGATGGTCGTGCTGCCGTCAGCACCATCCGGCGAGGCCACCAGGCGCCAACGGCCGCGCAATTCCTCTACCGGCAGGGCCTGCTGCTCGTAGCTGGCCGGCGTGCCGTGCTGCGCCGGTTCGATCCAGATTTGCAGCAGATGCGTTTCTTCGTCAGCCGACGGGTTGGATTCACTATGCAGAATGCCTTTGCCGGCGCTCATTCGCTGCACTTCGCCGCGCCGGATGAAGCCGCCGTGGCCGAGGCTGTCCTTGTGCTCCAGCGTGCCGGACAGGATGTAGGTGACGATTTCCATGTCGCGATGGCCGTGCCGGCCGAAACCGGTGCCCGGGGCGACACGGTCCTCGTTGATGACGCGCAGGGCACCCCAGCCCATTTCGTCCGGGTCGTAATAATCGGCAAAGGAAAAACTGTGTTTGGCACGCAACCAGCCGTGGTCGGCGTAACCGCGTTCGGCAGAAGGGCGAAGCTGGATCATTGCGGTTTCCTTGTGAATGAATCGTACTGATTAGTCACCATAGTATTCATGGTGTTCAACAATAAACAGCGAATAATTACGACGCTATCGGTTAGTATTTTTCATATGAAAATTTCACTCGATCTGCTCCTCATCCTCGACGCCATTGAACGCCTCGGCAGCTTCACCGCGGCCTCCGCTTCGCTGCATCGCGTTCCGTCGGCGCTGTCGCACGCGGTAGCCAAGCTCGAGTGCGATCTCGGCATCACGCTGTTCCGGCGCGAAGGCCGGCGCGCCACGCTCAACGAAGCCGGGCGCACGTTGCTCGATGACGGCCGGCACCTGCTGCGCGCCGCCAGCGAACTGGAACGCCGCGTCCAGCGCATTGCCGACGGCTGGGAGGCCGAACTGCGCATCGCACTCGACGCGGTCATTCCGATCGAGCGTATCTTTCCGCTGCTCAAGCGCTTTTACGCGGCCGGACACGGCACGCAGATCCGGCTTTCCGGCGAAGTCCTCGGCGGCACCTGGGACGCCCTGGCAACCGGCCGGGCCGACCTGGCCATCGGCGCACCGGGCGACCCGCCCTCGCGCAGCGGCATCGCCACCAGCCTGTTGTGCACGCACACCGATTTCGTCTTCGCCATCGCCCCGGAGCACCCGCTGGCCGCCTGGCCGGGGGTCATCCCGGCCAGCGAACTCCTGCATCACCGGGCCGTCGTCGTCGCCGACACCTCGCAGGAACTCGATGCGCGGACCATCGGTCTGCTTGAAGGCCAGGACGTTTTACGCGTTCCCGACATTCGCGCCAAGGTGGCAGCCCAGGTAGCCGGGCTGGGCATCGGTCACTTGCCGCGCTGGCTGGCCGAGCCGGAAATCGCCGCCGGACGGCTGGTGAAAAAAGACCCGGCCACGACGCGCCCGGCCATCCCGCTGCATACCGCCTGGCGTACCCGGCAGGACGGCAAGGCGCTCCTCTGGTTCGTCAAGGAGCTGGCCGACAAGGACGTAACAAGCGTACTGACCGAGGGCCTCCATTCAGGTAATTAACCCGGTCCACAGCCGCTCCATATAGTGCTATCGTGAAATCAATCCGACAAAAGAATGGCAATGGAAAAATCCCGGCCGATTGCGCTCGACAGCATGCAACAGGGCTACTACCTCCCGCAGCTCCTGCTGCACGGCGGTGGCGCCTGGATCGCGCTGGGGATCATTCTGACCATCACGGCAGTGCTCTACAGCATCGTTCGGCAAAGCACTGAAGAGCAGGTTTATCAGCGATTCCTGTACCGGGCCGAACAGGAGCGGAGCACCCTGCTCTTTCGCCTGCAGGCCCACGCCCAGGTCCTGCGCGGCGGGGCAGCCTTCGTCGAGGCAAGCGAAGATGTCAGGCGCGACGAATGGCGGAGTTATGTGCGCAACCTGCAACTCGAAAAAATACTGCCCGGCATCCAGGCCACCGGTTTTGCGCTAATGATTCAGCCGCGGGACAGGGCGGCGCATGAGCAAGCGGTCCGCAGCGAAGGCTTCCCGAACTACACCATCAAGCCCGGCGGCGCACGCGAGCTGTACAGCAGCATCGTTTTTCTCGAACCATTCTCTGAAATCAATCAACGCGCATTCGGCTACGACATGTTCTCCGAGCCGGTTCGCCGCCTGGCCATGACGCAGGCGCGAGACGCCGGCGAACCGGCCCTGTCGGGAAAAATCACGCTTCTCCAGGAAGGCGAGGGGCAACCCCAGCCGGGTTTCCTGATCTACATGCCGGTCTTCCGCAGCGGCCAGCCGCACGACACCATCGAAGAACGCCGGGCATCACTGCGCGGCTTCAGCTATGCCGCTTTTCGCGCCCGCGACCTGCTCGGCAGCATCTTCAACCCGGGCAACAAGGATGTCGAGATCGAGCTGTACGACACGGCGGTTGCGCCGGAAAACCTGCTTTTTAATTCGCGCCGGGAAAAAGCGGTAAGCACGCATGGCCGCCAGCGGGTGACACTACCCATCGAATTTGGTGGGCACCAGTGGATCGCCGAGCTATGCAGCAGCCCCGAGTTCGATCGCACCAATTCCATGGCACTACCGCTCAGTATCGCCATCGGCGGCATTCTGAGCGGCCTGATGGTATTTTTCTGGCTTCTGCGCAACAACAGCTACCGGCGGCATATCACCAACTACGCCAGCCGCCTGAGCAAGAACGAGAAACGTCTGCGCACCCTGATCGACACCCTGCCCGACATTGTCTGCCTGAAGGATGGCGCCGGCCGCTGGACGGAAGCCAACAGCACCCTGCTCCACATAGTCGGCCCGAGCAACACCGACTACCGCGGCTTGACCAGCCAGGAGATGGCCGCCTCGGGCAAATTCAACACGGCACCGCTGAGCATGTTCGACGCCTCGGATGAAGCAGCCTGGCGCAACGGCGGCCGCCTCGACGAGGAACTGATTTTCCGCAACCACGATGGCAACGAACAGGTTTTCGACATTGCCAAGGTGCCGCTCTTCGGGGCTGACGGTAACCGACAGGCGCTGGTCATAGTCGGCCACGACATCACCAAGCGGGTCCAGGTGGAAAAGGAGCTGCGCTCAGCCGAGGGCAAATTCCGCGGTCTGGTCGAGCAGTCGCTGGCCGGCGTTTATATCATCCAGGGGCCGCGTTTCCGCTACGTCAATCCGTGGTTCGCCAAGATCTTCGGCTACGAATCGCCAAAGGAAGTCGTAGACCGGGTGGCGGTCATCGACCTGGTTGCCCCGGAGGACCGGCAGATAGTCGCCGACAACGTCCGTCGGCGCGAAAGCGGTGAAATCGAGGCGCTGCACTACGGCTTTACCGGCCAGCGCCGGGATGGCAGCAAACTGGATGTCGAGGTCTTCGGCACCGCCGTCGATTACGAAGGGCGGCCGGCGGTGATCGGGATCGTCATCGACATTTCCAAACGCAAGCAGGCCGAGGCCGAGCTGCACCGCCACCGAGTGCACCTCGAGGAGCTGGTTGCCATACGCACGGCGGACCTGCAACTGGCCAAGGAGGCGGCCGAAACGGCCTATCGCGCCAAGAGCACCTTCCTGGCCAACATGAGCCACGAGCTACGCACCCCGATGAACGCCATCATCGGCCTGACGCACATCCTGAGCCGGCGCAGTACCGACCCGGAGGTGAGCGACAAGCTGGCCAAGATCGACAAGGCAGCCGGCCACCTGCTCTGCCTGCTCAACGACATTCTCGACCTGTCGAAAATCGATGCCGAGCGCCTGAAGCTGGAGCTGACGTCGCTGCGTCTGGGCAGCATCATTGCCAACATCGAGAGCCTGGTCGGCGACAAGGTGGCGGCCAGGGGCTTGCAACTCCAGCTCGACATCGACCCGCAACTGGCCGAGGCCAGGCTGCTCGGCGATCCGCTGCGCCTGCAGCAGATTTTGCTCAACCTGGTGGACAACGCGGTCAAATTCACCGAGCGGGGCGGCATCGCCATCCACGCCACGACGGTGGCCGAGACGGCGGCCACGCTGACGGCCCGCCTGATCATCGTCGACACGGGCATCGGGATAGCCGCCGAGGCGCAGGAGCGGATTTTCTCGCCCTTCGAGCAGGCCGACGGCTCGACCACCCGCAAGCACGGCGGCACCGGGCTGGGCCTGGCCATCGTCCGGAAACTGGTGCGGCTCATGAACGGCAGCCTCGAACTCGCCAGCACGCCGGGCGAGGGCAGCACGTTCACGCTGACCATGGTTTTCGACAAGGCGGCGCCGGGGGCAGCCGAGTTGCCGGTGGAGCTGGCCGGCACTGCGAACGTGGATTTTGCCGGCAAGACCGTTTTGCTGGTCGAAGACGAGCCGATCAACCAGGAGGTCGCGCTGGAATTGCTGCAATATCTGCCCGGACTGGTCATCGATGTCGCCGACGACGGGGTCATCGCGCTCGAACGCGCCGGCAAAAAACACTACGACCTGATCCTCATGGACATCCAGATGCCGAACATGGACGGTCTGCAGGCCACCGAGCATATTCGCCGCCTGCCCGGCTACGTCACGACGCCGATCCTGGCCATGACGGCCAATGCCTTTGCCGAGGACCGGGCGCGCTGCCTGGCGGCAGGCATGTCCGATTTCATCGCCAAACCGGTCAAGCCGGAGCTGCTCTACGCCAAGCTCGAGCAGTGGCTGGCGGACAAGGCCGCATCAGCCTGATTTCGTTTTTGGGCTTTTTTTCGGGTTGACCGTAGGAATGGCTATTTGGCCTCGACCCAGTCGATGATTGCCTGCCATTGGTCGATGTCGCGCTCGGCGCGCGAGGGCGGCAGGTCGAAAATGGTCATGCCGGCGGCCGTTGCCTGGACATAGGTCTGCGTGTCGCGCAGGTAGGCCAGCACGGGCAGCTCGAAGGTGGCGAAGAAGCGCTCCAGCTCGCCGGCGGCGCGGGTCCGCGCATCGACCCGCATGCCGATCACGGCCACATCGGCCTTGCCCTTGCGCACAGCCTTTTCGGAGAGCAGTTCGGTCAGGAAATGGCGCGTCGCCAGCATGTCGAACAGGGACGGCTGGACCGGCACGATGACCCGTGTCGACAGCTTGAGGACCCGTTCGAGCATCTTGCCGTGCAGGCCGGCCGGGGTGTCGAGGACGACATGCGTGGTGCCCTTGGGCGGCCGTGAAATCTTGTCCTCGCCGACATGCCAGGTGTCGATGGTGGGCAGGGCGAAGGGGCGCATGCCCAGCCATTCGCGGGACGATTGCTGGCGGTCGATGTCGCCGAGCATGACTTCGGCCCCCCGGCTGGCAAAATAGCCGGCCAGGTTGGTGGCCAGCGTGCTTTTGCCGGAACCGCCCTTGGGATTGGCAACAAGAAACGCTTTCATGCAGAGGCTTCCTTTTTATCAAGGATGTGCCGAACCAGATTGACGTGTTCGCGCAGGGTATAGACCAGGTCGGTGAAACCGAGCGGAATGTGCAGGGCGCTGGCTTCGTCCTCGAGGGCGTCGAGCCGGCTGCGGTAGTCGGCCTGTTTGGCCGGGTCGAAATGATTTTTCAGGTCGTCTTCGAGGAACCTGAGTTCGCCGTAGATGCGGAAAACCTTGGAGCGCACGCGCCAGGTGTAGATCGCCGGCGCCACCCGGAGCAGCGGGATGAGCAGCGCAAAAATGGGGACCAGCAGGACGATCAGCCGGTCGACAAGCACGGCCAGCCAGAACGGCAGGTAACGCTGCAGGAAGGGTGGCCCGGACTTGAAATAGCGCGCTGCATCGGGCGACAGCGGCAGCATCTGGTCCATGTAGGCGGGGAATTCGCCGGCATCCTGGAAGAAGCCAGATTTGCCGTGAACCTCGCTGGCCGTGCGCAGGAGCAGCGTCTGCAGGGCCGGATGCAGGTCGTCGCGGATGATCAGGTTGGCCGTCGGGGCCAGCACCTTGATGTCGTCCGGCGGAAAGTCGCGGACCAGATCGGCGACGCCGCGCGGAAAGGTAAGCTTGGTCAGGAAGGGAAAGCGGCGCTGGTAGGCGCGGTCCTGGGCGAAGCTCATGAGCTTGACGCCGGGCGAGCGGATCAGCACCTGGACGACCGGCGCACTTTCGGCGGCGATGATGAAGGCGGCGTCGATGCGCCCCTGTTGCAGTTCTTCGGCGGCCAGCAGGCCTGCCAGCGGGACGAGATTGTCGTCGGCGGGAATGTCGTTGGCATCGAGCAGTTGCTGCGCCAGTTGGCGCACGCCCGACCCCTCCTGGCCGATGGCGATGCGCTTGCCCCGCAGTTCGGTGAGGCGCGTCAGATCCTTGTCGCCGCGATAGAAAACCCAGACCGGCTCGTAAAAGACGCTGCCCAGCGAGAGCAGGCCTGAATCGTCCTCGGCATCCGGGTCTTCCTTGGGCGGCACCACTCCGCCCTGGACAAAACCGACCTGCACCTCGTCGCTTTTCAGGCGCTCGAGGTTTTCCAGCGAGCCGGCCGACGAGCGCACTTCGAGCGTGATGCCGTTCTTGGCGAGAATGGTCGCGTAGCGCTGGGCGAACTGATAGTAAGCGCCGCTTTCGCTGCCCGTACTGATGACGATCTTCTTCGGCGGCGCCGGCTCGACGAACTGGTAAGCGATGGCGAAGCCGATGCCGGCGAGCAGGACGATCCACCAGGCGGTGGCGAACAGGTCGCGCAGCGAAAGCAGCCCGGCCTTCAGCCTGGCCATCATGGGAGGAAGATGGTGGAACCCGTGGTTTTGCGCGCTTCGAGGTCACGGTGCGCCTGTGCTGCGTCCTTCAGGGCGTAGGTCTGATTGACCTCGATCCTGACCTGGCCGGAGGCGACGACGTCGAACAGCTCGCTGCCCAGGGCAACGAGCTCCTCGCGCTTCGTGGTGTAGTGCAACAAGGTTGGCCGGGTGACGAACAGCGACCCCTTTTGCGACAGCGCGATCAAGTCAAGCGGCGGCACAGGGCCGGAAGCATTGCCGAAGGTAACCATCATGCCCCGGGTCCGCAGGCTGTCGAGCGAGCCGGCGAAGGTATCCTTGCCGACGCCGTCATAGACGACGGCAACGCCCTCGCCATTGGTGATTTCGCGGACGCGCTGGGCGAAATTCTCGGTGCTGTAGTTGATCACGTGGTGGCAGCCGTGTGCCTTGGCCAGTTCGGCCTTGGCCGGCGAACCGACGGTGCCGATCACCGTCGCGCCAAGTGCCCGCGCCCACTGACAGGCGATCAATCCGACACCGCCGGCCGCCGCCTGGATGAGTACGGCGTCGCCGGCCTGCACGCGGTAGGTTTTGCGCAGCAGGTAGGCTGCCGTCAGGCCTTGCAGCATCATCGCCGCACCGGTTTCGAACGAAATGGCATCGGGCAGCTTGAGCAGACGATGGGCCGGGATGTTGCGCACCTCGGCATAGGCGCCGAGTGGTCCGCCAGCATAGGCGACGCGGTCGCCGACCTGGAGATCGGCCACGCCCTCGCCGACCGCCTCGACGACGCCGGCGCCTTCCATGCCGATGCCGGAGGGCAGCGCGACGGGATAAAGACCGGTGCGGTGATAGACGTCGATGAAATTGAGACCGACAGCGTGGTGGCGAACCGTCGCTTCGCCGGGGGCCGGTGCCGACAGATCGACGGCCTCCCAGGTCAGCACTTCCGGGCCACCGTTTTGATGAAGTCGAATGGCGTAGGGCATGGCGATCTCCGTCTGCTTGTTTTTGCGAGATAACGAGGTTATCACCGCGCCGGCCGGCGATCTACCGTCCGGCGATTTGAATTTTGGTCAATTTTTGCAGTTGACCGCAGGATTGCCTCAAACCGGCGTCAGCTTGGCGTACTCGAGCGCCAGCCACTTCATGCCGCTGCCGCCGAAATTGATCTGGACACGCGCATCGGCGCCGCGCCCGTCGGTCGACACGATGACGCCGATGCCGAACTTGGCGTGCTCGACCGTCTGCCCGATGCGCAGGCCACCGGCCGCCACTGGCTCGGCATAGCCGCCGCCAAACGAACCGAAAGCCGGGAAGGCCGCCGCCGGCGCCGCCTTTTTATTGAGCTTGAGCAGCAGTTGCCCGGGGATTTCATCGAGGAAGCTCGACGGCACGCAATAGCGCGTCTGGCCGTGCAGCATGCGGGTCTGCGCGCAGGAAACGTAAAGGCGCTGGCGGGCACGGGTAACGGCCACGTACATCAGCCGACGCTCCTCCTCCAGCCCGTCCTTGCCCGCATTGATCGAATTTTCGTGCGGGAACAGCCCCTGCTCCAGGCCGGTGATGAAAACCACGTCGAACTCCAGTCCCTTGGCGGCGTGCACCGACATCAGCTGGACCGCCTCCTGCCCCTCGCCGGCCTGATGCTCGCCGGCTTCGAGCGAAGCCAGGGTGAGGAAGGAAACCAGCGCGCCGCCTTCGCCGATGGCGCCTTCGTCGTCGATGAAAGTGGCGGCGGCGTTGATCAGTTCGTCGAGATTCTCCAGCCGGTCCTGGCCTTCCTTGTCGGTCCGGTAATGCTGGGCCAGACCGCTCTTTTCGATGACGTGCTCGACCATTTCCGGCAGCGGCAAGCCTTCCGTCTCGACGCGCAGTTGTTCGATGAGCCGGATGAAAGCACCGACCGTCTGGCCGGACTTGCCGGTCAACGAGGCCGCCGCGTTGTACAGGCTGGAATTCATTTGGTGCGCCGTCGCCTGGAGGTTTTCCAGCGAACGGGCGCCGATGCCGCGGGTCGGGAAATTGACGACGCGCAGGAAAGCCGTGTCGTCGTCCGGATTGCCGAGCAGGCGCAGATAAGCCAGGGCGTGCTTGATTTCCTGGCGCTCGAAGAAGCGCAGGCCGCCGTAGACCTTGTACGGCACGTTCTTGGTGAACAGCTCGTTCTCAAGGACGCGCGACTGGGCGTTGGAACGGTAAAGCAGGGCGATCTGCGTCGGCGACACGCCATCGCGGACCAGTTCGCGGATCTCCTCGACGACGAAACGCGCCTCGTCGAGGTCGGAATACGCCTCGAAAGCACGGATCGGCTCGCCTTCGCCAGCGTCCGTCCACAAATTCTTGCCCAGGCGCTCGCGGTTGTTCTTGATGATGGCGTTGGCCGCCGTCAGGATATTGCCGTGCGAACGGTAGTTCTGTTCGAGGCGGATCACGTTGTCGCCGGCGTAATCACGTTCGAAATCGCGCATGTTGCCGACTTCGGCACCGCGGAAGGCATAGATGCTCTGGTCGTCGTCGCCGACGGCAAAGACCACGGCACCGCCACCCGCCAGCAATTTCAGCCAGGCGTATTGCAGCTTGTTGGTGTCCTGCACCTCGTCGACGAGGATGTAACGAAAGCGATCCTGGTAGTGTTTGCGCAAAGGTTCGTTGCGCTGCAGCAATTCGTAGCAGCGCAAGAGCAGTTCGGCGAAGTCGACAACGCCTTCGCGGTTGCACTGGTTCTCGTATTCGGCGTACAACTCGACACGTTTTTGCGTGTAATTGTCGTAAACCTCCGCCTGCGCCGCCCGCACACCCTGCTCTTTATGGGCGTTGATGAAATGACACAACTCGCGCGGCGGATATTTTTCGTCGTCGACATTGAGGTTCTTGAGCAGACGCTTGACCATGGCCAGTTGGTCGGCCGAATCGAGGATCTGGAAGGTCTGCGGCAGCCCGGCCTCGCGGTAATGCGCGCGCAACAGGCGGTTGCACAGGCCGTGAAAAGTGCCGATCCACATGCCGCGGGTATTGATCGGCACCAGCGACGACAGCCGCGCCGTCATCTCCTTGGCCGCCTTGTTGGTGAAGGTGACGGCCAGCACGCCGTGCGGCCCGACCTGACCGGTGGACATGAGCCAGGCGATGCGGGTCGTCAGCACCCGGGTCTTACCACTTCCCGCCCCGGCCAGGATCAAGGCGTGCACAGGTGGCAAGGTAACCGCTTGAAGTTGCGGCGAATTCAGATTTGCAAGGAGATCGGACATGAAGTCTCTAAAGTAGCCAGGAGGAACCCGGTAAATTGGTCTTACCAATTAGTTGCGTTTGTACAACTAAAACCACAATCGCGTGCATTTTTTCACAGTCGCGAACCGAGTGCACACGTATACTCGCCTAAAATATATTGCAGTGCACAAAACCAATCGCCCACAAGGCAGTCTTAAACGCAGTACAGCAGTAGCTACCGCTACCCGTAGTAAAAGGAGAATCAGCATGAACAACATGAATGCACCGAAGATCCTGCCCTGGATCGCCCGCAAGGCCGGCATCAGCGACGAGCTCGCGCTCAAGCTGTGGCGCCGCGCCGTCAGCGAAGCAGAGTACCTCACCGGCCAAACCGAAGGCTCCGCCTACTGGGGTCTGGCCATCGACCGTTTCCTGGCCATCGTCGAAGACGAAGTCGGCAACGTCCAGTCTTACAACCTGGCCCCCGCTCCCCAGCTTTCCTGGATGTGGCGTCACCAGTCCCGGATGTCCCTGCTCTCGCTGGCCGCTACCCAGAATGCCTACCGTTACTGGCAGAACACCTGGGAAGGCATCTACCAGCAAAAAAAAGCGGCGTGACCGGGCGACGTTAAGTTGACTCCCCGCTGATGCGGAGCGTGCAGGCTCCGCATCAGTCGCCCCCGGTCACCGACCTCCTTGCCGCCATTGACCCGGCTTGCTACGGTCAACCGGAAAAAAGAGCCAAAATCAAAAGCTCAGGCACCTGCCCCGGCCGCATCGCCGATGAGTCGGGATCAACCGGTATAATTCGCGGTTACTCACCGATTTTCAGCGAATGAACCCCGCCATGCCCATGCAGGACAAATACACCCCGGCCGACATCGAGCGCGCCGCCCAGGACCACTGGAACAAGACCGGCGCCGCCCGCGCCGTTGAAGACGCCACCAAGCCCAAGTACTACTGCCTGTCGATGTTCCCGTATCCGTCCGGGAAGCTGCACATGGGCCACGTCCGCAACTACACCATCGGCGACGTGCTCTCCCGCTTCCACAAGATGCAGGGCTTCAACGTCCTGCAACCGATGGGCTGGGACGCCTTCGGCATGCCGGCCGAGAATGCTGCGCTCCAGAACAATGTGCCGCCGGCCGGGTGGACCTATTCCAACATCGATTACATGCGCAGCCAGCTCAAGTCGCTCGGCTTCGCCATCGACTGGGAACGCGAATTCGCCACCTGCACCCCCGAGTATTACCGCTGGGAACAGTGGCTGTTCACCCGCCTCTACGAAAAAGGCCTGGTGTACAAGAAGCTCGGCACCGTGAACTGGGACCCGGTCGATCACACCGTACTCGCCAACGAACAGGTCATCGACGGCCGTGGCTGGCGCTCCGGCGCGCTCATCGAAAAGCGCGAGATCCCCATGTACTACATGAAGATCACCGCCTACGCCGAAGAACTGCTGAGCGAACTCGACAACCTGCCGGGCTGGCCCGAGCAGGTCCGCCTGATGCAGAAGAACTGGATCGGCAAGAGCACCGGCGTCCGCTTCGCCTTCCCGCTGGCCGACAACGCTGAAGAAAAACTGTGGGTCTTCACCACCCGCGCCGACACCATCATGGGCGTCACCTTCGTCGCCGTCGCCGCCGAACACCCGCTGGCGACAAAGGCTGCGGTCAACAACCCGGAACTGGCCAATTTCATCGAGGAATGCAAGAAGGGCGGCGTTGCCGAAGCCGACATTGCGACGATGGAAAAGAAGGGGATGCCGACCGGCATTTTCGTCAGCCATCCGCTGACCGGCGAACAGGTTGAAGTCTGGGTCGGCAACTACGTGCTCATGAGCTATGGCGACGGTGCCGTGATGGCCGTGCCGGCGCACGACGAACGCGATTTCGCCTTCGCCCTCAAGTACAACTTGCCGATCAAGCAGGTCGTCGCCGTTGACGGCGAAACCTTCAGCGACCAGGCCTGGGCCGAGTCCTACGCCGACAAGATCAAGGGCAAGCTGGTCAATTCCGGCAAATACGACGGCCTCGGCTATGAAGCCGCGGTCGATGCCATCGCCGCCGACCTCGCCGGCAAGGAACTCGGCGACAAGAAGGAGCAGTTCCGCCTGCGCGACTGGGGTATTTCCCGCCAGCGTTACTGGGGCTGCCCGATCCCGATCATTCACTGCAAAACCTGCGGCGACGTGCCGGTGCCCGATGAGCAGTTGCCGGTCGTCCTGCCCGAAAACGTCGAAATTACCGGCGCCGGTTCGCCGCTGGCCAAGATGCCCGAGTTCTACGAGTGCAAGTGCCCGAAGTGTGGCGGCGACGCCCGGCGCGAAACCGACACCATGGACACCTTCTTCGAGTCGTCCTGGTACTTCCTGCGCTACGCCTGCCCCGACAACACCACGGCGATGGTCGACGAGCGCGTCCAGTACTGGTGCAAGGGCGGTATCGACCAGTACATCGGCGGCATCGAGCACGCCATCCTGCATTTGCTGTATTCGCGCTTCTTCACCAAGCTGATGCGCGATGTCGGCCTGATCGGCGATTTGGGTGAGCCGTTCGCCAATCTGCTGACCCAGGGCATGGTCGTCGCCCCGACCTTCTACCGCGATCTCGATGCCGGCAAGAAGCAATGGATCAACCCGGCCGACGTCGATGTCGTCACCGACGAGCGTGGGCGGCCGACTGGCGCCACGCTGAAGGCCGACGGCCTGCCCGTGGTCATCGGCGGCACCGAGAAGATGTCGAAGTCGAAGAACAACGGCGTCGATCCGCAGGCCCTGATCGACCAGTACGGCGCCGACACGGCCCGCCTGTTCATCATGTTCGCTTCGCCGCCCGACCAGTCGCTGGAATGGTCCGATGCCGGCGTCGAAGGGGCTTACCGCTTCCTGCGTCGCCTGTGGAAGACGACTTACGACCATGTGCAGGCCGGCCTCGTCGATGCCAAAATTGAGCAAAATTCCCTGTCGACCGTGCAAGCCGACCTGCGTCGCAAGCTGCACCAGACCATGGGCAAGGTGGCCGACGATTACGGCCGCCGCAAGCAGTTCAACACGGCCATCGCCGCCGTCATGGAACTGTTGAACGCCTACGACAAGTGCGACCTCTCCGACGCCACCGGCCGCAAACTGGCCCAGGAAGCCCTGGAAAGCATCGCCCTGCTGCTCTTCCCGATCGTGCCGCACATCGGCCAGGCGCTCTACGCCGAACTGAAGCCGGGCCAGGATGCCGGCGTCCAGCCCTTCCCGAAGGCCGATCAGGCCGCCCTCAAGCAGGACGAGATCGAGCTCATGGTGCAGGTCAACGGCAAGCTACGCGGTTCCATCCGCGTTGCCGCCGAAGCCGACAAGGCGAGCATCGAAGCCGCCGCGCTGGCCTCCGAAGGCGCCGTCAAGTTCATGGAAGGCAAGCCGGCGAAGAAGGTTGTCGTCGTGCCGGGCCGCCTGGTCAATATCGTCGTCTGAGGAAAGCCACCATGCGTTCGCCGCTCCGCCTGCTTCTCGCCCCGCTTTTTGCAGTATTGATCGCCGCCGCCCTGACCGGCTGCGGCTTCCATCTGCGCGGCGTCGGCAGCGGCAACCTGCCCTACAAGACGATGCATATCGCCTTGCCGGACACGGCCGACGTCAACATCTGGCTGCAGCGCTACATCACCGCCAGCGGCAGCACCGAGATCGTCGAGGACGCCAAGGCGGCGGACGCCATCTTCCAGCAACTGAGCGACAGCCGGCTGAAGACCATCCTCAGCGTCAATGCCCAGGGCCGCGTGCGCGAATATCGGCTGCAACTGACCTACATCTTCCGCGTCGTCAACCAGAAGGGACAGGTGCTGGTGCCGCCCAACGAGGTGGCGCTGACCCGCGACATTTCCTTCGACGACTCGAACATTCTCGCCAAGGATCTCGAAGAAGGCCTGCTCTGGCGCGACATGAACAATGACCTGGTCAACCAGATCATGCGCCGGCTCAGCATCATCAAGCCGAAAAATCCCGACGCAGCAGAAGACGACGAGTAATGCTGCTCAAGGGCGATCAGCTGGCGGGCCACCTCGAACGCGAGTTGCGCCCGCTTTATGTTCTGTATGGCGATGACCCGCTGCTGGTCATCGAAGCCGCCGACGCCATCCGCGCCAAGTCGCGCCAGCAGGGCTACAGCGAACGCGAAGTGCTCACTGTACTGCCGCAGTTCGACTGGGGCACCTTGCTTGCCGCCGGCGGCAACATGTCGCTGTTCGGCGATAAAAAACTGATCGACCTGCGCGTACCGACCGGCAAGGTCGGCAAGGAAGGCAGCGCGGCGCTGCAGCAGTGGTGCCAGAACCTGTCGATGGACAACCTGCTGCTCATCACGCTGCCCGAACTCGACTGGCGCGAGGAAAAGGCCGCCTGGTTCACCGCCCTGGTCAATGCCGGCGTCGCCATCAAGCTCATGGCCCCGCCGCTGGCCGAACTGCCAGGCTGGATCGCCGGTCGCCTGCGCCGTCAGCAGCAGAGTGCCGACCTTGAAAGCCTCAAGTTCATCGCCGAGCGCGTTGAAGGCAACCTGCTCGCCGCCCATCAGGAAATCCAGAAACTCGGCCTGCTCTACCCGGCCGGCCAGCTATCGCTGACACAAATCCGCGAAGCCGTGCTCAACGTCGCCCGCTACGACATCGACGGCCTGCGCGAGGCGCTGCTCTCCGGCGACATCGCCCGCCTGGCACGCACGCTCGACGGCCTGATGCAGGAAGGCGAAGCGCCGCCCCTGGTGTTGTGGGCGATGAGCGAGGAAATCCGGGCATTGACCATCATTCGCGCCGGCATGGATGCCGGCAAGCCGGTGGACATGCTGCTCAAGGATGCGAAAGTCTGGGGGCCGCGGGCCAACCCGGTGAAAAAGGCCCTGCAACGCCTGTCGACCGCAACGCTCGAAGCGGCGCTGCAACATGCCGGAAAAATCGACCGACTGGCCAAAGGCATCGGTCACGGCAATATCTGGGAAGAATTCCTGCGGCTCGGCCTGCGCCTCACCGCGGTCAAATAATCAAGCCGCCTTGTTGTCGACGACCCTGTCCTCAGGGGGCGTATCCGGCTCGAGGTCTTCCCAGATGCAGGAATGCTCCTGGCGCACATCGTGCAGGCCGGGCTTGCTCTTTTCCTGCACCAGGCATTCGCCGGCACATTTCTCGGTCACCACCACCAGCTTCATCTCGGCATCAACCTGCCGTTCGCCATCCCAATAACTACATGTAGCGCAGACCTTAACCTCGGTCGGCAAAATCAATTTTTCAGCCATCTTGTCCTCGACGGAAAGCCCTATTGTCACTGCGGATAAGAGTTTACCCGGTTCTGGAAGTTCCCGTTTATTTGTCTCGCTATAATGTCCCTTTGCCCTGCCTGAAGAACATCATGAATATCAAGCATTACATGCAGACCGTCGGCCGTCAGGCCCGTGCAGCCTCGCGTCGCGTCGCCTCGGCCTCGACCGCCGAAAAGAACGCCGCACTGCTCGCCATCGCCGCTGCCATTCGCCGCGAAAAGGCTGCGCTCATCGCTGCCAACCAGGAAGACCTGGTCGCGGCCCGCGCTGCCGGGCTGGAAACCGCGATGCTCGACCGCCTGACCCTGAGCGAGAAAGGCGTCGACAACATGGCCGCTGGCGTCGAACAGGTCGCCACGCTGCCCGATCCGATCGGTGAAATGGGCGAATTCAAATACCAGCCGTCCGGCATCCAGGTCGGCAAGATGCGTGTGCCGCTCGGCGTCATCGGCATCATATACGAGGCCCGCCCGAACGTCACGGCCGACGCCGCTGCGCTCTGCCTGAAATCGGGCAACGCCGCCATCCTGCGCGGCGGCTCGGAAGCCATTCGCTCCAACCGCGCCATCGCCGCGCTGGTCCACGAAGGCCTGCAAGCCGCCGGGCTGCCGGCCGATGCCGTGCAGGTCATCGATACCACCGACCGCGCCGCGGTCGGCGAACTGATCACCATGCGCGAATTCGTCGACGTCATCGTGCCGCGCGGCGGCAAGGGCCTGATCGCCCGCCTGCTGGCCGAATCGCGGGTGCCGATGATTCAGCATCTGGACGGCAACTGCCACGTCTATCTCGAAGCGGAAGCCGATCCGGCCAAGGCCCTCAAGATCGTCGAGAACGCCAAGACCCAGCGTTACGGCACCTGCAACACCGCCGAGTCGCTGCTCGTCGACCGCTCGGTCGCCGCCCTGCTGATGCCGCCGATCGCCGCCATGCTGACCGAAAAGGGCGTCGAGATCCGCGGTTGCGCCGAAACCTGCGCCATCGTGCCGAACGCCGTCGTGGCGACGGAAGAGGACTACTACACCGAATTCCTGGCGCCGATTATTTCGGTCAAGGTGGTGGCCGGCATCGACGAAGCGATCGAGCACATCAACAAGTACTCGTCACACCACAGCGAAGCCATCGTCACCGACAACCATCCGAAAGCCATGCGCTTCCTGCGCGAGGTCGATTCGGCCTCGGTCATGATCAACGCCTCGACGCGCTTCGCCGACGGTTTCGAGTACGGCCTGGGCGCCGAAATCGGCATTTCGACCGACAAGATCCACGCCCGCGGCCCGGTCGGCCTGGAAGGACTGACCAGCCAGAAATGGATCGTCCTCGGCGACGGACACGTCCGGGCCTGAGTTTCAATCTGCCGGGGGCGCCTCGCCGCGCCCGGCGACATCACAAAAACAAACCAACGGAGACAACCATGGCCAAGCTGACTTTCACCTGGGCTGATCCTTTCCTCCTCGACAGCCAGCTGGCCGCCGACGAACGGCAAGTCCGCAACGCGGCCCGCGACTTCGCCGAGAAGGCGCTCAAGCCGCGCATCCGCGACGCCTTCCGCAACGAGACGACCGACCCGGCGATCTACCGCGAAATGGGCGACATGGGGCTGCTCGGCGCCACCTTGCCGCCGCAGTTCGGCGGTGCCGGGCTCAATTACGTTTCCTACGGACTGATCGCCCGCGAAATGGAATATGTGGACTCGGCCTACCGGACGCTGCTCAGCGTGCAGTCGTCGCTGGTCATGCTGCCGATTTTCGAATTCGGCTCCGACGAGCAAAAAGAGAAATACCTCAAGAAGCTCGGCAGAGGCGAGTTGATCGGCTGCTTCGGGCTGACCGAACCCGATTCCGGCTCCGACCCGGCCAGCGCGACCAGCGTGGCGCGCAGCGTGCCGGGCGGCTGGAAGCTGTCCGGCCGCAAGACGTGGATCACCAATTCGCCGATAGCCGACATTTTCATCGTCTGGGCCAAGGACGACGAGGGCGCCCTGCGCGGCTTCATTCTCGAAAAGGGCATGGCCGGGCTGTCGGCGCCGGTCATCAACGGCAAGGTCAGCCTGCGCGCCTCAATCACCGGCGACATCGTCATGGACGAGGTTTTCGTCCCGAACGAAAACCAGTTGCCCAAGGCCAGCGGCCTGAAAGGCCCATTCACCTGCCTCAATTCGGCACGCTATGGCATTTCCTGGGGCGCCCTTGGCGCCGCTGAAAGCTGCTGGCACACGGCGCGGCAATACACGTTGGACCGTCAGCAATTCGGCCGGCCGCTCGCCGCCACGCAGCTCATCCAGAAAAAGCTCGTCGACATGCAGGGCGAAATCGCGCTCGGGATTCAGGGCGCCTTGCGCCTCGGGCGCATGATGGATGACGGCAGCGCAACGCCGGAACTGGTTTCGCTGATGAAACGCTACAGCACCGGCAAGGCCCTCGACATCGCCCGCAACGCCCGCGACATGCTCGGCGGCAACGGCATTTCCGACGAGTTCGGGGTGATTCGCCACATGGTCAACCTGGAATCGGTGACCACCTACGAAGGCACGCACGACGTCCATGCGCTGATCCTCGGTCGGGCGCAAACCGGGCTGTCGGCTTTTTGAATTTTGGCCGTTTTTTCCGGTCGACCGTAGCAATGACCACGGAGGCGCCATGAAAACCCAAGCCAACCAGACCTACCAGGCCGTTGTCGCCGCTCCCGGCTTCTGCCTCGGGGTGCAGTGCGACGACGACGAAATCACCGCCATCGACTTCCTCGAACCGCGACCGGAAATCGCTGCCGGCACCCCGCTCGCCGCCGAAGCCGTGCGCCAGCTCCAGGCCTACATCGCCGACCCGAAATTTGCTTTCGGTCTGCCCCTGCGCCCGGCCGGCACGGCTTTCCAGCGCCGTGTCTGGGAGCAGATTTCGGCCATTCCGGCCGGCCGGACCGACACCTACGGTCAACTGGCCAAAAACCTCAAAAATGCGGCCCGTGCCGTCGGCCAGGCCTGCGGCGCCAACCCCTACCCGGTGGTCGTCCCCTGCCATCGCGTCGTTGCCACCGGTGGCGGACTGGGCGGTTTTGCCCGCGAACGCGGCGGTTTCCTGCTCGACGTCAAACACTGGCTGTTGACGCATGAAAACAGCGAACTTGCCGGCAAACGCGGCTGACCTCGCCGAGATCGACAATTTCTGCGACGCCCTGTGGCTGGAAGACGGCCTGGCCAGGGCGACGCTTGACAGCTATCGCTCCGACCTCGGCCGCCTCGCCCTGTGGCTGGCCAACAACGCCTATGAGCCGCTGCTCGACCTGGGCGAAACGACGCTGACCGGCTTCATCGCCCATCTCTCGAAACAGACTCGCGCCAGCTCGCAGGCCCGCTACCTGTCCACGCTGCGCCGCTTCTACCGCTGGCAGCTCGGCCGCGGCCGCATCGTCGCCGACCCGACGCTCAAGCTGGCCAACCCGAGCCGCCCGTCGCGCCT